>Ga0247808_10000005_pt1 | contig 450766 bp, 424 predicted proteins | sample UWRJL089202R1_FD_179914 | JGI IMG/M metagenome (GOLD analysis project Ga0247808, IMG submission 179914) | Plant litter microbial communities from Arlington Agricultural Research Station in Wisconsin, United States - UWRJ-L089-202R-1 | ecosystem: Environmental > Terrestrial > Plant litter >...
TGCCATCAAGTGACGCCCATTCCACAAGCACTCACACCTATCGATTGTTCATATTTTTAAAGAGCGGGTATTTCTTTTTACTTCCGTCTCGCTACTTCTGCAACGAGAGCGGCGCATTATACAGAGCGCTTATTTCCCGTCAACAGATATATTTGAGACTTAATTCGTTGGTTGCATCACTTCGGATACCGCAAAAATCTAAAGTGCAAGGCACTTTGATTTATTGGTTGCGGGGACAGGATTTGAACCTGTGACCTTCGGGTTATGAGCCCGACGAGCTGCCAGACTGCTCCACCCCGCGTCCGCTTCGACATTGGTGCCGTCGAGAGGTAAGACTATAGCAAGTTTAGGCTTAAAGTGTCAACAGGATTTGGGCTATTTTACAGTAGGCGTAGCGATGATTTATTGAGGAAATCAAAAAGTTGCAATGCAATCAATACCCTGCAAATTAGAATTAAGTTTGCATGAGCACGCGCACGTGCTCGAGGTCCGCTTTAGTGTCCACGCCCGTGGCTGGGGCATTGTCCGTGATTGCCACACTGATCCTGTATCCATGCCATAAGGCACGCAGCTGCTCCAGGGATTCGTATTGCTCGATCAATGCCGGTTCTAAATAAGCATAGGCATTAAGGAAATTCACTTTATAAGCGTAAATCCCAATGTGCCGGTATAGCACCATATCGGCTGGCGCTTGCTGGCCAAGTGCGAAGGCATCGCGCGCATATGGAATAGATGCGCGGCTGAAATACAAAGCATAGCCATTGGCATCCATGACTACCTTCACTATATTGGGATTGAATATTGAAGCGCTATCGTGCACTTGATGGCATGCTGTCGAAATAGAAGCCTGCTCATGCTCGGCAAGATTACGGGCGACTTCCTGAATCAGGCTGGGTGCGATCAGCGGCTCATCGCCTTGCACATTCACCACAATCGTATCCGTCAACCACCCATATAAACTCGCCACCTCCGCAATCCGGTCGGTGCCCGAAGCATGGTCGGCTTTCGTCATTACGGCCTGGTAGCCATGTCGAGTAACGGCATCGAGGATATCTGGATGGTCAGTTGCCACAATCACGTCATCCGCGCCGCTTAATAAAGCTGCTCCACCACGTGGATGACCATGGGTTTGCCGGCGATATCCAGCAAGGGCTTTCCAGGCAGGCGGCTACTCGCATAGCGTGCAGGAATAACGACTTTGAACTTTACTGTGCTGGAATCCAAGATTTGACTCTATCTACTAAAAAAAGCATTAAGGTTTTTCATCCGGAGCCAGCACTCGCGCTTCCTCTTCCAGCATGACAGGAATACCGTCGCGTATCGGGTATGCCAGGCGCGCTGAAGTGGAAACCAGTTCCTGCCTGGCCTTGTTATAGGTTAAAGGGCCTTTGGTCACTGGGCAGACCAGTATCTCAAGAAGTTTTGCATCCATAATAGGCATTCCCGTAAGTATTCCTGCCAGGCCCGAGGCTCAAGCTGGATTTAGATTGAGTTTCTTTACTATATGCGATAGTAACGCCGTATTGATGACGGCATTGACTGGCAGACACCACCAGTTATTTTGCGCAAATGCTGCACACTTTACGGCGTCTTTCTCTGTCATGACAATCACTTCAGCCTCCAGACCTTGCAGATCTTGCAGGCTGAATGCATGGTGGTCTGCAAAACGATGGCGTTTGAATATTAAACCGAGATGCTCGAGCTGGCTAAAAAAACGATCAGGATTGCCGATGCCTGCAATTGCATGTATATCCTTACCCTTGAAATGCGCCGTACCGGCCGCTTGATCTCCCGCTAGCAAATTCCTCAACGGCATACTTTCCATTTTCATGCTATAGCTGCCCGACACCTCGCCAAGGCCATTTACGATGATGGCATCTACAGCCTCCATCCTGGATTCCGGCTCGCGCAACGGGCCGGCAGGCAGCAGTTGCGCATTCCCGAATTTGCGATCTCCATCCATCACCGCAATCTCAAAATCCCGCTGCAGCCGGTAATGCTGTAATCCATCGTCACTGATGATGATATCGCAGCCGGGATTACCCGCTAAAAGGGCATGTGCAACTGCCACCCTGTCCCGGCCTACCCATACCGGGCAACGGGTGCGTTGTGCAATGAGGACAGGCTCATCCCCTGCCAGCCGTGGATCACTCTTGGCGGTCACCGAAATGAGGTCCTGGCCATTGCCTGCCGCCCCGTAGCCACGACTGATAATGCCGGGACGCAATCCCGCCGATTGCAATTTTTCCGCCAGCCAGATGACGACCGGCGTCTTCCCTGTGCCGCCGAGGCTGATATTGCCCACCACAATGACGGGAACGGGTAACTTATATGACCTGAATAGCCGGATTCGATAACAATATCGCCGGATGAGGACCAGCAGGCCAAAAAGCCATGACAAGGGGATCAGCACCAGGTGCCAGACGCCGATCCTGTACCACTGCCGCTGCAACCACGCACTCATGGCTTATGAGTGAAACTGCTTCTGGTAAAGCTTGGCGTAATAACCATCCAGCGCCAACAGCTCAGCGTGATTGCCGCTTTCGACAATCTCGCCATGTTCCATCACGAAAATACGATCCGCATTCTCAATCGTCGACAGGCGGTGTGCGATGACGATTGTGGTGCGGTTGCGCATCAACTCATCCAGCGCTGCCTGCACATGCTGCTCCGATTCCGTATCCAGCGCCGAGGTCGCTTCATCCAGCAATAGGATAGGCGCATCCTTCAAGATAGCCCTGGCAATCGCCAGCCTTTGCCGCTGACCTCCGGAGAGGCGTACGCCACGGTCGCCGATCTCGCTTTGCAGCCCGTTCGGCAGGTGCTGGATAAACTCCCATGCATGCGCCGCCTTGGCGGCAGCGATTACCTCAGCTTCACTAACACCACGCAACACGCCATAGGCGATATTATTGAATACCGTGTCGTTAAACAGGATGACATCCTGGCTCACCAGGGCGAATTGCTGCCGTAAATTCTTGAGACTCATCGCCCGCGTATCCATGCCATCCAGCAGGAGCAAACCTTCCTGATATTCGTAAAATCGCGGAAGGATATTGACCAGGGTGGTTTTACCGCCGCCAGAACGGCCGACCAGGGCAATCTTTTCGCCCGGCTTTACGGTGAAATTCAAATTCGCCAGGGCAGCCCGCTTGGCATTCTCATAACGCAGGCCTACCCCCTTGAACTCGATTTCGCCTTTGGCCTGCTTGATTTCCTTTGTACCGTCATCCGTCTCCGGCACTGCGTCTATTAGCGTAAATACACTTTGTGCTGCGGCAAGGCCGACCTGCAGGTCCTCATTCAAGCCCGTAAGGCTTTTGATAGGTGCAATCAGCATGAGCAGCGCGCCGATGAAGGCTGCGAACTCTCCTGCAGTGAATTTACCCACCGCGTAAAACACCACCATGCCCAGGGCCAGCGCTGCCAGCAACTCGATCATCATGCTGTTCAAGCCGGAGATACGTGCCAGCCGTATCTGCATATGCCGGTTCTTACCGGTGACGCTAGAAAACCGCTCATATTCATAGTCTGCGCCGCCGAATATCTTGACCATGCGCTGGCCGGACACCGACTCTTCGATGACCTGGGTCATTTCGCCCATCGTGTTTTGCACAGTCTTGCCGGCCGAGCGCAACTTGGGAGTGGTCTTCTTCAGGTAAAAGCCCATGAGCGGCGCCATCACCGCAAATATCATGGTCAACCGCCAGTCCAGGTAGAGCATGTAGCCAATCATGCCGATGATCGTCAGCGTATCCCGCACCGCGCTGACCGCTACGTTTGTCGAGGCTTTGGTCATCTGCTCAGTGTCGTAGGTGAGCTTGGATGTCACGATCCCCGCTGAATGCGCATCGAAGAAACTGATGGGCAAGGTCATGAGCCGACTGAATGCTTCCAACCGCAAATTCTCCACCACATGGCGGGCGACCCACCGCATCGAATACGTTGAAATGAACCCCGCAAACGCGCGTATGGCCAGCAGGCCGAAGAGCATCAGGGGAAGGAAATGCAGCTTGAGGCTGTCCTGCTTTACGAACCCCTCGTCCGTGACCATTTTGATGGTAGCCAGGAAGCCGGTATTGGTCGCTGAAAAGATAATGAGGGAAAACACGCTGGCGGCGAATACCAACCAATACCGGCTGGCATACCGCAGCAGACGAAAATAGAGCGTTTTGGCGCTGGGCGCTGGTGTTGCTGTCACCTGGGCAGGTGTAGTTTTTGACATCTTAGAAAACAAAAGCAAAAAACCGGGCCTATGCGCACCGGGTTATTTTGCTTTGTGCCTTTTTTAATAGAGTAAATTTGGATAATGGCGATTAAGAGCCGGATTTGACTTGGGTTGCGAATGTGATGTGCGTATAGCCTGCCTGGCGCGAAGCTTCCATCACGTTGATCACCGACTGATGCGTGGTGCTGGCATCGGCATTGATGATGATGGTGGGGTCTTTTTTATCGCCCACTGCACTTTGCAATGCGGCGGCAATCGCATTCACTGTAGGTTCCGAGACGGCATTCTTATTGATCACGTAGCGTCCTGATGCATCGATCTCCACGTTAATCACCAGAGGCTTTTCTTCCGGTGCATTCGCCTCGGCAGTCGGCAGGTTGATCTGCAGTTCGCTCACCCGCGAAAAGGTAGTGCTTACTACTAGGAAGATAATGATCACCAGCAAAACGTCGATCAATGGCACGAGATTCATCTCGAGTTCTTCGTGTTTCCTGCCGCGTTGAAAATTCATGTTAATACTCCACAATACAGACTGAATACACGCTTACTTACGTTGACCCTGGATAATCTCGACCAATTTGACGGCCTGTTGCTCCATCTCCACCAGCAATCCATCCACGCGACCACGGAAATACCGGTAAAAGATCATGGCAGGCACGGCTACCACGATGCCGCCGGCCGTGTTGTAGAGTGCTACGGAAATACCCCTGGCGAACTGGGCAACGTCGTGGCCTGTGGCCGTGAACGCACCGAACAGTTCCACCATCCCGATTACGGTACCGAGTAAGCCCAGCAACGGACTTACTGTCGCGATGGTGCCTAATGTAGTGAGGTATTTATCCAGCTTGTGCGCTACGTTACGACCGGATTCCTCAATGGATTCCTTCATGATTTCACGGGATGAATTGGCATTTGCCAGGGCACTTGCAAACACCTCCCCCAACAACGAGTGTTTTTCCAAGCGGGCGATGGTGTCTTTATTGACACCGCCTTGTGCCAGCCATTTCTGTACCTCAGGCAAGAGCTCAGGAGGAGCCACCACATTAGAGCGTAATGCCCAAAGACGTTCGCCGATAATCGCCAAAGCAACGATGGATGCAAAAATCAAAGGGTAAATCGGCCAGCCGGCGGCTTTAATAATTTCGATCACGAAACGCTCCTGAATCATCTTTAAAAAGTGCCGTTACTTTAGCGTGCAAGGCGCATTTCAGCAAGTAATGTATATTTTCATTGGCAGCTGGAACCTAAGCATGCATTGGATGTATACAGCTTGGATATCCGCCTTCTCAGCGTTGAAGGGTACTGTTCATCATCCCCTAGCGCCTGATGGCAGAACTAAAGCACGGTCTAGCAATTACATTATCCAGAATAGGGATATAATGAAAACAAACTGTTTTTAAACAATGCTCTAAGAAAGCCTAAGAAACCAACTACGGGGAAATAATGAGTAATTTCAATGATGCCGATGATCCCAAGCGACGCACCCTTATAAAAGCCCTGACTGCAGGGCTATTTTCAGCCGGCCTGCCGATGAGTCACGCTATGGCAGAAAGCATATTCGGCCGCTCCCCCTCCAAGCTCCCGGCAGGACAATCCATCTACCGCCTTTCCGGCACGGTTAAGGTCAATGGCAAGGATGCAACGCTGGACACCAAAATCGGCCCGAAGGACACGATAGAGACAGGCAAAGACAGCGAAGCCGTTTTTGTCGTCGGCGGCAATTCCATGATCATGCGGAGCGATAGCCAGTTGACCATGGAGGGCAAGGAAGAGTCCGGCAACCTGCTTATTTCCGGCTTGCGCTTGCTGACAGGTAAGTTGTTGTCGGTTTCCCGTAGCCAGGGGATCCATATCCAGACGCAAACCGCCACTATCGGCATCCGCGGCACCGGTGTCTACCTGGAATCCGATCCTGAACAGACGTATTTCTGTACATGCTACGGCCTAGCGGATGTAAAAGCGACGAACGACCCTTCCAGCAATGACACGGTGGAGGCCACCCATCATGACAAGCCTTTATATATCTTGGCAAACGAACAGGCTGGCAAGAACGTAAGGCGCGCCGGGTTTATCAACCACACCGATCCCGAATTGATGCTGATCGAAACCCTGGTGGGGCGTACCCCTCCGTTTGTGTTTGCAGGCGGTGAATACAATGCGCCGAGAAGGGAATACTAATCAAAGGCTCCAGCAAAGCTTACCCATAAAACAAAAGCGCCCAAGGCGCTTTTGTTTTATGTTCACATACCACTTATTTATGGCGGCGCACCAGCCATGATCCAAGATACAAACAAATCATAATTTGCCCTACTTGCATTGCCTACCGGAACACTATCGATTTTGGTGTTGTTGCCAGGTGGATTAAAAACACCAAAACCAGTAACCAACAAACCGCCGTGATGATTGTTCGAGGGTTTACGTAACAAAAGACTGGCTGATATATCAGAAAAATTAATACGTCCTTTAACAGTGTTCAAGAACTCAGCAGGCGTTGCGTAGTCGCCTGCAACATAAGATAGTGGGGGACGGCCTGCTATCGTCAAATTACCCGAATGACACCCTACCGTACAATTCGCCAACAATACCGGCTGGATATCAGTAACGAAGCTCGGCGCCGCCGGTGCGGTGGCATTATTAACCACCACCGTGATGTCCTTGGTGCCAGTCAAACCATTTCCCGATGCAGTTAAACGCACAACATAAGTACCATTTGCCGAAAAGTTTAAACTGGTTGATGTATTGCTAGTTGATCCTGTAAAAGCCGCCCCATTGCCAGGATTGCTAATTAGCGACCAGCTAAACCCACTTGCATACAAGCTGTTTATTGCAGATAAATTGAGCACCCCTTGCCTGATAAACCTGTCAGGCCCCGGGTCAGCGATTGGACGGCCTGGCTTTAGTGTTGCGCTGGCGCCCTCTGCAGCAATGTCGGGGACTGCTGCGAGTAACTGCGGCATTAATGAATTACTGGCCCAAAAATCATCGAACCCTAGTTTTACAAGCGGCATATTGCCACGATCATATACGTGCGCCTTGATCCTGTCGGCGTATGCATTGAATTGGTTAAAGGTAGTAAATGCAATATCGGATTGATTACGTGTGCCGCGCAAAATATGGCATGTCATGCATACCGGGGCTACTACATTTTGATAGAGCCCCGCCTGGCCGCTGGTTGTCCAGTTAGCGTTGGGTACAAATGCCTTAGCATCAGAGTCGCTATAGCTGGCATTCGGGAATGCCGATCCGCCGTAAGCGGTTTCAATAAAGTCTCGAGCAACGGAACCATCCCATTCATTATCTGAAGGTACGTTATCAGGGAATGTATCGTGCACCCACTGGTTAATGGCTTTCATGTTCGCTTCCTGCAAAGCGCGACTTCTAACAGTGCCTGTCGATGGATCGGTCAATGCTGAAAAATCGAAGGTATGTACTTTTAGCACTTGCAGCTTAGAAATCGTATCCCCGGCTTGCTGAGAGATCGAATTGCCTACCGTAGCAAATTGGCCGGTGGATGTCAGCGGATCGGCCCGCCCGCCATGACAGCTTACGCAAATATTCGGCATGGCTTTTTCACCAAGACCATCCTGGTTCACCTTATTCAACCTGTTGCCACTGGTGTCAAACACATAGAACTTGAGGAATTTAGGCCCTGCCCCAGTACCGTTAATATCACTATATTCAATTGCACTAGTGCTGACAAAACGCTGCGATGACTGCACTACAGCCGCATCCACATTCAATGTGCTATAGGTATAGCCCCCTCCGCCAGTGTTCACCAAGTAATTGTCGACAAAAAATGCCAGCGAGCCATCGTTGTTTTTGCGGGCCGTCATGCGACGCCCGTAACCGAGGTCGTCCTGATCGCCGAACACCACCGTCAGTTCAGTACCGGTTGCGCTATTGCCGAAGCCATTCTTGGCCTTCCACGCTGTTTTGTTGAGGCGCTCATTTCCTGCGTCAACTTTCGCATAATATGCAGTGGCATAAGCCTGAGTATTCGTCTGGTCCAGCCCATCCAAATCTTGCGCGCCAACCAGGCCTTGACGCTGAGGGTTGGGAAACAACAAAAATTTCTTTGCCGCAACGACAACATTCAGAGGAAATGCCAGGCCTGATGACCCTGTACCCGCACCAGGGGCACCCTCCCCACTGCCGCCGCCTCCACCGCATGCGTTAAGCATGCAAGCCAGTACTATTGAAATTATCAAGCGATGAACATTTCTATTACTCAAAGCCATATCCTTTAAAAGCGCACTAAATACACGATGGAATACTGGTTATCGACATATGATTTTTTATGTGCGACAAATTCAGGAACCGAAGATGGTGTTGATTCAACCCTTCGCCATGAAAAATCCAGACTGTCCGTTGGTCCTAGTGACAGGTTGTAACCAAAAGTTGCAAGGACAGTATCGCCTCCGAAGCGATATGTGACAAAATTCTGCCGGACAAATACATCGTCTTCCACACGCGCTTTTGAACCTTCGAAGTTTTCAAATGAGCGAGCTCCTGTCGACAGGATATCGCCATGGCGATACTCGCCGGTCAGATACAAGGTGGAAGTTGAAGACAGGTTATAATCGATATTGCCTCGCAGGGAGACTTCCTTCGTGTCAAACACTTCGCTCTTTGCATTCTTCTGGATATGGGAAAGCGCTGCGAACGTATTGATGCGGTCTGTCCACGGCTTACGCATCGAGATGCCCGCGGTATAGCGATAGCCATCGCGCAGGACGGAATTATATTGCTCGGTAACGGCACGGCCGAATATGCCGTAGGTCGGTGCCAGGAAATCCCCAGAACTCCGGTATTGGTACTCTGCTTGCCCGCCGCCCGTCACACGATCCAGACCATTGAAATAGTAGGCGCGCTCGCCGCCCAGAAACCCATTGAGAACAAGCCGCGTGTGCGGTCCCAACTGGATATTGCCGCTTTTGGTCAGGTTGATGCTGAAAAAGCGGTCTATCTCTTTTTCCGATCTGATTTTAGTGCGATTCACGTTATCGTCGAAGGTGTATCCCATATCGACGCGCACACCCAGTTTCGGCATAGTCAGTTCTTCAGGGCTAGCGAAAGGCGTCTGGTTTACAGGTGCATCGAAGTCCTTCATAAACCGTACGCTGACTGCCTGGCTGCTTTCGTATCCGGCCGAACGCAGGGTCTGGTAATCAAGGGCCAACTTAATGCCATTTTTCATGACGAAGTCGCTGCCAACACCTGCCACCACTGAATTGCGGCTATCTGAAGCCCCGGAAAGGCGATAGCTGGTGCCTAACTGGTCAGCATACTGGATAGAGGTGCTGCCACCCTCCTGGTAGCTGCTCTGGTATTCCAGGCGGGCGCGGGGCAAAGCCAAACCAAAACGGGTCTGGTGAACAGCTTCCGCACGCAGACCTACTGCAAGCTGGGCGAAGCGCGCATCCTGGCTATCGTAGTGCAATGCATTCAGCCCGGCGCCTTTCTCTGTAGTTTCCTTCAAGCGCGTATAGGAAAGATCAACCCGACCGTAAGGTGATAACATGAAACCGCTTTCACGGAACTCATATCCGCTGGATAGCGATGCAAATACCTGGTCGCCCCGACGGTTACCTTGTGCAAATTCATTCATTGACGCCACAAACCGATCGGTATCGAATTTCATCACTCCATAGCCGAGCAGGCCGTCGACGAATGTCCTGGCGGTTGGCTGGTAGCTCCCATACATCGCCACCGACATGCCATTCGATTCCGATTTGCTACCATCTGTGCCGATTTTTGCAGTATCGAATGCATAGCCGACACCGATACCTAACGCAAATTTTTCGCTTAGTCGCTTGTCTGCGCCAATCGTGACACCGTCCGTCCTAAAATTAGTGTAACCGCTATTGACGCCATTATTGATAGAACCAAAGCGCAGGTTACCGGCAATCCATAACTGCACCGCATCCGGCTCCGTAGAAGTACCACCGATGCCCAAGCCTTTAGACAGGGCGGCGATATTGACAGAGTTGCTGGTCAACGCAGCCAGTAAAGAATTGCCGACCGGTCCATTTAAAAGGCCCAGCACCCCGGTATCCGTATCCGATGTTGGAGTAGGGCTATTCTGGTAAGCGAACATGGCCTGTTGCGATAAAGCTTGATTAGCAGAAGTCGGAGCAGGCGTGGATGCCGCCTGGATAGGTATAGAAGCACGCTCAGCAGGCTGGACAGTACTTCCCTGCATTTCACTTACTTGTGCCGCCTGCCTATCCTGCGCGCGCAAGCTGGCGGATTGCGCCTCTATAATCCCCAGCGTCGTCGCAGGCTGCAGTGTGACGCCTATCCCGCTGCCTGAAGAGGCACTTGTATTTCCCGAAGCGGCAGGGCGGCGATGTAAAAATTCCATGCGCTGCTGGAAGTTTGCCAATTGCGCCCGGTTGAAACGCTGGGCGGCATCCATCTGTGCAGTCATGAGACCGGTGACGTTCGCATCTGCGGTAGGATCAGGTCGGCCGGAGATAGTGACGGTTACAAGCGCTGGCGAAGAAGAGCCGGCACTGCCAAACGCTTTGTAAGTAAAGGTGTCGGTACCGAAGTAGTTAGCGGCTGGCGTGTAAGTCACTATTTTACCGTTGACCGAGACGGCGCCATGCGACGGTTGCCATACAATTTCAACCCCGTATGCAGGGCCTGATGTACCGCTTCCCGTTATGTAAGGTGCCAAATCTATCGCCATTGCCGTGTTGAGTTGCGTCTGCAATGTTGTAGCGGCAGCGGCAGGTGGCGCAGCACCTACTATGATAGTCAAGGTTACCTGTGCAGCCACTGAGTAATTAGCATCGGCTGCCTGGTTGGCGGCAATTATGCATGTCCCCGTAGTGGACGCATTAACGGTGCTACCATTTAATCCAGAAACCGTACACACACCCCCAGTAGTACTGGTAAAGACAACCGGACTCGTTGACATTCCCCCTGTCGCACTGACTATGCCACTGCCGCCCTCGTTAATAGTGGGTGCAGCATTAAACACAATGACCTGACTGCCCAGTCCGATGCTCAAGGTTTGCACTGCTTGCGGAGCCGCATTGTAATTGCTGTTACCTGCCTGACTTGCAGTAATGCTGCAGTTGTTGGTACCCGTCAATAATCCACTTACCACCCCACTGCTAGCATTGACCGAACACGTGCTGGGAGTTGTCGTAGCATACGTCACCGGCAGCCCGGACGGTGAGGCGCTGGCTGATACAGTACCAGTGCCGCCAACATTCACCGAAGGTGCACCCGCAAAACTGATTGTCTGATTGCCTTGCCCTATACCAAAGACTTGCGAAGCCTGGGTAGCCGCAGTGTAATTAGCATCGCCCGGCTGATTGGCAGTAATCGTGCAATTATTAGCACCAGCCACCAGGCCGCTTACCACACCGCTGCTTGCGTTGACTGTGCACGCTGTAGGCGTAGAACTGGCATACACCACGGCAAGGCCGGAAGGATTTGCACTGGCCGTCACTGAGCCAGTACCGCCCACACTGACTGAAGGTGCCCCGCCAAAGGTAATGGCCTGCCCGCCTTGCCCGATGCTGAATGTTTGCGTTTGCGAAGCAGTCGAATAGGAGGCGTTTCCAGCCTGCGTTGCTGTAATTGTGCAATTATTCGTGCCTGCTGTAAGCCCAGTTACTTGCCCACTACTGGCGTTGACAGAGCAAGTTCCAGACGTAGAGCTGCTGTAACTGACAGCCAACCCTGATGTAGCAGTTGCAGCCACCGAGCCCGTGCTTACATTACTGACAATTACAGCCGTGGGTGCAGCACCGAAGCTGACTGTCTGGCCATCCTGCCCGATGCTGAATATCTGTGTGGCTGCTGGCGCAGCGTTGTAGTTGACATCGCCGATTTGGTTTGCCGCAATGGTGCAATTATTGGTGCCTCCCACCAGCCCGGTCACTATCCCATTGGTTGGATTGACGGAGCAGGTCGAAGGTGTCGTGCTGCTAAAAGTAACAGCCAGGCCCGAAGGACTAGCACTCGCAGTCACGGTGCCATTGCCATTCACGCTCACCGATGGAGGCGCCCCAAAACTGATGGACTGGCTACCTTTATTGATATTGAACGTCTGTGTAGCTTCTAATGCGAAATTGTAATTAGCATTACCAGGCTGGTTAGCCGTGATGGTGCAATTGTTCGTTCCTGCTGAAGCACCTGTGACCACGCCACTGCTCTGGTTAACACTACAAGCCCCAGGGGTCGACGTGCCATAGGTGACTGCCAATCCAGAAGGGCTAGCACTGGCTGTGGCAGTACCGGTACCGCCGACGCTAACCGAAGGAGCACCACCAAAGGTTAACGTTTGGTTACCTTTGCCGATGCTAAATGTCTGCGTTACCTGGCTTGCCGCAGTATAGCTGGCATTTCCTACTTGGTTGGCTGCGATGATGCAGTTATTGGTACCTGCCGCAAGTCCAATAACCGCCCCGGTGCTTGCATTGACCGAACAAGTGCTTACAGTAGTACTGCTATAGGTGATGGCTAGGCCTGAGGTTGAACTTGCACTTACGCTCCCCGTGCTGGCAGGGCTGACAACAATGGCAGATGGTGCAGTACCGAAAGTGATGGTCTGAATAGCTTGCACTGTTATCCGAAAACTGGCGCTATCCGCTTTTGTGTTGGCAGCATCACCAGGGTCGCGGTTAGTAGCTGTAACCGTCACATTGTAAATACCTGGCGAAGTGAGATTCGAAGGCACATTTCCGGAAATCAACCCGGTACCGGAAGCTATCGTTATCCCTGGTGGCAATCCAGTTGCACTGAACGTCGTGCTCGATACGATATAGTCGGCTGTAGCTGCAGCAGATACCACCTGATACGAATAAGCCGCACCGGGTGCCCTGGCAACATCTGGTGGGGTAGCAATTGCTGGTGCAATCAATGAGGCAAAATAGGCAGAAAGTATTCCCTGATTGGCTTGAGCCCTAGCCACGTAAGGTGCCATAGTGGGATTGGTGACTTGATTGGTGCCCGCCGTAATATTGGCTGGGTTGGTCGCGTAATACGCCAAACTATTATGAGGACCGTCGGCACCATTGCTTGCACTGAATGATGCATCGGATGGAGGAGAAGCATGGCAGCTGCTACATGCCCCAGCCCCACCGGACCAATATGCGCGCCCTGCAGATGGGGTATCGGCATCCGCATGTGTACCTGCATAAGCCATTGGTATTGCATTTACAGCAATGACCAGTGCTATTAGGAGGGAAGTCAAGAAATGCGCCAGTGGCATCAATAACTTAGGGAGGTGTTGATTTATAAGAGCAGGGCTGCTCCCAATTTGACTATTATTTCGAGCCTGTCGCAGGCGGATTTGGTTCAGAAGTGACCAAAACATTCTTACTTCCCCGTTTGAACTGCTTGATACACTACCGCGTGAAAACTAGAAAATTGCTTTAGTCTTCTTTGTTATATTGAATGTCCTACCAACAGTAGTGATATTTCGGCATTGTATCGTAATTTATTTTTTTATTCGGGAACTTTAGTCTGAAAGTACTTTAAATTGTTCATTTAAATGTATTTTCCGTACTTTTGATATAGTTCACCTCCCACACAATAGAATTGGTCATTATGCGAAGCGCTATATATAGACATTTAGGCTTCACCCTGATTGAAATCATGGTGGTCATGGTCATCCTCGGCATCCTGGCATCGCTGGTTGTGCCTAAAATCATGGGAAGGCCGGATGAAGCGAGGATAGTGGCAGCCCGGCAGGACATTTCGTCCATCCAGCAAGCCCTCAAACTGTATAAGCTCGACAACCAGCGCTACCCCACTACGGAGCAGGGCCTGCAGGCACTGGTCACGAAGCCGGAGGCAAGTCCGGTGCCGCAGAACTGGAAACGCGACGGCTATCTTGAGCGCATGCCGAAAGATCCCTGGGGGATGCCATACCAATATCTCAACCCTGGATTGCATGGCGAAATCGACATCATGAGCCTGGGTGCCGATGGGGCGGCTGGGGGCGAAGGCAACGATGCGGACATAGGCTCGTGGATGCCTTGATTGATTACACATCCAGCACCGGACACCGCGATGAATTTATCAGGCCACCACTAGCTGGCGGCCGGTTTATTTCCGGATTCACATTCATAGAAATCCTGGTCGTGATCAGCCTGTTCGGTATCCTGCTCGGCCTGGCAATTGCTAATTTCAGCATGGATGAACGCGAGCATTTGCAACAGGAAAACCATCGCCTGGCATTATTGCTGGAACATGCCGGCGAGCGGGCGCGCACTAGCGGGCAGCCGCTGGCATTTGTACCTGCCAACCTGGGATATGCATTTAAGTCCGGCAAGACTGCCCGCTGGCAAACCCTCAATGACGACCAGGCCCTGCGCGAACGCCGCTTTCCAGATGGGATCACAATCCAGAACAGCAGCTTAGAAGGCCAACGTCTCCGGCCCAATGAAATGCTGGTGCTTTCCCCTAGCGGCCTCAATTCGCCCTTCCGTATCGTGCTGGCATCGGAGCATTTTATTACCGCGATCAACGGCAATATGCTGGGACAGATCAGCGAAGAAACTGTAGCAGAGTCAGTTGCAGCGTCGACACCTTCGAAAGAAGGCCGGTAACACTATGCCTGACCAGAAACCGGCACAGCGAATACGTCCTAGCAGGCAAACCTATTGCAGGTTTAGCCGCCTTGCATCTAACCATCGCGGGTTCACCCTGGTGGAGGTATTGGTGGCCATGGCGATCCTGGCCGTCACGCTGGCCGCCGCCAGCCGCGCTGCAGGCATGGCCATCAGCCACAGCAGCGAGATCCGGCAGCGCATCCTGGCCGACATGGTGGCGCAAAACCGGCTGTCAGGCCACCTCGCCAGGAATGAGTGGCTGCCGGCTGGTGTGATCACCGGCAGGGAGCTGCAGGCAGGCGTCTCATTTCCCTGGAAAGAAGAGATCACGCCCACCCCCAACCCGGCCTTCATGAAAGTGGTGGTGACCGTCAGCGATCCCAGCGACAGCCGTCACACGCTGCGTCGACTCACAGGCTTTATGGTGAAATCGTACCCATGAGCAGGCCTGTATTAGACGCAAAACGGCAAAGCAATGGACGCGGCTTTACACTGGTTGAAGTGCTGGTAGCGCTGGCTATTTTTGCCGTGCTGTCAGCATTGAGCTACCGCAGCCTGGATGCATTGCTGCAGACGCGACAGCGCATTAATGAGGAAAGCAGCCGCTGGCGCGAGGTGATGCTGTTCTTCAACCGCTTCGAGCAGGATGTGCAGCGGCATGCCAACCGCGGCATCCGCAACGGTAACAATGCGTTCGAGCCGGCATGGAAAGCCAATCCGTACATAAGTGGCGTCGATGACTCCCAGCTGGCCTTGAGTGTACTGGGCAACCCCGAACAACCTGGCACCCTGATGGACAGCCGCCGTATCGGCTATCGACTGCGGGGGGGCAGCATCGAGCAACTGGTCTGGCCTGCGCTGGATATTGCACCCGGCACCCGACCCGTGGCCTATACCGTACTGCACCATGTCAAAACCTTGCAGATGCGGTATCTCTATACGACCAATAACGCAGGCAGCAACCCAACATACCAATGGACGGATCGCTGGCCTGTCGCTGCCAGCAATGATGGCGAAGCGCCCAGGGCGGTCGAGGTCAAGGTGGTATTGCAGACAGGCGAGCCGCTTACACGATTGATTCAATTACGATGAATAAGCATCCATCCCACCATCAGCACGGCATCGCGGTCATCTCCGCCATGCTGCTGGCAGCCCTGGTGACAACCGTGATCGCCCAGGTGTTATGGCAGCAACGCCTGCTGATCAGCGAACTCGAAAACAGGCAGGATGCCACCCAAGCCACCTGGATTGCGAATGCGGCCATTAATTGGTCACGGGCATTACTGGCGGAAGATAGCAGCACCGGGCCGGTGGACCATGGCCGCGAAATATGGGCGACACCGTTGCCGCCAACCCCGGTCGAGGGCGGCCGACTTTCTGGCACGATCATCGACCAGCAGCAATTCTTCAACCTGAACAACGTGGTGATTGAAAACAGGCTGAATACCACCCAGCTGGAATCGCTGCAGCGCATGCTTGAAAAATTGAAGCTGAAGAGCTGGCTGGCGGGAGCACTGGTCGACTGGCTGGATACCGATAATGCACCGTTATCCATCACCAACCTGGAGAATGGCGCGGAAGACGACTACTACCTTGGGCTTACGCCACCCTATCGCACCGCCAACCAGCCATTGACTGAACCAGGCAACCTAATCCGCATCAAGGGGATGGATGCAGCATCGGTCAATCGCTTAAGCAGGTTCGCCACCGCTTTACCGGCACCCACATCCATCAACATCAATACCGCATCGGCAGAGGTGCTGAGTTTCGTCATGCCCGGCATCAGTCTTGAAGATGCACAAGATATCGTCGCCTCACGCAACCTGGCATTCTTCACCAGTGTGGGCGAGTTCAAGCAACGCTTCCCCGATACATCCACCAATACCGCAGCAGCAAATTTGTCTGTGAACAGCCACTACTTTTTGGTAACCTGCTTTGCGCAGTTCGGGCGTAGCCAGGTCAAGACAGAAGCACTGCTGTTTCGCGACGATTTCGGCTGGCCGACTGTGGTGTGGAAAAGATAGCCTAACGTAATGAGACTCCAACAAGAACATTAATAACAACTCAGGGAAATAACACAATGAATACCCAGAAAAAACTCATCACCAGCTCAATACTTGCCCTTACTCTTGTTCTTTCAGCATGTTCAACCATGCAGGATGTTGTAAAAGTAAAAGAAAATGGCTCCGAAGGTACTTCACAAACCTATAACGTCAGCGAAGCTCAAGCGTGGGAGATCGCTAAAACCGTTTTTCGCTGGGAAGGTGCTGATGCCATTGAAGAACATCGCGACCAGCATTACATGCTGACCAGTAGCGGTATGAATCTGGTGTCTTATGGAGCAGTAATGGGGGCATGGATAGAGCCTACCGACAGCTCATTAACAAAAGTAACCGTTGTAACAAAACGTAGGGTAAGTATGAACATAGCGACCACATTGACTGAAAGCACTTTCCAGCGACGTTTTGCGCAGGCTGTTGGCATCGTGCAAAAAGGCCAACCCCTCCCCGCATCACCGCCTAACTAATACGCGCCTAATACTCTTCAACCAACCACCAGACTACCTTGTCCGTCTTACGCATCTTCATTCCGTCAATCGCCCTTGAAGCAGACACTGAGTTCGACTGGGTGCTATTCGAGGGCGATTCACTGTATGAGGATACGGTGATGCGTTCCGGCAGGGACGCACTACAAGCATTGCCGCTGGCCGGCGAAACAGAACTGGCGATTTCATCGGAGCTGGTCAGCTTTATCCGCGCTACGCTGCCTGCTGGCAGTCGCCGCCACGTACAGGAATCCCTGCCGTACCTGGTCGAAGACAGCATGATGACCAGTCCGGAACAGGCGCATGTCGTCATTGCAGAACAGCTAGGCGCAAGCGATGCCATGCTGGCCACCGTGGACAGGCAGATACTGGCCAGGCTTCTGCAGTATTTCGAATCTGCAAACATAGCACCACAGCGCGTTTTCCCCGTTACGTTATTGCCACCCATGCCGAGTTTCGGTTGGGCTGTGGTATGCGAACAGTCAGCCGATGCCACCGAGTTTTTCCTGCGGACCGGCCACAGCGCAGGCCTGGCGCTGGAAAGCGATGAGCCCAACCCGCAATCAGCATTTCCGCCGACCCCTCCCCTTGCCTTGCAGTTGGCACTAAAGCAGGCGAAAAGCGGGCCGGACAATGCAGCAGAACCGCCTGGCAGCCTGTACCTATACGCCGCTACTAATACATTGCCGGCGGATGCGGTAATCCGCTGGCAAGAGATACTTGGCGTGCAATGCCTAGCAAACGACAGGCAATGGCGCCATGCTACCAGCCCTGCCATGAACTTGCTGCAGGGCGATTTTGCCCCTGCAAGCACTGGCTGGGCCTGGCTCAGGCAATGCCGGCCAGCCGGTATCCTGTTGGTGCTGGTATTGTGCCTGCAGCTGGCGGGCATCTGCATAGACTGGGCTCGCGGCATCCACCAGCAGCACCAACTCGAAACTGAAATGAACGCGTTGTTCCTCGCCACATTCCCAGGGACTGCCGCTATCGTGGATGCGCCATTGCAGATGCAGAGGAAACACGCAGAGCTGCAACATGCGGCAGGCAATGCAGATGCCTCCGATTTCCTGCCCCTGCTGGCCGCCGTGAGTGCGCAAATGGGACAGGTCGAGGCCAATACTACGCAGCGCATGGACTACGCTGCGGGCACGCTGACCTTGCAACTGCGCGCAGTCAATGAAAGTGCGGCAAAGGTACTGGCCGGGCGGTTAAATGCAACCGGCTTGCACGCCGGGATAAGCGATCTGCAAAGCGACGCCACTGCCACGGATTTCAAGCTTAGCGTGCAGGCTGGGGGCAGGCCATGAAAACATGGATCCAGGATAAATGGCAGTCGCTAACGCCCAACGAACAGCGCATCTCTGGTGGACTTCTCACCGTCCTCGCCCTATTGCTGATCTATGGCCTGCTATGGGCGCCTGGGCAGAAAGCGCGGCAACGGCTGGCGCTCAGCGTACCGCAGAAGCAGGCGCAACTGGCTCAAATGAAACTGCAGGCAAACGAGATCGCCGCGCTGCGATCTGCAGGCAGCGTCATGGCGAATCCGCAGAACTTGAAGACCACTATCGAGAATTCAGCCAGGCTGCACAAGCTTGCCGACTCCTCCCTCCTGCTGGAGCCTGTGCAGGATAACAGCGTCGCGCTGAGCCTGGATGCAGTGAAGTTCAATAGCTGGATAGCGTGGATGCAGGCGTTGCAGACTGAACATCATGTCCGCCTGGAGCGGTGCACTGTCGAGCCGGGACAGTTTGCGGACACCGTGCGGGTGAAGGCGACCCTGGTCGGCATCGATACAGCCTCTGCCGAAGACGGCAATACACCATGAGTAAACGAAATGAATAAGGCATGGGCCATCTCCATAGCGTTGCTGGCCTTCGTGATCGGGCTCATCGCCATGGCGCCTGCCACCCTGCTCAGCGACTGGGCTTACCGCCAGTCCGGCGGGCATGTGCAACTGACACAGGCAAACGGAACGGTGTGGAGCGGCCACGCCATCCTCGCCCTGCAGGGCAATACCACGGATGAGACGGCTGCCATCGGCGCAGTGCGCTGGGAGATATCCGCTGCGCAATTATTGATCGGCAAGCTATCTGCAGCCGTGCACTGGAACGATGCCCCGCCGGCGTGGCTCACTATGGACACGGCGCGTACCCATGTCGAACATGCCGTGCTGGATTTTCCGGCAAGCACACTCGCCAGGTTCATCCCCGCGGTACAGGCTGCCCAGCTGGAAGGCCGAATCACCATGCAGACTGAAAACCTTACCTTCAGCCAGGATGCCATCCAGGGCGAAATCCTTATCGACTGGCTGCAAGCCAGCTCACCGCTGAGCGCCGTCAGCCCTTTGGGTAATTACCGTTTGTCGCTCAAAGGAGTGCAAGGCGGCCTGGCAATGTTGCTGACCACGCTGGAAGGCGCACTGATACTGGATGGTAGCGGCATGTGGTCGCAAGCGAACGGCCTGAATTTCGAGGGCAATGCCAGCGCCGCACCGGATAAACAGAAGCTTTTGGCCGACCTGCTGCGGGTGCTCGGCAATGAGCAGGTCGCCGGCAGCGGCAATTACCGCATCTCGCTTCAGGCCCGCTGACCATCATGGCAAAGGCAAACCAGGCAAAACGGGTGAAACCGGTAAGACGCGGCAAGCAAGCGCAGCCCTTGCAGGCCAGGTCGCTGGGGGCAATGCCGACCGGTAAACATAGGCAAGCTGCCATGCGCTACCCGGCCATAGATGCGCTGCGGGGGTTTGCCATGCTCCTGATGGTTGCCTACCATTTCTGCTTCGATCTGCAGCAGTTTCATTTCCTGCGGCAAGATTTCAACCATGACCCATTCTGGCTTACCGCCAGGGCAATGATCGTCAGCCTGTTCCTGGTCATTGTCGGCATCAGCCTGGTGCTGTCCAGGCAGCAGGGATTACGGCATTTCTGGCGGCGTGCGGCCATGCTAATCCTTTGCGCGGCGCTGGTGACCGTCGCCAGTATGCTGATGTTTCCAGGCAGTTATATCTTCTTCGGTATCCTGCACTTTATCCTGGTCGCCAGCCTGGTCGGTCTGCTGCTACTGCCTTATAGCCGGTTCATGCTTGTGCCGGGCATAGCCATTATCCTGGCTGGCATCCGTTATTCGAATCCGGTCTTCGACCAGCCCTGGCTTCAATGGATAGGGTTGATGACACACAAACCTATCACCGAAGATTACGTGCCGATGTTTCCTTGGCTGGGGGTTGTGCTGATCGGTATGTTCATTGCAGACTATGTCATCGTCCGCCGTAAAGCGGATTGGCTGGCTAACTGGCTAGTCGACAGCAAATTGCCCAAGCCAATCTCTTTATTGACCAAGCCCGGCAGGCATGGACTGCTGGTATACATGGTTCACCAACCCATTTTACTGGCAGGATTAAGTGCATGGACATGGCTATTTCCACGATGAACAAAGTCTTTAATTCGCAGCCGTTCCGCACACCGCTTCATGTTTCCAGCCGGGGCTACAGCCTGCTGGCGGGTATGCTGAATTACGGCATGCTGGCTGTGCTGGCTCTCACTCTCGCCTACTGGATATGGCAACTTGCTGCGCCGGCAGCCTTACCGGCAGTGGCTGCCAATCCGTTGATCAACCGGGAAGCGGTGGCGACTATCACTGCCAGGCACTGGTTCGGTGGCGACAATACGAGCATGCCGGGCGTATCCCCAGAGAACGCGCTGAATATAAAATTGGTAGGGATTTTCGGCGCGGCAAAAAGTAAAAAACAGGCGGGATTTGCCATTTTCCAGTTGAAGGACGGTAAGCAGGTGTATGCCATGCTCAACCAGGAAATCACACCAGGACTGAAGCTGACAGGCATCACTGCCAATGCCGTGACGGTGGAACAGGACGGCTTGCAGGTAAAGATAGTGCTGGAAGAAAAAGCCGTCGCGCTGGAAATACCGCGCATCAAGTCGCGCTAGCGAAATCGGCAATCAATCTGGGCGAAGCAGCAAAGCCGCCGCCCGGTTAAGCGCTCTTGTAGATGCGGTAGCCGTTACGGCCTTCGCGCTTCATTTCATACAGCGACTGGTCGGCCTTTTTCATCAGGCTATCCGTCGTGTCATCGGCATCTGCATCGTAGATCACGATACCGATACTCATGGTCACCTGCGCCTCGTGGCCTTCGATCTCGATAGGCTTGCTTACGCCCTGCAGTATCTTATCGGCAATAACGGCTGCATCGTTCTCATTGTTGATTTCAGAGATGACGATGACGAACTCATCGCCGCCGAGACGGCACACCGTGTCCGAACTGCGCACGCACAGGCTCAACCGATCCGCAACGGTCTTGATCAGCTCGTCGCCGAATGCATGACCGTAGGTGTCGTTGATCGCCTTGAAATAATCGATGTCCAGGAACATGATGCCCATGCGCCGCTTGTACCGTTTGGCATGCATCAGCGCATGCTTGAGTCGATCCTGCAGCAGGCGCCTGTTGGGCAGATTGGTCAGGGCATCCTGGTAGGCATACTCGCTGATCTGCTGCTGTGCCTTCTTGTATTCGGTGATGTCCAGGATATGGAAAATGAAATGCACCGGGATGTTGTTGCTGTCTTTCAGCAATGACACGCTCAGCAACATCCAGATCACATGGCCGTCTTTGTGGAAATAGCGTTTTTCCAGGCGGTAGTCGTTGATGTCGCCGGCGATCATGCGCCGTACCAAGTCAAGATCGGTGCTGATGTCTTCCGGGTGCGTGATGTCCTGGAATGTGCGGGCAAGCAGCTCGTCATCGCGGTAACCCAGCATGTCGCAGATGGAGCGGTTGACGCGCGTGATCTGCCAGTCCAGGTCGACCAGCATCATGCCGATGGGCGCATTATGGAATGCGCCGTGCAGGCTGGAGTGCTCCTCGCCTGCAGGCAGGTTGCTGGCATTGTATGTCTGTAAACGGTGTTCGATTTCGCGCAAGGCGATTTCGGCTTTTTTACGTGCCGTTATATCGGTGATGATGACGATGGAGGCAGACGTGCCGTCCATGTCGAGTGCCTTCATGTCTAGGCTTTTGCAGTTCAATTCGATGAACCCCTGCACGCCATCGGGACGTTGTATGCAGAGCTCACGGGGAAAGGACTGCGACTGCAATGACTCGAGGTCGCCGGCATCGTCGGCGACCTGGGCCAGCAATTGAGGGAGTGTATTCCCCTGTAACCGATCGGCAGCCAGGCCGAAAATCATGCCGGCCGACTCGTTGGCCTGGTTGACGATGCCGTTAGCATCGGTCACCAGCATGGGCAAAGGGGATAATTCCAGCAATGTTGCCAAGGGAGATACCGTCATCAAATACCCTTGGGAAAGTTAACGCTGAAAAATTCGGCCCAGCTAAATCTGTACGTACTCATAGGCAGCCATATTAAATGAATAAAGTGCTCTTCGCCGTGCATGTATGTAAATTAATGTTAACTTTTAAGGCATTAACGCTTATACATAAAGTATAGCTTTACAGCAGGACAGGCGAAACGCGGAATAAAGGCTTATTCCGTGAGCAGTTCCGCCAATGGGTGTAGTTGCTCCACATGCTGCGAAACAACTTTGATGATCACGATGATGGGCACGCTGAGCAGTATCCCCCATACCCCCCACAGCCATGTCCAGAACAGCAGGGAGATAAAGACGGCGGCAGCATTCATATTGGCGATGCGGCCGATCATCCAGGTGGTGATGAATACGCCCACCACCACGGCGATACCAATCGATGCCGCAGCCACGATAATGGCCATGGCAATCGAATTGAACTGGATAAAGGCAGCCAGGCCGGTGATCACCGCAGTAAGCAAGGTACCGAAATAAGGAATGACATGGAGGAAGCCGGCAGCTACCGCCCAGGCGCCGGCATTCTGCAGGCCCAGCCATTGGAATATGCCCCAGCTCATCAGGCCCACCAGCGTATTCGTGATGAGCAACATAAACATATAGCGCTGGATGGAGTAGTTGATCTCATCGAGTATCTGCACGGTGATCTTGCGCCTGGCCATGGTGGGGCCGGCCAGCTTGACCAGTTTGCGCTTGAAGGTATCCCCCGCCAATAGCAGGAAATACGCGAGGAAGATGACCATGGCGGCCTGCGCCAGGAAACCGAATACGCCGAGCGAGCCGGCCCATAGCAGGTCGCCGATACGGAACGGGGGGGAATCCACGATCACGTGCATGGTGCCCTGGCTGGAGGATGGCGTAATGCCGGAAGTGGCGCGCTCCACGGTGTTCGCCGCCTTTTGCATCACCTGCATATTGGAGCGGTTGGCTTGCATGCTGGCGATGCCGCGTGAGATTTTTTTAGCGGCGACCGGCAACTCATCGATGATACTCTGCACCTCGCCTCGCAGGCCGTAAGCGGCAGCACCCAACCCTGCGATCAAGGTCAGCATCACGATGGTAGACCCTAACATTCGCGGTAGCTTCAATTTCTTGTGCAGCCACGACACCATTGGGCTCAAGGTGTAAGAGAGCAGCACGCCGATCAGCAGTGAAATAAAGAAACTCTGCGCCCAGTCCAGGGCGAATACCACGGCAATCAGGGCGATGACCGTCAGGGAAATATTCTTATTGGAATCGGCAGGCAGTGAAACTGTCGATGCCAGGGACGTAGAACCTGGGGAATCTGTCGCATCGTCCTGATGTGCTTGCTTTAGCTGGATGCCGCTTTCAGGAACCGAAATCCCCAGTACGGAAAATTCGTCCGCCACCCCCGGCTGCGGGTTGGGTACCAGGTCAGGGATGACGGAGCCGCTCATTTCATTTCGCCAGCGGCTTGCTTGTGGATGTTGTATTTGCCGGGGATTTCACTGCTGGCGATTTCCTGGAGCGAATATCCGGGTTTGCCTGTTCCATGTGCGCGAGCGATTTACTGCACGACGAAGCATTATCCTTCTCATCGCCGGAGCCTGGATCCATAAACGGCAGGATCGCAGCCAGCGGATTCACAAAGGCCAACGCCAGCCCCCCGGCGATGCGGGCGGCTATCGGGCCTTTTTCCACCGAAGCCTGGGGCGCATTGAACGGGCCGGTGACATGGATAGGCGAACGTACCGTCAGCGGTGAGAAGTTCTTGGGCTTGGCCACCAGCCTTAAGTCCAGGCCTTCCTCCGCCATGTCGATCTTGCCGTCCACCAGCACCAGCGTCACGGGCGTATCCACCAGCGCTACGTTAGGCGTGACGATACCGTCTTTCGCCTTCAAATCCATCACCGCACATTCCATGGGCAGGGACTGGTCACCACTGATCATGACACCGATGGCCTGCGCCACATCCAGCCCCAGCACTTCCACGATCAAGTGCGACAGGCTGCCGTTGCGGATGAAGAACGACACATTGCCGTCTAGCGTGCTAAGGAGCTTGGCGGTTGAATTGCCCTGGCCTTCCAGCTTGGCTTTACCGTTCAGCGTGCCCGTCACGTAGGCAGGCGGTTCGTCCTTATCGCCTTTCTTGCGGGCATTCGTTTTGCGGTCTTCGGAGACCTGTAGCCACTTCTCGAGATTGATGTCGGTCACGGTCAGGTCGATATTCCAGTCTGGCGGCGGCTTCTGCGGATTCTTTTGTTCCTCGGCGGGATTGGTGACTTTTACATCATGCGCATCTATCGAAATGGAGCCGGCGATCGTGCCTTGTGCAGTGCGGGCGTATATCTTGGCAAGGGACAGCTTATTCTTATCCAGGTCCAGCCTGGCCTTGAATGGTGCAATAGGCTGCGCGAATGCATTGCCGAGGTCGACGTAGTCGATATCGACACTGACTTTGGCGTCCATACGGTTATAGGTGGCCAGGTCCAGCGGACGGTCGGGAATGACACGGCCATTCTTAGGCTTGACTACCTCGCCTTCCGCATTCTTGGTGCCGAAGGCAGGGGCCAGGTCGGCCAGCACGAAACGCTTGCCCTTAAGCTCGCCCTCTAGCATGGCTTTTTCCGGACGCGGGTCGTACTTGAAATAGCCCGACAGGTCGCTCTGGCCTATGCGTGCCGAAGAAAAACGGGTACTCCAGACCCCGTCCATCTTCTCTATGCTGCCTATCATGCGGAACGGCGAAGTGGTCGGCAATGTCACGCTCAGCAGGTCGCCCAGCACACCCAGCGACGGGCCTTTGATATCCAGCTTGCCTTTGATGTTCTGGGCGCCGAACAGGTCGTACACCGAGCCGTCGAAATCGACATGCAGAGCACCGTATTCCAGCCAGCCTTTGGAGGAAACCGGGGGTGAATCCTTATCCTGCGCGGCGATCGGCAGGAAACCCTGAGTAGTCAGCTCGCTCTTCAACGGCCGTTCGCGGAACTTGCCCTGCACTGCCACCTTGGACGCAGGTGCAGCGTTATCGCTGCCCTCCTCCGTGCTGAAGTTAATCTCCAGGTCGGCGGCGGAAAGCCTGTCCTGCACGATGGCCTTACCATGGCGGACGATCAGCGTCTGGATGACGGGGAACGGCCTCACCGGCTCATTCTCATCCTTGTCGAATTGCCAGGTGGATTTGCCGTCCTGGTGCCGTATCAGCTCGGCGCTGATGCTCTCGACCTTGATGGCCTTGATCAGGTAGGGATCGCCGTCCTTGATATCCCAGAGGTTGCTGTAGCGCAGGTTCAATACCACGTCCTTGGCGTCCACCAGGTGCGGCACACCGAACTGGTCCGGGGCCGAAATCCATAAGCCGCCTGCGTTGAGGCGTATATCGCCGATGAGCCGTAACTTGAACGGCTGGTCTATCCTGACTTCCCGTTCCAATTTGGTCGCCATGAAGCGCTCTGCAGGTTTGCGCAGGAATGGCCAGCCGAGAATCTCGCAAACGGCAATGAGGAGGACGAGCACCACCAGCAGTGCGCCGAAGAATCGCAGGAGGACACCGGCTGTCGAATGTGTATTTGTTTTAAGCATTAGGCACTGGTCATTTTTACCGGAATTGGCTATCCAAAATAGTATTCACAAATAGTTAACCAAACTGTAGGAACAGCGTGCATTCGCCTGTAGGACGTTATGAAGTACTGACTCGAAAAGGCCCTTGCATTTGCTAGCAAAGCGGCTTGCGACAGTGCTATAGTCACCATATAAAGCAGGCGTCAGGCAAGTCGAAAAGAATGCACAAAAGCAATAGTGCACAAGCAAAAATACCCAGACAAAAATACCAAAGTGCAACGGGGATGGAGAATCAGCGTGAGCCAACAAAATAACAAGACTGCAAAAGAAACCGCCAAAGAATCAATCAAGGAAAAGCAGCGCCTGGCAGAAGCCCAGGGCAATGAATTTACGGGCTGGCGCAGATGGGGCCCCTACCTGAGCGAACGCTCCTGGGGCACGGTACGCGAAGATTACAGCGACAATGGCGCCGCCTGGGGATTCCTCAGTCATGACATGGCGCGCAGCAAAGCCTACCGCTGGGGTGAAGACGGCCTGGGCGGGTTCTGCGACCGCTACCAGTTGCTGTGTTTCGGCCTGGCATTGTGGAACGGCAAGGATCCTATCCTCAAGGAACGGGTGTTCGGCCTGACGCCGCACGAAGGCAACCACGGCGAAGATCCCAAGGACTACTACTTCTACTTAGATAGCACACCTACGCATAGCTATATGCGGTACCTCTACAAATATCCCCATGCGGAATACCCCTACCAGCAGTTGGTCGACAACAACCGCAACCGCGGCGGCAGCGGGCCGGAATACGAATTGCTGGATACCGGAATTTTCGATGAAGACCGCTATTTCGACGTGTTCATCGATTACGCAAAAGCGGCGGAAGAGGACATCTGCATCCGCATCGAAGTGCATAACCGCGGGCCGGAAGACGCAGATATCCACATCATCCCTAACTTGTGGTTCCGCAATACCTGGGCCTGGTGCGACACGGCACGTATACCACCCTCCATCGAACTAGTAGACCGATCCAGAAAATTCCTGCACCTGCTGGCCGATGACAGCAACGCCACCGGCCTCACCAACCTGCCGTTCAAGTACCAGCTAGGCCCCCGCCACCTGTACGCAGATGCAGACGGGCTGGCGATGTTCACCGACAACGAAACCAATGTCGGAAAGCTGTACGGCACAGAACCTGAGAACGCCACCGGTTTTTACAAGGATGCGTTCCATCGCCATATCGTCAACGGCGAATCCTGCGTAAACCCAAACATGACCGGCACAAAATCCGGTATCCAGTACCAGCGCACGGTGCCGGCAGGCGGCCATATCACCGTCAGCCTGCGCCTGACCACGGAGGAACTGAAGAATCCGCTGGCGGATATCGACAAGATCATCAAGTTGCGCAAAGCCGAGGCTGACGAGTTCTACCAGAGCATCCACCCGGCCAAGGCCACCGAAGACGAGTGCCGTGTGCAACGCCAGGCATTTGCCGGTTTGATGTGGGGCAAGCAGAATTACATCTTCGACGTGCAGAAGTGGCTGGCGGGCGACAACAGCAAGATGCCGCCGCCGGAATCGCGTCATGGTATCCGCAACCAGCATTGGCGCCACCTCAATTCGCAACGCATCCTCTCCATGCCGGATAAATGGGAATACCCTTGGTTCGCCGCCTGGGACCTGGCGTTCCACACCGTGCCCATCACACTGATCGACCCTGAATTCGCCAAGGACCAGTTGCTGATGATGCTGTTCGAGCAGTTCCAGCACCCCAACGGCCAGATCCCCGCGTATGAATGGGAGTTCAGCGACCTCAACCCGCCGGTGCATGCCTGGGCGGTCTGGCGCGTGTACAACATGGACCGCAAGCGCTCGGGCAAATCCGACCTGGTGTTCCTGGAAAAATGCTTCCACAAGCTGCTGATCAATTTCGCCTGGTGGGTCAACAAAGTCGATAAGGCCGGCAATAACATCTTCGAGGGCGGGTTCCTCGGCCTGGACAACATCACCCTGTTCGACCGTTCGGAAAAACTGCCGGGCGGCGCCACGCTTGAACAATCGGACGCCACTGGCTGGATGGGCATGTTCTGCCAGAACCTCATGCGCATTGCTTTGGAGTTGGCCAAGACCAACCCGGTGTATGAAGGCATGGCCACCAAGTTCTTCCAGCATTACGTATACGTCGGGTCCGCCATGAAGCACATGGGCGCCGAGGGCGACCATAATCTTTGGGACGAACAGGACGGCTTCTTCTACGACGTGCTGCGCTACCCGGACGGCAATTACGAAAAACTCAAGGTACGCTCGCTGGTTGGGCTGATCCCGCTATTTGCGGTTGAGCGTTTAGGTGAAGAATGGGTAAAACCCTTCGCCCATTTCGCCAGCAGCCTTAACTGGTTCGTCTGTAATCGCCAGGACATCGTGTCGCATTGCGTGAACTCGGTGACGCATGACGACGTGAAAACCCTGGTGCTGACCATCGTGACATCTGCCCAGCTCAACCGCATTCTGCAGCGGGTATGGGACGGCAACGAATTCCGCTCTGAATTCGGATTACGCAGCCTGTCCAAGCACCACAAAGATAACCCATTCTGGCTAGGTCATGACGTAGTGCGCTACGAGCCTGCAGAAGCCGACTGCAAGATCAAGGGCGGCAATTCGAACTGGCGCGGCCCGATCTGGTTCCCGACCACATTCCTCATGATCGAATCGCTGCGCAAGCTAGACAAAGCCTACGGCAACCAGTTGAGCATCCAGAGCGAAGACGGCAGCAGTGCCACCGCCGGCGAGATGGCACAATATTTCGCCAACGCCATGATCTCCATATTCACCCGCAATGCAGCTGGTGAGCGCCCAGTCTTCGGCGAGAACCGCAAGTTCCAGGACGATCCGCACTGGCGCGACTACATCACCTTCAGCGAGTATTTCGACGGCGATACCGGCAAGGGACTTGGCGCTATGCACCAGACCGGCTGGACGGCACTCGTCGCCTCATTGATAGACGAGTGGCGCAAGTAAGCGACTGAATAACACATAGCTACAGGCGTCATTCAATTAATAAATAACGTAACTAATTTAAATCGGGAAAGGCAAGCGCATGGCAATCCTGGCAGGCGATATCGGCGGCACAAAAACATTACTGCAATTATCCGAACCAATAGGCGGCGGTTTCGAGGTATTGCATGAGAAGCGCTATCCCAGTGCCGACTACCTTGAATTCAAACCGCTTATCCTCGATTTCATGGAAGAGTCGATGAAAAGGACGGGGCAGCAACCGTATGCCGCATGCCTGGGTATCGCCGGCCCGGTCAGCGGGCGTACCGCCATGACCACTAACCTGCCGTGGAAATTGGATGCAGACGAGCTTGAATTTTCACTGGGTATCGCCAAGGTCAGGCTGATCAACGACTTCCAGTCCGTCGGCTACGGCATCGAAGCGCTGAAAGCGGACGATCTCCTGACTTTACAGCAAGGCAAAGCCGTGGAAAAAGGCACCCGCATGATCATAGGTGCCGGCACCGGCCTCGGTATCGGCATGCTGGTATGGCAGGAAGATCATTACGAAGTCGTCGCCTCGGAAGGCGGACATACCGATTTCGCCCCGACCAACAGCCTGCAGATGGAACTGGCCCAATACCTCAGGAAACGCTACCGCTGGGCCACCTGGGAACGTGCTGTATCAGGAAGGGGCTTGGTGAATATCTTCGAATTCCTGGTAGAAGCAAAACTTGAGAAAGTATCTGCCGCCCTGACCGCAGCATTGGATCTTAATGACCATGCTGCCGTCATCAGCCAGTTCGCCTTGTCCGGGGAAGATCCCGTCGCCGTGCTGGCATTGGATCTATTCGCACGCCTGTATGGCTCACAAGCAGGCAACCTTGCGCTATTAGGCCTGGCGACTGGTGGTGTATATGTGGCAGGCGGTGTAGCCCCCAAAATCATCGACAAGCTGACCGATGGTGTGTTTATGCAACACTTCCTGGATAAGGAAGAGCGCATGCAACCCTTGCTGAAAGCCATGCCGGTTAATATCGTGATAAACCAGGGCGTTGGGCTGTTAGGCTCAGCCGTAGCTGCGAGCAGGTTGTAGGAAGGCGCAGTATCGATATACATCTGCGCTAACCTCCAGCAGCATTGGATAAACGCTAACCGTTAATTCAACATCGATGGCTGCTTTGGGTCGATAGCAGAGTTTTGAAAGTAAATATGCGAAATTCTGGTTGGATAATTGTGTATACATTCGTTAGCGTCATTGCTGTAATCGCAATGACTATTGCATTTTTGCTAGGAAAGTCCGGTACTGAAGCTGCAAATGTCATGGATATGACTGAAAAAATAGTTTTAGGCAGTATAGGGATAATCGCTGGAGCGATTACATTTTATTATTCAACGTGAAGACAATGTCCGCTTGGGGTCGATGACAGACATTTTATAAATTCAAATCCTGAAAATTTATGGAAAACTTTAAAGAGTTCATAGGCTTTATGTTTTTTCTCGGCCTGTTGCTGTATTTGAGATATTTTCCTAATGCTAGAGATTCTTCTCTTCTTAAACAATATCTAGATGCGAAAGCAAATAATTTATTACCTACAGAATACATGCGATATGCATACTATGGCTCATGGATAAGAAAGTTATCACTTTTCTGGATCTGTATAGGTGCGATAGCATTGGCTATAAACCTCTTCATTGAGTCATGAATTTCTACTTCGGGTGGATAGCAGCTTTATAAGAGGGATGCATGGTTAACTACAGATGGTCATGTCAAATATGCGATGAAGGGAATGAACCCTCAATTAATTATTGTACTAAATGTGGCTTTCCATCTTCAGCGACAGGTCAACAAATTGAAGACGCCAAAAGCATGTATCCAACTCAAGAAATTCTTAACTTAGTCACAGAAAAAGTTGAAGCATTACCCTTTAGTCTTGGGGCAATATTAGTTCTGGCTGGCGGAGTTATACTAAAATTTGGATTTTTCGGCGACAGTATAACCGTCGGTTTTATTGGTTTTGGAATGCTAATGATTGGGGCTTGGGTAATTGATCTTAGCGTGTACAAAGGAAAGAAAAAGAAATGACTGCTTTGGATCGATAGCGCGTATGCATAAGAATAAGGAAGACTTAATGAATAAAATCAATAAACGCGCGATTCTTAAACTCCTTGCACTATCAATTGTATTTGGAGTTATCTATAAGTTCGGTATTCCGGCATATAAAATTTACAGTGCAAAACATGAGCTTGAGTTGGTAGGAATACCTTTCTCAGAACAGAAGTTTATTGAGGCGGCTTGCAACGGTGACAAGGGTACAGTCCAGTTGTTCATCCAAGCTGGCATGAACTTGAATGTCTTAGCTGCACCTGGTAAAAATGACGGCATATCAAAAAGTGCTCTGCAATGTGCAGTCAGTAAGGGCGATGTCACGATGTCCAAGTCCCTAATCGAACAGGGCGGGAATGTAAACCTGCAGGATGAAGAAGGGAATACGGCATTATGGTATGCAGCTCGTACAGGCGGTATGAGCAGGGATGGTACAGCGCACGGTCTTGAAATAGCCAAATTGCTCATCGAACACGGCGCGGACATTAACCTGCAGGGGGACAAGGGAAGTCCCTTCATGTCCTCGATGGCATCTAATCAGACAGAGCTTGCCGATTACCTGGTTGAGCGTGGTGCGAATGTGAAAGCGACTTCCAAGGATGGCTCGACTGCGCTGATGGAATTGCTGCAACGTGGTTATGGCGCCAATCGCACTGAAATTATCACTCGCGCAAAATCATTGATCAAAGCAGGTGTGAATGTGAACGCGCAAAACAAGAGCGGACAGACTGCATTATTGATCGCATGCAACTCACGCAACTATCCATTGCTTGAAGCATTGCTCGATGCTGGCGCTGATCCCAACTTAGCTAGTCCTAATGGGCAGACGCCGATTTACTTAACGGTCTATGACCCCGAAGCATTCAGGGTGCTGACCAAACACGGTGCCAACCTGAATGTGAAAGTTGATGGATCAACCTTGTTGCAGCACGCAGTATCCAATGGTAATAACATGGTCGTATCCGCACTGCTGGCCACTGGCAAACTGGACGTCAATGCGAAGAATGACTCCGGTGAAAGCGCCTTGTTTTATATCGCTTCCCGCGGTAACGGAGCGATTGCCCAGCAACTACTTGCAGCAGGTGCCAGTCCTGACATCACCAACAATCAATTGCAGACCCCTATTATCCGTGCCGTGCAGAACAATGCACTGGACATGGTGCGTATCCTGATCGACTGGAATGCGAATGTGAATCTGCGGGATGGAACTGGAAAAACGGCTTTATATTATGCTAAGCAACGACTAGAGAGTCTTGGTAATCAGGGCTATATCGTTAATGGTGCGCCAAGCGCAGCAGCGGCTTATCCACGCATGCTACCAATGCCAACCCTGCCTGCTATGAGCAATACGGCGGCCGGCAATGAGGTTTTAAGGAAGATGCGAGCGAATATGCAGGAAGTGTCTCGTTCGTATGCTGCAGCGACTGCGCCATCCGCTACGGCTACCCGGATAACTGTTAGTGACCCGATGGTGGATATGCTGGTAAAGGCTGGGGCCCACCTTTAACCTAGAATTTTGGCTTGAAGTTGTTCAATATTGAATGTCCACTTTGAGTCGATAGGTGCCATTTAAGACATCAGTAAAATTATGAAGACATTAGAGAAAAAAGAGCTTAAACATCTTTTTGAAGTTCTAAAGTTCACAGTTCATGAACTGCCCCTGGGCTTTTATGGGGAGATGGCAATGGGGCAACTGCTAAACAATGCATTGAGTTAATGACCGACCTCATGAAATTCCAAGCTCTTTGCAAAGAACTAGATTTGGAACATGAGGCTTTCATTACAGATTGCTATTGGCATCTTGATGCATTATCCACACTACTTGTCACGTCAATCGCAGTTTAATAGTTACGAACAGTACGTTTTAGAACGAAAAGGAGTTCTGCAAGTTTCAATTCCAATTAAGTTATTCAAAGAACAATATGCAGACTATTTCAAATATTAATTATGTCCGCCTTGGGTCGATAGCGGACATACATTTGCTAACAAGTTTTTCTCGATATTGGATTAATCATTTGGCACGCGCTTATGTTGCAGGTTGATAAAACTACAAAACAACCTAACCAGTTTTTATGGATATTAACAATCGGCTTGTGCCTATTAATAGGCATTTTAATTCCTCAACAAATCCTTACAGACCATCTATGGGCAAGACAATTTGCCAGTTTTATGGCTAACTGGAATCCTCATGTTGCTAAAATTTCGTTGATTCCAATCAATCTTGAAGTCAACAGATTTTATTATTCGTTTCTTTGGGTTTACTCCATACTGATATTCGGGCCTTTATACATTTATGAATGGATTATGCTTTTTCAAAGCAACAAAATCTCTCTTTCATTACTTCGATGGGATCGTTTTATATTGTTTTGCGTAATTTATATATTTATAACTTTATGTTTTTATTATGGAATGACTGACTATTCAAGTTTTTTAAACACTAAAAGCAAGTATTTCTTTGCTGCATATTCACATTGGTTAGTTAGACCTTTATGGAGTTTAAGCGCGGTGTTTGTAATTTGGATAATGTTTTTAGAAATTGGGTTACAGTTTTTTTATCTTACTTTTCTCAAAAATAATTTAAAAAAGAAGTTGGCTGGCTAAGTCCGCTTTGGGTCGATACAAGACACTAGATTAACTAAAGTTTTGTTGAATTACTGTTATATAGGATCAATGCATGACTACCTTTTTACTTTTCATAGTTGGGGTTTTACCTGCTTTCGCGATTGCCGCCAGCACAGGAAACTTAGTTTTATCGTTTCTAATTTCTCTAATTATCTGGATTGCTGTCTTCACAGTTTCTAACATGGGTGGAGGCCACTTTAATGAAGCCATAGGCTTTGCACTAGGATTATCAATGTTCCAGGCTATACCTAATTTTATTGCCTCTGTAATTGGTAAGGCATTGCATGGGGATGAAAATGTGGAAAGTAAAATTGATAAGTCAGATGATCCACTGCAACAAATAGTTAACAGCGATTATGAATAAGAGAATTTGCAGCTAAAAGGTTTTTAAGGATAATTTACCTAATTAATCAAACGTCTGCTTTGGTTCGATTTCGGACATTGATTATTATTGTTATCGATAAAATTAAGGCTTAAATATTGAGTCCTGATGTAAAAGAAACAACCGTTCTTCGACTAGGTTTAGGGGTATTGCTGCTGGTAGTGTGGATTTGGTCAGCTTTGACCGAAACAAAGATGGATCCTCAACAAGCCATGGACAAAAATCGATACGATGACTGTTTAATATCTTTATCAAAAAATAAAAATACAGAAGAAAAACAAACGATAGCTACTGCCTGCTTAAATCAAAAAGAACTTTACAAAGAAACTTATGGGATTGAGCCCAATTAATCACTGTGTCCGCTTTGAGTCGATAGCAGACACTCCATTCCATAATGTGATGAAGAGTGTCTGCGCGTAAGCTTTAAGACACTAGTATTAAGTTCTCCAGGGATGTTTAGCTACATCACAGTCCCCAACCACTTCTGCTCCAGCTTTTGCCACGATATTATCGTTTTCAACAGTATCACCACTAACCCCAACTGCGCCTATCAGCATGCCTTCAGCATCGACGATGGGGAGGCCGCCTGGAAAGGTAATTAGGCCTTCATTGGAATGCTCAATGCCGTATAAAGGCGATCCCGGTTGCGACAACTTACCGATTTCTCCAGATGGCATAGCAAAATAGCACGCTGTTTTGGCTTTTTTAATGGAGATATCAATGCTCCCGACCCAAGCATCGTCCATTCTTAGGAAAGCCTTAAGATTTCCACCTGAATCCAGAACAGCAATATTAGACTTCACCCCTATTTCAATGGATTTTTTGACGCTGGCTGCGATGATGCTTTGTGCTTGCTCGAAGTTGACATGCATTAAATGACTCCAATAAAAGAAAGATTAATTTAGGAAAAGTACGCTTAGGTTTACTGCAAAAAACTTACGAATTGGCTTGGTCGTGACTAATCGGACTCCACCAGTTGATGCACAAGGTGAACGACAATAGGACGCACGATAAGAACACAGATAAAGGCGATGGGCATTGCCAGTATGTAACCATGTAAGACCCTTAGCAAGTATCCATGTTGCAATCCGCTATTTGCTCCCACACTTACCATCGACATAAGAAACGCTATATTCCCGCCATGAAAAAAGCGAAAACTACTCAAGTAAACCGACTGGGTAGTTTATTTAATCTTATAATTTTTGATCTGGGAAAATGAATATGTAGGTGAACAGATTGCCGTCGGGTGTATTTGGGACGGCAACCTGCTTTAAAACTACTTTTGTGAATTTAGTGTTGCGTATGTATTATCGCTACACTCACAAAAGCAACTGGATGCAGTGGCTGGGCAACTCAACGAACGCCCTGGAAAAACATTGGCTTACGAAACCCATGCTGCGAAATTTAACGCGTGTGTTGCAGCGACCGGTTGAATCCGCAAGCCAAAGCACCCATTCAGAATCTTCAAAGCCCGATCATATAATTGATGTACGCTGTAGTAGAGCCAGTGCTTTGGAATGGAAGTTGCTGATAAAAAATATCGCCCATGATTCGCTGTGCTTTTGATATGGAATAATAAGCACCTGCAGAGGCTACGGGTCGAGTACGATCAATATCGTCATTAAAATTCTCTGTTGTCAGACCGCTAATGCCGGTTGACTGAGCAGAATAATTATCCACGTTATGTTTCAGGTCCTGCTCTACACCCAAACTAGCTGTCAATTTTGTATTAGCAGTCACTGCATAGCTCAACTTGAGCCCCAGCAATGCTGTGGTCGAACGATCCTCCAAGGAAGAATAGCTGAGCGGCATGACTGCATTAGTTTCAGTATAGGCATCTTGTTTTACCGATGTATACCTTAGAGCCAGATAAGGGCGTAGCAGAGTTTTATCCTGGTAGTGAAATGCATAACTTAATTCACCCACATAACTTTTGATGATGAGATTGGTATCACCTCTGCCAGCCTCTGAACTGCCTATTACTTCCCTAGTCGTGTTCACATCCTTATCTTGATAAGCATTCGCTAATTTGACCTGATAACCTAATGCATCCGGACTTTGATTCCATACAACAAAAGCGCCGGCTAGAGGATTTTTGTTAGACACCTTGATGCCTGAAGGCATGTTGTTATTGGTATTTTGATCTAAAAATCCGCCTATACGGATGGTAGGGTTGACTTGATATCCAAGCACAAACACTGCACTGGTCGAGTTTGAATCAGGTTTATCTACGTCGGTATATCGACCGCCTGCTGACAGACACACTCTGTTCTTATCGAATAAATTACAGTCATAGGTATTCATATTGGCAAAATTGGAAGAAACAGAAGCAGCATTAAATGCACCCCGCAATTTTTGCGCCGCAACTTGAATCGACGCCTGTGTATCCATAGCAGATGGCCCTGGAGGCGGAGGTGGCGGTATTAAAAGGACAACGGCGAAAGTCGACGAGTTAGCACTGTTAATATTAATTGCACCACCATTAGGCCCACAACAATAGCTATTGGATACTTCATCCACATAAGCACCACCTGACCAGCCGGAAGCCACAGTGTAATTGAACGCAAACAAAGTGTTATTAGGCGCTGTATTGTTTACTGCCCCAGCAAAAGTAGTAGCTAGTGATTGGTTTTGCCACCACGGTTGGGAGCTAAGTAATGATTGATTCGCTGAAAAACCATTAACAGTGGAAAACTCGTAAGTGTTACCACCACTTGTAAATTGAAAGGCTTGAGTGATTGAAGAGAAGCAACTAAAGAAAACATATATCAAGATTATTATTAACCTCACTTGATTGCCCCTTAAATTAAAGTTTTAAATTTTAGTTAACTAATATGTAATCTATTTGTTCGAATGGACTATCACTACCATTGAATATATCAAGATTAAAAGTTCATATATTCAGTGCTACCGACGCATGCGTCACCGTTTCAGAAACATAAAGTCTCTATCATCCACGGCAATACCCCTAAACTTTTAAGGATTATGAATAATATACTTTTGCATACAAATGTACTAGTTGTGAAATATTATTTCATGTAATTAATATCAAAGCTATTGGCTCCTGAAGTAATATTAGCAACCTCTTAGGTTGCTGCATTGGGTCGTTAGCAACACATTTTGATAATTTTCAAAGCCCCTACAATTCAATATTCTTATAAAGTATTTTTTGAAATTCGCTGACGGTCATGGCGGTTTTGAATGTTTAGAGCATGGCGGTAAACTACAGGAATGGCCAATATGATTAAGCTTCCGGAATCCCTCGCGCAACTTTCCTCTCTCGATGGCAGCAGGAGGATTCGCGCTTCAGCGACGGATATGAACAAGTCACTGAGCATGGACGAGATTAAGCGCGACGAAGCAATCGTGCTTGAGGACGGCTGGAAGGTTCGGGTGACCACAGGCGGCCAGGATGTGCTCACTGGCGAATTGGTCCACCAGAGCGATCACGTTTGGCAAGCAAAAAAGCTCACAGGATCGGTTGGGCGTGTCCTGGCTGACCAGGCAACGTCAGAGACGGAGGCAGCGGAGCTGGTTTACCAATATATTCTCGATGCTTCTGCATGGATGACATTCGAAGAATAGTCACGAATCATCCGTGCCCGTACCCTTAACTGGCCATCACTGGCATATTGGCCCGAGCCGCATGCAATTTTCTGTAGCTGTCGATCAGGCGCTGGTGCCTGTCCAGTCCCTCCAGTTTCATACTGGTGGGCGTCAGACCGAAGAAGCGCACGCTGCCATCCACTGAGCCCATTGCGGCGTCCATCCTGGCATCGCCAAACATCCTGCGGAAGTTAACCTCGTAGTCGTCGAGTTCCAGGTCATCATCCAGCACAACCTCCAGCACCACATTCAAGGCCTGATAAAACAATCCACGCTCGACCGTGTTGTCGTTGTACTGCAGGAAAGCACCCACAAGCTCCTGTGCTTCTTCGAATTGCTGCAAAGCGAGATGAATCAGCAGTTTCAACTCCAGCACTGTTAGCTGGCCCCACTCCGTATTCTCGTCGAATTCGATGCCGATCAATGTGGCGATGTCGCCGTAATCATCCAGCTCATTACTCTCTAAACGCTCAAGCAGTGCTCTCAAGCTAGCGTCGTCCAGGCGGTGCAGATTCAAGATGTCGGCGCGAAACAGCAGAGATTTGTTGGTGTTATCCCAGATCAGATCCTCTACCGGGTAAATTTCCGAATACCCCGGCACCAGGATTCTGCAGGCAACGGCGCCCAGCTGGTCGTATATTGCCGTGTACACTTCTTTGCCCATGCCTTCAAGAATGCCGATTAAGGTAGCGGCTTCCTCGGCATTTGAATTTTCACTCTGACCAGAAAAATCCCACTCAACAAACTCGAAATCCGCTTTAGCGCTGAAAAAGCGCCACGACACAATGCCGCTGGAATCGATGAAGTGTTCAACGAAGTTATTGGGTTCGGTCACTGCCTCACTGGCAAAAGTGGGCTGCGGTAAATCGTTCAGGCCTTCAAAACTGCGGCCTTGGAGCAATTCAGTCAAGCTGCGCTCAAGCGCGACTTCAAGTTTTGGATGTGCGCCGAACGAGGCAAACACGCCGCCTGTGCGCGGATTCATCAAGGTAACGCATATCACCGGGTAGATCCCGCCCAGCGATGCATCCTTTACCAGCACCGGAAAGCCCTGCTCTTCCAAGGCCTTGATGCCAGCCATAACGCCAGGAAACTTTGCCAGCACGTCCTGCGGCACATCGGGCAAGGCGATTTCACCTTCGATAATTTCGCGTTTGACTGCCCGTTCGAAAATCTCCGACAGGCACTGCACTTGTGCTTCGGCCAGCGAGTTACCGGCACTCATGCCATTGCTGACATACAGGTTTTCGACCAGGTTGGACGGGAAATACACGACCTCGCCATCCGACTGGCGTACAAACGGTAGCGTACAGATTCCGCGTTGCGCATTACCCGAATTGGTATCAATCAGATGCGAAGCACGTAATTCGCCATCGGGATTGTAGATTTGCAGACAGTACGCATCCAGGATTTCCTTTGGCAGTGCATCTTTACGGCCCGGCTTGAACCAGCGCTCGTTCGGATAGTGCACAAATGCCGCGTTGGCGATGTCTTCGCCCCAGAATGATCCGGCATAGAAATGGTTGTTACTCAGTCGCTCGATATATTCACCCAGGGCCGATGCCAAAGCGCTTTCCTTGGTCGCACCTTTTCCGTTAGTGAAACACATCGGCGAATGCGCATCGCGGATATGCAATGACCACACATTAGGAATGATATTGCGCCATGAAGCGATTTCAATCTTGATGCCCAGGCCTGCCAATACGCCCGACATATTGGCGATGGTCTGCTCTAGGGGCAACTCTTTGCCCGCGATATGGGTGCTGGTGCCAGAGGCCGGCTTCAATGCCAACAAGGCCTGCGCATCGGCATCCAGGTTCTCGACTTCTTCAATCACAAACTCGGGCCCGGCTTGCACCACCTTTTTAACCGTACAACGGTCGATGGAGCGCAAGATACCCTGACGGTCTTTATCGGAGATATCCGCCGGCAACTCAACCTGTATCTTGAAAATCTGCTGGTAACGGTTTTCCGGATCGACAATATTATTCTGTGAGAGACGGATATTTTCAGTGGGGATATTGCGCGTATTGCAGTACAACTTTACAAAATACGCCGCACACAGGGCCGATGATGCCAGAAAGTAATCGAATGGGCCGGGGGCCGAACCATCGCCTTTATAGCGAATAGACTGGTCTGAAATCACCGTGAAGTCGTCGAACTTGGCTTCCAGTCGTAGCTTATCGAGAAAATTGACCTTAATTTCCATTGGGGAATTCCGAAAAGTGCAAAATGATGTGGCGCTATTATCCGTTACCTCGCCATTGCCGTGTAATACATCGATGCTTTCCCGCAATACCGCTGCATAGGAATAGCCAGAAATGTAACTGCGATAGACCCTGGAATCGGTTGCCGCAATGAACCATGGCGCACATCCACTTACTTTGAATCCCCGTGGTTTTTTTCTTACCAAAAGCAACGCTTAATTGTAAGTAAATTGTAAATGGACTACTCTTCCAAAATGCCTGCGCTTAGATGGGCACCTAGGAGGAGTGTATGAATCAGGGAAAATTGCGCCTACCTACGCAAAAAATATTGCGGGTAGTGCAGTACGACAGGCAAGCCCAGGAAATGAATGGAACGGAAGAGTTCTGGGTAGTGGATATCTACAGCACCAATATTTCTAAACGATGCGGCTCATTTCAGGAGGCTCTGGAGTGGGTAAACCCACCCATCAAGGACAAAATTATGTATTGAGCTTATAAATTAGACCCTGGACTAATTAGAGACCTGGACTAATATGGACGGTCAAATAAATAAAAAGCCCTACAAGTAGGGCTTTTTATTTTCATTTCTTCGAAATTACTGCTTCAAATTACTGAGCAGCCTTTTCTTTCTCTTCATTAGCGCGTGCCGGGTCTGTAGCCGGTGGAGTTGCTTCTGCTGCCGGAGCCGCTGCAGCACCATCTGGTACATAACGCTCTTCTGGAGTAGGAACATAGCCACCAGGGCCGCTGCTGGTCGATGCTGCAGGGTCAGCAGCTGGAGCTGCAGGGGCTGCTGTTTCGGCGGGGGCTGTCGCTGTAGTATCAGCCTCAGGTGCAGGTGTCTCTTCTTTTTTGCATGCGCTTAAAAGAACTGCTGTTGCGAACATGGCAACCAGTGTTTTTGACCATACCTTCATATCATTCTCCTAATTATTGTTGATTTGAATTTTCATCCAGGCTTGCAGTATAGTAAGCCCCAAAATTCCACTAAAGTGTTGATTAACTGAAATTAATGTAGGAGCACTCTTACGTTGCCACAGCAGTTTTCTAGTTACAGAGTGACTATTTGATTAGCTGGTTCATGTTAATAATGGGCAACAGGATAGCCAGCACTATCGCCAGAACAATAACCCCCATCAAAAGTATCAATACCGGCTCCAGCAGACCGGTCATAACCGCCACGCGGTTTTCCATTTCACGCTCCTGTTGCAGCGCCGCGCTTTCCAGCATCTGGTCGAGCTGGCCGGTCGCTTCGGCACTGGCGATGAGATGGATCAGGATAGGCGGGAATAGCTTGCGGGTTTTCAGGGCACGGCTCAGTGGCGTGCCGTCGCGTACCAGTTCGATGGCCTCATCCACCGCAGCCCGCATGGGAAGATTACTGATCGTCCTGGCACCTGCCTGCAGCGCGCTGACGATAGGCACACCGCTACCGACCAGGATGGCCAGTGTGCTCGCCAGCCGTGCAGTGTTTAACCCGCGCACCAGCGGGCCGATAAGCGCCAGCTTGAGCAGGAATGCATGCCAGCGATATTTCAGCGCCTCATCCGCCAGCGCTTTATTCACTGCCCAAATCGCCAAGACCACGATGACCAGCAAATAAGGCCATGCCATGCGCAGAAAATCACTCACGGCGATCAATGCCCTTGTCAGCAAAGGCAATGTCTGCCTGGACTGCTCGAACACGCCCACCACCTGCGGCACCACATACATAAGCAGGCCGGTGATGACCATCAAGGCAACAGCGGTCACCAGCGCCGGGTAGATAAACGCCATCATGATTTTTTGCTTGAGTGCATTGCGCGATTCGGTGTATTCCGCCAGCCGCTTGGTCACACGGGCCAACTCCCCCGACTCTTCCCCGGCATGGATAATCGCCCGGTAAATTTCCGGGAACGCGCGCGGATACTTGCCTAAGGCGCGTGACAGCGTACTGCCGCCCAGCACTTCGGAACGGATGCTGACCAGCATCTCAGTGGCATATGCATGCTCAGACTGCTCGATCATGGCGCTCAATGCCTGCGTTACATTCAAGCCTGCGGTGAGCAAAGTAGAAAGCTGCTGGGTAAGCAGGCTAAGCTCTGAGGACGAAAACGTATGCCTGCCGAACAGCGCCCTGCCGTTAGCTGAGGATTGTGCTTCATCCTCGAGCAGTTCCACCTTCAGCGGCGTCAGCTGCATATCCCGCAGGCGGCTACGGGCCAGGCGTACGGTATCGCCCTCCACGGTACCCTTGCTGACTTTGCCGGTGATATCCAGCGCTTCGAATTTGAAAACGGCCATACTAATCAGTCGCGGGTGACCGAGACAAGTTCTTCTAGCGAGGTGATACCCTGCTCCACCCAGCGCATGCCATCCTGCCGCAAGTTGCTCATGCCCTTTTCCGCTGCGTAATTACGCAGCTCCTGTTCAGAGGCCTTGTCGTGCGTCAAACGCCGTAAAGTGTCATCCATCTTGAGCAGTTCGTAGATGCCGGTCCTGCCGATGTAGCCGCTGTTGTGGCAGTGATCGCAACCGACGGCCCTGTAGATGATGGCGGGCGGGGACGGCAAATCCATGAGTGCCAGTTCGGTATTGTCCGGCGCATACGGATGACGGCAATGCGTGCACAGGTTGCGCACCAGCCGCTGAGCCAGCACACCGGTCAATGAAGACGCCAGCAGGAAAGGTTCCACGCCCATGTCCATCAGTCGCGCCACCGCGCTTACCGCGTCGTTGGTATGCAGGGTAGCCAGCACCAGGTGGCCGGTCAGGCTAGCCTGCACGGCGATCTGCGCCGTTTCCACATCGCGGATCTCGCCTATCATGATGACGTCTGGATCCTGCCGCAAAATGGCGCGCAAGGCCTTGGCAAAGCTCATGTCGATGCGCGTGTTCACCTGGGTCTGCGCTATCTGCGCGAGGTCGTATTCGATAGGGTCTTCCACCGTCATGATATTGAGCGCGGCGGCATCCACGCGCGACAACGCAGAATACAGCGTGGTGGTCTTGCCGGAACCGGTAGGCCCGGTGACCAGGATGATGCCGTGCGGCTGGTGGATCAGTCGGTCTATATCCGCCAGTGTGGCATCGCTCATGCCTAGGCTGGACAAGTTCATGCGCGTGGAATCTTTTTCCAGGATGCGCAGCACCGCACGCTCACCATGCCCGGTCGGCAGTGTCGAAACCCTGATATCTACGGCCTTGCCCGCTACCCGCAGGGAGATGCGGCCATCCTGCGGCAGGCGTTTCTCGGCGATATCCAGCTGCGCCATCACCTTGAGGCGCGACACCATGGCGGAATGCAATCCGCGATGCGGTTCGACGATACTGCGCATCGCACCATCAATGCGGAAGCGCACTACCGAGCGCGCTTCGTACGGCTCGATATGCACGTCGGAGGCCCTGGCGTTGAGGGCCTGCGTGAGGATGGCGTTGATCATGCGGATGACCGGGGCGCCATCGTCCGACTCCAGCAGATCTTCTATCTGCGGCAGTTCCTGCATCAGCCGCGACAGGTCCACATCGTTCTCCAGGTTGCCGGCTAGCGCGGCCACGCCGTCCTGCGAATAGGCCGCGGTGAGCAGCTTATCGAATTCCGAAGGGCTTACCATGCTGGCACGCACTTTTACCCCCAGCACACGCTTGGCTTCCGCTAACGTTTCAGCCAGCGCGCCTTCGCGCAGCCAAACTTCCGCCACGTCCTCGGTGAGGCTTTTCAGCACGACGCCCTTGGATTTAGCGAAGGAATACGGGATTAACCTGGCGTTGGTTAGCGGCGATGGGAATGACATGACTCGAGGAATACGACCTTTATTTTATTGGGTTAGCAGGTTTAATCTTTACGTTTAAATCATCTAAAAGCGGCAGCGGACGAGATAGTTTAATCGCTTTGTGTCCAGAAGCACTAAACGTTGATTTTAATGCTGATTTTAATGCATTAATTGGCTAGCCTGACGCTTAAAAGTCATTCATAATTCATCAAATAAGAATTACATCATTTACTGCTGGCAGCGCTGTTTTGCAAGCATCATAAGTCAATAAAACAGTATGGCAAATATCCATACAAAAAAGACCAATACAAAATGAATATTTCATACGTGCGTTCTGCTGTGCTTTCCCGTGTACTGAAAGCGGCATTGGGGGTAGCAAGTCTGGGGGCCTGCCTTATGCTGGTATGTACATCGGCATTGGCAGTGGAAGACGACAAGATCATGCTGAACTTCGTCAATGCCGACATCGAGTCGGTAGTGAAAGCCATCGGCCAGATCACCGGCAAGAATTTCCTGATCGATCCGAAAGTAAAGGGCACTATCACCATTACCTCGGCCAACCCAATCCCCTCGCCGCTGGCCTACCAGGTATTGCTGTCGGCCTTGCGCACGCAGGGCTTTACCGCCGTGGAAGGCAACGGCATGACGACGATACTGCCGGAGGCCGATGCCAAGATGCATTTCAGCGGGACGTTCGGTGCTAACTCTAAGGTGAGCGGCGACCAGATCATTACCCAGGTATTCCCGCTCAAGTATGAATCTGCAACTTTATTAGTGCCTATCCTGCGCCCGCTGATCTCTCCCAATAACATCATCAACGCCTACCCCAGCAACAACACCCTGATCATCACCGATTACGCGGAAAACCTGAAAAAGGTCAGCAAGCTGATCGCCACTATCGACAAGCCCAGCACCGCCGAAAATGTGGTGGTGAAACTGCAATACGCCAATGCCATCGAGATCGCGCAGACGCTGACCAAACTTTCTGCCGACGTGTCGGCTGGCGGCCCTGCCGGCGGCGATTCAGGCAAGCGCATCATTGCAGTGCCGGATGCGCGCTCTAATTCAGTCATATTGCGCAGCGAAGACGACGGCCTGATCAACCGTGCCAAGAACCTGATCACGCAACTGGACACGCCGATGAATGCCGGCAACAGCATCCACGTGGTGTATTTGCGTAATGCCGATGCCCGCAAACTGGCGGCCACCTTGCAGGCACTCATGAACGGCGCCACCGACAGTCTTTCCGCCTACGGTAGCCCAGGCACGGTAACCTCCGTCACTGCGGTCACCAACCCCGCCAATCCTGCGATGGCGAACACCCTCCCCAACGGCTACCAGTCGACCACCATATTGCCGGTACCGAATGCATCGCTCAGCTCCCTGCCTTTTTCCAGCGGCAGTTCCAGTGCGCCTTCCAACGGCATGATACAGGCCGATAACGCCACCAACTCCCTTATCATCACCGCACCGGATAACGTCTACAACATGCTGCGCGGCGTGATTGACAAGCTGGATATCCGCCGTGCGCAGCTCTATATTGAAGCGCTGGTGGCCGAGATATCCACCGATAAGGCCTCCGAATTCGGTATCCAGTGGCAGAACATCTCCAACCTGGATTCGACCACTAGCAACGACGTAAAAGGCTTCGGCGGCACCAAGTTCAACACCAACGGCGCCAGCATCAACAGCGTGGCGCAGAACGTCAATAACGCCAGCAACGGCCTCAACATCGGCATCCTTAAGGGCCAGATCAACGTGCCAGGCCTGGGCGTGATCAGCAACCTCGGCCTGCTGGCACATGCGCTGGAATCCGACAGCAATGCCAATATCCTCTCCAAGCCGAACCTGCTGACGCTGGACAACGAAGAAGCCAAGATCGTCATCGGCCAGAACGTGCCCTTCATCACCGGGCAATACGCGCAGACCAGCATAGGCTCGGTCAACCCGTTCCAGACCATCGAGCGCCGCGACGTTGGGCTCACGCTTCGCGTCAAACCGCAGATATCCGAATCAAAGACTATTAAGCTGCAGATCTACCAGGAGGTGTCCAGCGTGGCCGACATCGTCAACATCGCCGGCATCACCACTAACAAACGCTCTATCGATACTTCGGTGATGGTCGATGACGGCAGCATCATCGTATTGGGCGGCCTGATCGAAGACCGTGTCACGCAGTCACTCAGCAAGGTGCCTTTGCTGGGCGACATTCCCTTCTTCGGCAACTTTTTCAAGACCGAAGGCCGTACACACCGCAAAACCAACCTGATGGTCTTCCTGCGTCCCTACGTGATGCGCGACGTGGATGCCAGCGAATCCATCACCAACGACCGCTACGATTACATCCGCAACCAGCAGGAACTCATCGCACCGAAAAAACACTGGGTATTGCCGGATGTTCCTGCGGTTACCTTGCCGGAAGACAGGAATTCGTTTGTGTTGCCGAAGACGCCGGTGAAGCCGGTGGACACAAAATAAACCCGGATCAACTCGCGTAGGACGGATGAGCATAGCGTTATCCGCCAATTTGGCAATCTTTTACGGCGGATAACGCTACGCTCATCCGCCCTACAAAACAATTAAACCATTGCCCTGCGAGCCGCGTGGATATTGCCTCGCAGGGCAGGCCAATTAGATTCAAAAAAATATCAATAAGAATGGTTAACCGGGAATAAGGCGATGAACGACAACCTCGAAAACCTCGACTACCTCAAGCGCCAAGCCATCGACATCGCGATCCAGTTCGGGCCCAAGGTGCTGGTGGCCATCCTGATCATCACGGCCGGCGTATTCGTGGGTAGGTCAATCGGCCAGTTGCTGGATAAAGGCCTGGTCAAATTCAACCTGGAGCCGCCGGTGCGGTTGTTGCTGGTGCGTATCGTGCGACTCCTAATACTGGCGCTGTTCATCATCATGGCCTTGCAGAATCTTGGCATCCAGTTGCTGCCATTGATCGCAGGCATCGGCGTGGCGGGTGCAGGCGTGGCACTGGCGATGCAGGGCGTGCTGAGCAATATCGTCGCCGGGCTCACGATCATCTTCACCCGACCGTTCCGCGTGGGGCAGTACATCTCCATCATCGGCGAAGAGGGCCTGGTGGAAGACATCAGCATGTTCACCACGGTGCTCAGCCATTACGACCAGTCGCAGGTAGTGATCCCCAACCGCAAGATCGTGGGCGAGATACTGCATAACTACGGCAACATCCGCCAGCTGGATATCGTGGTAGGTGTGGATTACGACAGCGACCTGGATAAAGCGCTGGATGCGGTGAAAGCAGTATTGAAAGCAAATGCTGGCGTACTTGAATATCCGCCTGCAGCGGTGTCGGTGAGTGCCTTGGCGAATGCGTCCATCAATATCGCAGTCAGGCCGTGGGTCAGTGTGGCGGATTACCTGGCAGCAAGGGGGCAGATCAACAAAGCCATCGTGGAAAGCTTCCGCGAGCACCAGATCGTGATCCCGATCCAACAGCAGGAAATACGGCTGATCTGATTACACGAGAATATGTTGAGATAAGGTTTTAAGGCGATGCCTTGAGAGGCAATATCTATGAGCCTCCCAGAGCCTGCCCTCGAATGATTTGTCGAGGGGCATCGCCAATTTATGCGGCGTAGGGTGGATGAGCGTAGCGTTATCCACCTTGTAACCATGCTTTGGTGGATAACGCTACGCTCATCCACCCTACTTAAATTCTTGGCAATCGTTCTCCCACCTGCATTTCCACGTCACCGTCACCCACCCAATCTTTAGGATAAATCCCCGCTTCAACCAGGCGGTGAAACGATGAATACGGCCAATCCGCAACAGATTGAACCAGGCCATGTTTCAGTGGATTGATGTGCAGGTAATCCATATGGGCGGCGTAGTCTGCCTCGTTGCGTATCGTGTGCTCCCAATACCGTCGTTGCCAGATAGCGCGCTCGCCCCTGGCAAGCTGTATGGTGGAGCGACCTTCTGTTTTAGGGATGTATCTTGCAAATGCGGTTTTAATTGCTTTCCAGCGTGATGGGTAATCTGCATCACCGTCAGGCAGGGTCCAGATGCAATGCATGTGGTCCGGCAGGACTACCCAGCCATCGATATGGAACGGTTTTTTGTTGCGTACCGTGCGGATTGATTCACGCAGGTTGTCGATGTTATCAAGCAGCAGCCGGGAATCACGTTGGAACAGGTTGACGGTGAAAAAGTAGGTGCCGCCGGGTACACGGTTACGACGGTATTCAGGCATGTGGGTAGTCTGACAAGATTGATAATGGTGCGTCAAATGGCGGATAACGCTAACGCTCATCCGCCCTACTAAACTCAACGATACACAATGTAGGGTGGATGAGCGCAGCGCTATCCACCAAATGTTAAATCCAATACTTCCGCATCAACCTTCGCCACTATTCCGGTACTGGCTTTCCAGTTCTTTCAGGCGCTTGCTGGATAAGGCGCGTGGTGGGCTGCCGCCTCCTTTTACCTCGCCTGCCTTTTGGTTCGCTTTGTAGGTACGCCATGCCACACCGAAAGCAATCAGCATCAATAGAAACGGCAGGCTCCACAGCGCGGCATTCTTGGCGTTGAACGGCGGATCATAGAGTACGAATTCGCCGTATCGCTCCAGCATATAGTCCTTAATTTCATCGTCAGTCTTGCCGGCGCTGATCTGTTCGCTGATCTGCCGTTTCAGATCCACCGCCAGGGCGGCGGTTGAATCGGCGATGGTCTGGTTCTGGCACACCAGGCAGCGCAACTCGGCGGCGAGTGCGCGTATGCGGACATCCATCTCCGTTGCCGTCAGTTTCTTGCTGCCGGATTTTTCAAGACCGAACATGGTGCGTGCATCACTGGCGACAGCGGCTGCCTGGTTTTTCTGGCCGAGCGCGGCATTAGAACTTTGAACTGGCGCAGCATCTGCGGCCATCATCACCGGCACTACATGCGCTTCGTAAAAATCTTCGTTCAAGGCGCCTACGTGGCGATAACGGATGATGCCTTCGCCATCGATGACATAGGTTTCCGGCACGCCGTAGACGCCGAAATCAATGCCGACATTGCCATCCACATCCAGCGCGACAAGGCTGTAGGGATTGCCGTGTTCCTGCAGCCATTGCTGCGTATCTACCGGAGCATCCTTATAAGCCAGGCCGACCAGGCTGACATTGTGAGTACTGGCCAGCTTGATCAGCGTGGCATGCTCAGTCAGGCAGGCCGTGCACCAGGAAGCGAATACATTCAATACCCATACCTTGCCGCGCATGGATTCCGGCGTGAACTTTACCTGCCCATCGTCCTGCACGCCCAATTCAGGCAGCGCAAATTTCGGCACAGGTTTATTGATCTTGGCAGAAGGCAAGGCGCGAGGATCGTACTGCAGGCCTTTCGCCAGGACGATTCCCAGCGCCACCAGCACGACAATCGGCAGGGCAATGCGCAGCCATTTGAAATTCATGCTGCCACCTTGCCTGCTGGTTTGTCTGTTGATTTTTCTATGGGTAGCTTGTCTGTCGTTGGCTTATCAGCCAAGGGTTTCTTGCTGCGATAACGACGGTCGAACAGGGTCATGATGCCGCCCAACGCCATGAAGCTGCAGCCTATCCATATCCAGGCGATGAACGGTTTGTAGTAGATACGCACACCCCATGCCTGTCCACCGCCTTCTGCGTCAGGTTCGCCCAGCGACACGTAGATATCGCCCAGCAGGCTGTAGTAGATGGCTGCTTCCGTCATCACCTGGCCGGAACTCACATACTGGCGCTTCTCCGGCTCCAGCAGGTAAATGGTGGTGCCCTTCCCGCGCGTCAATTCGAATACGCCCTGCGCGCCCTGGTAGTTCGCGCCTTTGGAATTATCGACACCGATGAACGTCACGCTCCAGTCGCTGATCTTTTCCGTCTGGCCCGGCTTCATCACCAGGTCTTTTTCCAGTTCATAGGTCTTAACCAGCGTGACGCCGGCCACGAACATGGCCACGCCGATATGGGCGACAATCATGGCCCAGTAAGTCAGGCCTAGCATCCGTGCCCGGTCGAACAGGGCACGTGAAGCGCCGTTGGCCTTGAGCTTGGCAAGCTGGTGCAGGGCATGGCGCACGGTGGCAATGGCGAGCATGGCCGCCGCGGCACAGCCGACGAATGACCACGGACTGGCCTTGGCACCGCCGAATACGGCAATGGCAATAGAAGTGAGAATCGCCAGCACGAAGGGGATACGCACGTGCTTCAGCGTTTCGGCAAAACTCATCTGTTTCCACTGGCTGACCGGTGCCACCGACATGACCCAGATGGCAGGCAATAGCAAGGGGGCGAATACCGCTTCAAAATAGGGAGGGCCCACCGACATCTTGCGGCCGGTGATGACTTCGGCAAACAGCGGGTACAAGGTCCCCAGCATGACGGTAAACAAGGCCGTGACCATCAGCACATTATTGATGAGCAACAGGGTTTCGCGGGACACCAGCGAGAAGCGCCCGCCCAGGCCGACCTTCTTCGTCTTCATTGCATACAGCACGAACGAGGAACCGATGACGATAGTGAGCAGCGCCAGGATCATGATGCCGCGTTTTGGGTCGGTGGCGAAAGCATGCACGGAGGTCAACACGCCGGAACGCACCAGGAACGTACCTAGCAGCGACAGCGCGAAGGCGATGATGGAAAGCAATACCGTCCAGCTTTTGAGCGCATCGCGCTTATCGGTCACGGCCAGCGAGTGAATCAGCGCTGCGCCGGCCAGCCAGGGCATCAGCGAAGCGTTCTCTACCGGATCCCAGAACCACCAGCCGCCCCAACCAAGTTCAGTGTACGCCCACCAGCTGCCGAGCATGATGCCGATAGTGAGGAAGGACCACGCGGCATTGGCCCACGGCCTTGTCCAGCGCGCCCAGACAGGGTCCAGCTTGCCTTCCAGCAAGGCAGCCACGGCGAATGCGAACGACACGGCAAACCCGACATAGCCCATGTACAACATGGGCGGATGGATCACCATCACCGGATCCTGCAGCAGGGGATTGAGGTCGCGCCCGGCGACTGCGGCCGGCAGGATGCGCTCGAAGGGATTGGAACTACCCAGCAGGAATAGCAGGAAGGCTACCTGCAGGATCAGGAGCACGGACAGCACGCGCACTTTAAAACCGGAGGCCAGGTTGCTCGAGAGCAAAGCTACGGCAGCTGTCCAGCCCGTGAGCATGAATATCCACAGCAACAGTGAACCCTCGTGCGAGCCCCAGGTGGCGGCGATCTTGTACGGCCATGGCAACAGGATATTGGAGTTCTCCGCCACATTGCGCACCGAGAAATCGCTGAGGACGAAGCATGCCATCAGCGCCAGGAATGCCAGGCACACCAGCGCGAAATTCAGCAGCGCAGTACCTGCCAGGCCTTTCGCCAGCTGATCGTGCGAAATGCGCCCGCGGCCAAACTGCCAGAAGGCGAAGATGCTGGTGAAAAGCGCCAGCGCAAAGGCGAGCGATAAACTTAATTGGCCTAATTCAGCAATCATTGCGTACTCGTTTTCTTCAACACCGGGGGCATATAGTTCTCATCGTGTTTCGCTAAAATCTCGTTGGCGGCAAATACGCCGTTTTTGTACATGCCCTGCGCCACCACGCCTTTACCTTCCTTGAACAGGTCGGGCACGATGCCGGAATAGGTGACATCCACCGTGTTCTTCTCGTCGGTGACGCGGAAGCGGATATTGAGCGTGCCGGATTCCTTGTGCAGGCTGCCCTTTTCCACCATGCCGCCGATGCGGATGCTGCGGTCGGTCGGGGCTTCGCCCTGCACCAGCTGGGTTGAGGTATAGAAGAACGTCAGGTTATCGCTGAAGGCATTGATAATGGCATACACGGTCGCCGCCATGGCGATGACGATGGCCAGCGGCAGCAGTAGCCGTTTAGCGAATTTACCTTTCATCAACGTGCTTATCCTTATTTAACAGGCTTTCTTCGATGCTGCGCTGTAAGACCTTGCCCTTGAGGCGGACGATGGAAAATGCATCGATGACGATCACGATGATGGCCAGCAGGAACGAGAACAGCACTGCGTTATCCATAGTGAATACTCATCAAATCAGCCCTAGCCGGTTTTCACGATAGATCAGCATCCAGCGCGCACGTGCCAGCACCAGCGAAGCACAGCCGGCCCACACGGCCAGTGTACAAAACAGCAATGTCAGCTTCATTTCCATCGCCATCCGCGATTCACCGGCCATGCCCAGCGATGCGCCCTGATGCAGGGTGTTCCAGTAGATCACCGAAAAATAAATCAAGGGGATATTCACCAGCCCCACCACGATGAACAGGGCAAGTGCGCGATCTGTCTTGCTTTCGTCTTCTACCAGGGAAGCAATCGCAATTAAACCTATATAGAGGAATAGCAGGATCAGCTCCGAAGTCAGCCTGGCATCCCACACCCAGTAGGTGCCCCACGTCGGCTTGCCCCAAAGTGAGCCGGTCACCAGCGCGATCAGCGTCATCCAGGCGCCGGTGGGCAGGAGAGCGCGCATCATCACCGCCGATACCTTGGTGCGGTATACCCAATGTACGGTAGCGTAGAAGCTGGCAAGCACATACAGCAACATGGACATCCACGCTGCAGGTACATGGATGTAAAGAATACGGTATACATCGCCCTGCTGGGCATCCACCGGGGCGAACACCAGTGCATAACCGAACGCCAGCACCGCAGTGATCAATGCTGCCACCGCCAGCCACAGGCTGGCAGACGCACTCACCCGCAGGAATACAGGCGGGGAACTGAGGCGGCGGATAGGCAGTAGCAGGTTCATATACATTAACTATAGTTTCTTAATTACTCGACTGCCAATGCCAGCACTTTTGCCGTCACCAGCGGAACGGTGAGCATGGTAAGGCAAGAAAGGCTGATTAGCACTACCAGCGGCGAAGAAAAACCAAAAGTGGCATTAACGGCAACGTCATTCACTGCCGATGTCCCGAAAATAAGCAAGGGCACGAACACCGGGAATGCCAGCAGGCACATCACTACCTGGGCATTACGCGCCATCAATCCCAGTGCTGCAAACAAGCCTGTGAATGCCACCAGGCTCACCAGCCCGAACAACAGCGAAAGCGTTAAATTGTTCATCATGGCAAGCGGCAGATGATACAGCAAACCCAACGGGTAACTCACCAATGCGACAGGTACCGCGATCGCCAGGAAACTGGCAGCGAATTTGCCTGCACTCACGGCAGCAAACGAGCATTCGGCGGCACGCATCTGGACTAATACCCCGTGTTCGCTATCTTGCTCGAATAGCCGGCTGGCGGCCATCAGCATGGCGAGCATGGCGCTCATCCAGAACACGCCTGGGGCTATGCGCTGCAAAATCTCCGGCCCGGTGCCGACGGCGAGCGGGAACATGCTGACGATCATCAGGTGGAACATCGCGGGCCAGGCGATATCCGCAGGCCTGGCGGCCAGCAACTTGAATTCACGCCGCATGCTCCACAGCAGGGCCTGCAAGGCAGTGATGGACTTGCCTGGCTGGAATGCGATAGTCGCATGATCCGTACCAGGGGTATTCGCGGAAGGCTGGAATGCAGCAAGGCCATCGTTTATCGACAGCTGCCCGCCACAGAATGCCGTCAATGCAGGGATCGCCTCGCTTAGCCCAAGGTGGGTAGCCACTATCGCCATGCCGCCTGCCTGCAGGTGCGCGATAAGCAGTTCAGCGAATAGCCGCTTAGCCTCGTCATCGAGCGCATTCAGGGGCTCGTCGATCAGCCACAGATGGCGCTGGCTGGACGCCATGACAAGCAGCAACAATCGCCTGTGCTGCCCATGCGAAAGCTCACGCACCTGCAGGTTCGCCTGCCTGCGCAAACCCGCGCTTCCCAGTAACGTATCGAGGATATCCGGTGACTGCGTTACGCCAAGCAGTTGCAGGCTAAGCGCCAACTGGTCCCTGACATTCAATTCCGGGCGGAAACCGGATTGGTGGGCAAAATAGAATACCGATGCAGGAATAGCTGATAATGAATGGCTTTGCAGTGACTCATCCAGGCCGGCAAGTATTTTCAGCAAGGTGGTCTTGCCGCTACCGTTTGCACCGCGCAACTCGATGTAACGCCCCGGCAAAAGCTGGAAATGGATATCCCGGACCAGGGGGCGCCCGCCCTTAACTAAATCGATAGGCCCTAGATCGATAGGTGCCAGATCGATGGGCCCTAGCTGAACAGGATCTAAGTCCACCACATCAACTGGCTTAGTCAAGGCGGCTCGACAGCATGAGCGTCATTTCACTGTGGACCGGATGACCAGTTGCAAGCCTTGTGAACCGACTTTGACGCCGGGGATCATCACGCTCAAGTCGCCGGGTTGCTTGATGGCATTGCCCGACATGGAAAGCCGTGCCTCCAGGCTGACCTGCTGCGTGCTCGATATCTTGAACGCCGGGCTCATCGCCAGGCTGTCATCCAGCGTGAACGGTATCTTATGCCCGGCTAGTAAAGCATCCGGCGATGTGCGCATCACTGCCAGTGGCATCGGCGGGCCGGATTCCATTTTGGCGAACACATACAGCACCGCGCTGGAAGGGACGGATTGCTTGCTGATATACGCCAGCAGGGATTTATCCAGTGCCACCTCGCCGCTGATGCTTTTACCTGCAGTATTTTCAGCAGGTACCGCTTTAGCCGGGGGCGCTGGCATGGCACCGATCTCGGCCAGGATTTCATCGATCCTCGCCAGGTCGGGCGCATCCGCCGGGAATGTCGCGCGCAGGCGCTGCCAGAAAACAGCAGCGGTCTTATTGTCATGATTCTGCATGGCGGCCGTCGCTGCCAGTGCCAGACCTTTGCGGTGGTTAGGATCGGCTTTCAGCACCTGCTCGACCAAGGCTGCAGGTTCGCCGGCCATCGTCTTGTTATTCAACATGGCTTTGGTATCGGCCAGGTCGGCCATTAGATCCGGGTGGCCTGGTGACAGGCGCAATGCCTGCTGCAAGGCCTCCGCCTCGCCCTTGAAATCACGCTGGACACCTTTGGTACGAGCAAGCAGCACCCATCCATCGATATCGTCCGGATTCTGTTTTAACTTTGCCTCAAGGCGGGCGGCACGCTCTTCCAGTGTTTCATCATCGCCGGGATGCTTTGCGCCATCCATGGGAGGCGGCTCTGCTGTCACCGCCATGGGATTGCCCGAGCCCGCATTCGGCATTTCCAGCGCCAATGGCGACAGGCTGCCAACACACATATACGTCGTCAGCGTAAGCAATACCACACCGCCGGAAAGATACGGTAACCAACGCCTCGGCATATCGGGTGAAGCGGCATTGCTTGAAGCCGTATTTCCCTTGCCCGAGTTGCCTGCCTGCGCTTCATTGACTGCCAGTATGCGGTCAGCGGTCACCGCCCATTCCGCACGCAAGGTTTCCTTGGTCGACTCACTCAGCAGCGGATCGCGCTCGATTTCGTCGCGCTTGCCCAGCAACGCTTCCCACTCGGCGCTGGAGGCCGGTTCCAGCCTGTTCGTGCTTGAAGATTTTGGAGACCAGATACGAAAAACGAGGAAAACAAATAGCGCCAGAAAAATGCAGGTGGCTAGGAGGAAAATAGTCATGAAAAGTTCAATAATTTAAGTTCGAATCAATATAGCTTTATGTATAATAAATGTCATTACTTGAATTGTGCTTTTTCATACTAAAACGAAAATAAACGAAACAAGAATAATTATTCCCGCCAAGAATATATTCAAGTAATGACTCCCTCAATGCGACCTGTATCCGGTTAATTAATATGTACCAAGAAAACGTATTAACCTATAACAACTTAAAATACTTGAAATGGTCGCTGATACTCATCCTGCTATGTGTCGGCTTTTACCTGTTCGATAGCCCGCCTATCCGCCAGGGCGGCGGCACATGGCTCGGTTATACACTGGGCACGATCGGTGCGGTACTTATCGTATGGCTGATGATTTTCGGCCTGCGCAAACGGGCGTATAAATCCAATATGGGCACGGTGCGCGGATGGCTTTCCGCCCACGTCTACCTCGGCCTTTCACTGATTGTGGTAGCGACGCTCCACGCTGCCTTCCATTTCGGCTGGAACATCCATACCGTGGCTTACATCCTTACGCTCACCGTCGTGTTCAGCGGGGTGTGGGGCGTGATCATTTACCTGCGCAATCCAAGCCTGATGAGCAACCTGCTGAACGGCCGGACACTGGCGCAATGCGGCGAAATCCTGGTGGAGATCGATGCCGAAAGTAAAAAGATAGCGGAGAGCCTAAGCCCTGCCATCCAGAAGTTAATCAATAATTCCGCCAATGCGAAGATCTTCGAATACCGCTGGCAACGCTATTTCGGCAAGCACAGGCGCTGCAAGACCAATAAAGCCGTCATGCTGCTGACCAGTCATTACTCCCAGGAAAAAGTACAGGAAATCTTCAGCGACACGGTGGTGATCAATGCGGCCGACCTGCATGCCCAGATAACCGCGCCGAAACTGCAAGGGGAACTGTATACCCTGCAGATCCGCAGGCAGATCCAGTTGAAACAGATACGGGATTTCCTCCGCCTGAAAGGCTGGACCGAAATCTGGCTGATGTTTCATGTACCCCTCTCATTCGCACTACTGGCAGCGCTTACCGCCCATATCATTTCCGTGTTTTTTTACTGGTAGGCGCTACTAGCACATGGCTGAAAAAAAAGAGATCAACCCGGTCATCCGGAATATCCTGAAAGAACAGGCGCCACGTAAAGGCCGCAGGATTTTATCGTGGCTACTATTCCTGGCACTGCTGGCAAGCTGCCTGCTGATCCCGCTGGCCGCCAGCATGTCGCCGCAACAGATCGAGGCAATGCGCACCCAGCACCCGTCTATCGCTAAAGCCACCGATACAGTCATCCGCAAGCTCACCCAGTACCGCATCATTGCCCCGCAACCCATAGCAGTAGCCGACAGCGAAATCAACAAAAAACTCATCCCGGTGACTGCAGATACGCAGAATTTCCGCCATAGCCGCAGCGACCAGCCAGCCTTTTTAAGCCTCGATAAGGTATGGACGCCTGGCCATCAGATCGATAACGCGCACAAACCCTGGGCCAACGATTGCAAGGCATGCCACAGCATGCCGTTCGTACAGGTACAGGACAAAGATTGCCTGGCCTGCCATAAGAATGTGGGCGACCACGTGGACAGGAAGCTGGTGACCATGAGCCCACAGGCTAACCATGCGATTGCAGACCAGAAATGTGCAAGCTGCCACCGCGACCACAACGGCGAAGACAGCCTGAAACGCCAGAACAAGAGTTTCATGGCCGAGAATTGCGCCTCCTGCCATGGCGAGATCAAAAAATCCTTCGCCAAGACAAAAACCGCCAATGTCAGCGACTTCGACACCAAGCACCCGGAATTCAGGTACCAGCTTGCACTCAGCAGCAAGCCCGGCGATCTCGCGCGCACCCGCCTGGTGAAGGGCGAAATGCTCAAGGAAAACACCGCATTGAAATTCCCGCACGATGTGCACCTGGAAGCCGGTGGCGTCAAAAGCCCCAAAGGCAAGGTCAAGGTGGATTGCGCCAGTTGCCATACGCTGAATTCCGATGGCCTGGGTTTCGCCAAAGTCACCATGAAAGACCATTGCCAGTCCTGCCACGACCTGAAATTCGAGCCTTCGGTATCCAATCGTGAAGTGCCGCATGGCTCGGCTGAACTGGTACTTTCCACCCTGCGTGAGTTCTACAGCTATGTGCAGGTCAACACCGTACCCGTGGACAATAAACCGCTCACCGCGCCGATCAACCTGGTACGGCCCGGCCATGACGAACCGGTCGTCGCCAGCTTCGTACGCTCCAACGGCAGTTCACGCTCACGTGCTGCGGATGCCGCCGTTTCACTGTTCGAAAAAACATCCTGCAAGGTCTGCCACGAGATCAGCCGCATCAGCGAGCCTGGCAGGCAAGGCACCAGCGGCCGCGACCTGCCGCAATGGAAAGTGGCCCCCGTCACGCCGGGCCACCCATGGCTGACACAGTCGCAGTTCAGCCATGCCAAACACCGGCTGGCCGAATGCACCGACTGCCATAGTGCCAAAACATCCAAGAAAGCCAGCGACGTGCTGATGCCGGACATCAAGGTGTGCCGCGACTGCCACACCGGCAGCACCCCGGTATCCAACAAACTGGTGTCGGATTGCGGCCTGTGCCACGGTTTCCACATGCCGGGCCACACGCCGGCCACGGCATCGCCGCAGCAAACGACCTTAGTCAGTATTATTAAATCAAGCTGGGAAGAAGCCGGCGTTACCAAGTCGCTCGTCTCAAAACCCGGTGCTGCCAGGCCGGGCACATCGCAGGAAGACGCCGGCAAAATGAATCAGGGAGTACTGCATTGAAGCTAATTTCATCAACGTCAAATAATATCCTGGGGAAGAATTCCCTAAACTTGCTAATCCTTAGCATGCTGAGCTGCTTGTTGGTCTCCTGCGGAGGCGGTGGCAGCGGTGACGATGCATCCAGCGCCGTGAATTGCAGCTTCCCGATTGCGAGTACGCCGCAGTCGTTAACTGCGGCAGAAGCTGAACGAATTATTGCGCAGGCGGAACAGGCTGCATCTTCTCTTGGTAAGCCGGCAACCATCGCAGTAGTAGACCGAGTTGGCAATGTACTTGGTGTATATCAAATGCCGGGGGCTTCCTTAACAGTAGACTTGCGTAGTGGCAGAGCCTTGTCGAGCTTTCCGCAAGGCCTGGATGGTGTAGACAATACGATCGATTCGACTTTAGCCTCTATTGCAAAGGCTGTTACAGGCGCCTACCTGTCGTCGTCTGGCAATGCATTCAGCACTCGTACTGCCAGTGCCATTATCCAGGAACACTTTCCAGCGGGTGTAATTTCTGATGCCAATCCCAGCGGGCCATTATTTGGCGTGCAATTCAGTCAATTGCCATGCGGCGATTTCATTACAAAAGCAGATGTTGCTACTGCAAAACGCGGTCCCAAGAGATCGCCTCTTGGTCTTGCTGGCGATCCCGGGGGATTTCCTATTTATAAAAATGGAGTCGTGGTTGGTGGAATCGGTGTAGTACAGGATCAAACGTATGGAATTGTCCTTGATCCTATTTCAACTGCTCCAGATACGGATGAGATTATTGCCCTATCTGCACTCACAGGCTTTTCTGCCCCCGATTGCATTCGCAGCAATAGAATAACCTTAAATGCCTACAAGCCTGACTATAGCAGTCCAGGCAATACCCTGGTTCCTGTCAGCGCTAGTACGCTAAATCCCGCCACTATCGGAGTGAATTTAAAAAATGTGACGGGATACTACTCAAATTTACTCGGGATCCTCGCCGGAGAAGCCTATGGCAATGCCAGCTCGGGCTTCGCGCCTGCAGGTGCAGGAGAAGGACTTGTCCCCGGCAGCTATGTTGTGACAGATGCCACCCCCAATCGATTTTCACCTAGAAATTCGATTAATCCGACCACCGGCGCAAATGGTGGCCTTACCAATATTGAAGTAAGACAGATTATTAATTCTGCCCTTACAGTTGCCAATCAAGCACGTGCTCAAATCCGTAATCCAGTAAATTCAACGGCCCAAGTTACAGTATCAATCGTAGATTTTGATGGCAATGTGCTGGGCGTAGCTCGAACACCAGATGCGCCAATATTTGGCGCCGATGTTTCATTGCAAAAAGCCAGGACAGCGGCTTATTTTTCTAGCGGGAAAGCATCTGCATTAGCAGCCCCTCTCGACAATTACATCGCTGCATCGACAGGATTTTTTGGTGCCAATCGTTTTGATGGGACATTCGCGTTTACTGCACGCTCAATCGGCAATATAGCCAGGCCTTTCTTCCCTGATGGCAAGGATGGTAACAATAATGGCCCCTTATCCAAGCCTTACAGTGTTTGGAGCCCTTTCAATACTGGCTTACAGCTAGACCTCGTGTTAACTAACTTCCTTGCATCAATTCAGATTACAACGGTTGATAATTGTACTGCTGTGCCAACACCTGCCTTGAATAATGGCATTCAGATATTTCCTGGAAGTGTACCTATTTACCGTGGGTCTACTTTAATCGGTGCAATTGGTGTATCAGGTGACGGGGTAGACCAGGATGACATGGTGGCTTACCTCGGGCTAAGTAACGCTAGTTCAATCTCAGCCACAGGTTATGGAAATGCACCAACAGGCCCAACAATCAATCGGTCTGACTCTATTAGCATCCCTCCACATCCAACCCTGAGATTAAAGTATGTAAATTGTCCGCAATCTCCATTTATCAATAGAAATGACCAGAATGTTTGCCCAGGTACATAACATGAATATTCCAGGCCGGTTTTGCAGATCATTTATCAAAATTGCTATATGCCTTGCATTAGCATCTAACTCACTTGCCGCCGAAACCGGCGGCAATGCATCACCGTCCACAGGCATACAGCTACAGGTCCTATCTGCAAAAATAAAGGTATATGCCGAGCCGAAAATCGATGCATTGCTACTGTATGAAATCCCCAAGGGCAATCTCTTGGATGTGATAGAACAGCAGGGCGACTGGTTCAAGATCAAGGTAAATTCGTTCCAGGAATTCGGCTGGGTAAAGCAGGCACCTGGCGAGTATGGTGAGTCCACACTTTCAGTGCTACCCAGCAAGGGCGCGGTGGAATATGCGCAGGAGCAGGTAGGTGCAACGGCACCGGAAGATGCGCCGCAAACCAAACAGTTCCAGCCTGCCAGGCCCAACCTGATCGCCACCATCCCGCCTATCGATGCGGAACAAGTGCCGCCGCCTGCCGCCAACCTGCCGCGCGAAACGGTGCCTATCCTGGACCGCTGGCGCATCATGCAATCGCTGGGTTACAAGTTTCCCTGGTATGACCCGTTTAACCAGAACCACTTAAAGGGTGATCTGCCTGTCTTGCATCAATGGGGGGAAGACCTGTTTTTCAACATAGGCATTATTTCAGACACGGTATTTGAGTCCAGACGGGTAGCCACCCCCGTACCGCAACAAATTGGCACGCAGTCTGGGGCGAATAATATTTATGGGGATCCAGATCAATTCATATTCAATCAGAACCTGATTCTTAGCTTCGATTTGCAAAAAGGTAATACCACCTTCAAACCGCCCGAGTACGAATTCAAGTTTGTCCCTGTAATTAACTACAATTTCGCCGATGTAGGCGAATCCGGTGTTTTGTATTCCGATACCGGCAAAGGCACTACGCGAAAAGATAATTTTGTCGGGGTGCAAGAACTGTTCGCAGACGTGCATTTACGTAACGTTTCGGACCGATATGACTTCGACAGTATCCGCGTAGGCATACAGCCGTTCATTACCGATTTTCGCGGCTTCCTGTTCCAGGACACGCCCTTTGGTGTACGCCTGTTCGGTAACCGTGCCAATAACCGTTACCAATACAACCTGGCATGGTTCCGCCGCCTGGAAAAAGACACCAACAGCGGCCTCAACGATGTCGGCCAGAGCCTGCGCAAGGACGATGTCTATGCCGCCAACCTGTACATGCAGGATTTTCCAGTGGTTGGCTTTACTTCGCAAATCTCTGTCACTCATAACCGTAATAACGAAACAGAGCGTGAATACGATACTAATGGCTTCCAAGTACGTCCGGCATTAATTGGCGATATCCGTCCCCACCCCTACCAAGTCACCTATCTCGGCTATACCGGTGATGGCCGCCTGGGCAAATGGAATTTGTCCACATCGAGCTACCTGGCCGTGGGCACCGATGACCGCAGCCCGATATCGGGGACGAAGCAGGACATTTTTGCCGGTTTCCATGCTTCCGAGCTTTCTCGTGATTTCGACTGGATACGTATTCGCGGCAACCTATTATTGGCATCGGGTGATAAAAACCCGAATGACGACAAATCGACAGGTTTCGACGCCATTTTGGAAAACCCGCAATTCGCCGGCGCTTCCACCAGCTATTACATCCGCCAGAGCATCCCGCTGATTGGCGGCGGCGGTGTGGGATTATCGGGACGAAACGGCCTGCTACCCTCGCTGCGCTCTTCGCCTATCCAGGGACAATCCAATTTCGTCAACCCTGGCTTGATCCTGCTAGGATTGGGCGCGGATTTTGATATCAGCCCGCAATTTCGAGTATTTGGCAATATTTCCGATTTGCATTTTATGAACACATCTTCACTTTCCGACCTACGACGTGAAGAAATGCCCTCCCGACATTTAGGTGTAGATGCATCTGCCGGCTTCCATTGGCGTCCACTATTCAACCAGAACATAGTGATCAACGGCTCGATAGGCGCACTGCGGCCGGGTGAGGCATTGAAACAGTTTTACGGCGATGACCAGGGCACGTTGTATTCCGCCCTAATCAATGCACTGATTACGTATTGAAGATACTAGAACACGCATGTATCCGGGTTGCGTTCGCATCACTGCAACCCGGCATGAACATTTGTCACCCATTTAATCGAGAAGCATGCGTTTTATTTACTCCCTGACTGTCGGCAAATTATCGAACGGAGCACATAGCATTGCTGCGTCCGGATATCGCACGCTACTCCCGGCCATAGGCGCATTGCTGCTCTTGGCGCTGGTGCCCATTAAGGGCCTGACATCCGACGAGCCGCACCTTGTGCACCGCGATTACACCGTGGCGCCGGATGCGCCGAAAAACCAGACCGTTGCAGAAGCGGAGAAGAAATCAGAAGGTTGCATGAGTTGCCACAGCGCGACCGATCGCCATACCATGCACGCCAATCCCGGCGTGATCATCGGCTGTGCGGACTGCCACGGCGGCAACGCCTCGGTTTTCGTATCCAAGGAAATCAGCGTGGGCGACCATAAAAACCCGGATTACCGCGAAGCCATGGAAAAGGCGCATGTACTGCCGCGTGACATGGAGTTCTGGAAATACCCGTCTTCGGCCAATCCGCCGTCGTCCTACACCAAACTGAATAAAGAACATCCGGCCTACATCCGCTTCATCAATCCAGGCGACCTGCGCATTGCACGCGAAGCTTGCGGCTCATGCCACTTGCCCATCATCCAGGCGCAGGAGCGCAGCCTGATGTCCACCTCCGCCATGCTGTGGGGCGGGGCTTCGTACAATAACGGCATCGTGCCTTACAAGCGCTACATACTGGGCGAAGCCTACACCCGCGAAAGCGAACCGGCGGCGCTGATCAACCCCATCAAGGCCGACAGCGACCTGTATATCCACAAAGGCATCCTCAGCCGCCTGGATCCACTGCCAGCATGGGAAACCATCCCCGCCGGCGACATCTTCCGCGTGTTCGAGCGCGGCGGACGTAACATCAACAGCACGTTTCCGGAAGTGGGCTTGCCCAATATCACGGGTACATTACAGCGTGTGGATGAGCCGGGCCGGCCCGACATCAAGCAATCCAACCGTGGCCCCGGCACCGGCAGCAACATCGCTGTACCTGTCATCAATATCACCAAGACCCGCCTGAACGACCCGCACCTCTGGTTCCTGGGCACTAACGAGCAGCCAGGCGATTACCGTTCCTCCGGTTGCACAAGCTGCCATAGCGTGTACGCCAATGACCGCGACCCCAAGCATTCCGGCCCGTATGCCGAGTTCGGCAATGGCGGCGCTACCCAGAGCAAAGACCCCACCATTCCCCGCGACGAAGCCGGCCACCCGCTCAAACATGAGTTCACGCGCGCCATCCCTTCGTCGCAGTGCATGATCTGCCATATGCACCAGCCCAATATCTTCGTGAACTCCTTCTATGGCTACACCATGTGGGATTACGAATCGGATGCGCCGGCGATGTGGCCGAAAAAGCAGAAGTACCCGACCGATGCCGAGATCCGCGCCATCAACGACCGCAACCCGGAAGAGGCCGCCATCCGCGGCAACTGGAGCGACCCGGATTTCCTGAAAGATGTCTCCAAGCTCAACTCCACGCTGAAAGACACCCAGTTCGCAGATTACCATGGCCACGGCTGGAATTTCCGTGCCATCTATAAACGCAACCGCAAAGGCGCGCTGCTGGACGCCAAAGGCGAGATCGTCGACGACAACGATCCCAAGAAATTCAGCAAGGCGGTGCACTTGAGCTCCATCCACCTGGATATCGGCATGCACTGCGTGGACTGCCATTTCGCGCAGGACATGCACGGCAATGGGCACATCTACGGTGAAGTCGCGGCGGCGATCGAGATCGACTGCGCCGATTGCCACGGTACGGCGACCACCTACCCGACCCTGCATACGTCCGGCCCGGCCGCGCGTCCGGGTGGGCTTGACCTGACCACGCTGACGACGCAGGACGGACGCCGCCGTTTCGAGTGGATAGACGGCAAGCTGTTCCAGCGCTCGGCACTCGATCCCGGCAAGGAATGGGAAATGTCGCTGGTGAAGGATTCGGTCAATCCCAACCACCCCAATTACAACCTCAAGGCGGCACGCGCCAAGCTGATGGCGGCTGGCGAAGACGGCCAGAACGGCAAATGGGGACTGGGTGTGAAGAACCTCGCCCACGACAACAGCAAGATGACCTGCTACACCTGCCACCTGTCGTGGACCACCAGCTGCGCGGGTTGCCATTTACCGATACAGGCCAACTGGAAGACCGAGCGCCACCACTACGAAGGCGGCGAAACGCGTAACTTTGCGACGTACAATCCGCAAGTCGCGCGCGACGATATGTTCCAGCTGGGCCTCAGCGGCCCGGTCAAGGGTAGCAAGGTAACGCCGGTGCGCTCCAGTTCGGCGCTGATCCTGTCGTCCACCAACAGCAACCGCGAGCGCATCTATATCCAGCAGCCGCCTATCGCCGCCAGCGGGTTCTCGTCGCAGGCATTCGCGCCGCATTACCCGCACACCGAGCGCAAGGAAGAGACCAAGACCTGCAGTGACTGCCACATCTCGAAGAACAACGACAACAACGCCATCATGGCGCAGCTGTTGCTGCAAGGCACCAATTTCGTCAACTTCATCGGCTTTAACGCATGGCTGGGCGAAGAGCGCCATGTGGAAGCGGTGACCGTTACCGAGTGGGACGAGCCGCAAGCCGTGATCGGCAGCTACCTGCAGCGCTATGCCTACCCGGATTACTTCAAGGCACACCAGGACCGCAAGCTGGAACTGCCGCTGGCCAATAACCATACGGCACCGGATCGCGCCAGTTGCCTGCAGTTGCGCGGCGAGTACTTATACACGGCCGAAGGCAAAGGCGGTTTCCGCGTGTACGACGTCGCCAGCATCGCCAACAAAGGCGTGTCCCAGCGCATCATCACTGCCCCCTTCTCATCCCTGGGCCAGGATACGCATGTCGCCAGCAAGAATGCCACCTGCATGGCCCTGCCCACCAACCAGTCGATTGCGCCAACCCGCAACCCGGATGAAAGCAAGGATAAGGAACGCCATAACCTGATGCGCAACATCAACCAGGAGCAGCCTTTCCACCCTATCTACCATTACGCCTTCATCACCGATGCGGTGGAAGGCCTGATTGCGGTGAATGTAGATACGCTGGCCGATGGCGAACCGCGCAATAACTTCCTCAAGCGCGCGGTAACGTGGAACCCGGATGGCCTGCTGGACAATGCCCGACACATCACGCTGGGCGGCCACTACGCCTATATCGCCACGCCCAAGGGCCTGGTCATCGTCGATATCGACAACCCGCTCAAGCCGCGCCATATCAAGACTATTGCGCTGGACGATGTACGCGGTTCGGCTGTGCAGTTCCGTTATGTGTTCGTGACCGACCGGACAGGCCTGCACGTGGTGGACATCACCCTGCCGGAAAACCCCGTGCTGTTGCCGACGACCATTCCATTAGCCAATGCACAGAAACTCTACCTGGCAAGGACATACGCGTATGTCGCTGCCGGCGAGCAGGGCCTGGCCATCATCGATATCGAAAAACCGGAACAGCTTTCCGTCTACCAGATGTTCACGGCGGACGGCAAACTCAACGATGCACGCGACGTGGTGGTGGGCTCGACCAATGCCTCGCTGTTCGCCTACGTGGCAGACGGCAAGAACGGCCTGAAAGTCGTACAATTAACGGCACCGGATACGCAGCCGCGTTTTTACGGATTCTCTCCGGAACCCAAGCCCAGCCTGATCGCCTGGCGCAAGACGCAATCGCCCGCACTGGCGGTGTCGAAAGGCCTGGACCGCGACCGTGCCGTGGATGAAACTGGCGACCAGATCGCCGTGTTCGGCCGTATCGGTTCACGGCCGTTCAACCGTGCCGAAATGGAAAAGCTGTATATGCGCCGCGATGGTGGCGTGTGGATGGTGGAAGATACCCAAGTTGATAAGAGTCGGCTCGATAAGCAGCAGGGCGATAAGAAGCAGAGTGATAATTCCATGCAGAAATCCTACAAGCCAGCACCTTCGCAGGAGCAGATCCGCTAATGAATACGCCATTACTTGCCGGCCAACAATCCGTGGCTAGGTCCTTACGCAAGCTGTTATTGGGCATCGGCCTGGCAGCCGCATGGATATTGCCTTCCAGCGCAGGCGTCATGCCCAACCTGTCGCATGACCAGACCATCGGTTCGGTCAATTGCGCCAACAGTTTCTGCCATGGCTCGATCACGCCGTGGAATGAATCCAACGTGCTGCAGAACGAATACACCACGTGGGAGCGGCTGGACAAACATACCCAGGCGTACCAGATCCTGCTCAACAAACAGTCCAAGCTCATCGCCAAGAACCTTGGCCTGAAAAAACCGGCCCACGAATCCAAGGTCTGCCTGGATTGCCATGCCCACAACCCGGCAGCGGACCAGCGCGGCGAGCGCTTCGTGATGAGCGAGGGCATCGGGTGCGAAGGCTGCCACGGACCGGCGCAACGCTGGATAAAATCGCACACGCTGGAAGGCAACAAACACGCCGATAACCTGGATAAAGGCATGTATCCCACGGATTCGCCCGTCGCCCAGGCCAAGCTGTGCCTGTCCTGCCATTTCGGCGACCAGAACCGCTTTGTCACCCACCGCATCATGGGCGCAGGCCATCCGCGCATCTCGTTTGAACTGGAAACCTTTATGTCATTGCAACCTGCGCATTTCCGCGTCGATGACGACTGGCACAAGCGCAAAGGCGATTACAACCCGATCAAGGTATGGGCCATCGGCCAGGTGATCGCTTCGCAACAATTGCTGAACATATTCACCGACCCGAAACTGGGACGGGACGGTATCTTCCCCGAACTGGTCGTATTCGACTGCCATGCCTGCCACCACCCCATGAGCCAGCAGAAATGGACGCCGCGCCTGGGCGTCGGCCCCGGCCGCATCCGCCTGAACGATAGTAACTTATTGATGCTGCGCGCCATCGTGCGTGTGGTCGACCCGGCCAATGCCGCGAGCTTCAACAGGGGCGTGATGCAGATGCACCAGGCCGTTTCCGGCAATGCCGAAGCGGAAGGCCTGGATGCCATCGGATCTGCGCAAAAGGTTTCGGCCTCGCTGGATAACTATGTCAATATCATCAAGAACAGCAGCTTCGATCTGCCGCAGCTGAAAAAGGTCTACCTGGCGCTGATCGATGAAGCCATCGACGGGCAGTATTCCGATTATGCAGGTGCCGAACAGGCTTACATGGCGATCTCCAATTTGTCCCTGTCGCTGGCCAACATGGGCGGTTTGGGATCAGCGCCGCAGGTGAACAGCCAGTTAGCCAATATGCGCAAGACATTGAGCAACGATGAGTCCTACCAACCCAGGATATTTGCCAAACAGCTGGCAGACCTGAAATATACCGTGTCGCAAGCGAGGTAAGCCATGAGTGATACTGTTCCCATTCCAGTCGCATCGACTAATCCGACCGCCGCAAAAAGTACGCATACCGGCATGATGTTCGCCGATGCCGAGGCGCAATACGACATCGTCATCATCGGTTCCGGCCCTGCCGGCCTGTCGGCCGCCGCGCATGCCAAGGCACTGGGTGCCAACCATGTCCTGCTGGAAGCGGAAACCCACACCGCCGATACCATCTACAAGTACCAGAAGCGCAAGCACGTGATGGCCGAGCCGGGCATCATCCCGTTGCGTAGCGACCTGAAATTCGCCGAAGGCCTGCGCGAAACCGTATTGCAGACCTGGGACGACGGCATCGCCGCGCTTGACGTCAACATACAATATGGCAAACGCGTCAATTTCCTGCAGCGCGATGAAGCCAGCCGCATCTTCAGCATCAAGTGCGAAGACGGCAGCGAATACACTGCGCGCACCGTCATCCTCGGCATAGGCCTGCAGGGCAACCTGCGTAAACTGGGCGTGCCGGGCGAGCATGCAAAGAGCGTGCAGTACACCTTGTCCGACCCGGACGAATACAAGGGCGAGACCATCATCGTCATCGGCGCCGGCGATGCCGGTATCGAGAATGCCATCGCCTTGATGGCACACAACACCGTGTACATCCTCAACCGCCAGACCGAATTCGCCCAGTGCAAGGAAGGCAACCGCACACTGATCACCAAGGCGGAGAAATCCGGCAATATCAACGTGCGTTACAGCGCCAACACCGTGCGCATCGACGAAGCGGACCTTGCCAGCAATAAAGATGCAGCGCCGTATGTATTCGTGTTCAACGACAAGGACGGCGAAGCCTCCGTACCCTGCCATCGCGTCATCGCCCGCCTGGGTGCCACCGCCCCGCGCAAACAGGTAGAGAGCTACGGCATCAAGTTCCCCAACGATAATCCATCTTCCGTGCCGGTCCTGTCCGAACGCTATGAATCCAACGTGCCCGGCCTGTTCATTGTCGGCGCACTCGGCGGTTACCCGCTGATCAAGCAGGCCATGAACCAGGGCTACGAGGTGGTGGAGACCATCCTCGGCCGCGAGATCGAGCCGGTGGACGAACCCATCCTCAAGAAGAAAATCAAGCCCTGGAAACCGCATGCGACGGTGTCGGAAGCGCTCGAGTTCATCCTCGCCAGCGTGCCGCTGTTCAAGGAGATGTCCAAGCTGCAGTTACGCGAATTCATGCTGGATTCCAATATCCTGACGCCGCGCAAGGGCTCCACGATATTCAAGAAGCTGGATTACACCAACACCTTCTTCTCCATCGTCGAAGGCCATGTGGAAGTGGAGATCGAGGACAAGGCCGGCAAGCTGAAGCGCGTGACCTTGCCTACCGGTGCATTCTTCGGCGAGATGGGGCTGATCTCAGGCCGCCGCCGCACCGCTACCGTGTATGCCAGCGAGAAATGCGTGCTGCTGGAAACACCGCGTAACTCCATGCTGCGACTGATCGCAGCGGTAGACGACGTGCGCCGCCAGATCGACGAGTCCTTCCTGCGCAACGCCATCTACAATTACATCGGCCCCATGTTGAGCCGCGAGACCGTCGACGCACTGGTGCACAGCGGTGTGGAAAAGCGCAAGTACCAGGCCAACCAGGTGTTGTTCACCGAAGGCGACGATGCCGACGGCCTCTACCTGATCCGCAACGGTTCGTTGACCGTGTCCAAGGTCATCGACCACGAGGAAAAAATCCTCTCCTACGTTTCTGCGGGTAATTACGTGGGCGAAATGGCGCTGGTCAATAATGCCAAGCGTACCGCTACCGTCAAGGCAGCGGTCTATACCGAAGTGCTGGTGCTGAAGGCCGAGGTGTTTAAGGAACAATTAGCGCTGAATCCGGCCTGGAAAGCTTCCATCGAAACATTGATGGCAGAGCGCACGCGCGCCAACGTGATGTCGACGGACAAGGCAGGCGGCGGCGATAGCGACCTCATCCGCTTCATGCTCAAGCAGGGCCTGGGGGAAGCCTCGGATGTACTCATCATCAACGAATCCATGTGCATCCAGTGCGACAACTGCGAGACCGCCTGCGCCGAAACGCACAACGGCACATCGCGACTGGACCGTGAACTCGGCCCGTCATTCGCCAATTTCCACCTGCCCGTTGCTTGCCGCCACTGCGAAAACCCGAGCTGCATGAAGGACTGCCCGCCGGATGCCATCACCCGTTCCAAAGACGGCGAAGTATTCATCAGCGATGCGTGTATCGGCTGCGGCAACTGCGAACGCAATTGCCCATACGGCGTGATCCAGATGGCAGTTCAGAAACCACCCAAGATGGGCGCCAACCTGCTGTGGCTGCTGGCCGGCATCGGTAAGGCTCCCGGCGACCGTAAACCGGATTACGACCCGAACGCGGCCAAGAAAGCCGTGAAGTGCGATCTATGCTCCGGCCAGAGCGGCGGCCCTGCGTGCGTGCGCGCATGCCCCACCGGCGCCGCGATCCGCACATCGCCGGAGAAGATATTCAAGCCGATCAGCGTGGGGATGGACGAGTAAGCTAAGAACAGCTGTAGTTAAGAACTACTGTAGTAAGAGCAACTTAGCCAATTTTGATCATTACCCATTCTGCTGACTGCAGGCTGAATGTTTATAGCTTCCATTTACTACCGACATAATAAGGATAACAAACGTCATGTTCGATCTCATTAGCCTCAGCCCGAATTTAACCATAATCAGTGCAGTGGTCGGATTTGTATTCCTCCTAATCCTGATTTCGGTCTGGTTGCGTCGCGTAGTGCCGACCAATGAAGTCCATATCGTCCAGTCGGGCAGCAAGACCATTTCATACGGCAACGGCCACGATGCCGGCAATACCTATTTCGAGTTTCCATCCTGGGTGCCCAGGCTGGGCGTACTTGTGTCCAAATATCCGGTGTCGGTCTTTTCAGAAGACCTGATCGATTACGAAGCCTACGACAAAGGCCGCTTGCCTTTCGTGGTCGACGTGAAAGCATTTTTCAGGATAAGCGACAGCAATACGGCAGCCCAGCGCGTTTCCTCTTTTGAAGAGATGAAAAGCCAGCTGAATGCCATCCTGCAAGGCTGCGTGCGCAGCATCCTGGCGTCCAACGAGATCGAGTCCATCATGCAGGACCGCTCAAAATTCGGCGAAGCGTTCACCAGGGAAATAGAATCGCAACTGGCATCGTGGGGCGTCTCTACCGTCAAGAATATCGAACTGATGGACATCCGCGATGCAGATACTTCCTCTGTCATCAAGAACATCATGGAAAAGAAGAAATCGCAGATCGAGATGGAAAGCCGGGTGGAAGTGGCTAAAAACAAGAAACAGGCCGAAATTTCTGAAATCGATGCGCACCGCGAAACCGAGGTGAAAAAGCAGGAGGCGCTACAGCAAGTCGGCTTGCGTACTGCAGAGAAAGAGCGCGAAGTGGGCATTGCCAATGAAAAAGCGACCCAATCCATTTCCGAGCAACAGAAATTCACCAAAGAAAAAGAGATGGAAGTGCTGCAGGTAAGCGAAGTGAAAAAAGCCGAGATCGATAAACAGGTACAAGTCGTTGAAGCGGAAAAGATACGCGAAACATCGGTGATTAACGCAGAGGCGCAAAAGAAAACGTCCGTCATCAATGCAGAAGCGCAAAAGGAATCCATCCTGATCAAGGCGGAAGGCGAGAAAACATCGTCCATCCTGATTGCGGATGGTAGCTTCCAAGCCAAGCAATTCGAGGCGCAAGGGATAGAAAAGGAAGGGTCGGCAAAAGCCACTGCAGAGAAAGCCATGCAGCTGGCCTTGGTGGAATCGCAAATCACGCTGGCCAAGGAAATCGGCACCAATGAGGGTTACCAGCAATACCTGATTTCATTGAAACAGATCGATGCCATTATCCAGGTAGGGACCGAGCAGGCTAAAGCGCTGGAGAAAGCCGATATCAAGGTCATTGCCAATGCAGGCGATGTCAATTCAGGCGTGAATAAAGTGATGGACCTGTTCAGCTCAAATGGCGGAACCCAGATCGGTTCGATGCTGGAAGCGCTTTCCCAGAGCGATGCGGGAAAATCGCTGATCAATAAATTTGTCGACAAGAATGCGCAGAAGCCCGCAAAAGGTGAGTAGCTCCCAGTTAAGTTTTGCCTGACTCAATGAATTACATGCCCTGGGAGCCAATTGGGACAGCCCTCTCCGGGCACTGATATTACCAGTTTAAACAACCGAATCCATCAACCTGTATTCCTTAAGCCAGCAGCAATACCGTTGATGGTGAGATGGATACCGCGCTTGATGCGTTCATCCGTCCCACCTTGGCGGAATCGTTTGATCAGCTCGACTTGCAAATGGTTTAGCGGATCGAGATACGGCAAACGGCTTTTGATCGAACGGGCCAGTGTCGGGTTATTGGATAGGCGTTCTTCGCTGCCCATCAGCAAGTTGATGGCATCTGTGGTCAACAGATATTCTTTTTCAATGCTGTCGAATATCGCATCCCTCAACTCCGCATCGCCCACCAGTTGTGAGTAACGACGGGCCACCACGAGATCCGTTTTAGCCAGCACCATGTCGACGTTGGCAATCAGCGTATTGAACAGCGGCCACTCTTCCACCATCTCCTTCAGTACTTTCGTTCGTGTTGCCTTTTGCTTTTCATCCACGTTCAGGTATTGGTAAATCGCGCTACCAAGGCCGAACCAGCCTGGCAAGAGCAAGCGGCATTGCCCCCATGAAAAGCCCCACGGTATGGCGCGCAGGTCTTCGATACGCTGGGTGGATTTACGTGCTGCAGGTCGACTGCCGATATTGAGCTCGGCGATTTCAGTGATGGGCGTGGCGCTGAAAAAATACTCTGCAAAGCCCGGCGTTTCGTATACCAGCCGGCGGTAGCTGGTCATGGCAGTCGTCGATAGATCTTCCATCACCGCTTCGAACGAACGGCGTTTTTTGGTCACCAGCTCATCCTGCGGGAACAGGGTGGCATCGATGGTCGCCGCTATCAGCGTCTCCAGGTGCTGCCTGCCCACTTTGGGGTCGGAATATTTATTGGCGATGATTTCGCCCTGCTCTGTCAGCCTGATCTGGCCGTCCACCGTGCCATGCGGCTGGCCCATGATGGCCTGGTAGGTCGGCCCGCCGCCGCGCCCGACCGTACCGCCACGGCCGTGGAACAGGCGCAGGCGGATATTGGCTTGGCTGAACAGTTCCACCAGCGAGATTTCCGCCTTGTACAGCTCCCAGTTGGAGGTCAGGAAGCCACCGTCCTTGTTGCTGTCGGAATACCCCAGCATGATCTCCTGCTCGTTGCCCTGGTTGCGCAACACATGGCGGATCCCTAGCAGGCTGAGCCATTGCCCCATGATCATGGGCGCATGCCGTAAATCGGCGATGGTCTCGAAGAGCGGCGCAATGTTGAGGTCCATCTCGATCTTTTGCGAGCCCCACACGCCTTTCAATAAACCGGCTTCCTTTTGCAGCAGCGCTACTTCCAGCAGGTCGGATAGTGTTTCCGTATGCGAGATGATGTACTGGCGTATCGCCCTGGCGCCGAAAATCTTGCGGATATCGCGTGCGGTATTGAGGATTTCCATCTCGCTGTGCACCAGCTCGGAATACTGCTGGAATGGCGAGAACAGCAACCTCGGCTGCTTGAGCTCGTCGAGCAACGTCTTGATTTTTTCCTGCTCGTCCAGCTCGGCGTAATTGAAGTCGTAGCCGGCCTTGAGGAAAAGCTCCCTGATCACGTTTTCATGCACATCGGAAGACTGGCGGATGTCGATGGTCGCCAAATGGAAGCCGAAAGTCTCGATGGCTTTGATCAGCTTGCCCAGCCGTGGGTAGACCAGCGCTTCACCCTGCATCTGCTTGAGAGAATCGACAACGACATTCAGGTCTGCCAGCAGTTGGTCTGCATTTTCATAAGCGACCATCCCTTCCGTCACCGGCCCCTCCAGCGAAGTAAGCTGGTTGACGGTAGCGCCCACCCGGTAGTAGATGCCGTTGAGCGCCAGGCGGTAAGGCTCGTCCTGCAAATGGGGAGATGCGTCATGTGCAAGTTGCGTCAGTACTGCCAGCTCCGGGCTCACCTCCACCAGCCGCGTCGACAAGGATAATTCGCGGCGCAGCGAATTCAGCTCTTTCAGGTAGAAATGCAGCGCCGTCATGGCCTGGTGATCGATGGCCTGCGCCAGTGTGCTGGCGTTGACGAACGGGTTGCCGTCGCGGTCGCCGCCTATCCAGCTCCCCATCTGCAGGAAGCCAGGCAGGTGGTAATCCTGTTTTTTGTTATGGGAGTACTGCTTGTTAAGCTCGCGCTCCAGGTCCTGCAGCAATTCGGGGATCACTTCCAGGAAGGTCATCTGGTAATAGCTGAGTGCATTCTCGATCTCATTGCTGACACTGAGCTTGGTGAACCGCAACATCCGGGTCTGCCAGAGGGCACTGATGGCACCCTCGATCAGCAGGTCGCTACGCTCAAGCTCTTTCCTGGAGATCAGGTTCGCCCGTTCCGCCAGCAGCGATGAAATGACGCGCTCGATATCCAGTATGCTTTTACGCTGCACCTCGGTCGGGTGTGCAGTGAGCACCGGCGAAATGAGCGCTGTGCGGAAAAACTCCTTCACTTCCTTGAAGGTCAGTTCTTTCTGCGTGATTTTCGCCAGCGAGTGGGCCAGCATACCAGGGGCATGATTGTCCTCGTTCAGCCGCGTCTGCTGATGCGCGTAGACATCTTCCGCAATATTCACCAGGTGCTTGAAATAACTGAAGGCACGCACGACGGAGATGGTCTGGTCCGGCGTCAGTTTCTTGAGCAGCTTCTCCATCAGGGCGGAGGCCGCTGGGTCGTCATCACGGTGAAATTTGACGGCTGCCTTGCGTATGCTTTCGATGATGTCGAACGTGGCTTTGCCGTCCTTGGCGGTGATCACCTCGCCAAGCACCCGCCCCAGGTAGCGGATGTTCTGCTTGAGGTGGTGTTCGTGGCTGGAGTTGCTTACTTCCTTCATGGCTTCCTGTTTCATAGATATGCCTTGAGATGCTGTTCTGCCATAAGGGGAATCGATAGGGAAATCGATTTTATACAGGCGATTTATACAGAATACTAGAAGCAACAACCACACCAGAGCATTTGCAGCGGGCTGAACGCTCAGCCCTTATGGCAAAGCCTTGTGCAGGCAAGCCCAAGTCTGAATAGCGGGCTCGCCATTGCATCGTGCACCGTATTTGCGCCGACCAATTACAAGCTGCTTTAAAAAAATGCATGGGGACTATGACTATGTAAGGCGACCTGCTGATTAGCCATAGCCGCGCATGCCGTACCGACTTGAGTATAATGATCCAGCAGTATATTTTTACGGGCAAGTCTTCATTAAGCAATGCATAAACCCAGGAAGCCAGTTGAGCCCAGAATCGATCAATAGCCAGTTGATAAACATCATCGCCGCCATCATCTTCGGCCTGGCGCTGCTGCATACCTTCAGTGCGAAAAGCATCGCCGGATTGTCGCATCGCTATCCTGCCCATTCCGGCTTGTTCCATTTACTGGGCGAGGTGGAAGTCGTCTTTGGCTTCTGGGCATTCATCCTCATCGCCTTCATGGCCGTATTGGCTGGCGGCAAGCAGGCGCTCGACTATGCTGAATCGCGCCAATATACCGAGCCATTATTCGTATTTGTCGTCATGGTGGTAGCCGCCTCGCGCCCGATCCTGGAAGCCGTGCGTAAGTCGGTATTCGCGATTGCGCATGCCCTGCCAGGGAAGGTTGCAATCTTGCAGGTATGGCTGGGGCTGGCGCTGGTGCCGCTACTGGGGTCGCTCATCACGGAACCGGCCGCCATGACGCTGGCCGCATTATTGCTCGCGCCGCTGGTATTCAGGCCAGGCATTCCGGAATGGCTTAAATATGCCGCGCTGGGCGTGCTTTTCGTGAATGTGTCCATAGGCGGCACCGTGACCTCCTATGCTGCCCCTCCTGTGCTGATGGTCGCAACCACCTGGCAATGGGACACGGCATTCATGGCCGCCCATTTCGGCTGGAAAGCGGCGATTGCAGTGATAGTGAATGCCAGCGTCGTCACCTTCATGTTACGCAAGCACCTGGGCACTGCAACTTCAGCCAGTACGCGCTCCCCTGAAGCTGTGCCCTTGCTTGTCAGCCTTATCCACCTTGCGTTCCTGGCGGGCGTTGTCATGTTTGCCCACCACCCCGTCATATTTTTCGGGCTATTCCTGCTATTCCTCGGCTTCACCCAGGCTTACGAACGTTACCAAAATCCCTTGATCTTGAAAGAAGGCCTGCTGGTCGGCTTCTTCCTGGCAGGCCTGGTCGTACTCGGCGGTATGCAACAATGGTGGCTGCAGCCCATTGTTTCGAAGCTGGAACCGATGGCACTTTTCTTTGGCTCGGTAGCGCTGACCGCGATCACGGATAATGCCGCACTCACGTATCTGGGATCGCTGATCGCCGGCATATCGGACGATGCGAAGTACATGCTGGTGGCCGGTGCCGTCGCCGGTGGCGGCCTCACGGTGATCGCCAATGCGCCGAACCCTGCCGGGGTGGCCCTGCTGAAACAGGGCTTCCAGGATGCTTCGATAGGTGCGGGCGGCCTGCTGCTGGGCGCCTTGCCGCCTACCCTGTTGGCGATGGCAATGTTCCTGGTCTAAAAGCGCGACATCCCCTTAATCTCAGGGCAAGGGCTGCGTTAACTTTGATAAGATGCCAGTATGGATAAAATAAAACTCAGCAGTTTCCTGATCGTATTCCTGCTTGCATTCGCCACATTACTGCTGCACATGGTGCCCGCCGTGTTCTGCGGCATGCTGATCTATCTGTTGACGAAAAGCCTGAGCGAGCGCGTCGCCAGGCATATTCCGCAACGCTATGTCAGCTACCAGCAGGCGCATACCATCTCGGCGGTGTTGATGGTGTTCATCCTGGTGACGCTGGTGACCGCACTGATGATGTTCCTGTCGCGCACCCTGGGCAGTGAAGAGAACCTGGCCGGTTTTGCCGCCAAACTTGGCGATGTGCTCACCGACCTGCGCGAAAAGTTTCCACCTACGCTGGTGGCCTATTTGCCGGAGAGCCTGCTTGAACTCAAGGGAACCGTGATCGAACTACTGAAGGAACACGGGCAGGAGCTCACCATCATAGGCAAGAACGGCCTGCATACCTTTGCCCACATCCTGATCGCGCTGGCCATCGGCATATTGCTGACGCTGCAGCGCTTTGCCCCGATCGCCATGGCTAAACCGCTGGCCCTGGAATTGCGCAACCGGTTTGCGCTGGTCAGCACCGCGTTTAAGAATGTCGTATTTGCGCAGATCAAGATCTCCGCCATCAATACCACGCTTACCGGCATCTTCCTGCTGATCATCCTGCCGCTGGCCGATATACACCTGCCGTATAGTAAAACCCTGGTGATCATCACTTTTCTTGCAGGCCTGCTGCCTATCGTCGGCAACCTGATCTCGAACACGCTGATCTTCGTGATCGCGCTCGGATTGTCGTTCAAGGTTGCTATCGTGGCACTGGCATTCCTGATCGGTATCCATAAACTGGAATACTTCATCAACGCCAAGATAGTTGGCGACCGCATAAAAGCCTCGGCCTGGGAACTACTGCTGGCCATGCTCATCATGGAGACCATCTTCGGCGTCGGCGGCCTTTTGCTGGCCCCTATCATCTACGCCTACGTAAAAGCCGAGCTGTTACAGGCGCAATTGGTGTAGTGCCAGACTCATGCACGACTCGGAAAGATTGGAATTAAGAAGTGCTGCGCTGTTATGGCTGACGGTAAGCGATGCCGCCGGCAAGGCACAGGGGGTACGTGAATTGGCACGCGCATGGAGCAATGGCAGGCTTGCACTGGATGCCGACGCACTACTGATTGCGCAAGACCCCATTCCCGGGCAGCCCTCCAAACCGGAACTGCTTTCCCCGCTCAGCGTTAAACGGCGCGCCATGAATACGCCGGAAGGCCGGGCAGTGCTCATCCATGCGTTAGCCCATATCGAATTCAATGCCATCAACCTGGCGCTGGATGCACTCTGGCGCTTCGCAGGGATGCCCGCCGAGTATTACCTCGACTGGCTCAAGGTCGCCGATGAAGAAGCACTGCATTTCAGCTTGCTGGCCGACCACCTGAACGTATTGGGCCATGCCTACGGTGATTTCCCGGCACATAACAGCCTGTGGGAAATGGCGGCGCGCACTGAAGATGACATCCTTGCCAGGATCGCGCTGGTGCCGCGCACCATGGAGGCACGCGGATTGGATGCATCGCCCAAGGTACGTGCCAAGCTGGCGCAGGCCGGCGACATGGAAGCCGCAGCCATCCTCGACATCATCCTGCGCGATGAAATAGGCCATGTCGCCATCGGCAATCGCTGGTATGCCTGGCTATGCGCGCAACGCAAGATCGACCCGCTCAGCACCTATGCTGACCTCGCCATCCGATATGTAGCACCAATACCCAGAGGGCCCTTCAATATGGAAGCCCGCCGTGCTGCCGGCTTTACTGAGCCCGAACTAGAGGCACTCAATAATCCCCAGGCTTAGCAAATAGCCATTACAGCATTTGTCCTACAATTAAATCAGCCTGCAGATGACGTACTGTTGCTGCATACATGCTTATTATCAAGTGGTGGTTGACCGCCACAAATCCTATAGCGTTTCCAAGTCGGCACCCTTTCGCGGGGGTGCCGTTTTTGGGTAAAGAGAGAACATCATGGCTGATCTTGATATGCACACTCCCCACAAGGAAAAGGGATTCGTAGATGCCCCATTATCCGGCATCAACCCAGGGCAGGAAGTATTGTGGGATAGGGCAGTATTAATAGTAGCGACACTGCTATTGATCATGGGATTCACATTGCCGGTGCTGGCGCAGTTACCTTAAAGCATTAAAACCGTAGTTGCCTTTTGAATCGATGTATTGGGAATTGATCCATCTAGCAAATAATAAAACTTCAAGGCACAGCCATCACCATGTCAGAATTTAAGAACTCACATAAGCCGCTGGATGAAAAGGGGTATCTTTCTACATCCCTTGCGAGCATCAGCAGTAAGCCTGCCAGGAGTCTGCAAAAACCCGTATGGGTAGTCGTTATACTGCTGCTTGTTTTAGGCTTTACCTTTTACCGATGACTGATTGATTCTACCCGTCATCTGGCACGAACCACCATGAAGCAAACGCTCAAAATACTGTTGATAGAAGACCACCCGGATGAAGCCATGGCATTGGCTGAACTGCTGGAAATGACGGGGTATGAGATCAAGGTGGCTTACGATGGGAAATCGGCATTGGAGCTCGCCATCAGTTTCCTGCCGGATGTCATATTCCTGGATATCCTTTTACCCGACATGACCGGCTTCGAAATCGCAGCGTTGATTCGTGGCTACCCCCAGCTTAAGGATTGCAAGGTCATTGCATTGACGGGCTACAGCCACCAGATCGCCCTCAACGATACCAGGGCCGCCGGCTTTTATGACCACCTGGTCAAGCCCATCAATTTTGATGAAGTGGATAAGCTGTTGCAGTCTTTACCTGATTAGGTAAAGTTTCTCTGCCTGTAACCAACTCCCTTCATGTGGAAAGTCTCTATTGGCTAGCCTGGGTCAGTGCCAGCTTGAAGTCATCGCCGGCCTCGGGATCGATATTGGCCAGTACAGCGCCGATACGCTCCACTTCACTATGGTTGCCCGCACGTAAGGCCAGCAGGCCCCAGTTGGACAACGCTCCGGTATGGCGGGGATTCAGCTCGACCGATTTCCGGTAGGCAGCAATCGCCTGCTCAGCATTGCCCTGTTTCTCTTCCGACACCCCCAGGTAATACCAGGCTTCCGAACTGCCCGGCTCTACCGCAATCCACTTATTGGTGATCTGTACCAGCTCTATCCAGTTCTTCACCAACTGGTCATTCACTACCTGCATAAAAAACGGGCGCTTATCTTCAGGTGCGTCCCAGAAAGGCAGTTCAGCCTGCTTAGTGATAGACACTTCGGGCTGGTCGATCAGGCGCTTTACCCATACGACCGGCAGGCTATAGTAATTGCTCAGGCGGCCAGGGCTTTTAAAGGTATTGATCCCAATAAGCCGCCCCTCTTCATCGAATAGCGCTCCGCCGCTGGCACCCATGCGGAATGCAGCAGAAGTGCGGATGACTTGCGCATCGTCGAGTGTATACAAGCCCTTGATCTTGCCGAAGGCCGTCAGGGGTTTCATCGGATTACCGGGATAGCCGATGGAAAATACATCCTGCTCATACGCTAGCGGTGAGCCATCCCCTAGCGGCACGGCAGGAACCGGCAAACCGTCGAACTTGAGGATACACAAATCGTGGTGCCAATCGGCTTTAAGCGCGACAGGCAAATAATTTTCGCCATTCTTGGTGACGGCGATGCCATGAGCATTCGCCACCACATGGCAATTGGTCACCACGTTGTCAGGACTCACTACCACGCCCGAGCCGATGCCGCGGTCGCCTTTCTCATTACTGACCTGCACTTTCACCACCGACGCATTCAGCCGGAAAGCTATATCGCTCGTGGTTTCGGCGATCGCCGGACTGCACTGGCTGAACAGCAAGCCGACTGAAAATGGTATAACAGCAGCGAATCTATGCATGGCAATCCCGACAGTTAAACAAGCATGGTAGATAGCCTGGCGACTTTAAAGCTCTAATACCAGTACCGGCAAACTCCTACCTGATTTCAAAAATAAGAATTACTCATCATGTGGTAAAAACAGGCAAACTTCAACTTGTTCCTTTTTAACCGTTTAGCCAATATTCCGCAGACATCAACGTGCAAAAAAAACCCAGGACAACAAAGGCGCAACAGCTGGCAGATAGCCTGAAACTGCACGATTACCCGTTTGCGTTTCCGCTAGCACGCAGCTTACAGCGGCATATCCAGTTCAATCTCGGCCCCACCAATTCCGGTAAAACGCATGACGCATTAATAGCGTTGCAGCAGGCGAAATCCGGCGTCTACCTGGCACCGCTGCGACTGCTGGCCATGGAAATCCGGGACAGGCTGATCGAGGCGGGCGTGCCATGCAACCTCATCACCGGGGAAGAGCGGCAGCTCATACCGGGCGCCCGGCATACCGCCTGCACGGTAGAGATGATGAATCCCGGGCTGGAAGTCGACATTGCCGTCATCGACGAGATACAGATGCTGCAGGATGAGGCACGCGGTTCCGCCTGGACAGCTGCGCTTATCGGCGCTCCGGCCAAGCAGGTCTATGTGTGCGGTTCCGATGCGGTCACTGCGCCGTGCTTGCGCGCCATCGAATCGCTGGGCGAGACCTACTCGATCACCTACCTGGAAAGAAAAACACCGCTCTTACTCGAGACTACAGCACTAAGTGGAGCGCGCTACAACCGCTGGATGCTCAAGCGTGGGCTGCAAAAAGGCGACGCCGTGATCGCCTTTTCACGCAAGGATGTCTTGACGTTGAGCGCCCGGTTCCGTCAATGGGGATTCGGTGTTGCGACGATTTACGGTGCACTGTCACCCGAAGTTCGCCGTACCGAATCACGACGCTTCAGCAGCGGAGAAGCGGATATCCTGGTAGCCACCGATGCCATCGGCATGGGGCTGAACCTGCCGATACGCCGGGTAATTTTTTCAAGTATCCATAAATTCGATGGCGTAGCCAGCCGCCATATCAATGCCACCGAGGTAAGGCAGATTGCCGGCCGCGCAGGCCGTTACGGTATTTACCCGACCGGCTATGTCAGTGCATTCGAGGATGATGAGCTTGTGTATCTGGAGCATATGTTGACGACATCTGACACATCGGAATTGCAAAAACTCCCCATTTCACCGACGCTGCAGCACCTGCAGGAAACTGCGTATGCTTTGCATAATGAAAAAATAGGCGAGTTGCTGGCATTTTTCGGCGAGCGAATCAGCGTAGAAAGCCCATTTTTTGCGACAGCGTCTTTAAACACACAGGAGAACCTGGGGCACCTGGTCGATGAGCATGCGCCCAGTATGCGCCTGGATCATAAATTCATTTTCTGCTGTGCTCCGGTATCCATCGATAAACCGCGTGAAACCGATTATTTCCTGCTTTGCCTGAAAAGTGTGCTGACCGATCAAAAACGAGCATTGCCGGAAGATACTGACTGGCTAAGGACGATCGATCCGAAACGCCTGGAGGAAGCCGAGAACCTTGCAAAGGATGTAAGCCTGTATGCATGGCTGGCGTATAAATTCCCGGATATTTTTTTCCAGGCAGCAGACCTATCTCAGCTCAGGAACAGGATCAGCCGTTATATAGAAGGGGCGTTGTTATTACAAGCGGGGTACAAGGATACCTCGAAAGAGTTGATGTACAGCACAGGAAAGTATTGAGCCGTAAGTGCTTATCCTCAGAATACATTCCTCTATATTCCTCTGGAATAACATACTAGTCGTATTTGCGGAACTGCCCCACAACCACACCGAATATCTCCAGCTTGCCTTCCGGCCGTATAACCGGATAGGCTTTATTGGCAGGGTATAACACAAATTCACCGCCTTCGCGTCCGAGGGTTTTCAGGGTGAATTCATTGTCCACAATCGCCACCACGATATCGCCGATATTCGCGAGCTGGCGTTTCTCCACGATCACCACATCGTCAGGCACGATGCCGGCATCTATCATGGAATCGCCTTTGACCGTAATGAGCACGGTTTTGGATGGCTTTTCGATCAGGTATTCGTCTATGCTTAAGGTGTCGTGCTGGTCGCTTGAAGCGGGTGAAGGAAAACCGGCCTGTACGGTACCTTCCGCTATCACCCTTTCGAAGAAACGTTTACCGGGCTTGAGGCGTTTATCAGGCGTTGAATCGAGATAGCCGAGCAGCTTGAACTTGGCGACCAGCGATGTCACCGCGTTCTTGGATTTGAAACCGAGCATCTGCGCGATCAATGAAAATGACGGCAGTGTTTTATGCTCGGCGTAGTAGTCCTGGATGATGCCCAGGTAATCGGTATCGTTTCCCATAAACTTAACGATACTGTACGAACGTACAATCGTCAACTGTTTTGTGGCGATACCTTCACTGCCATACTTTCATGCCTGAACGGTGCGCGCTCTTCGAGCTCATTATGGTAATTCACCATGCCGTTTGCCTCCTGCGCAACGAAACGCTGGATAGCCGCCTCAAAATCCGGGTGCGCAATCCTATGGTAAGAACTCGTCTGCCTGGGGCGGAAACCGCGTGCCAGTTTATGTTCGCCCTGGGCGCCGCCTTCAAAGTACTGGATATTGCGTTCTATACAGAACTCCTGCGCCTGGTAATAGCACAATTCAAAATGCAGGCCGGGCACAAACTGGCGGGTGCCCCAATAGCGCCCGTACAATGTCGCCTGGTCGAACAGGTTGAAGGCCGCGGCTATCGGCCTCCCATCCTGTTCGGCGACCACCAGCAACAGGTTCTGCGGCATGGTGCGGCCCAGTTCATGGAAGAATTCACGCGTCAGGTAGGGAGTGGAGCGGTGTTCCAAGTACGTATGTTCATAGCACTCGAAGAAAAAATCCCAGTCGGCATCGGTAATGTCCGCCCCCACCAGGCGTTTATACGTGACACCGGCACTCACCACTTTCTTGCGCTCCTGGCGGATTTTCTTGCGCTTGTCGTGGGAAAGGCGGCCAAGGAAATCCTCGAAATCGCTAAAGCTTTCATTCTCCCAACGGAATTGCACGCCTGAGCGCTTAAGCCAGCCGCCGGCATTCAATAGGTTGCCGGTCGCCGCATCGGGGAACAATACATGGGCAGAGGACAAGTTATGCGCCACCATCTGCTGGATCAGCATATCCGCCATGGATGCCTGCACCTGCGGATCGGCGCTTAACAGGCGCGCACCTGTGACCGGGGTGAAAGGGATGGCGACCAGCAGTTTGGGATAATAGGCGATGCCGTTACGTTCGTAGGCATCCGCCCAGGACCAGTCGAACACATACTCGCCGTAGGAATGGCCCTTAAGATACAAAGGCACGGCGCCCACCAGCCTGCCATTATCCATCGCGACGATGGGATAAGGCTGCCAACCGCTACCTTCGCCGACACACCCTGTTTTTTCCAGCGCACTGAGGAAGGCGTGGCTGAGGATCGGCGAACCATCAATGAGTGCATCCCACTGTAGGGGGTCGATCTGGGAAACGGAAGTAAGGAGTAAAATTTCGACAGGCATGCTATTCATACTACCGAAACTTGGGGCGTTCGGCTAAAGGCTTATTGATACTAATAGCGTCAAAACGGTAATCGACGAAGGAAGAGTCAGAGTAACTATCGGGAAAACTTGGATTAGAGCGTGCGCTTGCGGTTGACGAGCATGGCATCCTTGCTTTTACGCTTGGCAGTATCAGCTTCCGGTAAAGACGGTGCAACTTCGACCTTGATGGCCTCCGCACGCTGGCGCTCGACGATGCGGGTCTGCAGCGCTTCCAGTTCTTCCAGGCTGAGATAGCCGTCGTTATTGGTGTCCACGACACTAAAATGGCGTGCCACCTGCGGCAGGCTCTCTGTCGCCTCTTCGCGCGATATGCGGTTATCGTTGTCTTTGTCCGTTTGCTGGAACCTAGCCTGGATACGCTGGTGCATCAGGCGGCGGCGCTCTTCGATCTGTACATGGGCAGGGTCTACTGTGCGCGAATATTCATCAAGGTCACGCCGCAAACGCATGTTTTCCTCGATACTGATAGGGCCGTGCAGTAATTTGGGGGTAGTGGAATCGGTACTGTCATCCGATTTAGTGTCGGATTTTGTCGTTACTTCGTCTGCATTCTCTTTTGAACTGCCGGCGATGGCCGCCGAAAAGCTCAATAACATACACAATGCCAACAACGCACGTTTATGATGTGGAGATAAAAGAGTGGTTATCAACATCCGTTATTGCACCATCGTTATTGCACCCAGCGTTATGTAACGTATAGTTTGCAAGCAGCACTGATGGCTGCATTATTATAATAATTATTGCGTGGCTTTGAATTTGCTTATGAATCGCAAGATAAATCTAAGACTTATCATCGTTGAGCAAGTTCGTAATACTAATCCGAGGCGCAATCATGACGCATGGATGTAAATCGAATGTTTCATAAAACTGGATGAATGTAAAAATTTGTAACAGAGTAATATTTAGGTAATTGCTTGCGCTAGTCATATAATATTCACATTGATTTTAAACAGATTGTTGTTATCTTTTTTATGGCATTTACAGACAAACCAATTATGCAAACTTCATTCAAAAAAATATTGATGGTCGATGATGACTTGCGCATGCGGGAGCTTCTGCAGCGTTATCTGACCGAGCAGGGCTTCACCATTAAAACCGTGTCCGACTCCACGGAAATGGACCTGGTGCTGACGCAGGAACATATCGACCTGCTGGTGCTGGACTTGATGCTGCCCGGTGAAGACGGCCTGGCGATCTGCCGCAGGTTGCGTGCAAGCGGCAATGCGATGCCCATCATTATGCTGACTGCACGCGGCGATGAAGTGGATCGCATCATCGGCCTGGAAATGGGTGCAGACGACTACCTGCCGAAACCATTCAATCCGCGCGAATTGCTGGCACGTATCAACGCCATCATGCGGCGCCATGAACGCAACCCGCCGAGCGCACCTTCGCTGAGCTCGGAAACCATCAAGTTCGGCGAATTCCTGTTCGATCCTTCTACGCGCAGCCTGACCCGCGATGGCGTGCCGATCACCATCACCAGCGGTGAATACGCGCTGCTCAAGGTATTTATCGACCATCCGCGCCAGCCCTTGTCGCGCGACCGCCTGATGCAGCTGGCCCGGGGCCGCGAGCTGGATGTATTCGACCGCAGCATCGACGTACAGGTATCGCGCCTGCGCCGCCTGATCGAAACGGACCCTTCCCATCCGCGCTACCTGCAAACCATGTGGGGATTCGGCTATGTGTTCATCCCGGATGGCGAAGCAGTCAAGGAAACGCTTTAATCCAATAACAACAGGCAATCATTGCCCGCCCTCACAGGGCAATAGTCAAACGCAACACCTGCCAGGAAAAACCAGGAAAACTACGTGAAGTTACTGCCGCGCACACTGCTGGCCCGCGTCATGCTGCTGATCGCAATATTGCTGGCGATAGGCCAGTATTCTGCGCTCAAGGTATTCGATTACTTTGAGCGCGAACCGCGCGCCATGGCCGCCGCGCTACAGGCCGTCACCGTCGTCAACTTTACGCGCGCTGCCCTGCTCGCAGCCCATGAAAACCGCCGCATCGCCCTGCTTTCCGAACTCTCCGGACGCGAAGGCGTACGCATTTATGCCGCAGACCTGCTGGAAGAGATCGAGCCACTGCCGAGCGACCCCTTCATCGCCATGATCGCCAATAAAATCCGCGAACAACTGGGCAAGGAAACCCTGGTCGCCATCAACCATTTCGGCGTACCCGGGCTTTGGGTCAGCTTCGCCATCGGCCAGGACGATTACTGGGTGGTCATCCCGCGCATCCAGGTAGACCGCCACTTTCCCTGGGAATGGCTGGGCTGGGGTGCGCTGGTGATCTTGCTGTCGCTTGTCGGCGCTTACCTCATCGCGGCCCGAATCAACCAGCCGCTGCAACTATTGGTGAAAGCGGCTGACCGCATACGCAATGGCCAGCAACCGCACCTGCTGCCGGAAGAAGGCTTCCATGAATTGCGCGAGGTCAACCGCACCTTTAACCAGATGACGGAATCGCTGACGCAACTCGATGCAGAGCGCACGCTTCTATTGGCGGGTGTTTCGCACGATCTGCGCACACCGCTGGCGAGACTGCGGCTGGCGGTGGAAATGCTGCCGGAACACGAGCACGGCCTGAAGGACGGCATGGTGCAGGACATCAGCGACATGGACGGCATCATCCACCAGTTCCTGGATTTCGTGCGCGGAGTGGAAGGCGAACCGACGCAGATGGTAGACCTGAACTCCCTGCTGAAATCGTTATTCGACAGGCACACACGGGCCGGACGCAAACTAATCCTCAATCTAGCGCCTACGCACCTGATCCCGTTGCGGCCGCTTGCCATGCAGCGCCTGCTGAACAACCTGATCGACAACGCATTTGCCTACAGCAATGGCGGCGAGGTGATTGTGACAACGGCCATCACCGCCAGCAATATCGTGCTCAGCGTGCTGGACAGGGGGCCTGGCATTCCCCCCTCGCACATGGCACGCCTGCTACGCCCGTTTGAACGCCTGGACACGGCGCGGGGCAATACCAGCGGCAGCGGTCTAGGCCTGGCGATTGCCAACCGTATCGCCAAGCTGCACAAGGGCCAACTAGACCTGGTCAACCGCGCCACCGGCGGCCTGGAAGCCCGGCTGACACTGCCGATACAGCCGGTGCAGTCCTTTAGCTGATCAGGCAACATTCGATGCTTTAAGGGCGCATGCATGCTTAATAAGGTATGGCCTGAGAGGCAATATCCATGCGGCTCCCGGGCATGCTTCTATATGGCTTATATAGCGAGACTTAATGCGAGGGATCGAACCAGGACAGTTTTTCACGCAGCCTGACCACTTCACCGATGATGGTCAGGCAAGGCGGCTTCAAATCCGCCTTCGCCACCAGCTCGGCAATGGTTAACAGGTCGCCCACCACCACTTTCTGCCTGGCTGTCGTGCCCTGTTGCACCACCGCCACCGGCGTATCTGCAGGCAGGCCGTGCAAGATGAGCTGCACGCAAATCTCGGCCAGCCCTATCAAACCCATGTAAATCACTACCGTCTGGTTTGGCCTGACCAGGGCAGGCCAATCCAGCTCGACGATATGTTTTTCTAAGTGTTTTTCCGGCGCATTGCCTTGCGGATGATCTATCTTTTCCGATGCTTTCTGGTGGCCAGTGGTTTTCAAGTGGCCGGTAGTAAAGATGCATGACTGCGCGTAATCCCGATGCGTCAGCGGAATACCGGCATAGCTGGAAACCCCGGAGGCTGCAGTGATGCCGGGTACCACCTGGAACGGCACGCCGTTTTCCATCAGCGTTTCGATCTCCTCCCCGCCGCGCCCGAAGATGAACGGGTCGCCGCCTTTGAGGCGCAATACGCGCTTGCCCTCTTTCGCCAGCCGCACCAGCAACAGGTTAATCTCCTCCTGCGGCAATGTATGCTGGTCGCGCGCCTTGCCCACGTAGATCCGCTCTGCATCGCGCCGCACCAGTTCCATCACTTCATGGCTGATCAGCTTGTCGTATACGCACACGTCGCATTGCTGCATCAGGCGCAATGCCCGGAATGTGAGCAGGTCGGGGTCGCCGGGCCCGCCACCCACCAGGTAGACCTCGCCGTGATTCCTGATATCCGCGCTGCCTTCCAGTACTTCCGCCAGCGCCTGTCGGGCAGCCGCTTCCTGGCCGGAAAGCACCAGCTCGGCTATGGGGCCCTGCAAGGCGTCTTCCCAGAATATGCGCCTGTCCTGCATGCTGGCGAACCGCTGCTTTACCCGGTCGCGGAATTCTGCAGCCAGCGCGGCCAGCCGCCCGTAGGTGGCCGGCACCAGGGTCTCCAGCCGGCTACGTATGAGGCGGGCCAGCACCGGCGCCGCCCCGCCGCTGGAAATAGCGATCACGATAGGCGAGCGGTCAATAATAGAGCCCATGGTGAAGGTACATAAAGCGGGGGCATCCACCACATTGACGGGAATGTTGCGCGCTTGTGCCGCCTGCGAAACCGCGACATTCACCTGCTCGTCGTCGGTGGCCGCCACGACCAGGCAAGCACCATCGAGCTGGCCGGCTTCAAACTCTGCATCAATATGCTGGAGCTTGCCAGCTGCTGACATGGCAGCCAGCTCAGGACAAAGCTCGGGGCTGACTACCTCAAGTGCCGCATCTGCTTTCAGCAACATGGTAGCTTTGCGCAAGGCCACCTCCCCGCCGCCGATGATGAGGCAGCGGCGGCAGGCGATTTTCATGAATATGGGAAATGCATCCATCAGCAACTTTCGTGTAAACCTGCTAGTCTTGACATCTTGTTCTAGTCTGGACGTCTGGATTTAAGAACACCCTACCAGCATTCGATTTTACTCGCTGATTCGCCCGGCTGATTAGCTTTTAATAGGCCATTACGCTACAATTCTTCCTTAATTATTGTTATCAAACACAATTTGTTTCCCTTGCCTTTACTCCCAGTTATTTTTCTGCCACTTGCGTGGACGCCTGCAAATACCCGATGAAGACAGAAGAAAATCCGCTGTCCGCAATCTTTGAGCGCACGCAGGTTCTAGCAACGCCAGCTCTAACAACGCCGGTTCTAACAACGCTAGGCTCGGCTGTGGTATCTCAGCCTCCAACGCTCGATGCCGGCAAATCATCGGCAAAGAAGGTGTTCATCAAGACATTCGGTTGCCAGATGAACGAGTACGATTCATTGCGCATGCTGGACATGCTGCACTCGGCCGATGGCATGGAAACGACGGAGAATGTGGAAGACGCGGACGTCATCCTGCTCAACACCTGTTCCGTGCGTGAAAAAGCGCACGAAAAAGTATTCAGCCATCTGGGCCGTTTTATCCCGCTCAAGCAGAAAAATCCCAACCTCATCATCGGCGTCGGCGGCTGCGTCGCCAGCCAGGAAGGCGCCAGCATCATCGACCGCGCGCCGTATGTGGATGTAGTATTCGGCCCGCAAACCCTGCACCGCCTGCCGGAGATGATCGCGAGTAAGCGCTCCAGCGGATTGTCGCAAGTCGACATCACCTTTCCCGAGATCGAAAAATTCGACCACCTGCCGCCGCCACGCGTCGAAGGCGCGGCTGCATTCCTCTCGGTGATGGAAGGTTGCAGCAAGTACTGCACCTTCTGCGTCGTGCCCTATACCCGTGGCGACGAATTCTCCCGGCCCTTTGAAGATATCCTGGTCGAAGCGATCCAGCTTGCGGAACAAGGCGTCAAGGAAGTCACCTTGCTGGGGCAGAACGTCAATGCCTATCGCAGCGTGACGGCAGACGGGCAGCAGGCCGACCTGGCATTGCTGATCGAATATATCGCCGAGATACCGGAGATCGAGCGCATCCGCTTCACCACCTCGCACCCTAACGACATGAGCGACGCGCTCATTGCCTGTTTCGCCAGTATCCCTAAGCTGGTATCGCACCTGCATCTGCCGGTGCAGGCAGGCGCAGACCGTACGCTCATGGCGATGAAACGCAACCACACAGCACTGCAATATAAATCGACCATACGCAAGGTGCGGGCGGCACGTCCGGACATCAGCGTCACTTCGGATTTCATCGTGGGCTTCCCAGGGGAATCGGATGCCGATTTCGAGGGCACCATGAAACTGATGCAGGATGTCGGTTTCGATTTCAGTTACAGCTTCGTGTACAGCCCCCGCCCCGGTACGCCGGCTTCCTACCTGGCAGACGACACCCCGGAAGAGGTAAAACAGGCACGGCTGGCGCGCCTGCAAGCCATCAACGAAGCGCAGGGCAAGGCGATCAGCGAATCCATGGTCGGCTGTGTACAGCGTGTGCTGGTCGTGAGTATTTCCAAAAAAGACCAGGCAGAACTGGCCGGGCGTACCGACAACAACCGCATCGTCAATTTTCCCGGCGATGCATCGCTCATCAACCAGTTCGTCAATGTACGCATCACTGCCGCCATGCCGCATACCCTGCACGGTGAATTAGTCTTAGATCAAGCCCATGAGTAAACAAACCGAAACCAGCGGCGTGGAGATCACGCTGCAGCCGGAAGACAACCACCGCCTGGCCAACCTGTGCGGCGCCCTGGATGAAAACCTCAAACAGATCGAAGCGGCACTGGATGTCGGCATCGCGCGGCGCGGTGCCCATTTTCGCCTGAGTGGTGCCACCGATAACACGCGCCTGGCTGCGCAGTTCCTGGAAAGTTTTTACCAGCGTTCCAAAAAAGCGATCGAGCTGGAAGACATCCAGCTGGGCTTGGTGGAGATCAACAAACTCAGCCCGGAGGCCATCACCACGGCAGCCATGCCGGTGCTGATGACGCGCCGCGCCGACCTGCACGGCCGCACGCCACGCCAGATCAGTTATTTACAGCAGGTGCAGGAATTCGACATCACCTTCGGCATTGGCCCTGCCGGCACCGGCAAGACCTACCTGGCGGTTGCATGTGCGGTGGATGCGCTGACCCGTGACAAGGTGAAACGTATCGTACTGGTACGCCCTGCCGTGGAAGCGGGTGAACGCCTGGGTTTCCTGCCAGGCGACCTGTCGCAGAAGGTGGATCCCTACCTGCGCCCCTTATACGATGCCCTATATGACCTGGCCGGCTATGACACGGTGAACAAGATGTTCGAGCGCGGCGCCATCGAAGTCGCCCCGCTGGCCTATATGCGCGGCCGCACGCTGAACCAGAGCTTCATCATCCTGGACGAGGCGCAGAATACGACGCCGGAACAGATGAAGATGTTCTTGACGCGTATCGGCTTCGGCACCAAAGCCGTGATCACCGGCGACGTTACGCAGATCGACCTCGGGCGAGGACAGAAAAGCGGGCTGATCGAGGCACAGGTCGTACTTAAGGACATACGTGGTATCGCTTTTACCCATTTCCTTTCCGAGGACGTGGTGCGCCACCCGCTGGTGCAGAAGATCGTCAATGCTTACGAGCAGTACGACAGCGAAAAACATGCGCAGCCGCATGCCGACAGCTCCCGAGATAACGCCAGAAACGGCAGCAGGTAAGCAAGCGCCCCATGCCGAGACTGCAGATGGACGTGCAATACGCCAGCGAAGTGCAAGAGTTGCCCAGCGCAGCGCAATTCCGTAAATGGGCCAGGCAGGCCTTGCGCATCGACACTGAAATCGCGCTGCGCATCGTGGACGAAGCGGAAGGTCGCAGCCTGAACCATACCTATCGCGGCCGTGACTATGCCACCAACGTGCTGACTTTTCCGTTGACGGAAGAGCCGCACCTGATGGGCGACATCATCCTGTGTGCACCCGTGGTGGTACGTGAGGCGCTTGAGCAGAATAAACCGCTGGCAGCGCATTTTGCACACCTGACCGTGCACGGCGTGCTGCATTTGCATGGCTACGACCATGAAACCGAGCCGCAGGCTGAACTGATGGAATCACTGGAAACAGCAATCGTCACAAAACTAGGTTATGCTAACCCTTATTAATGCAGGTTTATCCAATATAAACAATGAGTAAAAACACTAAGCTTGGTCAATTTGGCCGCGTAGCAAGACAGGAACACCACCGTGGCTGAACAAGAAAAACCGCGCTGGCTGGAACGCCTGAGCCACTTGCTGTTGCGCGAGCCAGAGGACCGCGAGCAACTGATCGAGCTTTTACATAGTGCGTATGAAAAAAGCCTGCTGGATGCAGATGCGCTTTCCATGATCGAAGGCGTGCTGCAGGTTTCCGAGATGCAGGTGCGTGACATCATGATCCCGCGTTCGCAGATGGACGTGATCAACATCACCGATTCGCCGGAAAAATTCATCCCATTCGTCATAGAAGCCGCCCACTCGCGCTTTCCTGTCATCGAGAATGACAAGGACAACGTGATCGGCATACTGCTGGCGAAAGACCTGCTGCGCTATTACGCAGGGGAAGATTTCAACGTGCGCGACATGCTGAGGCCTGCGGTATTCATCCCCGAGGCCAAGCGGCTGAATGTGTTGTTGAAGGAATTCCGTAGCAACCGTAACCATATCGCCATCGTGGTGGACGAATACGGCGGCGTGGCCGGCATGGTGACGATTGAAGACGTGCTGGAACAGATCGTCGGCGACATCGAGGACGAATACGATTTCGACGAGAACGAAGACAATATCATCCGCGATGCGCAAGGCCGCTTCCGCGTAAAAGCATTGACCGAGATAGACGATTTTAATAAAGCGCTCGGCACGGAATTCAGCGACGAAGAGTTCTCGACCATCGGCGGGTTGATCGTCAGCAAATTCGGGCACTTGCCCAAGCGCGGCGAGATAACCGTATTCGATAAACTGAGTGTCACCGTGTTGCGCGCCGACAGCCGGCGCCTGCACTCGATCCTGATTGAAAAGTTGCCGGAAGTGACGTTGGAAACCGAAGAATAAGATGACCAAGGCATCGGGCCTTATGAAAACTTGCAAATGGAACTTTGCAAAAAAATCATACTCTTAGCTTAAGAATTCACTTACCTAGAATGATCCAATACAGGAGCGCTGGCCATGAGAGTACGTATCATGAAAATACCTGCCATGAGAATGGCAAGAATAGCCTCAATGTCCGTGATTGCCCTGATGTTAGCCATATCCGGTATCGCAGTGGCAGCAGCGACGGAAGCACCCGCTAACACCCCTGTCACCAGCGCTGAAAAACCTGCGCAAATCCCCACCACTGAAAAAGAGTTTGTCGCGTCCATCAACGGATACGACAAGGCGCAGATCATCGAACAACTGGGCGAGCCGACCAACAAGAATGACATCACCAACGCCAAAACCGGCAAGCTGGAAGCCTCGATCTGGCATTACCACAACCTGAATACCGACGAAAAAGGCGAATATTACAAAACCACCGAGCTGGATTTCGTCAACGATAAAGTGGTGCTGGTCGTCTTCATGAACAATACCGGCGAAGACACCTCGTACGACCTGAGGAGCGACGCTCCTATGCCTAAGCCAGATATGTAGACTGGCCTGGGCCAAAAATAAAAAAGGCGATGTAATCGCCTTTTTTATTAGTCATCACTGGCGATGATCCCCACTTATTTTTTCAGCGAATCCCTGATTTCGCGCAGCAGCAATACATCTTCCGGAGTCGCCACGGCAGGTGGTGCTTCGTGCTTGAGCTTATTCAATGCACGTATCAGCAGGAATACGGCAAACGCGACGATGGTAAAGCTGACAACGGAATTGATGAACAGGCCGTAATTCAAGGTGACTGCACCTACCGTTTTGGCAGCGGCAATCGATGCATACGGCTCGGGTGTCGTGCCTTCTTTCAGGACCAGGAACATATTGCTGAAATCCACATTGCCGAGCAGCAAGCCGATAGGCGGCATGATCACGTCGTCCACCAGTGATTTCACGATACTGCCGAACGAGGCGCCGATGATGATACCCACTGCCATGTCGACTACATTGCCGCGCATGGCGAATTTCTTGAATTCTTGTAACATGTTTCCTCCTGATGATGGCTGCTTTAGATGAGCGCCAGATTACGACTTACCAGATATGACTTAATCTAAGTAGTTTTAGTCTAGTAGTTTTTAAGTATGAAAGCATCGCGTTGCCCACTCTCGTTATAATGCAAAAAGAATCCATCAACGTCCACCAATAATTGCAGGTTACTTTGCGCAGACTCTTCCCGAACATTATCCGCAGGCCCCTCATCGCCCTCGCTTCAGGGGCATTGTCCATCCTGGCATATGCACCGTTCCATATCTACCCCGCGATCATCATTGCGCTCGCAATATTCTTTTATCACCTCTATACGGCAGGTACTTCGAAACAGGCGGCATGGACGGGATTTGCGTTCGGCCTGGGCTTCTTCTGCGCCGGCGTATCGTGGATCTACGTCAGCCTGCACGTATTCGGCGGCATGCCCTGGTGGATGGCGGGATTCGCTACCTTCACATTCTGCGCGTTCCTCGCCCTGTTTACTGCAGCAATGGGCTGGCTGAGCTTCAATACCGGTAAAGTGCTGATCGCGGCACCCGTGTTCTGGGTATTGTTCGAGTGGATACGCAGCTGGATATTCACCGGATTCCCCTGGCTCAATGTCGGCTATTCGCAAGTCCCCTACGGCCCGCTGGCCGGTTTCGCGCCGGTGCTGGGCGTATATGGCGTATCCCTTTTTGTGGCATTTGCCGCATCCCTGCTGGTGCTGATGTGCTACCGTGCGCATCGCAAACGCGCCCTGCTCGCCTTCATCGTGGTGTGGATCGCCGGCAGCGTACTCAAGAAAATCGACTGGAGCCAGCCGGTAGGTGAACCGTTAAATGTAGCGCTGGTGCAGGGCAATATCAGCCAGGACATCAAGTGGGAATCTTCCGTCATACAAGCTACGCTGGACCAATACCTGGTAATGGCCTTGCAATCGAGAGCCCGGCTTATCGTGTTGCCGGAAACTGCCTTGCCGGTATTGACTAGCGACATCCCTTCCGCTTACCTGCACCGGTTGAAAACGCATGCCATCGAGAATGGCGGCGATATCCTCATCGGCGCTGTTGAGTCGGATAAGGGGTATTACAACAGCATGCTCAGCGTCGGCAATACAGTGAATGACAAGCCACAGTTTTACCGCAAATCCCATTTGGTACCGTTCGGCGAATACATCCCGCTTAAAAGCGTGTTCGGGTGGATCTACCGCGACTGGCTCAATATGCCGCTCACCGACCTGGCGCGCGGCAGTATCGCACAGCGACCCTTGCAACTGGCCGGCCAGCAGGTAGCCGTCAATATCTGTTACGAAGACGTGTTCGGCGAGGAGATCATCCGCCAGCTGCCGCAGGCCACGTTGCTGGTGAATGCCAGTAACGACGCGTGGTATGGCAGGTCGCTCGCCGCATTCCAGCACCTGCAGATGTCGCAGGCGCGCGCGCTGGAAACCGGACGCATGATGCTGCGCGCCACCAATACCGGCGATACCGCCATCATCGACAGGCATGGCTATATCCTGCAGCAATTGCCGCACTTCACTAAAACCACGCTGGAAGGCACTGCCCAGGGCTATACCGGTATTACGCCGTATGTACGCTGGGGCAATGTGCCGGCCATCGCGTTTATATTCATGAGCATCGCTTTTCTGTGGGCAGGTAAGTTGGCTGGATTTGCCCTGTCGCGACGGCTTAAAAAGAAGTAAAATCAAGCCCTTTTGGCGATACGCACTGCGATCAAAGTCGATTAAAAATAGCCCGCTAGAACACAAATAACAAAGCACACGAATAACAAAGCAAACAAAGGTAGTCATGCTGACGTTTCAACAAATCATCCTCACACTCCAGCAATACTGGGATAAACAGGGCTGCACATTGCTGCAACCGTACGACATGGAAGTCGGTGCCGGCACTTCGCATACCGCCACATTCCTGCGCGCCCTTGGCCCCGAGCCCTGGAAAGCGGCGTATGTGCAGCCCAGCCGCCGTCCCAAGGATGGCCGTTATGGCGAAAACCCCAATCGCCTGCAACACTATTACCAATTCCAAGTGGTGCTGAAACCGGCACCGTCCAATATCCTCGAACTGTATCTCGGCTCGCTGGAAGCCCTGGGTTTCGACCTGAAGCAGAACGATATCCGCTTCGTCGAAGACGACTGGGAAAACCCGACGCTGGGCGCATGGGGCCTGGGCTGGGAAGTCTGGCTCAACGGCATGGAAGTCACGCAGTTCACTTATTTCCAGCAGGTCGGCGGCATCGATTGCAAGCCCATCACCGGCGAGATCACCTATGGCCTGGAACGCCTCGCGATGTACCTGCAAGGCGTGGATAACGTCTATAACCTCACCTACTCGGCGAACGGCAATAACGTGGTGAAATACGGCGATGTCTTCCTGCAGAACGAGAAAGAGCAATCCGCGTACAACTTCGAGCACAGCGACGTGGAGTTCCTGCTGGGCGCATTCGGCAGCCATGAAAAAGAAGCGCTGTATCTGATCGAGCAAAAACTGGCTTTACCTGCCTATGAACAAGTACTGAAAGCCGCGCATACCTTTAACCTGCTGGATGCCCGTGGCGCCATCTCGGTAACGGAGCGTGCCGCCTATATCGGCCGCATCCGCAACCTGGCACGCTCTGTCGCCGCCAGCTATCTGGACAGCCGCGCCAGACTTGGTTTCCCGATGGCACCAAAAGCGTGGGCAGATGAAGTATTGGTTCAGATTGAAAAGAAGGCAGCTGCAGCATGAGTACCAAGAATTTATTAGTCGAATTATTTGTAGAAGAACTGCCGCCAAAAGCACTAAAGAAGTTAGGCGAATCGTTTGCCAATACCTTGTTGGAAACATTGAAAGCACAAGGCCTGGCAACTGAAACCAGTATCGTGACGCCTTACGCCTCACCCCGCCGCCTGGCAGCGCATATCACAGAAGTTTCAGAACAGGCAGCCGACAAAGCCGTGTTGCAAAAGCTCATGCCCGTCAGTGTAGGGCTGGATGCCAGCGGTGCTGCTACCCCAGCGTTATTGAAACGACTCGCTGCATTGGGTGCTGATGAACATGCCGTGCCTAAGCTAAAACGCGAAGGCGATGGCAAGGCCGAGACGTTATTTCTTGACGTGGTAGTCACCGGTGCGAAACTGGTCGACGGTTTGCAAAAGGCACTCGATGAGGCCTTGGCCAAATTACCTATCCCCAAAGTCATGACCTACCAGCTGGAAGACGGCTGGAGCAGTGTCAATTTCGTACGACCCGCACATGGGCTGGTGGCATTACACGGCTCAGAAACCGTTGCCGTCTCGGCCCTGGGACTGGCAGCAGGTAACTCTACCCATGGCCATCGTTTTGAAGCATCGGCCAGCCCTGTCATCCTGGCAAGTGCAGACAGCTATGCTGCGCAACTCAAAACCGAAGGTGCAGTCATTGCCGGTTTTGATGAGCGTCGCGCCGACATCGCCAGCCAGCTTGATACCGCAGCAAAGAAGGAAGGCCTGAAACCGATTAGCGATGATGCCTTGCTGGATGAAGTGACTGCGCTGGTCGAACGCCCGAATGTATTGCTGGGCCAGTTCGAAACCGAATACCTGGAAGTACCGCAGGAATGCCTGATCCTTACCATGAAGGCCAACCAGAAATACTTCCCGCTGCTGGACGGTAACGACAAGCTGACAAACAAATTCCTGATCGTTTCCAACATCAGCCCAAACGACCCGAGTGCTGTGATTGGCGGTAATGAGCGCGTGGTGCGTCCACGTTTGGCGGATGCCAAGTTCTTCTTCGACCAGGATCGGAAGAAGACATTGGAATCCCGTGTGGCTGGGCTGGATAAAGTGGTGTACCACAACAAGCTGGGCAGCCAGGGCGAACGCTCGCAACGCGTTGCCGCCATAGCCGCTGAAATAGGCCGGCTACTGGCTGGCGATGCGCTAGCGAAAAGTGCGGGGCAGGCGGCAACGCTTGCGAAGACCGACCTTTTGACCGACATGGTGGGAGAATTCCCGGAGCTGCAGGGCATCATGGGCGGCTACTATGCCAGGAACGACGGCTTGTCCGATGAGGTTGCCGATGCCATCGAAGACCACTACAAGCCGCGTTTTGCCGGGGATGATTTGCCCCGTAACCAGACGGGCCTGTGCGTTGCGCTGGCAGACAAGCTGGAAACATTGGTCGGCATGTTCGGCATCGGCAATATACCCACGGGCGACAAGGACCCGTTCGCATTGCGCCGCCATGCGCTGGGCGTAATTCGCATGCTGGCGGAAAAAAATATAACGGTTGAGCTTGATGTATTGCTGAAGCTGGCGGCCCAGGCATTCGGTGACAGCATCACCGACGCTTCAGCGGCATTGAGCGATTTCATCTACGACAGGCTGAGCGGTAACTTGCGTGAACAAGGCTACACACCGCAGCAGGTGGATGCCGTGCTGTCGTTGCGCCCGCAATACCTGGCGGAAATATCGCAACGCCTTGACGCGGTTCGTGCATTCAGCACGTTGCCGGAGGCAGAAAGCCTGGCCGCCGCCAATAAGCGTGTCGGCAACATCCTCAAGAAATCAGAGACTGAAGTAAAGCCGGCGATTGACAGCGGCCTGTTGCAGGAGCCCGCCGAGATTGCACTGAACCAGGCGCTGACCAGCGTTAAGCCTGCTGCCGATGCGGCATTCGAACAGGGCGATTACACTGCCTCGCTGCAGGCGTTAGCGGCATTGAAACAACCGGTAGATGCATTCTTCGACGGTGTCATGGTGAATGCCGACGATCCCGCATTGAAAGCCAACCGGCTGGCGCTTTTAAAGCAGTTGCACGATGCGATGAACCGTGTGGCCGACCTTTCCAAACTAGCGAGCTAAATCCTAGTCAATCATGAAGGCTAAACCATGAAACTTGTCGTTCTCGACCGCGACGGCGTGATCAACGTGGATTCGCCGCATTACATCAAAAGTCCCAGCGAATGGGTGCCGATTCCCGGTAGCCTGGAAGCCATCGCCCGGCTTAATCAAAATGGCTACCGAGTGGCGGTTGCCACGAATCAATCGGGCATCAGCCGCGGCATTTACGACATGGCGACGCTGAATGCCATTCACGACAAGATGTACAAAGCCTTAGGCCAGTTGGGCGCACGTGTGGATGCCCTATTCTATTGCCCGCATGCCAATGAAGATAATTGCGCATGCCGCAAGCCGAGATCAGGCATGGTTGAGGAGATCAGCCGCCGCTTCAATACCGACCTCAAAGGTGTTCCCTGCGTAGGCGATTCACTGCGCGACCTGACACCGGGTGCCAAATTCGGCATGCAGTCCATCCTTGTCCGCACAGGGAAAGGCGAGCAAACGCTGGCCGAAGGCGGCTTGCCTGATGATACCTGGGTATGCGCGGATCTCGCCGAGGCCGTTAACCGCATCATTGCCGAAACGGTTTGAAGGCATCGCGATGACCGGTCTGCGTTCCCTGCTGTTCAATCTTGGCGTCATTGTTATCACGCCACCCTTTGCGCTGCTGGCAATTCTGCTGAAGCCATTGCCTGCAGTGACACGGTCACGCCTGGTCAACGGCTGGGCGATCATGACCATGTGGTGGCTGGGCGTCACTTGCGGGCTGCGCTATCGCGTCATCGGCCGTGAGAACATCCCCGCCCATGCCAGCATCGTCATGGCAAAACACCAGTCCGCCTGGGAGACCATCGCTTTCCAGACAATATTCCCACCGCAGATATGGGTACTCAAACGCGAGTTGCTATGGATTCCCTTCCTAGGCTGGGCGTTCGCTGCGCTTTCAGCCATCGCCATCAACCGCGCAGGCGGACGCGAAGCGCTGAAACAGCTGGTTGCCCAAGGTAAAGACCGCCTGGCACGGGGATTATGGGTGGTGGTATTCCCGGAAGGCACGCGCACTTCCCCCGGCGAACGCGGCAAATACCATATCGGTGGCGCATGGCTGGCCACGCACACCCAGGCCACCGTCGTCCCGGTAGCGCATAATGCCGGCGAGTTCTGGGGCAAGAATTCACTATTGAGGAAGCCGGGCGTGATTACCGTCAGCATCGGCAAACCCATCGAAACCGCAGGCTTGAAGCCGGATGCACTCAATAAAATGGTAGAAACCTGGATAGAAGAAGAAATGACCAGGCTCGATAGCGTATAGGCGAAAGCTAGCTGACCACTTCGATGCCGACCACTTCTACCCTCACGCTGCCCAACGGCGAAACCATCGCTTACCAGCTTGAACGCCGCCCCCGCCGCACCGTCGGCATGCGCATCAGCGCAGGCGGGTTAATCGTACATGCCCCCAAACGCTTATCCCTGGCAGATCTGGAGAGGATGCTGCTCACGAAAGCGGGCTGGATAAGTAAAAAGCTTGAAGCGCGCCATGAAAATACCGTGCCGCCGATACGCTGGGAAGACGATGCCACGCTTCTGCTGCTGGGCAACACTATCACGCTGCGGGTTGAAGCCTATGCCCGCAATCGCGCCATCCAGTTTAATCCCCCAAACCACCCGCCGGCGACCTTGCTGTTGGCAACGCCCGCGCCTGGCGACCAGGCGGCCATTTCCCGCAAGGTGCAGCAGTGGTACCGTAAATATGCGATGACGGATTTCGATCGTAGGCTGGAGATTTTCTCGACCAAACTGGGCGTAGCAAAACCGGCCCTGTATCTTTCCAGCGCAAAAAGCCGCTGGGGAAGCTGTAATTCAAAAAAGGAAGTAAGGCTGAACTGGCGCCTGATCCAGGCGCCGCCGCATATCATTAATTACGTGATCTGCCATGAGTTGGCACACTTGAAGGAGATGAATCATTCTGCACGGTTCTGGGCGGTGGTCGCCAGCATTTTTCCGGAATACAAACGTGCAGAAAATGAATTGAAGCAGTTGTCAGCCCAGCTGCATGCCGTAGACGGCAATTAACTATTGCAACACTTCCAATGAGATATCCGGGGACGGCTGATTAAATTAGTCGAATAGCGAATGTTGGCGTTGTTCGATCACCTGAATGACATGGGCCTTGCCATCGTTGTCCATGTCCCACCAGGCACGGATTTCATCGATCGTCCTGAAACATCCCTCACACAAACCAGTAGATCCATTCATCGCACAAACGCCGATACAGGGCGAAGGAATGTCCGTTACGTTATCCGTCATGATTAACTCGCTGAGCCTGGCTTAACTTAATTTTGCTTAACTTATATTTTGCTTAACTTATATTTTGCTTAACTTAACTTGCCGTGGCATTGCTTGTATTTCTTGCCGGAGCCGCAGGGGCAGGGATCGTTGCGGCCGACTTTCAAGCCGTCCCGCTCAAACGGACGGATAGCATCCTGGGACTCTTCCTCGGCAGGCGGAGCATCCAGCGCTTCATTGTAGTCGGCATGCTGGTAGCGCACGTTCTCCGCTTCCACCGGCCTCTCAACCGCTTCCACATCCGCCTCACTCTTCACCTGGATCATCATGGTGACTTTGGTGACTTCGCTTTTCACGCTATCCAGCAATGCCGAAAATAGCTCGAACGCTTCCCGCTTATATTCCTGCTTGGGGTTCTTCTGCGCATAGGAACGCAGGTGGATGCCCTGGCGTAGATGATCCAGTGCGGCCAGGTGTTCGCGCCACGCATTGTCCAGTATCTGCAGCATCACGGCACGCTCGAACTGGCGCATGACGTCTGCACTGGCAAGTGCTTCCTTGGCCTGGTACGCAGCTTCTGCCGCCTCCTGGATATGCTCGCGCAAGGTTTCCTCATGCAGCTCGGGATTGTCTTCCAGCATTTTCTGCAATGGCAGGACGAGATTGGTTTCGCCTTCCAGGATTTTTTCCAGGCCGGGCACGTCCCATTGCTCTTCCACGCTGCCGGGGGGAATATGATCGGCGATCAGCTGGTTGATCACGTCTTCGCGCATGGCCCGGATGGTTTCCGCAACGTCAGTCGCTTCCAGCAGTTCATTGCGCTGCTGGTAGATGACTTTGCGCTGGTCATTGGAGACATCGTCATATTCGAGAAGCTGTTTGCGGATATCGAAGTTACGGCCTTCGACCTTGCGCTGGGCATTCTCGATGGCGCGCGTCACCCATGGGTGCTCGATGGCTTCGCCTTCGGGCATCTTCAGCTTTTCCATGATGCTGGAAACACGGTCTGAAGCGAAAATACGCAGCAACTGGTCTTCCAGCGACAGGTAGAAACGGCTGGAACCGGGATCGCCCTGGCGACCGGAACGGCCGCGCAACTGGTTATCCACCCGGCGCGACTCATGCCGCTCAGTACCGATGATGTGCAAGCCGCCGGCTGCCAGTACGGCATTATGACGGGTTTGCCACTCGGCTTTCAGCGCGGCGATCTGGCTTTCCTTATCGGCATCGGAGGTTTCGGCATTGTTACGCACCACGGCGATTTCAGGCTCGGGATTACCGCCCAGCACGATATCGGTACCACGGCCGGCCATATTGGTGGCGATGGTGATCACGCCGGGACGCCCGGCCTGCACGATGATATGGGCCTCGCGTTCGTGCTGCTTGGCGTTCAGCACCTGGTGCTCCAGTTTGGCAGCGGTCAGCAGGTTAGCGATGATTTCAGAGTTTTCAATGGACGTGGTGCCGACCAGCACCGGCTGCCCGCGCTTCTGGCAATCCTTGATGTCCTCGATCACCGCCTCGTATTTTTCCTTGGTGGTGCGGTACACCTTGTCCATCATGTCTTTGCGCTGCATGTCGCGATGGGTCGGGATAACCACGGTTTCAAGGCCGTAAATCTGGTTGAACTCGTACGCTTCGGTATCGGCGGTACCGGTCATGCCGGCCAGCTTGCCGTACATGCGGAAGTAATTCTGGAAGGTGATGGAAGCCAGCGTCTGGTTTTCCTTCTGGATCGCCACGCCTTCCTTGGCTTCAACCGCCTGGTGCAGGCCGTCTGACCAGCGGCGGCCGGTCATCATGCGGCCGGTGAATTCGTCCACGATGATCACTTCGCCATCGCGCACCACGTAATGCTGGTCGCGGTGGAACAGGGATAGCGCGCGCAGGGATGCATACAGGTGATGCACCAGGGTAATGCTGGCTGCATCGTACAGGCTGGCGTTTTCCGGCAGCAGGCCGCTTTGCTCCAGCAACTGTTCCGCGTGCTCATGGCCTTGCTCGGACAGGATGACCTGGTGCGATTTTTCGTCCACCCAGTAATCGCCCTCGCCCTCTTCTTCCTTCTGGCGTGTCAGTTGGGCGGCGATACCGTTCATCTGCGTATATAGGTCGATGCTGTCATCGGCCTGGCCGGAAATGATCAACGGCGTACGCGCCTCATCGATCAGGATGGAATCCACTTCATCGATCAGGGCATAGCTCAGGCTGCGCTGTACACGTTCTTCCGCCGTGAACACCATGTTGTCGCGCAGGTAATCGAAACCGAACTCGTTGTTGGTGCCGTACGTGATGTCGGCCGCATAGGCTTTCTGTTTATCATCGTGCTGCATCTGCGACAGGTTGATACCGACCGACAGTCCGAGGAAGTTATACAGGCGTGCCATCCACTCGGCATCGCGTTTGGCCAGGTAATCGTTGACGGTAATGACGTGGACGCCGTTGCCGGTCAGCGCATTCAGGTACGTCGGCAGCGTAGCCACCAGCGTCTTGCCCTCACCCGTGCGCATTTCGGCGATCTTGCCGGCATGCAGCACCATGCCGCCTATCAGCTGCACATCGAAATGGCGCATCTCCAGCACACGGCGGCCGCCTTCACGCACCACGGCAAAGGCTTCCGGCAAGAGTTTATCCAGCGATTCGCCATCGATATAGCGTTGCTTGAATTCGGCTGTTTTTGCACGCAACTGCTCGTCGTTGAGTACCTGCATGGAAGGCTCAAGATCATTGATGGCGCGAACATTGTTGGCGTATTGTTTTACCAGCCTATCATTGCGGCTACCGAAAACTTTTTTAAACAGCGTGGATAACATGAAGTAACACCGACTTTCCGACTGATTTTTGTATCTTAATTAACAAAAATCTCAGGTTGAGATGAATTTAGAAAAGGACTCTTAGGTAATAATGTTGCGCCTATGTGCTAAAAACCAATGATCAATTGATAAAAAATTAATTTAACCAATTAATTGATGACTGTAGGCAATAATTTCTCGCTTATAACTTCACTCTGCAAATACTTGCGCGGATCAAGAGGCGCGCCGTTCAGGCGTATCTCAAAATGCAAATGCGCCCCAGTTGAGCGCCCGGTAGAACCGACTTCTGCGATGAGCTGGCCTTTTTCGACCCGTTCACCGGCTTTTACCAATAGTTTCGAAGCATGGGCATAGCGTGTTTCAATGCCGGACCCATGGTCTATCTTCACGATTTTACCATAGTCGGGCGTCTGCTCCGCAGACATTACGATGCCGCCGGCAGCGGCATGGATAGCGGTACCCACGACAGCGGTAAAATCCAGTCCTTCGTGATACGCCATGCGTCCAGAAAACGGATCCACCCGCCAGCCATAGCTTGAGGAGTTGTAGGCACCATTGACTGGATAACTGCTCGGCAGTGCATTCTTCTGCATGCCTTGCTGCAACAGCATGGCCTCAACCGCACTCAGGCGATCAGTACGACTTTCAATCTGGCTGGTTAGTTCGACGATCTTCTGTTGTAGCTGCGCTTCCGATAAACCATAAGACTTCACTTCCGGACCGCCCTGTGCGGCCGGCTGCTGGTCGGATTCGATATCCTTGGTTTTGACGCCGGCCAGTTTGGAGAGACGGGCACTCAAGGCATCCAGGCGCATCACCCTTGCCTGGATCTCGCCCAGTTGCAATGCCAGCGCATCGATGTGCGCCTGGGGATGGAACATGGGAATATGCAATGCCACGGGCAACATGGCTTTCATGCCTTGGTGCTTGCTCTCGCCCTGTGGCAGAATGAGGGATAACACTGCGGCAGTCGTAGCGGCGACAGCAACCACCAGCACTGCCAATAGCGACAACAACTGCGGCATGGTCAATACCCTGGGTTTTGCCATGCTGTTCGAAACGAAAATGATGTTCATGCTATCCCCTTTTGGAGGTCCCGACATGCGGCGCATTAGCGCACTTTTTAACGACAATGCCGAGCTTGCGGCCTTATCCGGCCAAGCGGGCAGTTTGACTGCCTCGCAAAAGATGTGGAACGCCATCGCCCCCGATGCCCTGAAAAAATACACCCAGGCCGGTACCGTTCAACACAAGCGCCTCACGGTATACGCGGAGAACGGGGCAGTGGCTGCTAAAGTTAAGTTATTAATGCCTAGCTTGTTGATTAAGCTACAAAAGCAAGGGCTTGAAGTTACTTCAATTCGCGTCGTAGTGCAAGTGCAATCTAACGCTCCCAAGGTAAGCAAACCGCTGCGCAACCTGAGTAAAAATGCCGCTTCCAGCCTGAATGCGCTGGCTGAAAAACTATCTGGCGAAGAGCCTGGTTCCAGGCTTGGCGAGGTGATTGCGCGACTGTCTTCCCGCACAGGAAACTAAACTAACGGGTATTACGCCATAAACTTGAATGCCAACAGAAAACTTCTAAAAATCTGAAACATACTCTCAACGAAATAATCCATGGAATTCATTTTTTACATCGTCGCAGGGGCGGCTGCCGGCCTGTTATCCGGATTGTTCGGGGTTGGCGGCGGCATCATCATCGTCTCCATCCTTACCTTCCTGTTCACGCGGGCGGGCTTCCCGGATGCGCATATCATGCACATGGCACTGGGTACTTCGCTGGCCACCATTGTGTTCACCTCCTTATCCTCGGCACGCGCACATCACCTTAAATCGAATGTGGACTGGCGAATATTCAGGCAGATGGCACCTGCCGTCGTGGTCGGCACCCTGTTAGGCAGCCTGGTGGCGGCGCAACTGCACAGCAACTGGCTAAAGTGGATATTCTCAATATTTATGGTAGCGGTCGCATTGCAGTTGCTGTTAAGCCCGTCCCGCAAAGTGGATGCACCTGCAGTTCCGGCACGTAGCATTTCACCCCTGGCGAACGGCATCGCCGGCACCCTTATCGGCATCGTATCCAGCCTGGTGGGGATAGGCGGCGGAACCGTCACCGTGCCTTACCTCATCCACTATCACGTGCAGGTACGCAGGGCGATCGGCACGTCTGCCGCGTTGGGTCTACCTATCGCGGCGGCCGGCACATTGGGGTTCGTATTGAACGGCGTTTTCGCGAAGCACTCTGCGGATATTGCATTGCCGGCGTTCAGTGCAGGCTTTGTTTACCTGCCCGCGTTTGCCGGCATCGCCGTCGCCAGCATGCTGACCGCACCACTGGGTACCAGCCTGGCACAACGGTTGCCCGTTGCCACACTCAAGCGGCTATTTGCGCTACTGCTGATCATCGTGGGGATTAAAATGCTGTGGGGATTGCTTTAAGCGTACGCTGATTGATGGATTATGGACTGCCCTGGGAGGCTCATGGATATTGGCTTCCAGGGCAGGTAAAATTAAGACTTGGGATTATTTAGCACGCTCCACACTGGCCACGATTTCCTCTTTCGCCGCATCCACGCCCTGCCATTCGCCGACCTTCACCCATTTGCCTTTTTCCAAGTCTTTGTAATGCTCAAAAAAGTGGGCGATCGGTGCCAGTTGGAATTCGGGGATGTCCTGGTAGCTCTTGATGTCCTTGTACTGCGGGCAGATCTTATCGATAGGCACCGCCAGCACCTTGGCATCCATCCCGGACTCGTCCTCCATCATCAGCACGCCGATAGCGCGGCAACGCACCACCACACCCGGTTGCAACGGGATGGGCGTGATCACCAGCACATCGGTCGGGTCGCCATCCAGCGACAGGGTCTGCGGGATATATCCGTAGTTACAGGGGTAATGCATGGATGTGCCCATGAAGCGGTCGACGAAAATCGCGCCGGATTCCTTGTCGACTTCAAACTTGATCGGCTCGCCGCGCATGGGGATTTCGATGATCACGTTAAAATTATTCGGGACGTCTTTGCCTGCCGGCACGTTATTCAATGACATTGCGATTTCCTTGCGTTGTTAAATAGATGGTTGATTGATTCTAGGAATTAGTTATCCATGCTTACTTCACGGTGACCGGGTTGAATTTCAGTGTGTCCTGGTCATAAGCCAGCATGCGGCCTGTTTCGATATCGAAATACCAGCCGTGCAATGTGAGCGTGCCTGCATCCAGTCGTTCCTTGATGAAGGGAAACGTCGTCAGGTTTTCCAGCGAAACGACGATGCCGGCCATTTCGCAGGCGCAGGCGATTTCGTCCGGCTGGGCGCCAGGATGCTCCCCCTTCACGCGGGCATGCGCACGTTCTGCAATGCTTACCCAGGGGCGGATAAATTCGCCGTTAATGCCCTCCGGCACGCCCTGGGTCAACGCCTTGATGCCGCCGCACTGGCGATGCCCCATCACCATGATGTGGCGCACATTGAGGCCACTCACGCCGAACTCCAGGGCGGCACTTACGCCGTGGTATCCGCCGCCTTTTTCGTAAGGCGGTACCAGGTTGGCTACGTTGCGTACCACGAATAAATCGCCGGGCTTCGCATCCATGACGATAGCCGGGTCCACCCGCGAATCCGAACAGGCGATTACCAGCGTGGTTGGACTCTGGCCCTGGCTCAGTTCGCCGAACAGCGGTTCATCCCCGACAAAATAATTATCGTGGAAGCGCTGGAAACCTTCTACAAATTGATCGATATTGCTCATGTTTGTGGCTCTTCCTTATTGTTTTCAACTACTGTTTTCGACATGGCTACGTTTTTCCGGCACTCCTCAACCACAGCCTGGGGCACATATTTCAACGCCAGGTAGATCAGGCCGGGCACGATCACTAGGTCATCCAGCTGGCCGATCACCGGAATGAAATCAGGGATCAGGTCGAACGGCATCAATACATAACCGATGGCAAGGCCCAACAACCATTTGGCGGGTTTGGGCGTGAGCGGATGGCGCAACACCAGGCGGTATACCTGGAATTCCACCTTCAAATTCCGTGCGATCTGCCTAAGTTTCTCTTTCACTTTACCTGGTTGCTTATCTTAACTTGGTTGCTTATCTTGACTGGGCCGGCTATCACTTGCCGGCAACCTTGGCGGCTAAACATCCAGTGTCTCACCTGTCAGCCTGGTATAGGCTTCATGGTACTTTTCGCCGGTCCTGGAAGCGACCTCTGCCGGCAATTCGGGGCCGGGTGCAACCTTGTTCCACCCTGAGGCTTCCAGCCAGTCACGCACATATTGCTTATCGAAACTGGGCGGGTTGTTGCCGACCACGTACTGGTCGGCCGGCCAGAAACGCGAGGAATCCGGTGTGAGCACTTCATCGATGACATAAAGCTCGCCTGCAGCATCCAGGCCGAATTCGAACTTGGTATCGGCGATGATGATGCCGCGTGTCAGCGCATATTCGGCGGCTTCCTTGTATAACAGGACACTGACCCTGGCGACTTTATCGGCAAGCGCCTGCCCGAGCAATTGGGCACATTTCTCCAGCGTGATGTTTTCGTCGTGATCGCCGACATCGGCCTTGCTGGATGGCGTGAATATGGGCTCAGGCAATTTCGAAGCCTCTTGCAGCCCGGCAGGCAGGGGAATGCCGCACACGGTACCGCTGGCTTTATATTCTTTCCAGCCGGATCCGGCAAGGTAACCGCGCACGATGGCTTCGATCGGCAATGGCTTGAGTTTTTTCACCACCAGCGCACGCTTGCCAAGCTGGGCTTTCTCAGCCGCGTCGGATACAACGGAATCAGGATCGGTACCGGTCAGGTGGTTAGGTACAACGTGCTTCAATCTCTCAAACCAGAAATTGGCGATCTCGGTCAATATCACCCCCTTACCGGCGATGGGCGTCGGCAGGATCACGTCGAAGGCGGATAGCCTGTCAGTGGCGATCAGCAACATGGTGTCCGCGTCGATATCGTAAATATCGCGCACCTTCCCGCGGTGCAGCAGTGGCAGGCTGGTGATACTCGTCGTCAATAATGGCTGGGGCTTGGAGGTTTTGGTCATGGCGTTCGGGTCTTATTAGTTCGGTTCATCTTCAGGATATGGAAAACGCAAATGTCCGTAGCGGACGAGCAGGACGGCAACAGCCAGGATAAAGATGGCACCTGCGGTCGCCAGCATATGGGTGGGATCCAGCTCTTTCATGTCCAGCACGATATAGCGCGCCAGTGCAACGATGCCGATATACAGGGGATACGTGACCGGTAGTTTTCCGGATGCGTAATAAAAGCTCACCATGGCCAGCACTTCCAGGTAGAGGAACATCAGCAACAAGTCGCCCAGCGTCACTGCGTGCTGCTGGAACATACGTAGCAGATCCTGGCCGGCCGCGATAATGGTCGCGATGCCGATGATCACCAGGGCACTTTGCTCTACCAGCCTGAAGACAAACTTCACTTTTCCTTGTAACGCCCCTTGTTGCATGGAATATCCCTTTTTATTGGTTCTGTAAACTCGCCCTACACCAGCGCTGTCAAGGCCGGGCTAACGCGATAATGCGCCGTTTGCCGGCCTGTATACCATCCCCGGAACCAGGCCGTTATTAGCGCAACTAGACGACAGCGTCATTATAATCTGGAACGGGAAACGGGAGGTTGCCCAGGCCGGTTTAAATGCATGTTATCGCCTGGACAAGGCCATGGAGATGGCTGGCAAAATCGACTATCAGCGGTATTTCGCTGCCATATCCTGCAGGCTGATGGGCTTGATCTTACCTGCCATACCCGCCGAGCCGAATGCTTCATACCGGGCTTTGCATATGCCCTGCATGGCACGCGTGGTTTCGCCCAAGATTTTGCGTGGGTCGAATTCGCTTGTATGTTGGGGGTCCCATAAAAATCGGCGCAAAGCCCCCGTGCTCGCCATGCGCAGGTCAGTGTCGATATTGACTTTGCGGACGCCATGCCGGATGCCTTGTACGATCTCCTCGACAGGTACGCCATAGGTCTGCCGAATGTCGCCGCCATACTGGTTGATGATCTTGAGCCACTCCTGCGGCACGGAAGACGAACCATGCATGACCAGGTGCGTATCGGGAATGCGCTTGTGGATTTCCTCGATGCGGCTGATCGCCAGCGTTTCGCCGGTCGGCGGACTGGTGAACTTATAGGCACCGTGGGAAGTGCCGATGGCAATGGCGAGCGCATCCACCCCGGTCTTGCTGACGAAATCCGCGGCTTCGTCCGGGTCGGTCAGCAACTGCCTATGGTCGAGGTGGCCCTCCGCCCCTGCCCCGTCCTCCTTGCCGGCCAAGCCGGTTTCAAGCGATCCCAGCACGCCGAGCTCACCTTCCACCGAGATGCCGCGCGCATGCGCCTGTGCCGCTACCTGGCCGGTCACTTCGACGTTATAGGCATAACTAGAGGGGGTTTTAGCGTCTTCCAGCAGGGATCCATCCATCATCACGCTGGTAAAACCGGATTCCATGGACTGGACACATACCGCCACCGATGCGCCATGATCCTGGTGCATCACCACGGGGATATACGGGTAGCTTTCCACCACTGCCAGCACAAGGTGGCGCAAAAATACCGGGCCGGCATACTCGCGGGCACCGGCAGAGGCTTGCAGGATCACCGGGCTACCGACCTCATCCGCAGCCCGCATCACGGCCTGCACCTGCTCCAGGTTATTCACATTGAAGGCCGCCATGCCGTAAGCGTATTCGGCAGCATGGTCCAGCAACTGGCGCAGGGAGATCAATGCCATAGGTCGCTTAACTTTCTCGGTGTTCGCCGACGGTAATGAGTTTCAGGGTGTTGGTGCTGCCGGCTTTGCCGATGGGTTCGCCGATGGTGATCAGCACCAGGTCGCCATCCTCTACTGCGCCCTGGGCCTGCAACACGTCTTCGGTATAGAACAGCACCTTGTCCCGGTCATGCGAATCCAGTTCCATGCGGCATGGATAAACGCCACGATAAAGCGCGAGTTTGCGGCGCGTGGTTTTTTCCGGCGACAGTGCATAGATAGGCACGCTGGTATTGGTGCGCGATAGCCATAGCACGGATGCGCCCGATTGCGTCAAGGCGGCGATGGCCTTGATGTCGAGGTGCTGGGCAATATACATGGCGGCCATGGCGATGGATTCGTCGATGTACTTGAACGCATCCGCCGAGCGCTGCCGCAACGGCTGGCTGTCGTATTCCTTTTCCGCCTCTATGCACACGCGATGCACGGCAGCCACTGTTTCCAGGGGATATTGCCCGGCCGCCGTCTCTGCTGACAGCATCACGGCATCGGTGCCGTCCAGCACCGCGTTCGCCACATCGGACACTTCGGCACGGGTCGGGATAGGGCTGGAGATCATGGATTCCATCATCTGCGTGGCGGTGATCACCACTTTATTCCGGGCACGCGCCATGCGGATCATGCGCTTCTGCAGGCCGGGCACTGCAGCGTCGCCGACCTCCACGCCCAGGTCGCCACGCGCCACCATGATGGCGTCGGAAGCATCGATGATCTCTTCCAGTGCGTCGATGGCTTCGGCTCGTTCGATCTTGGCGACGATACTTGCATGGCCGCCGGCGGCACGCACCAGGTCGCGCGCCAGCGTGACATCCGCAGCACTGCGCGGGAAGGAGATCGCCACGTAATCCGCCCCCAGCGCGGCTGCGGTGATGATGTCCTCCTTGTCCTTGTCGGTCAGCGCTTCGGCCGCCAGGCCCCCGCCCGCTTTATTGATGCCTTTATTGTTCGAAAGAACTCCCCCGGAGTTGATGGTACAGCGTATCTCCGGCCCCACCACCTCGTTCACCGTCATCACGATGCGACCGTCATCCAGCAGCAATACCGTGCCGGCGTCTACTTCCTGCGGCAGGGTTTTGTAATCCAGCCCGACGCGTTCCTGGTTGCCGGATGTGCAGGCGGCATCCAGGATGAATTTATCGCCGGGCGCCAGTACGATTTTGGTATCTGCAAATTTGCCTATGCGTATCTTCGGGCCCTGCAAATCGCAGAGGATCCCGACAGACAGGTTATTGGCATGGGAGATAGTGCGGATAGCGGCAGCGCGGTCGATATGGTCCTGTGCGGTGCCGTGCGAGAAATTGAGCCTGACCACGTTGACGCCGGCAGCGATCAGTTTCTCCAGCATTTCATGGCTATTGGTGGAAGGCCCTAGCGTGGCGACGATCTTGGTTTTACGTAAGCTCATTTTTATCCCCTGAAACCCAACACAAAAAAATAGCAAACCCTGTTCACCGACTTGCAGCATAAAAACAAAAGGGGCAAACCTGCCCCTTTGTTTTGAAAGATTCGTCTCTAGCTAACCTGCCTATCAGGCCTGGCCGCGCTGTTCGAGAATCTCCACTGCGGGCAATACCTTCCCTTCGAGGAACTCGAGAAACGCCCCTCCGGCCGTCGAGATGTAGGATACCTGGTCGTAGATATCGTACTTCTGGATAGCCGCGATAGTGTCGCCCCCGCCAGCCAGGGTAAACGCCTTGGTCTTGGCGATGGCCATGGCAATTGCTTTAGTGCCTTCACCGAACTGGTCGAACTCGAACACCCCGACCGGGCCATTCCACACCACTGTACCTGCATTCATGATGATATTGGCAAGTTCCTCGGCGGATTTCGGGCCGATATCGAAAATCATGTCGTCCGTCTGCAGTTCATCGGCACCCTTCAGCACCGCCGGTTCGGCTGCATCGAATTTCTTGCCCGTCACCAGGTCCACCGGGATAGGCACTGCGGCACCGCGTGCGGCCATTTTTTCTATCAATGCCTTGGCTGTCGGCACCAGGTCGTCTTCGCACAAGGAATAACCGATCTCATGCCCGGTTGCCTTGAGGAAGGTATTGGCAATACCGCCGCCGACCACCATCTGGTCCACTTTTTCGGACAGGCTTTCCAGCACCGTCAGCTTGGTGGACACTTTGGAGCCGCCGACAATCGCCACCATCGGGCGCGCAGGACTGAGCAGAGCCTTGGTCAGCGCATCCAGTTCGCCCACGAGCAGGATACCGGCTGCGGCCACCGGTGTGAATCTGGCAACGCCATAGGTAGAAGCCTCGGCACGGTGTGCGGTACCGAAAGCATCCATCACGAACACATCGCACAATTTGGCATACTTCTGTGACGTTTCATCGAGATTCTTCTTCTCGCCCTTATTGAAACGGCAGTTCTCCAGGATCACCAGTTCGCCCTCTGCCACATCAAAACCGCCGTCGACCCAGTCCTTGATCAGGCGCACGGGTTTGCCCAGTTTGGCCGAGATCACGTCGACCACCGGCTTCAGCGAATTCTCTTCGGAATACACACCCTCTTCAGGACGTCCCAGGTGCGATGTCACCATGACTTTGGCACCGGCATTCAAGGCATGCTCGATGGTCGCCATGGAGGCCGTGATACGGGCATCGGACGTCACCTTGCCGTCCTTGACCGGCACGTTAAGGTCTGAGCGGATCAGTACCCGTTTGCCTTTCAAGGCTAAATCTATCATTTTGATAACTGAGCTCATTTTATTCCCCTAACTTTTAGACCAGATAATCTCTAGCTCTTCTTGATCCCCAAGAGCATTGATTAAAAGATCAATCAGGGATTTATCCGCTCCTTTTTCCTGCATGATTTCAATCATTGTAAGATTCAGCCAATAGTCTTGGTCATCATCCGACTCTTCCTCAAGCTCATCCACAATGAACTGTAGTTGTTCATCGCTGATACTGCCTATCCACTGATTATTCAGCTTGTTTTTTAATGTGACCATTTGTGCTTGCCCTTAATTATTTCGCATGTAAATCAATGCGCTATTGATCCTACTTACCGATATGCTGCACCAGACGCATCAGGTTGCATGTATACCCATATTCATTGTCGTACCAGGCGACCACTTTGACGAAGGTCGGGTCGAGCTGGATACCGGCATCGGCATCGAATACTGAAGGGCAGGTTTCGCCACGGAAATCAGTAGAGACCACTTTCTCCTCGGTATAACCGAGCACACCTTTGAGCGGGCCACTCTCTGAAGCCGCTTTCATCGCAGCCTTGATCTGTTCGTAGGTCGCTTCTTTCACCAATTCGCAGGTCAGGTCGACCACGGAGACGTCGGACGTCGGCACGCGGAATGCCATGCCGGTCAGTTTCTTATTCAGTTCGGGGATGACCTTGCCTACCGCCTTGGCCGCGCCGGTAGAAGAGGGGATGATGTTTTCCAGGATACCGCGACCGCCGCGCCAATCCTTGTTGGAAGGGCCGTCTACAGTCTTCTGCGTGGCAGTTGCAGCATGCACGGTAGTCATCAGCCCGCGCTTGATGCCGAAGATGTCATTGAGCACCTTGGCGACAGGGGCCAGCGCATTGGTAGTACAGGAAGCAGCGGAAACGATGCTTTGGCCCTGATAGCTTTCATGGTTGACGCCGTATACGAATATCGGCGTGTCATCCTTGCCGGGGGCGGATTGCACCACTTTCTTGGCACCGGCATCGATATGCTTCTGGCAAGTTTCCACCGTGAGGAAAAAGCCGGTACATTCAATCACCACATCCACGCCGACGTCGCCCCATTTCAGGTTGGCCGGATCTTTTTCAGCAGTCAGGCGTATGGTTTTACCGTTGACGACCAGGTTATTACCGCTAACTGCCACGTCGCCTTTAAAGCGGCCATGCACGGAGTCATGTTTTAGCATATAGGCCAGGTAATCCGGCTCCAGCAGGTCGTTGATCGCCACGACTTCGATATCGGTGAAATCCTTGATGGCGGCGCGGAATGCCATACGGCCGATGCGGCCAAACCCGTTAATACCTACTTTGATCGTCATGTGTTTCCCCTTTAATACTGGTTATGCCTAAAGATTAAGCGACTGAACGTTAACTATCGTGAACTGCAATAAACTTTAATACAACAATGCCGCAAAAAATAAAAGGCACCCTTGCAGGTGCCTTTTATCTGGTCATTTCACATCAATTGCGATTAAAGCACTGATTTTACAGTTTTAACCACATTCTCTACCGTGAAACCGAAGTACTTGAGCAATACGCCGCCCGGTGCAGATTCACCGAAGGTGTCGATACCGACCACAGCACCTTCAAGGCCAACATACTTGCGCCAGAAGTCGGTCACGCCGGCTTCAACTGCTACACGCTTCACGCCTGGAGTCAGCACGCTGTCTTTGTAAGCCTGGTCCTGGCGATCGTACACATTGGTGGAAGGCATGGACACGATACGTGCCTTGATGCCGTCCTTCGCCAGTTCAGCCTGTGCCTTAACAGCCAGGTCCAGCTCTGAACCGGTACCGATGATGATCACGTCAGCCTTGCCGCCTTCAGCTTCGGCCAATACATAGCCACCCTTGCGGATGCTGGCGAAATCGGCTTCGTTATGCTTGTAGCCGGCTACGTTCTGGCGGCTCAATACCAGGCTGGTAGGGCCGTCGGTACGCTCAACAGCTGCTACCCAGGAGATTGCAGTTTCCACAGAGTCAGCCGGACGCCATACATCCATACGAGGAATATAGCGCAGGCCGGCCGTGTTCTCGATAGGCTGGTGGGTCGGGCCGTCTTCGCCCTGGCCGATGGAGTCATGCGTCAATACGGCGATGGTGCGTTGTTTCATCAGTGCAGCCATGCGCAGTGCGTTCTTAGCGTAATCGGAGAACATATGGAATGTGCCGCCGAAAGGAATGAAACCGTGGTGCAGTGCAACACCGTTCATGATGGCGAACATACCGAATTCGCGAACGCCGTAAGAGATGTAGTTGCCTGGCTCTTTGGCATGCACGTGCTTGGCTTTGGACCAGCCGGTGAGGTTGGAACCAGTCAAGTCGGCAGAACCGCCCAGGAATTCAGGCAGGATTTCTGCAAGTGCAGTAATGGCGTTTTGTGAAGCCTTGCGGGTAGCGATGCCTTCCGCTTTTTCGTTAACTTGCTTGATGAAGTCTTCTGTGTATGACTTCCAGTTAGCAGGCAACTGGCCGGAGGTACGGCGCTTGAATTCAGCAGCCAGTTCAGGGAACGCTTTTGCGTAGGCGTCGAACTTGGTATTCCATTCTGCTTCCAGCTTGGCACCCTTGGCTTTTGCATTCCAGCCGTCATACACTTCTTGCGGAACAACGAACGGCTCATGCGGCCAGCCGATTGCTTCACGTGTGGCTTTCACTTCGTCCAGGCCCAGTGCTGAACCGTGGCAGTCATGACTGCCGCACTTGTTCGGGGAGCCCTTGCCGATGATGGTCTTGGTGCAGATCAGAGTTGGCTTGTCGGTCACTTTCTTCGCGGCTTGTACGGCAGCTTCGATCGCATCGACGTCATGGCCGTCAACGTTAGGGATTACATGCCAGCCGTACGCTTCGAAACGCTTGGCGGTGTCATCGGTATACCAGCCTTCAATGTGGCCGTCGATGGAGATGCCGTTGTCATCCCAGAATGCTGTCAGCTTACCCAGGCCCCAGGTACCGGCCAGTGCACAGGCTTCGTGTGAAACGCCTTCCATCATGCAACCGTCACCCAGGAATACATAGGTGCTGTGGTCGACGATGTCATGGCCAGGCTGGTTGAACTGGCTGGCCAGCAACTTTTCAGCAAGCGCGAAACCCACGCCATTGGCGATACCTTGTCCCAGTGGACCGGTGGTGGTTTCGACGCCTTTGGTGTAGCCATATTCAGGATGGCCAGGAGCCTGTGAATGCAGTTGGCGGAATTGCTTGATTTCTTCGATCGGCAGGTCGTAGCCTGTCAGGTGAAGCAGGGAGTAGATCAGCATGGAGCCGTGGCCGTTCGACAATACGAAACGGTCGCGATTGGCCCAGTCTGGGTTGGTCGGGTTATGACGCAGGTGCTGGTTCCAGACCACTTCTGCGATTTCCGCCATGCCCATAGGCGCGCCCGGGTGACCGGAATTGGCCTGTTGTACTGCATCCATCGATAACGCACGGATGGCATTTGCTAAATCTACACGTGAAGCCATTGCTATCTCCTAATCATTAATCCAAAAAGCAAAAATGCACCATGCCTTGCTCCTACCGGGCGTGAGGCTGGTACTTAATAAGTTATTCAGTAAATTCCTTGGAAGACCCTATGCTGGAAGACACTATATGACATGCTCAGGTATAGGCAGTAGCCAGGCTGGAGCACCGGCTTCCAAAGTTTTATAGAGTTTAGACTCGAATTATTGCCCAGATGTGAATTTTGAGCAACTACAGTTCGACGACAAAGTCGCAGTATCGTGAAGAAAATTAGGGGGAAATGAAATGTTCAGGGGGAGCGTAACAGGGCGATTCTAACAATCACCGAAGTGAGGATGGCATAGTGCGTAATGAAGAGATGGAAACAGATCAGAACAGCTCGAAGTCGTCTTCCTTCTTGTTTTCCTGCAAATCGCCCTGCTCGATCAACTGCTCGTAATAACAGATGCGGTTGCGGCCGTTATTCTTGGCGTAATACAGCGCCAGGTCGGCATGGTCTATCAGGTGGGTCGGTGCATCCTCGCTATGGATTTCCGTATAGCCGGAACTCACGGTCACCTTGCCGACCTGGGGAAAGGAGAAATTGCCTACTTTTTCGCGGAAACGATCCAGCACAGCCTGTATGTCGCGCGGCGAAGCACACTCGAACACGCCGACGAACTCTTCGCCGCCAAAACGGAACAGCATATCCTCGTCGCGAAAGCATTGCGTCATCAGCTGTGAAAACAGTAACAGCACTTCATCGCCGATGAGGTGGCCGAACTCATCGTTCACACGCTTGAAATGGTCGATATCGAAGATCGCCAGGAAACAGAATTGCTTGTACTGGTCATCCTTGCGCTGGTTGCTCTTGTGCATGCGCGTCAGGACTTTATTGATCTTGCTCTCGAACGTCTTGCGGTTCAGCAGGCCGGTCAGCGTGTCGTGCTCGTTATCATTGATCAGGCCTGTGAAATTCTCGTATATCTGCAGCAGCATCATAATGGTCTCATGCAGCTGTGGATCGCATACCGGCATTTCCAGGGCGATGATCGCCATGGTCTGGTCTTTGGAGTTTTTCAGGGGGTAGAGCGAAGCATGCAGACCTTCTTCGACATAGCTGCGATGCTTCCCGGAGGTGAAACAGGTAGCCAGTTCATTCCTGAACGCCTCGGTGAGAATGTCTTCAGTTTCTTTTTTGTTGGTGGACACGACGGAGAACAGCTGTTTTTCCAGGTCGAGCGCCCGATAGATAAGGACATTATTGCTGGCATCCAGGCTGATCGGCGTAATCAGGTCGGAAAGCGCCTGTGCCAGAGAAAGTTCGAGCGCAGCCACATCGCGTTCGTTGGTCAGCGCGATCAGCTTGGTTAATACCGTTTGCAGTGTGGGAGAGCTCAAATTTGGCTATCTGTCTAGTATCGTTAATTATAAGGTCAGATAAGCAGTAGCATAAGGCGTGCCGGGATGGCTTTGCTCATTGTGCATGAAAAACCAGCGTTGAAACTGTTTAATTCGTCGTAAAAATGCCATTTATCTGGCCGCTCGGGCAATTTAAGTGCATTCATTCCAACAAAAATTCTAAATACAATGAAGAAATCCTGTCAACACTGTCAACTTTTCGGTTCAATCTCCAGGCGACTTGCGCCTTAACTTTTCCATTTGATGGAACATCCGATACTCGCGACCTGCTGCGCTGGTCCATGTCCGGTCTCGGCCACCAGCTTCATCGCCTCGAACAGGTCACGGGAATTATCCGGCGGCGGTTCGCCACGGCCAGCCGCATCGAAGCGGCCGCGGTATTGCAATTCCAGGTTCGCGTTAAAACCGAAAAAATCAGGCGTGCAAACGGCATCGTAGGCCTTGGCTACCAGCTGAGTTTCATCGTAGACATAAGGGAATGAAAAATTTAGCGATTCCGCCAGCCGACGCATATTGTCGAAGGAATCATCAGGATAATTCACTGCGTCATTAGAGGAAATGGCGATGGCATTAACACCCATCGCCTTGAGCGCGCGCATATCGTCAGCCAGGCGTTGCTGGATAGCCTTGACATAGGGGCAGTGGTTGCAGATGAACATCACCACCAGGCCTTTCGGGCCGCTAATATCCGCCAGCGTCCATTGCCTGCCATCCGTGCCGGGCAGGTTGAAATCAGGGGCTTTCCAGCCAAAATCGCATATCGGTGGATTCAGACTTACCATATCAGGCTCACATCCTTTAGAATCGGTCGAAATAAATTATCCGACGATATTATCACTTTTTAACTTGAGTCCAGACGATGGCCAATCCCCGTTTCTACTACCCCGCCACCAGCCCGCAGCCATTAGCCCTGGGGGCGGTAATCGAGCTCCCCGCCGCCGCCGCGATACACGCCAGCCGTGCACTACGCATGCAAACGCGCGATACCGCCAGGCTATTCAATGGCGATGGCAACGATTACCAGGGGGAATTGCTGGGCGTCCAGAAAAATAATGTGGTCATCAAGATAACGGACGTCATCCCCGTACGCAATGAATCCCCGTTAAAGATCACGCTGGTCCAGGCGATCTCCAGCGGCGACCGGATGGATTTCACTATCCAGAAAGCGGTGGAGATGGGCGTCACGTCCATCCAGCCTGTCAGTAGCCAGCGTAGTGTGGTCAAGCTGTCGGGGGAGCGTGCTGAAAAACGCCGTGAGCATTGGCAGAACGTGGTGATATCGGCCTGCGAACAATCCGGCAGGGCCGTCGTACCGGCAGTGGCTGCGCCCCTTGCACTGGTTAACTGGATGGGGCAGGCGCCGGCCCATGCCATGCGGCTGACGCTGTCGCCCACCGCCACGCAATCGTTGCACGACCTGCAACGGCCGGCGGGTGAGGTATGCCTGCTCATAGGCTGCGAAGGCGGCTTGACCGACGATGAGGTCGGCTTGGCGGCTAGCCAGGGATTTATCCCGGTGCAATTGGGCAAACGGGTACTCCGCACAGAAACCGCAGCATTGGCCACGATAGCCGCGCTGCAGGCCTTGTGGGGCGATTATTAATGCGGCATCTTCTTGATTGAAGCAGGCCCGGCAATACAGGGCCCAATACTCAAGGCATGCGCATGCGAGATATGACACAAGAATTTAATTGTTAAAAAAGCACTATTATTATAATATTTGCTTTTAACGCAAATTAACTACTGTATGCAATCTATCGGACTATCCATACGTAAGCGTCGTAAAGCGCTTAACCTGACCTTGCAGGAACTCGCCAAACGGGTAGAAGCCGATAGCGGCAACCTGTCCCGCATCGAGCGCGGTACGCAAGGCGTTTCGGAGCCCATGCTGCGCAAGTTATGCGCCGCACTGGACTGCACGCCTGCCTTCCTCTATGCCCAATCCGAGCTGGCGGCCACCCATGCGCAGACGCCGTCGCGCTTCAGCCTGCATAAACCGCAGGAGTTTGTCAGCTGGTTCCGTTCCGTCGCGCCCTACATCCATGCCTTCGGCGGCCGCACTTTCGTCATCGCCTTTGGCGGGGAAGTAGTGGAAGACGGCCAGTTTGTCGCCCTGTCGCACGACCTCAACCTGCTGGCCAGCCTGGAAGTCAGGTTGGTACTGGTGCACGGCTCAAGGCCGCAGATCGAATCGCGGCTGAAGCGCGCCCGCATAGAACCCCGCTATGTGGGCGGCCTGCGCGTGACCGACGACGATGCCATGGAAGCCGTCAAGGAAGCGAATGGCGCGGTGCGCGTGGAGATCGAGGCCCTGCTTTCCATGGGACTGGTGAATTCGCCCATGGCCGGTTCCGATATCCGCGTCGCCAGCGGCAATTTCGTCACGGCAAAGCCGCTGGGGGTGCTGGAAGGCGTCGACCTGCAACACACCGGCGAAGTGCGCAAGGTCGATGCTGTCGGTATCCGCAAACGGCTGGATGACGGCGAACTGGTGCTGCTGTCGCCGCTGGGTTATTCGCCCACCGGCGAGGCCTTCAACCTGTCGCTGGAGGATGTCGCGGTCAGCGCGGCGATTGCACTGGATGCGGACAAGCTGATTTTCCTGATGGACGCCAACGGCGTGCATAACGTGCGTGGCGAATTGTTGCGCGAGATGACGGCACAGAAAGCAGAAAACCTGCTCAAGCATGTCGAAGATAACGAGCAGGAAGCCATCAGCGAAGACGAGGAATATTACCTGCCGGCCGCCATCCGCGCATGCGAACAGGGCGTGGCACGTACCCACCTGATCAGCCGCCATGTCGATGGCGCCATATTGCAGGAGCTGTTCACCTACGACGGCATCGGCACCATGGTCACGGAAATGCCGCTGGAATCCATGCGCCAGGCCGAGATCAGCGACGTGGGCGCCCTGCTGCAGCTGATCGAACCATTGGAAGCGGAAGGCGTGCTGGTGAGGCGTGGCCGGGAACGGCTGGAAATGGAGATCGACCACTTCTACCTGATGGAGCACGACGGCCGCGTCATCGGCTGCGCAGCGCTATACCCTTTCCCCCAGCAGAAAACGGCGGAGCTGGCCTGCATGGCGATCCATCCTTCGTTCCGGCGCGGCGGGCGCGGCGACCGCCTGCTCAGCTTCTGCGAAGAGCAGGCACGCGAGCTGGCAGTGAAATCGCTGTTCGTGCTCACTACCCGCACCGAACACTGGTTCCTGGAACGCGGCTTCGTGGAGACCGACGTCGCCCAGTTGCCGGCGGAAAAGCAGAAACTGTATAACCTGCAGCGACGCTCCAAAGTATTCACCAAGAAAATCTGATGGCGCTCCCTTGATGGCAATAAACTTAATGGCAGCAAAGCGATTCGACCTGGGCACGATTGAACTGCAGAGCGGGCAAACGCTGGAAAACGCCTGGCTCGGCTACGCCACCTGGGGCGAGTTGAATGCTGCCGGGGATAATTGCGTGCTGTTCCCGACCTATTTCACCGGCACGCATCTCTCCAACGCCCGCATCATCGGTGAGCACCACGCTCTGGATCCGCGCAAGTGGTTCATCGTAGTGCCCAACCTGATCGGCAACGGTGTGTCCATCTCGCCCAGCAACGCCGTAGGGCAAAACGGTGGCGGTGGCTTCCCGCAGGTAACGATTTACGACAATGTGGCCTGCCAGCATACCCTGCTGAAGTCGCTGGGCGTGCGTGAAATCCGGCTGGCCATGGGTTGGTCGATGGGTGCCATCCAGGCATGGCACTGGGCTGCGCTTTACCCGGATTTGGTCAGGAACCTGCTGGCAGTGTGCGGCGCTAGCCGTTGCTGGCCGTACAACCAGGTGTTCCTCAAAGCCATGCGCGCAGCGGTTGAAGCCGACCCAAGCTACCAAGGCGGCTATTACACGCAGAATCCGCAGGCAGGGCTCAAGGCATTCGGGCGTAACTATGCACCCTGGGCGTATTCTGCCGGTTTTTTCCGCGAAGAACGTTACAAGGAACTGGGCTTCGCGTCGCAGGATGCGCTGCTGGATGACTGGGAACAGGATCATTTAAGTTGGGATGCCAACAACCTGCTGTCCAAGGTGTGGACGTGGCAGCGTGCAGACATCAGCCGCCATGAACGATTCGGCGGTGACCTCAATGCCGCATTGGCTAGCGTGACTGCGAACACCATCCTCATGCCTTGCGACCACGACCAGTACTTTACGCTGGAGGAAAACCGCATCGAGGCCTCGATGGCGCGATCGGCAGAACTGCGGCCCATCTACTCCAATGCCGGTCACTGTGCCGGCGCACCAGGCCGCTTTGCCCAGGAAAGCCTGCAGATCGAGGCAGCGATCCGCGAGTTGCTGGAATAGCGTCAATTGATGTAATCGCGTGACAAGCGGAAATATCCCGGCTTCCATCCATAAAAGCCTACTGCAGGAACCTGAAGTGCTGCGCAGGCTCTAATTTCCTCCGATTCCTGGAGCACAACATGAAAAGACTCAAAGGTTCCTGCCATTGCGGCGCGGTGCATTTCAGCCTGTCCAGTACGACGCCTTACCCTTACCAGCGCTGTTACTGTTCCATATGCCGCAAGACGCAAGGCGGCGGCGGATACGCCGTCAATATTGGCGGCGATGCCACCACCTTGAAAGTCAAAGGCCGTAAACATATCAGCATCTACCATGCCCGCCTCAAGGAAAAAGGCGATAAGCGTGCCCATCGCAGTACCGCGGAACGCCATTTCTGCAAAAAATGCGGCTCCGGCTTGTGGTTGTATAGTCCGGAATGGCCGGAACTGGTGCACCCGTTTGCATCCGCCATCGACACTCCCTTGCCGGTGCCGCCTGAATACACGGACATGATGCTGGATTTCAAGGCACCTTGGGTTGAGTTGCCGAACACCTCGAAAGAAAAGAAATTCGGCCAGTATCCGCAGGAATCGCTGGCCGACTGGCACAGGCGTAACGGGTTGTAATCGCTCGTGCCACGTCACGAACTTTGACCGTGCAGGTGCTATACCACAGCCCATGGATGCATTACTATCCAGTGATACGACACGGCTAGGAATTATCATGAGAACGTTTGTTACGATGCTCGCGCTGATGCTGATGGCTGGATGCAGCTCTACCGGCACCATGTATGCCACGCCGCAGAATTACAAAATCAGCGACCTGGTGATCGACGGCGTGCTGGTCAATATCAGCGGACGCACCACGGTAAAAGTGAAGAAAGGCATCATCAGCGACGAACACCCGGGGCCTATCGAGATATTCTTCGACAGCCAGCGCCAGATATACGGTGTGCTGGATGACGACCTGAATGGCGAATTCGCCGGCTGGAGCTATCGTGGGCATACCACCTCCGCCAGCTGCAAGGGCGATGATATAGACGACGATAACCTGAAGCTGCAATGCATCGTGTCCATCGACGATGTGCCCAGGGTGACGCTACTGTTCCAGATGAATTGATTCATACATTCACCGATACGGATCTATCAAGTATTGAACCGCGACTATTAAGGACATTCCATGCCAGCCACCGCAGAACAACAGGAATTCCAGGAAGCCTACAAAGCCTGGAAAGACGCTGAGAAGAAACACGAACCGGAGCTCGAGAGCATCATCAATGGTGCGCCGGGGCAGTACGACAGGATCATCCCCATTCTTAACGAGATCGAGGGCTTGCGCGATAAATTCATGATCGCCGCCCGGCTTTTCGTCTACTGGAAATGACTCGCATCAATCACCAGCGTAACTTCCCTGGTCGAATGACCGACTGCACATGACCGAATCCGGCTGGCTGTTCTGGGCATTGCTGTCGGCAGTGTTTGCCGCAATGACAGCCATCTTTGCCAAGCTAGGCGTAAGCGGCATGGATTCGGACCTGGCAACGCTGGTTCGCACGGCCGTCATCTTCCTGATCCTGGCAGGCTTTGTTTACTTCAGCGGTAAATGGAGCGACCCGTTCGCCTATTCGCCACGCGCCTGGCTATTCCTCATCTTATCTGCTCTGGCCACCGGCGCATCCTGGGTATGCTACTTCCGCGCCCTCAAGCTGGGCGACGTGTCCAAGGTCGCGCCAGTCGATAAATTCAGCATCGTACTCGTGGTGATATTCGCCGTGATCTTCCTGGGCGAGCGCCCATCGGGTCGGGACTGGATTAGCATCGCCATGATAGGCGGCGGCGTATTGCTGCTGGCATTCAGGCACTAAAAGCCAATGCCCTGCGAACCAATACCCGCAAGGGCATCACCACTCCACTAAGCGCTAAAGCGCCAAGTGGAAGTGCGATATCCATGAGGTTCTCAGGGCACCGTTATTTCATCCGGTACAAGAAATCAGCACAATCCAACACTTACGTAATCCGCTAACGCAACCCTAACGCAACCTCAGTGCGTTAAGCACCACCACCAAAGAGCTCACCGACATCCCGATAGCCGCCATCCACGGCGAGATCAGGCCGGTCGCGGCAAACGGCAGGGCGATGAGGTTATAGCCCAGCGCCCAGGCAAAATTCTGCCGGATGACGCTGATGCCGAAACGGCTGGTGCTGACGCCATGGGCGATCTCCAGCAGGTCTTCCGACAGCAGCACGACATCGCCGGTGGCGCGTGCCATCTGCGTGCCGCTACCCATGGCGATGGATACCTGCGCGCCGGCTAGCACGGGCGCATCGTTGATGCCGTCGCCTACCATGGCGACGACTGCCCCTTGCTGCTGCAGCTCGCGCAATTTGCCGAGTTTGTCCGCAGGCGAAAGCGCTCCCTGCGCATGGCGGATGCCGATGCTGCGTGCAAAATGGCCGACCGCCTCCACGGAATCGCCGCTCAGCATGGATACCTGCAGGCCCATGCTTTCCAATTCCGCGACCAGCTGCGCCGCATGCGGACGGGGCTTGTCGGCCAGCACGAAGGCGGCCAGCAGGGTATCGTCCTGGCTTAACCAGACCACGCTGGCACCAGGCGGATACCGGTTCATATCGATCATTGCAAACCCATGGTTGGCATGGGCGAGAGGCGCAAGTTTGGTGTTACCAAGTGTGTAGAATTGGCCGTCGATAGCGCCCGAAACCCCCTCTCCGGGGATATTGCGGCTGCCTTCCACGTGGTAGAGCGGCTGGTTCAGGGCAGCCGCAGCAAAACTTTTTGCCAGCGGATGTTCGGATGTTTTTTCCAGGCTGGCAGCGATCTTGAGGCATTCATTCCTGTCGATGTCCGCACAACTCACTGTATCAAGCACCACCGGCTTGCCTAGCGTGAGCGTACCAGTCTTGTCGAACACCACATGCGTCACCCTGGCCAGCGCCTCCAGTGCGTGCCCGCGCGTCAGCAACAGGCCGCGCTGCACCAGATGCGCACCAGCCGCAGCGAACGCCGCCGGCGCAGCTAATGAAAGAGCACAGGGACAGCTGACCACCAGCACCGTCAGCACGATCTCCAGGATGCGTTGCGGTTCGATGACCCACCAGGCAACCCCGATGACGGCAGTTGCCAGCAGCAGGGCAAGCGTGAAATAGCCGGCGATATTGTCAGCCACTTTCGCCAGTTGCGGCTTTTCCGATTGCGCACGGTCCAGCAGACGCGCAATGCCGGCCAGCATGGTGTGTTCGGAGACGGCGCTGACGGAAATGGTCAGCGGGCTTTCGTAATTGATACTGCCGGCATACAAGATATCGCCGGGCAGTTTCGGCAATGGCCGGCTTTCCCCGGTCAAAAGCGACTCATCCACACTGCTGCTGCCATGGGTGATCACGCCATCCACCGCGATAGTCTCACCGGGGCGCGCCAGTACGGCATCGCCGACAGCAAGCTCCATCACAGGCACCAGCTGTTGCTGGCCATCGCTGATCTTTGTCGCCATCACCGGCGCCAGCCGCAGCAGGTTCTCCGCCGCCTCTATGGATTTTTCACGCGCATTGCGTTCCAGCAAGCGCGTCGCCAGCAGGAAGAACACCAGCATGGTGATGGTGTCGTAATAAACGGTGCCGCTGCCTTGCAGCGTCGCCCATGCACTGCCGGCAAAGCCGGTGAGCAGGCCCAGCGTGATCGGCACATCCATTCCCATGCGCAAGTTGGTGACGCCGCGCCAGGCTGCCCGATAGAATGGCCACGCGGCATAGGTCATGGCCGGGATACTCAATACCAGGCTGAACCAGCGCAGCAATTCGGCGGTGCCGGCCTCCATGCCCTGCGAGGCCCCTGCATAGAGGGCGACCGCCAGCATCATGACCTGCCCCGAGGAAAGCCCGGCAACCGCCAGGCGTTTGTAATCGGCTTTGCGCTGGCGGCTCCTCACTGCATCCTGCTGCTGGGCGCTGAACGGGTGGGCGTTATAGCCCAGGGTACGGATTTCCGCCAATATGCGGCTCAGCTTTATTTCGCGTTCATCCCAGCTAACACGCGCCCGTTGCGAGCCGTAGTTGAACGCGACAGCCTTGACGCCGCGGAGTTGTTTGAGGTGACGCTCGTTCAGCCAGATGCAGGCGGCACAGGTAATGCCCTCCAGTATGAGCGAGGCTTCCCTGACATCGCCCTGCGCTTGGCCTGTATTTGATACCTGGCTTGGGTTGAATACAAAACTTTTCTGCACTTCAGGGTGGTCGTACAAAGCCAGTTGCCGCAACTCCCCCGGCACCATCTCTTCCGGCGTTCTGGGCATTTCGGTGCGGTGCAGATAGTAATCCTGCAGCCCGTTCGCCACGATGGCCTCTGCCACCGACAGGCAGCCGTGGCAGCATAACAGGCGGCGCTGGCCTAGAATCTGCGCGCCATACCGCTCAGCCGTCAGCACAGGCAGGCCGCAGTGGTAACAATCAACCGCGGCACCAGCCGTTTGGATCACGTTTTCAGTGGGGGGAATATTCATGGTTTTGCCACCATGTTACCGGGATTTTACTCTCCGTCGACCAACACTTGCTTCTGCTTGAGGTAGGTATCGCTGCCCTGCTGGATGAACAGCTCGGACAGCCAGCGACCCTCGTCCGGCACCAGGATTTCGGCCTGGTAGATGCCGGGCTCGACCTGCCTGAACACGAACTTTCGGTCGTCGCGGCTATTGGCCATGCGCCACATGCCGATGGTCACGGTGTCCGCCTGCAAGGGCTGTTTTTGCTTATCGAGCAGGGTAATCGTCACCAATTGCGCTTTGTCGCTATGCAGTTTATCCATGCCGGCGATGGCGATGTCCCAGTTGAGCTGTTGCTGTTTCTCGAGCTGCTGCAGGTGCGGCTCATACAGCTTGTTCTGGTCATGCGGTATCAAGCCGGGAAACCCGGTATGGACTTTTTGCCCTTCTTCATCCGCTACGCTGGTGGGCAGCAATATACGCGTCAGCACATCCGGCAGGCCGTTCATCGAGATGGAAAGCAAGGCAGCATTGAGGATCACCAGGCAGATGAAAAAGCCGATGATGAGCCTCGGCGCCCAATGCAGCTTTTCTTTTTTGCGCTGCATGCCGCCGAAGACGATGAGCGAGCCTGCTGTCGCCAGGTACACCACAAAATGGATGGTCAGTACATCGCCACCGGGCCAGTGCTGGCTGGAATACACCAGGTAAAGGGAGAATGGCAGCAGGCCGCTCAGGATACCTGCCCAGAAATTTGGCAGTCCAAGGCGGCGACTGATGAAAAACAGCGCGGCGGCGGCAAGCAATCCGCCGAACAAGGTTTCCGTCATGCTGATGACAGGCATTGCAAATAAATTCATCCGGCGTTCTCTATGGGTTGGGCGAATCGGTATGCGGGAATGGCAGCTTAATTGCGCTGGCAGTTGAAACTGGCCGGAACGACCAAGACTTCGCCGCCGGCGACGGATGGCGTAACGACAAAGGAGAATTGGCTGGTAGCGCGCGCCTGCTCGCTACTGAGGTTGATCTTGGCATTGACCGCCAGGCTCTTGCCGGCACGTACACGGATCTCCGGAGTGTCGCCTGAGGCCAGCGGGCCCAGGTCCAGTGCGGCTTCAGGAATTCCCTGCACGCTCAGTTTATAAGTGGCGTCCTGCTCGGTCTTGTTGACGATCTGCACCGTATAGCGGTTGCGGAAGCTACCGTCGGACAACATGATGAACAGCGGCTGGCGCACCTGCTGCACCGAGACCTCGGTATCTTCACGCGTGCCGATATTATAGGAAAGCACGGTGGACATGACGATAAGCGCCAGTGCGTAGCCGATGACCTTGAAGCGCTTCCATTCCAGGCGTGGTTTGTGCGGGGTATCGCTGGCCAGGTTACGCTCGGAGTCGTAGCGTATCAGCCCGCGCGGAAAGCCTACCGTATCCATCACGGTATCGCAGGCATCGATGCATAAGCCGCAGGAAATGCATTGCGACTGCAGGCCATTGCGGATATCGATGCCGGTCGGGCATACCTGCACGCAGAAACCGCAATCGATGCAGTCGCCGTGCCCGGCCTGCAGACGCTCCCCACGCTGGCGCAACCCCTGGATAGGGATGACACGGCCCAGTGTGTTTTCGCCGCGTTTTACGTCGTAACTCACGGCCAGGGTATCTGCCTCGTACATGACGCTCTGGAAACGGGCATATGGGCATACTGCGCATATCTGTTCACGTATGATGCCTCCCGCCAGGTAGGTGGTCACCGTCAGGATGGCGACCGTCAAGTAACCGCCACTGGACGCGCTGGCTGTGAAGAAATCGCGAACGAACTCGGGGGCGTAATTGAAATAGGCGGCAAAAGTCATCGCCGTCCAGAAGGAGATCAACAGCATCAGGCCATGGGATGTACCGATCTTGGCTATCTTTTCACCGTTCCACGGCTGCTTGGCCAGCCGCAAGCGTGCAGGGCGCTCGCCCTGTATCGTTTTCTCTATCAGGATGAAGAGGTCGGACCACAGGGTCTGGAAACAGAAATAGCCGCACCAGGCACGGCCGATCAGCCCGGTGGCAAAGAACAGCAATGCCGCCGCGATGAACAGCAGCATGGCCAGCCAGAAGATATCCTGGGGGTAGACGATCAGGTTGAATATGAAGAAACGGCGCGACCCCAGGTCGAACAGGATGGCCTGGTCGGCAGCACTGTTACGCGCCCAGGGCAGCCAGGGCAAGAGGAAGTACACGGAATACGCCAGCACCATGACTGCCGTCTTGAAATTACGGAAGCGCCCCTTCACCGACCGGGTCACGATAGGGAAGTGCTTTTGGTGCAATGGAACTTTACCGGTACTGGCTTGCATCAGGAATACATAAACCTCAATGGATACAACAACAAGTAAACATTACGACAGCATTTGCGAATGGTTAAAAGGCCCACCGTGCAGCGAGCCTTTTTGTATCAGTTAATGGCAGTGAATGATTAGACTTATTATTGGTAATTCCCGCTGGATGCAGGCCGATTGGTATTGGCCTGACTGTCTAGCCTCTTGACTCAGCCTACTTGCCGCCACCCAGGCTGTCATGTACATAGACAGTCAGCAGCTTGATTTGTTCTGGTGTCAGGCGGGTGTTCCAGCTAGGCATGACGCCGCGCGCAAGGCCGCCGGAAATCACCGTCTTTACTTCATCCAGCTTGGCTTCCGCAGTTTTTGCGGCAGGGACGTTCGCCCACATCCATATCTTGTCGGTCAGGTTTTCTGAACCGACTTCCTGGCGGCCCTTGGCGTTGTCGCCGTGGCAGTAATAACAGGCAGCAGTTTCGCTACGGAAAAGCGCTTCGCCGGCTTTCGCGGCGGTTGCATCGCTGGGTTCACCGGAGAGTTGCAATACGTAGCTGGCCAGTTGGGTGATCTGTTCATCGCTCAACACTTCACGGAATGGCGGCATATAGCCCTGATGGCCATTTTCCAGCGTACCGTGGATATCCTCGTAGGTGCCTCCCCATTTCCAGTAATCGTCCGTCAGGTTGGGCGAGAAACCGATCTTGCCCTGTGCGCCCTGCTGGTGACAGGGTGCGCAGTTATCGGAAAACAATGTCTTGCCAGCCGAGTTCACGAACTGCATGAGTTCGGCGTCTTTTGACACGGCCTCGTAGTTCATGGCGCCGACTTTATCGAAATACTTTTTCTGGCTGGCGGTCAGCTCGTTCATTTCAACCATCAGCTTGGAACGGGAATTCCAGTGCGTGGTTTTCTCCACTTCCTTGCCATCCACGGTGGTGGCCGTATAGGTGATGCTGTTCAAGCCAGGAATACCCTTGGTGAACGTGCCGGCCAAAGGCCATGCCGGATACAGCAGCCAGTAGACGACGGTAAATACGAATGTCAGGTAAAACCCCCAAATCCACCACGTCGGTAGTGGATTGTTGAATTCCTCCAGGTCATCGTCCCAGACATGACCGGTAGTGCTGACAGGTGTTGTAGTTTTTTGCTGACTCATGCTTCGTTCCCGCTTAATCCGTCTTGATTACCTGCTTCTATTGAGCCCTGGCTTTATTCGCCTGGTTTTATTGGGCCTTGGCCCTATTGCTAATTATCGTCCTGCAGGGGAATGTTCTTGAATTCCTCCAATTGCTTGCCGCGCGATTTGCTGCCGTACAGGTAGACCAGTACCCCGCAAAACAAGCTGAAGAAAATAACCAGCGACAGCGGCTTGGTGTTTTCGAACTTGGTGAACCAGAGCAATATTTCCATGGCGATATCCTTGATAAACGTGCCGATGAACCGGCATTGCTATCGTTAAACTACCTAGCGAATCGGCTAGCGGAATTTGACGAAATAATCGTCGTCGTATTTCTTGAAATCCACCAGCGTGCCCAGCATCTGCAGGTAGGAGACCAATGCATCCATCTCCGTGATGTTGTCCGGGTTGGTATCGTAATTACCCAATTGCGCCTGCGATAACAGGTTTTTCTCGGCATCCGGTATATGCAGTGATTCGGCGACATCCGCACCGAACTCTTTTACGTTCCTGTCGAGTTCCGCCTTCGTGGTGGAATAAGGCACGCCTGTCGTGCGCAGCGCTTTCATGCGCAACTGGATGTCGGAGTAATCCAGCGGCGTCGTCGCCAGCCATGGATAATTCGGCATCACGGATTGCGGCACCAATGATCTTGGTGCAGTCAAGTGCTGGGTATGCCAGTCATTGGAGTATTTGCCGCCAACACGTGCCAGGTCTGGTCCGGTACGTTTCGAACCCCACTGGAAGGGATGGTCGTATTTGGATTCGGCAGCCAGCGAGTAATGGCCGTAGCGCAATGCTTCGTCACGGAAAGGGCGGATCATCTGCGAGTGACAGAGGTAGCAGCCTTCGCGTACGTAGATATCGCGGCCACGCAACTCCAGCGGGCTATACGGGCGCACACCGTCCACTTTTTCGACGGTGTCCTTGATAAAGAACAGCGGCAGGATCTCCACCATGCCGCCAGCACTGATGGCCAGCATGGTGAGGATGGTTAATATGCCAACGTTACGTTCAATACTGTCGTGTTTCAGTTTCATGCTTCCCCGTCTCTCGCTTCAATACCTGTCAGTCTGGTTGTAGTGTGGATGCTCAAGCAGGGATCGCTGCTGATGGCACTGGCTGGGCTGTTGCTTCGGTCGTGCCCTGGCGTATGGTCCTGAACATGTTGTAGGTCATCAGTATCATGCCGGCCAGGAAGAAGGCCCCGCCCACTGCACGCATCACATAGAACGGGAACGCCCTGGCCACGGACTCGATGAACGCATACTGCAGGTTGCCGAAGTCATCGAAGGCACGCCACATCAGGCCCTGCATGATGCCGGAGATCCACATCGCGGTGATGTACAGCAAGATGCCGATAGTCGCCAGCCAGAAGTGCACATTGATCAGGCGCATGCTGTAAGGCGTTGTATTCCACAGGCGCGGGATCAGGTGGTACAGGCTGCCGAATGTGATCATGGCAACCCAGCCCAATGCACCGGAATGCACGTGGCCGATGGTCCAGTCGGTGTAATGCGACAACGCATTGACGTCTTTCAGCGACATCATCGGACCTTCAAACGTGGACATGCCGTAGAACGACAGCGCCACGATGAGGAAACGCAGGATAGGGTCGGTGCGCAGTTTGTCCCATGCGCCGGACAGTGTCAGGATACCGTTGACCATGCCACCCCAGGATGGCAGCAACAGCATGATGGAGAAGGTAGCAGCCAGCGTGCCAGTCCAGTCAGGAATGGCTGTCCAATGCAGATGGTGGGCACCTGCCCACATATACAGGAAAATAATCGCCCAGAAGTGCAGTACGGAGAGGCGGTAGGAATAAACGGGACGACCGGCCTGCTTGGGGACAAAGTAATACATCATGCCAAGGAAGGCCGCAGTCAGGAAGAAGCCCACTGCATTATGGCCGTACCACCATTGCGTCATGGCATCCTGTGCGCCGGAGAACAGGCTGTAGGATTTCATGGAGAACAGGCTTACCGGTATCGCCAGATTATTGAACAAGTGCAGCAAAGCGGTCGCTAGGATAAAGGCCAGGTAGAACCAGTTGGCCACGTAGATATGTTCCTGCTTGCGTCGCATCAGGGTGCCGACGAACACGATCAGGTAAACCACCCAGACCACCAGCATCAACAGGTCGATCGGCCATTCCATTTCCGCATATTCACGGCTCTGGCTGTAACCGAGCGCATTACCCAGGGCAGCACAGACCACCACGGCCTGCCATCCCCAAAAGGTGAAACTGGCCATGCCGTCGCTGAACAGTCGCGCCTGACAGGTACGCTGCACGATGTAATAGGAAGTAGCGAATAAGGCGCTGCCACCGAAACCGAAAATCACAGAGCCGGTATGGATAGGACGCAAGCGGCCGAAGGTTATATAGGGAATATCGAAATTGAGCACCGGGAATGCAAGCTCGGAAGCGATATACACACCGACGAACATGCCGATCACACCCCAGATCAGGGTCATGATGGCGAATTTACGGACAATATCGTAATTGTACTGTCCCTGCTGCGTGATATTTGCTGTTGCCATACTGCGCTTCCTATTGCCAAAAGTGCCGATTTCAAAAGGCCGCAATTATATGCGACGTGTTACGCGACTAACAACCATAAAAACTGTTTTTCAACACAAAATTCGGTATGTGTGCGTTTAAGCAACACATGTCCAACCCTATAAATCTTGCTCTATAGAAGCTGCCTCATATCACTGGCGATTTCAGCCGGCTTTTGCCCGTATTTCAGGTAAATACGTATTTTCCCCTGTTTGTCGAACACATAGGTTCCCGCACTGTGGTCGATGGTATAGGCGTTTTTGCCGGCATCCTGCCTGGCATAAAAAATCTTGAAATTGCCTGCGGTTTCCGCAATCTGCGCAGGCGTGCCGTATAGCCCCAGGAAACGGCTATCGAAGGACGGGACAAATTTCGCCAGCACCTCCGGCGTGTCACGTTCAGGGTCAAGCGTGACGAACAGCACCTGCACTTCATCGGCTTGGCTACCCATTAACTTGAGCGCATTCGCCATGTCCAGCATCGTCGTCGGGCAGACATCCGGGCAATGTGTATACCCAAAGAACAGGACGACAGCCTTACCTTTAAAATCACTTAACTGGCGATGCTTACCCGTATGGTCAGTCAGCGAAAACGACTGCGCAAAATCGGCGCCTGTTATATCCGTGCCCACCAGCTCCAGCGGCTTGCCGGATTGGCTGCAGGCACCCAGCAAAAACATGGCACCCAGCCATGCGGAGAGCAATAACGCCCTCATTAACGGCACTGGCCAACGGTGCCGACAACAAGTGCCTGACAGCTAAACAACATGAATATGACAGCGCAATTAAAAACCATGTGATTTGTAAGCCTTTTTGAGTGCTCGTGATTCTATTATGTTTAACATTGCCAAATTGTTAGCAATTGTTAATGGGAAATACATCACGGTTTTGTAGCAGTAAAAAATAGGAACTATTGTCGCAAATGCGGCCGATTATTCGCTCGGGGCTTGTTTCTTATTGTTTTTCCCGTGCAAGCATTAGTCCTTGCGATTACAATTAAGTTTTTGCTTTTTTGGGGATTTATAAGATGGCTATAGCCAAATCAATGGCTGACCGCGATGGTCTTATCTGGTACGACGGAAAAATGGTGGACTGGCGCGATGCCACCACCCACGTCTTGAGCCACACGCTGCACTACGGCATGGGCGTGTTCGAAGGCGTACGTGCGTACAAGACAGATAAAGGCACAGCCATCTTCCGCCTGAAAGAGCACACCGACAGGCTTTTCCGCTCGGCGCACATCCTCGGCATGAAGATGCCGTTCGATAAGGCGACCATGATGGAAGCGCAAAAAGCCGCCGTGCGTGAGAACAAGCTGGAATCGGCTTATATGCGCCCGATGGCATTCTATGGGCCGGAAGCGATGGGGATTTCCGCCAAGACATTGTCCACGCACGTGATCGTCGCCGCCTGGACATGGGGCGCGTACATGGGTGATGAAGCGCTGGCCAACGGCATCCGTGTCAAGACCTCGTCGTTCGCACGCCACCACGTCAATATCACGATGTGCAAGGCCAAGGCCAACGGCAATTACATGAACTCTATCCTGGCTCACCAGGAGGCGGCGCAGGACGGCTATGATGAAGCGCTGCTGCTGGATGTGGACGGCTTTGTAGCGGAAGGCTCGGGCGAGAACGTATTCATCGTGCGCAACGGCAAGCTGATCACGCCCGATCTCACCAGCGCGCTGGAAGGCATCACCCGCGACACCATCGTCCAGCTGGCGGCGGAAATCGGGTTGCCGCTGGTGGAAAAACGCATCACTCGCGATGAAGTCTATTCCGCCGATGAAGCCTTCTTCACCGGCACCGCCGCCGAAGTGACGCCTATCCGCGAACTGGACAACCGTGCCATCGGCGAAGGCAAGCGCGGCCCCATCACGGAGAAGCTGCAAACCATGTACTTCGACGCCGTCAAAGGCAAGTCGGCCAAGCATGCAGACTGGTTGACGCTGGTTTAGGCATCTTGGTTTAGACATCTTGGTTTAGAAAAAACTAGTTAAGACGCACGTGAAGCATTCGCGTAATCAAAGGTAACGTAGATGACAAACGAAACGCTTGCACCCGCTGGCAGTGCCGCAGCAACGGACGAAATTGAAGTATCCGCGAAGGATTTGCCTTTGCATTGCCCTACGAAGGAAGTCGCCTTATGGTGTTCGCATCCGCGCGTGTTCCTGGATATCACGGAAACCGGCCGTGCCAGTTGCCCTTATTGCGGCACCCGGTACGCGCTGAAAGCCGGCGAGGTGGTCGGGCATCATTGATTTAATAAGGAATGTTGTAAGAAATAGTTGCAAGAAATGCAGGTGCCCTGGGAAGCTCATGGATATTGGCTCCCAGGGCATCGTTATTTTTAGGTTATGCTATTTTTTAGTATACAGGCACCAAAAATGAGTCCCGACCCGGCGGATTAATCCAGGGCCGCCACCTCAACAGCTTCACCCCACAACTGAGAAATCACCTGCTGCGCATCCATAGAAGGACTGTTGCTCCAGAAACCGACGCTGCCGGTTTTAGAGGAGCCGGCCCGCAAACCGGCTTCTTCCAGCCGGTGTTTCAGATGCCTGGCCACTGCTGCGCCGGTGTCGATCAGTACTATTTCTTTCGCCACATCCTTTTTAATGTGGCCGCTTACCGCAAGTTCTTCTATCGATGTTTCAATCAAATCCCGTACGAACGGGTAATGCGTGCAACCAAGCACGATGGTATCCGCACCGGCATCCAGCAATGGCTGGAGATAAACTTTCAGCAGCAATTTTGTCGATTCTGCATTCAATTCGCCGCGCTCTATGCACTCCACCAAGCCATGACAGGCCTGCGTGACAACCTGCACATGCTGGCCGTAACTTTCAAGTAGCGCCGCAAACTGCGCACTTTTCAAGGTTCCACTGGTTGCAAGTACGCCGACCACACCGCTTCGGCTCGCAGCGGCAGCCGGTTTGACAGCAGGTTCCATGCCGATGATAGGCAGGTCATAGCGCTGGCGCATCGCACTTACGGCAGCGGCAGTCGCCGTGTTACAGGCCACCACCAACGCTTTCGCACCGCGAGCCAGCAGGAACTCGCTCAGCCAGAAAGCGCGCTCGCGAATGAAATCCGCAGGCTTATTGCCGTACGGTGCATGCAGCGAATCCGCTGCGTATAGCAGCGATTCATCCGGTAACAGCGTATGGATATGCCTGAGCACCGACAGGCCGCCGACGCCCGAATCAAATACGCCTACAGGCGCCTTTTCCGATGAGACTGACATTCGTTTTGGTTTCTTAAAAAATAGTTATGGGCACTGGCATGACCGCGTAGTTACAGGAGTAGACTGGTAAACGCTACTGAAAATCAAATAATAATACGTATAACCAATGCAGTGCCTTAGGGCCGTAGCAAGGGGGGATATTATGGACTTGTTTTTGCACTGGCTGGTACCCAGCGATTTCATGCCGCACGGGCACTGTTATTTATGGACGCCCTCATTACTCTGGCTCTACGTAGCGTCCGATACCATCATTTTCCTTTCGTACTACACCATTCCCCTCGCACTACTTTACTTTGTCCGACGTCGACCCGATGTGCAGTTTAACTGGGTTTTCGTCATGTTTTCCCTGTTTATTTTTGCCTGCGGCACGACCCACCTGATCTCCATACTCACCATCTGGGAGCCGGCCTACTGGCTGGATGCATCGGCAAAAGCGATTACGGCCGCATTTTCGGGCATTACCGCATTAATGTTGTGGCGATTAATGCCTGCCGCACTCAAGGTCCCCAGTTCCCAGCAACTACGCGATACCGTTTCCCTGCTTGAGTACGAAGTGTCACAGCGCAGTATTGCAGAAAATGCAATCATGCGGATGCGGGATTCACTGGAAGTCACCGTAGCGGAACGGACAACGGAACTTACCCAGGCCAATGCACTTCTGGTGAAGGAAATCGAACAGCGCAAGGCAACCGAGCAGGCGCTGTTCACCGAGAAGCAACGTGCTCTCGTCACACTGGAGTCGATTGGCGATGCCGTCATCACGACAGACATGCAGTCGCAGGTAACCTACATCAACCCAGTGGCAGAAAGGATGACGGGCTGGCCGAAAGCCAAAGCCATCGGCAGGCCAGTGCTGGAAGTGTTCCGTATACTCAATGCCAGCAGCCGCAAGCTGGCGGCGAACCCGGTAGATGTAGTGCTCGCGCATGGCCAGGTCTGCGGGCTGGCGAACCATACCTTGCTCATCAGCGGAGACGGTACGGAGTTCGATATCGAAGATTCCGCCGCACCGTTGCGTGACCATGCCGGCACCATGCTCGGTGTTGTACTGGTCTTCCATGATGTCAGCGATGCCAAGAAGATGGCGCACAAGATGACCTATCTTGCGGAGCATGATTTCCTCACCGAGTTGCCTAACCGCCTGCTGCTGACCGACCGCATCACCCAGGCATTGAACTCCGCCAGCCGCAAAAACAGCAGGGCCGCCCTGCTGTTTATCGATGTCGACCATTTTAAGAAGATAAACGATACGCTGGGCCACGCCGTCGGCGACCAGTTACTGAAACAGATCAGCAAGCGCCTGCAGCGATGCCTGCGTATTAGCGATACCTTAAGCCGGCTGGGCGGGGATGAGTTCGTGGTGTTGCTGCCGGAAATTGCGGACAGTTATGCGCCGGCCGAGATTGCGGAAAAGCTGGTCAAAAGCGCTGGCGCAAGTTTTATCATCGATGCGCACGAATTGCATATCACCCTGAGCATCGGTATCGCCGTTTACCCCGAAGACGGCACCACCTCGGACACCCTCACCAAAAGTGCCGACACTGCCATGTACCATGCCAAAGGCGCGGGTCGCAACAATTTCCAGTTCTTCACGCAGGAGATGACCAGGCGCGTCGTCGAGCAGGTATCCCTCGAAAACAAGCTGCAGAAAGCACTGAACAACAATGAATTCGTGCTGATGTACCAGCCCAAGATTTCGTTGAAAACCGGCCGCATCATCGGCGCCGAGGCACTGATCCGCTGGCAGCACCCAGAACTCGGACTGATGCTGCCAGGCCGCTTTATCGGGGTGGCAGAAGACAGCGGGTTGATTCGTCCCATCGGCAACTGGGTGCTGCGCGAGGCCTGCCGACAGAACCGGGTATGGCAGGATGCGGGATTGCCCGCGTTGCCGATCTCCATCAACCTGTCCACGGCAGAACTCCGCCAGCCGGCGTTTGTACAGGAGATCAGCGGCGTGCTGCTGCAAACGGGTATTGCGCCGCAATACCTGGAACTGGAAGTGACCGAATCCATCGCGATGCAGGAGCATACCGACGCCATCACCTGGTTGCACACGCTGAAAGAGATGGGCATTCGCCTGTCGATAGATGATTTCGGCACCGGCTACTCCAGCCTTTCCTACCTGAAGCGCCTGCCGGTCAATACCGTCAAGATAGACAAGAGCTTCGTCCGCGATATCGGCTCGGATGCCAATGACGCAGCGATCGTGACCGCCATTATCAGCATGTCGCACAGCCTTAACCTATGCGTCATTGCAGAAGGCGTGGAAACTTTCGAACAGCTGGAATTTCTCAAATCACATGATTGCGATGAAATCCAGGGATTTATTTTCAGCCCTGCAGTGACTCCTGACGAGTTTGCAGCGTTATTATCCAGCGGCGCAAAACTTGAATTGCCGTGCTTTATTTATGGGGAAAGTGGTTAATGGGAAATCGACTCAGTAAAATTTACACGCGTACCGGTGACCAGGGGACGACCGGCCTGGGCGATGGCGCCCGCATCAATAAAGACAGCCTGCGTGTCGAAACCATGGGCGATGTGGATGAACTCAATGCCGTGATAGGTTTGCTGCTTACCGAGCCCCTGCCGGAATTGATCAGCAGCGCCCTGACCAGGGTACAGCACCACCTGTTCGACCTGGGAGGCGAAGTATGCATTCCCGGACACACCATGCTGAAGGCAGAAGACGTTACGGCACTGGAGAATGTGCTGGACCAGCTGAACGACGAACTGCCGCCACTGAAGGAATTCATCCTGCCTGGCGGTTCACGCGCATCCGCTTACTGCCACCTTGCCCGTACCGTCTGCCGACGCGCCGAACGCGTGCTTGTCAAACTGGGCAGGGAAGAAGATGTCACCCCAGTATCCTTGCAATACCTGAACCGCCTCTCCGACCTGCTGTTTGTCATGTGCCGTAGCCTGAATAAATTCGAAGGCATTCCTGACGTACTCTGGAAAAACGTGCGCTAGTACCTTCCCCGCTTTATCCTCTAGTTACCACCTTGAGCAGGCAATTTTCCCAGCCTGCATAACACCTCACTACGACTTCATCTATTCATTAAAGCCATTCTCGCGCTTTATCTTTATATTCAATCCAGTTATTAATATATTAAAAGTAATTATTTTTAATTATTAAGATTCATTGCTAAAGTGCCCGGCATTACTCAACACGCATGCAGGAAGGCTCGAATATGTCCTCTGACACGACACAAACCAGCGAAGTGATACACGAGATCATACGTGCCATCCAGGAGTTACGTTTCGGCTCGATTGAAATCACGGTACACGAAGGCCGCGTCACCCAGATTGAACGGCGTGAAAAAATCCGTTTCAACGTAATCACTGAAAAGCACGGCATAGAGAAACAGCAAAACCAGCATCACATCCGTAGCAAGCCTACTGCAACAGCAGCGGCCAATACTTAAATCTTAGCGACTAACGCTGACCGAACCACCGGAAGCAAACCATACACAGGGGATACAAAATGAAATTCAGGAAAACAACCATACAGGCATTAATCGCACCGCTGATCATCAGCGGTGGATTCCTGGCCTTATCCGGCAATGCATACGCCAATGACAGCGATGAACTTGAGAAGCTGCGTGCACTCGTCCAGGAGCTCGATCAAAAAGTAAAAATCATCGAGCGTAAAGATGAAATTGCGGCAGAAGATGCTGCAGCGAAGAAAAAAGAAACGCCGATAGTAAGTGCCGGAGCATCCGGCTTCGGCATTAAATCGCCAGACGGCAATTTCGAGTACCAGCTCAAAGGCTTAATCCAACTGGATTATCGTAATTTTCAGGATGATGGCCTTTCAACTACTAATCAAGCAGAAGGCTTTACTGCTCGCCGTATACGCCCCACTTTTCAAGGTACTTTATTTGGAAAATATGATTTCCGTTTCACTCCGGAATTTGGCGAGGCTAGGAATAATGATATTTCCGGCACATCCGCCGCATATACCGCAAACCAAAACAATGGCAATGTTTCCAGAATTATTGATGCTTACGTAGATGCTCGATTTTTTCCTGAGTTTAAAATTCGCGCCGGTAAATTCAAACCATACGTCGGCCTTGAGCGTTTGCAAGGTGGGGGTGATATTAAATTCATAGAACGAAGCTATGTCAGCAATAACATTTTGCCTAATCGTGATTTAGGTGCATCGGTTTATGGTGACGTGTTGGATGGGAAGTTAAATTATGCGCTTGGCGTGTTTAACGGAGTTGCAGATGGCACTGAAGGCACAACACTGCTAGATACCAATGACGACAAAGACTATGCAGCACGCGTATTTGCTACTCCTTTTAAAGGCACGGATAGTGTATTAGAAGGTTTAGGTCTAGGTGTTGCAGTTACCCACGGCGATTCTGGCGGAGTAGCTTCAGGTGGTCTTATCGGTGGCTATAAAACTCCAGGACAAGCTGGAGTTAACTTCTTTGCACTTGCTACAGGGGTAGTAGGTGACGGCAAGCGCAACCGCTGGACACCCCAGGCTTATTATTACTACGGTCCATTTGGACTTATTGCGGAATATGCAAAAGTTTCAAATGATGTGCGTCGTGTGAATGGAGCAGGGGCCACTCTTAGCTCGGGTGAACTGGAAAGCGATGCATGGCAAATTGCAGGTTCATGGCTATTAACTGGAGAAAACGCATCATTCAAAAGTCCTAAGCCTAAGAATGCATTTGAAACCGGTAAAGACGGTTGGGGCGCTTGGGAATTGGTTGCACGATATCAACAACAGGAAATTGACAATAGCGCTTTTGCAGGTAGTGCAGCCACCCAGTTTGCCAGCCGCATTACTTCATCGAAATCTGCAAAGACATGGGGCGCAGGTATCAACTGGTACTTGAACCAATGGGTAAAGCTGGCTGTTAACTACGAACAAACCAAATTCCAGGATGGCGGTGGCGGAACCTTTGCCAACCCGCTTGATCGCGACGACGAAAAAGTCATCCTGAGCCGTTTGCAGTTCCAGTTCTAAGCAACCAACCAGACTCTATTAATTAGAAAACTCATTAGGAACAGACATGAAAAACTTTTCACTTAGCCTGTCGGCGTTGCTCACGGTACTGGCATTAGCCAATCCGTTGACGTCCTCTGCTGCAGATATCACCTTGCTTAATGTGTCGTATGACCCGACACGCGAGCTTTACCAGGATTTTAACGCGGCGTTCGCCAAATACTGGAAAGCCAAGACCGGCGACAATGTCACCGTCAAGGCTTCCCACGGCGGTTCCGGCAAACAGGCCCGCGGCATTATCGATGGCCTGGACGCAGACGTTGCCACCCTGGCACTGGCGTATGACATTGATGCTATTTACGACAAGGCCAAGCTGATCCCGAAAGATTGGCAAAAGCGTTTACCAAGCAATAGTTCGCCTTATACATCGACCATCGTATTCTTGGTACGCAAAGGTAATCCCAAGAACATCAAGGATTGGGATGACCTGATCAAGCCAGGCGTTTCCGTGATTACGCCCAACCCGAAGACTTCCGGCGGTGCGCGCTGGAATTACCTGGCAGCCTGGGCCTATGCACAGAAGCATGACGGCAATGACGAAGCGAAAACCAAGCAGTTCCTGAGCAAGCTGTACAAGAACGTACCGGTTCTTGACTCCGGTGCGCGTGGATCTACTACGACATTCGTCGAGCGCGGTATCGGTGATGTTGCCATCTCATGGGAAAACGAAGCGTTCCTGGCCTTGAAAGAACTCGGTCCGGACAAGTTTGAATTGGTGATCCCGTCAATCTCCATCCTGGCTGAACCACCTGTCACGGTGATCGACAAGGTTGTGGATAAGCGCAAGACACGTGCCGTAGCGACTGCGTACCTTGAGTATCTGTACACAGAAGAAGGCCAGGAGATTGCAGCCAAGAACTACTATCGCCCACGCCTGGAATCTGTTGCCAAGAAATATGAAAAACAGTTCCCGAAAATCAACCTGGTCAATATCGACAGCGAGTTTGGCGGATGGACGAAGGCACAGAAAACGCATTTCGCCGATGGCGGTACGTTTGATGAGATTTACAAGCCTTAATTAGTCATAGCTTTTAGCAGTGGTAGCAACCGGTGGGGCCGGATAGGCCTCACCGGATTAATGGGTAATGCAGGAGTATACAAATGACGACAGCATTAATTGTAGGCGGTGACCAGATAGACGGCATCAAGCAGGTATTAGCTAGTCACGGCATAGACCACATCAAGCACTGGTCAGGCCGCAAGGTCGGCGATGGCAAGAAAGTGATCCCGCAGGACACGGACATCATCGTGATGGTCACTGACTGGATCAGCCATAACTTCACACACAAGATCAAGCAGGCGGCATCCAAGCGTGGGTTGCGTATCGTTTACACCCCGAATGGCCCAGCTGCATTAAGTTCACGATTAGCGCGTATCGATATGGGTACGGTTACGGAGGCCGAGTGTCGATCAACCATCGATAGCACATCGTTCGTATCCCGTATTTTAGATTTACATATAGTCAGGCGTTGGTCTCTACCCAGTTAACCGTCAACGCCTAAACACCCTTTAGGAGTTCGTCATGGCAATTCACGCAATCAATGTCCGCAACCAGTTTCGCGGCCGCATCATCGAAATCGTTCCAGGTCCTGTCGTATCGGAAGTAGACGTCGAAACCGGTATCGGTATCGTTACTTCGGTCATTACCACACGCTCCATCAAGGAACTGGATCTGCAGATCGGCACGGAAGTGCTGACCCTGGTCAAAGCCACCGAGGTTTCAATCGCAAAAATTTGATAAAAAAAGGCCCGTACAACATTTCACATTGAAATGCGGTACGGGCTTTTCAGTCAGGCATGCCTATTTCTGAGCCACTTCCGGTTCAGCCACAAAAATCTCAACGCGGCGGTTCTTGGCCATGTTGGCAGCATTGTCATTCGCCACCAAAGGCTCATGCGATCCACGGCCTGCTATGGAAATTCGCGCTGAAGAAATGCCGCGGTCAACCAGGTAATCGCGGGCACGGGCCGCACGATTGACTGACAAAGGGTCGTTGATGGCATCACTGCCTGAGCTGTCGGTGTGGCCGATGATGGTCACTCTTGTATTCGGGTTGGTATTCAGGCTGGTAGCAAATTTATCAAGCACGGGGCGGAAATCCGGATTTATATCGGAACGGCCTTTATCAAAGGAAATATCGCTGGGGATATCCAGTTTCAGGCGATTATCTTCAGTCTGGGTAACTGCTACCCCGGTGCCTGCCGTAGCCGCTTCCATGTCTGCCTTCTGTTGCTGCATGCGCTTGGACCACACATTGCCGCCGATGGCACCGGCACCTGCGCCTACTGCAGCACCGATGGCTGCACCCTTACCGCCGCCTGCAATGGCGCCCACTACCGCACCCACACCGGCGCCGATGCCAGCGCCCTTAGCAGTGCCTTTCTGCGTTTCTGACATGCTGGCACAGCCGGACACACCCAGTACCAGGACTAAAGCGCTGACGGTCAATTTCGTTTTCATGAATTTTCTCCTTGATGGTTATTAGTTTGGTGAATTTTAGGAAGACATGCCTCATGCTTAAGGCAGGCATATGCTGAATAAATTCAATGGAGATGCTACTTGGATTCACCTGCAACGGATGTAGGAGAAATTGAAGGCCAGCCCGAAACGCGATGCTCAGACTCCCATATAAAAGGCCCTACAACTTCGAGCGAAGCGACAGGGCCTAAAGACGACAATACTGGTTGGCTAGATTTTGCCGGACACCAGCCGTAGCAAAGATGCCTGTAACACGTCGATTTCGGCGTGCGTGTTATAAAACGCCAGTGACGGCCGTACCGTGGTTTCCACCCCGAACCGGCGCAGTATGGGCTGCGCACAATGGTGGCCGGAGCGCACGGCAATGCCGTCTTTATTCAACGCGGCGCCGACTTCCTCACTCTTGAAACCGTGCAGGCTGAATGAAAGCACGCTGGCTTTCTCCCTGGCAGTGCCGATCAGGCGCAAGCCAGGCACCCTTAATAAAGACTCGGTGCCGTATTCCAGCAGCTCATGCTCATAGCGGGCGATGTTTTCCATGCCGATACGGCCGACGTAATCCAGCGCCGCGCCCATGCCGACCGCATCCGCAATATTGCCGGTACCTGCCTCGAACTTGGCCGGCGCTTCGTGGTACACCGTCTTATCGAACGTGACATCCTGGATCATATTGCCGCCCCTCTGCCAGGCAGGCATATCGTCGAGCACTTCCTGCTTGCCGTACAGCGCGCCTATGCCGGTCGGGCCGAACACCTTATGCCCGGAAAATACCAGGAAATCGGGATCCAGCGCCTGCACGTCAACCCGCATATGCGACACGGATTGCGCCGCATCCAGCAGCACTTTAGCGCCGACACGATGTGCCATGGCGATCATTTCCTGCGCAGGCGTTACCGTGCCCAGGGCATTGGAAACCTGGGTGAATGACACCAGTTTAGTCCTCGATGTAAGCAACTTCTGGTACTCATCCAGGCGTACCTGGCCGGAATCATCCACGGGAGCCACACGCAACTTGGCGCCTGTTTCCAGGCATAACTGCTGCCAGGGCACGATATTGGCATGGTGCTCCAGGTTCGTGATGACGATTTCATCGCCGTCGCGCAGGTGCTTCTTGCCCCAGGTCTTGGCCACCAGGTTGATGGCTTCCGTGGTACCGCGCACGAACACGATATTGTCGACGGACGGCGCATTGATGAAATGACGCACTTTTTCGCGCGCACCCTCATAAGCATCCGTAGCACGAGCCGCCAGTTCATGCGCAGCACGATGGATGTTGGAATTCTCGTGCTGGTAGAAATAGGAAATCCTGTCGATCACGCATTGCGGCTTCTGGGTCGTCGCCGCATTATCCAGCCATATCAGCGAACGCCCGTTCACCTGCTCGCTGAGGATAGGGAAATCCCTGCGGATCAGGTTGGCATCGAAAGGCGGATGCGCGGAAGAGGCGATCGTGCTGCTGGAAGCCGGTGTCCCCGGATATGATGCACCGGGGACAGATACCGGCACCGATGCCACTCCCCTGGGATCCACATGCAGTACTGGCCCCTGCTCCTGCAGGAAATAAAAACCATGCCCGGCAGGCGCAGCGGATGCAGGTGCCACGGACATAGGTGAAGAGCCGCTGGCACCACTATGCGGTACGTGGGTGCCGGACGAGCCTGGAAAACCTTGCAGTTCCGGCACCTGGGGGATGTCGATGCCGCCGAACAACTGGCTGACATCGAGCAGGCTGGCGCCCTGTCCGTATGGCAGGCCCGGCGCATACTCGAGCTGCAGGGCATGCAGTCCACCGATATGGTTTTCGCCTTGTTTGGCATACCCAGGGTAATTATTAGTGGAGGCACCGGGCAGCTCTGCCGTCGGTGGCAATGCGGGCGGGATAAGCCCGTGCACATCGCCCACGCCGGGATTCACAGCATGAGTAAGCGAAGCCGTGGAAGGGAATTCAGGCGTGGCAGGCACGCCAGCGAACCCGGCCAGCGCAGATGGATCGGGAAAGCCCTCGGCGTAGATCTCGTTGACGATACGGGAAAGCGCTGCCACATCAAGATGCCCGCCTTCACTGGCCTGGCGGCCGATTGCCAGCCCAGCTGCCATCCTGGGATGCTCTCCAGGCAGCGAAGCCAGGATGGCCTCCGGTTCGAACGAGGCAAGATCGCCCAAATTGGGTGAAAGCTTACTTGTAGTCATAGTAGTTGCCTACGTCAACGTTCTCCAGCACGGCAATGGCATCTTCGGTCAATACCGCAAGTGAGCAATACAGCGAGACCAGGTAGGATGCAATCGCCTTATGGTTGATGCCCATGAAGCGCACCGACAGGCCCATGGTCTGCTGGCCGGGAAGATTAGGCTGGTAAAGCCCAACCACGCCCTGCCGGCTTTCACCGGTGCGCAACAACAGGATATTGGTCTTGCCCTTGGTCACGCGCAGCTTGTCGCAAGGAATCAACGGAATGCCGCGCCATGTCAGGAACTGGGAACCGAACAGGGCCACTGTCGGCGGCGGCACGCCACGGCGTGTGCATTCGCGGCCGAATGCAGCGATCGCCTGCGGGTGCGCCAGGAAGAATGCAGGCTCTTTCCAGACCTTGGAAATAAGCTCGTCCAGGTCGTCCGGTGTCGGTGAACCGGTGCGCGATTTCACTTTCTGCGAATCCGCCACATTATTCAGCAGGCCGTATTCCTTGTTGTTGATCAGCTCGCTTTCCTGGCGCTCCTTGACGGTTTCTATAGTCAGGCGCAATTGTTCCTTGATCTGGTTATGCGGGCTGCTATAGAGGTCCGATACGCGGGTATGCACGTCCACCACGGTATTGACGGCATTCAGCACGTACTCACGGCCCCATTCTTCATAATCGACAAAGGTCGCCGGCAATTCTCGCTCATCCTTGGCGGAGCAATCGACTTCAATGGCATTCGGGTTCTTGGCACGGTTCACGCGGTAGATACCTGCCTCCACCGGCACCCATTGCAACAGGTGCACCAGCCAGCGTGGTGTGATCGTGCTGAGCATGGGCACGGTCTTGGTGGCATTCGCCAGCGTCCTTGCTGCTACATCCCCTAGTGCGGTTTGTCCTTGATGAATATCGGCCATTTAAATCTCCTAATTATTGAAATGTTGAATCTATGGTTGGGTTGAATATCTTGGGTTGAATATATCGCTCGCTGGATCTGGTTCTGTATCTATTGCATTCATTGATGTCAAAACGTACTAATGACGCTGTGAATGTTCACTCGGCACATCGCCTGGGTGGATACCGTTATGATGGACGGATGTCGCCGCCTGCATCTGCGCCTGGGTGATATTGCTGCCGGCAGGCACGCTGTTGGTAAGCCATACGTTGCCACCAATGACGGAGCCCTGGCCGATGGTAATGCGGCCGAGCACCGTGGCGCCTGCGTAAATCACCACATCGTCTTCAACCACGGGGTGGCGCGCAGTACCCTTGATGAGGTTGCCCTGCTCATCCGTTGGGAAACGCTTGGCTCCCAGTGTGACGGCCTGGTAGATACGCACGTGCCGCCCGATGATGCTGGTCTCGCCGATCACCACACCGGTGCCGTGATCGATAAAAAAACTTTCGCCGATTTGCGCACCCGGGTGGATATCGATACCCGTGGCAGAATGCGCAATCTCGGAAATCATCCGCGCGATCAAAGGCAAGCCCAGCGTGTGCAGCACATGCCCAAGCCGGTAATGGATGATGGCCATGATGCCGGGATAGCACACCAGCACCTCATCGACGCTCCTGGCTGCCGGATCGCCTTCGTAGGCCGCACGGATATCGGTATCCAGCAAGATCCGGATTGCAGGCAGGCGGGCGGCAAATTGCCGTGCAATTTCTAACGCATGCGTTGCCGAATCGAGGGGGATTAGCGATGCATTGGCCTGGGAGTCCTGCAATTTATCTGATTGCGCATCCTGGTTACTTGCAACATCGCTGGCAAAATTGAGCTCCAGCCTGACTTGGGCAATAAGGTCGCGCAAGGCGACATCCAGCGTATGCCCGACGAAATAATCCAGCCCTTCTTCCTTCAGGTCCGATAATCCCAGCCGGTTGGGAAAAAGGGCGGCTCCAAGGCCATCGACAATACCTTGCAGCACTTTGCGCGACGGCAACTTGGGCGGTTTGTCCCGCCGTTTGCGGTGTTCAAGCGAAGCAAGCCGCAAATCGCGCAGCTCTTCAACGATACGGCCGATACCTAGATCGGTGCCTATGGAATATTCTGCCATTCTATTGATCACTCATAGAAGTTTGACTAAGTTTAGTGACATCTTGAATTCACTAATTAAGGTATTACCATGCACTTGAAACCTGAATCTAAGTTCGATTATGAACAATTTGAATTTAAATCAAATACAAATCAATAACTTAAATTATTAGTTAACAGAACTTCAAGCGCAAAAAAAGCCAGCTGTCTTTACGACGGCTGGCTTCCGGTTGTCCGGTCAGCTAGATACTAATGGCAGCGGTATTTAATTATTGTTAAGCACTTCGCATGTCTTGCTAGTCAATTCATTATTACTCAATATACAGGAGTGAATCCAGTAAAAAAAGCCGGAACTCTAGAGTGCGTGAGTTATTTTTCTAGCGCCAGATGATATATGAATATTTTATATATTTATACGATTTTTTTATATACATCCACAATATTTATATATTAAATATAAATATACATATTTAATTATATTCTTTTACATTATTAGATAATAAACTTAAAGTAGCGCCAGAAAAATCTTCGTAGCAGTTCAACTACAAAAAAATAAAAGGGCAATCATGTTTAAACCAGTTGTGAAACTAGTATTTATATCGGGGCTGTTGTTATCGGCGAATGCGCTTGCCGATACGCAATTATTGAATGTTTCGTATGACGTCACACGTGAATTTTACAAAGACTTCAATCCTGCCTTTACCAAATTCTGGAAAGAAAAAACTGGGGAAACCGTCACCATCAACCAGTCGCATGGCGGCTCCAGCAAGCAGGCACGGTCTGTAGTGGATGGCCTGGAAGCAGACATCATCACCATGAACCAGGCACCGGATATCGATATCCTGTACGAACGCGCAAAGCTGATCCCGAAAGACTGGCAGAAACGCCTGCCTAACGAAAGCTCACCGACGAATTCCACGACGGTGTTCCTGGTGCGCAAAGGCAACCCCAAGAAAATCAAGGATTGGGACGATTTGATCAAGCCCGGCATTTCAGTAGTGATCGCCAATCCCAAGACGTCCGGCAATGGCAAATACAGTTATTTGGCAGCATGGGGATATGTAGTGAAAAAAGGCGGCGATGAAGCCAAGGCCAAGGAGTTTGTAACCAAGCTATTCAAGAATGTCCCCGTGCTGGATACCGGCGGACGTGGCGCCACTACCACGTTTGCGCAGCGCGGTATCGGCGACGCACTGCTGACATTCGAAAACGAAGTCAACCTGATCAAGAAAGAGTTGGGCGACCAGTTCGACGTGGTATATCCATCTTCCAGCATATTGGCCGAGAACCCGATAGCACTGGTCGATAAGTATGTAGACAAGCATAAGACACGTGCCGTGGCGCAGGCCTACCTGGATTTCCATTTTTCCGAAGCTGGCCAGGAGATCGCCGTGCAACATTATCTACGCCCAAGCGTCGACAAGGTCGTCGCCAGGCATAAAGCGGATTTCAAGCAACTTGATCTATTCACGGTCGATGAAGTCTTCGGCGGATGGGCAAAAGCCAATAAAACACATTTCGCCGATGGCGGCGTGTTCGACCAGATTTACGCCCGATAACATTGGCCACACCCAGTTAAATATAAGCACCAGGAGTAGTTGATGTCCGATACGAACGCTGTCCCCGCCACGTTGGCAACGAATCACGTAGAACAGTTGCGCCTGCAACTCAAGGAATCGTTGCAACTCGACCTGGACGAATATGGACTGGCCGAACAGTCCACCGGTGAATTCAACAGCACCTTCCTGGGTGTGCGCCTGAATAGCGCCTTCCAGCCTATCTACGATAGTGAAGCGGGGGAACTGTACGGTCATGAAGCGTTACTGCGGCCATCTCTGGGCGGCGAATTGGCCAGCACCCCGCAGTTTGCCTTCAGCTATGCAGAACAGGCAGGCAAGCTGGTCCAGTTCGACCGGGTCAGCAGGACATTGCATGTACTGAATTTCCGCCAGATCTATGCCGAGAACGGCCTACTCTTCCTCAATGTGCATCCGAAGTTACTGATCTCGGTCAACGCCCACGGCAAGGTATTCGAACGCATCCTGCACGCCAATTCGGTCCCCACGGAACGCGTGGTCATCGAGATCCAGGAAGGGCTGGTGGAGCAGGACAAGCAACTCACCGAAGCCATCGACAATTACCGCGACCGCGGTTACCGCATCGCCATCGACAATTTCGGCAGTACACATTCGCATATCGACCGGCTGTGGAAATTCAGCCCGGATTTCGTGAAGCTGGATTTAGGGCTGATACAGAAAGCGGAAGGCAACCAGCGTGTCCGTAAACTGCTGCCGGGACTGATCAAGATCATTCGCGACCTGGGTGCGCAGCCGGTCATTACAGGCATAGAAAACCAGGCACAACTGGATATCGCCGTTGAAACCGGTAGCGGCCTACTACAAGGCAATTATCTCGGGAAACCGGCGATTGCCAAGGATCTGCAACCGTCCAGGACATTCAAGCCTAGCATCCGGGTTGCTGCCTAATTTAAAGATAAAAAGTAAAGATAACCATAAAACCCAATACTGTTATATCAATATACAAATTCAGTATTTTTAAGTTATAACAACCTCTGCTACATTAGCACCCGCTTCCAACTACCATAACGACCATGGCTAAATCTAAAAGAAAACATAACAACGTATTGCCTGGTTTCAACCTGTCGCTGGGGTATACGCTGCTATACCTGAGCCTGATCGTACTGATCCCGCTTTCGGCTGCATTCCTTAAAACTACCGAATTGAGCTTCGACCAGTTCTGGTCGGCTGTTACGGCGCCTCGCGTGGTCGCAACGTACAAATTGACGTTCGGCGCATCGTTCCTGGGGGCAATCATCAATGCCGTATTCGGGCTGCTGACCGCCTGGGTGCTGACACGCTACACCTTTCCCGGTAAACGCCTGGTGGATGCGCTGGTCGACCTGCCATTCGCACTGCCGACCGCAGTGGCAGGTATCGCGCTGACCGCCATCTACGCACCAAACGGCTGGATAGGCAGCCTGCTGGCGCCGCACGATATCAAAGTGGCATTTACCCCGCTGGGCGTGGTGATTGCATTAACGTTCATCGGTCTCCCTTTTGTAGTACGGACGGTGCAGCCGGTGCTGGAAGACCTGGAAGCGGAAACCGAAGAAGCCGCTGCCAGCCTGGGTGCAAACCGCTGGCAGACGTTCAGCAAGATCATCCTGCCCGCTATCTGGCCGGCCCTGCTGACCGGCTTTTCCCTGGCATTTGCCCGCGCCATCGGTGAATACGGCTCGGTGATCTTCATTGCCGGCAATATGCCCATGGTGTCCGAGATCACGCCGCTGATCATCATCACCAAGCTCGAGCAATACGATTACGCCGGCGCTACCGCCGTGGCCGTGGTCATGCTGGTCATCTCCTTCCTGCTGCTGTTCGCCATCAACGGCCTGCAGTGGTGGACGGCACGCCGCAATTCGGCATCGCATTAAGAAAGAATTCATCCATGTCGACCACTATCACCACATCGCAATTCAGCAGCTATAAAAGCAAGGTAGCGCGTAGCCGTGCCACCTCAGAGCCTCTCTGGGTACGCTGGCTACTGATAGGCATCGCCATCGCCTTCCTCAGCCTGTTCCTGTTCATCCCACTGGCAGCGGTATTTGCCGAGGCATTCCGCAAGGGCTTCGATGTCTATATCGCCGCCATCACTGAGGAAGACGCGTTATCCTCCATGAAGCTGACGCTGATCGCAGCGGCGATTGCCGTCCCCCTCAACCTGGTATTCGGTGTGGCGGCAGCGTGGGCAATCGCCAAGTTCGAGTTTCGCGGCAAAAGCATACTGATCACGCTGATCGACCTGCCGTTTGCGGTATCACCCGTCATCGCCGGCCTGATCTACGTGCTGATTTTCGGCCTGCAGGGCTGGTTCGGCAGCTGGCTTTCGGACCATGACTTTAAAGTCATCTTTGCTATTCCCGGCATCGTACTTGCCACCATATTCGTCACCTTCCCGTTCGTTGCACGCGAACTGATCCCGCTGATGCAGGCGCAAGGTAAAGAAGAGGAAGAGGCAGCCCTGGTGCTCGGCGCTTCCGGCTGGCAGATCCTTTGGCGCATCACACTGCCAAATGTGAAATGGGGCTTGCTGTACGGCGTTATCCTGACCAATGCGCGCGCCATGGGCGAGTTCGGCGCGGTATCGGTGGTATCCGGCCATATCCGCGGCCTCACCAATACCATGCCGTTGCATGTCGAGATCCTGTACAACGAATATAACTATGCCGCCGCCTTTGCCGTTGCGTCGTTGCTGGCATTCCTGGCGCTGATCACGCTGGCATTGAAGACATTTATCGAATGGCAGGCAGCACGTGCAGCCATCGAAACTGAAAAAGACTCCGAAGAGTAACTAGAGAAAAACTGTTAAGGCAACCACCATGAGCATCGAGATACGCAATATCAGAAAAACCTTCGGCAAGTTCACTGCCCTGCAGGACATTACCCTGGACGTGCCCAGCGGCGAGCTGGTCGCCCTGCTCGGCCCTTCCGGTTGCGGCAAGACCTCACTGTTGCGGATTATCGCCGGCCTGGAGACACCCGACAACGGTAGTATCTATTTTCATGGCGAAGACACCACAGAGCGTGATGTGCGCGAGCGCCAGGTCGGCTTCGTGTTCCAGCACTATGCGCTGTTCCGCCACATGACGGTGTTCGAGAACGTCGCCTTTGGTTTACGCGTACGCAACAAGAAGACCCGGCCGACCGATGCCGAGATCCACCGGCGCGTGCACGAACTGCTCGACCTGGTACAACTGGACTGGCTGGCGGACCGCTACCCACCGCAGCTTTCCGGCGGTCAGCGCCAGCGTATCGCATTGGCACGCGCCTTGGCGGTAGAACCTAAGGTATTGTTGCTGGACGAACCATTCGGTGCGCTGGACGCAAAGGTCCGCAAGGATTTACGCCGCTGGCTGCGCCGCCTGCACGACGAGTTGCATATCACCAGCGTATTCGTCACGCATGACCAGGAAGAAGCGCTGGAAGTGGCCGACCGCATCGTGGTCATGAACCACGGCCAGGTCGAACAGATCGGCACGCCGCAGGAAGTCTACGACAAACCGGCCACGCCCTTCGTCTATAAATTCCTCGGCAACGTCAACCTGTTCCACAGCCGTGTGCATGAAGGACAAGCGCATATCGGCGACTTGTCGCTGGACATCGATACATTCAAGGAAACCCAGGATAGCCCTGCGGTTGCCTATGTACGTCCGCACGATATCGAGATCGAAACAACCAACAACGGCAAGCCTGCGTTTGAAGCCACGGTCAGCTATATCCATTCACTGGGACCGCTGGTCAGGCTTGAGTTGCAACGCGCTGACAAAACCGAGATCGTCGAAGCGGAACTGACGCGCGAGCGATTCCTGCAACTGGCGATCGATGTCGGGTCGAATGTATTTATTTACCCCCGCAATGTCAGGGTGTTTTTGGAGCCGGCTTCCGCCCAGGTTTAATTTTTAGGATTAATTCCCAGGCGTCTTACCGTGCTTGCATGAGGGAGTTTCGCTCAGGAGCCTGGGCCAGGCCTCCACCCAACCGCTTTCATGCCCGGCTCCTTCCACCACCTCAATTCGGGCACAGCCCCCGGCTTTCAAGGTGAAGGACTCTGCGATAAAGGATGGCACGATGGTGTCATCAGCCCCTGAAAAATGAATCTGCGGCAGTCCGCGTAGAACGTTGGCCACATCAATGGGATTAAGGGAGTCCGGCATCGGGCTTACCTTGTGGTAGCGGTTGAACGCTTCATGATCCAGGTTCCCTGCCACACTCCTCAAGCTAGTAACATCATCGCGCCGTGATGCAAGTAGCACCACAATTGCAGCACCACCCGAGTACCCGATTAACTCCAGGGGCTGATCCGGATGGCCGGCTTTTAGTATATTGACGGCAGCATTCATCGCATTCACCACCTGATTCGAAAATCGCTGGCTTGTCCATAATGCTTGCGTACAAGCAGGACTTTCATGCAAGCTGAATTGGCAGGGCCTGGCCAGGTAAATAACATTAGCAAAGGGATCACGCAATGCCAGTTGCAATCCTATCGCATGCCTTGGTGTTGGATCGGCAGAAGGCTCGGTTCTCGATAGCCAGGCTTTCCCATCCCCTTCCACGTACAGATGTATCGGCTTGCTGGCATCTTGCAGGCGGGTAAACACAGTCATGGCGAAGCCATCCACAGTCACAATGCGATGGCGCATGCCTTGAGTGTGCGCTTCAGAAAACAACCGCGTATTACTAACAGTGGCAGAACACCCACTAAGGAATGACAGGCCGGTTGCAAGCACTAACAAAAATAGCGGGGCAAGCCCCGCTATTTTTTTATCCATATTGATGAATTATAAAAATAAGATTAGAAATCGAACCTGGCCTGCAAGCGCGCCGTATGGCTCGTAAACTGGTTTTTGACTTCCGCATCATAACTCAGCAACAGGCTTTGTTGCAGCGACTGACCGACCGATGAGACGCGCAGGCTAGCCCCAAGATTTGCGCTATCGCGGGGCAAATCCAGGCCTTTCACGGTATAGGCGGAGCCGCCACCGACAAAACGCGCTGTCATATCCTGCGAGCGATCCGCCAGTTCATGGTTCCAGATGGTGCGCAGCTCAAGCGACGCATTCACGCCACCTTCATACAGGGGGAATAAAGCCTTCAAGCCGAGACCTGAGCGTAAAGAGTCGGTGTTATCTGCACTGATCTTTTGTGCACCCAAACCGTTTTCAGTATAGCTATCCTGGTTGAGATGGCTGTATGTCATGGAAGCAACCGGTATCAACCTCGCAGAACCAAGCTGGATCGGGTAACCGGCGTCTACCCTTGCACTGTATTGCCATGCATCGTGGCTACCGGTGATCTTATTGCCCAGCACCAGTTTTTTATCATCGAACTTATGCTGCCCCAACCCCAGCGCTGCATTCAAATACCATTGGTCGAATAGCCATGAAGCATAGGCCAATCCCTGGTAGCTATTGATGTCGGTACGATTGCCGGTGCGCACGCCTTTATCCTCAACATTGGATTGGCCGTAACTCAAGGCAGCGCCAACACGCACATTGCTATCAGAAACCAACGTATCAGCACCCGCTGCGAAACCATAGGCATCGATATCGTAGCCATCCACCCCGCTACGACGACCCTGGTCGCCACGTCCGCCAAAGCCTTGGAACCATACGCCACTGTCATTGGCGGCATCCCCGCTGGCGACGCCGCTATTGCCCGACGCTTTTGCAAGATGCGTCTCGCCCAGATGCGCACCGACCAGGCCATAGACACGATCTGTCAGGCCTTGTACGGCTTGCACCGATGCACCGTTTACTTCGGTGCGTAATTGTTCCGCTGCTTTTTTAACATCCTCATCCGTACTTAAATTCAATACTGTTCCTGCCAGCTCATTTACACCCTGATCACTACCTGTGTAAGCAAGCAAGGCGTTTAATGTAGGAACCGCTTTCCCATTTACTCCGACCTCTGATAAATCAGCAACCGAAGCCACTCCTGCAACTAAATTTCCAGCAGTATTTTTAGCGATTTCCCAAGTGACCAATGCTGAATTTTCAGCACTGGGCAAAATAGACCCGTAGAGCGTGTCTGAGAGTTTGAACCACTGGCCTGCTCTGACTGCAGAGTTTAGTTTAGGGGCGATTACTGCTAAATCAGCCGTACTGTTTGAACCGTCAATAGCAGCAGTACCGTTAAAAATTTTGAATATATTACCAAGCCCTGCGACATTACTCGAAGGCGTTTCAAGCGTTGAATTGAGTCCATATCCAGTGATTGTTGGAATAAATGTCATCGAGCTTGTAGAAACGGTTTTAACCGTCATATTTCCTGAGAAAATCCCACTGTTCTCAAAAGAGAAAATCCTCTCACCAATGGCGGTACCTACCCCATTTTGGTCAACCAAAATATTACCGTTGATTGAGCCTTCGTTTTTTAGTTCATGGACACCTGATCCAAGATAGATTTGGCCATTTATGGTCCCCTGATTGTTAATCTGGCTGTCTCTGACCCCCGCCTGGTTATTCAGTGTAAGGCCAACAAGACCTTTGGCTTCCTGAGCCCATATCCGCAAGGCATTTGCATCTACTGCTAACACATCACCAACGATCATGCCTGATTTAAGATTTGTAAGGCCCAAGTTGCCATGCTCGCCAGCCGCGCCTCCGTGTGCTGAAATCGCAATAGCATCACTACTTATCGTGCCGGCGTTTTCAATTTCCATTCCTTGCGCTCTGGAAAAGATAGCTGCTGCATATGTGCCTGTGGCCTGAATGACACCTCCTTGGCGATTGATAACTTTCATCTCGGCATCGTCATCACTGCCTATTGCGGCAGCAACGCCTAATGCACTTGCTGATGTACCTGCGATACCACTATTGCCGAATACATTCCCCCCACTAACCGTAATGGTCAGTGGAGATGTTCTATTCATGGATATGGTGCCTGCATTATCAATGGTCAAGCCTTCAATTTCTTCACCCGGATAAAAACCTTGAGCAGCACCCACGCCTGCATGATTTAGCGTAATGGTGCCGTTATTTATAATACTGATATCTTCAAACTCACCAGAAGCTGAAGAGGTATAAAACCCTCGCAAGGTACGTGTGTTTTTAGCGGCAGTGGCAATAATATCTGCAGTAGTCACACTCATCAGCATTTCACCATTATTAGTGAACTTGTTATTACCGCCATTGAGATTAACAAGGTAGTTGGTGGCTTGTGTACCACCAAGGTTTTCAATCCTGCCATTGTTTATGATGGTATTGCCCGCATTCACAAATAATGTGACGCTTGGATTCGCGGAGACATTGGGCTGCAAAACAGTACCGCTATTAATCCTTATATTAAGGTTATCAACGCCAGCCGCTGCACTAAACCCATTAGTATCTGTACCGCTGCAAGTAACCCTACTTCCGCTTGTTACAGGATCCGGCGTACAGTCGGCATTGGCATACGGCATCCAGCCAGCCATCATGGGTAGTGCAGCTACTGCCAGGTGAATCGCCTTCAGGCGAAAAACGAATTTGTTTTTTTGATGTTGCATTTCCATCCCCTTTAAATAGATCATTAGCAGGTCTACGCCTGTATGAAGGGATGAATTGCAACTCTTATGCCAGAATAATTATGTTAATAAAATCATACATATAAAGAAAATTTTGGATTTCAATGGCTATATGCAACCACCAACTTAAGCGCTGCTCTTGAATAATGGCTGCTAGCAACCACCACATTTGAAATTTGGTTGAAAATCAGGAGTGTATAGATAGCTTTTCTATATTTATTTAATGGCAGGCTCAGCCCTACAAGGAAACTAACAGCTTAAGCCACTATTAATTTCTCAAACTCATCTGCGGGCACTGGCCTGGAGAAGTAATATCCCTGCCCGTAATCGCAACCAGCGCCGACCAGCAGTTCAAGTTGCTCGCTGGTCTCGATACCCTCGGCGATCACCTTCATGCCCAGCTTATGGCCCATGACGATAATCGCTTCGCATAGCGCCATATTGCTGGCATGGTTCTGGATATTGGCCACGAACGACTGGTCGATCTTGAGGTAATCGATATTGAATTTCCTGAGGTAGGCCAGCGATGAATAGCCGGTGCCGAAGTCGTCGATGGCGATCTGGAAGCCGGCATTCCTGAAATTATCGAACTGGTGTATCACGCTTTCCTTGGCATCCAGCAACAGCCCTTCGGTGATCTCGATGGCGATGCTCTCGCCGGGCAGGTTCAGCGATGCCAAAAGCTGCACCCATGAAAAGTGGCCTTTGTTACTGCTCCTGAACTGCACCGGGGATTTATTGACACTGACCTGGAAGTTGGGGATGTTCGTCCTCCAGGCGGCGACTTGCCGCGCCGCTTCCCTGAACACCCAGTCGCCTATCTCGACGATCAGCCCGGTATCTTCAGCCACGGGGATGAATTCGGCGGGGCTCACCAGCCCACGTGAAGGATGCTGCCAGCGGATCAAGGCCTCTGCCTTGTGGATATTGCCTGTAGCCAACTCGACGATAGGCTGGTAAAACAGTTTGAACTGGTCCGCTTGCAACGCCAGGTGCAGGTCGCTGATGAGTCGCATGCGGTTGGATGCGGCTTCCTGCATGACCGGTGTGAAATAATGGAAGCGATTACGGCCATCGCGTTTGGCTGCATACATGGCCTGGTCTGCATTCTTCAGCAACACTTCGACATCCTCGCCATCTGCAGGGTAGATGCTGATGCCCATGCTGGTAGTGATGTATACCAGTTCATTATCGAGTTGAAACGGCTGTGCCAGTTTATCCAGGATAGTTTGGGCAATGCGCTCGATTACCCCCTGGTTCTCCAGGTCATTCAAAAGTACGGTGAATTCATCGCCGCCCAGCCTGGCAACCGTGTCCAATTCCCTGACGCAACTGGTTAGCCGTATCGACGCCTCTTTCAGCAGCAAATCGCCTTTGTCATGGCCGAAGCTATCGTTGATCTCCTTGAAATGATCAAGATCGAGATACAGCAAGGCGATCATCTGGTCGGAGCGGTGGCTCTTCTTGATTTCCTGCTTGAAGCGATCAAGGAAAAGCACACGGTTAGGCAGGTCTGTGATCAGGTCGTAATGTGCCAAGCGGACCACTTGCGCTTCTGCCAGTTTACGGGCGCTGATATCGGTATGCGTGCCTATCATGCGTACCGGGGTGCCATCCTCGGGATTCATGATCAGCATGCCGCGGCTTAATGTCCATTTCCACGAACCATCACCGCAGCGCAGGCGGAATTCCGACACATAGAACTGGGTCTTGTTTGCCAGGCAGGCATTCACTTCTTCCAGGTATTGTTCGTAATCGTCGGGGTGGATAAGGGTGCGGCCCGCCCATGGAGTGGGTTCAAGTTCATCATCCGGGTATCCGTACAAGGTTTTCCAGCGTGCGGAGCGGAATACTTCGTTGGTACGCAGGTCCCAATCCCAGACACCATCCCCCGCTCCTTCCAGTGCGAACTTCCAGCGTTCTTCGCTTAACTTCAGGGCGTCCCTGACATGAATCTGCTGGTTAAGCGTTTTGCGCACGAGCAGGTAAAGCATGGCAGTCGTGATGGTAATAAATGCCCATCCTTTGTAGATACTGTAGCGGGCGAACTGGGCACTTGAGGACACCATACTCTCGAGCACGGAGTCACTGAAGAATATCCAGCAAAGGCCAAACAACAAGTAGATGAGGACGACACGAAAGACGATAAAATCGACGTGGAGAAATTTTTTGAGGGAAAACTTCACCGCATCGATCTTCGGTTAGGAATGAGGTTCACGGCAATATCGATTACTTTTTAAATGAGCGCGTATTCTATTTTAAGTACGGCCTGCATTTAAGCAATATCTAATTGAATATAGCGGCACGTTTCAAGGAGAAAGCAGCTTAAAACTCCATAATGAATACGTTAGTATTCAAATAGCCTCTTGGAAAACAAACGGAACAGCACCAGCATGACCAGGGTCGCCACCCATATGGACCATAAGGTATGGGTAAGGAAATGGGCACCGCGCATTTGCTGCGTCCACCCCAAAAAGAAACCGATTCCAAGGCCGCCAAGAAATACCGCAAGCGCTTTTTTTGGCGCATGCGGCAGCCAGAATACCGCCAGTGCAGCCAGCCAGAGGCCGGTGCTGGAATGGCCTGTCGGGAAGCAATGTCCAGGGATAACATCCGCCGGGATATGATCGAGCAACCGGATGAATGGGGCAAACCCGCCGTAGCGATCCACATCCCATGGACAATGCAGCACCGAATACTGCTTGATGCCGCGTATGCAATACGGCACCAGCAATGACGCCAGCACCACGAACTGCAGTCGAGGCCTGGCAAATGCAGACACACGCTTGAGCGGTCGTACCAGGTCGACGATAACGATGGCCAGCATGACCAATCCAAAGTCCACGAATATCTGCTTCAACCAGACATGGGCAAACCGATAGGCAAACCCCGAGTTGCGCCAAGGAAATGCATGCAGCTCTTTATTGTAGTAATAATCCTCTATCCGCAGATCGACATTGGTAAACGTGCCTATCAGCAGGAACACGATGGCAGACAGGATAAGCGCGACGACGGTGTATAGATAGATACGTCGCTTCAGCGGCATGCCCGTGCTGCCCGCATCGAGAAACAGATGCTTGTGTCGCGGCGATATGCTGTTAATGGTTTGCATGGTAGGAATGCGCCGCGAGTTTCAGGTCACCCTGCTTGAATGCGCTGGATGCTGTTTGGTAATAGGCGATGGCTTCCTGCAATAGCACTTCATCCATGCCGGTTTTTACCGCATCGTAGGTGACCGGGTCGATGCGGTAAGCCTCCGATTTCTTCTTGGGCGATAGCACGACCAACGTGTCGTTTTTGTAGTAGCCCAGCTCCTGGTAGTTGCTGATGAATGCGCGAGGTGCAGCTTTATGCTCAGCGAACAGCGACTCCCCGAAAAAGCTGCCATCGTCTTTCGCACTGACCAGGTCCACCAATGTCGGCGCGATATCGATCTGGCTCGCCATGCGCTTCTCCACAGCCGGCTTCAGCATGTCAGGCGCGTAAAAAATCAGCGGGATCCGGTATTTCGCCACCGGCAGCCGGGTCTTGCCCGCCACTGAGGAACAATGATCGGCCACGATGACGAACAGGGTATCCTTGAACCAGGGTTTGGTCTTGGCATCTTCCAGGAATTTGCCGATGGCGTAATCGGTATACTTGACCGCACCTAAACGGTCCCCCTGCGGCAAGTCAACTCGCCCTTCCGGGAAGGTAAACGGCCGGTGGTTGCTGGTGGTCATGATGTGCGCAAAGAACGGTTGATGGGCACTGGCCTTCTGGTCGAACGTGGTCAATATGTTGTTAAACAGGCTTTCATCGGCCACACCCCATACATTTTCTGAGGCAATCGTGCGTTTGTCGAAATCGGTACGGTCGACGATCTGGTAATCGTTGCTGCGGAAATACCCGTTCATGTTGTCGAAATACCCGTAGCCACCGTACAGGAACATGGAAGAGAAGCCGCGTGCCTTCAGGAGTTCGCCGATAGTGGCCAAATGGTCGTTATCCGGCCGGTGGATGATGGCCTGGCCCGGGATGGGCGGCGTACCCAGCGATACAGCCTCCAGGCCCCGTACAGTACGGGTGCCGGTGGCGTAGACATTTTCGAACTTCAGGCCTTTGCTGGCGATATCGTCCAGGTAGGGCGTCAAGTTCTGCTTGCTGCCGTAGGCGCCTACATAGTCGGCAGAGAGGCTTTCCACCATGATCACCACGATGTTCTTCGGTGCCCTGGTCAACGGCCCCAGGCGTTGCGATGGACGGTCGCCCATCGGCAGTTGCCCGCCAGCCGGCATGCCCATGAGCGGGGCGCGTTTCACGCCTTGTTGCAGCAAAATCCTGTCTGCCTGGTGCTGGGGGATGGTCGCATAAAAGCGGTTATAGTCCAGTTCATTACGTCGCATGGCCGCCGCCAGGTTAAACAGGCCGTTGCCGGCAAGCTCGCTGGCGTACATGTTATTGCCCACCTGCATCTGGTCGACATTCGCAACCAGGTAGCTGCCTACCGGCAAGGCGATAGCCATTGCTGCCAGTACTGCCCGTTTTTTCCAGCTAAGCGGCAGTACCGGGAACTGGATGCGCGCGTGGAAAAACCAGGTAATGGCGCCGGCAATGACGGCGATCACACTGAGGATAAAGGGCACCGGGTAGGACTCGTAAATATTGCCGATGACTTCATGCGTGTAGATCAGGTAATCCACTGCGATGAAGTTGAAGCGCGTCGTGAACTCGTTCCAGAATACGTATTCCGCCACCAGCCCGAACAACAGGCTGTAGGTGACGACCAGCACGAATCCCCAGCGCATGCCATGCACTATCTTACTGGCCCGCAGGCGATTGCTTACTAGGGCCTCTACCAGCAACAGGGGCGCTGCCAGGTAAGCCAGCGCATTGAGGTCGAACCACAGGCCCAATCCCAGCATGTTGATCGATTCGCCCAGGCTCAATTGAGTAATGCCAACCTCATGCCACAGCAGCAGTCGCAAGCCAAACCATAGCGTCAATGCCAGCCCGCCCAGCAATAAAGGCAACCGGACATGCAGGCGTGCTGTGTCGGCTGGCTGGTGAGTATTAGGAAACCCTAACAGGCTGGCGATACGCTGGAAATAGGGTCGGTGATGGTCTGCAAAAGCAATCGCGGATATGTGTTTCATGACATCTCTAAGGAAAAGGATGGCTTTACTAGCGCAATCCATATGCCAGAGAAAGAAAGAATCCGTATTGCGGGGTAAAAAAATAAAGCTGTCAGTAAATTAATATAGCAATATCAAAAGCTTAATTTATCTACAGACGCCTCCCAATTGAAAATGCAGCCAAAGCTCGAAGAAAGAAAGAGGAGGTTTACTGCAGGGATGACGAGGTAATACACGCAAAAATTGTGAGTTCATACAAAAATTGCATGAAAAGCGTGGTCACTCTTCGTTGGCGCAATTCAGTGCGGAAGGCGCTGAAGCCAGGACAGCTCCGCTGGCATCGATCCACGCTACGGCCCTGACCCGCGAATCCAGTTTGCAGGCATCGATATACCCGATGGAGCCGGATGTTTCAGCCACGAAGCGCAGCATCGCTTCTTGCGAATTGACGACACGCGGCGGGGAAATACCATGGAAATAAGCATTGTTCCAGTAATCGGCCTGCGTTTCCGGCATATTGCCCATGACGCGTTGCGAAAACTGCTGGCGAATCGGGTTGCCCGCGGCCAGGTTCACCGGCTGCATGCGCTTGCCATCCGCCCAATACAATTTCTTTTTAAGGAAGATCAGCGACAGGTCTACGGCACCGAGCGGTCTCGGGGCTTCTGCGCGAGGCACAATCACAGCGATGGCACCGCCCTCCGCTGCAAAAAGCGGGATGGGTATCGCAACCACACCCAGTAACAAGAGGAGGAATAGGCGCATCAAAACAGGATGGCGAATGAAGCCAGGAAGCCTTTGGGGGATTCCACCCGCTCTTTGTCCCCACCGACATATTCCATCTTTAACACCTGGCTGGGCGTCATGCGCCAGGCGGTCCCTAGTACCCAGCGTTCGCTGGAACCCTCCGCGGGACGATTGAATGTCTCGACGCGCGCAATGCCGAACCATCGGTTCCCTAGCGGGGCGACTCCCTGCAGGTATGCGCCGCCGCCGCCATCATGGCCATTCGTGTACGTGCGCTCCAGGAACTCGCCGCTGTATTCCCAGCCGTGATGCTCGATGAAGAAATCCACACCTGCCATGCGGTAACGCGTTTTCACGTCGAGGTCTTCCACCGTCTCCAGCAGGCTGAATCCGAGCTTGACCTTGCCGGTCAGCTGCAGGCGCAGGCCCTTGGTATCCTGGTAAGGGATCCTGTCGTCCTTATCCCGGTCGCTATCCTGCATGGCTTCCATGTAGACCGTGTATTCAAGCGCCTGGTCTGCAAACGGTTGCGCGCCATAGAGCATGACGCCGCTGACCGACTCCGCAAACAGGCGGCTGGTCACGAGCGGCCGGGAAGCCGTCCATTGCAATGGCGCGGCATGGATAAGGTTCCAGCGGCCAGCAGGCGTGAGGAAGCGCCCCGCCCTCAGATTGATTTTTTCCGACAGGTTGTAATCGAAGTAAAGACGCTCTACGTCGAAAAAAGCATCCTGGGTGGAGAGGTTGCCTTTCCTGCTCCTGACCAGCGGCTTCTCGATCTCCAGTTCGGAGAAAAAGCGGAAACGGCTATCCCCCTCCCATTTCAGGAACAAGCTCAGTTCATTCAGGGATGCATCGACATGACCGCCAGGATGGAAGTTCACGGTGGCACTGCTATACCCGCCAAGGCCGAATCCGGACATCAGGCTGTCTTCGTCGGCATGGGCCGGCTTGCAGAGGAAACAGGTGGCGACTACACTGACTGCCAAAAACTGGCATAGACCTTGAATACCGATCCCCCGCCAGCGTTGCTGATCTCGCGTATGAACTGGTATCAAATTCGCTTTACGCAGCATGGGGAGTCTTCGCATGGGAACTCTTCAATAATTTTTCAATTAGCCGCATTCTCTCACTGAACCTTATGCCACGAACAGCATTACAGCTTCGCCATATGCTCCTAGCAGCGTTCCTGCTGATTGGCTTATTGCCGGCCACCCTCGTCACAGGAATGGCGTACTACGAGGCCAGGACTGCCTTAGCGACCGAAATACAGCGCGGCATGACAGCGCAGGCCAATGCCACGGCGGCTGAAATCGACCGTATCATGTTTGAACGCCTGCAGAATATCGCATCGTGGAGCAAACTCGAGGTGATGCAGGATGTAAGGATAGGCGATATCGACAAACGTCTTTCGACATTCCTTGCAGACTTGAAAGGCAGTTATCGCGATGTGTATAGCGATCTCTACGTCATCGACAATACCGGCAAGATCATCGCCTCCAGCACCCCCGGTGAGTTAAGCACGCAATCCATCCCATCTAGCCCATGGCTGGAGACCTCATTATCAAAAAAGAAGATCCGTGTAGGGCAGATTGCAAATGAACTGATGCCTATCTCCGCAGACATCACCGATGAGATACAGGGCACAGGCACCATCGGCCAGTTAATCACGGTATTTAACTGGCGGCAGATGGATACGGTGCTATCGAATACCGTCGCCGGGCGCAGCGCTGCTGCCATCTTTGACGCAGAGGATAACCAGCTGGCAAGCACGAGCCGCTGGTTGAAGATGCAGAAAGAAAGGAAACTCTCAGCAATCGCGCCGACCAGCGGCTACCAATCATTCAAAGGGTTTTCATGGCGGGTGGAGATCGCGCAAAGCCACGGCCAGGCATTAAGACCTGCGCGGCACATGGCGTATATCTTTGCCGCCCTGCTGGCCGCCACTGTCGTGCTGGCGGGGTTTATCGCCGTGCCCATCGCCACCTCGATCACCGGCCCCCTGGCGCGGCTGACCGAGTTTGCCAATGAGTTCATCAATGCCCCCAGCGCCATTTTGCCGCCGGCGGAAGGCCCGATGGAGATCGTGGCCATGTCGCATGCATTCAGCAAGATGCTGGCCGACCTTGAACGGCTCAATGAAAACCTGACGCGGACTGCAAAACTGGCGGTTGTGGGTGAAATGGCGGCGGCGATGAGCCATGAAGTACGCACGCCGCTCGGCATTTTGCGCTCCTCCGCGCAATTGCTCATGCGCGAACCGGGGCTGACGGAAGAAGGCCGCGAAGTATGCGGATTCATCATCAGCGAAACAGACCGCTTGAACAAGCTGGTCAGCACCCTCATCGATTCGGCCCGCCCCAGGCTGCCGGAATTCAGCATGGTCAACGTGACTGAACTGGCCAGGCAGGCCATTGCGATGTTGCGTATTCGCGCAGAGACTAAAAACATAGCGCTCGAGTTTGAGGGCGAGGGGGCGTATTCAGCCAGGTGCGATGCGGAACAGATAACGCAGGTTCTCCTCAACCTGTTACTGAATGCGATCCAGGTTCTGCCTGAAGGTGGAAGTGTCGTTGTCGCTATCTGGCCATCACCTCCCCACCTTATCATCAGCATCGCGGATAATGGACCTGGCGTCCCGGCCAACCAGCGCGACCAGATTTTCGATCCGTTCTTTAGCCAGCGGCCAGGTGGCACCGGCCTGGGCCTGGCGATCGTCAAGCAGATCATGACTGCACACCATGGCCGTATCGACGTTTACGAGAGCAGTCTGCAGGGGGCCGAGTTCCGCCTGCAACTGCCGATGACAGGAGCTTGACCAGATGACAAAGCTAAAACGCATCCTGGCGCTGGACGATGAGTCCAGCATGCGCCGCCTGCTGCAGATCAGCTTGCGCCAGGCAGGGTATGAGCCTGTGCTTGCCAATGACGGCAAGGAAGCGTTGGGCATACTCAAGAAGGGCGGCATAGACCTCGTCGTCAGCGATCTGCATATGCCGGTGATGGATGGATTGCAGCTGCTGGCAGCCATGCGCAGCGAGCAGATCGACGTCCCGGTCATCATCATCACAGCCCAGGGCGAAATCCGCACGGCAGTGGAAGCCATGAAACTGGGCGCTGCCGACTACATATTGCGTCCGTTTGACCTGGAGACGCTGGAGATCTCCATTAACCGTATCCTGTCGGCGACGCGCCTGAAGATCGAAAACCAGTTCCTGCGCGAGGAGGCCGGGCAGGATACGGCAGCCAGCATCATCGGCAGCAGCGATGCCCTGCAGAAAGTCCACCGCGCCATCAGCCAGGTGGCACCGGAGAAAGCCACTGCGCTGATCACCGGCGAAACAGGTACCGGCAAGGAGCTGGTAGCGCATGCCATCCATACCTTATCGCCGCGCAGGAGCTCACTGTTTGTCGCAGTGAACTGTGCTGCCATTCCTACCGAAATGCTGGAATCGGAATTGTTCGGTCACGAACGGGGTGCATTCACCGGCGCCTTGAAAGAACGCATCGGTAAATTCGAGCTGGCAGATGGCGGTACGCTATTCCTGGACGAGGTCACGGAAATGCCCATCCAACTGCAGGCGAAACTGTTACGGGCCTTGCAGGAAGGCACCATCGAGCGCCTCGGCAGCAACCGCAGCATCACCGTCGATAACCGCATCATCGCCGCGACCAACCGCGACCCGTTACAGGCGATCAAGGACGGGAAATTGCGTGAAGACCTGTATTACCGCCTGAACGTATTCAGGATCGACCTGCCGCCATTGCGCGAACGTAAAGGCGACATCCCTATCCTGGCGCACCATTTCCTCAAGCGCCGCAACTTGCTGATCGACGATGAGGCGATCCATAGCCTGGAAGCGTACACCTGGCCCGGCAACATACGCGAACTCGAAAATGTGCTGGAACGGGCTGCCATCATCAGCGGCGGCGAGACCATCGGCTTGCAGCATTTGCCGGAAGACATCGCAAAGACCGCACCACTTGTCCCGCACTCCGATGCGGCAGAAGAAACCCCTATTGAAGGCATGGCGGTGACGGCTTTACCGGTCGCCGTGGAAACATTGGAAAAGAAACTGATCCTGGCAGCACTCACCCAGTCCAGGGGCAATAAAAGCCGCGCTGCCAAGTTATTGCAGATCAGCGAACGCTCCCTGTGGTACAAAATAGGCCGTTACGGGATTAAGGATTCTGTTTAAATTCCAATAAAAACAGCAGGCAACAGCTTGCCAGGCTGTCGGCAGGTACACTGTTCGGCTATAATCCGGATATCAATCAATCGAACCTAGGCCATACCCCGTTAATGATCAAAAAACTGCTGCAAAGAGTTTTCAGTGCAAAGAAAAAGCCCGTCAGCAATGCCACTGCGAAAGATCATGCCGATGAAAGTCATGGCAAGAAAGTTCGTCCCAGTAAAGCCCATGCAAAGTCCAACGCCAGCCACGACAAGGCCAAGCGCATTGCCAGCAAGATCCACCGCATAGACCGCAACCTGCTCAGCAACGGCGCGATCAAGACGACGGAAGGCCTGCAGAAAGCCGGCTTTGAAGCGTATGTCGTCGGCGGTGCCGTGCGCGACCTGCTGCTGAAACGGCGCCCCAAGGATTTCGACATCGCCACGGATGCCACCCCGGAAGAGGTGAACCGCGTATTCCGGCGCTCGCGCATCATCGGCCGCCGCTTCCGCCTTGTGCATGTGATGTTCGGCGATGAAACGCTGGAGGTATCCACGTTCCGCGGCAGCCACCTGGCCGACAGCGAGCAGGACGATGCCAAGGTAGCCGACAGCGGCCGCATCTTGCGCGACAACGTATTCGGCAACCAGGAGCAGGATGCCATCCGCCGCGACTTCACCGCCAATGCCCTGTATTACGACCCGGCGACCGAGGAAATCCTGGATTTCCATAACGGGGTAGCCGACCTGCAATCAGGCCTGTTGCGCATGATAGGGGACCCCACCACGCGCTACCGCGAAGACCCGGTGCGCATGCTGCGCGCCATCCGGCTCTCCGCCAAATTAGGCCTGAAAATAGACAAGGCCACCGAAGCGCCCATCCCCAAACTGGCCGATGCGCTGCATGACGTCCCTGCTTCGCGCCTGTTCGATGAAATGCTCAAGCTGTTCCTGTCCGGCCACGCCATCGAGAGCGTGACCGCACTGCGCCAGCACGGCCTGCACCATGGCCTGTTGCCCATGCTGGATGTAGTGCTCGAGCAGCCAATGGGCGAGCGCTTTGTAACGCTGGCGCTGAAGAATACCGATGACCGCATACTCGCAGGAAAATCGGTATCGCCTAGCTTCCTGTTTGCCACCCTGCTCTGGCACGAAGTGCTGTCAGCCTGGGATAACTACCAGAAACAGGGTGAACGTCCGCTGCCGGCATTGTTCCTGGCCATGAACGAAGTGACCGACATCCAGGCGGAGAAGCTGGCGATCCATAAGCGCTTCAGCACCACGATGAAAGAGATATGGGGCTTGCAGCCGCGTTTCGAATTGCGCTCGGGACGGCGTCCCTTCTCGTTGCTGGAGCATCCACGCTACCGCGCTGCCTATGACTTTTTGCTGCTGCGCTGCGAATCCGGCGAACTGGATGCCGGTCTTGGGGAATGGTGGACAGAGTTTGCCGTTGCGGACAGCGCAAGGCGCCTGGAAATGCTGCAGCCGAATACCGAACCCGCCAAGCGCCGACGCCGCAAACGCAAACCTTCAGGTAATGCAGGCTCCAGTTCCGGCTCAGGCCAGTAGCAGCAAGCATGCAGAAAGCATTCATCGCATTAGGCAGCAACCTGCAAGAGCCGCAGCAACAGGTCATGCAGGCATTTGCAGAGATCAAGCGCCTGCCGAAAACCCGCTTGTTACGCACATCCTCGCTGTACAGCAGCTTGCCGCTGGGCGCGGGCAATGTGCACCAGGAGCAGGATCCGGAATTCATCAATGCCGTAGTGGAAGTCGAAACCGACCTCACGGCGCGCGAACTGTTGCGTGGCCTGCTCGCCATCGAGAAAACGCACGGCCGGCAACGGCCGTACCCGAATGCCCCCAGGGTACTGGACCTGGACTTGCTGCTTTACAGTAACCTGGCGATGGCGACGGAAGAGCTGACCTTGCCGCATCCGCGCATGCATGAGCGCGCATTCGTGCTGCTGCCCCTGGCGGAGATTGCGCCGGATTTATCGCTGGCAAGGTATGGAAAAGTAAGTACCCTGGCCCAACAATACAGTGCACAGGGTGTAAAAAAGCTGGCCCAGGATTCTGTTAAGCATTAGCTTTCAAGAATCACAGACTGGCAATCGACACGGAAAGACACGGCAGCGAATAAAGCAGCCCGGAAAGATTAAGCGCATGAGCATTTTTGACAAGTTTCATTACATCGTGGTTGAAGGTCCGATCGGCAGCGGCAAGACCACGCTTGCGCGCAAGCTGGCGGATCGCTATTCCGTCAACCTGCTGCTGGAAAATGCCGAGGCCAATCCTTTCCTGCCGCGCTTCTACCAGGATGCGCCGCGTTACTCCCTGCCTACCCAGCTGTTTTTCCTGTTCCAGCGCAGCAACCAGATCCGCGACCTGAGCCAGCGCGACATGTTTTCGCAGGCCACTATCGCCGATTTCTTCCTGGAAAAAGACCCGCTGTTCGCACGCCTGAACCTGGACGACGAAGAGCTGGCCCTGTACCTGCAGATTTACCAGCACCTCCAGTTGCGCGTTTCGCCGCCGGACCTGGTGATCTACCTTCAAACGCCGGTGGATGCATTGGTAGAGCGTGTGGAGCAGCGCAACGTCAGTTACGAACAGGACATTCCCCGCGAATACCTGGCCCGGCTGTCGGACGCCTACAGCGAGTTCTTCCACCAGTACACGGCGTCGCCCCTGCTCATCGTCAACAATGAAAACCTGGATATCGCCAAGGCGGACAATGACGCTAAAAATGATGAAGCGTTGGATCTGCTGGTTGAGCGCATCATGCAGATGCGCAGCAGCCGCGAATTCTTCAACCCCAACCTGGAGTAAGGCATGAACCTGCACACACTCCAGCAGATGGCGGAACGCAATGAAAAAATCGCCGCACTCACCTGCTACGACGCCAGTTTTGCCGCGCTGTGCGAGCAGGCAGGCGTCGATATCCTACTGGTGGGCGACTCCCTGGGCATGGTGCTGCAGGGCGGCAATAACACGCTGGCGGTGACCCTGCATGAAATGCAATACCACACACGCTGCGTGGCGAAGGGTGCCAAGTCTGCCTACATCATCGCCGACATGCCCTTCGGCAGCTACCAGCAATCGCCGGAACAGGCCTTCCGCAATGCCACCAGGCTGATGTCCGCAGGGGCGCACATGGTGAAACTGGAGGGCGGCGACGTCATGCTGGAAACCGTCGAATTCCTGGTTCAGCGCGGCATCCCCGTCTGTGCGCACCTCGGCTTCACGCCGCAATCGGTCAACCAGCTAGGCGGTTACCGCGTGCAAGGCAGAGGCGAAGAAGATGCCGGGCAACTGCTGGCCGATGCCGAAGCCCTGCAGAATGCCGGTGCCAGCCTGCTGGTGCTGGAAATGATACCTGCCACGCTGGCAGGACGGGTAACCGCTGCCCTCCGCATTCCGACCATCGGTGTCGGTGCCGGCATTGCGTGCGATGGGCAGGTGCTTGTGCTGCAGGATCTACTGGGCATATTCGCCGGCAAATCGCCGCGCTTCACCAAGAACTTCATGCAGGGTGCAGCCAGCATCCAGGACGCGGTGGCCGCTTATGTACTAGCCGTAAAGGACTCCAGCTTCCCTGCAGCTGAGCATAGTTTCTGATGGAAATCATTGAATCTGTCGCTGCGCTCAGGGAGCGCCTCAGTAGTGAACTATCCATCTGCCTGGTGACCACCATGGGCAACCTGCATGCCGGCCATATCCACCTGGTCGAACTTGCCCGCCAGCATGGACAATGCGTAGTGGTCAGTATCTTTGTCAATCCGCTGCAGTTCGGGCCGAATGAAGACCTGGCCAGTTATCCCCGCACCCCGGCGGAAGATTTCGCCAAGCTCGAAGCCGCCGGTGCCGATATCGTATTCGCGCCCAACGTGGATGAAATGTACCCGACGCCGCAGACCATGATGGTCACGCCGCCGCCCATCGCCAGCGAGCTATGCGGCGCATCCCGCCCCGGGCATTTTGACGGGGTGGCGACCGTGGTGCTCAAACTGTTCAACATCGTACTATTCAACAAAACCCAGCCGCAAGCGGCGATATTCGGCAAGAAAGACTTCCAGCAGCTATTCATCGTCAGGGAATTAGTCGGCCAGTTCAACCTGCCGATCCGTATTATCGCGGGCGACACGGTGCGTGAAGCGGACGGCCTGGCGATGAGCTCGCGCAACGGTTACCTGGATGCGGCACAAAGGCTGGAAGCGCCGCGTTTACAGAAGACATTGCAGCTTGTCGTAGACGCTGCAAAAAAAACACGCGGCGACTATGCCGGCATCGAGGCACAAACCGCGCAGTTCCTCACCCAGCTGGGCTGGGGTGTCGAATACATTTCCATACGCTCGGCGAACACCCTGCTGCCGGCAACGGCAGGGGATACTGCGCTTATCGTGTTGGCTGCCGCCAGGCAAGGCCGTACGCGGCTCATTGATAATATTGAGTTTAATCTGGATTAGCCGTCGATCATCCGAGCAGGCGCTTTTTTGCCCTGGCAGGACTTAGCGTCTATAATGTGCCTGATTTACCCCACCTTCTACATTAATTCACAGGACACCCATGCAAAGAACCATGCTCAAATCCAAGCTTCACCGCGTGCGCGTAACGCATTCGGAGCTGGACTATGAGGGATCCTGTGCCATTGACGAGTCGTTGCTGGAAGCCGCCGATATCCGCGAGTACCAGCAGATCGATATCTACAACGTCAATAACGGCGAGCGTTTCAGCACCTATGCCATACGCGCGCAACGCAACTCCGGCATCATCTCGGTCAACGGCGCTGCGGCACGCAAAGCCCATCCTGGCGACTTGCTGATCATCGCCACATATGCCGCGTATAACGAGATCGAGCTGGAAAAATTCAAGCCGCAACTCGTTTACGTCAATGCCGGCAACCAGATGGTGGAGCAGCGTCGCGATATCCCCGTCCAGGCTGCCTGACCGCCTTGCACTCAAGGGCATTCGATACCGCCATACCATTATTGGCAACACCAACCAGTCACTACAGCGTCTCATCAAGGAATCCATGGAATTAGAAGCAATGAAACAGGCCGTCGTTGACGCGCTGGAAGATATTAAGGGCTACGATATCGCGGTGATGGACGTGCGCAAACTGACCTCGATGGCCAGCTACATGATCGTTGCCAATGCCACGTCGACCCGCCAGACCAAGGCGATGGCTAACAATGTGCGCGAAAAGCTGAAGGAACTGGGCGCTGAAGTGCGCGGTACCGAAGGCGAGAAAGAAGGCGAATGGGTGCTGGTCGACCTGGGCGACATCATCGTGCACATCATGCTGCCGGCAACACGCGCCTACTACAACCTTGAGCAACTGTGGGGTGCCGCCGAAGGCCACCGCCACGTCAACAGCAACTCCACCCTGAACTAACCCTTTAGTCGCGCCTGCACGCCGTGAAACTGCGCATCATATCCGTAGGCCACAAAATGCCGGGCTGGGTTGAAACAGCTTGCGCAGAATACCTCAAGCGCATGCCGCGCGAAGCCAAGGTCGAGATCGTCGAAATCAAGCCCGATAAACGCGCGCAAGGCAAAAACTCCGCCACCGTACAGGAAGCTGAAGCCAAGCGCATTATCGAAGCATGCGGGCGGGATTACCTGGTCGCACTGGACGAGCGCGGCGCCGAGGTCACTACCCTGCAACTCGCCGAACGCATGGAGTCCTGGCTGGGCAATGGTCGCGATGTCGCATTGGTGATCGGCGGGGCCGATGGACTGCATGCGGACATCAAGTCGCGGGCCGACTGGCTATGGAGTTTATCCAAACTGACCTTGCCGCACGGCATGGTGCGCGTATTGCTGGCTGAGCAACTTTACCGCGCCTGGACAGTCATCAATAACCATCCCTACCATAGAGAATAGGCAGCCGGCTGCCGCCACTATGCAATCCCTTCCCCAGCAATACGCAAAATCCCTGGTATGGTTTCGCCGCGACCTGCGTGATTATGACCAGGCAGCGCTTTATCATGCGCTAAAGGCGTCAAGCAAAGTGTATTCTGCCTTCGTATTCGACACTGAAATCCTCGACCAGCTGGCGGATAAACAGGACAGGCGCGTTGAGTTCATTTACGAAAGCATCCGGGAACTGAAGGACGCGCTGGTGAACCAGGGCGGCGATCTGATCGTATGCCATGGCCATGGCGGCGAAGAGATAGTCAAACTGGCCAAGTCGTTAAAGGTGGAAGCCGTTTATAGCAATCGCGACTATGAGCCCGCTGCTATCAAACGGGATGCGCAAGTTGCCGACAATCTGGCGAAACTGGACATCGAATTTCTGCAGTACAAAGACCAGGTATTATTCGAACAGGATGAAGTGCTCACCCAGCAAGGCAAGCCGTATGGCGTATTCACCCCGTACAAAAATGCACACCTTAAAAAACTGGACGATTTTTACCTGAAGGCCTACCCGGTCGGCCGTTATATCAAGCATCTTGCCAAGCCTCAAAATGATTCAGGCATGGGCAAAATGCCGACCCTGGAATCGATGGGCTTTGAACGTACCAACCTCGCGCAGATGAAGTTGCCCACGGGCATGGCTGGCGGAAAGCAGCTATTCGAGGATTTCACTGACCGCATCGGCCAGTATAAAGATGCGCGCAATTTCCCTGCGGTAAAAGGTCCATCCTATTTATCCGTGCATCTTCGCTTCGGCACGGTATCCATACGCCAGCTCGCCAGAACCGCATGGAACATGGGCGGCAGCGGTGCCGAAACATGGCTCAGCGAACTGATCTGGCGCGACTTCTATTTCCAGATACTTCACCACCATCCACAACTGGCAGACGGCCGGGCATATAAAACCGAATTCGATGCCCTGCCCTTCCCCAACGACAAAACGCTATTCAAAGCCTGGTGCGAAGGCAGGACCGGCTATCCATTGATCGATGCCGCCATGCGCCAGATCAACCAGACCGGCTATATGCATAACCGCCTGCGCATGGTGGCCGCCAGCTTCCTGGTAAAAGACCTGCTCATAGACTGGCGCTGGGGAGAGCGCTATTTTGCGGAAAAGCTGATCGATTTCGATTTCAGCGCCAATAACGGCGGATGGCAGTGGGCCGCCTCCACCGGTTGCGATGCACAACCCTGGTTTCGCATATTCAACCCCATCACCCAATCGGAGAAGTTCGACGGTGCCGGTAAATTCATCCGCAAATACGTGCCGGAATTAAACTCCTGTAACGAAAAGGAAATCCATGCGCCATGGCTGATCAAACCAGAGCGCCTGAAAGAACTGAACCTGGAAATCGGCAAGGATTACCCTGCCCCGCTTGTCCATCATGCTTCGCAGCGTGAGCGAGCACTAGCTTTATACAAGTCCGGCAGCTGATCCAGCCTGGTGTACCGCTTAAGCCATCTAGCTGGAGGCGTATTTCTTCAGGAGATGACTTCCGACATTCGCCGGCCTGGCTTCATTACCCTTGCGCGTGACCATTTCATCTTAAGTCGCCCTTAGGCATAGCGCGACTCAAAGCAATCTGCGGGACTAAGAGGCATCTTGATCCCTCATTCCCGAATCGGGAAATCCAGCTTATGTTACATTTATACAACACCCAAATACGGGCGATTCAGGCACGCCCGAATCGCCCGCTAAAACAGTAGACAAGCCATATGCGCTAGGTTAAAGTGGCACCGATATCAACTAGTCTAGCCACTTTTCTAGACCGAATAATTACCTGGGACGATGCATGCGTATCAAAAAAATAACACTGATTTCCGCCTTGCTTATGGCGTCCCTATTGAGCGGCTGTGCATCCCAGGCAAATAGAGATCCGCTTGAAGGCTTCAATCGTGGCGTCTATAAATTCAACGATACTGCCGATAAAGCGGTACTCAAGCCGATAGCGGGTGCTTACAAAGCGGTATTGCCCAGCCCCGTTCGTACAGGCATCAGCAACTTTTTCGGCAACCTGAATACCTTCATCACCACCATTAACGACCTGCTCCAATTCAAGTTTGATAAAGCCGCGACCGACGCTGGGCGTTTTGTGATCAACACCACATTCGGTATCGGCGGTTTGATCGACTGGGCCTCCATGGACGGCATCGAACAGCGTAACGAAGATTTCGGCCAGACATTGGGCCACTGGGGCGTAGGCTCTGGTGCCTACATCGTATTGCCTCTGTTGGGACCAAGCACGATACGCGACACAGGCGGCCTGGTCGTGGATACATTCGCCTTCGATCCGCTTAGTTACATAGAAGACCCGGCCACACGCAATTCACTGCGCGCAGTCAAGTACGTGGACAAACGTGCGCAATTGCTGCCTGCCAGCGACCTGCTGGACGATGCAGCGCTTGATCCATACGCCTTCATGCGTGACGCTTATTTCCAGCGCCGTGCCAGCCAGATCCAGGATGGCATCGTCCCTGCCGAAATGCTGATGGATGAAGACATGCCGATGGACAGCAACTCGACTACGCCAACCAAATAGAGGCCAACCAAATAAAGCTGCCCTGAAATACTTGCCTGGGGACTAAGCCAGGCAATAAAGAAGCCCCAGTCGGGGCTTTTTTATTGCCTACGATTTACTCTAACCGGCTAGAGACTACTCGCCCGCCACCGTCATTTGCTCGATCAGTATAGAGCCGACCTGTTTAGAGCCCTGCACCAGGACGTCATTGCCGATAGCGACGATCTGCTTGAACATATCGGCCAGGTTTCCGGCAATGGTGATTTCCTCGACAGGATAGGCAATCACCCCATTTTCCACCCAGAAACCGGCGGCACCGCGCGAGTAATCACCGGTCACCATATTGATGCCGTGCCCGAGCAACTCCGTTACCACCAACCCGGTGCCCATCGTCTTCAGCAAGGCATTGAAGTCTTGATCGCCATGGCTGACCACAAGATTGTGGTTACCGCCGGCATTGCCCGTGGTCGTCATGCCAAGCTTGCGTGCCGAGTAGCTGGAAAGGACATATCCCTGCAGTACCCCATCCTGGACAAGGGTGCGAGAGGTCGTGGCCACACCTTCATTATCGAAAGGCGCACTTGCCAGGCCGCGTAACAAATGCGGCTGCTCCTGTATGGTTACGAGCGGTGACAGTACCTGCTTACCCAGGCTATCCAGCAGGAAGGAAGATTTACGGTACAGGCTGCCGCCGGAAATGGCGCTAATGAGATGCGAGATGAGGCCCGAAGCCAGCGAGGATTCGAACAATACCGGCACCTGCGCAGTCTTCAGCTTGCGTCCGCCCAGTCGGCGCACGGTGCGCTCGCCGGCGATGCGGCCGACGAACTCGGCAGTGTCCAGGTTATCTGCACTGCGTGCGCTGCTGTACCAGTAGTCCCGTTGCATGTTTTCACCGTCTTCGGCGATGACCGAGCAACTGAACCCGTGCCGCGAACTGGCATAGCCGCCGGTAAATCCATGGCTGTTGGCATAGGAAAACAGGCCTTCGTAGGTAGATACCGCCGCGCCTTCGGAATTGGTGATGCGGGCATCGACCGCCTGTGCCGCCGCTTCGCATTCCTTGGCCAGTTCCAGCGCCTCGTCTACGCTGATGTTCCAGGGGTGGTGCAGATCCAGGTCGGGAATATGCTTGGCCATCAGTTTGGCATCCGCCAGGCCGCAGAACTCATCCTTGGCGGTATAGCGCGCGATGTTGCATGCGGCGGTCACCGTATCCTGCAGGGCTTTCAGCGACAGATCGGAGGTGCTGGCATGGCCTTTTTGCTGGCCGAAATACACCGTGACCGATACGCCTTTATCGCGGTTGTACTCGATGGTTTCGGTCTCGCCCATGCGCACCGACACATTTTGCCCGAAGCCGAAGCTGATCTCGGCCTCGGCCGCGCTGGCACCAGCCGCTTTCGCCATGCGCACGACATCTTCTGCCATGGCATTGAGATCGTCGGGGGTATGCGTGAAACCTGATTGAGTACTAGATGCTGAAGATTGAGAAGGGGCAGTCACGAAAAGCTCTTAGTCAAAAACTGTTATCATAACCCACCATGAAACCCAACAAGACACCCAATCAGACAAAAGACGCATTAAACAATCCATACGACGAACTGGAAGCGCTGGAAGAAGGCGATGAGCCGGTCAGCAAAACCAAGCGCAAAGCCGCTATGGATGAGCTTCAGGATATAGGCGTGACGTTAGTCGGCCTGCCCAAGGACAAGCTCAACAAGCTGGATCTACCGGAGATCCTGCTGGATGCCGTCAATGAAGCCAAACGCATCACTGCCAATGGTGCGACTCGGCGCCAGGCGCAATATATCGGACGCCTGATGCGCAATGTGGACATTGCCCCCATCATCGAGCAGCTAGCAAGATGGGACGGCAAGAACACCGCAGAGAATGCATATTTCCATCGCCTCGAGAACTGGCGCACCCGCCTGATCGCCGACGAAAATTCGCTGTCTGAATTCCTGGTGGAGTACCCGGGCATCGACACCCAGCAGATACGTACGCTTATCCGTAACGCGCGCCGTGAGGAATCATTGAACAAGCCGCCCAAAAGCAGCCGTGAGTTGTTCAAATTACTGCGGGAAGTGACAGCGGCTTCGCAACAGGCGTCGGAGTCTGCGGATACCCACTTGGACGAAGAAAGCATCGACCAGGCAAGCAACTGGGATGAACGCCAGCCATAACTGTAGCTAGTGCGGAGGCGTCGCCGGCGTTTCCAGCATAGTCGCATCCTGCTCAGCCCTGGATAGCTTCCTGGGCGGCAACAGGAAATCGCCAGGGTGCTGGTTCAACCGGCTCAACACTGCCTTGATCAATATGCGCCATTGCGCAAAACTCAGCTTGCGTGACTTCATGGCCACGTAAAGCGCCAGGCTGAAACTCACCAGCAGGTTCATCGTCCCGATCAGCAATACGCCAAGACTGGCCATAAGCACCATATGGCCTGTCACGTCAAAATCCAGCCCGACGAATGAAAAACCGACGAACGCCGAGGAAAACGTGATGTGGCGGATGTCGATAGGCAAGCCCAGCAGCACACCGATAGCCGCCATGCCGCCCAGCAGGCAGCCGAAATAGAAATTGCCGGCCAGTGCGCCAAGATTATTTTCGATATAACGCGCAATGCGCGCCAGCCTGGCGGTACCTAGCAGCTTTTGCAGCCAGCCTAAGGCCATCAGTCGTTGCGGGATTTTGTTATAAATGGCGACATTGTCGTGGTAACCGGCAATCAACCCGGAAAGAAACAGGCATACGCCGGCAATGGCGGCATAGAAGGCCGACGCACTGTGGATGGGATCGATGCTGTCCAGCAGCTTGTGGGCTTTGTCTGTATCCACGAAATGCTGCCCGGTCAACGTGAATACCAGCCAGCCGATAAGCATGGCCGTAGGCACCGCCAACAATACGTTACCGAAGATGGCGATGGTCTGGCTGCGCATGGTCTGCGCGATGATGGTCACCAGTTTGTCCAGGTTCTTATGTTTGTCCCTCCCCTTTTCCTTGCCCTGTCCTTCGCTGGCATCGATACTGGCGGCAATGGCGGCGGCTGTCATGGCAGGTTGCTTGGTCGCTACCGTAAAATGCAGCATATGGATAAGCACGAAGCCGAGGCCGTAATTCAGGCTGAATAAGATGGCTTCAAACAGCGGTGCGTAATGCTGGTTGGCCGTGATGATCTTCAACATGGCCATCACACCGATAACCAGGCCGGCGCCCATCGCGGAACGCATCAGCGTAAAATATTCGCTGCGGGACTCAGTGATGTAGTGCTCGCCGGTACGGCTGGCATTTTCGGTCACCCGCAGCGCCAGGATTTCCACATTGCCGCGCCAGTGCATGCCGATATCATTCTTATGGCATTCGGCCGATACCAGCGCCTTGAACAACTCGATAAAACGCGGATGCGCATCTTGCCCCGCCCTTAACTGCTCTATCATGCCCAGCAGGATTTCCAGGCGGCCGATCTGCTGGCTCATGCCCTGCAGCAAAAAGGTCAGGTTGATGCTGGTACCGGTCTGCGAGCTATTGCGGCGGATACGGGCGATGATCTGCCTGCATTGGTCCAGCATGACCAGGATGTGATTGATGTCGATCTCGTTATCGGCAGGGGCGGCGAGAAAATCCCCCAGTTCCACGTTCTGCACGATGAAGGGCGATGCATGGTCCTCCAGTTCGGGATGATTACGTATCAGCTCCGGTTGCAGGCCGGAGGCGGACAGCCGGTAAGATAACACCTGCGCCGCATCCAGCAGACCGCGCTGGCAGGCTGCCAGCAACTCGTCCGGGCCGGTATCGAAGCGCAGCACCTCTAGCAGCTCCAGCCACACGCTATCAGGCACTGCCTGCACCCATTGCTCGTCCGTGCTCTTGGTAAACACCAGCGAAAACAAGTCTTTAAGATAATTCGGGTCAATCGCATCCGGCAGCAGCTTATGGCCGATGCGCCGGCGCATTTCGCTGAAAAACCCGCTGCTCGGCTGTATGCCGGAATCCACATATAGCGAAACGGGTTTGCGGCGCCCGAGCAAATGCAGCAGGGCATTGCGCACCAGGGTGACGTATTGCTCGTTGCGGTTCAGCAGGTGGCAAAGCGCCTGCACCGCATGGATGGCATAGGACGACTTGGCCGCAGTATTCCTGGCATTGCCTGGCGGGCGGATCTTCTCCACCAGCTCCGCTACCAGCTTGATCGCGTCCTTGTCATTGAGGGGCAGCCTGACGATCGAGCCCTTGATATCCTCAACAACGACCGGCGTTTCTTCCATCGAACGTTGCAGGTATTTCTGTAGTACTTCTTCCATCGTGATTCCGGACATACTTAAGATTGAGTGAGGCGGCTGCTTTGCCGGATATTCGCTGCGTCTGGGCTGGCGCCTTAATTCTTGGCGTTAAGCGTCATGGGCACCGTTTTCAGTTCGCCATCGCGCTCGTAAGTCACGTCCACCGTCTTGCCTGCATACTGCTGCACCACCTTGTTGAGCGATGCCGTGCCGACCAGGTCGACATTGCCTATGCGTTTCAGCAGGTCGCCTTCCTTGAGGCCGGCCTTATCGGCGGGCGAGCCTTCCACGGCTGCAAGAACTACCAGGCCTTCGGCGGGGGTATTCTTGCTGACACCTTTCACGTGCACACCGATGATGGGTGGCGCTATCTTTACCCAATAAGATGCGTAGTACTGGTAGGTCGGGTTATCTGCAACAACCGTAGTTTTATCTTCAGGATTGGATTTTTTCCTCAGCGCCTGCTCGCGCAATTGCTGGATTTTCACGCTTACCGGCGTCTCGGCGCTTTGCTTGGTATACAACAGCACCAGGTCGGCCTTAAGCAACTTGGCCTGCTCCAGCGCTTGCTCTGCAGGCACGTCGCCCGCCTCGAAGCTGGAATAGCCCAGCATATCGAACCCCTTTACCAGCATGCGGTTGTTATCCGTATCCTTGTCATTGCCCCGGAACAGCTTGGGGCCGTCAGGATCGGGTTGCAGGGCGATGCTGGGCTTGTCCAGGCTGAAGTAGGATTTGATGTAAGGATTTTCGCCAGCGGCGGCAGTTGCGCCTGGCATCTCCTCCTTCATCGCTTTATTGCCGGCACAGCCTGCCATCGTGAGGAATACCAGGATTAAGATAGATGACTGCAAGAGTGACCGCATGACGTAGCCTCGTAATTGAACTTGGAAGTTGACCGGATGAACGGCGTTGGCATTGACTCGGTACCGCAGTCAAGCCTGTTTGGGTAATGGTATGATTAAAGCCTAAAACAATTTAATCGCAAAGTTTTTATTTGCATTTTGCACACTGGATTTGCATGCCGGATTTGCATGAAAGTGAACGCCGCCCCATACAAGGCCGAAAACCGCCTCATTTTGAAGAGAATATGTCAGTAACCACCATTACCATCGGCCTGGTTTCCATCAGCGACCGCGCATCCAGCGGCGCTTATGAAGACAAGGGCATTCCCGGACTCAAAGACTGGCTGGATAAAGCCCTGGCAAGCCCATGGCAAGCCGTGACACGCGTCATACCCGATGAGCAGGCGGTGATCGAGTCTACCCTGCGCGACCTGGTGGACGAACAGCATTGCCATCTTGTACTGACGACCGGCGGCACGGGCCCGGCGCTGCGCGATGTCACGCCGGAAGCCACGCTGGCCGTGGCTGACCGCGAAATGCCGGGGTTCGGCGAGCAGATGCGGCAGATCAGCCTGCATTTCGTGCCGACCGCCATCCTGTCGCGCCAGGTGGCGGTGACACGCAAGCAGAGCCTGATCATCAACCTCCCCGGCCAGCCCAAATCGATCACCGAAACGCTGGAAGGCCTGAAAGATGAAAACGGAAACCAGATAGTGCACGGTATTTTTGCCGCCGTGCCCTATTGCCTGGATTTGCTCGGCACGCCGGACAGTCCCATGCCCTACATCACTACCAACGAGTCGGTGGTAAAAGCGTTTCGCCCGAAATCCGCCATGAAGCCCGCTGCCGGATGAGCCCGGAATTCGACCTGATACGCCGCCATTTCATGCGTCCTACGCAGCATACCCGCCTGGCTGGCGGCGATGACGCGGCCTTAATTGAGGTGAGTGCTGGAATGGAACTCGCGATCTCCACCGACATGCTGGTGGCAGGCACCCATTTCTTTGCTGATGTAGAACCCTACCGGCTGGGCTGGAAAACGCTGGCGGTGAACATTTCAGACATGGCGGCCATGGCGGCGCAACCGCGCTGGGCGACGCTCTCCCTGGCATTGCCAGAAATAGATGATCCCTGGCTGGCAGAATTTTCCCGTGGCTTTTATGCCTGCGCCGATGAATTCGGGGTGGACCTGGTAGGCGGCGACACGACGCGCGGCCCGCTGGCGCTCAATGTGCAGATCATGGGGGAAATCCCCAGCGGCCAGGCCTTGCGCCGCAGCGGGGCGCAGTTAGGCGATGAAATCTGGGTCTCGGGTCAGTTGGGCGACGCCGCGCTGGCACTGGCCGCCATGCAGAAACGTTTCAGCATCCGTGAGCAACAGCTGGAGGCCTGCCGCACCTCGCTTGAACTGCCCCAGCCACGGGTCCTCCTGGGCCTGGCGTTGCGAGGCATCGCCAACAGCGCGATCGACATTTCCGACGGGCTACTGGCAGACCTGGGCCATATCCTCAAGTGCTCAGGCTTGGGCGCGGAAATCGCATTGCCGGACATCCCCCGTTCCGCCATCGTCGATGAGTATGCAGCTTCGCCGACAGTAGTTGCGATGATACTGGGCGGCGGCGACGACTACGAGCTGTGTTTCACCGCGCCCGCTGACCGCCATGCAGACATCAGCAGGCTAGGCCAGCAGATCGGCCTGCAGCTTAGTCATATCGGGTATATCACCAGCGGCAGCAGCCTGCTGGTGAGGGATAGCGAGCAGCATTTAATCGATATAAAGGAAACCGGATTTGACCATTTTGCCTGAGGCCGGCTTGCCCAAGATTGACCATTCCATTTCCCCGGACCGCCGCTTCCTGTTGAGCCATCCAGCGCATTTCCTTGCGCTGGGATTCGGTAGCGGCCTGGGGCAGAAAGCACCAGGCACCTGCGGCACACTGGTCGCAATACCGCTGTTCATGCTGCTCATGCTGGCACCCGAACTGGCGCACTACCTGGTGATCACCGCGCTCTTTTTCATCGGCATCCCGCTCTGCGGCATCACCGGGCGCAACCTCGGCGTATACGACCATGGCAGCATCGTATGGGACGAGATCGTCGCCATGCTGCTGGTGCTCGAATTCACGCCGCACGGATGGGTATGGTGGCTGGCAGCATTCGTCCTATTCCGACTGTTCGATATCTGGAAACCGTTTCCCATCCGCCAGTTCGACGCCAGGCTGAAAGGCGGGTTCGGCGTGATGTTCGACGACCTGCTGGCCGCCCTCTATGCCATCGCCAGCCTTAAGGTGTTGCAATGTTTGATGATGAATTACTGAGTCTTGCCCGGGCGCTTGGAAAGGCCCTGCAAGCCGGGAATAAAAAACTGGCAGTAGCGGAGTCCTGCACCGGCGGCCTGCTGGCAGCGTTGGTTACCGAGATTGCAGGCAGTTCGGAATGGTTTGATTGCGGGATGGTGAGCTACAGCAACCAGTCCAAAATTAGGCTTCTGGGAGTGCGGGCGCAAACTCTGGATGCGTTCGGTGCGGTAAGCGAACAAACTGCGGCTGAGATGGCACATGGGGCGCTGCAAAGGAGTTCCAGCGATATCGCCATCAGCATCACCGGCATTGCCGGACCCGGCGGCGGCACAGGGGAAAAACCTGTCGGGACGGTCTGCTTTGGCTGGATCGGCGCCGGTTTGCCCACAGTCACCAGCACTGAACATTTTGCAGGTGACCGCGCGCAAGTGCGTTTGCAGGCGGTAAAAAATGCGGTGAACATATTGATCACTGCGCTGGAATCCTCGAACCTGGGATAAATCCTGATTGACCCACCAGGCTCGAGCTTTCGAGCTAAAAGAACAAGCCGACTAGACCAATCTATCTAATCATTCCTAGCCGTTCATCCCTAAGCACTTATCTCCAGCCGTCACGTCCCCAGCCATCGCGATGGCCGCCATGTCCGTGGTTATGCCTTGGCCCGTTATCGTAATAATAATAGGCACGCGGTGCAGGGGCGTAATACGCCCTGGGTGCAGGGCTGTAATACACGGGAGGTGGCGCGTAATAGACCGGTGGAGGCGCAGGATAGTAGCGCACTGGCGGCGGCGCATAGTAGCCGGGGCCACCTATGTTGATGCCGAAGCTGAATGAGTCACGCGCAAACGCGCTGCTGCTGACAGCCAATGCCAGACCAATTGTTACCAATGCTAATCGTATTGTCTTCATCATTATCTCCTTGTCGCCAGACCGGTCGTCATAAAACCGGCGGCGTCTACCAGTAACGTATGCCTGCAATGGCGGTTTACCTGCATCGGTTGCAGCCGTCCGGATTTACAAAACTTAACATCGCCGATACTGGAGAATCGATGCCCGGACATAAGCACTCTACTGCCTGATGTAGGACTGCCGGCAGGCAAGTAGGTTCCTGCATAAAATCAATGGAAAAGCCGCGTTCCAGCTTACGTTACGCAGTGATTTATGAAATAATCACAGGCTTCATTGGGCACTGCCAATACTACACAGAATAAGGGTAATTTCATGGATGAGAATAAAAGCAAAGCACTGGCGGCAGCGCTTTCTCAAATCGAGAAACAGTTCGGCAAAGGCTCCATCATGCGCATGGGCGATACCGACGTCGCCGGCGATATCCAGGCAGTCTCCACCGGCTCGCTCGGTCTTGATATTGCCCTTGGCATAGGCGGCTTGCCGCGCGGCCGCGTGATTGAAATCTACGGCCCGGAATCTTCAGGCAAGACCACGCTGACCCTGTCCGTCATTGCACAGATGCAGAAACTGGGCGGCACTGCCGCGTTCATCGACGCAGAACATGCGCTGGATCCGCAATATGCGCAGAAGCTGGGCGTGAATGTGTCCGAACTGCTGATCTCACAGCCCGATACCGGCGAACAGGCACTGGAAATCGCCGACATGCTGGTGCGTTCAGGCTCGGTGGACATCGTTGTCGTCGACTCCGTCGCAGCACTGGTACCGAAAGCCGAAATCGAAGGTGAAATGGGCGATTCGCACATGGGCCTGCAGGCGCGCCTGATGTCACAGGCATTGCGCAAGCTGACCGGCAACATCAAGCGCACCAACACCATGGTGATCTTTATTAACCAGATCCGCATGAAGATCGGCGTGATGTTCGGCAATCCGGAAACCACCACCGGCGGCAACGCGCTTAAATTCTACGCATCCGTGCGCCTGGATATCCGTCGCACCGGCGCGATCAAGAAAGGTGACGAAGTCATCGGTTCCGAAACCCGCGTCAAGATCGTCAAGAACAAGGTGGCACCGCCGTTCAAGCAGGCAGAATTCGACATCCTGTACGGCGAAGGCATTTCGCGCGAAGGCGAGATCATCGAGCTCGGCGCCAACCTCAAGCTGGTAGAGAAGGCCGGCGCCTGGTACAGCTACAAGGGCGAGAAGATCGGCCAGGGCAAGGACAATTCCCGTGAGTTCCTCAGGGAGCACCCGGAAATCGCCGACGAAATCGACGCCAAGATCCGTGCGAACGCCAAAGGCAACATCGACACCCTGGTAAAGACTATCGGCCCGGATGACGCGGCCGACTAAGCAACAGTTGTTGCGGGAAAAAGCGCTGGGCTACCTGGCCCAGCGTGAACAGTCCTACCAGGAATTAAAACGAAAACTCCAGGCGTATGTCTCAAGGCTGGCGGCTAAAGAAGCGGCGCTAAAATCCCGGGAAGTTTTAGAATCCGGGCATGACGCCGAATCTCTAGCCGATTTCGACGATATCCAAGAGCAGGCAAGCAGGGACGGCAGCGAGTTGATAGAACCGCTGCTGGAAGATTTCAAGCAGCGCGGCTGGCTTTCGGAAAAGCGCTTCACCGAACAACTGGTGCATGCACGAAAAAGCAAATTCGGCAGCATGCGCATTGCCAATGAACTCCGCGAAAAAGGCATTGCGGAAGACTTCGTCGAGCAGGCAGTGAAGGAAGTAAAGCAGGACGAGTTTGCAAATGCACTCGCCATCTGCCGCAAGAAATACGATGCACGCCCAACAAGCAGGGAAGAATGGGCCAGGCAGGCCCGTTTCTTACAGAGCCGTGGGTTCAATTTTGATGTGATAAAACGCGTGCTGAACAGCACACCGGAAGAAGATACATAAAGCACATGAAAAGCAAAGAAATCAGACAGCAGTTCCTGGACTTTTTCGCCTCCAAAGGTCACCAGGTCGTTGCGTCCAGCTCGCTGGTGCCGCATGGCGATCCTACCCTGCTCTTCACCAACGCGGGCATGAACCAGTTCAAGGACGTGTTCCTGGGGTTCGACAAGCGTTCGTATACCCGTGCCACCTCCAGCCAGAAATGCGTACGCGCCGGCGGCAAGCATAACGACCTAGAAAACGTGGGTTACACCGCCCGCCACCACACCTTCTTCGAGATGCTGGGCAACTTCAGTTTCGGCGATTATTTCAAGCGCGATGCCATCAAATACGCGTGGGAACTGCTCACCGAGGTGTACAAGCTACCCAAGGAAAAGCTGCTGGTCACCGTCTACGCAGACGACGACGAAGCCTACGATATCTGGACCAAGGAAATCGGCGTCGCGCCGGAAAAAGTCATCCGCATCGGCGACAACAAGGGCGCACGCTATGCCTCCGACAACTTCTGGATGATGGGCGACACCGGCCCGTGCGGCCCCTGTACCGAGATCTTCTATGACCATGGCGACCATATCTGGGGCGGCCCGCCGGGCAGTGCCGATGAAGACGGCGACCGCTTCATCGAGATCTGGAATAACGTCTTCATGCAGTTCAACCGCGACGAGGCCGGCGTGATGCACCCGCTGCCCAAGCCGTCCGTGGACACCGGCATGGGACTGGAGCGTATTTCCGCCGTGCTGCAGGGTGTGCACGCCAATTACGAGATCGACCTGTTCCAGGTATTGATCGCCGCTGCCGCGCGCGAGACCAAGGCCACCGACCTGGAAAGCCCCTCATTAAAAGTCCTGGCCGACCATATCCGCGCCTGTTCCTTCCTCATCGCCGACGGCGTGATTCCGGGCAACGAAGGCCGCGGCTACGTGCTGCGCCGCATCATCCGCCGCGCCATCCGCCACGGCTACAAGCTCGGCGTGCGCAAGGCCTTCTTCTACAACATGCTGCCCGACCTGGTGGCCGAGATGGGCGAAGCCTATCCGGAACTGATCAGCGAGCAAGGCCGCATCTCCGACATCCTGAAACAGGAAGAGAACCGTTTCTTCGAGACCATCGAGAACGGCATGGCCATCCTGGAAACGGAACTGGCGGACATGGCCAGGAGCGGCAACAAGACATTCAACGGTGAAACCGCATTCAAGCTGCATGACACCTACGGTTTCCCGCTAGACCTGACGGCAGACGTGTGCCGAGAGCGCGAAGTCAATGTCGATGCCGCTGCATTCGACGCTGCCATGGCGCGCCAGAAGGACCAGGCACGTGCCGCAGGCAAATTCAAGATGGCCGCCAATATCGAATACAGCGGTGCAGCTACCGCCTTCCATGGCTACGACAAGCTGGAGACCACCGCCAACGTATTGGCGCTGTACAAAGACGGTGCGGCTGTCGACGTGCTGAACGAAGGTGAGATGGGGGTCGTGGTGCTGGATGAAACGCCCTTCTACGCGGAATCCGGCGGCCAGGTGGGCGACAGCGGAGAACTGCGCGGTTCGGACGGCATTTTCGGCGTGGAAGACACGCAGAAGGTACAGGCCAGCGTATTCGGGCACCATGGCATCGTCAGGACAGGCAGGATCGTGCTCGGCGGTAGCGTCAGCGCCCGTGTGAATACGCAGGCGCGTGCCAGTACCATGCGCAACCACTCTGCCACCCACATCATGCACAAAGCCCTGCGCGAAGTGCTGGGCGAGCATGTGCAGCAGAAAGGCTCGCTGGTCGATGCTGAAAAGACACGTTTCGATTTCGTGCATAACGCGCCGCTGACGGATGAGCAGATCCGCAAAGTTGAAACCTTGGTTAATGCGGAAATTCTTACCAACCACCCGACCGAAGCCCGAGTCATGGACATCGAATCTGCGCAGAAGACCGGCGCCATGATGCTGTTCGGCGAGAAATACGGCGATGAAGTGCGCGTACTCAATATCGGCAGTTCGCTGGAGCTTTGCGGCGGCACCCACGTCAGCCGCACCGGCGACATCGGCCTGTTCGTCATCACCGCAGAAAGCGGCGTGGCGGCTGGTGTGCGCCGCGTCGAAGCCACTACCGGCGAAGGTGCCCTGCGCGTGGTGCAGAACCAGCAGGCACTGCTGACCAGGGCCGCACGCGAACTGAAAGCACCGGCCCAGGAACTGCCGGCCAAAATCCTGCAGATCATGGACAACGTCAAGGCGCTGGAAAAGGAACTGGCACGCATGAAGTCCAAGCTGGCCTCTTCGCAGGGCGACGACCTAGCGGACCAGGCCATCGACATCAATGGCGTCAAGTTACTTGCCGCCACCCTGGAAGGCGCGGACGCCAACGGCCTGCGCGAGACCATGGACAAACTGAAAGACAAGCTGAAATCGGCCGCCATCGTACTGGCTGCGGTCAATGGCGGCAAAGTCAGCCTGGCTGCCGGCGTCACCGGCGACCTGTTGGGCAAGCTGAAAGCCGGCGACCTGGTTAACCATGTCGCCCTGCAGGTCGGCGGCAAAGGCGGCGGCAAACCGGACATGGCCATGGCCGGCGGCACCGACGCTGCCGCCCTGCCAGCTGCATTGGCAAGCGTAAATGACTGGGTGAAGCAGAAGCTCAGCTAGCGTTTACTTCTATTATTTTACTTATTACTTTCTTCTAATCACTGATCCTTAACTGATACAAAACAAGATGGCACTTATCGTACAAAAATACGGCGGCACGTCCGTCGGCAATCCCGAACGCATCCGCAGCCTGGCCGCCCGCGTGGCGCGCCATAAAGCGCTCGGCCACCAGATCGTGGTGGTGGTATCCGCCATGTCCGGCGAAACCAACCGCCTGATCGCGCTGGCCAAGGAAATCATGCCGGACCCGGATCCGCGCGAGCTGGATGTCATGGTATCCACCGGCGAGCAGGTCACCATTGGCCTGACGGCAATGGCATTGATGGATCTCGGCATCAAGGCCAAAAGCTATACCGGCGCGCAAGTGCGCATCCTCACCAATGACGCCCACACCAAGGCACGTATCCTGCACATCGACGAGTCGCGCATCCGTGCCGACCTGGATGCAGGTTACGTGGTCGTGGTCGCAGGCTTCCAGGGCGTGGACGAGAACGGCAACATCACCACGCTGGGTCGTGGCGGCTCCGATACCACCGGCGTGGCCATCGCTGCCGCGCTGAAGGCAGACGAATGCCAGATCTACACCGACGTGGATGGCGTTTACACCACCGATCCGCGTGTAGTGCCGGAAGCACGCCGCCTGAAATCCATCACCTTCGAAGAGATGTTGGAGCTTGCCAGCCAAGGCTCAAAAGTCCTGCAGATACGCTCGGTCGAGTTCGCCGGCAAGTACAAGGTCAAGCTGCGCGTGCTTTCCAGCTTTGAGGAACAAGGCGAAGGCACGCTGATTACATTTGAAGATCCCGAACAAAAGGACAGTGACAATATGGAACAACCCATCATCTCCGGCATCGCCTTCAACCGCGATGAAGCTAAAATCACCGTGCTGGGCGTGCCAGACCGTCCCGGCATCGCCTACCAGATACTGGGCCCGGTCGCCGATGCTAACATCGACGTGGACATGATCATCCAGAACGTCAGCGCCGACGGTACCACCGACTTCACCTTCACCGTGCACAAGAATGAAATGGCCAAGGCGCTCGGCATCCTTAAGGACAAAGTGCAAGGCCATATCAGCGCGCGCGAAATCATCGGCGACGATAAAATCGCCAAGGTATCGGTCGTCGGCGTCGGCATGCGCTCGCACGTAGGCATCGCCAGCCAGATGTTCCGTACGCTGGCAGAAGAAGGCATTAACATCCAGATGATCTCCACCAGCGAAATAAAAATCGCCGTCGTGATCGATGAGAAATACATGGAACTGGCCGTGCGTGTGCTTCACAAGGCATTCGAACTGGAAGAAGCGTAAAGCGGCTTAAATCACACACTAGCAAGACTTACATTGATTTTTAGGGCATATTCAAGTATCGTTACGCCCGCTGGAAAGGTAAAACTAAGGCGGTCAATTAGTCGCATTTTTGCAGCAAAGCGTTAAAACGGAGAGCTGGCCGAGTGGTCGAAGGCACTTCCCTGCTAAGGAAGCATACGGGCTTAAATCTGTATCGAGGGTTCGAATCCCTCGCTCTCCGCCATCAAATATTTAATCCCTTATGTAGTCTAGGTTTCAATAGGGGCAAGGGTTCCAAGCTGGTCGGGTGAGACACTGAGGTGAGACGCTTATGAAAAAGCGAGCCGATGACATGACCATGCAAGACTACATCTTCAAAGTAGGCACCACCTACTATTTCCGTATTAAAGTTCCAAAGCTAATTAGGACCTTCATCGAAGAAAATAAAAAAGCTGGGACGGATATTTCTCACATCATTCCTGATGACCTGCAAAAAAAGTTTTCAGCTGCAGACCTTAAAGAATCCCTCCAAACCAAAGATTACACTGTAGCCAAAAGAAATCGCGATACGCGGCTAATGACGTGGAACACGTTTTTCGATGCAATTCTCCGCTTGATAGACCCTCAACATAAACCTGTTGAAGAGGTGAAGCATAAAGACGATCCCACTTATTCCCAGCTTATTTCCATTCCCAATGAAGAAATTGATGCTCAATTTAACAATTTGTTAAATGCCACCCTATTACAAGACGAGGGTTGGAGGAGAGATAAAAATCTGACTTTGAATAGTCTTCCTGCATTTATCAAAATAATCGAGCAGGACCTTCGCATTGCACGTCAGGCTTTGAGTATTGGTGATACTTCCAAGATTACTGATACCATTTTGGATGTCATCGTCAAAAAATGGGGCTACGAACCCGATTTGGTGGACGAAGACAGCAGAATCAGAATCAGTGAAGCTTTACTTAAAACTAATATAAGAAGCCTTGAGCTCGCATTAGATAAAAGCCAAGGCCTGATAGTAGAAGCGAATAAGGTCGCACCTAAGGCAGATATTCCAAAACGAATATCTCTTGATTCACTCCTCGATGACTGGGTGAAAGCCACTGAAAAAACTGTTAGAACAGTGAAAGATTACACTTCAACCTGGTTAGCATTTAAAACGTACGTAAACAATAAAGATGCCGACAAGGTCAGCAGACGAGACATTTTGGACTGGCGAGATTCATTGCTTAGTGGCGGAAAACTTTATTACAAAACCATTGTTAAACGCGTAAGGCAAATTGCAACGATATTCAACTTGGCATTTGATAATGAACGTATTAAAACCAATCCAGCTGTTCGCCTGACTGTAAAAAAACCAACTATCTTGAATGCAGTTAGGGAGCCATTTTCAGAACAGGATCTCCATAGTATCTTCACATCCCCCCTCTTCCATGGCGGAAAAGTTTCTGTTGGCGGCAAAGGCGTAGCAAGTTATTGGCTTCCAGTGATTGCTTTATTTACAGGCGCCAGAGAAGAAGAAATCGGGCAACTGAATACTCATGACTTTAAATTCGAACACGGGTTTAACTTCATTAGCATTAATGATTTGGGTGAAAACCAATCTATTAAAACCATGAATGCTCGCCGCATGATACCTGTGCATCACAAATTAGTTGAAGCAGGTCTGATTGATTATGTTAACGATTTAAGAGCCAACAATCACAAGCGTTTGTTCCCTCAGTTACTTTCTGACAGCAATGGCAAACTAACAGCCAATTGGTCCAAATGGTGGGGAAGATATTTAAGAACGGTTATCGGAATTGAAGAAAAAACTAAAGTATTCCATTCATTCCGGCATAACTTTAAGGATGCTTTACGCATAGCGGACATTAATGACGAGCTGCAAAACATTATTCTTGGACATAGTAATAGTGGCAAGCAGGGAAGTGTTTATGGCGGAGCCCAAAAACTAAAGTTATCTGCTCAAGCGGTCGTTAAAATAGAATATCCGGGGTTGGAAATTCCGGTGCTATTCATAAAAGGAGAAAAATAATGTTCAATATCTTTGGATGGCTCTCCAATGAAAGCGATATTTTTAGTGCTATTGAAACAGCTCCACCTGTCGACACTTCACCACTTGTAGAATCAACTTGGGAAAATGGATGGGGACAAACCGCACCTCACCAGGCGATAACAGAATGGGCAGAAAGTTATGCAGTTGACACCTCTACAAACTGGTCAGACACCTCGAGTTTTGATTAAGAGAATAAGATTCTACCGCACTTGAAATTCAAACCTCTATTTGTTCGTATTACTAAATAAAAATAAGTTGACTATAGCTTCATATCAACATTAGTCTACCAACACTTGGCAAACTTGTTGAAAAGCAAGGACGCAAAGTTTCCAGCCTAAGGGTAACTACGGTAGTGGGACTGCAATTCAGATCCAATCTGAGCGCTATTACCACCCTTGGACATTTAAAATAAAAGGGGAATCAATTGAAAAAAACAATTCAGGTAATCATTGCTCTATCTCTCTTCTTTTCTTCTTTTGCTTTTGCTTTTACAGCTATTGCCTATCCCCCTGACCAAGGGATTTATTGGTATGCATCTCATGGCAACTCCACTCAAAAAGAGGCAGATGCTGCAGCAATTGATGGCTGTAAGGTATATTTACGCGAAAAAGGAAAAGCCAATTTAGCTAAATTATGCAAAGTGCAACTTCGCCAGAAAGCACCAGGATATGCAGCTGTGAGCTGTGGCGATAATGGCTGCTCTTATGCAACAGGTTATGCTGTTCAACAAGAGGTCTTAGACTATGTATATCAAGACTGCAGCAAAAGTTATTCTAATTGCGAAAATACAAATATGAGCGGTTGGCTTGATGAAAATTTTCCTTTGAAAAAAGGAAGCAACAAAAGCAATGTGAAGCCAGTATATTCTGTGAATACTCAAAGAAATGTTGTTCGTTGTAGCAATCAATGCACCAATGGTTTTTGCAATAGAACATTTTCAGATGGAAGAAAAGATACTTGGCAAGCCCCTTGGGTTTTCAATTCACTACGGAATAATTGGGAGTGGGACATCACGACAAATGCGTGCGGCCTTTAATTCGGTAGTAAGTTGAACGCTAATCCATAAGGGAGTTTTTTAAATGACGTCAAATTTGCATGTTCGGCTCTCGCATAAAGAAAAATCATGACTTATACGATGCATTTGAAAGTTGCGACGATTGCAGTAATCGTAGGGGTTATATCTGGTTGCGGAGGTCAACGAGAATATATGGAACGCAATCCAGGTAAATCTGCAGTCTTGATTCCCCTTGCCCCCATATTACAAACCTTTCCTTCGTATGATCACACTTATGACAATAAAAAGTGCATCGCTGAAGTTGACTACACCTGGGCAGACTCTAGCTATCGTAGAAACCAGGAAAGAGATTATCTTGAGGATCTTTTTTATAAGGAAAAGGAATTATTTACCGATGCTGAATTGAATAAATATAATTGGGTTTCACTTAATATTTATAATAAAACATTTTTCCACGGAACTACTCAATCCCCTTTTATAAGGTCTCCTAAGAATTTAAAAGTTGTTGAAGGGGATTATGTTAGTTTTATTAACTGGAACTATAGCTTTGACAAACCAATTTCATATATTGGTAATAACTCTGGATTGGTGACTGAGGTTGTGTGTGTTAAGTCAGACAAGTCATGTAAAAAGTTACATCCCAAAGGTTGTACCGAGCTTGATGGAAGCCCTTTGATCAAAGGAAGACGTCCTGATGAGTAGCTTTCAAAGGCTCTTACGAAAACATGCCACTCAAATTGAATTAATCATGGGCGACATTTCAATTCAAAATTCAAGATAGGTCCTCGTTTAGCAAATAATTCCCGTTCGGATCATCATAAGGACTTATTAAGTCATACCAAAGATTGGCTTTCATTATTATCTTTGGAGGCATTAATGAAGGAGTCATTTCAGCAAAAGCAATTTCGACCTCGCTTAGTGCTTGAACTGAAATAAAACTGTTTTCAAAAGCCTCTATGAAAGAGTTTACGATTGAATTGGCTGAATCTTTTGTTGCGCATACTAAAACGACCTTATGTAAATATGTCGTCGAATTAAGAAGTTGAGACATTTCGAAACCAAGCATTTCAATACAAAATTTAACTATGCGATCCCGTTCACTTCGATTCTTCCAAGTATTTTCAACCTCAATCCAATCTGCCCCCAGCTCGGAATAAGTAAGTCCGTCAGGAACCTTACCTAGGATTTGGTGCACGGGGCTGTTTCCCGTTTGAATTTCAAATTCTGTCGAAATTGCCCTTCCATTATTTACATACTCTTCAATCAAATACCAGTTTGAACAAGCTCGATGCACCGTGTTACCTAATTTTAGTCGTGCACCGCTCTGGGAATTAATTCCAGGTTTCAACCCATTCAAAAAAGAAGCCCCTTTTGTTCCGAGCAAATATGCTTCTGCTCCATTCGGCAAAGGGCGCTTCAAAACAAGCTTTTTCTCGACCATTTTCGACAATGCCCGTCTGGCTAAAGCTATGCCCTGTGTTGAATTTTCATATACAAGTTTCTTTACCATTCTGCTCGTGAGCCACCCAAAGCGGTGAAGAAATAACAAAATTTGCTCGTGCTGCTCTATCCCTATTTCTTGTTTATCTTTCATTGGAATTACCTCTCAACTTTCTGAGATGAGATTTTCCAACGATATCCGCCAATCTGTCATGGAGGCTAAGAACTCGATAATAAGTAGCTGGGTTCTCACTCAACAAGAGTGAGATATGAATGAGCTCTTTAAGCAGTGCATCGAAAAAGTCGCAATCTGGTATGTCGTCAAATTTCATTAAACTTCCTTTCGTCTATATGTGAAGCACAATTAGGCTTGTGCTCTTACGTATAGCGAATGGACATCAGAAACTAAGCGGAAAGATGAAAATATTTCAAGATTACTCGTCTTATGCCTGCAATTACGCTCTGGACGAGCTATTTCAGACTTGCTTTGGTAAGCAACGACGAATGTTTCGCCAATTCCCCCGACCGCTTGTGCTGTCCCAACTCGGGGCAAGGCACTAAATCTCCGCAAGCTCTCGCTGACGCGACAACTTAATCGCTTCGACTCCACTGACGCTTCGGGTCAATGCTTCGCACTCACCTTTACTGCCTTGCCCCGTCTTGCTTCGCACGGGGAATTGGCGGAGCTCCGCTCCCCATTTCTCATATCGCTCTTGGGAGAGCTTTTTTCGTGGGCGAAAAAATGAGAATTGGGTCCCCACATGGAGTAGTTAGATTCGTGCCCCGGAATCTCGTTACTTAAAACACCTATACCGACAAGAGTAGGTGTTTTATCTGAAAATCAAGTGTGCCGCAAAACACCTACACTCTCCTGAAAGACTCCTCTTTATTAAAAGTCGCTACGCTCGATTAGCCAAATGTATAAATAAACAAATACGATTTTTAAATTTCATATCCCTAATAACTAAATTTGTTTACCTATACATATGGAGCAACTCGCTGAAAATTAGAGGATCGTGATTATGTATATGAAGAAATTAACTGCTGACCATAAGAATGGTGGGGGTCGCGTATGAATGAGAAAGTCAATGCATGGCAGCGCGGAGGTTTCTCACAATCGTTTGCCATGGTCCCTATGGAAGCGATTTATAGCAATTTATCGAAGCGTCAATTGATGGTGCTCATTGTGTTATGTGCACACTCCGATAAGAAGACTGGAAACGTAATAATCTCAAGAGCGAAGGTATCTTTAAAAACAGGCATACATATATCAGATATTTCTAAAACCTATGGGGAGCTTGAAAAGTTAGGGTTTATAAAACATCGTCAACAAATTGGTTTGAATGCTTGTAATACTTTTCTTCTAACAGTGCCCAGTGACGAAAAAACCAAACAACTAGTTATAAAAAAACACGGCATTGGGACTGGTCACGGTAAAGGCAACTATTTACCCGAAGATACCAATCCCTCGGAATTAAGGCCGAGAGATTTCGCCACGAAGATACGTGAAGTTAAGGGCGATAAAATTACAGAAGAGTTTGAAGATCCTTTTGAATATTAAATTACTGCTCTTTTTTTTCTCCTACGACACTCTTGTAAATGACATCCCATTCTTCTCTAATTTTCTCAATATCTAGAAGGTCGTATAAGGACTCATTATTTCTTTCCTTAAAATCGCGCGCTTTACCGTCCTTCCAATAATCCTCGTTAATAAAAATTTGGTTCAATAACTCATTCTCAAGAGTATTAAGAAGGTTGTAGTTAAAACGGGTTAATTTTAATAGGGCGTTCAAAGGATCGATATCCCAGATATTTAAAATATAGTTTTCTAGATTTTTCGCTTTTCCCCACCTCGCATTGCTTCTATGAAAATCATCACCATCTCTGACAAAGTCATAAAGAATTTCGTCTATTAACCTAGAAGTAGGCTTTCTTTCCTGCCTTGCTAAAAAGTCTAAAGCGGCTTTAGTGTCAGGTTCGAGACGCAGACTTATTGCAGTAGATTTTGTAGAAATTACCTTCTTTGGAAGTGCCATAACATCCCCCTTAAAAAGAAACCAGTATACACCAAAAGAAACCTTTTGTATTTTATTACTTGACAAAAGGTTTTATTTACGCTATTATGCTTACGTCGTCAAGTATTTTGATGATACCTCTACAACGAGGTTCACCCAGAACTGTATAGAAAACTGATAAGAGTATTGGTATAACCAATGCTCTTCGTGCACCTAGGAGGATTACCCGATGTAAATTTTTGAGGAAATTATTATGTGTATGAAAGTAGAGTTAAGAGTTGGAAAAGATTATTCTAAAATGTCTTTCAAGGAAATTGTTGGTGAGCCAACTGTCCTTCTAGATTTCGAACAATTTAAGAATGGTAATGTAAGACTTCAAGCCATCGAAAAATTAGCCAGGCAACAAGTTCCGGCGGCACAATATGCTGCAGGAGTTGAATACGCGAACGGAATTATTGTTGAAATGGACGAAGCCAAATCTTTGGCTTGGTTAAAACTATCCTTAAATAATGGTTATGAAGAAGCAGCTGTAGGTCTAGCGAACTTATGCAAAAAATCAACTGACAAGGAAATTGTTTTTCAAGGCATTGATTATTTGCAAAAAGCCATTCACTCACCTAAAGCAGCCTATGAATTAGCGGAAATTTATACGGCCGGTGTGTTTGGGGTTTCATCTGATTTCGTTAAGGCAATCGCTTTATACGAACGCGCATACAAACTTGGAATGAATCTCGCGCTTGTTCCTTTAGCCAACATTTATTGGCGCCAAGGTAAGAAAAAAATCTTTTTTTATACCATTCACAAAGCGGCCACTCTTTTACTTCCCGGTGCGAATCGAATTCTCGCAATTGCCTACGAACATGGCATTGGGACAAAAAGGGATTTACGCGCAGCGGAAAAGGCGAGGTTCCTTTCTAAAATATTAGACATCTCAATCGACAAACCAAATACGCAAAGCCCTCACTTTTGGACTCAAAGGTATGTTTTCGTTCAGGCTTACATAAGGGTCCGTCTAGGCGAAGTTGTATATGTTTGTGAACATTTCAGAAGGCATCCGAGGTTAAAAAATTAACTTAACGGATTAAGTGAATCCTAGTGCTAAAAGTCAAAGAGAAAGTTTAACTATTTCGGGTTATATCTTTGTAAAGCACTGGGATTCTTGAATAAAACAAAAAGTAATAAGCCTCACATGAGGTGTTCCTTGCGCTACAACGTAGAGAAGCGGGCATGAATGCAGATTCTGTCGTTTATCAAAACACTTTTGAGAGGTAAAGGTGAATTTTTAAACAACTAAGGAGCTGTCATGAATAAAAAAATACAATCAGTCGATATCAGTAAGCTGAACTCATTTGAAAAAACTGAATACCATTATTTTGAGAAAAGTTGGGGAGATTTAAGTTTTGCCAACATGAAAGAAAGCTTATTGTTCACTCTAAGAATATACGAGCAATCTTGTTGGAATAAAGCTGTAGCAGTTCCGGAACGTGCTAAGCAATGGATTAATATCCACGACACAATTGCTTTTACTTTAGGTTATTGGGGGGATATGGATATTTACTGGTCCCAATATGTGGAGCACATTGAAAATGTGTGCAACAAAACTAAATCGAAAACCCAGCTTATAACTTACTTCTTTACCTGCATATTGAAATGTAGGGAAATGATGGTTATAAAAAAGAAAAATACTGCTGAATTCAAGGCGAATGGGGGTCACGTCATAGATATCTAAGAAATTCATACTTCTCGAGGTGCGAAAGACCAAGAGAAGTAGTTTTGATACTACATTGCTGTCTAATTGCAGAAAACAAAAGTCTTGTTAAGAAAGGTTGTAATTTTTCAGAAGATAAATGCTAGTCCAAAAATTGATTAACAATAGGCGTACCCCAGAAATGCAGAATTTCCTCTGGAAGCTTGCCTGTTAGGATAGTGTAATTTGAAACAGCTCTTTCAAGCATCTCCTCTGCGTCTGCTTTGATGTCGAACTCCAGCGACTCATCACCAGAATAGTGTTTTAACTCATTACGAGTTAAGTTCATTAAATCGGCGATTGTCTTGTCGATATTAGGTTCGGTTTCTCCAAGGTGTCGGGCAAACTTAACTATCGTTTCCTTGATGTTGTCGAATGAGGGCTCAAGGCCAAGCTTTCGCATGCGCTTACCCAATATCTCCTCAGCAGCACCAGCAAGAGTAATGCAACTGATGAAGTCTTCATCGCGCCACATTTGCAATGCAGTTAGTAGCTGACGCTCGGCAATCTCAAGTGCGGTAAGTTTCATGGGATTGGTTATTTGGCGCCTAACGTTTGAAATAAGGGGCGCGCTTTAGTGCGTCCCGCTTGATGGATGGGTTAGCGGTTAATTTGCACAAGTATTTCATTTGCAAGCTTCTCCATACTCTCAAGACTAATGTCTGCTTTTTGTAGAAAATCTTGATCGTAATGATTGGGGTTTGCCCAATGCATTCCCTTTATTTGGCATCGCTTTGCAAGTTTGTTAATACCAAGATCTTGGAGAGAAAAGCTCAACTCCGTCCAAAGGACGGATAAATTTGCCTCTGTATCATGATTGCGATTACCAGTATCTTTCATGCTGCGAATATATACTCCTGTTTCTCGTGAGGCTGTAATAACATTTCTAACAGCTCGAACGGATTGCTCTTTTCTCTCGTCACTAGCTCGGTCTAAATTTGTGAGCCATGACTTAGCATGTTTGAGAATGTCCCAAAGTATTTTAGAGGTTACGATATCCATATGGGTTAATAATCGCTAACGTATAAGATAAGGGGCTTGCGACAGCAAGTCCCGCTTGATGGACGGGTTAGGCGCTGAATGAGGTTAATTACTTTTATTTTTATAAGATTTCCATAAAGCTCCAATAATAACAAAACCAACAATTATATTTATAAGTGCTGCAATACTGTCTTCACGTAGAAACGCCTTATAGCTCCAAATCCTTGCCACTTAATGTGTTTATATGTATAGCTGTTAATTACTCACACTTACGGTTTGCATTATTAAAGGTTGAACCGGAACAACTTCTGTCGCTGCCACAGTCGCTGTTTCAGCAATTACAGGATTATTGATAGCCTGCAATAATAAGTCCACCTTACTTGTGTGCTCTTGTTGGTCTAAATACTCGGCATATTGCTCTCGAGCTCGCCTTATCAATTGATCGTAATATACATACTCCGCCTGCAGAGAACGTAGAGAAGTTTTTACATACTCGGGACCTAATCCGGCGATGGTTTCTTCTTTTAGGGTTTTTCCTATAACAAAGATCAACCTTATGTATGGGTTAAAATGTCCTTCTTTATGTAAGATTTCTCTTAATGCACCAATGTATTTCTGTCCCTGTTCCATTAATTCAGGGACACTAAGCGAACGACCCGCTCTTTTTAGTTCAACCAGGATATGTTCGCCGCCATTGGTTTTATACCTGATATCAACCCTTCCTTTACTTTGCTCATCTGTAAGCGTCGTAGAAAATTCAGGGTAATCTTTTTTCAGGGCTTGCTCTATACGCTCACTTCCAGAAGCTCTTTCCCAAGCAGGATCTAATAGCCATAAATCTTTAAAAAGATGTTCTTGTAATACTTTTTCCTTTTCATCGGAATCAACAATTTCTTCAAATTTCCGAATAACTTGCAATCGAGATTTTACGATATCCCCATACAAGGCACTTTCGAGCGAAGCTAAGTCAGAAAGCAACGGAAGTAAATGTTCAGCATCTAATGTTCCCAACTCTCCTAACTTATGGGATGCCTCTTTAAGCCTTAACCTTTCGAATGCAGTAATGCTAGCTTTATATAACTCGCCTCTGGCTTCTTCTGTATCGATTTGAATACCTCTTACTACGCCAAGCAATTTTCTTGCAGATGCCACCTGCCCAGGAGGTAAATCATCTATCCAAGCTTTTAGACCAGGATTTTCTTCTACAGCTTGCTTACCGCGAGCCTCATTTCTCCATTCAGTCCATTTTTCTGAAATTTCCAGCAAAACTGTCCTCAAATGGCTAACCAAGGCGACATAACGATCATCATCCTCTATTAGTCTCTGCCTATCGCTGGTTGCAATATCGTCCTCATCATCGTTGTCTAGAAAATCAGCTTCTATTTGACCAGTAATGTAATTACCCATTAATCCCGCAAAACTCAGTTGCTCTAAAATATTTTCTTGTATTAACCTACCTCTGGCTACGACTACAATCCCTTTAATATTCCCACTATCCGTATTTTTTAGTTGTTTTGGTTCAGCGACTGTCCCAATCCATCCCTTTAAAGTCCAATCAGGTTTTAAAGCATTTACTACCTCAGATAAATTACCCCTTTGCTTTATTTTTGGTAAATCTTTGGTAGGTGGAACTTCGCCATCACCAAAGCTCCAAACAAATTCTATTTGGGTGTAATCATCCCTATCTCCGGGTCCAACAATTTCTCCATTAATAGAAATATCAAATGAATTACCATTTTTATCTACTAAGCCGATTACGGTGAATCTTCTAGCAACACGTCGACGTAAGGCATTAACACTTGCTGAAGTGGCTCTTTTTCGGAGATTTTTAAGGGTTATTGTCGTACCTTTGGTTTTTAAGGTAGAACCGATTGGGATAGGGTGATAAGGTCTACGTTGATCAATAGCTTCTTTGATATCTTGGGTGTGCATTTCGAACGCATTTTGCACACCTTCTTTTGTATATGTATCAACAATAACGGTATCGGCAATAGAAAATAAGGCCAACTTTCCAATTCCCTTACGCCCCATGAAATCTCTGCCATTACGAGAAACTTTACCCTCTGTAGTGCGTTTATCGTAGCCAACATTGAGAAAGCGATCATTAATTTGATCAGTAGTCATTCCCCAGCCATCATCAGAAATGACTATAAGATCTTTTTCTATAGTGATAGTGATTTGCGAAGCATCTGCGTCCCAGCAATTTGCAACAGCCTCGGAGATTACCGCTGCAGCATTACTATAGAGATTTATGCCTAAGTGTTCCAATACTCTTAAATCAATGTTCATAGAGTATGGATGTTCAGAAGCTGAACTTATATGAGACTGCTCTTGTATGGCAACCGCAGCAGGATTGGAAACAATAGGGGGATTATTCTCAGGAGTTGTCATAATTGGGCCCTGTAATCCTTTGTCATCTTATTTAGGGTTTCACCTATTGCTTTCCCTAATACAGGGGGGACAGCATTACCAATTAAACGGCTGATTACAGAAATTTCAATCTTTTCACCGTCAGCTACAAATTTATAATTTTCTGGAAAACTCTGAAGCATTGCAGCCTCTCGGAGTGTTAACGCCCGGTCTTGCTCTGGATGTCCAAATCTTCCAGTGCCAAAATTATATGATTGTGTTGTTATGGTAGGGGAAGGCTCGTCCCAATTCATCCTCCCATAAACACTTTTAAAGGTCGACCCACTTTCTTTTTGATGGCATTTTGCACGTAATTCCTTTGGCCAGTCTTCCCAAGATCCACCTGGTTTACTAAGTTTAATTCTTTGCAAATTTATATCGGTTAATGACGAGGCTATATGCAATGGGTCAGTTGAAGATTTTTCTCCACTCCCTAACGGTTGCAAGCCTCCTATAGTTTGCCTAACGGTTTTGTAATTGCCTTTGCCGAAGGATTTGATTGGTAGCTTGGCTTTACCTATTTTTGAGCCAATTAATACTAGACGTTTGCGATTTTGGGGCAGTCCAAAATCGGGTCCATATAGTTGGGTGTATTCAACGTCATACCCAGCTTTTTCAAGCCTAGATACGAAATCTGTAAATACTGATTGTTTTCGTAAACCTGGAACATTTTCCATAGTAATTAAATCTGGTTTAACCTCTTCGACAAGCCTCGCAAATTCAAGAAGTAAGCTCCATTTTTCATCAGTGCTTGTATCAACCCCCAACTTCATGGTTGAAAATGGCTGGCAAGGAGCGCAGCCAGCCAAAAGTTTGATCCCTGCCCCCTGAAAATACTTTGATATTTCTTGAGCAGTTATATCTCGTATGTCCTTACAAATAAATTCTGCCTTAACGTTTTCTTCATAAGCGAATTTGCATCGGCCATCAAAATCAAATCCAGCAGCGATTTCGATTCCGACTTCCTTCAGACCGGCACTCAATCCGCCAGCACCGCAAAACAAATCCACGCATACGATATTGTGTTCACTCATTACGCTTCTCCAACAACATTTACTTCGTCTTACTTGCAAACCAGTAAATCCAACCGATGGCTAAGAAAAACCAGTTTAAATAGTCAAGTTTCCCTAAATATCTCCATTTTGCTTTTTCAAGAAGTTTGCCTACTATTGCCATTACGGTTCCAATAATAGCTAAAACAAAATCTCCATCCTCAACATATTTATAGGCAATACAAAAGCCCCCAATCTGCACTACCAGAACTAGGCTCATCAACCATTTATTTCCGATTGGCTTCTCTTTTACAGAATTTGTTGAACTTTTATGAGTTGTATTTTTTGCCATTCTCTTACTTAAATAGTATTGAAAAACAAATTGAACGAATTTCCATAGGTTAGAAACTAAGAATTATGGAATTGTTGATTATAGGGAAGGTGTCAATTGGTTGATACAGTTTCAGCAGAAATTAGAAGCAAGATAATGAAATCTGTAAAATCAAAAAATACCAAACCCGAATTGTTCGTAAGGAGTTTATTAACCCAGCTAGGATTTCGCTACCGATTACACCCTAAGACAATCCCCGGGAAACCAGATATCGCTTTCATTAAGAGGAAAAAAGCGATTTTTGTTAATGGCTGCTTTTGGCATAAACACTCTAATTGCAAGGTCGTAAAATTTCCAAAAGCTGAATTTTGGATTACCAAATTAGAAAAAAATGTAAATAGGGATTTGAAAGTCAACAATCTATTGATTTCATCTGGTTGGGATGTTTTAACAATTTGGGAATGCGAAATTAAAGAAATCGATGAGTTAAATAAAAAAATAAGCGATTTTCTTAAATAAAACACAAAAATAATATAGGCTATTTTTTAAATTAAAGTTCTTAAGTTATAATATTTACTGTGAGCTGAGACACTTTGGTAAGACATTTTGATTTAAAGTGATTTCTAGTTCATTGATTTCTTAGGGATTTTATTATTTAACTGAGTTTCCCTCGCTCTCCGCCAAGTTTTACAGCGTTCATTATTGCTTTTAAGGTTGATTCTTCTGGAATCAAACGCAACTTCAAGTATAATGCACGCCTCACGCGCCCGTAGCTCAGCTGGATAGAGTACTTGGCTACGAACCAAGGGGTCAGGAGTTCGAATCTCTTCGGGCGCACCAATCAGATATGAAAGTGGGCACTTGTTTCAGGTGACCCACTTTTATTTCGTCTATATTTTCTGCTTCTGCAATTACCTCTCCTCTAGTTGCCTTTGTTGCACCTCAGCTCTCTTACCTAATGTAGGTTATTTTGTATAGTAATAGGGTTATAAAAGTTGGCAATCAACGTCCGCTACCGATCCAAAGCAACTAACAAATATGCATAATATGATTATGACGATAGTACAAAATATTTGCATGAAAATTCAAGGAAACAGCCATATTTACAACTTGAAAAGATTGTAGGAGAATCCTGAAAGTGACGTAAGAAAACGATTACACAAAATAAACAATTGATTTTAATAATAATTATTACATGTAAAATTCAGACATAGTCCATACGGACTATAGTTAATTTCATTCAAAAAAATATACTGACCTCCACATTGATTGTTTCAATTAATGCACTTTTAATCAATTTGGAGCTTCGGATGAACAAAAGATATTCTTTAACTGCACTTGGATTTTTATTAGCCACTTCTGCTTTTTCAGCTAATGCTTTAACTATAGATTTTGTACCTAATCAGTACTACACCAGTGAAGTCACAGCAGAGCTAGTAGATTTTAATTCTAGCTTTCCCGCCAACTACACTGGCGGTACATTATTCAATGCAAGCGTTTCAGATATTACTGTTAAGCCAGAAGGTGCAGAAGGTAACTTTTGGTCAATTAACGATAGTAGTACTGGTCAATTTTCATACAGCGAAGGTGTAAGTTATTATGGATTTCTATGGGGCTCCGCAGACTCCTATAATCAAATAAGCTTTTACAATGGATCACAACTTATTGGGTCTCTGAATGGATCTCAACTGTCTTCAGCAAAGAATGGTAATGACAATGCATCGTTTTATGTAAATGCATATGTAGGTACTGGCGAAATTATTACAAGTGTCAGTTTTTATTCTGGTAAAAATGCACTTGAAACAGATAACCACGCATATATCCCGGCTGTATCCGCAGTCCCAGAGCCAGAAACTTACGGCATGATGCTCGCAGGACTGGGGCTGATGGGAATTCTGACTCGTCGCCGTAAAGGTTAGTTATATGCAACTTAAAAACCCGCTTCGGCGGTTTTTTTATTCCCAATTAATAAAGCATTCAATCCTCTACCTTTTGTTATCCAGAGTAATTTATCTTTTTTGAATAAAATGCTCATAACATACAGCAAGATATTAGGATTAATAACAACAGGCTGCCCTGCCAGCGCCCAGATTAGCATTTAGAGTGCACCGTATTTATCAAATGGTAGACCTGATGGTCTAGCCCTTTTTATCGCCTGGTTTAAGCAACACTGCTGTAAGTAAATCGATGATGCTTACCTTCCGCTTATAACAGTATTACCTTCTCGGATCGTCCTTAGGATTGGTATATGTTATATCCCATGGCCCAGTGGCGATGAGCTCCACTATTGTTTCCTGATCGGTTGTCCATACATAATGTGTATGGCCGGTAGGTAGTACAAAGCTAGAACCGGCATTCAGAATTTCGCCTTTGCTTTTATCAAATGTTTCACCCATGCCATTGCCCAGCTTTCCGCTCAGCACGGTGACAACTTCTGCATATGGGTGTGTATGGGGCGGGATGGGGTAATTGGCTGGGAATTTTAGCCAGGCGATAAAGACGCCGGCTTTAGTTGGGTCGCCGACTAAAATCACACTTTTGGCACCTTTGGGCAGTATGGGTTCGTCTTGCCAATTCACTGTATCTGGGGTGAACGATTGCATCGTTTGGGCGCTCATACGCTCAATTTTGTCTTGTGCGTAGGCAGAGCTGGCGAAAGAAAACATGGCCGTGATTATTAGTATGTATTTCATGAGTGCTCTCCTATAGGACTTAAATTGGTGATTGCATCTTCAGATCGTATTGTCTTCGGATGTCCGAGAATACCGATCTGTATACATTGCTAATGATGATGCAAAGGATTGGTTTAAGCGGTCGCCATAATCATTAATCCGATTTAAAGAATTTAATGAATAGCCTATACGGCGATTACTTAGGGCTTTGAATGAAAAGCTGGTTTGGAAGAAGTGTGCGGGAGATGGATGGAAGTAAAGATTGAATGTAAACGGCTCGCTTAATCAGCCATTTATGATGGAATATGGCCTAAATCGGTCGGAAACTGCTAGACAAATCGAATAAATATAAAAACTTTACCTGCGTATCTTGTGAAAACAATAGTTGACCTCATATATTGAAAGCACTTTTTGATATAAGCTTTGGCAAATGACTGCAAAAGAACTCGATAAAGGAATCTATATGAAAACTATCTTGGAATATTTGTCCAAGCATGGGGAAAAAATGGATAGCGAAATCGCCAGCGATACCGGCCTTTCACTGGCTACTGTTAAGTCCATGCTGGCTGAACTCTCCCTCAAAGGCGATGTGATCAGTTGCAATGTCACACGTTTCTCCGAAGGGAAGAAGATCCAGGGTATCAGCAGTCGCATCTCCGGATCGATACCCCAGCCTAGCCCAGGCAGGAAACCTAAAGTAGAAACCTCCCCTGAAGCTTAAGCGTGGCGCTTCGCCCAGCTGACGATTCCTGACAAATCCATGGCGCCAGCTTGCCTGGCGACCTCCTTTCCATTCCTGAACATGATCAAGGTCGGGATGCTGCGGATGGCATATCGTGCGGCAATGGACTGTTCAACCTCTGTATTTAATTTCGCGACGCGAATATCCGGCGCTAACTTCTGGGCGGCTGCTTCAAACGCAGGCGCCATGGATAGGCACGGGCCGCACCATGGCGCCCAGAAATCCACGAGTACGGGAATGTCGTTACGGCTTATTTGCACGTCGAAATTATGGTGTGTCAGCATAACCGGGTGCCCGGCAAAAATCGCCTGCTTGCACTTGCCGCAAACGGGATGTTGCCGAAGCTTGTCCTGCGGTAGACGGTTAACGGCATCGCAATTGCCGCACACGATATGTAGTGGTGTATCCATGTTAGCTTGACCGGATCAATTAGGATTTAGTTTCTGCCCATTGATAGCGGATAATAGGAATCGACGATTACCGACAATGCAATTACAGACACCAAGTTACAGACACCAAGCAATCACCAGGGAATAGTATGTATTTCAAAATCACCAAACCGGTAACACTCTTCAGCACACTAAGCCTGGTCAGCCTTGCCGTAGCGCTGGCTGGCTGCGCCAAGACCTTGAGCGGAACCTATGAAGATAAAGAAGCGGGCACGAGCCTGACGTTTGAAGCCAATGGCAAAGTCGTGCTGCATAGCTTCAGGACGGATTACCCCACCGTTTACAAATATTCGGGCGACACCATAAAAATCCATATCACGCTGACGGATGTCGTGTTTACCGTCAATGAAGATGGATCGATAAGCGGCCCCGCTGAAATGCATTTCATCAAAAAATAAGCGGGCAACATTTAGGCAGTTGCATTGATATAATGACATGAGAAAATAGATTGCATCGGCAACTGGAACGGATATAAAAAAATTGGTCCCCATCGAAGCACGTAACGCATATTACAAAGGCATGCTGGCTGCCAGGAAAGGTAAAACCCTGGCGGAATCCCCTGAGTCATTGAACAACCAGTGCTTATCCATGTGGATTGCCGGCTTCAATGAAGAGCGGGCGAAAATCGAAGAGAAGGAAGCAGAGACCGCATTACTGGCGAGCATGCTGTAACTAAAACCATTAATGCAGGCAATAAAAAACGGGACAATTGTCCCGTTTTTTATTGCCTATTACTTAGGTATTACTCAGCAACGACGATGTCGTCCTTCACTGCTGTTACGCCTTTAACAGCCTTGGCAAGCTTAACTGCGTGCTTTGCTTCATCCTTGGATTTAGCAGTGCCGGAAAGCTGTACCAAGCCATTGCTGTCTGTCTCAACTTTAACGTTGGTAGCACTGACCAGTTTATCTTTAGCGAATGCTGCTTTCACTTTAGTAGTAATGACAGAGTCATCTACTTTAGTTGAGATGGAGTCGCCGTCTGCAGCAAAGCCTGACAATGGCAAGAGCAAAGCACCAACGAGTAAAAGACTTTTAATATTTGTTTTCATAATAGTTCCTCTCAAAATTGTGATGTGCATTTAAAACACGAGTCAATTTTATAGACGAGGGGAAAATCACGAATACGATGATATCTGAATCTACTGTAGGACTTGGCTGACTGTTACTGCAATAAAAAAATGATTACTATTGCATGAAATTTGGAGGTCGAGGATGGACTTAAACCACCGTAGAGGGAGTTGCAATCCCTCGCCTATTCTCTCGGCCACTCGACCATACATTTGCAATTGGGGTAATACGCTTGAATCGCTCTTCCGCAAACGCGAGGTTGGATGATATCCCATCCATAAAGTTTCAACACAGGAAATATCGATAGCGGCAGGCAATCGTTTCAGCTTGGGATTTTGGCGGTACTTTACTTATTATTTTCATCATTATGTTTATGGAAAAATTTTAACTAGGGCTCACATGAACTCCACTACATTCAAGATTTGTCTTCTATCCATTATCGCCACTGCATTTATGTCCAGCCCCGCGTACGCCGTGGATGGAATATCGATCACCGGGGGCAACGGCGGCGATGCGCAGATGGCGGCACTGGCACTGCAGTGGAATTGGCAAAAACGCTGGTTCACGGATGGCGACTGGTCGCTGGGCGGCTATTGGGAACTGGATGGCTCTTACTGGAAAGGCGACGGGCCGAAACCGGAGAAGGATGTCTACGGGATAGGCTTCACGCCGGTGTTTCGGTTTGAGAGGAATGCCGTCGACAATATGTCACCGTATATAGAAGGCGGCATAGGCGTGCACCAATTCTCGACGACGAAGATACACGGCAACAAAAGCATGGGCACCAACTTTGAATTCGGCGACCACGTGGGGCTGGGCTTACGCTTTGGCGACCACCTGCAGTACGACATCGGTTATCGCTACCAGCATTACTCGAATGCGGGGTTGAGCGACGATAACGGCGGCGTCAATTTCAATGAAGTCAGCTTTAAATATAAGTTCTGAAAATATAAGTTCTGAACTTATATGGCCTGTATGGCCTGAATCCAATACCTGACCCAGTAAAGCGAATACAACATATCCGTTTGTATTCGCAACGAGGTTTACTCTAACGTGCCACGGCGCGTTTTCTCTTACCTATCTGCCCAATGCGATAAACCCACCAAGAAATAAAGCAGGTGAGATAGCAATTGCAATCGCCTTCAAAATTGACTACCGTAACACCTACAATCTCGGCGTTCTGCCACGACTACCAGATTCCTGAATATCGGCATTGATACACGAGCCACCCGCTAAATTTTCAAGGAGATTTCCAGCATGACCACACTACGCCTAGGTGATACCGCACCTGATTTTACCCAGCAATCCAGCATCGGCACCATCGAATTCCATAAATGGCTGGGCGACAGCTGGGGCATATTATTTTCCCATCCGTCGGATTACACCCCGGTGTGCACGACCGAACTGGGCGCCACCGCCAAGCTTGCGGACGAATTCAAGAAGCGCAACGTAAAACCGATCGCCTTATCGGTGGACCCGGTCGACTCGCATCACGGCTGGATCAAGGACATCAACGAAACGCAATCCACGACAGTGAATTTCCCTATCATCGCCGATGCGGATAAGAAAGTGTCCACGCTGTACGACCTGATCCACCCGAATGCCAGCACCACGGCCACCGTACGCTCCGTGTTCATCATCGATCCGTACAAGAAGATCCGCCTGACGTTCACCTACCCTGCCAGCACGGGCCGTAATTTCAACGAGATCCTGCGCGTGATCGATTCCCTGCAATTGACAGACGGCTACAGCGTGGCGACACCGGCCAACTGGGAGGACGGCGGAGATGTCGTCATCGTGCCCTCCATTACCGACCCGGAGGTATTGAAAGCGAAATTCCCGAAAGGTTACGATGCGATCAAACCTTACTTGCGCATGACACCCCAGCCGAATAAATAGGCGTTAAGTCCTGATCGAGTAAGTGCGGGTAGATCCCAAAAAAATGCGCTGTCCGACAGCGCATTTTTCATTTGGCGGCTTGGGTTTACTTAAGAGTCGCCATTCAGTATGGTGCAGCGTTTTTTAACATCCGGGCGCTCGAATATCTCACCCACGCTGTCCGGCAGGCGCCGGCGCCAGTTGGGATGGCTATCGATGGTACCCGGCAGGTTAGGCTGGTCCTGGATGCCCAGCAGGTCTTCCATCGGGATGATCGTAAGCGGGGCATGCGTCGCCGCTATGTAGGTAAGCACTGCATCCACGATTAGTGGCGTTGCTGCCGGATCCGGTGCATCCAGGTTGCCGCAACTGGCTTCCAGCATACCGGCGGTTTCATCGCCCAGCTGTTTTTTCAGGGCAGCCAGCAGGTGTTTACGGTCCTCGCTACGTTGTGCCTTTGCTTTATCGGCATCCTCCTGCGCCAAACCCAGGATTTCGATGTCTGCGCCGTTCCACCAGCCCGCGATAGTGGCGAGATCGTGCGTGCCGGTGGTGGCGATGGAGGTGGACGACCAGGCCTGCGGTTCGATGAATACCGGATCCTCGCGCTGGAACCACAGCACGTTCATGCCCAGGATGCCTGATTCAGCAAACAAGCTACGACACCCCGGCGGCAAGGTGCCCAGATCTTCGCCGATGACGATGGCGCGATGGCGATGACTTTCAAGGCTGATCAGGCGGATCAGGTCATCGGTTGGGTAATGCAGGTAAGCGCCATCCTTGGCGCCGCCGCCTTCAGGCACCAGCCATAGGCGAATCAGCCCAAGTACATGGTCGATGCGCACGCCGCCGGCATACTGGAAGGCCGAACGCAGCATCTCGATGTAGGCCTGGAAACCCTGTTGTTTCAAGCCATGCGTAGACAAGGCATTGATGCCCCAGGATTGTCCCTCGCGGAAAAACAGGTCGGGCGGCGCACCTACGGAAAGGCCCTGCAGGAACTGTTCGCGACGCATCCACGACTGGCTGCCTTTGGGGTCGGCACCGACCGCCATGTCGGAAATCAGGCCGATGGCCATGCCGGAATCGCGTGCAGCTTGCTGCGCCCCCTGCAAACCGAGCGTGGCCTGCCACTGCAGGAAAGTATGGAATTCAACTTCATCGTGATGCTCTGCAATGAAATTCTGCACACCGGCATTTTCCGGATGCCGGAATTCCGCCGGCCATTGCCGCCAGTCGTCGCTGCATGCCTGGCTGCGCATCTGCGCATGCAGGGCCTCGTAGACTGCATGTTGCTGCAATGCCGGGCCGCCTTCATTGCGGTATTGCTCGAAGACAAGCCGCTGGCTGTCGGTATTGTTACGCTTGAATTGACTGAACAGCTCGCGCAACAGCCTGAGCCTCAGGACAGAGCTGGCGGGCCAGTCGATAAGTGCGGATTGCTCCAGCGCAGAACCCAGGCGTTGAGAGTTTTCTATCGCCTGCATAGCTTCGAGATAGGCCTGTTTTCCGCCTATGGATTTCGGGTCGATATGCATGGCATTCAGGTGCATCCTGCTCGAAGGACCATACGGGCTGTAGCGCCCGTTATCGGCGCTGAACATGGCATGCACCGGGCTGATCGCCAATGCGGAAGCGCCTTGCAGGCCAGCCTGCCGCGCCAGTTTGGCAAGTGCGGCATAAGTACCCAGGCCGCCATCGCCTTCATCCCGCAGTGCATATAGCTGGGCACTTGCACCCCACAACTTGCGGGTGCCTGCAATAGCCAAGTCGTGGATACCGAAACACTTGCCAGGCGCAATCGCCAGTGTGACGCGGTGCCCGGTCACTTGCAGCACATGGTAACCCACCTGGGTGAGCGGCACCGTCTGCAATGCTTCCGAGGTATCCGGGGAGAACCGTCCTTCCAGCGTCTCGCCGTTCTCCAGTTGAATGACATAACGCAATCCGTGTAACGCCAGCCCGGAAGAAAACAGGATGGGCTCGCCGACTAGGCCGGTAATCAATGGAGGCAGCACAACCTGATTCTTCTCGTCATCCAACATGCGCTGACTGTCGGCACATTGCTCCAATGTCCGGCACGGCAGCCCTAGCGCTTCCAGGATATTGCGCAAAGTATCCTCGCTCACCAGTTGCGCTTCGCCGAATGCGTCTACCCAGCCGATTGCCAGCCCAGCCGTATTTGCTAAATGATTAAGAGGAGACGAGGTGTGCATGTAATCCCAGGAAATTGATCAATATTAAAGGGCTAAGTAGTGAATGCGTATGAGCTAACTGCGTTGGGTGCTATAAGAATCGCCTTACTCGCCCATCGTATTCCCATCGCATGCTGTGCAGCCGAATACCTTTAGGCGAAGCGGCGACTCAGGAAACGCGAGCCAGCCAAGCCGAAGCGCCAGGGCACATCAGCCGCCTTGGTAATGCCGATGCGCGGGCCGACAACGATATCTGGCACCTCGCTAGGCGGCAATAACGTAAACGGTTCAACATCGAGGCGCTTGCCGTTCAACTCGCGGCTTATGGCTAATGCCTGCCCTAGCCTGCCAGGTCCGGCACATAGCAGCCGGATATCCTGCATACCTCGCCTCTCTATCATGATGCCCAGGCCGGACAAAGGTTCCACCGCCCGTATCAGGACCCCGGCACCATGACCGGCTGGACTGCACACAAAATTAAGGCACCAGTGCAAGCCGTATGAGCGGTAGACATAGGCACGGCCAGGCGGGCCGAACATCACGCTATTGCGTATGGTAGGCCCGGAAAAGCTATGCGATGCCGGGTCTTCATGGTCGTAGGCTTCCGTTTCCACGATACGACCACCTACCCCATTCACCAGGACGATACTGCCTATCAATGCCTGCGCGACTATAGGCGCTGCAGCCGAAAACTCTATCCATGGCAGGGAAAACTCCGCCAGCGGCTGCTCGGCAACTGACTGTTCAGCAACTTGCTGCTTGGTCACCGGCTGTTCGGCTACTGGCTGTTCGGCAACCGGCCGGTTTTCCGGAGCAGTCATGATGGTTATTCGCTTAAGAGATTGACCTGCACATTGACGATCAGCTTCGGCACCACAAACGCGGGGCTGATGAAGCTGCCGGATACCGGCGGCACAGCCTCCGGATTCCGCGCGACAGCGACGGCGATATGGTGCGTGCCGGTGACCTCGCCGGAGGTCGGGTCGAAGCCTTTCCAGCCGGTGCCCGGCAGGTAGACCTCCACCCACGCATGGGTAGTGGCATTGCCCGCCTCAGTGGCAGGAGCATGCAGATAGCCGCTGACGAAGCGGCTGGCCAATCCTAGGCAACGGCATGCCTCGATGAATAAGGTGGCGTAATCGCGGCACGAACCGCTGCCCTGCGCCAGCGTCTGCGCCGGGGTCTGTACGCCCGGCTCTTCACGCACCTGGTAGCGAAAATGGTTGCTGATGGACTGGTTGATGGTGGTCAGCAGGCGAAAGGTCGGTATGCTGCCGGAGCGCAAGCCGATCTGCTGCAGCCAGTTATTGATCACCAGCTGGTCATTGGGGAACACAGGCTGCTGGAAAGCCTCCAGGTCGGCCCGTTCGGATTCGGCGTAGATGAAGGGATAGTAGACGGCATAGTCCTCAATATAGAAATCCAGCGGCGCCTCTTCGTAATGCTGGATGACCACTTCACTTTCGATGGTGAGCCTGTCGGCAGGCTCCAGGAAACTGACCACCGCCAGCGAATTATCGAACACGTCGCGATACCAGTTGATGGTATATGCCGGTGTGATATCCAGTCGCGAAGATTCTATACGCACGTCATGCCCTTCGCGCGGGCGTATCAGCAGGCGATGCTGGTTCAGCGTCACCGGCATGGGGAAGGTGTATTCGGTCAGGTGCTGGATCCTTAGACGTTGCATGCCGTTAATCCGGTGCCGATTCCAGCAACTGTATCTGCACCTGCATGATCTCCGGGTACAGTGCCGGGCCGAACTGGTTGAAGATGGCGACATCCGCTGCATCGTGACCGTACGCCACAGTCACGCGACCGCCCTTGGGATAAGGCTGGGTGGGGTCGAAGGTATACCAGCGGTCGCCCACATACGCTTCAAACCATGCGTGGAAATCCATGGGCTCAAGCTCATGCAGGTAACCCACGACCATGCGTGCCGGTATGCATAAGCCTCGGCACAGGGCGATGCCTACATGCGCCAGTTCGCGGCAGACGCCTTCGCGCTGCTGGTTCACCTCCACGGCGGACAACTGGAAATGCGGAGAATCCGGGTTGAAATGGAAGTTGTCGCGTATCCACTTTTCGATGGTCGCCACCTGGTCATAGCCTGGCTCGACTCCTGCCACGATCTCCTGTCCCAAGTCGATAAAGCGGTCGGATTCGCAATAGCGCGAAGGCAGCAAATAGGTCAGCACTTCGTTCGGCAGGTTCTGCACTTCCACAAACGGCGCGCCTGGGCAGATATCGATGCCGTCCTGGGTGAGGATATCCGCCGATGTGCGTATGGAAAATTCGCCCACCGGCGCGATCAGCCGCTGACACAGATTGCCGTAGCTATCCGTGTACTCGACCACCGGTACGCTGGGCTTGAGGGTATACGACTCGCGCGCGACCCATTGATGCGTACCGCTACGGGGGCGGAGCATGAGGGTAAACGCGGTGGGAACACTTACATTGAAGGTGAAATCACATCTAGTACGCAGCCACATAACAAAAAAATCCTTTTGCGTATCGATAACGCCATTCTACTTTCTTTTGAGTCGGTCACATGAGGTTTGCCTAATGAGCATGGCCATGAGTTCACTACATAGATTCAATACGAATCCATTACCTAAGATGGACTAAATAACAGTACCTACATAAAACTAAACCAGCCCATCGCCAGCACAGCGCATCCCATGATGCCGGTGGTCAGCCAGCCCATGAATTTAAGGCGGCGGCTGATCACGAACCTGCCCATGCTGACGGGGTTGGAAGCGATGCACATCATCACTGCCATGATAGGCACCGAAATCACGCCATTGATGACCGCGCTCCAGTACAGGGCCTTGATGGGGTCCACCGACGTGCAGCTAAGTGCGACACCCAGCAGCGTGGCGATGGCGATGATGGAGTAGAACTGCCGTGCCATCTTGGGTTGCATCTCCAGGCTATTCTTCCACTTGAAGGTGCCGGCGAATGCGTAGGCAGCCGAACCCGCCAGTACCGGGATCGCCAGTAGGCCGGTGCCGATGATGCCGATGCTGAACAGCCAGAATGCGAAATCGCCTGCGATGGGGCGTAATGCGGAAGCCGCCTGTGCCGAGGACTGGATATCGGTGATGCCATGCCGGTGCAGGGTAAGGGCCGTGGTCAGCATGATGAAGAAGGCGACGATGTTGGAAAACCCCATGCCGGTGTAGGTGTCGACCTTGATGCGCTGGATCTGCCCGACCGCCAGCCCCGGCGATTTGATCAGCGGCTTCAGTTCGCTGGAATGCAACTGCTCTTCTACTTCCTGCGAGGCCTGCCAGAAGAACAGGTAGGGGCTGATGGTGGTACCGAACACGGCCACGATGGTGGTGATGTATTCGGGCTTCCACTGGAAATGCGGTTTTATGATGGCGGTTCCTACTTCCAGCCAGGCGATGTTCTGCGTGAAGACAATCGCCACGTAGGAAAACAGCGCCAGTGTCAGCCACTTCAATATCCTGACATAGCGCGTATAGGGGATGAATATCTGCAGGGCCAGCGAAACCAGGCCGAAACAGATGCCGTAGAAGATGGCCGAACCGCCGGCCAGCAGCCGGAAGGCTTCGCCCATGGCAGCGATATCGGCGGCGATATTGATGACGTTGGCCACCAGCAGCAAACTTACAATCGCATACAGCAACTTGATGGAATACTGGCGGCGGATATTGGTCGCCAGGCCGTGCCCGCTCACGCAACCGATCAATGCGCTGATCATCTGTATGCTCACCATCAGCGGATAGGTGATGATGATGGTCCACAACATATTGAAACCGAACTGCGTACCCGCCTGCGAATAGGTGGCGATACCGCTAGGGTCGTCGTCTGCCGCGCCGGTGACCAGGCCAGGCCCTAACTTGCTGAGCCAGGATAGTTTTGTGCTGGGATTGTCTGCGATGACATGCTTCGTGGCCGGGCGATTGACGTCGGAGCCAGTTAAGTCGGCATCGGAGATGATCGACTCCCGGCGCTCAGGCACAGTCTCGCCTGCAGGCGATTTGATTCCACGTCCGGTCGATTTTTTCATGCTGCGCCCTGGTTAGCGTTGCATTATGCGCGTCAAGGCTGGGGGATGCTAATCGAAGAATCGGCTTGCGTGTTTGGATGAGCGGGGATGTACCAATTTATCCAGCCCATTCAGCATGGAACCTGCAAACTGGAAAAACGTCTTGTGGGAAGGATTAAACGCACTGCTGGTCGAGGTTTCGACCAGGTAGCGTGCAATCAGGGTATTGGCTGGAGCCTGCGACAGGTTTTTTGTGGATGTTTTCATGGCAAGCCCTTAGTCTTCTCTCTGATAGTTTTCGTTTGTCTGAGGTCACTGTTTATGGTGAAGCCATCATAACCAGGGCTGCAAGCAGACCCTAGTCGGCATAGACTTAACTTGCTGTAGGAAAGAACTTACACATGCGGGTCAGTCCATGTTGTGCAGATATATGAGTAGAAGCCGCCACTATTTCCGGTGGTTAGTTGCCGGTCAAATAGTTGAGCCCGGTTATTTCCCCAGGCCAGCCATGTTCATCAGCAGGCGTAGCACAAGCGCCACTGCCGCCAGGGCAGCCACGCTGCCTGCCCAGATCAGCACCAGCCAGCCGAAGCGCTTAAACCACATCCGGACGCCTGCCATGGAGACTAGTGGTAACCGTCGCCGTGCCTGACTTTGCCACGGAAGACATAGTAGGCCCACACCGTGTAGATGAGGATTATGGGAATGATGATCACGGTGCCCACCAGCGTGAATATCTGGCTTCCCCTGGGGGCGGCTGCCGCCCAGATGGAGATATCGGGCGGGATGATATTGGGCCAGATGCTGATGCTCAGGCCGATATAGCCGAGGAAGATAAGCGCCAGCGCGGTCAGGAAAGGCGCCACGTCGCTGCCTTTGCGCAGCTCCTGCATCAACAGGAAAATGCTGAGCGCCACCAGCAGGGGGATCGGCGAAAGGTAGAGCATATTAGGCATCTTGAACCAGCGTTCGGCGATGCCCGGAAACGCCAGCGGCGTCCAGATACTGACCGCGACGATCATGGCGACCACCAGCCAGGCCAAGGGCACGGTGATCTGGATCATGCGCTTCTTCAGCTCGCCCTCGGTTTTCATGATCAGCCAGGTACTGCCGAGCAGGCTGTAGGCCACCACCACGCCCACGCCGGTGAACAGCGAGAACGGCGTCAGCCAGTCCATCGCCCCGCCGGCATAGGCGCGATCCACCACAGGGATGCCGTTGATATACGCCCCTAGTGCCACACCCTGGAAGAACGCTGCGACGATGGAACCGCCGATGAACGCCTTGTCCCAGATATGGCGCTCATGGTCCAGCGCCTTGAAGCGGAACTCGAAGGCCACGCCGCGGAAGATCAGTCCCAGCAGCATGAAGATCAACGGCAGGTAGAGCGCGCTCAACACCACCGCATAGGCCAGCGGGAACGCCGCCAGCAGACCTGCCCCGCCTAGCACCAGCCAGGTTTCGTTACCATCCCACACCGGTGCCACCGTGTTCATCATCACATCGCGGTCGTAACGATCCGCCACGAACGGGTAGAGGATGCCGATACCCAGGTCGAAGCCGTCCATGACCACATACATCATGACGGAGAAGAAGATGATGCCCGCCCATACCAGGGAAATATCCATGTCCATGTTATTTATTCACCTTCGTCTTTGGGTTTGCAGCCTTCGGTTTGGCTTTAGCAGGCGCTTTGGCGGCTGTTTTCGGTTTGGCAGCCTGCGTGGTTTTCGTTGCAGCTGTTTTTGTTGCAGCGGGTTTGGCCGAGGCCGTCTTTTTGGTAGCCGGCTTGGGTTTAGCGGCTGGTTTGGGTTTAGCAGGCGACTTTTCGGCCGTTTTAGCTGCGGGCTTTGTATCCTCGATAGGCAAGGGCTTGTCTGCCACCGACATCGGCCGCATGGCATGCTTGTCCTCTCCCGGCCCACCGTCATTGGGCAGGTCGCCCTCATGCGGGATAGGCCCTATCCTGACCAGGCGGAAGATATAGGCGATACCTACGCCGAATACAAAGAAGTAGATCAGCACGAACAGGCCGAGGGTAAACGCCAGCGCTGCGGCAGGATGATGTGAAACCGCATCTGCGGTGCGCATCACGCCGTAGACCACCCAGGGCTGGCGACCGATCTCCGTGGTCATCCAGCCGGCCAGTATGGCGATGATGCCGGCGGGGCCCATCCATAGCGTGGTGTACAGGAAGGGCTTGTAGGTGAATATGCGGCCTTTGCGGCGCAGCAGCAGGCTCCAGAACCCGAGTGCGATCATCAGCATGCCGAGGCCGACCATGATACGGAACGTCCAGAAAATGATGGTGGCGTTGGGTCGGTCTTCCTTGGGGAATTCCTTCAGCCCCTTGATCTGGCCGTTCCAGGTGTGGGTGAGGATCAGCGAACCCATATGCGGGATCTTCAGCGCATACAGCGTCTCTTCCTTCTCCATGTCGGGCAGGCCGAACAGGTTGAGCTCCAGCGCTTCGCCTGGTTTGCTTTCCCAATGCCCTTCCAGGGCCGCAATCTTGGCGGGCTGGTGTTCCAGTGTATTCAGGCCGTGGAAATCGCCGATCACCGCCTGGATGGGCGCTACGATCAACAGCATCCACATGCCCATGGACAGCATCTTGCGGATGGCGGCATTGTCCTTGCCGTTCAGCAGTTGCCAGGCGCCGGATGCCGCCACGAACAACGCAGTCGCCAGGAAAGCCCCGGTGCCCATGTGCAGCAGGCGGTAGGGGAAAGACGGATTGAAGATGATCTGCAGCCAGTCCAGCGGCACCATGATGCCGTCGACGATCTCATAGCCTTGCGGCGTCTGCATCCAGCTGTTGGAAGCGAGTATCCAGGTCATGGAGACCAGCGTGCCCAGCGACACCATACAGCTGGAAAAGAAATGCAGTCCCGGCCCGACACGATTCCAGCCGAACAGCATCACGCCCAGGAAACCCGCCTCCAGGAAGAACGCCGTGAGCACCTCGTACGTCAGCAATGGGCCGGTGATGCCGCCTGCCACTGCGGAAAAGCCGCTCCAGTTGGTGCCGAACTCATAGGACATCACCAGGCCGGAGACCACTCCCATGCCGAAGTTGACGCCGAATATCTTCAGCCAGAAATGGTAGAGGTCCTTGTACACCTGCTGCCCGGTGCGCAGCCAGTTGGCTTCCAGCACCACCAGGTAACTGGCCAGGCCGATGGTGATCGCGGGGAAGATGATGTGGAACGAGATGGTGAATGCAAACTGGATGCGCGCTAATTCAAGGGCAGTAAAACCTAACATAAATACACCTGAGTAATTGATATTACGTCTAAAGAAGAAGCGGCCGCATCACTGTGCTTACGATGCATGGCGGCCGCTGCATGGCGGCAAAACCCAGTTCGCCCGCGCTTGAATTATCGCATGCAATTGGAACACATTTGCCATGGATATGTTCCATGCCCTGAAATTACATCCATACAGAGCGAGTTGCAAATTGAAGTGCATAGTCAGTGCATTCTTACAGCGGTATCGGTTGAAGACTTATGCCAGCAACGGCGCGCAGTCTGTAGATTGAATCAACATTCATTTTCCAACAATTAAAACTTCACGCATGGCATCACACGTACTTATGTATGCATGTAAGCTACACGTACAACCGTTATATATGCATTGCACTTTCATTAGTATTACGTGAATCAGTACTACGTGTGCCCAGGAATCGATGCCAACCCGCTGAATTGAGGTTTTTTTGTATGCTATCCAACACCCACATTACTGCCCAGCCACTGCCTTACGACAGTCACTCATTGAGGGACGCGCCTCGTATCGCCATCGAAGACGTCACGCCCAGCATAGATAGCGGCAGGTTCGCCATCAAGCGCACCATCGGCGACCAGGTGGAAGTCGAGGCCGACATCCTGATGGACGGCCACGAAAAACTGGGCGTCAATCTACTATGGCGCGAAGCCGACCAGGACGCCTGGCAAAGTACGCCGATGCAGGATATCGGCAATAGCCGATGGCGCGCATCGATGCCCTTGCAACGTGTTGGCCGCCATTATTACCAGGTGGAAGCCTGGTATGACAAGTTCGCCACCTACCGCGACGAGCTGGAAAAGAAAATCATCGCCGGCCTGGACGTGACGCTGGAATTGAAGGAAGGCGCCCTGCTGCTCGAAAAGACACTGGCACATCATACGTCCGCAAGCCCCGAGGCCAGGAAACAGGCCTCTAAAAAAACGCTTATTACCGGCATCAACAACCTGTTCAAAAAACTGGTCGATGCCGGCGATGCCAAGAAAGCCAGCCAGTTCCAGCAGCCCGAGGAGGGCGCGTTCAAGGATGGCGTCTCGAAAAGCCTGGCCCAGTACAATGAGACCAACCGCATGCGTTGCATCCTCATGCTCGACACGGCCACCAGCGAATTGATGCGCACGGCAGACAGCAAGCCATTCGTAGTACACAGCGAGCAGTACCCATTGCTGTCGGAGCGCCAGGCAGCCGGATATTCCAGCTGGTACGAGCTATTCCCGCGTTCGCAGAGCGGCGATGCGATGCGGCATGGCACCTTCGACGACGTGATCGGTCGCCTGCCGGCGATCAGCGCCATGGGCTTCGACACGCTGTATTTCCCGCCCATCCACCCCATCGGCAGGAAAAACCGTAAAGGCCGTAACAACGCGTTGGACGCCGGCCCGGACGATCCCGGCAGTCCTTATGCCATCGGGTCGAGCGACGGCGGCCACGATGCTATCCACCCGGAACTGGGAGATTGGGACGATTTCAGGCGCTTACGTTCGGCTGCAGAACAGCATGGCCTGGAGCTCGCGCTCGATTTCGCCATCCAGTGCGCACCCGACCACCCATGGCTGACCGAACATCCGGAGTGGTTCGACTGGCGCCCGGACGGCTCCATCCGCTACGCCGAAAATCCGCCCAAGAAGTACCAGGACATCGTCAACGTCGATTTTTACAATGAAATGGCCATCCCTGGCCTGTGGGCTGCGTTGCGCGATGTCGTCCTGCTGTGGGCGAGCGAAGGCGTGCGCACATTCCGTGTGGACAATCCGCATACCAAGCCCTTCCCGTTCTGGGAGTGGATGATCCGCGAAGTGCAGGACACCTATCCCGACACCATTTTCCTGTCGGAAGCGTTCACCTACCCCAAGATCATGAACAGGCTGTCCAAGGTGGGCTTTACGCAGTCGTATACCTATTTCACCTGGCGCAACACCAAGGCCGAACTGACCGATTACATGACCACGCTGACTACCGGGCCGGAGCGCGATTTCTTCCGCCCGCATTTCTTCGTCAATACGCCGGACATCAATCCCTTCTACCTGCAGAATTCAGGCCGCCAGGGCTTTGTCATCCGTGCGGCGCTGGCCGCCACGCTTTCCGGTTTGTGGGGCGTCTCCAGCGGTTTCGAACTATGCGAATCGGAAGCCGTGCGTGGCAAGGAGGAATTCGTCAATTCCGAGAAATACGAAATACGGGCATGGGACTGGGAACGTACCGGCAATATCATTCCGGAGATCACCCTCCTCAACCGCCTGCGCAAAGCGCATCCTGCCTTGCAATCGCATCTTGGCCTGCGTTTCCACAACACCTCCAGCGAACAGGTACTGTTGTTCAGCAAGAATGCGCCGCGCCCCGATTCCGAAACGTTCAACTCGCTGGTGGAAGGCGAGGAACTGATTCTGGTCGCCATCAACCTGGATCCGTATTCCACGCATGAAACCACCCTGGAAGTGCCCTTGTACATGTTCGGCCAGCCCGATGACGGCAGCCTGCAGGTGGAAGACCTGGTGGGCGGTTACCAGTTCCGCTGGTACGGCAAGTTCCAGCAGTTCACGCTCAACCCCTTCGAATCGCCATTCGCCATCTGGCGCCTGACGCTTACCTAACCATACAGCCTACTATTAGGCAAAATAAACAAGCAGACAACCATGAACGAAGCAGCGACCAGCGAAAAAGTAGTCTCCGAGATCAGCCCAGAGCCCATGGTGCTGGAAACGCCAGCGCAAGAAAGCGCTGAATCTTCAAGCAGTGACAGCAGCGTGCAGAAAGCCAACCTCAAGTTCTCGCAGGATCCGCTCTGGTATAAGGATGCGGTGATCTACCAGGTGCACGTGAAATCCTACTTCGACAGCAATAACGACGGCGTCGGCGATTTCCCCGGGCTTATCGACAAGCTGGATTACATCTCGGACCTGGGCGTCAACACCATCTGGCTGCTGCCGTTCTATCCTTCGCCTCGCCGCGACGACGGTTATGACATCTCCGAATACATGGCGGTGCATCCCGATTACGGCGATATGGACGACGTTAAACGCTTCATCGCAGAAGCGCACAAACGCAACTTACGCGTGGTGATCGAGTTGGTGATCAACCATACCTCCGACCAGCACGAGTGGTTTCAGAAGGCCCGCAATGCTCCGGCCGGTTCGCCGGAACGCGATTTCTACGTGTGGTCGGACACCGACACTGCCTATAACGGTACGCGTATTATTTTCACGGATACCGAGAAATCCAACTGGACCTGGGATCCGGTCGCCGGCGCCTATTTCTGGCACCGTTTCTTCTCGCACCAGCCCGACCTCAATTTCGACAATCCCAAGGTGATCGAAGCCGTGCTGAGGATCATGGGCTTCTGGCTCGATCTCGGCGTGGACGGATTGCGCCTGGACGCCGTGCCTTACCTGATCGAACGCGAAGGCACCAGCAACGAGAACCTGCAGGAAACGCACGATGTGCTCAAGCAGATACGCGCCGAGGTCGACGCAAAATATCCCGGCCGCATGCTGCTAGCAGAAGCCAATATGTGGCCGGAAGACGTACAGCATTATTTCGGCACCGTGAATGAGCAGGGCCTGGGCGACGAATGCCACATGGCGTTCAATTTCCCGCTGATGCCGCGTATGTACCTGGCGCTGGCCCAGGAAGACCGTTTCCCCATCACCGATATCCTGCGGCAGACGCCGGATATCCCCGAGAACTGCCAATGGGCCATCTTCCTGCGCAACCATGACGAACTGACGCTGGAGATGGTGACCGACAAGGAACGCGCCTACCTCTACAATTTTTACGCCACCGACATGCGGGCGCGCATCAACCTCGGCATACGCCGCCGCCTTGCGCCTTTATTACAACGTGACCGGCGCCGCTGGGAACTGTTGAACAGCTTCCTGCTTTCCATGCCCGGCACGCCCGTCATCTATTACGGCGACGAGATCGGCATGGGCGACAATATCCACCTGGGCGACCGCGATGGCGTACGCACGCCTATGCAGTGGACGCCGGACCGCAACGGCGGATTCTCACGCGTGGACCCCGCACGACTGGTGCTGCCTGCCATCATGGATGCGCAGTACGGCTTTGAAGTGGTGAACGTGGAAGCGCAACAAGGCAATCCGTTCTCCTTGTTGCAATGGATGAAACTGTTGCTGGCCGTACGCAAGAAACACCAGGCCTTCGGCCGCGGCAGCCTGAAACTGATCTACCCCAGCAACCGCAAGATACTGGCTTACCTGCGCTGCCATACCACCACCGATGCAGAGGGCAACAGCGTCACCGAAAACATATTGTGCGTCGCCAATATCTCCAGCCTGGCACAGGCAGTGGAACTGGACCTGGGCGAATTCGCAGGCAGGATTCCCATCGAGATGCTAGGCGGTGCGGTATTCCCCACCATCGGCCAACTGCCTTACATGCTCACGCTCTCCCCTTACGATTTCTACTGGTTCGTACTCGCCACCGAGACCAATATGCCCGCAGGCTACGTAGCACCGCAGCAAAGCATGCCGGAATACACCACACTGGTGCTTTACAAAGACCTGGAAGACCTCAGCAAATCGCCGACGCGCGAAGTGATGGAGCAGAAAATTCTGCCGACCTACCTTCCACGGCAACGCTGGTACGCTTCCAAGCAGGAAACCGCATCCAATATCCGGGTAGCACTGGCTTCCAGGCTGCCGAATGCCACCGGCACCACCAACCTGCCGGTGATGCTGACCGAGATCGAAGTCACGGTATCCAGCGGCAAGGAACGTTATTTCATGGTGCTGGGCGCGATCAGCGAGGATGCGGACATTTCCGCACTTGCGCAGCAACTGGCCATCGCCCGAATTCGCCTTGGACGTAACGTAGGCATACTGACCGATGCCTTCGCGCAGGATAGTTTCGTGCACGACATGGTGCATGCATTGCGGCATGAAAAGCGCCTGCAGACCGAGGACGGCGAGATCGTATTTTCGTCCAGCGATGCCATGAAGGCTTGGGACATAAAACCGGACACTCAGATACGACGCCTCTCCGGCGAGCAGTCCAACAGTTCGCTGATCTTCGGCGACCTGGCCGTACTTAAGGTTATTCGCCATATCACGGCGGGCATCAACCCGGAAGCGGAGATGTCGCGTCACCTGTCGGCACTGGGCTACCGCAATTCGCCCGAGTACATGGGCGACGTCACCCGCATCGACAGCAATGGCGTGCCCAATACACTGATCATGATGCAGGGATTCGTACACAACCAGGGCAATGCCTGGGAGTGGAGCGTGGACAGGTTGAACCGTGCTCTGCACCTCGGCACCAGGTTGCAGGCCGAAGAAACCGGCTTGCCGCTGCAGATCGCCGGCACTGTGCAGGAACTGACCGGATTCGCCGGCATCCTGGGCCGTCGCCTTGGCGAACTGCATGCCGTACTGGCCCTGCCTTCGGATAACGCCGATTTTGCACCGGTAAGCGCAGGCGATACCGAGATCGAATACTGGCAGGCACGTGTCGGCGAGCAGCTTGGGAAAGCGCTGGATATATTGGAAGCCAAGTTGGCTGAGCCGGCCCTAGCTAGCCAGGCAAGCGCTGCAGGCACAGGTACAGGCACCCAGAACCCAGGCCTGAACGAGCATGACACCCAGCTGGCGGCCGCATTGATCGCCCAGCGCAATGCCCTGATGCAGAAGATCACGGAGTTCACCGCCGATGCCAAGGGTCATGTGCTGACCCGCATTCACGGCGATTTCCACCTGGGCCAGGTATTGGTGATTTCCGGCGACGTCATGATCATCGACTTCGAAGGCGAGCCTGCCAGGCCGGTGGAACAGCGCCGCGAGAAAGACAGTCCTTGGCGCGATGTGGCCGGCCTGCTGCGCTCGTTCGCGTATGCCGATGCATTCGTGCGGCGCAACCAGACCAGTGAAGGCCAGGAGATCGATCCGGCCAGCATGCAGCGCATACTCGACCTGTATTCCAACGACTCGGCCGCAGCCTTCCTGAATGCCTACCAACAGGCGATCGGTGCAGCCGGCGAGACCTCGATTCCTGACGGCATCGAAGCCTCCGCAAGCGGCGATGTCGCCACGGAATTAAGCAACATCCAGCTGCAAGCTTTGCCGGATTCGCAACAGGCATTGCTGCAGCTCTTTATGCTGGAAAAAGTCGCCTACGAAATCTGCTACGAAGCCGCGAACCGGCCGGACTGGATTTCCGTTCCGCTCGAAGGGCTGGCCAATTTAAGCGGGATCATCCTGGCGAAACCGGCCTGAACCCCATGCATGCAACAAGGATAAAGCAACAATGGAAATTGAAATGACAGACAAGATCATCACAGGCACTAGCGTTGAAGAAGGCGCGTCACAGGATGTCGCCAGGGATAGAACCAGCGACGCCTTGCAGGTAGATCATCACCAGCTGGATGCGCTCAAGGCAGGCAGGCTGATCAACCCGTTCAGCCTGCTAGGCCCGCAACAGGTGGATGGCAACACGATAGTACGTACTTACCAGCCCGGTGCTCAACGTGTGGAAGTCGTGTATCCGTCGCCTGCCGGGTCTGCTGAGAAAACCAGGATATTCCCGCTGCAGCAAGCGGAAGACAGCGGCCTGTTTTCAGGTATCGTCGATGCAGATATTCCGGCGCATTACCTGTTGCGTATCCAGTGGCCGGACGCGAGGAGAGAACAGCATCTGGTGCAGGAAGTGGAAGATCCTTATTCCTTCGGGCTGCTGCTGGGCGACATGGACCTGTACCTCATCGGGGAAGGCCGCCACTACGAACTGGGCCGTTGCCTGGGTGCACAGCCTATGCAGGTCGATGGTGTGGACGGCACGCGTTTCGCGGTTTGGGCACCGAACGCACAACGCGTATCGGTGGTAGGCGACTTTAACCACTGGGACGGCCGCCGATACCCTATGCGCTTGCGCTACCCTTCCGGTGTCTGGGAGATCTTCCTGCCGCGCATCCATGCCGGCGCAGTGTACAAGTACGAAATACTGGCCGCCGACGGCAGCGTATTGCCGCTAAAGGCAGACCCGATTGCGCGCGCGACCGAATTGCCGCCCAAGACAGGCTCGGTGGTGGCCAGCAACCAGGCATTTACCTGGACGGACGATGCATGGCTGGCGCAACGTGCCGAACGCCAGCAGGTATCCTCGCCGCTCTCCATCTATGAAGTGCATGCAGGCTCCTGGGCCCGCTTACTGGAAGAAGGCGCGCGCAGTTTCAACTGGAATGAACTGGCCGAGCGGCTGATCCCCTACGTGCTGGACATGGGCTTCACCCACGTGCAGTTCATGCCCATCATGGAGCACCCTTTCGGCGGCTCATGGGGTTACCAGCCGCTAGCGCAGTTCGCGCCCAGCGCCCGTTTCGGCTCGCCCGAGGATTTCGCCCGCTTTGTCGACCGTTGCCATGCGCAGAACCTGGGCGTGCTGCTGGACTGGGTGCCCGCCCACTTCCCGACCGACGCACATGGCTTGGCCCGCTTCGACGGCTCGGCTTTGTACGAACACCAGAATCCGCAGGAAGGCTTCCATCCTGACTGGAACACCAATATCTACAACCTGGGCCGCAACGAAGTATGCGGTTTCCTGATCGCCAGCGCCCTGGAATGGCTGGAGCATTTCCACGTCGACGGACTGCGTATCGACGCCGTGGCCTCCATGCTCTACCGCGATTACAGCCGCAAACAGGGCGAATGGGTGCCCAACATCTACGGCGGCCGCGAGAACCTGGAGTCGGTGGCGTTCCTGAAGGCACTTAATTCGGCTATCCATGAGCGTTGCCCGGATGCGCTGATGATCGCCGAGGATTCCACCGCCTGGCCTGGCGTCACCAAGCCGGTCAGCGAAGGCGGTTTGGGATTCGACTACAAATGGAACATGGGCTGGATGAACGACACCCTGCGCTATATGGAGGCCGATCCGCTTTACCGTCGCTACCACCACAATGAGATGACCTTCGGCCTGGTGTATGCCTTCACCGAGAATTTCGTACTGCCGATCTCGCACGACGAAGTGGTGCACGGCAAAGGCTCGCTGCTGAACAAGATGCCGGGCGACGACTGGCAGAAACGCGCCAACCTGCGTGCCTATCTCGGCTTCATGTGGACGCATCCCGGCAAGAAACTGCTGTTCATGAGCTGCGAGCTCGGCCAGTACACGGAATGGAACCACGATACCTCGCCGGAATGGCATTTGCTGGACAACCCAAACCATCGCGGCATCCAGCAGTGGCTGAAAGACCTGAACCGCCTATACACCAGCCACCCCGCCCTATATGCGCTGGATAACTCCGGCGATGGCTTCGAATGGCTGATCGCCAACGACGGCGACAACAGCGTGTTCTCGTTCATGCGCAAAAGCAGCACATCAAAACCGCTAGTCATCGTATGCAATATGACGCCGGTACCGCGCGAGCACTACGTGGTTCCCTTGGGCTATTCGCAGGATTTCAGCGGCACCACCTGGCGCGAGCTACTGAATTCGGATGCGGCGGTGTACGGCGGCAGCAATATGGGCAACCTCACCGTCGCCGCCAGCCGCCAGGAAGAGCACCGCGCTTCGACACTGGCATTGCGGGTGCCGCCGCTGGGCACCATCATCTTGAGCATGGAAGAGTAACGCTATGCCCGATGATCTACGTTTGATCCGCTCCATGCCGTTCGGGGCAACCCTGCTCAATGCGCAGCTTACGCGTTTCCGCCTGTGGGCGCCGGATGCGGCCAAGGTCGCCATCCTGGTGAAGCCTCCCCAACATACCGAGGCGCAGGAAATACCGATGCTTCCGGTTAAAGTAATTGAGGGCGACCCGGACAGCGAAGCAGGCTGGTACCAGAAAGACATCGAATGCGGCGCGGGGTCGCGTTACGTATACAAGGTCACCAATAAACAAGGCGAGCAGTTGACCGTGGCCGATCCCGCTTCCCGCGCGCAGGCGGACAGCGTGCATGGCGACAGCATCGTGGTGAACCCGGCCGCGTACACCTGGCGTAACCGGGATTGGCACGGCAGGCCATGGCACGAAACCGTGCTGTACGAACTGCATGTCGGCGCATACGGCGGCTTCAACGGCGTCAGGGAGCGGCTGGCAGGGCTGGCCTCCATGGGCATCACCGGAGTTGAACTGATGCCCATCGCCAGTTTCCCCGGTCCGCGCAACTGGGGCTATGACGGCGTACTGCAATTCGCACCGCAGTATACCTACGGCACGCCGGATGAACTGAAGGCGCTGGTCGATGAAGCGCATTGCCTGGGCATGACCATCTTCCTCGATGTGGTGTACAACCATTTCGGCCCGGACGGCAATTTCCTCTACCACTACGCCAGCCCGTTCTTCTGCCATGACATCCCCACGCCGTGGGGCGATGCCATCGATTTCACCAATCCCGTGGTACGGCGCTTCTATACCGAGAATGTGCTGTACTGGCTGCAGGAATACCAGTTCGACGGCCTGCGTTTCGACGCATGCCATGCGATTGCCGACAAGAGCTGGCTGTTCGAAGTCGCGCACAAGGTCAAGCAGCAATTTGGGCCGCACCGCTACGTGCACCTGATGGCGGAAAATGACGACAACACCGCAAGTCTGCTGGATGGCGGCATGGAAGCATTCGGCATTTCAGAAGCGACACCGACGGAGGCTGATCCGACCGAAATCGGCACGGCGCTGCAGGAATTCGATACCGCAGGCAAATTCACCGCGCAATGGAATGACGACGGTCACCATGTGCTGCACAGCCTGCTGACCGGCGAGACCGAAGGCTATTACTCCGATTACGCCGATTCCCCCGCAGAAAAACTGGCGCGCTGCCTGGCCGATGGCTTCATCTATCAGGGACAGCATTCCGCCCACCATAAGACATCCTCGCGCGGCGAGCCCAGCGGCCACTTGCCGCCGACTGCATTCGTCCTCTATCTGCAAAACCACGACCAGATCGGCAACCGGCCCTACGGCGAGCGACTGACCACCCTGGTGGATCCTAATGCCTTACGTGCAGCGACGGCCCTGCTGTTGTTGTCGCCGCAGATCCCTATGCTATTCATGGGCGAAGAATTCGGCGCCACGCAGCCCTTCATGTATTTCACCAGCCATAACAACCAGGAGCTGGTTGCTGCCATCCGCGAAGGCCGGCGCAGGGAGTTTGCCGGCTTCAATAAATTCTCGGAAGACGGCATCGCCGTCAAGATTCCGGAAGCCAACGAGGAAGACACTTTCCATATGTCGATCCCGCGCAGCGATACCGACCCGAATTCACAGTACGTGCCGCTGGGCTGGGAACAACAGACCAGGCAGTTGCTCGAAATCCGCCACACCAGGATCATTCCTCGCCTTGCAGGCGCACGCACCATTGAAACGGCCGCCATCGGGCCTGCTGCCGTCATGGCGCGCTGGCGCATGGCAGACGACATGGTGCTGACAGTTGCGCTCAACCTGGCACAGGATGCCGTGACCATCGATCCCGCACATGCCGCCAACCACCAGGCAGAGCATGTCATCTACCAGACCGGCAATACATTCGAACAGCTCAACGCGGGCAGCCTGCCTGGCCATACCTTTATCGCATTCCTGGAGCCGGCATGACGCTTGAATCCCACCAGTCTTATGTCATCCCATCTTCTGGCGCAGCGGGGGAACCGGCAGGAGATTCGGCGCTACCCGCTTCGCCGGCGCATATCCGTGCCACTGCCCGCCTGCAATTCCATAAGGACTTCACTTTCGCCCACGCGATCCAACTGGTGGATTATTACGCCAGGATGGGCATCAGCCACTTGTACGCATCGCCTATCCTGTCGGCGCGGCTAGGCTCCACCCATGGGTACGACACGGTAGACCCTACCCTCGTCAACCCGGAACTGGGCGGGGAAGCCGGGCTGCGCCAGCTGGTGGCAAAACTGCGCAGTGTCGGCATGGGCCTGATCCTGGACATCGTGCCCAACCACATGGGCGTCGGCGGCTCGGAGAACCCTTGGTGGCAGCACGTGCTGGAATGGGGCCCCAAGAGCCCGTATGCCAAATGGTTCGATATCAACTGGAACAGCCTGGACCCGGCCGTCCATAATAAACTGCTGGCACCTTTCCTCGGGGCGGCTTATGGCGAAACCCTGAAATCGGGCGACCTGGCACTGCACTTCAATGCCGCTAGCGGGCGCATCGAGCTGCGCTACCACTCCCACCATTTCCCTATCGCGCTCAAGGATTATGCGGACATCCTCAAACTAGCGGACAGCGAATGGTTGCGCCCTATCATCCTGCGGGCCCACGAGATCGACTGGCAGCGCCCTTACTTAGACATACAGGAAGCGGCAGACCTGATGCAGGAACACCTGCGCAATATCGGGCAGGCGCCGCCAGCCGCCAGTGCCATCGAAGCTTCGCTGCAATTCTTCAACACCATCCACAACGACGGCCTGGTGGCCTTGCACCAACTGCTTGAACGCCAGAATTACCGCCTGACCTGGTGGCGCAACGGCGCGGACGAGATCAACTGGCGCCGCTTTTTCGAAGTGAGCGAACTGGCCGGCGTGCGCATGGAAGAGGATGAAGTGTTCGAAGCCACGCATGCCAAGATATTCGCATTTTACGAAGAAGGCCTGATCGACGGCTTGCGTATCGACCATGTGGACGGCCTGGCCGAACCGCAGGCGTATTCCCTCAAGTTGCGTGAACGCCTGGACAGCCTGTTGCTGAAGCGCCCGCCGGAATTGCGCGCGCCGCCGTATATCGTGGTGGAGAAGATACTGGCGGAACATGAGACCCTGCGTGAAGACTGGCAACTGGACGGCACGACTGGGTATGATTTCATGGATCAGGTGGGTGCCGTGCTGCACGACCCGGCAGGCGAAGTTCCGCTGAGCCAGATGTGGCGTGCCGTGACCGGCGACCCGTTCGACTTCAGCCAGCACGTGCGCAATGCCCGCCGACAATTGCTGGCGGAGAACTTGGTGAGTGAATTCGAAGGTACTTCTCACGCCTTACACGGAATTGCGCGTGCCGATATCGATACGCGCGACATTTCGCTGGCGACGATACGCCGCGTACTACGCGAGATACTGGTGAATTTTCCCGTGTACCGCACCTATGCCACTTGCGCCGGGCGCGATGCCAGCGACGATGCGGTGTTCGAAGTCGCTGCGCAAAAAGCGCGTAAATCGCTGAACAATATCGACAGGCCGATCATGGATATCCTCAGCCGCTGGTTAAGCGGCAATGTAGCGGCCGCCATGCCGGCCTCGGTCGACACCAATATCAATTTCCTGTGCAAACAAGCCATCACCCGCTTCCAGCAGCTGACACCGCCGCTTTCCGCCAAATCTGTGGAAGACACGGCCTTTTACCGCTACGGCCGCCTGCTGTCGCGCAATGAAGTCGGCAGCGACCCGGGCACCTTCTCCATCGGTACGCTCGATTTCCATCATGCCACCCTGCAACGCAGCCAGCTGACGCCGCAGAGCATGCTGGCGACTGCCACGCATGACCATAAACGCGGCGAAGACGTACGCAGCAGGATCACCGTCCTCAGCGAGATACCCGCTTTGTGGGAGCAGACGGTAAACCAATGGATGGGCCTCAATGCGAAATACCGCAGGAACGTGCTGGAAGAAGACGAGCTGACCCCGGCCTACGAAGGCCCGCGTGCCTGGCATGAGATCATGCTTTACCAGATGATCGCAGGTGCATGGCCGTTCGAGCTCGCTGCAGACGACCAGGCCGGCATGCGTGCATTTGCCGAGCGTATATCCGAATGGCAGATCAAGGGCATCCGCGAAGCCAAACGCTTGTCGAACTGGGTGCAGAACAACGAAGCCTATGAATCTGCATGCACTGACTTCGTGTTCGGTATCCTGGGCCCTGGTAACGGCGAGTTCCTGCAATCCATGCAGCACTTTGTCGACACCATCGCACCCTCCGGCGCCATCAACAGCCTGTCGCAGACCGTGCTTAGACTGACTGTGCCCGGCGTGCCGGACCTGTACCAGGGTACCGAATTCTGGGATTTCAGCCTGGTGGATCCAGACAATCGCCGCCCGGTGGATTTCGACGCAAGAAAAGCAGCGCTCACCGGTAGCAGTTTGAAACCCGATGGCGACCTGCTGCATGAAAAACTGGCCGACTGGAAAAGCGGCATCATCAAGCAGCACCTGATACAGAAACTGCTGCTGTTGCGGCAACAGAGACCGCTGGTATTCAGCGAAGGTAATTATCTGCCGCTGGTGGTGACAGGTGCATTAGCCAGCCACGTCATCGCGTTTATGCGGGTGCACGAGGATTCCGCCATCATCAGCATCGTCACGCGCCTGCCGTTTGCGTTGCAGCAGGCGTCCGGTACAGATTCCCAGGCCGCTTTCCACCCAGCCCTTTCCTCATCGGGATTATGGCAGGACACCAGCATCCAGTTGCCTGATGATTCTGCCTCCAGCGCAACTGATAGCTGGCGGGATATCGTGACAGGCAACTCGATCCAGTCGCAAGATAGGCATATCCTGCTTTCCGATGCGCTAGGAGTGCTGCCGCAAGCTGTCCTCTGTAATTGATTTTCAGTAGCCAAGACATCCGCTTAGCATTGACAAGCTGCTGTTTAATCAACTTCCGGCCGATCAAACAGCAGCAATACTCCCGGTAAGAAAACTCTTACATCAATATCAGCCTTCCGCCACGGGTGGCTTCCTGCTGTTCTGAATACACTTCATTCACATTCGCAACACCAGAAACACAAGCTAAACCTAAGGCCATAACATGAATCACGACATTGCATTACCTGTGCAACAGGCAATAAAACCTATTTTAAATCAACCGAATAGCGAATCACTATTGACGAAATTTGACGATTATCCGCTGAGCCACCCACTGCAGACCTGGATCGAGAATAATCCCGGCGCGACCAGGCTACAAGTCGCTGAAAGCAGCTATGACCTTTCGCGCTACCAAGTATACAACTGGCTGGCAGCGTCAGTGGAACGCGGCGACATCATCTGTATAGAGGGTATGTATTACTCGCCCCTACAGGAGCAATAAGTCTTTAAAGCATCATCACCATCACGCCAATCTTTGAAGTTGGCAGTAAACAGAAAGGAAAGACCATGGACTCAGCAGCGCTAGTGAACAGCTCCCTCAAGGCGGATACCGCCATCATCAATAAGATCTCGAACGATATTCATCCTATCCAGCAATTCCTGGCGATGCATCCAGGCACGGGTAATTATGAGATCGCGCAGAATATCCCCGATATGTCGAGTTGCGATGTGTATAACTGGCTTTTGAAGGCGGTTGAAAACGGCGAACTGGATTACCAATTGGGTAAATACTACCTTGCAGAATAGTCCTGCAGCCTGAGTATTTGATAGTCGAGGGCTAGCATGTGCTGGCCCTTTTTCATTTCTTCTACTTCAAATAGAGGTGCTATTAACGAATGGAGCCCCTAATGAGCCATACCGCCACCAACCAGACATCCACGACAGAAAAAGCCCACGCGAAATCGGTGAAGCAGAAGGACACCATGGCCAACTCCACCGGAAAAACCTCGACCAGCAAGAAGAGCGAGCGCCAGAATCGTGAAATCGAACCCGCCAGACTAAGCAATGTGGATACTGGCAGCAGATGACAGGTCTATAGCAAACACGGACTATATAAGCGATAAGCGCTAGAATCGAGTAATGACTACTTCTAACCTGCCACGTCCCTCCCTGCTTAGCTGTCTTGCCTTATCGGCAGTCCTTATGCTGTCGGCCTGCGTCAGCTACCAACCGCTCTATCGCACCCAGAGCGCTAATCTCACCAAGGGCATCTCCAGTACAGATGCCGCCAGGATCATAGGCAGTGCCACCCTGCTGGCGAGCTATACGTTTGAATCCGGCCAGCAGCAATACCGCGCCGATCATTACGACCTGCTGACCGGAACGCGCCAGCAAATGTACACGCATTGCCCATCGCGCCGCAGGGCCTGCTTCCCCGTCATCCAGAACATCCCCATCACCGATGCGTATGTCGTCATCTACCAGGCAGCCACAGATAAGGTACTTGCCTGGGGAACGGTGCAGGAGCTGAGTCGCAGCCCCGATAACGCCATCAGCGATCTCATGCCAGTCCTGAAAGCATCGTATGCGCAACAGGCAAAATAATCATTTTATGGAAGTTGGAATGGAGCAAAGACAAATGAGCATCTCCACAAAGGCGCTGGTAATAAGGGCGCTGGTTCTGATGTGTGTGATCACGTTAGCGGCCTGCGCCAGCCCGCAGATTTACCACCGGCAATTGGTCAGCCTGAATAAGGGCATGACCGAGGCACAAGCCAGCTCCAGCCTGCAACTCACACCGCTTTCCACGCACAGCACTACCGTGGGCGATACGGCATATACCTTTCAGCGCTATTACCTGAATAACGGCATGAACAGGGATCTCTACCTGCTATGTTTTGAATCCAGCAAAACCGAGCCGGGCAAATTGAAATACTGGGGATATATCGAGGAGTTTAGGCGCTATCCCGATGCCCGCATCAACCAGGCGCTGGAAAACGTATTGCCGGAGATACGTGCATCAGTGAAATAGCAACCGCTATTCAAACCGCTTGTCGATGAAGTCGTTCATGGCATTGCGGTACATATCTTCCTGCAGCCAAAGGCTCTCAAGGGATTGTTTCATCCCCTGCGTCGGCGCCTTTCCTGCACCAGCAAGATGCAAGCGTATCGTTTCATCCATCGCACGCTGGTCCCGCAAAGCCTTTTCGTGCAGCGGCTTCCACTTCTGCTCCAGATCGAGCCATGCCGACAGGTCATTGGCGGCATCCGATCCTACTTCTACAAAATCCTGGTCGTCTACGATAGACATATCGCTCTCCTAATCTAGATAGATTGCTGTCTTAAACAATCAGACGTTCAACGTGCTTTGAGTAAAATGTTTCGAGTTCTGCTTTCTTCTGCGCCGCTTCGTACCACAAATCGTTAGCTGCAGCCTGCATCTCAACAGGGGGCGATGCGCCATCCCCGTCGAAATGCATCCGCAGAATCACGACAATATCCTTCTGTGCAGTCGCGGCCGCGTCCAATGCAGCTTCGTAGTCTGAGAATAATGCATTCAGGTGTGCTATCGGCTTTACATCGGATTTCATAGGCGCTTCCTTTCATTATTCTTATTGAATCGTGGTGGTAGTCATCCATTCCTGCATGGCATCTTCACCCGGGCGGTCAACCTGCACACGGCCGTCAGCGGTCGATACCACCCAGCTGATAGGGATGTAATGATGCTGGCCGGAGTTGTCTTTCTTCAGCTTGATATGCTCAGCGCCTTCCATGTGATCCACAGTAGCGAACTGGCCGCCTTGCGAACAGACGACTGGCATTTCCGGTTTAATATCGTTGGTATTGATTTCTGGGGTATTTGTCATGGTCTTCTCCTAAATAATTAGAACCAGCTGGATATCAGCTTGAGGATTCATGGTACTCAACCGAGCCATATCACCACAGGGGCAGAGTTCTGACTTTAGCGTAGGACAATCCCGCACTTTCATTCGCGTGTACCTCTGCGCACGGCCAGCAATAAGGCGTGGCGGTTAGGACTACTCCTACAATAATCTCAGCGCTTTGGCCCTTATTCGAAATCAGGCTGCTTTAATAAAATCGTCACATCTCTCAACCATGAAGCAGAAAGAGGCACACCATGATCGGCATCGTTATCCCCACTCATAATAATGACCAGTCCCTGCATGCTTTCCTGCAAAGTGTTGGCGAGACATTCAAGCATCCCGGGCTGGAGGGTGAAGACGTCAAGGCTGTTGTGGTGCTGGACCAATGCACCGACGAATCCTTTTCCATCGCACTCAATTTCCCCTTCGACATCATCTGCGTAGAGGCTGATGACCATGCCGATGCGAGTGAGATAGGTGAGCAGCATCTCGTCGCCACAGGTGCACGCTGGGTCGCGTATGCAGAGCCAGGAGAAGTGTTAAGCACCTCATGGCTATTCGATCAATTGACTGCGAACAACAAAGCAGTATGGGCCGCCAATGAGGTTGAAGACTGGGCCATGGAGGCGGATGATATGGAAGAAGAGTTCGAAACCGCGAATACCGGCAAGCGCCAATATTCGCAAAATGCAGCTTATGGCCTGGCTTGATTTTTAAGTTACAGGCATAAAAAAGAGGCTACGGATCCGTAGCCTCTTTTGTATGCGGCTGCTTAAGCCTGATTGCTCATCTCAATTCGGTGTGCAAGCCACCATACATGAGCTATACGTATCTTCGCACTTCCACGCCTGTTCCGCCCGGTTATAACAAGCCACACGGTCGTCAAAACAATCTTTCTTGCACTGTGCCGCCTGCTCGGGCATCAACGTCACCTTCTTTACCACCGGTTTCGGCGCAGGGGCAGCAGCGCACCCAATCAAGAATAAGCTCAACACCAGGCAAACCATCCCGCTAAATTTGTACATCTTAAATTCCTATAAAACACGAACCTGAAATCACTTATCTCGCTTAATCCAACGTTAAGATTCAATGCAGCTTCTTCGGGCTATACGCACTCAATGCCGCATCCAGGTCGAACAGGAATCTCACTTCGCTATCCCGCGTGATCAGGTTGCTCACCTTCTTCGCTTTCAAGTACGAGCTATACACCTCGGCGGCATGCGCATTCACCGCATATTCCCGCTCCACGCTGCCATCCGCATTCTTGCTCACCTTCGCCAGGTATTCTTCCGTATCGGGCAGATACACCAGGTAACCCAGTAATGTAGCCGAATCAGGGATCGCATGATCGGCACGAATATCCTCTTCAGTCGGCACCGCCGTACCAGCCTCGCCACGACGATTGATCGGCATCCTCGGCAACGCAGGTGCGTGGTTGTGCGCCCTGGCATGCTCTGCCATAAATGCGGAATACGCCTCCACCGCTTCCTTCTTACCCAACACCGCCTGCGTAAAGTCGCCGCACTTGTCGCATTTACCGACGAATATCCCATCGATCCCCGGCATGTTGCGGCTATCCTGCGCCTTGATATCCGTAATCTCAGACTGGCAGGTTTCGCACGTCAACGTCTTCGGCATGATCGCCTCCAACCGTGCCTGCGCCTGCTCTATCCGCGCCTGTTTATCGCCTCGTTGTTTTGCCTGACCCATTTGTATTCCATTTAACATTAAATTAAAAAATAATACGTGATCAATCCAGTCTTTAAAAATATAAGTCGTAGCACCTATTCTTAATAATTCTCAAACACTATATAAATTATCGCCATGCAATCTTATGCAATAAGCATTTATAACCTTATTGCCGTCAATTGATTTAACACCGCTGGAATATGCAGGGTTGTATACAGTTGGTTGTGTATAAAAAACACTTGGGGCAATTGGAGATTTACTCAATGATGAGGCAAAAAGACACATTGCAAGAGAAACTGGCTTTGGTCCAAAAGGAGCTAATATTGAATACTCTGAACCCTGCAATGTTAAAGATGAGATTTTATCAAATACATCGGGCACATTAAGCGAATCTATACGCTCAATTTCTGTAGAAGCATTACCTGGGGCAGGCTCTAATAGTCTGGCAAACTCCCAATTCCTTGCGACACTACTATGAGATGTGGGAAAGGGAAATAACAGACGGATCTTTCCATTATTAAATAATCCAGAACTATATAAATCAGGCAATCCCAATGGCTCATAACCAAGTCCAATTATTAAAGTCATACTTGGAGGCTCTACCCTTGGTCCATTAAAACCTGGCAAGGGTTTCCAGACCTCCGGGTTTTCTGCGAGAGGTTTAGAAGAATATGATTCAGGTTCTGTATATGTAATTAATATATTTTCAAAAACCTGGGAATTGGTTTCTAAAGCCTTGCGAATTAAAAGAAAAAAGAATTTTTTTGGTAGACTTGAGATATCAATTATTAAATTTTTTGAAGTTGCATTCAATAAGAAATTTTGAATTTCATCTTGTATATCTCCATGTCTTCCCAATAACAGAAGTTTTTTTATTTCAGCGACTTGCACGCCAGTTGCAATAAACTTCGCTTCATTAATATCCGTCTTACTTTCTACTTCCTGTGTATACCTTGAATGGCCGTCTTTTATTCTAAATAGCAACGATTGCGATATAGCATTCGTGTTCAACAATGTCTCTCTAGCTGCTAAACATCTGTCTTCCATAGAAATGCAGCCGACGAAACTCCAAGGCCGATTAGGAAAATCTTTTAAGATTGAATGTAATCCCCCCCATGGTCTAAAACCATTACGAATCATTTTTTTGTAGGTATCTTAAATAGAGAAAGTTGACCAGAAGCATCCAAATCATTCTTTGAATTTTGATTAATTTTTAAGCTTTTTGGCCTTTGATTTTTTATTAATACATCAGCTTTTATAAGCCAAGCTTGCACATGATCTGGCTTGACATATAACGGCTCTTTTGTGTGTACAACTGGCAATTGAAAATAGGGGGAAAGAATAGGAAATAGATACCATTTCTGACTAATTCCAAGTGAACTTGTCTTTGGGGTATGTTTATTAGTAGTAAGTACTCCATATGCTGTACATGAATCAAGAAACTCTGAAATTTCAGGAGTTTTTTCAAGGTCTCGCTGAGACAGAGAAAAACCATTTGCACCTGGATAAGACATTTTTTTGTCCTCTCTAAGTTTGATTCTTAATTCCTCAGCCATTTCCTTAACAAATCTGTATCTATCATCTCCACCATTTGGATCAGCACGCAATTTTCTATACCAGTATTCACTTGCTTGCTGAATTCCTAAATCTTGTAACACCTGATTATGAATTAAAGGTAACTGATCAGAGCTTATCTCATTAGCCCTCAAGTGTTCGGCCCAAATGAGTTGACAAATACTTAGAAAAACTAAAATATTGCCGCCAGACAATGCCAATATGTCAGTTTCTCCAAACCAATTCATACGCTGTTTTCTAGATGCGGCGATCTGCAGTAAAGCTATTTCAGTCCGTTCTTTTCTCCACCATCGCTTGTCAAGACCTTGCCATGGCGCAGAAACTGTCAATGCAAGTTTAGATAAATTATTGTTCTGTTGTCTTACCCACGCCTCACCCAGTTTTGCTGACAATGGATTTTCCTTAGCCAAACCTAGCAAAGCTTTTTTAACCTCTTCCGGCCATACATCATCAATACTCACAACCCCAGAAGTAGAGGCCTTAGCATAATTTTTTGCTCTCTGATCCGGATCAGGCTTCTTCCCAAATACATACCTTAAAACGGTTTGTTTTTTATTTTGGGGCAATTCATAGTTAGCTTGAAGCAGCCGCTTTTGAAACACATCTTCAGCAAACTTAGGGAACAATCCTTTTGAATGTTCAGATCTCCTTAGTATTGAATCAATGTCTACAACTTGGAAATTTCTAAGTTCTTCAATAGCAGAATTTGTAGCTAACATTCTAAAGTCTCTTTGTACTGCATAAGGCCGAGAACCAATACGATAAGATAGGCGTGAATCCCTCATACCCAACATTTTATAAACCACTGATCGATATTCTTGCCTGTAGAGTTGGCTATCTGCATTCTCTAAACCCATCAAATCTTCAAATTGATCGATTCGTATAAATATGGGTATATCAGCAGGAATTACACCTGATGATTTTAGTATCTCAACTGTCACACTTATAGGTTCCCCTACACTTGTTTTATATTGCTTAATGGAATTAGGTAAATCATCAGAGTTGTAATTAAGAAAATTTCTATAATCAACTACTCTTCCTATTAATTGGTTTTTTAAATCTTTATAATTTTTAACATTGTTCATGGAACCCAGCCAACACGACTGGCTAGCAAGTTGTATTGCAAATTGATCAAGTTTTTTTTCTGATGCATCTATATTTAGACCTTCGCGAATTTCGCAATGCGCAGCTTGATAAAGTAATTCGATTGACCGAAGTAAATCTTCAACTATCCAGAAGTTTAAAAAGTCAGCGAAATACATTGCATATCTCAGTTCATCCCCAGAGTTAGCACAATCAATTTTTCTTTGACCAAAATCCATAGCACTACTTTTGGAAAGATTTATTCCTGCTGAAATAAAATTTGCACAATGACTAGGTAAGGGCCAATCTTGATTCGCTTTTCTATAAGCGATGATAACTTCCGGCTTTAACAAATTTAATAGAGCCGTTTTGCCAGATCCCTGTAATCCTATCAGCAACACATTTCCCGGTTGAAATAATGCCAATGTATTAGCGTCCTCAAAAATTACCGGACTAAAAACTTTTACGAAAATATCAGCAGAAATATTTTCTGTAACGTATAAGTCAATGAAAGGGTTTTGAGGATACTTCATATACCGTCTCTGGTTACTCTATGAAATAGAGGATGCCATGGGGCATCGGATTTATGATGCAAAATAGGTAAAGTGTTATCAGGACAATTATTTGCTGTTACTACAAGTGCACCAGTTTTTTCGTATCCAAATGGACCATAATTCTGAGTCCACTTATTGGTTCCTGTAACCTGAGGATGCAGTGCATTAACTAGAGATCTTATTTCCGCAAAAAATTTGGGCTCATTAGCTTGAGGAATTTCCTTAACAAAGCTTGATTCCTGTAATTCTAAAATTGGTTTAAATGTTAGATTGGGATAAGCAACGCAGAGATTTCTAGCTAAGTCAGCACCGTCCGGGCAAATAATGAGAGGGCAAAGTAAAACGTTCGGCTGATTTGGCAAACTACATGCCTCAATAACAGCTTTAGTCATCTGACTGCCGCTTCCAACAAAATCCTCAAACAATATGATATTGCTTTTACTTTGCATTACATGATTAGCGAAAACATTGGCGTCCCAGTTAAATTTTAGAGCTTGCTCCCAACTAAATCTAAAAGACACTCCATGTATATTGTTTACTCTTAAAAAGTCTCCCAAATTAAAACTATCGGTTATTGCGGTAAACAATGTTTCACTGACTCTTTGCTTAATTAAATCTTCAGCATCCAAGCCCACAATTGAAATATTATAAATTTCAATTAACCAACTGATTACATGACGACTGTACGCGGTTAAATATAGCGAATCTAAATCTTTAGAGCCTATAAAAAATAAATGCTCTAACATTCGAAACATTATTAATTGATGAGCGTCAGTTGGGGCGGAGTTTATCCAGTTGACTAATCGAGAGCGAAAACTTCCATGATGGCCTGCCATCGTTGGTCGATAGTCTTTGAATAAAACTTCTGATAAATAATCTATTCTGGCTTTCAGCAGCCTAATACCAAGTTTATTGTCGTAATCTTTATTGATCCAATGTGACACTTTATTTTCAAATTCAATCATCTATTGAAAACTTTGTTTGATATTAATTTAGCAATTGATTTTGCCATTGGTGGAGGGACTGCATTTCCTATTAGCCTAAAAGCTGAGTTGGTTGAAACTGAAAACCTAAAAGTATCAGGAAAACCTTGCAACCTAGCTGCTTCTCTAACAGAAAATCCTCTGTTTTCGATTGGGTGTAAAAAGTATCGCGGATGGCCAAAACGCGTGTCTACTGTCGGAGCAATACCATTTGAGCTCAATCTTCTATACATTCCATTAAATACATTTGTAAGGTCAAAATCTTCATTTATAGGGCGAATATATTTTTTAGCAGTGAGAGAATTTAAAATCGCTGTTGGATCTTTATTTAGATAAATAGCCAATTCACCAACTTCCACTGGGTCTGCATCACCTGTCAAACGTTTACGGTTTTTTCTTCTTAATATCCTTATTGCGTCAAGGACATCTTTTTCCTCAGCACTTGTCTCACCATACACTTCAGGTATATCCCACGTGTGTACTGAGAGACTACCCCCACGAACATTTGACAATTTTTGTCCTGGCTTAATGTGTTTGGCAATCAGGTATGGAGTTGAGCCTTCTTCTAGTATTTTAACCTTATGATTTTCCTCATCTTTAATATTAATTAGCAAATCTTTCAAAGGTAGAGGGGTTTTTCTTTTCAAGTTCATTTCAGGGGCTTTATCACCCAAGACCGCAACAATAATTACTCTTTTTCTACTCTGTGATATTCCCAAATGGGACGCTTCTAGAACGCTAGTGGTATATGTATAACCAAAGTTGGTTAAAGCTGAAAAAAGGCTTTCTCTATGTTTTACATAAAGAGGACTTAAAAGGCCTTTAACATTTTCAATAACGACAACTTTAGGAAGCAACCGGCCAGCGATTTCAGCAACAGTTAAAAGTAAATTATTCCTAAGATCATTAGGGTCATTTTTCCCTGCAGTAGAGAAACCTTGACAAGGTGGCCCAGCTAATAAAACTTGAATCCCTTGGAGCTTTTTGTAGAAACTCTCATTCAGAGAATTTAAGTTCATATGCTCTATATGATTCCCAATATTTTGCCTATAAATATCAACTGCGTCTTTTTCTATGTCAAAAGCAGCAATGCATTCAAATCCAGCTTGGATAAATCCTAAGTCCAATCCCCCACAGCCTGAAAATAGACTAGCAAACTTTATTTTTTTACTTAGACTCATATGAAACGAAGGTAACTTAAAGCATTAGATTGAAAATGATGTTTATTACTTTAGGTACTATATATTAACCATCGCAAATCATAGCAATTGAATAATATTTTCATTGGGTCTGATGGTGAAGAAACTTCTACTATTAGTCAGATGCTTATCTGTTTAGCAGATGTCAAAGCGCCGCTCCTTGCAGAAGAATAAGTCGAGATATATTGCAATATCGGCAGTGACGAAGCAGGTGCGTTTAAAATGCTTAATCCGTTTAGTACCGAGTGATCTACTATTACCAACTTGAAATCATTCCCAGTTGCACCTTCAGGCATTTCTCAACTCGCCGGATTAACACCTCGTCACCGCCAAACTGTTTGATTAGCTGCGTGAGATTTGCATCCACGATTTTGTAAATAGACTGGATAATTTCTTCAGCAGCATCCTGTTTGATTCCAAACTGAGCGGCGACTTCTTTGGCTAACTTAATACTCGAGCTATTATTGCCAGGCGCAATGGCAAGCTCTTGATAGCCGGTATTGGTTAACTGCATGACCATATCAAATGCCGGGGCTAACCTATATCTCATCTGACCAGCCAGTAAAGCACCATGGTTTTTCACATGGTCATCTGTGTTATCGATAACCAGGTTGAATATCATTCTTTTGTATAACTGCTCAAGATCGCGCGTTGGGTTTAGTGCGAACCTGCGTAAAAACTGCGCCAGCTCGACATAACTGCCACCGCTGCTTTCATAGGGCACATCTAATAATGCAGAGGCTGATAGATAATGCAGCCTGCGCTCGCTACCCACTTCGCCTTCACGATCAAAACGGCGAATCAATAAGGCATGACCCCGGTTGATTTTTTCAAGCCGTGAGGCTGGCACATCAATGCCGCATAGTTCAGCCAGTTTAAGAATGCTGGCTTCGAGCAGTTCTACATCGTGGGTATCGCCCAGGGCGGGGAATTTGGCGATCCATCTTGCATTGCCATGGATGAACGTCGCTTTGGGCCTTGCCCCGCCAAGAGAACCGCCACGTTGCAACAATCGCCGCATTGCAGGGGTGATTTCCATCTGGCGCTCTACCCTGAGAACGGCTTCGGATAACTCTTCCAGCGGCATCAAAATTTCATCGCCACTGCCCGTGTCTATCGGGTTTGACTCTGAAAACACCATGGCGCCAACTCGGTCGGCATTGGTCATAAGGAGCACATCGATGTCATCCAAATGTTTGCCATGCTGGGTTTGCAATACCAACCTGCCCCACTTGTCCGGCAAGGCATCGCGAAACGTCAGCGGTAGCGCTCCACCGCCGCGTAGCCTGCGTTCTGGCAACTCGTAGATTGCATGATTCAAAGATAGGTAATCTTCATTGAGCGATACTGCTTCAGGCAAAGTAAGGTAATTTTTTCCATAGGCAAACTGGCCCGATTCAATCACGCCCCGGCGCAACATTTTGAGCAAGCCGATTGCAGGCACTTCCTTGCCGGATTCAAATGCCAGGCCGACGAATAACTTGCGTTCAGAAGTCACGCTCGTCCTCACTGATCACACCTGCAATCACCCCTTTTTTTGCCGCTCTTACTCGTTGGATTGATACAGCGTTTGCAGGAATAGGCGCGATGGCATCTATGGAGTCTATTAATCCAAACAGCCACAAGGCATTGGCAATGACACCAACACTCGAGGTCGGCTTGCCGGCCTCAATAGCACGGTACGTGTTTTGTGAACAAAACAGGCGGCTCGCCATATCTTTTACTGTCCAGCCTTGCGCAATCCGGTTCGCCCGTATTCTCAGGCCGAGCTTTTCCAGCGCCTGCAAGGCTTCTGGATGAACGCTAACTATAGAACTTGTGTTTTTTGACATCAATAAAATGACTATTAATATACTTAAGAATCATTTTATTGATTTTTAATAGAATTGCAAGGGCTTATTACAATAGCTCGAGGAGACTAACCAAGGTGAAATTTTTGCAAAAAAATAAGGGTTACGATTTCTCGTAACCCCTTATTCGCGATGCGGGGGATGAAACAAAAACAACCGGATTAGATCCCCTACTCTAAGCAACTGCCTGATTAAACACCCGGATACGCGGCGCTATTTTATCCGTCAAATTTCGAGTAGCAACACGCATGTCATATTCGCTTTGCAGGTTGAGCCAAAAACGCGGCTCCATGCCGAAGAATAGACCGAGGCGTATCGCAGTATCTGCCGTAACAGGGCGTGTGCCATTTACAAGCTCACTGATGCGGCTCGGTGAAACATCAATGTCCGCGGCCAATTGCCGGGCTGTAATGCCCATTGGTTTCATAAACTCTTCAAGCAAAATTTCGCCTGGGTGAATTTCATCTAATAGCTGTGTCATTTCTGTACTCCTTTCTGTTCCCGCTTAGTGGCAGTCGACAATTTCTACTTCATGCGGGCCGTCTTCACGCCAAATAAAACATAGCCGCCACTGATCATTAAAGCGGATGCTGTGCTGGCCTTTTCGATCATCTTTCAGCGCCTCCAAATGATTGCCTGGCGGCACTCTCAAACTATTTAATTCGGTTGCCGCGTGCAGCTGTAATAACTTGCCGCGGGCAACTCTTTCAATATTCTTAAATCGCCGAACATCCTGGCTATGGAATAGTGCTTCAGTATCTGAGCAAACGAAAGAATGGATCATACGCAATGATATTCCGCGTCACGGAACCTGTCAAATAGATAGCGATGTGCGGAATATGGAATTTATGTAATTTGGAATTAATGGTATTAAAGATGCGAGCTACGATAGAGCTGTAGAAAGTGAAACAGGGAGTTACGATTGCTCGTAACTCCCTGTTTTATTGGTGGGCTGTGCGGGGATCGAACCCACGACAAACGGATTAAAAGTCCGCTGCTCTACCAGCTGAGCTAACAGCCCTGGTAGCTCGGTAAGCGAACTTATCGAGAGCGCGCAATTATCCTAAAAAGGAGCTACTGCGTCAATCTAAAGCTTGCTTTGTATGCGGATTAATCCGTGCAACCAGCAAAATAGATCGGCGCTCGCGGCAAATAGCACTACCGCAAGCCCGGAAACTTGCCCTGCATGGAGCGCATCATCTTGGCCATGCCGCCTTTCGAGAACATCTTCATCATCTTCTGCGCTTCTTCGAACTGGTTGAGCAGGCGGTTCACTTCCTGCACCTGGACGCCGGAGCCGATGGCGATGCGGCGTTTGCGGGTGGCTTTGATGAGTTCCGGCTTGCGGCGCTCAAGCGGGGTCATGGAGTTGATGATGCCTTCGATGCGGCGGATGGCCTTGTCGCCATCGTCGCCGCTCATCTTGCCGGCCATGCCCGCCATTTGCGCGGGCATCTTGTCCATCAGCGCGGCCATGCCGCCCATATTGCGCATCTGCGTCATCTGCGCCTTGAAGTCGTCCAGGTCGAACGACTTGCCGGATTTGATCTTGTCGGCCAGTTTCTTGGCTTCGTCCACATCGACATTCTTTTGCGCCTGCTCGATGAGCGAGAGCACGTCGCCCATGCCCAGTACGCGGGATGCCATACGCTCGGGGTGGAACGGTTCCAGGCCGTCGACCTTTTCGCTGACGCCGATGAACTTGATGGGCTTGCCAGTCACATGACGCACGGAGAGCGCAGCGCCGCCGCGTGAATCGCCATCCAGCTTGGTGAGCACGACGCCTGTCAGCGGCAGCGTTTCGCCAAAGGCCTTGGCTGTGTTAACGGCATCTTGCCCCTGCATGGCATCGACCACGAACAGGGTTTCAATCGGGTTGAGCAACGTGTGCAGGTCCTTGATCTCGGCCATCATGGCTTCGTCGATGCCGAGGCGGCCGGCCGTATCGAAGATCATCACGTCATAGAAATGGCGTTTGGCGTGATCCAGTGCATTACGGGCGATGTCCTGCGGTTTCTGTGTGGCGTTGGAATCGTAGAAATCGACGTCCAGGCTTTTGGCCAGGGTGCGCAATTGCTCGATAGCCGCCGGACGGTAGATATCGGCACTAGCCAGCAGCACTTTCTTCTTCTGCGCCTTGAGCAGTTTGGCCAGCTTGGCGGAGGTGGTGGTCTTACCGGAGCCCTGCAGGCCCGCCATGAGTATGATGGCCGGCGGCACGGCCGCCAGGTTGAGGCCGGCGTTCTGCTCGCCCATGAGTTTTGTGAGCTCTTCATGTACTACCTGGATGACGGCCTGGCCGGGAGTGAGGCTCAGCAGCACGTCGCGGCCCTGCGCGCGCGCTTTCACCTGGGCGATGAAGTCCTTCACTACCGGCAGGGCGACATCGGCCTCCAGCAGGGCCATACGCACCTCGCGCATGGCATCGGCGATGTTCTCTTCCGACAGGCGGGCCTGGCCGCGCAGGTTCTTGATGACGCCTTGCAATCTACCGGTTAAATTTTCTAACATGGCTTACCTTTTTGATGATCTGGTGTTGCGCTGCGATAGCGATTGCGTGATCCAGCCCACAATCGCGGCAAGGGTGTAAAACATGGCTTTAAAGGCTATTTGGGCTCATGCTATAGTGTGGTTAAGTAGCTGATACCCGCGATGCACCTTCGCAGCGCGCATTTCGTAAACACTGATTTTAACCTAACAGCCAGCCCATAGACAGACATGCAAGCATTAACCATTTCCTGGCCGTATTTACTCGTCGCCCTTATCTATGCCGCCGTCGCGGCGGATTTCTGGCGCGTGATCCGCGGCAGCCAGCCGGGCACTGAGCCTGGTAAAGCAGGCTTGAAGCAGAACCTGCGCTGGCATTCTGCATTTATCGCGCTTGGCCTGGTGCTGCATGCCTGGATACTGTACGGCACGATGTTCAACGGCGGCCTTAACCTGAGCTTCGCCAATGCATTGTCGGCGATCCTCTGGCTGACCGTGCTGATCTACTGGGTAGCGGATATTTCGCACCGCCTGCATAGTCTTCAGGCCTTTGTGCTGCCGCCTGCCGCGCTGTTTGTGCTGCTGCAGATGATGATGCCGCAGACGCACCTGCTGCCTTACGCCGACAAGCCGCTGTTCATGGCGCACCTGATCATCGCCATGCTGGCCTATAGCCTGTTCACCTTCGCCACCCTGCATGCCTTGCTGATGGCGGCAGCGGAGCGCAATCTTCACCAGAAAAGCTCGTTCATCAAACTGCCGGATTTCCCGCCCATCATCACCATGGAGACGCTGCTGTTCCGCGTGATCGGCCTGGGGTTCGTGCTGCTGACGTTTACGCTGATCAGCGGCATGCTGTTCTCGGAGCAGATATTCCACCAGGCTTTCAAGTTCAACCACAAGAACCTGTTTGCCACCCTGTCATGGCTGATATTCGGCGGGCTGCTGCTGGGACGTGCGGTTTACGGCTGGCGCGGGCGTACTGCCATACGCTGGACACTGACTGGGTTTGTACTGCTGTTGCTGGCCTACATCGGCAGCAAATTCGTGCTGGAAGTATTGCTGCACCGGGTCTAGGCGAGTTATAACCAAAAAGGCACTGCCCTGGAAGCCAATATCCATGCGGCTCCCAGGGCAGTGCCTTTTGCGACTTATATCTTAAAACTTCGTTTTATCTCAGGCTGACCACAGGCCAGTTGTGCGCCTCCGCATATGCCTTCAATGTCGGATCGGGATCCACCGCAATCGGTTTGTTCACCAGTTTCATCAGCGGCAGGTCGTTGTGCGAATCGCTGTAGAACCAGGTCGTTTCGAAATCCGCCAGCGTTTGGCCGCGTTCCGCCAGCCATTCATTCAGGCGGGTGACTTTGCCCTGCTGGAAACTAGGCGTGCCGGTGACCTTGCCGGTGAATTCGCCATTCACTTCTTCGGGGATGGTGCCGATCAGGTGATCGATGCCGAATGCCCTGGCGATGGGGTTGGTGACGAAGGTATTAGTGGCGGTGATGATCACCATCAGGTCGCCATTGGCGCGGTGCTGTTCCACCAGCGCCTTGGCTTTTTCCGTCATCATCGGCAACACCTTGCGCTCCATGTAGCGCTCATGCAGTGTATCCAGTTCGGCGCGGCTACGCTCCATCAGCGGTTTGAACTGGAACTCCACGAACGCGTAGATATCCAGGTTGCCGGCTTTGTAATCTTCGTAGAACTGCAGGTTCTTCGCTTCGTGCGTTTCGCGCTCCAGCAGGCCTTCCTCGATGAGGAACTGCCCCCATTGGAAATCGCTGTCGCCAGCCAGTAAGGTGTTGTCTAAATCGAATAAAGCGAGTTGCAAATGAATCTCCAGTACTTAAATTGTTAAATATTGAGCGGTGAATACTACGCGGTGATGGGTCTAGCCGGTTGCGTGATGACCAGCGCAACCCCGATAATGATGATGGCCAACGCCGCATACTCCACGATGCCGACCGCTTCATGCGCAAGCCATGCGCCGAGGAAGATGGCGACCAGGGGGTTGACGAAAGTATGGCTGGTGGCCAGCAGCGGCCGCACTGTTTTCAATAAATACAGATAGGCACTATAGGCTACTAGCGACCCCAGCACGACGAGGAACACCATCGCCAGGATGGAATCACGTGTCGGCGCAGCAGGCCAGTGTTCGTCGCTCAGCACGCTGACGAAGATCAATACGATTCCGCCGGTGAGCATCTGCGTAGCGCTGGCCATGGCGCCTTGCGGCATAGGCAAGTACTTACCCCATACCGAACCGAACGACCATGCCATGGCCGATAACAGGAGTAAAAATGCCCCGAGCGGGCTCGCCTGTATGGTGCCGTTCAGGCTGAGAAGAGCCACGCCGAAAGTGCCAATAATGACGCCCAGCCACTCGCGTTTGCCGGGCCATTTGCCCCACAGCCCGGAGAAGATGGCCATCCACAACGGCACGGTAGAGATGACGAGCGCCGCAATGCTGGTTGACACCGTTTTCTCGGCGTAGGCGACACCCGCGTTGCCGACCGCCAGTAGCAGGAAGCCCACGACCAGCGAACCCAGCCATTCTTTCAACGACGGATTTGGCCGCCCGTACAGGCGCAGGAACACATACAGCAAAAATCCGGCGATGGTGAAGCGCATGGCCGCCATCATGAACGGCGGAAAGCTATCAATGGCGAAACGCATGGCGAGGTAGGTCGAACCCCAGATGAAATAGAGCGACAGCAAGGCCATGGCGACCAGGAGCTTCTCGTTGAACAGCCAGCCTGGTTTCACCAAGCCGGCCTTCTGATTGCAAAACTACGCATTCAATGCTCTACAGACCCTCGCCCTGTGGATGCGCACGTTCGGACTTCGAGTAGATCTTGTTCAGACCGTTCAAATACGCCTTGGCGGAGGCGATCACGATGTCGGTATCTGCGCCCTGCCCGTTGACGATACGGCCGCCCTTGGACAAGCGCACGGTCACTTCCCCCTGCGCGTCGGTACCGCTGGTGATGTTGTTGACGGAATACAGTTGCAACTCGGCACCGCTAGCTACCATGCTCTCAATGGCCTTGAAGGCTGCATCCACTGGGCCGCCGCCGTCCGCTTCCGCGCGCTTCTCAGCGCCGTTATCGAGAATGGTCACTACCGCATGCGGTGTTTCGCCGGTTTGCGAACAGACCTGCAAATACACCAGCTTGAAATACTCGGTCGCTTCGGACACGAACTCGTCGCTGACCAGGGCGTGTAAATCCTCATCGAAGATCTCCGATTTCTTGTCGGCCAATGTCTTGAAGCGGGCGAACGCGGCGTTCAATGCTTCGTCGCCGACAAGCTCGATGCCCAACTCCACCAGGCGGGAGCGGAAGGCGTTACGCCCGGACAACTTGCCCAAGGTGAGTTTGTTGGCGTTCCAGCCCACGTCTTCGGCACGCATGATCTCGTAGGTTTCGCGGTGCTTCAATACGCCATCCTGGTGGATGCCGGATTCGTGCGCGAACGCATTGGCGCCGACCACGGCCTTGTTAGGCTGCACCGGGTAGCCGGTGATGGTGGAGACCATCTTGGAAGTCGGCACGATCTGGGTGGTGTCGATGCTGGTCTCAAGATTGAAGATATCGCGGCGTGTGCGCACCGCCATCACGATCTCCTCAAGGCTGGCATTGCCGGCACGTTCGCCGAGGCCATTGATGGTGCATTCAACCTGGCGCGCACCGGCCATCACCGCAGCGAGCGAGTTGGCGACCGCCATGCCCAGGTCGTTATGACAGTGCGTCGACCACACTACCTTGTCGGAATTCTTCACGCGGGCGATCAACTGCTGCATACGCTCGGCCCACAAGGCGGGGATCGAATAACCGACGGTATCCGGCACGTTGATGGTCTTTGCGCCGGCTTCGATGACGGCATCGAACACCTTCACCAGGAAATCCATGTCGGAACGCACGGCGTCCTCTGCCGAGAATTCCACGTCATCCGTGTATTCAAGCGCCCATTTGACGGCCTGCACGGCACGTTCCAGCACCTGGTCGGGCGTCATGCGGAGCTTGTTCTCCATGTGGATGGGCGACGTGGCGATAAAGGTGTGGATACGCCCTTTCACGGCCGGCTTGATGGCTTCGCCGGCACGGCGGATGTCGTTCTCGTTGGCACGCGCGAGGGAACACACGGTGGAGTTCTTGATCACTTCGGCGATGGCATGGATGGAGTCGAAATCGCCGGGGCTGGCAGCAGCGAAACCGGCTTCGATCACGTTCACGCCCAGCTTCTCAAGCTGGCGCGCGATGCGGATCTTCTCTTCCTTGGTCATTGAGGCACCCGGGCTCTGCTCGCCGTCGCGCAATGTGGTATCAAAAATAATTAAATTATCGTTCATGATTTTATCCAGATCTTAATTTCGTATCGAAATTTTGTTACATAGAATTTACCATCATTAAGTTGCCATGATGGAATTAGGTACTGCCGGAGTGTGGGGGATATTTAGCGCGCGACGCGCAGCAGAACGCCAGCCAGGAACAGGCTGGTGCTTGAAAGTGGTAATGATGTAGAGCGGTTTGAAAACATAGGTCGAGACTATAACTACTTTTTTTTGCGCAGGCAATACTTCAAGCGCTTGTTTACATATTAAATTTACCTATCAAGCCGATAGGTAAATCCATGGGATTCCGCTTTAAATCAGGCTAAAGGACAAACGACTTTAAGCGAGAGGATTACCCTTTTTTTGCTTCAGCCTGCGCACCACCCAGAAGACATACCCGGATATCCCATACACCAGCGAGACCATGAACAGCACTTCCGGCGGACTGTAGGAGATCAGCACGAAGGCCAGCACGATAAAGATGATGACGGCAAACGGCACGCTGCTGCGCAGGTTGATGTCCTTACCGCTATAGAATTTAAGGTCGCTCACCATGGACAGGCCGGCAAACACGGTCACGCCCCATGCCAGCCATTTCATCTTCATCCAGCCGAAGAAGACGGCGTCGCCAGGCACTTCGTTGTCGAAGCAGACCCATACTAGGCCGGCCATCAAGGCGGCAGCGGCTGGGCTGGGCAAGCCCTGGAAGTAACGTTTGTCGGCATCGTCCAGCTTGGTGTTGAAGCGTGCCAGGCGCAAGGCTGCGCATGCGCAGTAGATGAATGCAGCGATCCAGCCCAGTTTGCCGAGTGGCTGCAAGGCCCACACATACAGCACCAGCGCAGGCGCCACGCCGAACGACACCATGTCGGACAGGCTGTCGTATTCTGCGCCGAACGCGCTTTGCGTATTGGTCATGCGCGCCACGCGGCCATCTAGCCCGTCCATCACCATGGCGATGAAGATGGCGACAGCGGAATGCTCATACCTGCCATTCATGGCCTGGACGATGGCATAAAACCCGGCAAACAGGGCGGCCGTTGTAAACAGGTTGGGCAACAGGTAAATGCTGCGTTCACGCAGGTTGGTCTGCAAAAGCTTCCTGCGGCGTGGACGTAATGTGGGTTCTGCCATGTGTTGATTCCTGGGTTATTGCCTGAAGTTAATTCAGCCTGATTTAATTCCTGTTTACGCATTGAGTATACCAAAGCGCACATTAAAGGCATAAAGGCATTAATTCATCAAGACTCGCTATGATAGTATCGCGTCTTGTTTTTTTGCGCTCCATTGTTGATTTACTAAAGATCGTTACTTATGCAATTTTCACTTATCACCACAGACGGGGCAGCGCGTCGCGGCACCGTCAGCCTGGCACACGGCGATGTGCAGACACCGGCCTTCATGCCGGTGGGCACCTACGGCTCCGTCAAAGCCTTGTCCCCCGTCGAAGTCCGCGAGATAGGGGCGCATATCCTGTTGGGCAATACCTTCCACCTTTGGTTGCGTCCCGGTTTGGATGTGATCGCAGCGCATGGCGGCTTGCACGGTTTCATGGGATGGGACGGCCCTATCCTCACCGACTCCGGCGGCTTCCAGGTATGGAGCCTGGGCGACCTGCGCAAGATCACGGAAGAAGGCGTGAAGTTTCGCTCACCGATCAATGGCGATAGCTGTTTCCTTACGCCCGAAGAATCGATGCGCATACAGAAGGTATTGAATTCCGACATCGTTATGATCTTCGATGAGTGCACACCGTATCCGGCCACCCATGAACAGGCCAATGATTCCATGCAGCTGAGTTTGCGATGGGCCAGGCGCAGCAAGGATAGCCATGAGGGCAATCCGAATGCGCTATTCGGCATCATCCAGGGCGGCATGTTCGAAGACCTGCGCGACGTCTCGCTGAAAGGCCTGACCGATATCGGCTTTGACGGCTACGCCATCGGCGGATTGTCGGTAGGCGAGCCTAAGGAAGACATGCTGCGCATCCTCGCGCATACCGCGCCGCAACTACCGCAAGACAAACCCCGCTACCTGATGGGCGTGGGCACGCCGGAAGACCTGGTGGCTGCCGTATCCAATGGCATCGACATGTTCGATTGCGTGATGCCGACGCGCAACGCACGCAACGGCTGGCTGTTCACACGCCATGGCGACATCAAGATCAAGAACACCCGCCACAAGACCGACACGGCGCCGCTGGATGCCGATTGCACCTGCTATACCTGCAGCAACTTCAGCCGCGCCTACCTGCACCATTTACATCGGTTGGGCGAGATACTCGGTGCGCGCCTCAACACCATCCATAACCTGCACTACTACCAGGAATTGATGGCCGGCATGCGCCTGGCTATCGAGCAAGGCCGGTTTGCCGCCTTCGAGGAAGAGTTCCATCGACAGCGCTCATCCCTCTCCGCTGCAGAACCACCATTGCCATAGATAAGTCACTGCTCACTTAGCATTATGCTAGAATCCTGTGGATTAAATTTTGCCCTTGCAGGCAATGCACTGCATGACTAAACAAGGCAGCTAATTCAGGGTTGCGTGATCTTTAAACCAGCCCGTTACAGGTATTTAATAGCTTCTTTAATGAGGCCTCTTGTTGATTTACCAGCTTCTAATGAAGCTTTTTTGTGAAAGGTAATGCCCGTGTTGATTAGTACCGCTTTTGCCGCTACAGGCCCCGCATCTCCAGACTGGTTGAGCTTCGCCCCGCTGGTCGTTATTTTCGTATTGTTCTGGTTCATGCTGATCCGCCCGCAGATGAAGCAGGCCAAGGAACAGCGCAAGATGATCGACGCCTTGCAAAAAGGCGACGAAGTCAGCACATCCGGCGGCATCCTGGGTAAAGTCACCAAGGTAGGTGATAACACAGTCGGTATCGAGATCGCGCCGGAAGTGGTGATCAACGTGCAGAAGCACACGGTACAGACACTGTTGCCTAAGGGTACTATCAAGGCGCTTTGAAGCAAAGCGCTTTAAGTTATTGAAGACGCCTTATATTTACTGGCTTTTTAACCTCAACATTACAACATCACTATTCCATCTGCCGGCGATATAGACATCGACTGATATCCATATCCTGGCCACATGACTGGAATACAACGCGAGCCGCACTATGAACCGTTACCCCACGTGGAAATACCTGCTGGTGCTGACTGCACTGCTTCTGGGCCTGGTCTATTCCCTGCCCAATGTCTTCGGCGAAGCGCCGGCAGTGCAGATCACCACCGTCAAGAGCACGGGCACCATCAGCCCGCAATTACTGGAACAGGTAGAGAATGTACTTAAGCAGGAAAAGCTGCCCTACGACACGCTGTTCATCGACGAGACCGGCGTTAAGGTACGGTTCGATAATACCGATAACCAGTTCCACGCCAAGGATGTTCTGGAAAAAAGCCTGGGCAAAGATTACGTAATCGCCCTTAACCAGATTTCACGTTCGCCCAGCTGGCTGCGTGCCATTGGTGCCAAGCCGATGTACCTGGGCCTGGACTTACGCGGCGGTGTGCACTTCCTGCTGCAGGTCGACATGAAGGCCGCACTCGACAAGGCAGCTGACCGCTACGTAGGCGACTTCCGCAGCACACTGCGTAAAGAGCGCATCTCCTATGCCGGCGTGACGCGCCAGGGCCAGTCGGTCGAAGTGCGTTTCACCAGCGCAGAGGAACTGGCCAAAGCCCGCAAGGTGCTGTCCAAGGAAAACCAGGACCTGACCTTCCGCGAAAGCAGCGACGGCAGCAGCCAGATCCTGAGCGCCAGCCTCAGCTTGGAAGCGCAGAAACGCATCCAGGATTTCGCACTCAAGCAGAACATCCAGACCCTGCATAACCGCATCAACGAACTGGGGGTAGCCGAGCCTATCATCCAGCAGCAAGGTGCAGAGCGCATCGTAGTGCAGTTACCGGGTGTGCAGGACACTGCGCAGGCCAAGGAGATCCTGGGCCGTACCGCCACCCTGGAAATCCGCATGGTGGATGAAGAGAAAAGCGATGCTGCCACCCTGGAAAGCGCCAGCAAAGGGCAAGTCCCGTTCGGCGACGAATTCTATGTGGATCGCAGCGGCAACCCCATCCTGGTCAAAAAAGCCGTAGTGCTGACCGGTGACTACATCACCGATGCCGGCCCTGGTCTTGACCAGCAGAGCGGCGGCTCGGTCGTGCACGTGACCCTGGATGGCCGCGGCGCACGCATATTCCAGCAAGTCACGCGCGAGAACGTGAAGAAGCGCATGGCCATCCTGCTGGTAGAAAAAGGCAAGGCGGAAGTCATTACCGCGCCTGTGATCAATGAAGAGATAGGCGGCGGCCGCGTGCAGATTTCCGGCATGGCCAACGCACAGGAAGCCACCGATGTTTCGCTGCTGTTGAGAGCCGGCGCCCTGGCTGCGCCGATGGACATCATTGAAGAGCGCACCGTAGGGCCTAGCATGGGCGAAGAGAACATCAGCCGCGGCATGCACTCGACCCTGTGGGGTTTCATGGCCATCGCCGTCTTCATGGTGATCTACTACATGTTGTTCGGCAGCATCTCGGTAGTGGCGTTGGCAGTCAACCTGCTGCTGCTGCTGGCTTTGCTTTCGCTGTTGCAGGCCACGCTGACATTGCCCGGCCTGGCTGCGATCGCACTGACACTAGGTATGGCGATTGACGCCAACGTACTGGTGAATGAACGCATCCGTGAAGAACTGCGCAACGGCAATACGCCGCAGGCAGCCATCCATGCCGGTTACGACCGTGCCTTCGACACTATCCTGGACTCCAATGTGACCACCTTCATCGTCGGTCTCATGCTGTTCAGCTTCGGTTCCGGCCCGATCAAGGGCTTTGCCGTGGTGCATATGCTCGGCATCCTGACTTCGATGTTCAGCGCCGTGGTGGTATCGCGCGCCCTGGTCAACCTGGTCTACGGTTACCGTCGCAAGGTCACCAAGTTGGCCATCGGCTAGGCCAACCGGCTAACGACTGAACCTCACTTAACAAAACAATCAAGCCTTACTGACATAGAGTAAAGACCATGGAAATTTTCAAGATCAAGAAAGATATACCGTTCATGAGCTATGGCCGCCTGACAACGGCCATCTCGCTCATCACGTTCATCGTTGCCGTATTCTTCCTGCTGCACCGCGGCCTGAACCTGGGCGTGGATTTCACCGGCGGCACCATGATGGAAGTAACGTACCCGCAAGCCGCCGACCTCGGCAAGATCCGCGTGGCGGTAGACAGCATCGGCCTGAAGGACGCCACCGTGCAGAATTTCGGCACCAGCCACGACGTGCTGATCCGCCTGCCGCTGAAGAGCGGCATGTCCATCTCGGAACTGTCTGAACAAGTACTGACTGCGTTGAAAAAAGAAGATGCCAGCGTCAAGATGAGCCGCGTGGAGTCGGTAGGCGCACAGGTCGGCCAGGAATTGTACGATAACGGCGCGCTTGCATTGTTATTGGTCTCCATCGGCATCGTGGTGTACCTGGCGTTCCGCTTCGAGTGGCGCTTCGCAGTCGCCGCCATCATCGCCAATATGCATGACGTGGTGATCATCCTGGGCTTCTTCGCCTTCTTCCAGTGGGAATTCAACCTGACCGTACTGGCCGCCATCCTGGCCGTGCTGGGGTACTCCGTGAACGAATCGGTAGTGGTGTTCGACCGTGTACGCGAGAACTTCCGCAAGATGCGCAAGGCCACCGTGACCCACGTGATCGACAATGCCATCACGCGCACCATGTCGCGTACCGTGATCACCCACTTCTCCACGCAACTGATGGTGCTTTCGATGTTCGTGTTCGGCGGCGAAGTGCTGCATAACTTCTCGCTGGCGCTGACCATCGGCATCTGCTTCGGTATCTACTCGTCCGTACTGGTGGCATGCCCGATGGCGATGTATTTAGGGGTGTCGCGCGAGAACCTGATGACGCATGCGGAAAAGAAGCCGGTAGAAGAAGCATTGCCTTGACAACGCTGGCCTAAAGCGGGGACACTAGACTACCGCTTAAGCCAGCAGTTTCCCCATTGGACGAGATCCCCTTATACCTTCAGGTTTGCATACTCATCCTGATGTTGTTGCTATCAGCCTTTTTTTCCAGCGCTGAAACCAGTTTAATGTCCCTTAACCGCTACCGCCTGCGCCACCTGGCCAAGGACGGTCATCGCGGTGCGCGCCTGGCGCAGGCGTTGTTGCAGAAAACCGACCACCTGCTGGGCGCGATTCTATTAGGCAATACCTTCGCCGCAGTTTCCATCGCCACCATCAGCGATGACATCACACTGACTCTACTGGGCGACGGCAAGATAGGCCTGGTGCTGGGCACGCTGGCGGTCACCTTTGTCATCCTGGTGTTCGGGGAAATCACCCCCAAGGTCATCGCAGCCGCCTACGCCGAGAAGCTGGCGTTTTTCTATAGTTATTTGCTGTATCCCCTCATCAAGGTGCTGTATCCCGCCATCTGGTTCACCAACCTGTTCGTGGCCGGACTACTCAAGCTGTTCCGTCTCAAGATCAATTTTGCCGAAGTGTCCCATGCGATCTCCACGGACGAGTTACGCAGCATCGTGCTGGAAGCGGGCGGCTACATCCCCAAAAAGAACCGGGCCATATTGCTTAACCTGTTCGACCTGGAGAAAGCCACGGTCGACGACGTGATGACGGTGCATACACAGATCGAGTCCCTCAACTTCGATGTACCGCTGGAAGACATCATCCAGCGCATCTCCTCCAGCCACCACACGCGACTGCCGGTGCGCCAGGGCCCGCACGAGGAAATCGTCGGCATCATCCATATCCGTAAGGTGATCAACCAGTTGCGTAACGGCGAGCTGGACCTGGAAAGCCTGAGGTCCATCCTGACGGCGCCGTATTACATCCCATCCGGCACGCCGCTCTACACCCAGATGCAGCAGTTCCAGGAAAACCAGCAGCGTATCGCGCTGGTGGTGGACGAGTACGGTGAACTCAAGGGCCTGGTCACACTCGAAGATATACTGGAAGAGATCATCGGCGACTTCACCAGCCAGTCGCCGTTGCGCAACACGCACTACCACCAGGATGAAGATGGTAGCTGGCTGGTGGACGGCAGCAGCAACCTGCGCGAACTGAATAAAAAACTGGGACTGACATTGCCGCTCGACGGCCCGCGCACACTGAATGGCCTGGTGATCGAGCATTTCGAGGACATCCCGGAACCCGGCACCACCTTTAAGATAGGCTCGTACGCGCTGGAGATCGTCCAGACCCAGGACAGGATCGTGAAGAGCGTCCGCATATACTCGCTGGCCTGAACCTGATTTCATTGTCCAGGCCCGGCCTGCGTTGTTTGGCAGAATTAACGCCATTACCCATATTTAATTCAGGCTTGAAATTTTTAAGATTAGGCCCACAATAGGTACTAACATATGGCAAGAACGAAACAACACGAAGATACGATAGAAGCCACAAGGACGCAAAAGCCCAAGCCGCCGTCCATGTACAAAGTATTTTTGTTTAACGACGACTACACGCCTATGGAATTTGTAGTGGATGTCATCCAGCGTATATTTAACAAGACGCTTGAACAATCCACCCAAATAATGCTCCAAGTACATACGGAAGGAATCGGCATCTGCGGCATCTATCCCCACGATATCGCAGAGACCAAAGTGAACCAGGTACTGAATTATGCTCGTGAACAGCAACATCCCTTGCAATGCGCCATGGAAGAAGTTTAAGGAATAATATGATCGCTCAGGAACTCGAAGTCTCACTACACATGGCCTTTATGGATGCACGCCAGAAGCGGCACGAGCTTATTACCGTTGAGCATCTCCTGCTGGCCATGATCGATAATCCAACGGCAGCGGACGTGTTGCGCTCATGCGGCGCCAACCTTGACGGCCTGCGCACCGAACTCGCCAATTACATCGAAGAACATACGCCCACCGTGGACGGCACCGACGAGGTGGATACCCAGCCTACGCTCGGCTTCCAGCGCGTCATACAGCGTGCCATCCTGCACGTGCAGTCTTCCGGCAAGAAAGAAGTGACTGGTGCGAACGTACTCGTTGCGATCTACGGCGAAAAAGACTCCCACGCGGTATTCTTCCTGCATCAGCAAGGCGTCACCCGCCTGGATGTGGTCAACTTCATCTCGCACGGCGTTGCCAAGGTAGCGGATACAGGCTCGAAACGTGCCGAAACCGAACAGGAAGCAGAGGGCGAAGCCGCGCCGGCTGGTGCCCTGGAGAACTTCACGCTCAACCTCAACCAGGCCGTGCTTGCCGGCAAGATCGATCCATTGATCGGGCGCGAACAGGAACTGGAGCGGGTGATCCAGACCTTATGCCGCCGTCGCAAGAATAACCCTTTGCTGGTCGGTGAAGCCGGTGTTGGCAAGACTGCCATTGCCGAAGGTCTGGCACGCCGCATCGTCGAGAAAAACGTGCCCGACGTGCTCGCCAATGCCGTCATCTACTCGCTGGATATGGGCGCACTGCTGGCCGGCACGAAATACCGTGGCGACTTCGAGCAACGCCTGAAAGCGGTGATGAAGAAGCTTGCAGAACAGCCGGACTCTGTCCTGTTCATCGACGAGATCCATACCCTGATCGGTGCTGGCGCTGCCAGTGGCGGTACGCTGGATGCGTCCAATCTGCTCAAGCCCGCCCTTTCCAACGGTTCGCTCAAATGCATAGGCGCGACCACCTACCAGGAATACCGCGGCATCTTCGAAAAAGACCATGCGCTGTCACGCCGCTTCCAGAAAGTGGACGTGGTGGAACCGAGCGTCGCGGAAACCGTGCAGATTCTGAAAGGCCTGAAATCGCGCTTTGAAAAGCACCACAGTGTGAAATACACGTCTTCTGCATTGAACACGGCGGCGGAACTGTCTGCCAAGTACATCAATGACCGGCATTTGCCCGATAAGGCCATCGATGTCATCGATGAAGCCGGTGCTGCGCAACGCATCCTGCCTAAATCCAAGCAGAAGAAAGTCATCGGCGACAAAGAGATCGAAGACATCATTGCTAAGATTGCACGTATTCCGCCCAAGAATATTTCCTCGGACGACCGTACTGCATTGAAGACACTCGACCGCGACCTGAAAGCCGTCGTGTTCGGCCAGGACAAGGCTATCGAGTCACTGACATCGGCGATCAAGATGGCCCGCAGCGGGCTGGGCAGCGGCCAGAAGCCGATCGGTTCCTTCCTGTTCTCCGGCCCGACTGGCGTCGGCAAGACCGAAGTCGCGCGTCAGCTAGCGTATACACTGGGCATCGAGCTGGTGCGTTTCGACATGTCGGAATACATGGAGCGCCATGCGGTATCGCGCCTGATCGGCGCGCCGCCTGGTTATGTGGGTTTTGAACAGGGCGGCCTGATGACGGAAGCCATCAGCAAGCACCCGTATTGCGTATTACTGCTGGACGAGATCGAAAAAGCGCATCCGGACATCTTCAATATCCTGCTGCAGGTCATGGATCATGGCACGCTGACGGACAACAACGGCCGCAAAGCCGATTTCCGCAACGTCACCATCATCATGACTACCAATGCAGGCGCGGAAGCGATTTCCAAGACCAGCATAGGCTTCAACCTGGCGAAGAGCACAGGCGATGAAATGGCGGAAATCAAGCGTCTATTCAGCCCTGAATTCCGCAACCGCCTGGATGCCACGGTTTCGTTCTCGCCGCTTTCTTCCGAGATCATCATGCGCGTGGTGGATAAATTCCTCATGCAGCTTGAAGACCAGTTGCACGAGAAAAAAGTGGATGCCACGTTCAGCGACAAACTGAAAGCGTACCTGGGCAAAAAAGGATTCGATCCATTGATGGGTGCGCGGCCTATGTCACGCCTGATCCAGGACACCATACGCCGCGCCCTGGCGGATGAGTTGCTGTTCGGCCGCTTGGCCAACGGCGGACATGTTAGCGTTGACGTGGATGACAAGGATGAGATCAAGCTGACATTCGAAGATGCCAGCGAAAAATCCTCAGATACGCTGGCTGCAGACGTAGCCACTTAAACAATCCTGTAACAGCAGTAATTAAAATCCGGTATCGATCGCTAATGGGCGATCCATACCGGATTTTTTTGCATGACGTCCGTGAATAATGTCGATTGCACCCGTGCCTCCAACCAGCCCCTGAGCCGGGGATAGGGTGCGTCGTTAAACCAGGCGGAGTCCACACCGGCGAACTGGCGTATGAACGGGAAGATAGCGATATCCGCCATAGAGAGAGCATCCCCGAACAGGCAGGCTGAAACCAGCAGATGGTCTTCCAGCATGTGCAAAAACACTTCGCCCTGCTGTCGATAATGTTCTATGGGGAAATCCGGGTAGCGTTCCGGGTATTTGTAACGATCCAGCGCCTGCTTGAATTCACGGTCGTTCACCAGTATCAGCGCCTCCATCGCATCGCGTTTCTCCTGGTCACCTGGCAAACGCCAGCCGTCCGCATCCCTCTGCTGCAAAGCCCAGCGCATGATATCCAGGCTTTCTTCCAGCACTTCCCCACTCTCCAGCAGCAATACCGGCACGGTGGCTTTGGGCGATAGCTGAATCATATGCAGGGGTTTATTCCTGAGCTCGATCTCACGGATTTCGGCATCGATACCGGCATAGCGCAATGCCATACGGGCACGCATGGCGTACGGACAGCGGCGATATGAGTAAAGCACAGGTCTTTGCATCGGCGCCAATCTACTCGCCGATCAGGTGCAGCAGCACATGGCGAGTGTGCGAAGCCAGCCGGTGTTCATACAGGAATATGCCCTGCCAGGTACCCAGTGCGACTTTGCCTTCTAAAAGAGGAATGGCCAGGCTGGTCTGCGTAAGCGCACTGCGCACATGCGCAGGCATATCGTCCGGGCCTTCTGCAGTATGGATAAACAATGCATCGCCATCCGGCACCAGGCGGGCAAAGAATCGCTCCATGTCCACCAGCACTTCCGAATCGTAGTTTTCATTGATCAGCAAACTGGCGGATGTATGCTGGATATACAAGGTGAGCATGCCGGTTTGCATGCCGCTGTTGGCGGCCCACGCCTGGATGGCAGGTGTAATGTCGTAAAGACGGCGGCCGGTGGTTTTAAGGCTGATCTGGTGGGTTAGCTGGTGCATGGGGACTCCGAGGGACAAAATATCCAGTCTAATTATAACGATAGATGCAATTCAGGCTGAACAACTGGTATATTAATATGGCGCCCAAGATAGCTATCCTTCAAATACTGCAGAACATTAAAGAATAATCATGCTATTGCGATATTTCCGGAACACCACAGAACCTGCCCATCTTTCTGTCTTGCGCAACGTTCCATTATTCTCCGGCCTGCCCACGCACGAACTGCAAACGCTTGATGACCTGCTGCACCAGCGCAGCTATGTGTCCAGCGAGATCATCTTCGACCAGAACGAAGAAGGCCAGGCCATCTACTTTGTGCTGTCCGGCAAGGTATTCATCTACCGTCAGAACCAACCCGATCCCATCGCCGAGCTTGGTGCCGGGCTGTTCTTCGGCGAACGTGCCTTGCTCGCCGATCTGCCGCGGGTGGCCCAGGCGAAAGCCGGCGAGGACTGCGTGCTGGCTGTCCTGTTTCGCGATGACTTCCTGAACCTGCTGAAAACGCATCCGCAGATCGCTGCAAAAATAACCGAACACGCCACCTTCCGTGATTTAAACCAGCCGTTGGCCAGTGAAGAAAGCAGTAATTCCTTATCCACCACTCCCAATGTGCCGGGACCTGTCACCTGGCTGGGCATACTGGCTGCCACCTGTCTTACGCTGTTCGCCTTCAAAACCATATTATGGCTAGTAGTGCCTTTCCTGCTGGCACTTATCCTGTATTACCTGCTGTCGCCCATCGCCAAGAAAATGGTGCAGTCCGGCTTCAGCCACCAGCTTACTGCCGTCAGCCTGAGCGGGGCATTCCTGTTTGCCATCGGCCTGGCCGTACTGTTGTTCTACCCGCTCACCATGGCAAATGCCGAAATGTGGCAAGCCAGCCTGATACGTTACCTGTCGGGAGGCGCTGTGCTTCTCGACCAGATATTACAGGGCATGCAGCAACGCTTTGCTTTCCTGCACAACGCCAAGTTCGGCCAGGATATCTACCTCGAATTCAAGGATTTTTCGGACCATTTTTCGGACAAATACCTGGGCAGCTTGTTGCTGTCGCTGGCGGCATGGCTGCCGTCGTTGCTGCTCGCGCCTGTCATCACATTCTTCATGCTGAAAGACGGCGCATCCATGCGCAAGATGCTGGGCGGCGCCGTGCCCAATGCCTTCTTCGAAAAAACGCTCTATTTGATACACGCCATCGACAGGACGGCAAGGCTGTATTTTGTCGGCCTGATGAAGATGACCATCGTCGATGCGCTTATCATGGCGCTGGTGTTCTGGATACTGGGCCTGCACTACGCATTGTTATTGGGCCTGATCGTCGCCGTATTGTGCTGGATACCTTACCTGGGCCCCATCCTGGGGTTTGCGATCGTCATGATGGTGACGGCGTCCGACTTCCCCGGCAACACCACCATGCTGTATGGAATTGTAGGCTTGTTCATCACCATGCGCGTGCTGGATGACTTTGTGCTGTTGCCGCTGATCATCGGCAAGAGCCTGCGCATACATCCCCTGCTCACGGTGATGATGTTCCTGGTAGGCGAAGCCATTGCGGGAATCCCGGGGCTGATGCTGGCGATCCCTATCCTGGGGGTGGTGATGGTGCTGGGTGAAACCCTGGAGATCATCCTGACCGACAAACGCCTGAGGGCCCGATACCGGCACTCGCAGACGCTGGCATGGCAGGCTGCAAGCCAGGATTTAACGATCAAGTAATGAACAAGCAAGTCATAGCCATAAAAAAAACCGGCCTATCCAGGCCGGCTTTTTTTACTAGCGTCTTGCATTACCAGCCGTAACGGAAACTCCCGCCCCAGCCTGGCCCATACGGACGACGTCCCCAGTAAGGGCCGTATCCACCATACCCACCGTATCCCCAGAACGGGTCGTAATAGCGCATCGAATCGTACTGGCGTTTCAGGCGTTGCTGCTCGATCTGTTTCTGCTTCTCGCGCTTGTTGATCTCATCGGCAAATCCGTCCCGCACCGCATTTTCACGGGCGGTGTGTATGTAATCCAACACCTTGGGATCCACGCCCTTTTTATTCAGGTCCACCACTTGCGAAGCCGTCAGGTCGTATTGCGTATTGCTGGCCTTCAGTTTGGCGATGAGCTCCTCAGGCGGCGTGATCTTGGAAAGCGAAACCAGCTCATCCAAGGAAATATTAGGGATGGGTTTCGGCATGATGCGGTCCAGCTCTTCCGCTGAAATGCGCTTGATCTGCGGCTCTTGCGTAGCAGTAGTGGCGCACCCGGTGAGGAATATCAGAAACGAAATTACAGAATATCCGTACATTTTATACATCGAATTCTCTCCTGCCCTTGTCATATGGGGCGTTTAACTATCACGTCGCCTGGTCATTGGGTGAGCATGGCTCACCAGACCGGCCAATTGAACTCATCCGTGAGCTATGACACGTAAAGCATCGACAAAATTCCATTGCATCGCCAATATGCCCCTTCTTTAAAAAAAGTGGGGCATATTGGCTTCACTTCCAGAACTCGATCAGGCTTTACTGAACAGCATCTTCCCACCCTGGTTGTCTACCTTGATCGTATCTTTGGGCGCAAAGTTTCCAGCCAGTATTTCGCGGGCCAGCGGATTTTCAATCTCGGATTGTATGGCACGCTTCAAAGGCCGTGCGCCATAGACCGGGTCAAAGCCTGCATTGGCTATCTCGGCCAGTGCCGAGTCGGATACTTCCAGTGTCATGTCCATGGCAAGCAGGCGCTTGGATAAGTATTGCAACTGGATACCGGCGATGGATTTCACCTGGCCCTCGCCAAGCGCATGGAATACCACGACTTCATCAATGCGGTTGATGAACTCAGGACGGAAATGCGTTTTCACCTCGCCCATCACTGCCAGCTTGATGACCTGGTAATCGTCGCCGCTCATGCTTTGTATCATGTTGCTGCCCAGGTTAGAGGTCATGATGATCACCGTATTCTTGAAATCCACGGTACGTCCCTGCCCATCGGTCAGGCGGCCGTCATCCAGCACCTGCAGCAGCACATTGAACACATCCGGATGCGCTTTTTCCACCTCGTCCAGCAGGATCACCGAATACGGTTTGCGGCGCACGGCTTCCGTCAGCGTTCCGCCCTCTTCGTAGCCGACATAGCCCGGTGGCGCACCTATCATGCGCGACACCGAGTGCTTCTCCATGAATTCGCTCATGTCGATGCGGATCAGGTGATCCTCAGAATCGAACAGGAAACCTGCCAGGGCTTTACAGAGTTCGGTCTTACCAACGCCGGTGGGACCAAGGAACAGGAAGGACCCGTACGGCCGATTGGGGTCGGACAGGCCGGAACGTGAACGACGGATGGCATCCGACACCAGCCGCACCGCTTCGTCCTGGCCGACCACGCGCTCGTGCAGCTTGGTTTCCATGGTGAGCAGCTTCTCACGTTCGCCTGTCATCATCTTGGACACGGGAATGCCGGTGGCACGGCTGACCACCTCGGCGATCTCTTCGGCACCGACGTGCGTGCGCAGCAGGGTATGCTTTTTATGCCCGGTCTCGGATTCGTTAGCCGCATCCTTGAGTTGCGCTTCCAGTTGCGGCAGCTTGCCGTATTGCAACTCTGAAACACGCTGCCAGTCGCCTTTGCGGGTGGCCTCTTCCATCTGCAGGCGGATTTTCTCAATCGCTTCCTTGATATGTGCCGAGCCCTGCACCTGGGATTTTTCAGCTTTCCAGATATCCTCCAGGTCTGCCGATTCTTTCTGCAGGCGTTCGATTTCCTCTTCGATCAGCGCGAAGCGTTTCTTTGACCCTTCGTCCTTTTCCCGGCGCACCGCTTCCCGCTCGATCTTGAGCTGGATCAGCCGGCGGTCCAGCTTATCCAGCGCCTCGGGCTTGCTGTCGATCTCCATCTTCACGCGTGCGGCGGCCTCGTCAATGAGGTCAATGGCTTTATCCGGCAGGAAACGGTCGGTGATATAACGATGGGAAAGCTCGGCAGCCGCTACGATGGCCGGATCGGTGATCTCCACGCCATGGTGCAATTCGTAGCGCTCCTGCAGGCCGCGCAGGATGGCGATGGTGGCTTCCACAGTCGGCTCGTCCACCAGCACCTTCTGGAAACGGCGCTCCAGTGCGGCATCCTTCTCGATGTATTTGCGGTATTCGTCCAGCGTCGTAGCACCCACGCAATGCAGTTCGCCACGCGCCAGGGCCGGCTTGAGCATATTGCCTGCATCCATCGCGCCTTCAGCCTTGCCGGCGCCCACCATGGTATGCAGCTCATCGATAAAGACGATGGTCTGGCCTTCGTCCTGCGATAGCTCCTTGAGCACGGACTTCAGGCGCTCCTCGAATTCGCCGCGGTACTTGGCACCGGCCAGCAGGGCAGCCATGTCCAGCGACAGCACTTTCTTGCCCTTGAGCGATTCCGGCACTTCGCCATTGACGATACGCTGTGCGAGTCCTTCGACGATGGCGGTCTTGCCCACGCCAGGCTCGCCGATCAGCACCGGGTTATTCTTGGTGCGGCGTTGCAACACCTGGATGGTGCGGCGGATCTCGTCGTCGCGGCCGATCACCGGGTCAAGCTTGCCGGCCCGCGCGCGTTCGGTCAGGTCGGTGGTGTATTTCTTGAGCGATTCGCGGTTGCCTTCGGCCTCGGGATCGTTGACGCCACTGCCGCCACGCACCGCCAGGATCGCCGCTTCCAGCGCCTTCTTATTGAGGCCGGACTGTTTCAACAGGCGCCCCGTTTCGCCTTTGTCGTCAGCAAGCGCCAGCAGGAACATCTCGCTGGGGATAAAGCTGTCGCCCAATTTCTGCGCATGCTTGTCGGTCAGGTTAAGCAGGTTATTGAGGTCGCGCGAAATGGAAACATCGCCCGTGTTGCTATCCAGCTTCGGCAGCTTGGTAATGGCCTGTTGCAGGCCGGATTTCAGGGGCTCGATATTCACACCCGCACGCGACAGCAAGGATTGCGTGCCGCCGTCCTGCTGGTTCAACAGCGCGGCCAGCAGATGCTGTGCCTCGATGCTGGGGTTATCGTTACCCACCGCCAGGCTCTGTGCCTCATTGATGGCCTGCTGGAATTTAGTCGTCAATTTGTCGAAACGCATGATTCACTCCGTAAATGCTTCGCAACTACATAACCCGTTCCTTGAGAACCGTATTCCATGGGAATTCCGTTCTATCAAAACCGTGCTATGGGTTGCGTTTTGGTTATCTGTCAGATGTTACCTAGATGGGGAGACATTGCCGCATTTCAAGTTAAAGTCTTTTATGCCGATAGGTAAGCTAGGCTTCTGTTTTTACATGGCTTCATGGCAAAGTTTTCACATCGCATTATGGTATGTTATCGAAGTTCCCGTTATTATTAGCTGCCAGACGGTTTTCGCATATTGAAAACGCCCAATTTAGTGATTATGAATGCAAGTAAAAAAGAAAAATGGCATACCACTAACCACCCCATCTCCGTCTGCTAGCGAGAGAGGCATGCACACATTCAGCGCGAATGAAACTGAAATGGTCATGAGCCTGGTGAATGCGCTGGAAGGTGTTGCCATTATCGCGACCGACCTCAAGTGCAATGTACGCTATGCCAATCCGTATGCGTGCGAATTCTTTGCCCTGGATGTGGGTGAAGTAACCGCCGGCAATGGCAAGCTACCGCCGGCCGTGCACAAGCGCATCGTCGCGGAACTCCGAAAATCCACCCCGCAGTTCATCCTGCAATATGCCGTGGATGACAGCCTGCGCACCCTGAAGGTCATTACCTCCGGATTAAGTGAGGCAGGCGTCGCCACCGGCTATGTGCTGCACCTGCATGACATCACCCAGCGCGTCGCCACCGAACTGCAATTGCGCCATACCGAGAACCTGCTGCGCAATGTCATCGATGCCAGTCCCGACTTCATCTATTTCAAGGATGACAAAAGCCGCTGGCTGGAAGCCAACACTAGCGGGCTTAACCTGTTCGAGATCGAGGCAGGCAGTTACCGCGAAAAGACCGACCAGGAGATGTCCAAGCTGGCGCACCCGTTCTACCGTGAAATGTTCCAGCACTTCAAGGCTTCGGACGACCACGCCTGGAAAACCGGTCGCCAGGTACGCGAAGAGGAAACCATCGCCCTGCCCAGCGGCGGCGAGAAGATTTTCGATGTCATCAAGGTACCGCTGTTCCATGACGACGGTAGCCGCCAGGGCATCGTCACCGTGGGCCGTGACATCACCGAGCGCAAGCTGGCGGAAACCTACCTGCGTGACCGCAGTGCCATCCTCGATGCGCTGATCTCATGCGACTGGATGCTGCATTCGTCGGAGTCCTGGCAATCCGTGGCCACCCAAGTACTGGAGCAACTATGCCTCGCATCGCGTTTCAACCGGGGTGCCATCTTCCAGACCATCCATCTCGATAACAGCCTGGCAACGCATGCAAAACGGCTATACCACTGGCAAACCGCGAACCAGCCCGGGTTTGGCGAAGACTACGACTCCATACACTTTGAAACCGACGGCTGCAGTCGCTGGCTGGGACTGCTGGAACAGGGCAACCCGGTATTCGGTGAAATCTACGACTTCCTCCCCAGCGAACAGAAGTTCATGCGCGACCACGGGGCACAGTCCCTCATCATCGTGCCTATCTTCGCGGGGGAGACCTGGTGGGGGCTTGCCGCGCTGGAGCGCAACGATCCCACCCAGAAGATATCCACCCATGAACTGGGTGCGCTCATGGCAGTGGGCCGCTCGTTCGGGGTAGCCATCCTCCGGGAAAGCGCCGGCAAACGCCTGCACCAGGCCAAGATCGCCTTCGACAGCGCTGCCGAAGGCATCATGATCACCGATGAGAACACCCGCATCACGGCGATCAACAAAGGGTTTACGGAAATCACCGGCTTTACGGAAGACGAAGTGATCGGCTTCACGCCCAAGGAATTCCAGATCGGCAAGCATGAGATGTGGAATGTGCTGCTGAGGGAAGGGAAATGGCGCGGCGAGATCGCCAATACACGCAAGAACGGGGATGCCTACCAGGAATGGCTGACGCTGACGGTAGTGAAAAGCCCGGAAGGCCGGGTCATCAACTATGTCGGCGTATTCGCCGACATCACCGAGATGAAGCGTTCGCAGAACCGCCTGCATGAGCTGGTCAACCACGACCCGCTCACCGGCCTGCCCAACCGGCGCCTGCTGAACGAATTGCTGGAACATTCGCTGAAACGTGCCGAACGCGAGGAGCGCCAGATCGCGCTGCTGTTCATCGACCTTGACCGTTTCAAGGCCATCAACGACACGCTGGGCCACCAGGTGGGCGACAAGCTGCTGTACGAAGTTTCCCGGCGCATCAGCCGTGCCATGCGCGAAAGCGATGTCGTAGCGCGACTGGGCGGCGACGAGTTCGTGGTGGTGATGGACCTGCTCGGCGAGACCGAGGATGCCGCCATCGTGGCGCAGAAGATCATACATGCCCTGCAGATCGAATTCGTGATCGACGGGCGCGAGATTTTCATCGGCGCCAGCGTCGGCATTTCCATTTACCCCAAGGACGGACCGGATGTCGACAGCCTGATCAAGGCCGCCGACATTGCCATGTACCAGGTCAAGAATCGCGGCAAGAACAACCATTGCTTCTATTCGGACGATCTTTCAAGAAATGCGGTAGAACGTTTCACCATGGAAAACCACCTGCGCCGTGCGCTGGAGCGCGACCAGTTCGAGGTGTATTACCAGCCGCAGATATCACTGGTGACAGGCCGCATCATAGGTGCAGAGGCGCTGATCCGCTGGAATCATCCGGAACTGGGGCTGGTTTCGCCCGCCAAGTTCATTCCCATGGCAGAAGAAACCGGCCTGATCGTGCAGATCGGCGAGTGGGTATTGCGCACAGCAGCCTTGCAGATCATGGAGTGGGCGGCGCAGGCATATCCCATCCAGTGGGTTTCGGTGAATGTATCCGGTGTGCAGGTCATGCGCAGCAATTTTGCCGATACCGTGTACGGAGTACTGGTGGAAACCGATTGCAACCCGAAGATGCTGGAGCTGGAAATCACCGAAAGCACGGTGATGCTGAATACCGAATACGTGATCGATACCTTCGACCGCATCAAGAAACTGGGCGTGAGGCTGGCGATCGACGATTTCGGCACCGGCTATTCTTCACTGTCCAACCTGAAACGCCTGCCGCTGGACAAACTGAAGATAGACCAGTCGTTCGTGCGCGACCTGCCGGAAGACCTGGACGATGCCGCCATTGCCCATGCCATCCACGGCATGGCATGCAGCCTGGGCTTCAGCGTCATTGCGGAAGGTGTGGAGACCATAGAGCAGGCGCATTTCCTGCTGGCCATGGGTTGCACCGAAGCCCAGGGTTACCTGTTCAGCAAACCCGTCACCACGTCAACATTCACCACCCTGCTGGCAGCCGACATGCTTAAGGCTTCCGAGCAGGAAGCCATACTCATACAACCGATTCCTAGCTGATATGCCAGACATTACTCAATCCCATTACATCGAAATAACCCAACTGCGGGTAGGCCTCTACATCCACCTGGACCTGGGCTGGATGGACCATTCGTTCACCTTCAGCAATTTCAAGATCAAAGACGAAGACCAGATCGCCAAGATCAAGAAGATAGGCCTGAAAAAACTGCGTTACGACCCGAAGCGCAGCGACTGCGAGCCTGCTCCGCTGGATATCCGCAATAAGCCGAATGCCGATGCCGGAACCAGAAGGCCGGTACCCGAGGAAACTGAATTGCCGGATATCGCCAGAGATGGGACTTCGGATACTGCCGACGCATTGAGTCACGCCGAAATGGAACTGGCCAGGCAACGGCAATATGCACAAAGACTGCACCTGCTGCACCGGGCATTCGATGAAAGCGAACGGCAGTTCCTGACGGCAACGCAGGAATCGAGGATTGCGCTGAAGAATATCCTGTCGCAGCCGGGAAAGTCGGTGGAGCAGGGGCAGGCCGTGGTCAATGGCTTGCTCGAATGCGCATTGAATGAAAGCGAAGTCGCCATTCATGCCATCAATGGCAACCGTTCAGGCGACAGCGATTTCGTGCACAGCCTGAACGTCACGGTGCTGGCCATGATGATGGCCAGGTCACTCGAAATGAGCGAAACGGAAAGCCGTACGCTAGGCATGGCAGCCCTTTTCCACGATATCGGCAAGGCTGAAGTGCCGGGCAAGATCCTGCTGAAGAAGGAAGCCCTCACCAAATCCGAGCAATCGTATTACGAACAGCACAGCGAACTGGGTGCGCAAATCGCCAAGAAATCCGGCATGTCCGACCACATCGCCAGGATCATCATGCAGCACCACGAGCATGCCGATGGCAGCGGTTACCCCAAGCACCTCAAGGCAGAGCAGACCGACCCGCTGGCCAGGCTGGTTTCACTGCTGAACTGCTACGACAACCTGTGCAATCCGCAGAATATCGCGCTGGCAAAAACCCCCTACGAGGCACTGGCCTATATGTTCGGCCACCAGCGCACCAAGTTCGACGAAGACCTGCTGAAACGCCTGATCAAGTCGCTGGGGATCTACCCGCCGGGCAGCATCGTGCAGCTGTCCAACGGCATCCATGGCGTGGTGGTGTCGGTCAACCCGAATAAACCATTACGTCCGTTCGTCATGCTGCACGATTCGGTGGTGGACAGGAACGTGCCGCTGATACTGGACCTGCGTGAAGAGCCCAGCATCAACATCTCGATTTGCATGAAGCCTGCGCAGTTGCCGCAGGACGCACTGGATTACCTCAATCCGCGCAAGCGCATCAATTACTTCATCGATAAAGATTACAACAACGCATAGCCGCTCCGTTGAGCGGCTACTGACCTTACACCTGGCTGGCCTGCGTGCCGGCGGGCTGTTGCTTTAATTTCCCCATCGCCTTCTTCAAACCTTCCAGCACGTCATCCACGTAAGTAAACACCACCGGGATCACCAGCAGGCTGAGCACGGTGGACGTCAGCAAGCCGCCGATCACCGTGATCGCCATGGGGGCGCGGAAGCTGGGATCGGCCCCGAAGCCGAGTGCAATCGGCAACATGCCGGCACCCATGGCGATGGTGGTCATCAATATGGGCCGGGCACGCTTATGGCAGGCGTCCACTAGGGCCTCTAGCCGGTTCATGCCACGGTCGCGACGCGCGATGATGGCGTACTCCACCAGCAGGATGGAGTTCTTGGTGACCACGCCCATCAGCATCAGCAGGCCGATGACGGACGGCATGGAAAAACTGCTGCCCGTGACCAGCAACGCCACGAAGGCACCGCCCAGGGATAACGGCAAGGCGCCCAAGATGGTCAACGGCTGCAGGAAATCGTGGAACAGCAACACCAGCACCACATAGATACACAGCACACCGATCAGCATGGCCGCGCCGAAGCTGCCGAACAGCTCCGCCATGCGCTGCGCATCGCCGGACTGCAGTTGCTTGACGCTGGGCGGCAGGGCTTTCATGGAAGGCAGCATGGCGACATCCTTGATGACATCGCCGATCAGGCGGCTGCCCAGCTCGATTTCCATGGTGACGTTGCGCATGCGGTCCAGGCGGTCGATCTGTGCCGGGCCGCCGGCGATGTTGATCTCGGCCAGCGTAGACAGCGGCACGCTGCCGTTGCGCCCCGGTACACGCAACTGCGCTACATGGTTGATGTCCTGCCGTACCTCTTTATTCAGGCGAACGCGGATAGGCAACTGCCGCTGCGGCAGGTTGAGCTTAGGCATCACATTGGAGAAATCGCCGGAGGTCGCGATACGCACCACATCCGCCAGCGCCTGCACGGTGACGCCAAGCTCCGCCGCCCGGTTGAAGTCAGGCGTGATCTGGATCTCCGGCCTCTGCAGGCTGGCACTGGAGGTGACATTGCCCAGGCCGCCGATACTGCGCAGATCCTGTTCCAGCGCCTTGCTGGCCGCTTGCAGGGCGACCGGGTCATCACTCGCCAGCGTCAGCTGCAGGCGCTCGCCGGTGCCGCCGGCACCGACCGAGATACGCACGCCAGGCAAGGTCCTCAACGTGGTGCGGATATCGTTTTCTATCGCCGACTGCTTGCGTGAACGGTCGCTGCGCGGCAACAGGCTGAGCGTTAACGTCGCCTTACGCACATCCGCATTGGCGCTGCCATCAAGGGGGCCTCCGCCGCCAGGGCTGGTACCTACCGCAGTGAAGACCTGCGTGACATCGGGCATCTTACGTAACAGGAGCTCGGCTTGTGCCGCCATGTCGCGGCTCTGCTGCAAGGTACTGCCGGGCTGTAGTTCCAGCGTCACCTTGGTCTGGCTGGTATCGGCCACCGGCACGAAACCAGTGGGCAATAACGGCACCAGGCTGAGCGACGCCGCCACGAACACCACCACTGCCAGCACCGTGGTCTTGCGATGGCCCATGCACCAGCGCACTGCGCCCAGGTAACGCCGCATGACAGGACCGTCTGCGTCTTCTTCCGCCACCTGCGGTTTGAGCAAATACGCGGCCATCATGGGGGTAAGCAAACGTGCCACCAGCAATGACGCCACTACCGCCACCGCCGCCGTAATACCGAACTGCTTGAAGAACTTACCCGGTATGCCGCCCATGAACGCCGTGGGCAGGAACACCGCCACCAGCGTGAAGGTCGTCGCGATCACCGCCATGCCGATTTCGTCCGCCGCTTCCATGGCCGCCTGGAACGGGGTCTTGCCCATGCGTAAATGCCGCACGATGTTCTCGATCTCCACGATGGCATCGTCCACCAAGATGCCGACCACCAATGCCAGCGCCAGCAGGGTCAGTATATTCAGGCTGAAATTGGCGTAATACATGGCGAAAAAGGTCGGGATGATGGATAGCGGCAGCGCCACTGCAGCCACCAGCGTGGCGCGCCAGTCGCGCAGGAACCACCAGACGACGAGAATGGCCAGGATCGCCCCTTCGTACAGCAGGTGCATGGAGCCTTCATAATTGTCTTCCACCGGCTTCACCGTGTTGAAGGCTTCGACTATCTGTATATTGGGATTGATGGCATTGAGGCGTGCGATATCCTTGCGCACGGCCTGCGCCACGGTGACCTCGCTACTGCCTTTCACGCGCGTGATCTCGAAGCCGATGATGGGTTTGCCATCAAGCCTGGCATAAGTGGAGCGTTCGGCATTGGTATCCAGCAGTGTTGCCACCTGGTTCAGCTTGACATGGCTGCCGTTGGCTAAGGGGATGTCCAGGTTGAGTATCTCGGCGGGGCTTTTTACCGCCCCCAGCGTACGCACCGACTGTATGGCGCCGCCAATATCACCGCGGCCGCCGGAGGCATCCTGCTGTACCTGCTTGAGGCGGGTGGAGACATCCGACGCGGTGACACCCAGGCCGGCCATCAGCACAGGGTCGAGATTGACCTGCACTTCGCGGTCGACGCCGCCGACACGCGATATCTTGCCCACTCCCTTGACCGCCAGCATGGCTTTGGCGAGGTCGTTATCCACGTACCATGACAGCTCCTGCTCGTTCATGCGCTTGGCATCCACCACGAAGGTCAGCAACGCACCGCCGGAGGTGACCACTTTGGAGATCACCGGGTTGAGCAAGGCGGCAGGCAGGTCGGAACGCGCACTGTCGACGGCATTGCGCACCTGGTTGAGCGCTTCTTCGGAATTCTTGTCGATATTGAATTCCACGTTGATCTTCACCGAGCCGTCGGTGATGGTGGTGCGGATATGCTCGATGCCGCCGATAGTGGCGATCTTGTCCTCGATCTTGCGCGCGACTTCGGTCTCCAGTTGCGGCGGTGCGGCCCCTTCCAGCGTGGCGTTGACGGTGATGGTCGGCACTTCGATATCGGGGAAATTCTGGATGCCCAGTCCCTTCAGGCTCACCAGCCCTAAATATGTGAGGACGGCAAACAGCAGCAGCGAAGGAACCGGGTTGCGGATAGACCAGGCGGAAAAGTTCATGGCTGGGCGCCCACCTTGTTCGTTTGGGCAGGCTCAGCCTTGATGCTCACCAGGTCGCCGTCGCCCAGGAACGCACCGCCGGTGGCCACCAGCACGCTATCCTGGTTTATGCTGAAACCGGCAGGCGAGCCTGCATCGGATGGTGCCGGCAGTATCTCGACAAAGTCGCCGGAGCGCCTGCCGGTGGCGATGACACGTTGCGTCACGCGCTTATCGGCGCCGACCTCATACACATAGCTGCGACCGTCGCGCAGAATGATCGCCGCCTGCGGCACACTCAGTGCCGGCTGCTGGCCGATCTCGATCTCGCCTTGTGCGTACATGCCGGGATGGGCCGAGGCCTTGGGCAGATCCACATAGATCAGCGCATTCCGCGTGTTCACGTCCAGCGTGGGCGCGGTGATGCGCACGCTGCCGTCAATGCGCTTGCCATCCGGCAAGGTCAGGTGGACAGTCTGCCCTTTATGGATCTGCGCCAGCTGTTGCGCATTGACCTCAGCACGCCATTCGATACGCCCCTGCCTTACCAGGCGGAACAGCTCAGTCCCTACCGCCACGACATTGCCCAGGTTGGCTGTACGCGCAGAGATCACGCCATCGTCCGGTGCTATCACATGGGTCTGTTTCAGGCGTATCTCCTGCGACTGCAGCTCCGCCTGCGAGGATGCCAGCGTCGCCTGTGCGGTTTCCTCGGCGATCATGTACTGGTTGATCTGCTGGGTGGATAAGGCACCGCTGTCCTTGATCTCCCTTGCCCTGTCTGCGTTGGACTTGGCTTCAGCCAGGCTGGCCCGGTCTTTGGCCACTGCGGCGCGCTGTTTCTGCAGGTCGGCCCTCACGGTCTCATCCGCCAGCAGTACCAGTGTCTGCCCGCTCTTCACTTCAGTGCCGACATCCACCAACACCTGTGCGATGCGGAGCCCACCAATCTCGGCGCCGATGACCGCCTCCTGCCAGGATGACACGGAGCCATTCACCGTCAGGTTCATCGGCCAATCCTGCCGGCTCGGCTTTATGGTCTCTACTGTCAGCACGGCTTTAGCCGGTGCCACCTCTGCAGGCTTGGATTTCATTTTGGCCAGGATGAGGATGAACGCCACTGCCACGGCAATAGCAATCACCACATAAAGCAACGGCTTGTTAGTTCTTAAGGATGCCATCGCGTTTGGTTGTTTCGTGCCAGGCTTTTGCAGGTTTGGTTCGAGGGTATTACTCATTTTTGCTATTCCCTTGTTTGGGGTCCGTTGTCTGTGGTGCCGGCGCTTGTACTACTGACATGTGTAGTACCGGCATTTTTATTCTGGCTACTTGGTGTCTGATCGGTACCTGCCATGGCTGTCTTTTCCTGTTGGCTACCCTGCCAGCCGCCACCGATGGCTTTGTAGAGCGCTATCCAGTACTGCACCCGGTCATGCTGCTGGGTGATCAGGTTGAGTTCTGCATTAATGGCCTGGCGGCGCGCATCTTCCAGGGTGATCAGGCTGGTGCCGCCGGCTTTCCAGTTGATTTCAGTAGCCTTGAAGTAACGCCGGTACTGTTCGGCACTGGCGGCTTCCGCCACCTGCTGGTTGGCGGCGCTGTCCAGGTTGACCAGGGCCTGCTCCACTTCCTTTACCGCAGTGCGGACACTTTGCTGGTAGGTCGCTAGCGCCACTTCATAGTTGGCTTCGGCGATGGTTTTCTGCGCCTTGAGCTTGCCTGCATCGAAAATAGGCACAGTCAGCGTGGGCCCGAACGACCAGGGCTTGGAACTGATGGTATTGCCGCCCACGGTCGTCTCGCGCAAACCGATAGAGCCAGTGAGCGACAGGCTGGGATAGCGATTGGCCTCTGCCACGCCGACATCGGCACTGGCAGCAGCCAGCGAACGTTCGTCCGCGACAAGGTCGGGCCGCTGGTTGATCACCGTCACGGGCAGGCTGCTCAGGTTGAACTCGGCCGGCGTTGGGATCGCTGCCTTGCCGTCCGCCAGCATCTTGCGCAAGCCCGGCTCATCCAGCCCGGTGACCGCCACCAATGACTTTACGTGGTTATCGCATTGGGCTTTCTGGCCGACAAGGCTGGAAATAGTGCTATTGGCGCTGGCTTTGGCCAGTTCGGCATCGGCGGGTGCCGCAAACCCTGCACCTGCCTGGATGCCGGTCAGGCGCGCCGTCTCATTTTTCGAGGATAGCTGGCGCTCGTAGGCATCCACCAATAACTGGCAAGTCCGGTAATCCAGGTAATTATTGGTGACTTCCGCCGCCAGCGTCACCCGGGCTTCGTGCCAGTCGCCCTGTCGCGCCTCGAGCCTGGCCGCCGCTGCCTGTTTGTTGAATTTGATGGCACCGAACAGGTCGACTTCCCAACTGGCATCCATCTGACCGCGGGAAATATCGGTGATCCCGGAATTAAAGCCAGTAGAACTAGAGCCGGAAGTGCCGGATGTCGTCACCGTGCTGGTGCCAGCCCCGGTTCCCACACCGGTACCGACGGTGGTCCCGCCACCGCCGCCTGAGCGTGTCCGGCCAAGTGTGCCGGTCAGCGACGGTAAGCCCTCGGCACGCGCGCTGATGATGCTGGCACGCGCCGACTTTATGTTCGCCAGCGCAGTATCCAGGCTGGGGTTATCCGCTTCAGCTGCTGCCAGCAGCTGGCTTAGCACCGGGTCGTTGAACTGTCCCCACCAATCGACCAGCGCTTCCGTGCTGCCATCGTGCGGCAGGGTCGCATGCCAGCTATCCGGCAGTTTGACCTGCGGCCGCATGTATTCCTGGAACACGCTGCAACTCGATAGCAATACGGTGGCAGAGACCAGGAGAAGTAGCTTGCTACCACGCTGCAGATACGACGTATCGGAATGCATGGTTGTCTTTTTATTCGTGATCATGCCTCGGCCTCATCCATGTTGCGCCCGGCCCCACTGCTCACCACGCCATGCAGGAACACATCCACCACATGCCTCACGTGCTCTTCACCGTTCCACTCCGCATTGGGAAGCTGGCCGAACAGGCTTTTGTGGCGAGGCTCTGCAATCACCATATGCACAAAAAGACGTGCGGCCTGATCCACATCGCTTATTCGAAGCGCCGACCGGTAATTCTCAAGATACTCGGCGACGATATTCTCGACGCGCCTTGGAATGGCGGCCTGCATCTTCGCCACCAGTTCAGGAAAACGGAAGGCTTCCGCCACCCCCATCCGGTATAGCTGGACTATCTTTTGGCTGGTCACCTGGCCGAGGATGAACATGCCGAAGGTATAGAGTGCTTCGGCAGGCGGCATGCCATTAAGCGCCTTGAGGTCAAGCCGGGTCTGCATATCACCTTCGATCATGCGGCTGACGGCGGCCACCATCAGGTCGGCCTTGTTCTGGTAGCGTTCGTAGATAGTGCGGGTAGAAACGCCTGCCGCTGTTGCGATCTTGGCGATACTGGCAAAGGCATACCCATCCCGCATGAAGATGGCCAGGGCATGGTCGAGCAATGCGTTTAAACGCTCTTCTTCAGTACCAAGGCGCGGCCGCCCAGCCTTATGCCGACATAAGTCTTTACTGGCCAATGCTGTCAGGCGTTTAACGATGCTCATGGATCCATACTCGCATAAATAATAAAAATGAAACGTTTCATTTTTATTATTCTGCAATTTCGGCTTTACCACAAGCGAATGTTTAGTTTTTACCTAAATTAACCTGCGTCAATCCACCGATGAATGAGTTTGAAGACTTGCCGGATAGTGTTTACAGAATGGTTTGTAACAAAGAATTAACTAATCAATTCAGTCAGGAGAGATATCCCAGCTCCTGCCTTCATCGCTGGATACCAATGTCGATGATGCCGAAGCACCAGCGCCGGCAGGGAATGCCGGCTTGCTGCGGTCATGCATCTCCACGTCGCTGGAATTCAGGTACTTCAATGCCAGCAGGCCGTCTTTCCGGCCAAATTCAACAAATTTGGAAACGCTGCCACCCAGCTTTTTCGGTAGCGAAGAGACCCACGCCTCGCCATCCACGCGCGCATAATAAACGCCGGGGCGGGAGGATGAGCTCCAGGCGACATGCCATCCCCAGTCGCCGCCAGGCATCACGGCCAATGCCGGAAAATGGCATACGGGCTCTTTACTGCCCTTAAAACTTAGGCGCGTGATATGGCGAGGCTGGCCAACCTCGCCCGCTACGAACCTGGCAATTGCAAGGTCGAATGTGCCATCGTCAAACCGGTGTTGCCATACGCCCACAGCGCCTGCCGCTTGATGCTCTACGGCAGGCTTACACAGCGCATCCGGCGGCGGGAGTTGGCGTGCGTCTGCGGCCATCGCCAGCATGGGGGTAAAGGCTAAGATCAGTATCAGGTAGTTATGCATCGCTAAATCGTCAGGGAATTAATCAGATTGAATATAAAAAACTATGTTGTTAAGATGTGTCCATGAATTTTTCGCTCAACAAAAAACGCTTACTGGCATTCCTTGCCATGACTGCTATTTTGTTGAACGCGCTGGCACCCAGTATTTCCCATGCCTTATCAGGCAAACCATCATTGCCGTGGCAAGAGATCTGTACCCAGAACAGCATCAAGCTCATGGTGACCGATTTAACGGAAGACAACGGCATCAACGCCAATAGTACCATCCAGGAAAACGATAAAAGCCCGGTTGGCAGGCTACTAATGGCGGATTGCGGTTATTGCGTTACACATGCCGGCAGCGATTCCGTATCCATCAAGCCCTTTGCGCTCACTACACTGGCGCTGGCACCCGGCGTATTCCCTCCCCTGTTCTACTCCTCCCCGGACAAGCTGTTCATCTGGGCAGCATCCAACCCCCGCGCCCCACCTATCTCCCTGTCTAGACTGGCTTAAGGCCTAAGGGTTCGAGCGGCAAATTTATTGCCGCCTGGCCCATTCTGGAAATCCTCCATCGCTACTACACCGGCCATTTCGCCGGGAGCAGCCCTGCTGGATTCCCCTATTGATTCGGGAGACATCATGCAGTTCAAGCACAAAAAATTATACCTAGTCTTACTGGCGTCGTTTAGCTATACGGCATGTAACAGCGCATACGCAGAGGACATAAAAAAAGACACCGACCTGACGTTGCCGACAGTCGTCGTCAAAGAAAAAGCCATCAAGGCTTCGATCACCCAGCCGGATATCGAACAAGCGAAGGAAGATATCAACAAGACCGCGGGCGGCACCGGTATTGTTGATCTAGAACAGGTACGAGAAGGCAGGACCTCCAACTTCGCCGACACCCTGGGCATGGCGACCGGGGTAATGGCGCAGTCCAGATTCGGCGCGGAAGAAACCCGCTTGTCTATCCGCGGCTCCGGCATACAGCGCACCTTCCACGGCCGCGGCATCAAGCTGATGCAGGACGGTATTCCCGTCAACCTGGCGGACGGCAGCTTTGATTTCCAGGCGATAGAGCCGATGGCAACCCGCTATATCGAGGTGTATCGCGGCGCGAATGCTCTTCGCTACGGAAGCAGTACGCTGGGCGGGGCCGTCAACTTCGTCTCGCCCACCGGGTATGACGCCTCGAAATTCGAAGTCAGGTCTGAAGTCGGCAGCTTTGGCTACAATCGCCTCGGCATCTCAAGTGGTGGTGTAATCGGTGATCTCGATTACTTCATCAACGCCAGTACTTTCAGCCAGGACAGCTTTCGCGACAATGCCCGCCAGAGTGCTGAGCGCATCAATGCCAATGTCGGATACCGCTTTAATGCAGACCTGGAAACCCGCTTCTACATTGGCTACGCCAATAGTAACTCTAACTTGCCAGGTAACCTGACAAGTGCACAATTGAAGCGCGATCCCAGCCAGTCCATCCTCAGTCCCACCACCCTGCAGCAGAAGCGCGACCTCGAAGTGACACGCATCGCCAATAAGACAACGTTCCGCTTTGGTGATACACGGCTGGAGCTTGGTGCATGGTATTCGGACAAGAACCTGTTCCACCCCATCTTCCAGGTGCTCGACCAGGATAACCACGACTATGGGCTGGATGCACGTCTGATAAAAGAGGGCCAACTCCTGGGCTATCGTAATGAATTCGTCGTCGGCCTGGCACCAAGCTACGGCATAACCCAGGAAAGCCGCTGGCTAAATAACCAGGGCAGGCGCGGTGCCATGACAAACCGCTCAGAGCAAATTGCCAGCAACTTCGAGGCATATGCAGAAAACCGCTTATTTGTATTGCCTAAACTCGCGGTCATTACCGGATTGCAATATTCGCGAGCCAAACGTGAACTGAACGACAAGTTCTTTAGTGTGGCTGCTCAGGACGAAAGCTTCGATAAAACCTATACCCAGACTAGTCCAAAACTTGGACTGCTTTACAACTATGCGTCAAACGTGCAATTTTATGCCAACGTATCGCGCAGCTTCGAACCACCCTCTTTCGGCGAGCTTGCAGGCGGCCTGCGGCCCAATATCGTCAGTGCGCAGAACGGCGTTACCTATGAGATGGGCACGCGGGGTAGTAGCCAATACGTGGATTGGGATGTTTCGGCTTACCATGCGCGCCTGAGCGATGAGCTTCTGCAAACGGCAGTATTCGTCGCCGGCAACACTAACAACCCAGCCGCACAAACTACCAACGCATCTCGCACAGTCCATGCCGGCTTGGAGATGGGTCTCACCGCGCGCCTGCCATACAACCTGGAATGGCGCCAGAACCTGCTGGTCAACGAGTTCCGTTTCGATAATGACCGTACGTTCGGTAATAGTCGGCTGCCTGGCATTCCACGTACGTTGCTGCGTGCCGAACTGCTGTATCGCGCTGGCGGCTTCTATGTCGGACCGACCATTGAATCGTCACCTAATCGTTATGCAGTCGATTTTGCCGAAACCGTGTATGCCGAGGGTTACACTATATTCGGCCTGAAGATGGGCCAGCAATATAACAAGCAGCTGTCGTGGTTTCTGGAAGGCCGCAACCTGGCGGATCGCAAATACGTGGCGACCACCAGTGTGGTGCTTAACCAGAATGGGGCTGACGGCGCATTGTTCCTGCCGGGTGACGGCCGCTCGGTCTATGCCGGGGTGCAGTGGCGTTACTAAACAGCAAACTTTGACGACCGGGGCGGGACAGCAGTTGCCCGTTCCCGGAGTGCATTCAAATACCACGATTAATCCTTAGGCCAATATGACGACCTCCATGAAATTCAGCTGGTTTAACTGGCATCGACGCCTGGGTGTCATCACATGCTTCGGTATCCTGCTGTGGGGCATCTCCGGTATATCCCACCCCATCATGAGCCATTTCCAGCCCAGGCCGGCCAGTTTCATGCCGCCCCAGCAGACCATGCACCTGGAAGAAAGCGTATTCCCCGATTCATTGCTGACCATGCAGAAGATCAGTCGCTTCCTGCGCCTGAATGTCATCTCGCTAGAAGGAACTCCCTATTTCAGGGTGGCGGAATATGCGGACAAACCTGCCCGTTATTTCGATGCTTCAACCGCTGCAGAACTGCCGGAGGGCGACAGGCAATACGCGAAAATGCTGGCCAGCCATTACACCGGTTTGCCGCAGGCGAGTATTACCAGCACACGATATATCACCGCCTTCAGCGACGATTATCATGCAGTCAACCAGCTGTTGCCGGTATGGCGCGTGGAGTTTGCCGGCGACCAGCATTTACGTGCATTCATAGACACAGACCAGGCGCGGCTTTCCGCGCTGGTCGACGATACCAGGATGACGCTGACGAAGGTCTTCCGCTTCGGCCATAACTGGTCGTTCCTGGGTGGTTTCCCGCGCTTGCAGGTCAGCATCATGGCCATCACTGTCGCCATGGCCCTGTTCTCGGCATGCTCCGGTTTATATCTTTACGTATCAAGGCGCAGGCATGCGAAGAGCCGGTTTGCAAGCAAGCCCGTGCATCGCTGGCACCGCCGGATGGGTCTGGTGGTGGCCATTTCCACCCTGATGTTCGCCGGTAGCGGTTTATTGCACCTGATCGTGAGTTACATGCAGGCGACGCATAAAGTAACCATTACGTATCCCACTACATTGACCAGCCAGCTATCTGCAGAAGCCTGGCACCTGGTGATGCATACTCCTATCAACAAGCTGGACCTGACCAGTTTCAACGGTACGCCTTACTGGCTATCGCAGGGTCCTGGATCGAATGCACGAGGGTCGAATGCATTGGGGTCGAATCCACTAGCACAGGAGGCGCAAGTCGCCGCCCTGGCGCAGGAAGAGCATCATCATGGCGACCATCAAGCCGCAACGGGAGCCCCTTCCGGCGTCATGCTGGTCAATGCGGCGAATGCGGATGCCGGCCAGGCGGACATCATGGCGCTTGCAGGCGAACAGGCGGCCGCCTACGCCAACCTGCCGGCAAGCGACATCGCCGGCACATCGCTGGTCACGCAATTCGGCGGGGAGTATGGTTTCCTGTTCAAACGGCTGCCGGTGGTAAGGGTGCAATTCAAGGGTGAAGGCAATCCGCGCTATTTCATTGAAACCTCGACGGGCGCGCTGGCGGCTAAAGTAACGGACGGCGATGCGCTCGAAGGCTGGATATTCGCCTATGTCCATAAATGGAATTTTGCCGATGGCAATAAGACTCTGCGGGACATCGCGGTTGCCATGTTTGCGCTAGGCAATGTAATCGTGGCATTGATGGGCTTGTATCTATTTACCAGGAAGAAAAAATACCTTTAAACCGCTTCAACCAACCATCCTTACGGAGAATCGCCATGAAACGATATGTATTGGGTCTTATGCTCATCAGCTTGTCTGCCAGCGTTTACGCAGAGGTAAAAGTCAGCAATGCCTGGGTCAAGCCCACTGCGCCCGGCCAGCCGGTAGCAGGTGCCTATATGCAGCTGACCTCCGACACGGACGTGGACGTGGTCAGTGCTTCGTCAGCCGTTGCAGCAAAAACGGAGATACACGAAATGAACATGGTAGGCGACGTCATGAAAATGCGGCGCATTGACGAGTTAGCCCTGAAAGCCGGCAAACCGGTCGACCTGAAGCCGGGCGGATATCATTTAATGCTGATTGACCTGGATCACCAGATCAAGGCAGGCGAAATCGTGCCGATTGAATTAGTCACCAGGGATAAAGCCGGCAAGAAAAATACGATATACCTGAAAGTAAGCGCGCAGCCGGCGCCGTTAAAAGTGGATGGTATGCAGATGCATGATCACCAGTAGACGCGGCGATTCGGCGTTAGCAGATAGCTAGTACATCAGTCGGAAAATCGCTGCTCCAGCCACGGGTCTGCATCATTATGGTAGCCGCGCACTTCCCAGAAGCCGGGCTTGTCGTCCATGTGCAGCTCAATGGCTTTCAGCCACTTGGCGCCTTTCCAGGCGTAGCGCTTGGGTACCACCATGCGTACCGGCCCGCCGTGTTCGGCGCTGAGCGACTTGCCGAGCACGCTGTGCGCGATGATCACGTCGTCGTCCAGCAAGGCTTCCAAGGGAAGGTTAGTAGTGTAGCCATCGTAACCGTGCAAGGTAACGAACCTGGCCAGCGGTAAGGGCGCCGCCTGCATCAGCAATTCGCGTGCAGATACGCCCTCCCAGTCCATGTCGAGTTGCGACCAGCGCGTGACGCAATGAAAATCCGAAATGTCCCGGATCTGCGGCAGTTTGCGGAACGCAGACCAGTCCAGCTTGATCTCATGCTCCACCAGGCCGAATACGCGCAAGCTCCAGTTAGTAGTATTGACGTTGGGACGCACGCCGAGATCCAGCACGGGGAAATTGCTCACCTGCTTTTGGCCTGAGGGAATGCGATCCGAATCGGCAACATTGGAAGCCTTGCCCGGAATCTTGCTGATGATCTTGTTTTTTGCCGCCAGTTTCGCACGGGCGGCCAGGGCGACTTTCCCCTCGATCAGTTTCTTCCAGTCGGGCATATGCTTATGCTTTCGCCGGGGTTTGCGGCTGCTTGAAACTGTCCAGTATTAGCAAACCCACACCACAGGTAATCGCCGAGTCTGCCGCATTGAACGCAGGCCAGTAGTGGCCCTGGTAATGGAAAAACAGGAAATCCACCACATAGCCCAAGGTGAGTCGGTCGTACAGATTGCCCAGCGCACCGCCGAGTATGAAGGCCAGGGCAAAGCAGAACAGTTTGCGTTGCGGGTTTTTATACAGCAGGTAGACGATCACCGTCGATGCGACCAGGGCGATACCGCTGAAGAAGATACGTTGCCAGCCACCGGCACCTGCCAGGAAGCTGAACGCAGCGCCTTCATTGTGGTAACGCACCAAGTCGAAAAACGACGTGACGTACAGGTGATCGCCATAGGCGAATGCATCTAGCACCAGCTGCTTGGTATACAGGTCGATGGCGATCACCACCGCGCTCAGGGCGAGCCACTTGAGCATGGCCTTATGCATACGTGCGAGGCTCGCCGGCACCGAACAGGTTGCTCACGCAACGACCGCAGATGGTCGGATGCTCGGCATGCGCGCCGACGTCGGCACGGTAATGCCAGCAACGCTCGCATTTGACGTATTTGCTGGGTGTCACTTGGATGCTCGTTTCACCTGCCTGCTCATGTACTGCTGCCCGCGAGGTGATCAGCACAAACCGCAGGTCATCCTGCAATGAGGCCAGGGATGTATAGAGTTTGGCATCGGCATAAACATCGATCTCAGACTGCAGAGACGAACCTACCAGGCCCTGCCCGCGCTTGACTTCGATTTCCTTATTCACCAGCCCCCTGACCTGGATCACATCCTGCCAGGCAGTCACTCGCTCAACGGACAAGCCGTGTGCCGGCAAGGCATACCAGGTTTCGGTAAACACGGTCTCATCGGGATTCAGGCCCAATGCCTGCCACACCTCATCCGCAGTAAAGCTCAGGATCGGCGCCATCAGGCGCATCAGTGCATGGGTGATGTGGTGCAACGCACTTTGCGCAGCGCGACGTGCATGCGAACCTTCTGCAGCGGTATACAGGCGATCCTTGAGGATATCCAGGTAGAAGCCGCCCAGGTCTTCGGAACAGAATCCGACGAACTTCTGCACCGCAAGATGGAATTCATAACGATCGTAATCCGCCAGGATATCGGCCTGCAGTTTTTCGGTCAGCACCAGCGCATAGCGATCTATCTCCAGCCATTCGGTAACCGGCAGTAAATCCTTGCCTGCATCGAAGTCGGCCAGATTCGCGAGTAAGAACCGCAGGGTGTTGCGGATACGGCGGTAGCCTTCTGCCACGCGCTTGAGGATTTCATCCGAGATCGTCAGTTCGCCCGAGTAATCCGTAGAAGCGACCCACAAGCGCAGGATATCGGCACCGTAGGTATCCATCACCTTTTGCGGAGCGACTACGTTGCCGGTGGATTTGCTCATCTTCTTGCCGCTGCCATCCACCACGAAACCGTGCGTCAATAAGGCTTCGTAAGGCGCACGCCCGTCGATGGCGCATGCCGTCAGCAGGCTGGACTGGAACCAGCCGCGATGCTGGTCCGAGCCTTCCAGGTACAAATCCGCAGGGAATTGCAGCTCGGGTCGGCGCTTCAGTACAGCAGCATGGGTGGCACCGGAATCGAACCAGACATCCAGCGTATCCGTCACTTTCTTGTACTGTTCGGCATTTTCCGGCGCATGAGCATTGAGGAAGGCCGCGCCGTCCAGGCTGAACCAGAACTCGACCCCTTGCTGCTCCACTTGCAGGCACGCCATCTCTAATAACTCAGGCGTGCGCGGATGCAGTTCGCCGGTTTCCTTATGCACGAATAAGGGCATGGGAACGCCCCAATTGCGCTGGCGCGATACGCACCAGTCCGGGCGGTTCCTGATCATGGATTCCAGGCGCGCACGGCCCCAGCTGGGGAAGAATTCGGTGTCGTCCACCGCACCGTTCGCTAGTTCGCGCAATGTATTGCCGCCAGAACCCTGCTGGTTCATGCCGATGAACCATTGATGCGTCGCCAATTGCATCAAGGGCGTTTTATGACGCCAGCAATGCGGGAAGCTGTGATTCAGGCGGGCACTGGCCAGCAGGCTGCCATTCTCCTGCATCAGGGCCAGGATCACTTTGTTGGCTTCTTGGCGACTAAGCCCACGAACAGCTTCGAGTTCAACCATCTCACTATTGAAGAACTTACCATCCCCGCCGATTAGTACAAGCGGCTTCACGTTAGGGAAATTGGCGCGCATGACTAACCAGTCGTCGTTACCATGCGCTGGAGCAGTGTGCACTAAGCCGGTACCTGCCTCAGTGGTGACGTGCTCGCCACAGATCACCGACACCTGGCGATTATCGAACGGGTGTTGTAACTGCAACCCGTTCAGGGCTAAGCCCTTGCACGATGCAATCACCCTGGTTTCCGTCTCGCCGTAACGCGCAAGCGTGGTAGTTGCAAGCTCATGCGCCAGTATCAGCAAACCTTTGCTGGTCTCGATCAAGTCATAATCGAATTCGGGATGCACACTCACGGCTTGGTTGGCAGGCAAGGTCCAGGGCGTCGTCGTCCAGATCACGGCATAGGCATCGCCGGTCACTTCAACGCCGAAAGCCTTACCCAGCGCCGCCTTATCCACCACCTTGAAGCCTACGTCGATGGCCGGCGAGTTGACATCTTCATATTCCACCTCGGCCTCAGCCAGTGCCGAGCCGCAGTCCACACACCAGTGCACCGGCTTGCTGCCCTGGTACAGGTAACCGTTTTTGTAGATATCGCCGAGAGCCCGCATGATGTCGGCTTCGGTCTTGAAATCCATGGTCAGGTAGGGATGATCCCAATCGCCCAGCACACCGAGACGGATGAAGTCTTTCTTCTGCTTTTCCACCTGCTCCGCGGCATATGCACGGCAAAGCTCGCGGAATTTGGCAGGCTCGATATTCTTACCATGGGTCTTTTCCACCACCAGTTCGATCGGCAAGCCATGGCAATCCCAGCCCGGCACATAAGGCGCGTCAAAACCGGACATGGTCTTGGATTTGACGATGATGTCCTTGAGGATCTTATTCACCGCATGGCCGATATGGATATCGCCGTTGGCATACGGAGGGCCGTCGTGCAGGATGAATTTGGTGGCGCCGGCACGCGCCTTGCGGATGCGCTCGTACAGTTTTTTATCCTGCCAGCTTTTCAGCCACGCAGGCTCGCGCTTGGCAAGGTCGCCACGCATGGGGAATGGAGTTTCGGGCAGGTTTAATTTATAGGTCTGGTCGGTCATGACACGAATAGTCTTTATCTAATTATCTTTAATCTGGCGTCGGTTTAAGTATTCGGTTCGCTAGTTATCAATGCTGCGAAATATTGCCGGGCGGCCAGGGCATCCTGCGCAATCTGCTGCTTGAGCGCATCGAAATCGGGAAACTTCATTTCATCCCGTAATTTTTTCAGGAAACTGACATGCACATGCCGCCCATACAGGTCGCCATCGAACTCCAGCAGATGCACTTCCAGGCTCAATCGCAATGTGCCGCCCACCGTCGGGCGCACGCCAAGATTAGCGACGCCGTTCCAACCGTCCAATTTTACAGCATACACCCCCTTGAGTGCAGGCCGCTCGTGCCGCATATGGATATTCGCCGTTGGGAATCCCAGCTGGCGGCCGCGTTTAGCACCGTGCACCACCTTACCGCTGATGCTGTAGGGGCGGCCCAGCAATGCCGATGCTTGAGATAAGTCGCCGGTGGCAAGCGCCTGGCGCACCGCCGTGCTGGAAACCCGCGTACCGTTCAGGTCCACCTGCGGCACGCTGATCAAATCGAATCCGGCCTGGGTCAAATCGGCAATGCTGCCCTTGCGTCCTGCCCCGAAGCGGAAATCGTCGCCAACCGAGATCGCTTGCACATGGAGGGAATCCTGCAGGATGGCCTGCATGAACTGTGCACTATTCAATGCAGAAAACTTTGCGTTGAAGTGGCAGATATACGCCAGGTCTAGCCCAAGATCGACAAACCACTCCAGCTTTTCGCGGAGTGAAGTGAGCCTGGCCGGCGCCTGGTCTGGCGTGAAGAATTCACGCGGATGCGGTTCGAAGGTGAGCACTGCCGACTGCTGGCCCCGTGCCCGCGCTTCGTTGACCAGCGTTGATAACAAGGCTTGGTGGCCGATATGCATGCCGTCAAAATTCCCGATCGCCAATGCCGCGGGCGATTGGGTGTGGACAGGGAAATGGCGGAATACTTGCATAGGATGATTATGGGGTGGCATTGGGCTATATCAATGTTAAAGGCTGGTACGGCGCATGAAATCTTTCACGCGTATGCCCATCAACAACAGTGCCGCAAAATAAACGCCGGAGCCCAGCACCAGCAATCCGCCCAGGCGGACCAGTTTTGGCACCAGGGTATATTCCAGCCAGAGTGCATCACTGCCTGCGGCGAAATGCAAGGCGACACCCATCGCAATGACCGCCACTGCCAGTTTCAGCATGAACCAAGTCCAACCGGGCTGCGGCTTGTACACATTAGCCTTACGTAAGTAAAAGTACAGCAGACCGGCATTGATACAGGCGCCCAGCCCAATGGCCAATGCCAGGCCGGCATGTTGCAAGTGACTGATGAATAGCAGGTTCATCAGTTGCGTGGCGGCCAATGTGAATAGCGCGATCTTAACCGGGGTTTTGATGTTCTGCCGCGAATAAAAGGCCGGCGCCAGCACCTTTACCAGTATCAGGCCAAGCAGGCCGAGGCTGTAGGCCATCAGCGCCTGGCGGGTCATATCGACATCGTCTGCCCCGAATGCGCCGTAATGAAACAAGCCCGTTACCAGCGGAGTGGCCAATACAGCCAGCGCCACAGATGCCGGGAGCGCCAGCATAAAGGTAAGGCGCAAGCCCCAGTCCAGCAATTTGGAATACTCACCATCTGCTTTATCGGCAAAACTCTTGGAAAGGCTGGGCAGCAGAATGGTGCCAAGCGCTACGCCGAGGATGCCGGTAGGAAACTCCATCAGTCTGTCTGCGTAATACAGCCAGGAGACACTGCCCGGTTTCAGGAAAGAAGCAAAAATAGTGTTGATGAGCAGGGATATCTGCGCAATAGAAACGCCAAATACCGCCGGCCCCATCAGTTTGAGGATGCGCCATACACCCTCGTCCTGAAGATCGAGGCGGATACGTGGTACCAGCCCCAGCTTCAGTAAGTAAGGAATCTGATAGAGCAACTGGAGGATGCCGCCGGCGAATACCGCCCAGGCCAGCACGCGGATGGAATTATCGAAATACGGCGCGACGAAAAGCACCGCGACAATAAAGGCGACATTCAGCCAGACCGGCGTGAACGCCGGGATAGAGAAATTGCCGTAGGTATTGAGTACACCCCCGGCCAGCGACACCAGCGAGATGAAAAAGATATAGGGGAAGGTGATGCGCAAGAGATCCACCGTCAGGTCGAATTTCGCCTTATCAACTGCGAATCCTGGCGCGCTCACCTGCACTACCCAGGGCGCGGCCAGCATGCCGATGATGGTCAATGCCACCAGGAACAAGCCCAGCAAGGTAGCCACATGGTTGATCAGCGCATGCGTTTGATCATGGCTGCGCTGGTTTTTATATTCCGCCAGGATAGGCACGAATGCCTGGGAAAATGCCCCCTCAGCCGATATACGCCGGAGCAGGTTAGGGATTTTGAAAGCGACAAAAAACGCATCGGTATACATGCCTGCGCCGAACACGCGTGCGATCAGCGTATCGCGGACGAACCCCAGTATCCGGGATAAAAACGTCATGCTGCCGACTGCGGCCAGTGCTTTAAGCAGGTTCATTGCGTATGCGTCTATTCAGGATTTAAGTGATTGAAGTTAATGATTGAGGATAGTATAAAATTCGAGCAGAACTAAAACTTCAAACAGGAATTTCAAACAGCGCACGGCCAGCCATTATTCTTAACTGCTGGTAATTTTAACATGTATGCGCTGACTGCCACGGTTCGATTAATATTTAGCCTTGCAATACGGCAGGAAAAAAGCTATTATGCTCGGCTTCGTATTTTGATAACTAATTAGGAACATTCATGGCTAATACCGCACAGGCGAGAAAACGTGCCCGTCAAGCAGTTAAGCAACGTGGCCACAATGCCAGCTTGCGTTCGACCTTGCGCACCGCGATCAAAAAAGTAATTAAAGCGGTTGAGGCTGGTGACAAAGTAGCTGCACAAGCAGCTTACAGCGAAAATGTAAGCGTAATTGACCGCATTGCAGACAAGAACATTATTCACAAGAATAAGGCAGCTCGCCATAAGAGTCGCCTGAACGCTTCCATCAAGGCGATGGCATAAGCTTTAGAATCTTGTTTTAACAGGTCTATGCCTGTAATAAAAAAGCCGAACGGAATGTTCGGCTTTTTTATTATGTAAGCCGGCTATCAGCCAGCACATAAGCAACTATTCAATACCCAAATCCGTACGCGCCAGCAGGGCTTGCGCAGCAACCGTCTCAACATCGCGCCCAAGCAAAGTGAAATGGCCCATCTTGCGGCCCGCCCTGGCTTCATGCTTACCGTAAAGATGCAGTTTCAGCTGGGCGTGCTCCAGCGCCTTGCCCCAGGCAGGTTCGCCATCGGCCCATATATCCCCCAGGATATTCACCATCACGGCAAAACTGTGCATGCGAGCATCGCCTAGCGGCAGGCCGGTCAATGTACGTACCTGCTGTTCAAACTGGCTGGTGACGCAGGCGTCGATAGTGAAATGCCCGGAATTATGCGGCCTCGGCGCCATTTCATTGATGACCAACTGGCCGTCGGTCACAAAGAACTCAACTGCCATCACGCCAACATACTCCAGCTGCTCAGCCAGCAACATGGCTAGCTGGTGGGCCTTGCCATGAATCGCCTCAGGCGCCCTGGCAGGGACAATGCTGGTATCGAGGATGCCGTGCAGGTGGATATTTTCAGCAGTGGGGAAGGAGGCGATAGTCCCCTCGGCGTCGCGCGCGAGGATGACCGACACCTCGTAATCCAGCTCCAGCATTTTTTCCAGTACGCACTGCTCGCCCTTAAAGCCGGCAAATGCGGCAGCAGCTTCAGCCTGGGTGGCAACCCGTGCCTGCCCTTTTCCGTCGTATCCGAAGCGGGAGACTTTCAGGACGCCAGGATAAAACTCACTGTCATCGGCAGGAAGATCGGCAACCGTTTCAATCACCATGAAGGGCGCTACCGGCAAGCCGGCGTCGCGAATGAAGTTTTTCTCCAGGATGCGGTTCTGGGCAATGGCGACGGCATTGGCTGAAGGCCGTACCGGACGCGTCCTGGCAAGATATTCAAGTGTGCCAGCAGGTACATTTTCAAATTCGGTGCTGATCGCAGCACAACTTGCTGCCATGGCTTCAAGCGCGGCATCATCGTCATACGCTGTGCATAGATGGACATCCGCAAGCTTGCCGGCAGGGCTGTTCTTATCCGGATCCAGCACCGTGACACGGTAGCCCATCTCATGCGCGGCCATCACAAAAAAGCGGCCCAACTGGCCACCGCCCAACATGCCCAGCATGGCCGGGGGAAGAATCACGTTATCGTTACTCAAGACTTATCCATTTTAAAAAACGAAGGATGGGTTAATTAGCACCAAATCACTCTAGCATTCAGGGTTGATCAGCCAATGTCATGGCGACGACTTTATCGCTCTGTGCCTGGCGAAACGCATCTAGCTTGGTGGCAAGGGCAGCGTCCGTAGTGGCCAGGATAGCGATGGCGAAAAGCCCCGCGTTAGCTGCACCCGCCTCGCCGATAGCAAAGGTAGCGACCGGGATTCCCTTGGGCATCTGCACGATGGACAGCAATGAATCCTGCCCCTGCAGGTGTTTGGACGGCACCGGCACGCCAAGCACTGGCAGCGTGGTTTTCGCGGCGACCATGCCAGGCAGGTGCGCTGCACCGCCGGCACCGGCAATGATGACCTTTAAACCGTTGCGGGCTGCACTCTCCGCAAACTCGAACATGAGGTCCGGCGTACGATGCGCCGACACCACCTGCGCTTCATATTCCACACCGAAATCGGCTAACATCTGGGCGGCAAGGCGCATCACCGGCCAGTCGCTGTCTGAGCCCATGATGATGGCGACGCTTGGTTTATTGGTAGACATCTTTACCCCTCAATTTTTACACCTAGTTTTACAACTACAGCAAAATAAGATTATCACGATGAATGAGCTCAACCTCATCGATATAGCCCAGGATACCTGCAATGGCGGTACTTGGCTGACGCATGATACGTGTGGTTTCGGCGGAGGAATAATTCACCAGTCCGCGCGCGATCTCAATGCCCTCGGGATTGATGCACGCCACCACTTCACCTCGCTCGAAGCTGCCCTGCACCGCTACTATACCAATAGGCAGCAGGCTTTTTCCATCCTCGCGCAGCGCCTTGACTGCGCCGTCGTCCAGAGTTACCTTGCCGGCGACGCGCAGGTGATCTGCCAGCCATTGTTTTTTTGCCAGCGTCTTGATTTGCTCGGCACGTAAGTGGGTGCCTACCGCTTCACCGGCTGCCAGCCTGACTAATACATTTTTTTCCCGCCCCGATGCAATGATGGTATGTGCGCCGCTGCGTGCAGCACGTTTAGCGGCCAGTATCTTGGTCAGCATACCGCCGCTGCCGATTGCACTTCCCGCACCGCCCGCCATCTGTTCAAGGGCAAGATCCCCGGCAAGTGCTTCGTGGATGAATTTTGCTTCCGGGTTCTTTCTTGGATCCGCAGAATACAGTCCTGACTGGTCGGTCAGGATCACCAGGGTATCGGCTTCGATGAGGTTGGCTACGAGGGAACCCAGGGTATCGTTATCGCCGAAGCGGATCTCGTCGGTGACGACTGTGTCATTTTCGTTGATGATGGGAATAACGCCCAACTCCAGCAATGTCCGCAATGTACTGCGCGCGTTGAGGTAGCGTTTACGGTCAGCCAGGTCGTCATGTGTCAGCAACACCTGGGCCGTGTGCAAACCGTGCTGGCTGAAACAGGATTCATACATTTGCACCAGTCCCATCTGGCCGACGGCAGCTGCAGCCTGCAATTCGTTGACGGCAACCGGGCGCTTTTTCCAGCCAAGCCGCTGCATGCCTTCTGCCACTGCGCCGCTGGAAACGAGTACCACCTGCCTGCCGTTCTTGACCAGTTGGGCAATCTGGCTGGCCCAAGCCGCAATCGCAGCGCGGTCCAGGCCCTCGCCATTGTTGGTCACCAGGCTGGAGCCCACCTTCACTACCAGGCATTTTGCGTCAAGCAGCAATGATTTAACGTGTGCCAATTAAGCTATCCAAACGTGTTTGCAGTTCAAAAATCACAGCGGAAAGTCAGTCAAGCGGGCTTACAGAAAGCCTTGCGGGGCATTCTTAAGGGCTTCTACCTCGTCCTGCTCCTGTTGCCGTACTGTTTCCAGGTGTTCCATGATGGCGTAAGTCAGCTCTTTGCAGCCGTTGCCGCTAATGGCGGATATGGCAAAACAGCGGCCTTCCCAGCCATATTCCTTGACGAACTGCTTTACGTGCTGGGCCGAATCCTCCAGCATGTCGATCTTGTTAAGCACCAGCCAGCGCGGTTTGTCATAGAGCGTTTCATCGTATTTACGCAACTCTTCCACGATAGCGCGCGCTTCCTTGACCGGATCCACTTCTTCATCGTAAGGCGCTAGATCCACCAAGTGCAGCAGCAGTTTGGTGCGTACAAGATGGCGCAGGAACTGGTGACCCAACCCAGCACCTTCGGCGGCGCCTTCAATGATGCCGGGAATATCGGCGATCACAAAACTGCGGTTGGTATCCACGCGTACCACGCCCAGGTTGGGATGCAGGGTCGTAAATGGGTAGTCTGCTACTTTAGGTTTTGCCGCTGACACCGAACGTATGAACGTCGATTTCCCGGCATTGGGCATACCCAGCAGGCCCACATCCGCCAACACCTTCAGCTCCAGGTATAACTCGAATTCCTCGCCGGGGTCGCCTTTCGTGCACTGGCGCGGCGCGCGGTTCATGCTGGATTTGAAATGGATATTGCCAAGGCCGCCTTTGCCGCCCTTGGCCAGCATGGCGCGCTGGCCATGCTCGGCTAGGTCCACCAGCATCTGCTCTGAGGCTTTATCGCTGATGACCGTGCCGACGGGAACGCGCAAGACCATGTCATCACCACCGGCGCCGTACTGGTCGGAGCTGCGGCCATTTTCGCCGCGCTGGGCACGGAAGACACGGCTGTAACGGTAATCCACCAGCGTATTGATATTGCGATCGGCTTCGATATAAATCGAACCGCCATGACCGCCGTCGCCGCCGCTGGGGCCGCCCATAGGCTCGTACTTCTCGCGACGGAATGTCGCAACGCCGTTGCCGCCGTCGCCGGCATAAAGCTTAATCGTTGCTTCGTCTATAAATTTCATATTGGAAATTTCATTTGAGATTATTACGTCCTACCTGTGATGCGATTAATCAATGATGTATTGCGCTAATAACATTCCAGCTAATATGCCAGCAAAAACAAAAAAGCCCTACCAATCAGATAGGGCTTTTTAAAAACACGGTAATGCTTAGGATGGTTCGATATTGACCAGCTTGCGACGCAGGGCGCCTTTCACTGTGAACGTTACCTTGCCGTCAACTTTAGCGAACAGGGTATGGTCTTTGCCCATGCCCACGTTCAGGCCGGCGTGCATACGTGTACCGCGCTGACGCACGATGATGCTGCCTGCTGAAACCACTTGCTCGCCGAAGGCTTTAACGCCTAATCGTTGTGAGTGTGAATCACGACCGTTGCGGGAACTACCGCCTGCTTTTTTGTGTGCCATTTTTTAGTCCTTACTCTGCAGCTTTAGCTTTAGCAGCTTTTGCCGGCTTGCTGGAAGAAGTTGCGATATCGCCGATCTGGATTTCTGTGTAGCTTTGGCGATGGCCCTGGGTCTTGCGGTAATGCTTACGACGACGGAATTTGAAGATCATTACCTTGTCGCCACGGCCATGTGACACGACCGTTGCCTGCACTGTAGCGCCAGCAATCAGAGGTGCACCGATAGTGACATTGTCACCATCCGCAACCATCAATACCTGATCGATAGTCACTGTGCTGCCTACATCACCCAATAATTTTTCAACCTTGAGCTTTTCGCCAGCGGTCACGCGATATTGTTTACCGCCGGTCTTGATAACTGCATACATGATTTAGCCTCGTTCGCTACACATTCAAAAGAACTGCGCATTATACGTAAAATTCGTGCGCAAGCAAACCATAATATGACTTATTGCTGCAAAACAGCCACATTTAATGCGCATTACACCGGCCAGGCCAAAAAGCACACGCTGCCTTGCCATTCAGTCAGCATGGCAGGCATCGCTCTATGCTAAAATATTTTAACTTTTTTTGGCTACCCTTTCGTGTCCCTCGCACTCATTCAATCCTGCATCACAGACGATATGCATGCTGTCGATGCCGTCATTCGGAAGTCGCTTCATTCAGATGTCGTTTTAATCAACCAGGTTGCCGACTACATCATCAATAGCGGTGGCAAACGGCTGCGACCCGCGCTGGTATTGCTTTCCGCAGGCGTGTTCGGCAAGGTTGAAACGCATCATCATGAGCTGGCAGCGGTAGTCGAATTCATCCATACCGCCACCTTGCTACATGATGACGTCGTCGATGAATCCGCCATGCGCCGTGGGCGGGCGACCGCCAATACCCTGTTCGGCAATGCCGCCAGCGTCCTTGTGGGCGACTTCGTGTATTCGCGTGCTTTCCAGATGATGGTGAACGTGCAGAACATGCGTGTGATGGAAGTGCTGGCAGAAGCCACCAACATCATTGCGGAAGGTGAAGTGCTGCAATTGCTTAATTGCCACGATGCCGACATCACTGACGAAGCCTACCTGAAAGTCATCCATTACAAGACCGCCAAGCTGTTCGAGGCCGCTACGAGACTGGGCGCCATCATCTGCAATGCCCCGCCCGAAAATGAACGCGCCATGGCGGAATACGGCATGCGCCTGGGAACGGCCTTCCAGCTGATCGACGATGTACTTGACTTAAGCGGCGATAGCCATGATATCGGCAAGAACCTGGGCGATGACCTGGCAGAAGGCAAGCCGACCTTGCCCTTATTGTTTGCCATGCGCAATGGGACGGAAGCGCAGCGCATCGTCATACGCCATGCCATTGAAGAAGGCGGGCTGGATGAGTTGCCTGCCGTCATTAAAGCGGTGCAGGAAACCGGCGCGCTGGAGCATGTAAGAGAGATCGCCAGGAAAGAAGCCGACATTGCCTGCGCCGCCATCGCCGACCTGCCTACTTCCAGCCATCACCAGGCGCTGATCAGCCTGGCCGATTTCGCCGTTACACGCACCTTCTAGCCAGAATTAATTTATTAGTTAAGGATAATAGGCTCGCCACTATCCGCATGGTAGTAGCTGAGGTGGGCGCATTCACTGGTTGTCGTGGTCAAGGTGCCATCGAATAAGGCAAGGCCATCGACATCCACCACCGCATAGCCATTGTGGTAAAGCGTCACTTCCGCTTCCTGGCGGCCAAGGCGAAGTGCAAAGCTCATGTAGCTCTCGTCCTGCTCTTCATCGAATACTTCCCATTCGGAATGCCCGGTCAATTGCTGCATCCAGCCCGACAGATCGACTTCTACACGACGAACGACAGGCGAATTCCAGGCTTCCTGCTTACCGGCCTCGAGCAAACCAAGTTCCTGAAAATCAGATTCCTTCAAATATGCGGATTCCATGTTTGTATCCCTTCATAATGTTCAGTGTGTAAGTGGTGCCAGTTCGCTATAAATCAAGCTCAGGAATTCAAGCACTGGCATGTCCGGATGCCGCATATGCTGTTGCCTTGTCTATATAACGGTGCGAAGATGCTGCAAGTTTAATGATTGGACGAAATATGACGGATTTATTTTCAGATGCGCTGGACTTGTTGCGAGAAGAGCCTGCCGTCTTTATTGTTGTATCCGTTATATTCGGCCTGATGATAGGCAGCTTCCTGAATGTCGTGATTTATCGCCTGCCCAAGATGATGGAGCGGGAATGGCACAAGGGCTGCCAGGAATTGCAGGGTATAGAAGCCGAGCCTGCCCCCAGATTCAACCTGGCAACACCGCGCTCCGCCTGCCCGGCCTGCGGCCATCAAATCAGCGCGGTCGAAAATATCCCCATTTTCAGTTACCTGTTCCTGCGCGGAAAATGTAAAGGCTGCCAAACAAAAATCAGTCCGCGCTACCCGCTGATCGAGGCATTGACAGGGGTACTGCTGGGACTTGTCACCTGGAAATTCGGCTACTCCTCCATGACAGTTGCCGCCTGGGCATTCACGATTGCCCTGATTGCGCTGACATTCATCGATTTCGATACCCAGCTTTTGCCGGACGACATCACACTGCCCTTATTGTGGCTGGGCCTGCTGTATAACCTGGACACCGGGTTCACGGACATCCACTCCGCCACTGTCGGCGCTGTAGGAGGCTACCTCATATTGTGGTCAGTCTACTGGCTGTTCAAGCTGGTGACAGGCAAGGAAGGGATGGGCTACGGCGATTTCAAATTACTCGCTGCCATCGGTGCCTGGTTCGGTTGGCAGATATTACCCGCCGTTATCCTGCTGTCTTCGCTGGCTGGCTCCATCATCGGTATCGGCCTCATCATTCTGGCCAAACGCGGGCGTAACGTGCCCATGCCGTTTGGCCCGTACCTGGCACTGGGTGGCATCGCCGCCTTATTCTTCGGCACGCAGCTTTCGGCGTTATACCTATCTTAAGCATTATCATTAGTTTTATATTGGGAGTTCATTATGTACGTGGTTGCTATTACGGGCGGGATAGGTGCAGGCAAGAGTGAAGCTGCACGTAATTTTGAAGCGCTAGGCGTGCCATTGGTGGATGTGGACGTGATCTCAAGGCACCTGACTTCTGCCGGCCAGCCCATCGTGCAGGAAATCGCCAGTGTGTTCGGCCAGGATTTTGTGACCGAAGACGGTGCACTGAACCGCACGGCCATGCGTGAACGCATTTTCGCGGTGGAATCGGATCGCAAGAAACTGGAAGCCATCCTGCATCCTGTCATCCATACCACAGCCCTGCGTGAGCTGTTCAAGAATACCGACGCGCCCTACCAGATACTCGCCATCCCTTTATTCTTCGAGACCAACAGGTACTCAGGCGTAGTCAAAAGCACATTGCTGATCGATTGCGAAGAGTCGCAACAGGTATCACGGACGGTTGAACGCAGCGGTATGTCGGAATCGACAGTACGTTCGATCATTGCCGCACAGGCATCGAGAAGTTATCGCCGCGCACTTGCCAACGACATCATCGATAACAACGGATCGCTGCAGGAATTGGCAGAAAAAGTGCGTGAGAAACATGAAAAATACATGCAGGCTTGCATAGTTAGCGAATAAATCTCATAATTCACAATAACATATATACAAAAAGCTACACAGCCGAGTAAACGCCGTGCCCAGCTACGATTATCCTTTCAATGAACGTATCCGGACGCTGTTGCGCCTGGAAGACCTGTTCGTCAAAGTCACCCACAATGTGGCCGCCGGGCACGAATTCAATCACCATTGCGCATTGCTGTCGATCTTGCAGATACTTGACGTGATAGACCGCGCCGAACTCAAGACCGATTTGCTGCAGGAACTGGATCGCCAGAAGATCACCCTCACCGCACTGCTCGGCAACCCCTCGATTGCAGAGGAAGTATTAAAGGGTCTGCTGACAGAGATCGATTCCACCGCCCTGAGCCTGCGCAGCCATGCAGTCAAGCTCGGCCAGTCCTTGCGCGATAATGAATGGCTGATGAGCATCAAGCAACGTGCGGGTATTCCGGGTGGGGTTTGCGAATTCGATTTGCCGTCCTACCACTACTGGCTCGGCCTGGAAGAAAGTCGGCGCAGGCAGGACCTGGAGACATGGCTGCAACCGCTGATGCCGATCTACAATGCATTGCGCATCATCCTGCATATCCTCAGGGGCAGCGGCGTCACCACTAACTTCGTGGCGACGTCCGGTTCTTACCAGCAGATGCTGGGCGGTGCCAAACCGTCGCAGATGCTGATGATAGAAGTGGAAGACGATATCGAATGCTTTCCCGAAGTGAGTGCCAATAAATACGCCATCAACATCCGTTTCAACAGCCTGGATTGCTCCGAAAAACCGCGCCAGTGCGAAAAAGACGTCAAGTTCAAGCTAACGCTCTGCAACCTCTAAGCCCTCGCCACAGCGACTGCGCCTCACTCGATTACAATACCCAAACACCGATCCAGAAGATTCACACGTTATGCAAACTCCCCCAAAAAAACGCCTGGTGACTTGCCCGCAATGCAAGGAACTGGTGGAATACAGCACTGAAAATAAATTCCGGCCATTCTGCTCCGAACGCTGCAAGCTGATCGACCTGGGTGAATGGGCCACCGAAAGTTACCGCATCCCGCAAGCCATCAAACCTGGCGACTTGCCTGAAGACTAGTTTTTTGCCAGAAACCAGTTTTGCCTTAAGTTCTACAGGCACAGTCTAATCAGCCCGCTTTACCGCTTTCCTTAGATCTGCGGCAATAGCCTGTTTATCCCAGGCCAGCGATTTGCAGGTATTGCAAGGATGTGCCGCCAGGTAATGCTCGATGGCCTGGATGCGCGTCAATGTATCGGGGTGGGATGAGAACCATGCCGACACACCAGGTGAGTCGGCATCCGCATCTTCTGGAGCTTTACTTGAAGTAGCCTTACTTGGGGCATCTTTACTTACGTTGCCTTTATTTGCGGTACCTTTACTGGTGTTTGTTTCGTTTTCTGCACCGCCCTCCCCGTCCGGCTTCTTGTCCAAGGCATTAAAGCCGGCATTCAGCCTCTTGAAAAAACTCACCATGCCGCCGGCATCGATGTTCTTTTCCTGCAGCAATTGCGCACCCTTCAAGTCAGCCTCGGACTCCACCTGGCGGTTAAAATACTGGGCAGACACCTGGTGTGCCATCAGCATCACCACGGCGTTCGCATCGCCCAATACCACCAGCACCACGGCGGCAATACCGGCACTGTTGATCATATTCTTCAATGCATGCCGCTGTTCCACATGCTGCACTTCATGCGCCAGCACCGCTGCCAGTTCGTTAGGGGAATTCGCCTTCTCCAGCAGGCCGCTATTCACCACGATAATGCCGCCGGGGATGGCAAACGCATTCACCGTGTCGTCTTTTGCCACATACCATTGATACTGGTAACGCGAGCCCGCCGTGAGTTGGCCGCCGATGGCCTGTACCGCTTTCTGTGCCGCCCCGCCATTGAGGAAATTCGCCTGCGGGTTCAACGATTTCAATACAGAGTCGCCCAGGCGCTTTTCGGTCTTCATCGAAACCCGATTCGCCGCCCAGCCGGTCAAACGATCGTGCTGCCAGATCAAAAGTGCAAATGCCAGGCCCAGCAGGCATGCGCTATAGAAGATCCCCTTCCACACCAGGCCCTGCGATTGCGTGGAGCGCTTCCACTGGGTCAATCCGGCAACACTGCCTGTCGGCAACGCTGCGACCAGCGTTTTTTGCTCGCTTTTGCCGGCCGGCATTATCGACCAGCTGTCCTGTTGCCGATGCCAACCCAATTGCAGCTGGTCATGGTCGAACCCTGCCACCCTGGCTGTCAGCTCAGAGAACAGCACCGTCTCGCGGTGCAGATCAAGATCGGCTTGCTGCAAGCGGATAAGCAATGCGTTCTGCTCAATCACGCACCGTGCCGCCTGTCCAGCCGCAGGCAGGCCAGGGCCGAACAGCAAGACCTGGATATCACTAATGTGGATATCAGCCATGAACTCTATTTGCCGGCGAACAATGAAAAGATGACAAACATCACGAAGCCGATCAGGTATAGCTTGCCCCACAGCGAGCCTTTGCCGCGACTTGAAACTGCAGCCCCCACAATCGCGCGGCTGAGACGGTTCATGGGCAGGGATTGCATCCAGACATTGCCTGGGCCGGACACCGTGGCGTAAAACATGCCCTCGCCGCCGAACAGGCTGGTCTTAAGCTTGCCTGTGTACTGGATGTCGTAACGCACATTGGACGACATGCCCACCAGGCAACCGGTATCGATCTTCAATGTCGTGTCAGGGCCTAGCGTGACTTTTTTCAACGTACCGGACGCATGGATGAACACCGTGCCCCTGCCGCTGATTTTCTGCATGATGAACCCTTCGCCGCCGAACAAGCCTACGCGCACACGTTTCTGGAATGCCAGCTCTATCTTCTGGCCGCGTTCGCCGGCAAGGTAGGCACCCTTTTGGCAAATGATGGTGCCGCCCTGCTCATCCAGGTCTACCGGCACGATTTCACCTGGGCTGGGGGCGGCAATCGCCACTTTCTGCGTTTGTCCGCCTATGTTTTTATACAGGCTACTGAACATGGATTCACCGGTGAACGAACGCTTGAGCGCGCGGTAGAACCGGCCGATGGCGCCCAGCCTGGAGGCACTGCCGTCGCCGAGTATGGCGTCGATGGCGATATGCTCATCCACGTACATCATGGCGCCCTGCTCGGCGATCATCTCCTCGCCTGGATTAAGCGCCACTTCCACGTATTGCAGATCGTTACCGTAAATGTTGTAAGCCAGTTGCGACGACATGATTTCCCCTTTTTTATTGGTATTAAATTGGTTTTTATTCCAGGCAGCTAATCCGCATTATCCGCCGTTAATGTAACGACCCCGGCGACTCGAAGGTCAAGCGATAGCGTTCCATGCCAGCACCAGATTTGAGCTCCAGTTGCATATTCCACAGGCTCTTGCCCTGCACACACACCGGCAGGGTCACTTCTGCATGCCACGTTTTATCTTGCTGTTGCAACATGCGGTAACGGTTGAGGCCCATTTCCATGCCTGCCATGGCGAAACTTGCATGCATGCCTGTCGGAGAACTCTTGCCGGAATCGCCGACCTCAACAGTAACGCCGAACGGATGCATCACATGCGGCATGCGGTCGAAACGGACGATAAAGTGATCGTTGCCGCAGCCCTGCGTGATGTCATGGCAGACCACCGGCTTGAATGACTGATCTGGACTGGATGCTGTAAACTGACCCGCACCGGACGCCCGGCCTGAGTCGGGTACAGCCTTGGCGCCTGCGTAAAAATACCACCCCAAACCCGCCAAGCATAAGGCCATGGCAATAAAGGCCAGCGCAACGATGGTCAGTGTACGGTTCAGCATGTTAACCCGGCATCATTCCCATACGGCTCGCTGCATGGCGATACCATGCGCACCGTATTGCCAGGCCTGTATTAAATCCGATGGCGATAGCCCGCCGAGCGCATACACGGGGATCGCACAGTCCTTGATCATCTGCCCGAATCGCTGCCATCCCAGCACCTCGGCACCTGGGTGGCTTTTCGTCGGCAACACAGGCGAAAGCACGGCAAAATCCAGTGCCAGTTGCTGGGCATGCATCAATTCATCCACCGAATGGCAAGAGGCGCCACACATCAGGCCCTCGGGTTTTTGCTGCAACTTCATTAGCTGTGCAGACGACAGGTGCACGCCATCTGACCCGGATATGCTTGCCAGCTCGATATCCCCATTGAGCAACACCTTGGTGCCATACGGACGTGCCATGGCAATCACCCTGTCGAGAAATGCCTTCAATTCGGTTGCCGACAGCTGTTTTTCACGCACCTGGATCATGCGCAATCCGTTTGCCAGCTTGCTTTCGAGTTGTGAGAAAAAAACCGTTTCACCAGCTTCGTTAAGACCAGCTTCTTCAAGATTCGTGATGGCATACACAGGGGCCAAGTCCAGCGCGGCCAGGATAGGTTCATTGGCCGGCAGCATCGGGCTGACGGTCAGCGCTGCAGGATTCTCCCAGCTTAACAGCTGGCCTTCCCTGCCATACGGCTCGCCTTGCCAGTCGCGTACCATGTAGAAATGCAATTTAACGGTTTTTTCCGGATAGGCGAACGTGCGCGTAATCCAGGGATACGCTTTTACTGCCTGCGTGCCAAGTTCCTCCTGCAGTTCACGCTGCAAGGCGAAGTAGACATCCTCACCCTCCTCCACCTTGCCGCCGGGGAATTCCCACCAGCCGGCCCAGGGCTTGCCTTCAGGCCGTTGCGCCAGCAGCACTTCCGCTGGCTTTCCCGCTGATTGATTGCGTATCAGCACGCCTACTGCTGCATTAACTACCTGGTTATCCGCCAAGATTATCGTTTCGCAGTTAAGGCATTGCGGCCGGCATGGTCGCGCGCAAACTGGTAGGCGATACGTCCGCTGCGGGCGCCGCGCGTCAGCGAGAACAGCAATGCTGCCTGGCGGATTTCCTCAGTCATCTTTTTAATGCCGTAATGTTTCAGCCACTGCTGCGCGACGTTCAGGTATTCGTCCTGGTCGAAGGCATAAAAGGAAAGCCAGATGCCGAAGCGCTCGGACAGTGAAATCTTTTCTTCCGTGGTGTCGCCTGGACGTATCTCTTCCCCCACGTACTTGGTTTCCAGGTTCTCGGCCATATACTCCGGCATCATGTGGCGGCGGTTGGAGGTAGCGTAGACCAGCACATTGTCGGAAGTCGCAGCGATCGAGCCGTCCAATACCACCTTCAGCGCCTTGTAGCCGGGCTCGCCGGCATCGAATGTGAGGTCGTCGCAGAACACGATGAAGTGCTCCGGCCTGGCCCTCAGCAGGCTGACGATCTCCGGCAACGCGCCCAGGTCCTGCTTTTCAACTTCCACGATGCGCAAACCGTCTTTGGAGAACTTGCTCAGCAGTGCTTTCACCAGTGTGGATTTTCCCGTACCGCGGGCGCCGGTCAGCAGCACATTATTGGCCGGATAGCCGTTGACGAACTGCTGGGTATTTCGTACCACCTCGGCTTTCTGGTCGTCGATATTCTGCAGGTCATCCAGGCTTATCTTGTGCGGATGGGGCACGGCCTGCAAATGGCCGCGACCGTTCACGCTTTGCCAGCGCCAGGCGATGGCCGACCAGTCGGGTGCCACCGGGGCAGGCGGAAGGTAATTCTCCAGGCGCGCCAGCAGGCTTTCAGCACGGGCAATCAAACGTTCAAAATCGGCCATTTATCGCTTTCAATTAATCTAAAGGAAGCCCTGGTTAAACAGAACTATCTAGGAGCGGTAATCCGCGTTTATCTTCACATAATCATAGGAGAAATCGCAGGTCCACACGGTCGCTTCGGCATCGCCGCGGTTGAGCACCACACGTACGGTAATCTCGGCTTCCTTCATCACTGCTGCGCCTTGTGCTTCCTCGTAGCTGGACGCCCGTCCGCCATGCTCTGCCACTAATACATCGCCAGCATTATTGCCAAGGTAAAGCTGCATGGCATTCACGTCCAGGTCGTCTATCCCAGCATAGCCGATAGCGGCCAGGATGCGGCCGAGATTCGGGTCGGACGCGAAAAATGCAGTCTTGATGAGCGGGGAATGGGCAATGGCGTACGCCACTTTCCTGCATTCTTCGCGGTCTTTGCCGGCTTCCACATTGATCGTCATGAACTTGGTCGCGCCTTCGCCGTCGCGCACGATGGCCTGTGCCAGCAAGGTAGCCACTTCGGTCATGGCATCGCGCAAGGCAGTGAATCCGGGACTGCTTTCGTTGAGCTCGGGAATACCCGATTGGCCGGTCGCCATCATGATCAGCGAATCGTTGGTAGAGGTATCGCCATCCACGGTAATGCAATTAAAGGATTTATTGACCGCATAATCGATCAGCGCCTGCATGGCCGGCTGGCTGATGGCCGCATCGGTAGCCACATAGCCCAGCATGGTCGCCATATTGGGGTGGATCATGCCGGAGCCCTTGGCGATGCCGGTGATGGTCACTGTCTTGCCATCCAGCACGATCTGTTTTGAAATGCCTTTGGCGACGATGTCAGTCGTCATGATGGCCTCTGCCGCGTTAAGCCAGTTATTTTCATCCAGGCTTTCAAGGCATGCCGGCAAGCCGGCAACCACGCGGTCTACAGGTAATGGCTCCAGGATAACGCCGGTGGAGAACGGCAACACTTGTTCCGGCTTGATCTGCAGCAAGTCTGCCAGGGCGGCACAGGTCTGGCGCGCGCGCAGCATACCCTCCTCGCCCGTGCCGGCGTTGGCATTCCCGGTATTCACCACCAGTGCACGGATATCACTTTCCGTGGCCAGGTGCTCCTTGCACAGCACCACGGGCGCAGCGCAGAAGCGATTCTGCGTAAAAACGCCTGCCACGCGCGTCCCGGGGCTAAGCTTGATCACCAGCACATCCTTGCGGTCCGGCTTGCGGATGTGCGCTTTGGCAAAGCCAAGCTGCACGCCGCTTACCGGCAATAGATCATGGGCTAACGGAACGGGTAAATTGACAGGCATAAGTAAAAACCTAAATGAATTAAAAATGGATCTGGCTAAGCATAAGCCAAGCAATGCTCAGGATTTTACCGCATTACTCATGACAATTTGCCATGACAATTGGCAGCATCAGGCCAATCGACTCGGTGTTGCAAAGTGCGGCGAGCTTGAAGCAGGTCGCGGCGGCATATCTTCATACCATCGGAATGGACGTGAAGAAGGCCCGCTACCGGGGAGTAAGCGGGCCTTCAGTTCATGGCATTAAGGGGAAGAAATGCCATGAAGACTTGTTAGTCAAAAGCACACCGGCTTAGTTCATATTTTCTTACCCTAATTGCTGGATGGTCATCAGGAAACGGATCATGGCTGCAGGAAAATATCGATGGCCTTGCGCCAGTACTCCTTGTTTTCCCGCATCTGGTCGATGCTGCCGCGTTGCAGCAGGCGCCGGTCCACACCGGAGCGTTCCACACGGTTCGATATCTGGAAGGTCAAGGACATCACCATCTCGCGCAATCCATCTAGGGGAATGCCGAAGATTTCTGCTGCCTCGGTGAACGAATTTCCATCCAGGATCGCGTCCAGCACCTCGATGTTCACCTTGTAATATTTAGCGCGGATGCTGGCCTCGTCCTCTTTCAATAACGCCGACTGGATTTCTGCAGCGACCGGCTGGATACTGTCTGCATGCTTGATCAGGTATTCGTTCCAGTTCAACATTTTCGCCGGGAGTATCTTGGGGATCTTTACGCCATGGTCGGTGAGGATGTTCATGCCCTGTGCCTTAGCCAGGATGACATCGGAACTGGACACGTTCATTTTTTGCGCAATCGCCTGCAACGTGGCGCCGTTCATGGAATCGAGAATAGCGTTGATGGAAGTCAATCCGCTGTTCAAGCTGGGGATGTGGTCTGTATTTAATACGAAGTCATTGGTCATCCGCTATTTTACCCCGGCCCAACTGGCAGGCCGGCAACAGATACACTTAGTTACAGTTTGGCTTCATGGTGGCTGATCAACCCATTGAGGAAGCGTTGCCACGGCCGCCATCAGTCGACATGAGGTTTGGCAAAAATTCGCTGTACCAATTCATAAACCGCCATGCCGGCTATCATGGCGGCAGAAAACAGGATCGCCTCTTCATACCCCGCCCCTAAAGACACGATGGCGGGCCCCGGGCAATAGCCCGCGAGGCCCCAGCCGATACCGAACACTATCGACCCCAGTATTAACCGCGCATCGACCGTATGCCTCCTTGGCAGGACAACAGACAGGCCCAGAACGGATTTTCCCCGGCTCCTCGCAAATCGGAATGCAAAGAAAGCGACTGCGATGGCGCCCACCATCACAAATGCCAGCGAAGGATCCCACGCACCCGCCACATCCAGGAAACCGATCACTTTTGCCGGATTGGTCATGCCGGAGAGCAACAACCCCAGCCCGAACACCAGGCCGGAAAATAAGGAAGCAAGGAGTGGCAGCATCATTGGATATGCCTGGCAATGAACACGGTAATGCCTGCCGACAGCATGAATACGAGGGTGGCCACGATGGAGCGTGGCGACAACCTGGATATACCGCATATGCCATGGCCGCTGGTGCAGCCTGATGCATAACGGGTACCGATACCCACCAGCAGTCCCGCAATCACGATGGTGCCGGTGTTTGCAGTAATTGTGGCATCCGGCAGCACATGGAATAGTTGGTAGACCAGAGGCGAAATGATCAAGCCGGCGATAAACAGCAGGCGCCAGGCGATATCGTTACGCTTGGGATGCAGCAACTCGCCCAGGATGCCGCTGATGCCGGCTATGCGGCCATTCAGCAACAACAGCAATGCCGTCGCGACGCCGATCAGCAGGCCGCCGGCGAATGCGCTCAATGGGGTAAATGCAGGCCAGTAGATCATCAGGTAGCCAATTGGTTAATGAAAATCAGAGCTGCCAATTGTAAGCGATGCCAATCGCATCCTGGTACATCTTGATGTTGGCTTCGCCGCCGCCGAATGCTGCCGGAATGGAGCCGCTGCCATTCACCTTGTTTTCAAAAGCATGGATATAGCTCACTGAAAGCTCGCTCTTATTGGAGAATTTATAGCTGCCGCCGAGCGTGAAGTGATCCTGGATAATGCCAGGCGCCAGTACGTTGAATAAGGTCTGGCTTTTGCCTATAGGCTGGCTGGAATGGTTATAGCCGGCTCTTAGCGTGATAGCGTCGTCATAGGCATAAAGGGCCCCAGCTTGTAGACCGTGACATTGTCCCAACCGAAACCGGGGCCATTGCTGGAGCCCAGTTGCGAAGTGAGCGCACCCGCATTGCTGATGGAATCGACATCGCCATACAGGATGCGTTGTACGTCCGCCGCAAGCGTGAAGCTAGGGCTGAGCTTAAGCGCCGCGCCCAGGCCGTAGGTGGTAGGTATGTCGAAACTGCCGCTATCGGCAAACAGGCCTTTATAGCGGTCGAACTTGGTCATATAGGTTTTGCTCTGGTAGGTTGCACCTAGCGTAACGTTATCGCTCACCTGGCCCACCCACCCCACGTGGATGCCGGCGCCATAGGAAGAATCCGAGCCCTCATTGGTGACATGCCCGGGCGAAGCGGACACAAATGCATTATCGAAATTCTGTAACCCTTCCGCCTTAAAACGCTGGTACGCCAGGTTGAGGCTTACGCCGATGGATTGACTGGGTGTCGGTTTCCACGAAAGCGTAGGCGAGACGAACAGCTGTATCAGGTTGACACCGGCCCTGGAATTGCCAAACAAAGGAAAACCATCCTTGTAATCGGTGTTGAGGCCTCCGTTGCCGTAAATGCTGATGCCGCCCGCCAGAGCATCGTTGATGCTCTTTTTGTAAGCGAACTCGGGGATGATGAAGTTTTCGGTGTCGTTACCATCGTAGCGACCGTTGATCGGAGCGGCGTTGCCTTCGATTTCCGCACTGCGCTGCGGGCGGAACCATGTCGCACCGACATATACCTGGTCATCCACCCACGAGATGCCCGCCGGATTGGTGGCACCGGCAATGGCATCCTGCGGCAGGGCAATGCCGACGCCCCCTACAGACTGCGACTTGATGCCGTAGCCGTGCGTAAAGTAGCCATCGGTGGCATAGGCGTGGCTGGCAGTCACCAGTAAAAGTGCGGCCAACAGCTTGTTGATTTTCTTCATTGAATCTCCCGACGATTATCTATGGAAAGAGGCCAGTGCCTGCACACTAGCCTCCTGCTGTCGGGTTGACTGTCATGATGAGTGGGGCAAAACTGGAACTTGCAGACTAAAGATTTCGCCTGGCGAAGTGAAAGAATATTTACCGCTATCGATAGCGTTGGATGGAATAAGTAGGCGCCCGACATCTGGTCGTATCCCGCCCTTGATACAGCAAGGGGTGCTGCCAAGTAACTAGACACCCATTTTTAATGCGGTATTCGACCGCCTTATTGCAGCGAGTGCTGTTCCAGGTAGGCAATAAACTGTTCAGGCCGTAACGACTTGGAGAACAGCCAGCCCTGAACGTAAGTGACGCCGCGTTCCAGCAGTATCTCGGCCTGTTTCTCCGTCTCCACACCCTCGGCGATCATGGCAAGGTTGAGTGACTTTGCCATCTCAATGATATGAAACGCTACATGCCCGGTAACCGCGTCCGTCCCTATCGAATCGACAAAAGTCTTATCGATCTTCAGGTAATCCAGGTCGAATTTGGTGAGGTAGGACAGGCTGGAATACCCTGTGCCGAAATCATCGATGGCGACTTGTATGCCGGATGCCCGCATTCCTTTCATCACACCCAGGGAGACGCCATCGTTTAAAAAGCCGCGCTCTGTGGCTTCGATAATGATCTGGCTGTTTGCGCTGCCGGTTGTCTTCATCAGGGTTTCGACCAGCTTGATCAAATCCCCGGATTGCAGGTCCGATGACGATACGTTGATACCGATATGGAAGTTCGGGTTGGCCTTGAGCGTTTTCCCCAGGTCGGTGGCTATCAATTCAAACACCCGTTGGGTTAACTGGCAGATGACCCCCGTCTCCTCCGCGATGGGGATAAACAGGTCAGGCCTGACGAACACGCCGGCAGGGGTTCGCCAGCGAATCAAGGCTTCAGCACCGACACAGCTTCTATCCCGCAGGTCGATGATGGGTTGATACTCAAGGTAGAACTCGTTGCGCGCCAGCCCTTTCAACAGTTCCGACTTCGGCGAGTACGTGCGTTTTGCCAGGTATAAAAAACCGCCGGCAAGACCCAGGCCCAGCAATATCCCCATGGGTATCAGGATTTTCGCGGAATTGCGGATATCGTCCGAGGTTTCCGACATCGGTATAGCACTGATGACGGCAGACCGCTTGCTCTTGTTCGGGGCAATGTAAACGATGTATTTGCCCTCGCTATCAATGAACGTCTGGGGGCCATTGCCCCGGTAGCTGTTGATCCATTCAGGCTTGATCTGGCCTTTTGACGTATACAGGACATGGGACTTGATATTGAATATCCCGACGGAGATTTCCGGATTGCCTAATGCCTCGATGGAATGACGGGGGACGATGACAGCGACGTAATCATGCTGCCCTATCACCACATAACTCTCATTATCCCAGCCGGGCACGTTGACGTGTGCCCATACGCGGGTGCCATCTGGCTCGATGGCATATGGCTCGCCCAGTCGTATGCCATCGAATAATCCAGGGAGTGATGAGCAGTCGATGGTGGTCCCGTTCAGATGGCCGATGGCCTGGAGGAAAAAAGCGGAGACATCGACCTTCTGCATCTCCTTCACGTTGGAGGCTGAGCATGCGTCTTCGGAAGGGATGCTGGAAAATGTCGCGGCAATTTCTGAAAACTGGGTGCGCATCTTCAGCATGCGTTCCAGCACATCGTTGGTCGTCGTCTTTAGTCGCGCCGTTTCTTTTTTGATGGCCTGTTGCTTGGCTAGAAGCAGGGAAAATGTGATGGAGGTGGATACGAGGATAATGCCGACAATATTAGCGAAGGCAATGAACGCTTTTTTATTCTGGAAAATCTTGACTGCCGGCTTACTCATGGCGACGGCTTAAACGAATCGATGCTTTAATCCACATTGTTAATTCCTTCGAGCGACACATTAGTTTTTATTGATAGTCGTGACTCCGCAGTAATAATAAACCATATATTTTGAATAACACAAATACTTATTCAGCCTGGCAGGCAATATAGAAGCGCTTTCCAGGCAAGTGGCTATTTTTGGAATTATCTTGTGTATGCAACGTCCTGGGCGGCGAAACATTCGCAGGATGCATATTCCACTCTGCACAAAATCAACGTGATCGATTAACCGGCCGTGAAAATACGGGATGACGTATCATTAATAGATGCGTACAGAAAAACAGAAAATGCTGGCCGGGGAGAACTACAACTCCCTCGATCCGGAGTTAGTGGAAGACCGCAGGAAAGCCAGGGTCGCCTATCACCAGTTCAACAACCTTGCACCGGATAGCCCACCATCGAAGAGGCAGGAGCTGCTGTCAACACTGTTCAGGCAGGTGACGGATGCAAATGTCACTGCTCCATTCTTTTGCGATTATGGCTACAACATCAAGCTGGGCAGGAATGTGTATTTCAACTTCAATTGTGTGGTGCTGGATGTTGCAAGAGTCACCATCGGCGACAACACGCTGTTTGGCCCCAACGTGCAGTTATATACCGCGTTGCACCCGATGAGCGCTGAAGAAAGGCGGACGGGGGTGGAATCGGGGAAGCCCATCGTCATCGGTTGCGATGTATGGATGGGCGGAAGCGTCGTGGTTTGTCCCGGCGTCACGATAGGCGATGGCACAGTGATCGGTGCCGGCAGCGTGGTGACGAGGGATATCCCCGCCAATGTCTTTGCGGCAGGCAATCCCTGCCGGGTGATCCGTGCATTGTGATTTACCGAGGAACTCACTCTTCACGCACCAAGGCATACTGCCATCCTATTCCCTGCTAGTGCTTAATTGAATTAAATTGAGCCTAGTTTAATCGAGCTAGTTTAATCAAGCCTGATTCAATCGAGCCTAGTCAGCCGATAAAACCAGGCCTGCGTCGCAAGTTTGCCACGGCAAATGCATTTTCCCAGACGGTCACCTATTCAGAATAAGCCGATACCGCCGTAAATAAAGAAGCACCTTCTGCTCCGCACCCTATCGTTAACATGGTCAAAACTAGCCCACCGATGATACATAGCCTCAAAACCCTGTTTTCACTCGACACCGGTAACGTCACGTTGACCAATCGTATAGAGGTGTTTTACTGGACCGAACGTTTTGGCGTATCGGAACAGCGCTTGCGGCTTGCCATTAAATGCGTGGGAACGGACCCCGTCTACCTGCAGATGTATTTCTTTTGAATCCGCTACAGGGCCCGTCTTTTCACCCAGCCGGTTGAATGGCGTCTATCCCGGATAGGCGGAAGGCTTACCTGGCGTTAGCACTACTTTCCGGCAGTACTCTTCCTTCTTGTTGAATATGTCGTAGCCCTTGGGCGCATCTTCCAGTGACATGCGATGGGTAATAATGTCCGCAGGGTGCAAGTCGCCGTTCTCGATGTGCTCGAGCAGCTCGGGCAAATAGCGATGCACATGCGTCTGCCCCATCTTGAAACTCAGGCCTTTATCGAAGGCATCGCCGATCAGGAACCCGTGGATGAACCCAGCGTAGACGCCAGGAATGCTGACAATACCGCCGCGCCTGGTAGCGGCAATCGCCTGGCGCAATACATGTCCGCTGCTGGCTTCCAGCTTAAGTGTCGCCAGCGTGGTCTCTATCGCACTGCCCTTAGCTTCGAACCCCACGGCATCGATGGAAGCATCCACACCGCGGTGATGGGTGGCATCCAGGATCACTTGGGCAGGATCGTCCTGCTCATCGAAATTGATGCTGATGGTGCCGTATTCCTGCTTGGCAAAATCCAGGCGATACTGGTGGTGATCGATCATGAAAATGGTCTCTGCACCCCTGAATCTTGCACAGGCAGCGGCCATCAGGCCAACTGGGCCGGCGCCGAAAATGGCCACACTGGAGCCAGGCTTCACTTCTGCATTCAATACCGCCTGGTAACCTGTCGGCAGGATATCGGTCAGGAACAGCACCTGCTCATCGGCCAGGCTGCCGCCAACCTTGAACGGCCCGACATTGCCCTTGGGTACACGCACCAGCTCCGCCTGGCCGCCGGGTACGCCACCGTATAGATGGCTATAGCCGAACAAGGCTGCCGGCGGGGTAGCGCCTTTTTTATTCAGGATGGCACCGCGTCCTGGATTGGTGTTTTCACAGGCACCGAATACGCTCTTGTCGCAGAAGAAGCAATGGCCGCAGGCAATCACGAAGGGAATGATCACGCGATCGCCCTTTTTGACATTGGTGACAGCAGGTCCGGCGTCTTCGACGATGCCCATGAACTCGTGGCCGAGGATATCGCCGTCTTTTACTTCCGGGATTTTGCCGCGGTAAAGATGCAGGTCGGAACCGCAGATAGCCGTAGCGGTGACTCGCAGCAACACATCGTCATCTTCCTGGAGGATGGGATCGGGAACGGTTTCAATCCGGACATCTTTACTGCCATGGTAGGTAAGTGCGCGCATCATCGTTTCCTGTAGTGAATGAAGGGAGGTATTAGTGAGGAAACTATAGGGATAGCAGCACGGGTATATATGTAGGAGGCCGATGAATATAGTGTCAGGCTAGTGCTGTTGAAACCGTCCTGAAAATCATGCCAGATGCTTGATGCTACTGCCGCATGGCGACAGGCACTGGCATTCTTACAATAAAATCAGCCTTAAGATTACAACCGCCCCAGGCATGGCATGGCTAAATAAGTGCAAACTCTATGCGATGGAATAGTGATGGGCGAGAAAGTCTCAGGTTACCTGGGTATACAGGCAAGAATGTTTGCTAAACAGAAGCTTAGGCGAGAATCGCCTTTGCTGACATTCAGGATAGTTTTCAGGCGTTCCGATGGCGAAGTATTCGATGACTACATCATCGAAGCGAAATCGGACCATGTAGCGTGGACATTGGCGCACATGCGCTTTGAACGCGACTATCCTGAAGAAGATGCAGAAACCTATTGTGTTGAAGTAGAGCGCAAAGCCGATTGACCTGACTGTGCAATAGGCCATATACATGGCTATTAGCCTGTAAATCAATCACCGCCATCAAATTCCAGCCAGGATAGTTTTATTCCATATGCATTTACCGACCTTCCTTGAAAATAGCCACCTATAACATTAACGGCGTCAACAACCGACTAGAGCGCTTACTGGAATGGCTGGATGCCGCAAAACCCGATGCCGTCTGCCTGCAGGAACTGAAGTCGGAAACAGCGAGATTCCCAGTCCAGGCGATAGAAAAGGCGGGATACGGTGCGATATGGGTCGGACAAAAAGCCTGGAACGGCGTCGCCATCCTGAGCCGCGATGCCCAACCTGTCGAGATACGACGCTCATTGCCTGACGACCATCCGGATGCCCCGGATAGGCAGGCCCGTTATATCGAGGCGGCAGTGAACGGCCTGGTGCTTGCCAGCATCTACCTACCTAACGGCAACCCCCAGCCGGGCCCTAAATTCGACTATAAACTGGCTTGGTTCAAGCGCTTGATCGATCATGCCCGTGGGCTGTACGAGAGCGGGCTTCCTGTCGTGCTGGCAGGTGATTACAACGTAGTCCCCAACAATCGTGATATTTACGCAACCCGCTCATGGGACAACGATGCATTGGTACAACCGGAAAGCCGCGCCGCCTATGCAAAGTTGCTGAAACAAGGCTGGGTGGATTCACTTAGGGCCGCGCACCCTGATGAGGAAATCTTCACGTATTGGGACTACAAGCGCAACCGCTGGGCCAGGAATGCAGGATTGCGCATCGACCATCTATTGCTTAGTTCGAGCCTGGCGCCTTTATTGCTCCAGGCTGGAGTGGATAAGGAAGTAAGGGGTGTTGCCGGGGCGAGTGACCATGCGCCGACGTGGATAGAACTCGATTGGCCTGAGTAGCTTAGCACTCCTGAATCATGAACGAACTGGCTTAAATTATTTCAAGAGCACATGCCGCGCTAGTACTACAAACTAAAACAGGCAGGCTATACGATAGTCTGCCTGTTTTAGTTAATACCGGTTTAATTCGTTGTAGTGGTGGTTGAAGTGCTACTTGTATCTTTCTTCGCCTTGTGGTGTTTCTTGTGTGCCTTCGTACTGGAATCCTTGGTAGTGCTCATGTCGGATCCGCTGTTTGCATCATTGGCTACAGGCTTCTGGTGCAGCTTTTCATTGTACTGGCTTGATGGTGTGTAGGTATTGGTGGAATCGTCAGTCTGCGTATCCGCCAGCACTGCATTGCTGAAACCGGCGATCATGGCTGAGCATACTAAAAGTTTGAATTTATTCATGTCATTCTCCTGAGTTATTAATTGGTCTGGATAAATACCATCCATGCATCAATTAAAATTCATTTCATGGCATGCCAACATAGGAGTTCTGCCAATGTTGCTGTAGGAGAGAAACACCCCCTCACTTTGCCAATAGTTACTTTAGTATTCACTGGCAGCATTGGTATGGATGTGTAGAATGTAACTTTCTGTAGAATTCCGGGGATTTCAATGCAGTTTCTCATCGTCCTGACGGTCATCCTGGGGGGCTACTTTGTGCTCAACCAGGTCCGCAAGACATCCGAAGCCAAAAAGAGCCAGACTCGCCTGCCAGGCAAGTCGATCCCGCTGGTATTGCCCGATGCACCGGTCAGCACGACCGATGCCAAGCATATTTTCCAGGAGTACATGGCGGTGCAGGGATTCGACACGGCGGACATTGAAAGCCACCTGAAGTCGTTCATGAATGCTGCGAAAGAGCACCAGGAGTTCCTGAGGGAGCAGATGGAGCAGGCCAGGCAGGAATTCGAGGACTCGAAGCAATTAAACAGCCAGACGGCGCAACAGGTGTTCCAGGAGATGTACCTGAAGTCGGTGGAGGCGCACGATCAATACAAATTCGATAAGCGCGAATTCCTGACCAACTACATCAATACGCTGACCAAGACCTAGTCAGCACTTTCTTTCACCCCCCAGTAATTCAAAACAAGCCGGTAATGCGTCCAGCGTCGTCGATATCGATACGCATGGCGCAGGGGACTTTCGGCAGTCCCGGCATGGTCATGATGTCGTCGCAGATCATGACCACGAACTCCGCCCCTGCACATAGCCGGATCTCACGGATGGTGATGGTGTGCCCCGATACCGCCCCGCGTTGGGCAGCATCGGTTGAAAACGAATACTGCGTCTTTGCCACGCAGATGGGGTAATGCCCATAGCCGTCCGCCTGCAGCTTATCGATCTGCGCCCGGATACGGCGCGGTGCCGCGATATCGGCAGCCCCGTAGATGCGGGTCGCCACCTTGCGCACTTTCTCCCATAAAGTATCGGCATCCTCATACACAAAGCGCATGGACGTGGTGGTTTCTGCCGCCTGGTTTTCTAAGTGGTTTTCTAAATGGCTTTCGACCAGCCGCACTACCTCCCTGGCCAGCTCTTCGGCACCGGCACTGCCTTTTGCCCAGTGCTCGGCCACTACCACCTTCACATCGAGTTTCGCCAGGTGCGTGCGCACCAGGTCGATCTCGGCCTCGGTATCGTTATTGAAGCGGTTGATGGACACGACACAAGGCAGGCCGTAATGCCGGGTGACGTTCTCCACGTGCTTGTGCAGATTGGCAAAACCGGCTTCGACCGCCCCCAGGTTCTCCTGCCCCAGGTCGGCGACTTCTACCCCGCCATGGTATTTGAGTGCCCGGATAGTGGCGACGATGACGCACGCGGATGGTCGCAGACCGGATTTACGGCACTTGATGTCGATGAACTTTTCCGCACCCAGGTCGGCACCGAAGCCGGCTTCGGTCACCGCATAATCCGCCAGTTTGAGTGCCAGGCGCGTGGCGATGACCGAGTTGCAACCGTGGGCGATATTGGCGAACGGCCCACCGTGGATAAGCGCCGGCGTATTTTCCAGGGTCTGCACCAGGTTAGGCTTGACGGCATTCTTGAGCAGTACCGCCATGGCCCCATGCGCCTGCAGGTCGCGCGCAGTCACGGGCAAACCCTTGAAGCTATAACCGACCACAATATCGCCCAGGCGTTTTTTAAGGTCTTTCAGGGTATCGGCCAGGCAGAATATCGCCATCACCTCGGACGCCACCACGATGTCGAAGCCGTCCTCGCGCGTGGCGCCATTCACCTTGCCGCCCAGGCCGACGACGACTTTGCGCAGCGCACGGTCATTCATATCCAGCACGCGTTTCCAGGTGACGTTGCTGGGATCGATCTGCAGTTCGTTGCCGTGGTGGATGTGATTATCGATAAGCGCAGAGAGCAGGTTGTGCGCAGCGGCGATAGCGGAAAAATCGCCGGTGAAATGCAGGTTGATGTCTTCCATCGGCACCACCTGGGCGTAACCGCCGCCTGCCGCCCCGCCCTTCATGCCGAACACAGGCCCCAGGGCCGGCTCGCGGATGCAGATGATGCTCTTCTTGCCGATGCGGCTCAAGGCATCGCCCAGGCCAACGGTGGTGGTGGTTTTCCCCTCCCCTGCCGGCGTCGGGCTGATCGCGGTGACCAGGACCAGCTTGCCGTCTGGCCTGTCCATCCACCCAGGCCAGGATTCGAAATCTATCTTGGCTTTATAGTGCCCGTAATTCTCGACGATATCTTCCGGCAGGCCTAGTTTGCATGCAATCTCGGTGATCTTCTTCATCTGGGCTTGCTGGGCTATTTCGATATCGCTCGGCATATGTGGGCGTTTTTATGTGAGGAAGATTGATCACATTAGAACACCGCTTGGAGCATTGTTTCAAGGTAAAATAAACGCCAACCGAACCGAAAACCAATTAAAGAAATCCATGATGCTGAACGATACGACCGCCACCCAAAAAGCCCAGACGCTGGCTGAAGCGCTGCCTTACATCAAGCGCTTCTTCGATAAAACCATCGTGATCAAGTACGGCGGCAACGCCATGACGGACGAGCATCTCAAGCAGTGCTTCGCCCAGGACGTGGTATTGCTCAAGCTGGTCGGCATGAACCCGGTGGTGGTGCATGGCGGCGGCCCGCAGATCAACGAAATGCTGGATAAACTTGGCAAGAAAGGCGTGTTCATCCAGGGCATGCGCGTCACCGATGACGAAACCATGGACATCGTGGAGATGGTGCTGGGCGGCCATGTGAACAAGGAGATCGTCAACCTGATCAACCGCAACGGCGGCAAGGCCGTCGGCCTGACCGGGCAGGACGGTAATTTCATCCATGCCGAAAAACTGCTGATCCCCAGCAAGGACGATCCCGGCCAGATGATCGACATCGGTAACGTTGGCGACATCACGGCTATCGACCCCAGCATCATCAATTTCCTCGACAGCGGCGACTTCATCCCGGTGATCGCGCCTATCGGCGTGGGCCCGGAAGGTGAAACCTACAACATCAATGCCGATGTGGTGGCAGGCAAACTTGCCGAGATACTCGGCGCAGAAAAATTGATCCTGCTCACCAATACCCCAGGCGTACTGGATAAGGAAGGCACGTTGCTTACCGGCTTGACGCCCAAGCAGATCGACGACCTGGTGGCAGACGGCACGCTGTCCGGCGGCATGCTGCCCAAGATCAGCTCCGCACTGGATGCGGCTCGCAGCGGCGTGAAATCGGTGCATATCATCGACGGACGGGTGGAGCATGCGCTGCTGCTGGAAGTGCTGACGGATGAAGGTGTGGGCACCTTAATCAAAGCCAAATAAATTTTAGCACTCAGTTCTTCACTGATACATCGTTGGCTGCCTCACCATCTCCTTGCCGTGCCAAATGCACTGTCTGCGTCGATGGTTCGTTGCCGCCTTGTCTCAGCATCGAACTGAGGCTAAAAATAACATCAGCTTTAAGTTTGGCCCAGAAAATTGGCTTCTAGAGTCTGGATTTTCGACCTGGACGATACCCTCCACGACGCGTCATCCCATATCTTCCCCGTCATGAACCGGGCCATGACGCAGTACATCATGGATACGCTGGAACTGGATGAATCGGCTGCCTTTAATTTGCGCCAGCACTACTGGCGCGTATACGGCGCTACGCTGAAAGGCCTGATGCGGCATCACGGCACAGACCCGCACCACTTCCTTCAAGAGACGCATGCCTTGGCAGACCTGGGCACCATGGTGCTACAGACTCAAGGCCTACGGAACCTCATCCGGCGGCTGCCGGGGCGTAAGGTAGTGTTCACTAACGCGCCGATGCGTTATGCTTTGCGTGTGCTCAAGCTACTCGGCATACACGATATGTTCGAAACTGTCTTCAGCGTAGAATCGACGCGGTTTCACCCTAAACCGTCGGTGCGCGGCTTCAGGCAACTGCTTCGTAGTATCAAGGCAAAACCGGGAGATTGCGTCATGCTGGAAGACAACTTACCAGCACTGATGACCGCCAAGCGCATGGGGATGCGCACGGTATACGTAAGCAAGAAGCTGCGCAAACCACCGTTTGTAGATGCACGAATCAACCAGATACTTAAACTCACACGAACCACTATTTGAGGCATACATGGCGACCAAACCAGGCGAACGTAAACAGCAGATCCTTGAAACTCTGGCAAAAATGCTGGAGGCTCCCAAGCAGGAAAAAATCACGACTGCAGCACTCGCTGCCCGGCTGGATGTAAGCGAAGCGGCGCTCTACCGCCACTTCGCCGGCAAGGCGCAAATGTTCGAGGGGCTTATTGAGTTCATCGAACAAAGCCTGTTCGGCATCATCAACAAGATCAGCACGGAAGAGCCGGATGGCTTGAAGCAGATACATCGCATCATCAGCATACTGATGCTGTTTGCCGAGAAAAACCCAGGCATGTCGCGCGTACTCATCGGCGATGCGCTGGTGAATGAAGACCCCCGACTGCAACTTCGCATCAACCAGCTTTACGACCGCCTGGAATCCACGCTCAAGCAAAGTCTGCGTATCGCCGAAACCCAGGGCGGTCGCCAACTGCAGGCAGAGGCGAATGCTAACCTCATGATCTGTTTTGTGATCGGTCGCTGGCAACAGTTTGCTAAAAGCGGGTTTAAGAGAAAACCCATGGAATTCCTGCAGGACCAGCTGGCATTGTTATTAGCCTGACTGGCATGAACATACTGAAATTGCATCCCTAAGGAATGAAACTGCAATGACTGAGAGTTTACAGCCAGGATTGAACGCTTAAAGTCATAAAAAAAGTCGCCTTATTGGCGACTTTTTAGTTAGTCCAGCATCCTATTAATGCTTGTCATGTCCTTTGCCGTGCCCTTTTGCCTTACCAGGCGGTCTTTTGTAGTCATGGCTGTCGTCGTGGCGGTAATCGCGGCCATCATGCTCACGATACTCCCGGTAGCGCGGGGCATACTCATCCCGGTACCACGTGTCCTGCACGAAATAAACAGGGCGTCCGCATGCCTGGTATCGGTTGCAATACCTTGACCAGTTCTTTGAATGCCCTGGCGGCACGTGCAGGTAGATAGGGGCTGGACGCTGGTAAACAGGCACCTGCTGGATAATGACCGGTTGCGGGTAAAGCACCTGGGGTTGCGGCGCGAAATCCCCGATGTCGATCTGGCCGTAGAACCCTGGCTGGCCAACGGTCACGGAGACCCCTGCATTTGCAGAATACATCTGGCCGGCGGCGAAAAGTGTCACCAAAGTGAGTAAAAGTCGTTTCATGATATTCCCCATCGTTGTTGTTTTATTGCGGTCTTGAAAGAGTTGCTCTACAACTGGTTGGGATTATAAGAATGCTGCTGAGGCTGGAGCATCGGCGGCGATAGAAGACTGGGGTAGGAGAGTTCTTACAGCTGAATCAAGAAGGGCCTATTTGCCTTTGGGGAATGCGGCTTTGACGGCGTCGATACGCGCCTGCATCACGGCGTGCTTAATGTCTTCAGGGTTGATCTTCCCAGATTGGTTTTCTGGCACCGCGCTTTTTGCAATAGCGCCTGCATCGATGGACATGGCGGCTTTCAATACTTGCTGCAAATAATCCGCTTCCACGCATGCATGTTGCTCAAACCCGGTGCGGCCGCGTGAATCGCATTCGCATGCCTTCAGGAAATCATGGAAGCGCCCAGGCTGGCGCATGGCATCCAGTTCCTGCAGGAAGCCAACCAGCGTTTCCGCGCGCATTTCGCACACTTGGTGCACCTTGCCATGGAACTTGGCGACGATATGCGCCAGTTCCTTGCATTCGTTCGGCACGCGCAGGCGTTTTGCGACGTCCTTGAGCAGATCGACACTGCGTAATTCGTGGCCGATATGGCGGGGCAGGATATCTTTAGGCGTCGTGCCTTTACCGAGGTCATGCATCAGCGCGGCGAAACGGACAGGCAGGGAATAGCCTTGGCTGGCCGCGTAATCGATGACCATCATCACGTGCACGCCAGTATCGATCTCGGGATGATGCTGCGGCGGTTGCGGCACGCCGAACAGGCGGTCTACCTCCGGCAATATCTTTTTCAACGCACCGCATTCGCGCAACACCATGAACATGCGGCTGGGCTTGTATTCCATCAGCCCCTTGGCCAGCTCCTGCCAGACGCGTTCCGCCACCAGGGCATCCACTTCACCGTTTTCCACCATCTGCCGCATGAGCGCCATGGTTTCGGGTGCCACATTGAATTCCGCAAACCGTGCGGCAAAGCGCGCCGCCCGCAGGATGCGTACCGGGTCCTCGGCAAATGCATCGCTGACATGGCGCAGTGTACGGGTTTTTATATCGGCAAGTCCGCCGTAGGGATCGACCAGGTTGCCCTGCTCATCCCTGGCGATGGCGTTGATGGTCAGGTCGCGCCTTGCCAGGTCTTCCTCCAGCGTAACCTCGGGCGAGGCATGCACCTGGAAGCCTTTATAGCCCGCGCCGGTCTTACGCTCGGTGCGGGCAAGGGCATATTCTTCGTGGGTTTTGGGATGCAGGAATACGGGGAAATCCTTGCCGACGGGACGATAGCCGGCAGCTTCCATTTCTGCCGGCGTACTGCCGACTACCACATAGTCATGATCCTTGACCGGCAGGCCCAGCAATTCATCCCGTACTGCCCCGCCGACGACATAGGCTTTCATCAAGCGCCCTAAGCCAGTTTAGCGCCCTGCGGCACCACGGAAACGGTTGTACATATTGCGCGGACTTTCATTGGTCAGATAATACGGCACCACGGTCTCAACGGCAGTCGGGGCGAAGCCGAATACGGCAGGGAAAGGCGCTTGCGAGACGCTGTCGATTTCCATGGAAGCGATATTGTCGCGCGACATCAGCTTGACCGGCAGGAACTCCATGGCGTGGGCCTGCAGGTAAGACAGGCTATCGTTCAGGCCGACGATACGACGCTTGATCCCAAGCACGTCCGCCACGTACTGCAGCAACTCGCGCAAGGTATACGCTTTTGGTCCGGCAAGTTCGTACACCTGGCCATAGGTATCGATATTACCCAGGCTTTGCACAAAAGCACTGGCGACATCCTCGACATAGACAGGCTGGAATTTGGCATCCGGCTTCGCCAGGAAAATCACCGGCAGGTACTTGACCAGCTTGGCAAACAGGTTGAGGAAACTATCGCCGCGACCGAAGATGACCGAAGGTCGAAACGCCGTCACCTGTACCTGGTGGCCATGCTCCATGACTAAAGGCTCAGCGTGCAACGCCTCCTTCATGACAGCAGCTTCGCCTGCCGCTTTCGAGCGCAGGTAGGCACTGGGCGCATCGGCACCGGCCTGCAAGGCGCTCATGTGCAGCAGGCGGTGCACGCCGTAATTGCGGCATATATCCACCAGCCGGGAGGGCAATTGCGCATGCATGGCGTCGAAACTGGCCTTGACGCTTTCGTGCAATATCCCCACTAGGTTGATGACCGCATCCGACCCGCTGACTTCATGTGCCAGTGCGGTGTCGTCCATGATGTCGCATTCCACCACCTGCACTTCAGGCAACAGTATCAGGTGCTTGCTGGCTTCGCGCCTGCGCGTCAGCACCTTCACCTGGTATCCCGCATTGCTCAGGCGGTGCACGATGGCACTGCCCACAAAACCGGAACCGCCTAATACACATACCTGTTTGATCTGCATCGTTTCCTCTTGGATTCTATTATTCGCCAGCTTGATTATGGGGCCAAATATTGGCAGGAAATTATTCTGCTTTATCGCTTTTGGCTGGCGTTTCCGCTTTATCTGTATCGTCGGGAACAAGCACCGCCGTTGTGGCTGACGTGCCGTTGACCACGCTCAGGCGCTGCTTGAGCGTCTGCACTTTCGTCCCAAGCCGGTGAGCATAAAAATAGGCATTCGCCATCACCTTCTGCACATAGCCGCGCGTTTCAGAAAACGGGATGGTTTCCGCATAGATGGCACCTTCCAGCGTCTGCGGCGCGGCCCAGCGCCTGGCGCGGCCAGGCCCTGCATTATAAGCCGCCGTCGCCATCAATGTCTGGCCTGCCATCAGGTCCAGCGTATAGCGCAGGTAATACGTGCCCAATTGTATATTGGTATCCAGCTGGTGGATCATGTCGTTGCGGTAGCCGTCCAGCCCCATGCGCTTGGCGATCCAGGTGGCGGTGGCCGGCATCACCTGCATCAGGCCGGAAGCGCCGACACCCGATTTGGCGTAATGCATGAAGCGGCTTTCCTGGCGTGTGATGCCGTATACCCAGGCTTCATCCAGCCCCTGCTCGCGCGCGAAACTCTGCATACTGCTGCGGTACGGCGTGGGATAGCGCAACGAGTAGTCGTGCATGAACTTGGTCTTGTCCGCCGTCAGGATGGCCAGGTCGTACCATTCCTGACGCGATGCCAGTTCAGCCGCAGCCAGCATCTGCCTGTCGTCGAAATCCTTGGTGGCGAACGCCCATTCCATGCGCGACTCCCAGCGCATGTCGAAACGTTGCAGCTCGATGGCGCGCTGCATGCCGGGCAATGCTTTTACCGCATTGATCTCGGCGGCGGATGGCTTGTAGTTGCTCGGCGGGCCGGTGATGATATCGCCCAGTTCCTCTTCAGCCAGCAAGCCGTAATAACTGCGCTCGCGCGACAATGGCACGAAGATGGCATTCGCCGCAGGGATCTGTTTCTGCTCCTTGAACGCACGCCCCAGCCAGTAACGCCAGGCCGCTTCGTCCTGTTGCGATTGCGGCATTTCCGCGATGGTAGACTGCAGCAGTGGCCAGTCATAACTACGCATGGCGGTACGCGCTTTCCATGCCAGCTGCTCCTTATCCAGGCTGCCGTCGAGGGCGCGGGCGAAATACTCCATCGCCTTGGGGTCGTGCTTGCGTGCAGCATGCAGGCCCAGTCGTCCCCAGAAATAACTACGGTCATTCTTGCTGTAATTCGCCTGTACCTTCTGCCAAAGCTCCAATGCGTAATCGGGCTGGCTGCGTGCGATGCGATCCAGCGCATAGAGATTCAGGGCGCGTCCATACACCGATTTATAGCTGATCGTCTTTTTCTCCAGTACCTGTTGCGGGTTCTGGTAGACGCGGTCGGCAAGCTTCAGGTCTGCCACTTCGATATTGGGCACGCGCAGGATCACGGCTTTGGCCAGGCCCACTTTACCCTCCTGCATGGCAAGCTGGAAACGCGCCCATATCTCGGATTCGGTCAACAGACCGGCAGCCTGCATGCGGTCGTACAGATTGCTGCAATTGACGGGTTGCTCGACGGGCGACAGCCATAAGGCCTTGCCTTCGGCCAGTGCCGACTTATCCTGGCTGGCATGCGCTTCAACCGTGTAGCAACTGACGCCGACATCGTCGCGCTGGAATTTAGGCAACTCCTCCAGGTAAGTTGCCCAATCTTGACGTTTTGCCAGCGATTTAAGCCACTCGCCGCGCAGCCTATCGGCAAAGGGTACTTGTTCGTAGCGGCTAAGGAAGTCGCGCACGGTAGGCGTATCCGCCTGGTTGAGGCGTAACAGCATCAGCCAATACTCTGCATAGGGGGTTAGCACATACTCCTGTGCCTGCAATTGCTGTACATATTGCGCCAGCGCCTGGTCATCGCGTGACTGGTACGCACTCTTGGCACCGGCAAACAAGGCGTCGGTATTGATCGCATCGTTGGTAATGGCGACAGCGGCACCTGAACGCAGGCACAAGCCCAGGCATAGCGCGGCTAGCAGACTCGCGCCCAGGAAGTAAGACCGCATCAAATCAGGCAGAACACGCATCCAGCCGCCAATGTAAAAAGTTGAGAAAGCATCATGATAAACGCGTTGAAGAAACATCCTGCGAAAAGCATAGCATAGGCGCTATGCAAGGAGTTTACGAGAGTAGAGGGCAAAAATTTATCCAGTTCTAAAACTGCATAAACCGTCGTTTAAAAAAGGATGATGCGGCCCATGGCCACGATGGTGGCGGCAATCAAAAGCAGCACCAGGGTGAACTTGATGATCTGCCAGGAAAACTTCAGGTAGCGCCTGTCGCCGGAAATGAAATAGACGCCCATGGACACGACCACAGAAATAGTCCCGAGGATTAACAGCAGGCGCAGGATCAGCATCCTGGATGCTCCACGGATTTAAGGCAATTAAAGATACTGCAACGCAGGGGAAACACCGATAGGCGCATGAAAGCCGGACGGCGCCTCTTCCATGCGCTCGAAGGTGGCGAATTCCCATGCTTCGGCATCCGCCATGAGGGTACGTAATAGCTGGTTATTGAGTGCATGGCCGGACTTGTAGGCGGTAAAAGCGCCCAGCAGGGGATGACCCAGTACATACAGATCGCCGATGGCATCCAGCGTCTTATGTTTCACGAACTCGTCGTCATAACGCAATCCGTCGCTATTCAGGATGCGGTACTCGTCCAGCACGATTGCATTATCCAGGCTGCCGCCACGGGCTAGGCCCATGGACCGCAGGGCCTCCACTTCGTGCATGAAGCCGAAGGTACGGGCGCGACTGACTTCCTTGATGTAGGAGTTGTCCGCAAAATCGATCTTGACGTTATTGCCGGAGTGCTCGAACGCAGGATGGGCGAAGTCGATGGTGAAGTCGACCTTGAAGCCGAAATAGGGGTCGAAGCGCACCCACTTATCGCCGTCGTGCACTTCCACGGTCTTCTTGATGCGGATGAATTTCTTCAGTGCAGGCTGCTCGACGATGCCAGCCTGTTGCAACAGGAAGACGAACGGTCCGGAACTGCCGTCCATGATGGGCACTTCTGCAGACGTCAGGTCGACGTAGATATTGTCGATGCCCAGGCCGGCAAGTGCGGACATGAGGTGCTCGACTGTGGCCACCCTCGCCCCGTTCTGTTCCAGTGTAGAGCACATGCGTGTGTCGGTAACTGCGTTAGGCTCGACTTTAATCTCTGGATGTTTGCTGATTTCGGCTTGCTTGCTGGCGTTTCCCGTCGTGCTGTTTGAATCAGGCAAGTCCAAATCCACCCGACGGAAAACGATGCCGGTGTCGGGCGCAGCCGGGCGCAAGGTCATCTCGACCTTGTACCCGGTATGCAGCCCGACACCTGTCGCGCTTATCGATTTTTTAAGTGTGCGCTGTTTCAACATTTACTATCCAGCATATGCAATCTCTATCCGAAGTTTCCAACATCCTTTTGAGCAGCGTCTGCCTGCACAATTCCAGTCAATATTAACATATCCGCCCAGCGCCGATTTTCGGCGATGCGCCATTGTGACAAATCCTCAACCGTCGATTTGCCACAACACAACTTACAAAGCCTACTTATACGGCAAAGACCGCTAAAGGCTTAGTCAGCCTGTTTGCGCAGGAATGCAGGAATATCGTATTCCTCCACGCCGGACATCTTCATCGCTTCCACTTGGGCACGGCGGCCATTCGAACTGAATACCGCAGGTGCATCAGTATCGATGCTGCCCATGCCGTTGTCCATATAAATAGGCTGGTTGGTGGTACCGTCACGCACTTGTGTCATCACACGCAGCTCAGGCTTCTGCTGACGACGCCCGGCAACTCCATTTAAACCGGTAGCGACCATGGTCACGCGCAAGCCGTCACCGATGGATTCATCGAATACGTTACCGACGATGACAGTGGCATCATCGGCCGTGAAGGCCTTGATGGTGTTCATGACGTCGTAGTATTCCTTCATCTTGAACGAAGTGCTGGCGGTGATATTCACCAGAACGCCGCGCGCATTGGCCAGGTTGACGTCTTCCAGCAACGGGCTGGCAACGGCCTGCTCAGCAGCGATGCGCGCACGGTCCGGACCGGTCGCCATGGCAGAACCCATCATCGCCATGCCCATCTCGGACATCACGGTGCGCACGTCGGCAAAGTCGACGTTGACCAGACCTGGGCAATTGATGATTTCGGCGATGCCGGAAACTGCATTGTGCAATACATCGTTGGCTGCCATGAATGCATCCAGGAACGGCACGTCCTCGCCCAGCACTTCCATCAGCTTCTCATTCGGAATGATGATAAGAGAGTCGACATGCTTGGAAAGTTCTTCCAGGCCTTCCAGCGCCACCTTGGTACGCTTGCCTTCGAAGGAGAACGGCTTAGTAACCACGGCCACCGTCAGGATGCCCATTTCTTTCGCCACTTCGGCGATGATAGGCGCAGCGCCTGTGCCGGTACCGCCGCCCATGCCGGCAGTGATGAATAGCATGTCAGCACCGTCGATCACTTCGGCGATGCGGTCGCGGTCTTCCAGCGCGGCTTCGCGGCCGATCTCAGGCCGTGCACCTGCGCCCAGGCCTTTAGTAATGTCCGTACCGATCTGCAGCACGGTCTTGGCCTGGCTCTTCTTCAGCGCCTGCATGTCGGTATTGGCGCAAATGAATTCCACGCCGCCGACATTCTTTTCGATCATGTGCGCCACGGCATTGCCGCCGCAACCGCCCACGCCGATCACCTTGATAACTGCCTCTTGTACATCCCTATCCATAATCTCGAACATGTTTACATCCTCCATGAATTTAAAACCACTTCTGCCTGATAAATAACTGAACCCGCTAAATAACTACTAACCCCTGATAACCACTAAATCCCTGATTTCCTGGCATCAACGCCACGATTAAAAATTCCCCTGGAACCAGCTTTTCATCCGGTCGAAGACACGCCCGAACGAACTGGTGTCCATTTGCCCCTGTAGATGTCTCTCCACTTGTTGTTTTCCCATCAGCACCAGGCCGACGCCTGTTGCGTAGCGCGGATTGCTCACCACCTCGGACAGTCCGCCCACATACCGCGGCAAGCCAAGGCGGACCGGCATGTGGAAGATTTCCTCACCCAGTTCCACCATGCCGCGCATCATCGACGAACCGCCGGTGATGACGATGCCGGAGGCGATCATCTCTTCCATGCCACTACGTCTCAACTCGCTCAATACGAATTCATACAGCTCGACCACACGCGGCTCGATCACCTCGGCCAGCGTCTGTACCGATAACTGGCGAGGCTCGCGGCCGTCTACACCTGGCACTTCCACCATCTCGCGCGGTTCCGCCAGCTGGCGCAGTGAGCAGCCATGTTTTACCTTGATCTCCTCAGCGGACTGGGTCGGTGTGCGGAACGCCACGGCCACGTCATTGGTGATCTGGTCGCCGGCGATCGGCACCACGGCGGTATGGCGGATCGCGCCCTGCTTGAAGACCGCTATATCCGTGGTTCCGCCGCCGATGTCCACCAGGCAAACACCCAGTTCTTTCTCATCTTCCGTCAGCACCGCCATGCTCGAGGCCAGCGGCTGCAGGATCAGGTCGCTCACTTCCAGCCCGCAGCGCTTGATGCACTTGACGATGTTCTGTGCAGCTGCGACTGCTCCAGTCACGATATGCACTTTCACTTCCAGCTTCATGCCGCTCATGCCCAGCGGCTCGCGCACGTCTTCCTGGCCGTCGATGATGAATTCCTGGGTGAGGATATGCAGGATCTGCTGGTCGGATGGCAAGGCGATGGCGCGTGCAGTCTCGATCACCCTGTCCACGTCCGTCTGCGTCACTTCAGCATCCTTGATCTTCACCATGCCGTGCGAATTGAGGCTACGCACATGGCTGCCGGCGATGCCGGTGAACACGGTGCTGATCTTGCAATCCGCCATCAGCTCGGCTTCTTCAATCGCGCGCTGGATGGCGTTCACCGTGGAATCGATGTTGATCACCACGCCTTTTTTCAGGCCGCGTGAAACGTGCTGCCCCAGGCCGATGACCTTGAGCGTGCCTTCCGGCTGCAGTTCAGCGACAATCGCCACGATCTTCGAAGTGCCGATATCCAGCCCCACGATCAGATTCTTATCTTCCTTGACCCTAGCCATGCAGTTCTCCCATATTCCTGTTCGTCATCGTTCTAATCATTCGGTTGTTACGTGTTCATCATGCCGGCGACTTCACGCCGGTTACCGCGCTTGGGATGCCAGCCGCCGGCTTTACCGCCGCCGCGGGTTTAGGCCTGCGCACGGCGAATCCATTGGGGTAGCGCAAATCCGCGTATTTCACGTTGCCGCCCTGCCCGGCAATCGTGTTCTGGTATACGCCGGCAAACTTCACTAGGCGCTGCTCCATCTGCTCGCGACCCAGCTCGATCACCAGGTCCTTATCCGTTTTCACCTGCCATGCCCGCCTGGGGGTAAGCGCCAGTTCGGCGATCTTCATGCCCGTCGGCGCCAGCAATTTGCCGTACTCCCCATAATGTTCGGCCACTTCCCTTACCCCGTCGCCCGGCCCGAAGAACACCGGCAGATCGCTATCCGACGCCGCATGGAACAATTCGCCATACGTATTGACCAGCGCGATATTGCCCCAGCGCGCCAGTTCCTTATGCTCTTCCACCACCACTTCCAGCCTGTCCGGCCAGCGGCGACGGACGCTGACATTGCGCGCCCACGGCAGCTTCTGGAACGCCGTCCGCGTCTTGGGCAGATCCAGGGTGAAGAAATTGCCCTGGATATAGCGCCCTACGATCAGCTTCACCTGCTCGCGCGTTACGTGCGTCAGCTGGCCGTCCACCTTCACTTCGCGTAACGGGAAGATAGGCAGATGAATCACCACGAACAGCACGCCGTACATGAACATCACCAGCGCCAACGCAAAGAACAGGTTGGCCAGCCAGTTCAGCGCTTGTGGCTTATCCCACATCCCGGTTCCCATCAGGACCTACTGCACTAATGAAGTGCAGCGCGAACTGCCAGCCAAACTGCCGCCTCGCGTCCTCGTTCGCAGTTCGTCTATCCATTTCATATGCCTCACCGCTCACTGCGGGGCTCCTTGCATTTCGCTCTGCTCGCTACGGCCCTGACCGGAAACCGCCATTTCGGAAACCGTAGCCAGCGCCAATATCCTGGTCACCAGCTCTACAAAACCGATGCCCGCCGCCTTGGCCGCCATGGGTACCAGGCTGTGATCGGTCATGCCGGGGGAAGTATTCACCTCCAGGAAATAATGGTTGCCGGCTTCGTCCATCAGGAAATCCACGCGTCCCCAGCCGCGGCAGCCGATGGTGCGGAATGCCTGCAGCGCTTCCTGCTGGATCTGCAGTTCCTTTTCCGCCGACAGGCCGCACGGGCAGAGGTATTGCGTATCGTCGCGCAGGTATTTGGCGTCGTAATCGTAGAACTCGTTGGCCGGTACGATGCGGATGATGGGCAAAGCCTGGTCTCCCAGGATGCCGACGGTATATTCGCCGCCGCCGACGAATTTTTCCGCGATCACCAGCGGGTCGGACTTCGCCGCCAGCACGTAGGCAGCCTGCAATTCGCCGGCTTGCTTGACTTTGCTGATGCCGATACTGGAGCCTTCATTCGCCGGCTTGACGAACATGGGCAGGCCTAGGCGCTGTTCCACGGCGGCGAAGTCGCTGCCGGCATCCAGTATCTCGAAATCCGGGGTGGCGATACCGGCCGAGCGCCATAGCAGCTTGGTGCGCCATTTGTCCATACCGATGCTGGATGCCATGACGCCGCTCCCCGTGTAGGGTATGCCCATGAGTTCCAGTGCACCCTGGATGGTGCCGTCTTCGCCGAAGCGGCCATGCAGGGAAATGAACACGCGGTCGAATTTTTCCAGTTCGTGTATATCCCGCTCGGCGGGATCGAATGCATGGGCGTCCACCTGCTGGCGACGCAAGGCTGCCAGCACCGCATTACCGCTCTTGAGCGAGACTTCGCGCTCGCCGGATTTGCCGCCCAATAACACCGCTACATTGCCGAACCGACTACCCATTACGTGCATCTCCTGTCTTTTTCTCGCCGATGACTCTTACTTCCTGCTGCAATTCGACGCCGAATTTTTCATTAACCGTATTCCGCATCAGGGCTATCAGCTGCTCGATATCGTCGGCAGTGGCGGTGCCCAGGTTCACGATAAAGTTGGCATGCTTCTCCGACACCTGTGCGCCGCCGATGACATGGCCTTTCAGGCCGCTCGCCTCGACCAGGCGTGCCGCATGGTCGCCCGGCGGGTTGCGGAACGTGGAACCTGCATTGGGCAGGTTGAGCGGCTGGGTGGCCAGGCGTTTCGCCAGCAAGGCCTTGATTTTGTGTTCCGCTTCCAGCGCATCGCCTTGCGGTAAATCGAACCAGGCACCCGCAAACCATTCATTATTAGAAATCCAATCGGCAGCCTGGCCAGTCAGCTCGACATGGCGATACGTCGCCTCGAATTCCGACTTGGTCCGCTCATGCACCACGCCCTGCCTGTCTATCGTGATCACCTTGCTCACCACATCCCAGGTTTCACCGCCGTGGCAGCCGGCATTCATCGCCAATGCACCGCCTACCGTGCCCGGTATGCCGGCCATGAATTCGGCGCCGTGGCGATGTTGGCGAGCACTGAATTTCGCGAGTTTTGCGCATGTGACGCCAGCTTCCGCATATAGCAAACCACTTTCCATATGCAGTGCCGTCAATGCGTTATGCATGACGATCACGGTGCCCCGCACGCCGCCGTCGCGTACCAGCAGGTTGGAACCCAGGCCGATGAAATACACCGGTTCCTCTGGCGGCAAACTTTGCAGGAATGCTGCCAAATCCTCCAAGCTGGCCGGGATGTAGACACGATCCCCTGCTCCGCCCACGCGCCAGCTGTTATAGCGGCCTAGCGGCTCATCCAGCAGCAATGTGCCTTGCGAAGGTATCAGGCGCTGTGCCATCACGTGCGCGCTCCCCTGGCTTGCGTGGTGGAAAGAATGGCGGCTTCTGAAGCCTCCCGAGTCTTCATTGCCACCTGGCCGATGGAGCCGGCACCCATGACGATCACCACGTCGCCGTCCCGTGCCACGTCGAGGATGGCTTCCGGCAATTCGGCGGTGGTCTCAACGAATAGCGGCTCCACCTTGCCGGCTACCCGCACCGCACGCACCAGCGAGCGCCCGTCGGCAGCCACGATAGGCGCTTCGCCGGCCGGATATACTTCAGTCAGCAATACCGCATCCGCGCTGGACAGCACGCGCACGAAATCCTCGAAACAATCGCGGGTACGCGTGTAGCGATGCGGCTGGAAGGCCAACACCAGGCGGCGATCCGGGAATGCGCCGCGCGCTGCGGCGATCACCGCCTGCATCTCCACCGGATGGTGGCCGTAGTCGTCGATCAGGGTGAACACGCCACCGGTACTATTTTCAATGATGCCATTTGCAGTGCGCACCGCCACCTCTCCGTAACGCTCAAAACGGCGGCCAACGCCCTTGAACTCTTTTAGCGCCTTGATAATCGCTGCATCCGGCACGCTGAGTTCGCTGGCCACGGCAATCGCCGCCAGGGCATTCAATACATAATGCTTGCCCGGCAGGTTGAGGGTTACGTCGAACTCGGTGGTCACGCCGTTGATGCGTTGCACCGTGAAGTGCATCTGGCTGCCTTCGGCACGTACATTGGTAGCGCGTATGCGCGCATCTTCCGAGAAGCCGTAGGGCATGAGCGGCTTGGACACGGACGGCAGGATAGCGCGGATATTCGCGTCGTCGATGCATACCACGGCCATGCCATAGAACGGCAGGCGCTGCAGGAATTCGACGAAGGCGCTCTTCAGCTTTTCGAAATCGTGCCCGTAAGTATCCATGTGGTCGGCATCGATATTGGTCACGACGGAGATCACCGGCGTCAGGTGCAGGAAGGAAGCGTCCGATTCATCGGCTTCCGCAACAATAAACTCGCCAGTCCCGAGGCGGGCATTGGTGTTGGCTGATTCCAGGCGTCCGCCGATCACATAGGTCGGGTCCATGCCGGCTTCCGCCAATATGCTGGCGATGAGGCTGGTGGTGGTGGTCTTGCCGTGCGTACCGGCTACGGCGATGCCTTGGCGGAAGCGCATCAATTCGGCCAGCATGAGCGCACGCGGCACCACCGGGATGTTATGCATGCGCGCTTCGACCACTTCTGGGTTGGTTTCGCTGACGGCTGTCGACACCACGACGACATCGGCATCCTTCAGGTTCTCGCCGGCGTGGCCCTGGTACACAGTGGCTCCCAGTGCGGCAAGGCGCTGTGTCGTGCTATTGCTGGCTAGGTCGGAACCGCTGACGCTGAATCCCAGGTTGATCAGCACTTCGGCGATGCCGCACATGCCGGAACCGCCGATACCGACGAAATGTACGTTCTTTACTTTGTGTTTCATCGCATTTGCTCCGCATGCTTATTATGTTTCACAAGGCGATCCTTTCTAGTTCATCAGCGATGGCCGCAGTGGCGCCCGGCCTGCCGAGCTTGCGGGCCGACTGCGCCATGGCCAGCAATTTGTCGCGGGTCAGGCTTTGCAGCAGGTCCGCCAGCGTCTGCGGCGTCATATCGGTTTGCGGCAAGTGGATGGCGGCGGCATGGCCGGCCATCCATTCCGCGTTATCGCGCTGGTGCGAGGTGGTGGAAACTACCAGCGGCACCAGGATGCTGGCCACACCGGCCACCGCCAGTTCACTCACGGTGATGGCACCGGCGCGGCATACTAATAGGTCTGTCTCTGCATAGGCGGTCGCCATGTCTTCGATAAAAGGTTGCACTTTCAAACTTTCACCGGCCTGGATACCTGCTTTCGCGTACGCCGCCTGCAATGCCTGGATATGCGGGGTGCCCGACTGATGCGTCACTACAGGCCTGCTCTCCGCAGGCAACAATGCCAACGCCAGCGGCAAGGTGTCGTTCAACACTTTCGCTCCCAGGCTGCCCCCCACCACCAGCAATCTCAGTGGGCCGCTACGTCCAGCGAACCGGATCGAAGGTTCAGCAATGGCAGCGATTTCCGCACGCACCGGGTTGCCGGTCACCCTGGATTTTTTAGCGATATTTCCAATGGCATTCGCATGGCCGTCGAATCCGAACAGTACGCTGGTGGCGGAATCCGCCAGGGCGCGATTCGACATCAGCAGCGCGGCATCGGCATTCACCACCGCCAGCGGCAGCTTACGCATCCTGGCCGCCCATCCGCCCGGGACGGTGACATAACCGCCCATGCCCAGCACGGCACTGGGGCGAATGGCGCCCATCAACCGCCAGGCTCCCAGGGTCGCGGCCACCAGCTTAAATGCACCTTTAACCGTGTGGATGAGGCCCTTACCGCGCAAGCCTGAAAAATTAAGGGTAGTCATGGCGATGCCTGCAGCCGGCACCAGGCGGTTTTCCATGCCATGCCGCGTACCCAGCCAGTGCACGTTCCAGCCACGCCCGCGCATGGCATCCGCCACCGCCAGCCCGGGCATGATGTGCCCGCCCGTGCCTGCTGCCATGATGAGTAGGGTTTTAGTCATCATGCCGGCAACCCCTTCTGCAAACGCCTGTTCTCCCAGTCAATCCGCAGCACCACCGCCAGTGCAATGCAATTCGCCAATATGCCGCTGCCGCCGAACGACAATAACGGCAGGGTCAGTCCCTTGGTCGGCAGGATGCCCATGTTCACGCCCATGTTGATGATGCCCTGCACGCCGATCCATACGCCGATGCCCTGCGCCAGCAGCGCAGAGAAGTAACGTTCGTTGGCAATGGCTTCCTTGGCGATGCCGAAAGCACGCAGCACTACCCAGGCAAATAGCGCGATCACCACGAACACGCCGACGAATCCAAGCTCTTCAGCAATCACCGCCAGCAGGAAGTCGGTATGCGCTTCCGGCAGGTATAGCAGCTTCTCCACGCTGGCACCCAGGCCGACACCGAACCATTCGCCGCGACCGAATGCGATGAGCGCGTGCGACAACTGGTATCCCTTTCCGAACGGATCAGCCCAGGGATCCATGAAACCGATGATGCGTTGCAGGCGGTATGGCGAACTCCAGATGAGCAGCACGAAGCCGACCACCAGCAATGCCAGCAGCCCGGCGAAGATGCGGCCATTGATGCCGCCCAGCCAAAGGATGGAGATGGAGATGGCGGCCACCACGGCGAATGCGCCGAAATCCGGCTCACGCAGCAGCAGGCCGCCGACCAGCAGCATGACACCCAGCATTGGTAGGAAACCGCGCGTGAAGCTATCCATCAGCGCGGCTTTGCGGATGGTGTAATCGGCCACATAGATCGCGGCAAATAGCTTCATGAATTCCGATGGCTGTACATTGATCACGAATAGCGACAGCCAGCGCCGGCTACCGTTGACGTTGCGGCCGATGCCGGGGATGAGCACCAGCACGAGCAGCAGCATGCCGGCCAGGAACAGGTAAGGCGCCATCTTCTGCCATACCTCGGTCGGCACCTGGAACGCGACGAAACCGGCGACCAGGCTGATGACCAGGTAGACCGCCTGCCGCACCAGGAAATAGGTAGTCTGGTGGCCGGTGGCCTTGTCGGCCTCCGCCAGGGCAATCGATGCGGAATACACCATGACCAGGCCGATGCCCAGCAGGATCAGCGTCACCCAGACCAAGCCCTGGTCGTAGGTGGAAGAAGTGACCCGGTCGCGGTTGCTGAGCATATACATCAGGCAATCCCCCGCACAGCCCTGGACACCAGGCGGTTGACGGCATCGACGAACACTTCGGCGCGGTGTTCGTAGTTGCGGAACATGTCGAAGCTGGCGCATGCCGGGGACAACAACACGGCATCGCCGGGCTGGGCGGCGCTAAACGCTGCCTGTACCGCATCTTCCAGTGTGGACGACATGATAAGCGGAATATCGGTATCACCGAGTACAGACGCGATCTGCGGCGCATCCCTGCCGATCAATACCACAGCACGGGCGTTCTCTTTAACAGGGCCTGCAAGCGGCGTGAAATCCTGGCCCTTGCCGTCGCCGCCTGCGATCAGTACGGCTTTTTGCCCACTAGCGGGCCCGAATAAACCGGCCAGCGCGGCGCACGTAGCGCCGACATTGGTGCCTTTGGAGTCATCGTAGAACGCGACTCCCAATACTTCCGCCACCCATTGCACACGGTGCGGCAGGCCCTTGAAGTCACGCAGGGCATTCAGCATCGGCGCGGTTTCCAGGCCGATGGCGCTGCACAGCGCCAATGCAGCCAATGCATTGCTGGCGTTGTGTTGGCCGGCAATGTGCAGTTCGCTGGTGTTCACAAGCTTAGTACTGCCATGCACCAACCAGGCTCCGTCGTTTTCCTGTTGCAGCCCAAAGTCATCAGGCAGCTCGGGTGTATCGATACCGAATGTCGAATGCACGCTGCTCTGTTTGGCCATGCCCAGACTCCAGCCATCCTGGCGATTAAGCACCTGCGCACTGGCACCAATGAATATCCTGGCCTTGGCAGCCGCATATCCCGGCATCCCGTCATAACGGTCCAGGTGGTCTTCGGACAGGTTCAATACAGTCGCGACGTCCGCATTCAGCGAACTGGTGGTCTCGAGCTGGAAGCTGGAGAGTTCCAGCACATAGACGTCAGGCGCTTCGTCATTCATCAGCGTATCGAGTACGGGCAGGCCGATATTGCCGGCCACGACGGTATTAAGCCCGGCCGCTTTGCACATCTCGCCCACCAGCGTGGTCACGGTGCTCTTGCCGTTGGCGCCGGTGATGGCGATCAGCTTGGCAGACGCCGGCCGGTACTGTGCGAATAGCTCGACATCGCCCACTACCGGGATGCCTCGACTGATCGCCGCTTGCACCTGCGGTTCCGCCAGCGGCACACCGGGGCTGATGACGATGAGTTGCGCATCCGCAAAAGCCGCATAATCGAATCCAGCGCTATCAAATCGAGCAAGATAGATATCCAGTTCCGGCATTTCGGATTTGATGAGCTCGGCATTGGCAGGCGCCGTACGCGTATCCGCCACAGACAGCAGGGCACCCTGGCGTTTCAGCCAGCGCAATGCGGAAAGCCCGGTATCACCCAGCCCCAGCACTAACACCCGTTTGTCATTTAATTCGAGTTTCATCGTATCTTCAGTGAAGCCAATCCAACTAATACCAGCATCATGGTGATGATCCAGAAACGGACCACGACCTGCGTTTCTTTCCAGCCTTTCTGTTCGTAATGGTGATGCAGCGGCGCCATCAGGAAGATGCGCTTGCCGGTGCCAGACTTATATTTGGTGTACTTGAAGTAGCTGACCTGGGTGGCCACGGACAAAGTCTCGATCACGAACACGCCGCCCATGATGAATAGCACGATCTCCTGACGCACGATCACGGCCACGGTGCCCAGGGCAGCACCCAATGCCAGCGCGCCGACGTCGCCCATGAACACTTCGGCGGGATAGGCGTTGAACCACAGGAAGCCCAGCCCTGCCCCGCCGATGGCGGCGCAGAACACGGTCAGTTCACCGGCACCCGGCACGTAGGGAATGCCCAGGTATTTGGAGAAATACAGGTGGCCGGTGGCATAGGCAAAAATCGCCAGGGCTGCAGCCACCATGACGGTCGGCATGATGGCCAGGCCGTCCAGGCCGTCGGTTAGGTTGACCGCATTGCTGGTGCCGACCACGACCAGGTAGGTCAATACGATGAAGCTGACGGCGCCCATCGGCCAGATCAGGTGCTTGAAGAACGGCACGACAAGAGTCGTCTCTGCTGGGGACGTCGCTGTCATGAACAGGTAGATGGCGACGCCGAAGCCGATCAGCGATTGCCAGAAATACTTCTCTTTCGCCGATAGCCCTTTCGGGTTGCGGTAGACCACCTTGCGCCAGTCATCGACCCAGCCGATGATGCCGAAGCCCAGCGTGGTGAACAGCACTACCCATACGAAACGATTGGACAAGTCCGCCCACAACAATGTCGATATAGCGATGGACACCAGGATCAGTGCACCGCCCATGGTCGGCGTACCGGCCTTGACCAGGTGCGTTTGCGGGCCGTCGTCGCGTACCGACTGGCCGACCTTGTATTGCGTCAGCTTACGGATCAGAACCGGCCCGACGATGAACGAGATGGTCAGCGAAGTCATGGTGGCCAGCACGGCACGCAAGGTGATGTAGTTGAATACGTTAAAGGCACGCAAGTCGTGCGATAGCCATTGTGCGAGCTCCAGTAGCATTTAGTGGCTCCCCTTGTTCTCTTGTGTTGTGATTAGGTTGACGACGCGCTCCATGCGCATGAACCGCGAGCCTTTTACCAGGACGACCGTGCCCTGGCCAAGTTGACTGTTGATTGCCTCGAAGATGGCTTCGGGCGAATCGGCCTGTTGCGCGCCTGCGCCGAATGCATCGGCTGCCTGGCGGCTTAACTCGCCCAGCGCATAAAACCCGCCCAGGCCGGCCTGCCGTGCATAGCGGCCGATCTCCGCATGCATGGCGGGGGCGTCGTCGCCCAGCTCGCCCATGTCGCCCATCACCATGATCCTGGTGCCGGGCTGTGCAGCCAGCACATCGATGGCAGCTTTCATGGAGGCAGGATTGGCGTTGTAGGTATCGTCGATGACCAGCGCACCGTGGATGCCGGCTTTCTGCTGCAGGCGGCCGTTGACGCCGCCGAAGCTAGCCAAGCCTTTGGCGATATCCAGCTTGTCTACGCCCATGGCCAGTGCCGCTGCCGATGCCGCCAGGGCGTTGCGCACGTTATGCAGGCCTGGCACCGGCAGCCTGAATTCCACATTGCAATCGACATCGCCTTGTGGCGACTGCATCTGCACATCGCTGCCATCGGCATGCAATTGGTAAGTGGCCGTCACGTCGGCAGGGTTGACCAGGCCAAACGTGATGACCTGCTTGCCTGCTGCCAGCGTTTTCCATAAAGGTGCAAATACATCATCGGTATTGATGATGGCTACGCCGTCTTCTGCCAATCCTTCGAATATTTCCCCCTTGGCGTTGGCGATATCTTCCACCGTTCCCAGGCCGCCTATGTGGGCGGTGGTGGCGTTGTTGACCAGCGCTACCGTGGGTCGGCCAAGGCGTGTCAGGTAGCTGATCTCCCCGGCGTGGTTCATGCCCATCTCCGTCACGGCATAGCGGTGCCATGCACGCAGCTTGAGCAAAGTCAGCGGCAGGCCGATATCGTTATTGAGGTTACCTTGGGTGGCCAGTACCGCTTCGTCACTGCCAGCCGCAGCACGCAGGATGCAAGACAGCATCTCTTTTACCGTGGTCTTGCCGTTGCTACCTGTGATGGCCGCCAGCGGTATATCGAATTTCGAGCGCCAGTATCCGGCCAGGCTACCGAGGGCCAGGCGCGTATCCTTGACCAGCAGCGCCGGGCTGATATTGCCCTGCTGTGTGGAGATGAGCGCTGCAGCGGCACCTTTTTCCTGCGCCTGGCGAACATAGGCATGGCCGTCGAAATTCTCACCGTGCAGCGCGACGAACAGTTGTTCCGGCGCGATATTGCGGCTATCCGTGCCGACACTGGTAAAGAAGATGTCTTCGCCCAATACCTGGCCCATCGTCGCTTGCGCCGCTTCGGAAAGCTGCATCATGCTGCGTACTCCTGCAAGGCCTGTTGCACCACTTGCCCGTCGCTGAACGGCGTTTTCACCCCGTTGATCTCCTGGTAATCCTCATGGCCTTTGCCGGCCACCATGACGATATCCTGCGGCTGCGCCAAAGCGATAGCCTGCCGGATCGCACTGGCACGGTCGGCTTCCACGGTATATTTAGCCGGGTCATCGATACCCGCCGTGATGGCCTCGATGATGACGGCGGCCTGCTCCGAACGCGGATTATCGGAAGTGACGATAGTGAAATCCGCAAGCCGCGCGGCGACCTCACCCATGAGTGGGCGCTTGCCTGCATCGCGGTCGCCGCCGCAACCGAACACGCACACCAGGCGGGCGGGATGCTGCTCCTTCAGGCTAGCCAGTACGTTCTCCAGCGCGTCGGGAGTGTGGGCATAATCGACCACAACGAGGGGGGTTTTATTGCCGCCGTAGGTCTGCATGCGGCCAGGGACGGGCTTGAGGCCGGCCAATGCAGCCACGGCATCCGCCAGCGGCACATCCGAAGCCAGCAGGCTGGCCAGAACCGCCAGCAGGTTATAGGCATTGAAACGGCCGAACACCGGTGCGCTTACCTCGGCATCGCCGTAGGGTGTAGTGACGTGCATCGTCATGCCCTGCGCACTGAATCGCAACGCACGGCCATTGACCTCGCCGGCATCCAGGCCGTAGGTCAGCACATCCTGGCCCTGTTCCTTCAGCTCCTGTGCGAGCTGCCCGCCAAAGGCATCGTCTATGTTCAGCACGGCGCAGCTCAGGCCATCCCAGTCGAACAGCTTGCGCTTGGCCGCAGCGTACGATGCCATGTCGCCGTGGTAGTCCAGGTGGTCGCGCGTGAGGTTGGTGAATACCGCCACGTCGAAATGCACACCGTTGACACGCCCCTGCTCCAGGCCGTGCGACGACACTTCCATCGCCACCGTTTTGGCACCGCGACTCAGGTAATCCGCCAGCATGCCGTGCAGTATGATGGGATCAGGCGTGGTATTGATGGCGGTGGAAAGCGCATGCTGTGAAATGTTGACAAATCCATTGCCCAGCGTGCCGACTACCGCACTCTTGCGGCCGACTGCATCAAACGCCTGCGCCAGCCAGTGACTGCATGAAGTCTTGCCGTTGGTGCCGGTGACGCCGATCATCCATAGATGGCTGGACGGACGGCTGTAAAAACCGTCGGCGATATAGCCCGCCTGGCGCTTTAGATCGTTCACCGATAAATTAGGCAGGTCCCATTGCGGGTTCCAGGCGTAGCCTTGCTGCTCCCAGATCACGGCGGCAGCTCCTTGGGCAATGGCTTGCGCAATGAAGTCACGACCGTCGCTTTTCTCGCCGGGGTATGCCAGGAACAGGCTCCCGCCCGCCACCTTGCGGCTGTCGGCGGTCATGCTGTCCAGCACTACGCCATCATTGAGCAGGGTATCGAGCAGGCTCATACCACCTCCCGCAGCATCGTGGCGAAAGGATAGGCGATGCTTGCCAGCAGGTTCGCAAAGGCAAGGCCGGCATCATAGGGATGTCCGGCATCCCTGCTGTCTTTTGATGGCTTGTCCTTATATTCCTGGTACACCACTTCCTTCACTTCCGGGGCGCCTTCCGGCGGCAGCACCACGTTGTCGTTAGGTGCATCCTGCGGCACCGACAACATGCGCAAGGCACCCGACATCACACTGCTGAATACAGGGGCAGCCACCGTGCCGCCATAATAGCCACCGCTGGTTGGCTCATCGATCATCACCGCGATGATCAGGCGCGGATTGGAAGCCGGTGCCATCCCGACGAACGAGGAGATGTATTTATCCTCCTGGTAACCGCCCACGCCCAACTTGTGCGCGGTGCCTGTCTTGCCTGCCACGCGGTAGCCGGCGACCTGCGCACGCGGCGCAGTGCCGCCCGGCAACACGACCAGTTCGAGCATGTCCTTGATGCTATTGGCGGTTTCTGCAGAAAACACCTGCTGGCCGACCGGGTAATCTTTCAGCTTCAGCAACGATACAGGGCGCAACTCGCCAGCGTTGGCGAATACGGTATAGGAACGCGCCAGCTGCAGCAGGGTCACGCTGATGCCGTGGCCGAACGACATGGTTGCCTGCTCGATGGGGCGCCATGTCTTGTAATTGCGCAGGATACCGGAGGCTTCCCCCGGAAAACCGACATGGGTAGGCGTACCGAACCCCATCTGGTTAAAGATGCCCCACAGGTATTGTGGCTTGAGCGTCAGCGCCATTTTGGCCGCACCCACGTTGGACGACTTCTGTATCACCTGCGAAACCGTGATCAGCCCCTGGGGATGGGCATCGTGGATGGTGGCCGGGCCGATGGACAATGTGCCTGGCGATGTCTGGATCAAGGTATCCGGCTTGAAATTGCCGATATCGATGGCCGCTGCTGCCGTTACCGGCTTCATGGTCGAACCGGGTTCGAACATATCGGTAATGGCGCGGTTGCGCGAGCGGGCTGCCATCTTGACCGGGTTATTCGGGTTGTAGGTCGGCAGGTTGACCATGGCCAGTATCTCGCCGGTTTTCGCATCCAGCACGATGGCGGCACCGGCTTTGGCCTTGAATTGCTCGACGGCATGCGACAGCTCGCGGAAGGCAAGATACTGGATCTTGCGGTCGATGGAGATGGCCAGGTCATGTCCGTCCTGCGGCACCTTGACGGCCTCCAGGTCTTCCACGATATGGCCTTGCCTGTCCTTGATGACGCGGCGGCTTCCGGATTTGCCCGATAGCCAGTCCTGGTATTTGAGCTCGAAGCCCTCCTGGCCTTTTTCGTCCGAACCGGTGAACCCCACCAGGTGCGCCGTCACTTCGCCTGCCGGGTAATAGCGCCGGTATTCACGCTGCATGAATACGCCGGGAATGGCCAGGCGCATCACCTGGCTCGCCAGCTCGGGTGGGATACGCCGCTTGAGATAGACGAACTCGCGTTGCTGGTTGGCCAGTTTTTTGTTGATGTCGGCCTGGCGCATATTCAGCAATGCCGCCAGCTTGCCGATCTGCTCCGGCGTCGCCTTCAAGTCTGCAGGACTGGCCCAGATGGATTCCACCGGTGTGCTGATGGCGAGCAATTCGCCGTTGCGGTCGACGATCATGCCGCGATGTGCTGGCAGCGTGATGGCACGGCTATAGCGTGCATCGCCCTCTTTCTGCAGGAACGCCTTGTGCATGCTCTGCAGGTAGATACTGCGCCCCAGCAATACGGCAAAGCCCGACAGCACCACGACCAGCAACACGCGGCGGCGCCACACGGGGAGCTTGATATTGACGGTTTGCCTGTTCGTGATCATAGCGTGGGCATCATGGTTTCGAGGTTGCCTGTGGGGGCAAAGGTGCAGAGCCAGTTATAGGCACTGACGTACGCACAGGGGCGGCGGCCGTACTGCCGGTCAGTGGCTTTCCACTCCCTGGAACAACGACCTGGATCCGCTTGTTATCCGGCACCTGCATGTGCAGTTGCTGGGCGGCGATGTATTCGATACGGGCATGCATCGCCCACGTGCTTTGTTCCAGCTGCAACTGGCCCCATTCCACATCGAACTGGCGGGCGGCATCCTGCTGCTGCTGCAACTCAAAATACAGCTTGCGCGATTTATGCTGGGCAGTCACCGACCCAAGGGCAGTAAAGATCAGCACAAAGAACAGGATGAGGTTAAGACGGGTCATTGCGTTTGGTTCAACATCGCCTGGTTAAAACATTGGCTAGTTAACATGGGTACGTTCCGCTACGCGTAGGACTGCACTGCGCGAGCGGGGATTTCGCTTGATTTCGGCGGCACTGGTCTTGATCGCTTTGCCTATCGCCATCATGCGCGGCTGCGGCAGGTCCTTCGCACGCACCGGAAAATTGGCAGGCAGGTCGTCCCTGTCCTGCTCGCCGCGCACGAAGCGCTTCACGATGCGGTCTTCCAGCGAGTGGAAACTGATCACCGCCAGGCGACCGCCGGGCGCCAGCAATGCCATGCATTGGGGCAGCACTAGCGCAAGCTCCTCAAGCTCCTGATTGAGGAAAATCCGTAAAGCTTGAAAGGTGCGCGTCGCCGGGTCTTGGCCAGGCTCGATTTTGGGGACCGCGCCTGCCACGACCTTGGCAAGTTGCCCGGTAGTGGTGATGGCATCCCCATTTGTGCGTGACGCAATAATCGCCCTTGCAATCTGTTTAGCAAACCGTTCTTCACCATATTGTTTTATGACCTCCCCTAATTGTTGCTCGGTCGTCGTTGCTAAAAAATCCGCAGCCGTCTGGCCACGGGTTTGGTCCATGCGCATATCCAGCGGCCCATTGAAGCGGAAGCTGAAACCGCGCTCGCCTATATCGATCTGCGGCGATGAAATTCCCAGGTCGAGCAGGATGCCGTCCACCGCCACCACATCCATTTCCGCCAGCACCTGCTGCATGGCAGCAAAATGGCTGTGCCTCACCTCAAAACGCAGATCCTGGATGGCTGCCGCAGATTCGATGGCAGCAAGGTCACGATCCAGTGCGATCAAGCGGCCTTTTGTGCCCAGTCGTTCCAGTATCTTGCGGCTATGCCCGCCACGTCCGAAAGTGCCGTCGACATAAATGCCGTCCGGCTTGATGGCCAATGCATCGACGGCCTCGTCCAGCAGTACGGTCATGTGCTGTGTGACCGGCGGCAAACCCTTAGATGGTGAAACTGGTGACGACAATGGAGTATCTGACAAGTCATATGAGCCCTGGCTCACAGCGAGAATCCTTCCAGTTCGGAAGGCAACACCATATCGTCGCCGGACATTATTTTTTCCAGCTGGTCTTTCCAGGCTTCCATATTCCAAACTTCGAAGTGGCTGCCCTGCCCGACCAGCATGGCCTGCTTCTCGAGGCCTGCGAAATCACGCAAGACCGGCGACACCAGCAGGCGGCCTGCCGTATCCATTTCGATATCTTCGGCATGACCCACCAGCAGGCGCTGCAAGGTGCTGGACTGCTTATCGAAACTGGAGAGTGCCATCATCTTGGCCTGGATAGGCTCCCAGGCGGGCTGGGGATAGAGCAGCAAACAACGATGCGGATGCACGGTGAGCACAAGGCGGCCGGCGCATTGCGATTGAAGGGCGTCGCGGTGCTTGGCCGGCACAGCCAGCCTTCCTTTAACATCCAGCGTTAAAGATGTTGCACCACGAAACATCGACACCCCTTTATATAGTTATGAAGCCATGGAAATACATTGCCGGCCGAACCGAATATCAGCGTACTGATATCTATAGGCATCAATAAATATCAGCGCATTTTGGAGATGAGCATCAATCAATCCGGCCAGCAATTTCCCACAAAACTCCACATTTCTCCACTTCCAAACACTATAGTTAAAAAAAAAGCCCTATGCAAGCCATTTTTCGTTATTTTTCCTTTATGCGACAATGACTTAGCGCATTTTTATCACGTAAAAATTAATCGTTTAAAAATAAAGGGATAGGGAATTAACTGAATGTAAATTGTCAGGACTGTGTTGGAAGGTACTGAATTGGGTCTTGCAAAATAATTTTGACTGAGATGAGTTAGGCAACCACTTCGAACGGATTTCAAGCAATGAGCAATGAGCAATATGCCAGGACTTGGATAGCCGCACAGGGCTTCACCGCTCCACTAAGTGGCAAGCCATAAGTGGAGGTGCAATGCCAAGCTTAAAGAGTGAGAGAGGATTGATATAAAGCCCGCAAGGGGCTTCCCCTATTTACTATAGCGCTGAAGCGCTAAATAAAGAGTGAAAGTGAAGCTGGCCGATAAGCCGGGTTCTGTCGTGGACAGTCATTCATCTAGGCGTATCGTTGCCGATACGCTCAAGCAACCTACCCGCTGGCGACGCGAGCAACGCCAATACCAGCCTATTTGGTCTTGCTGCGGATGGAGGTTACCGCGTTTCACCGTAACTGAATACGCTCGTCTCTGTGGCCCTATTCCTCGCCTTGGGTTTCATTGCTGAAACTTGCTGCGTACGGCCGTTAGCCGTCATCCCGCTCTATGCAGCCCGGACTTTCCTCCCTCACATTTTCATGCAACGGCGACTGCCTAGCCAGCTTCAAAGCGATTTTAACATGCGGGTGTTATCAACTATGGATTATTGCAGTGAGGACTTATTCCATTCGCCATGAAATGGCCTGTCCTGCCCGCAACGGGATTAGAGCATCATTCGGGAATGGCAGGCTTTCTGGCACTACCCATGGCTGTTTGACTAGCGTGATACTACTTTGATTGCGCGGCAAACAGTAGAAATCCGCCCCGTAAAAACTGGCGAACCCCTCCAGCTTTTCCAATGCACCAGCTTCTTCAAACGCTTCGGCGTAGAGCTCGATGCCGGCATGCGAGGTATACATGCCGGCGCAGCCGCAGGCGGACTCTTTTGCAGACTTTGCGTGCGGCGCGCTATCCGTCCCCAGGAAAAATTTAGGCAAACCCGAAACCGCCGCCTGCAACAGTGCTTGGCGGTGCTCCTCACGCTTGAGGACCGGCAGGCAGTAATGGTGCGGTCGTATGCCGCCATTGAACATGGCGTTACGGTTCATCAGCAGGTGATGTGCAGTGATCGTAGCGCCTACGTTAGCCGGGGATTGCGTCACGAAATCGGCAGCATCCCGGGTCGTGATGTGCTCGAACACCACCTTCAGGGCCGGGTAACGCTTGAGCAGCGGGATCATGTTGCGCTCGATGAATACCTTTTCACGATCGAACACATCCACATCCGCATCCGTCACTTCGGCATGCGCCAATAAGGGCACGCCGAGCCGCTCCATGGCTTCCAGCGCTTTTACGCAATGCCCGAGATTGGTCACGCCGGAGTCGGAGTTGGTGGTAGCGCCGGCCGGGTAAAGCTTGATGCCATGCACTATACCGCTGTCCTTGGCGCGGGCGATGTCATCGGCCGAGGTATTGTCCGTGAGGTAAAGCGTCATCAGCGGCTCGAATTGGGCACCTGCAGGCAACGCATCGAGTATGCGTTGGCGATAGGCGCTAGCCAACTCAGTAGTAATGACAGGAGGGCGCAGGTTAGGCATGACAATCGCACGCGCAAAGCGGCGCACGGTGTCCGGCAATACCGCCTTGAGCGTATCGCCATCGCGCAAATGAAGGTGCCAGTCGTCGGGCCGGGTGATGGTGAGTTTGTCCATAGGTAAGGTCAAGTCAGATTTCGCTGGTTTAAATAGATCGGATGTAGATGTCAGGATTTTAATGTCAGTGCGAATTCATAGAGCAGGTTTTTTTTGATGCCGGTGATCTCAACCGCCAGCTTTACCGCCTGCTTCAACGGCAAATCCGCCAACAATAACCTGAGCGTGCGTTCGCCCTCTGCGCTGATGGCCGCTTCTTCCTGCGGTGGCAACCCCTGCACCAATACCACGAACTCGCCTCGTTGCTGGTTCGGGTCGGCCAGCAGCCAATCCTTGGCTTCTGAAAGCAGACAACGATGGAACGTCTCAAACGTCTTAGTCAGCTCGCGGGCAATAGTGACCTGCCTGTCGCCGCCCAGCACGGATGCCAGATCTTCGATGCATTCGACGATGCGGTGCGGCGCCTCGTAAAATACCAGCGTATCCGGCCTTGCTTTCAGCTGCTCCAGGGATTTACGTCGTTGCGAACCGCTGGCAGGCAGGAAACCGATAAAACTGAATCCGGTCGCCGTGATACCAGAGGCTGAGAGCGCCGCAATCACTGCACTGGCGCCGGGGACAGGGACGATATTGACGCCGGCATTACGAAGCACGTCAACCACAATGGCCCCTGGGTCGCTAATACCGGGAGTGCCGGCGTCGGTCACCAGGGCGATGGACTCCCCCGATTGCAGGCGCTGCAACAGCAACTCGGCGGATTTGTGCTCGTTATGCTGGTGCACGGCAATCATTTTTTTCTGGATACCGAAATGCGTCAGCAGGTGCGCGGTATGCCGGGTATCTTCGGCAGCGATGGCATCCACCGTTTTCAATATCTCCAGCGCCCGCAAGGTAATATCCTGGAGATTTCCAATTGGCGTGGCGACCACATATAATGAGGCAGTACTATTCAATGCATACACTCCGACTCAACTGCATATATTCACTCTCGACTAGCCCCTACATGACCAATTACAAACTCGCATTCCGCCTGGCCCTTTTGGCTTTCCTGGTAGCAATGTCCGGGATAGCCGGCGCGGATAACGCCACCACCCCCAAACCCAGGAAAACCCCGGAAGCCGCCTACAGCGAAGGACTGGCCTGCCTTGGCAAATCCGATATTCCCTGCGCGCAGGTCTCGCTGGCAGGCATTCCCAGCCAGTCAGCCTATGCCAAGTTACTGGCGGGCAATATTGCCGCCGCCGGTAAGGATTACGACAGCGCATTCCGCCTGCTGCTTCCCTTGCAGGCCGATAAAACCCTCAGTAATGAGGCAAGCGCAAGTTTACACGCAAGCCTGGCACTAGCCTATGACGATCAGCAGGATGCCGCGCGTGCGCTGGAGCAACGGGTGATAGCCGAAACCTACCTGCAGAGCCCGGAAGATATACGCGCCAACCAGGCGCGCATCTGGAATTCTCTGCGTCCGCTCTCCAGGGCAGACCTGGTGGAGATGCGCGGCAACAGCCAGGATACGACGATCCAGGGCTGGATAGACCTGGCACTGGCAGCCGGCAAGAAGGACAAGGATGCCCTGACAGATTGGCGCAGCGCCTATCCGGATCACCCTGCCATCTTCATCTCCCAGGACCTGAGCGATAAACAGGCAGTAAACAAGCCTGTCACCAGCCCGAATGACGTTAATGGGCAGATTGCACTCATCCTGCCATTCTCTTCGGAAATCTATTACCCGGCGGCGGACGCCATCGAGCGTGGTTTCATGGCGGCGCAATACGCGGAAAAAGGCGCGGGCGAAGTCAAGATCTATGCTTCCCACGGCGACAGGAATGAAATCGTCAGCCTGTATACGCAGGCGTTGAGCGAGGGCGCGCATTACGTGGTGGGGCCGCTGACGCGGGATGAAGTAAGCACGCTGGCCGCCGACAGGATACAGGTGCCGACCCTGACACTGAATTACCCTGAAACCCAGGCCGCCGACGGCACTGCCTTGCCTAGGAAAGCCATCCCCAACCTCTATAGCTATGGTTTATCGGCAGACGCCGAGGCCGCGCAAGTGGTGAAATACGCCCGCGACCTCGGCATGCAGACGGCCACGGTCGTGATGAGCGATGACGTACTGGCCAGCCGCATCGCCAAGTCATTCAGCGATGCATGGATAGCGGACGGCGGGCAGATACGACTTACCTTGAGCATTGCCGATGCCAATAGCCTGAACGCCATCAAGTCGGAGATTGCCGGGAATCCGGCCGACATGATCTTCCTCTCCGCCAATGCAGAGTCGGCACGTACAATACGGCCCTACCTCGATATTGCCACGCCCACGTTCGCCATCTCGCATATTTACAGCGGCATCTGGGAAAATCCCGACGACCAGCCGCTGGCCGCCATCCGTTTTGCAGACATGCCCTGGCTGCTGGAAAGCAGCAATCCCGAGTTCGCCGGCTACGAGCTAGCCGCCGTGGATCTGCCGCCAGGGGAAATGCAGCGCTGGTTCGCACTGGGTGCGGATGCGTACAAGCTATTGGTGCTGCTATCGACCAAACACCGCCTGCCCACATCGATAGATGGCCTGAGCGGAAAAATACGGGTTAATGCCAGCGGTGAGATCAGTCGCGAGCTATCCATAGGCCGTTTTGGCAAAAACGGGGTGCTGCTGGAAAAATCACCCAGATAGATTTGCACATACCTACTTGAAGACACTGGGCGACACCGCTGAACAGCTGGCAGCCATATACTTGCAGCAGCATGGCCTGACCTTAATTACCAGCAATTACCGCTGTAAATTCGGCGAGATAGACCTCGTCATGCGCGATGCAAAAACACTGGTCTTCGTCGAGGTAAGACTGCGTACCAACAGCAAATTCGGCGGTGCGGGCGGTAGCATCACCCCTGCCAAGCAACGCAAGCTCGCCATGGCTGCAGAACATTATCTACAAAAACATGGGCAAACCAACTGCAGGTTCGATGCGATACTCATGGAAGCAACCGATACCAGCAAACTCGAATGGATACGCAACGCATTCGATGTGTAAGGTTGAGCAACCAGCTTTTCAATAGGCAATTGTTACAAACAGACAGAATTTTCACGTAAATTAAAGACTAGCGGAATCACTGCCAATGGCGTCAAACCAGGATCTGAACCAGCGCATCGCCGCCCACTTCGAGCAGAGCGCCCGCCTCAAGATGGAACTGGCCGACCTGCTGGCAACCCCTATCGCCCATGCCGCAGAAGTGATCGTGCAGGCATTGCTGAACGAAAAGAAGATACTGGCCTGCGGCAATGGCGGCGCTGCAGCCAATGCGCAGTACTTCACTTCGCGCATGCTCAATCATTTCGAGACCGAACGCCCAGGCCTCGCGGCGATTGCATTAAGCGCGGATACCATCACGCTTACTTCGATTGCCAATACCGGCAATTTCGAACAGGTATTTTCCAAGCAGATCATGGCCTTGGGCCAGACCGGCGATGTGTTGCTGGCGATCAGCGCCAGCGGCAACTCAAAAAACATAATGAAAGCCATCAATGCGGCAAAAGAGCGCAATATGCATGTCATCGCCCTGACTGGCGGCGATGGCGGCAATGTGGTTGAACTTCTGGGTGCCGATGACATTCATATAGGCGTTCCCCACGACAATGCATCACGTGTGCAGGAAGTATATGTTCTTATCCTGCATTGTTTATGCGATGCTATCGATTGTATTTTATTAGGAGTCAATGAATGAAGATGGTCACCAAGGTTTTTGCAGGCTCATTACTGGTTGCTGCCATGGCAACGCAACTCACCGCCTGTTTCCCGGTCGTCGCCGGTGGTGTCGCTGCAACAGGCGTCATGGCTGCAGACCGCCGTACCTCAGGCACTTACATTGAAGACCAGAGCATCGAACTGAAAGCCAAGAAGAACATCGTCGATAATATCGGCGCCGCCAATATCCACGTCAATGTCACCAGCTATAACCGCAATGTACTGCTGACAGGAGAAGTGATCAATGAAGCAGCGAAAACCAAAGCGGAAGCCGCTACCAAGGCCATCGACAATGTCAGGACGATCACCAATGAGCTGACCGTGGACGAAAACAGCAAGTTCACCGAGCGTAATAACGATACGTATATCACCTCAAAAGTGAAAGCCAGCATGATCAAGGAGAACCGATTCCCCGCCAACTACGTAAAAGTGGTCACCGAGGCCGGCACGGTGTACCTGATGGGCATCGTCAAGCACAAGGAAGCCGACGATGCCGTTGAAATCGCCCGTAGCATCGAAGGCGTCAATAAAGTCGTCAAGGTATTCGAGTACATAGAATAAACAGGCCGTGCCAAACCAACCTTAACCGCTAACTACAAATTTAGAAAACATCATCATGAGCACGCTACCTAACGAAATCATCATCGAAGGCCTGACACGTACAGGCAAGACCTTCCGCCCCAGTGACTGGGTAGACAGGATGTGCAGCACGTACGCCAGTTTCGGCGCAGACAAGAAGATACGCTATTCGCCCTACCTCAAACCCCGGGTGGTGAATGGCGTACGCTGCCTGGCGGTGGACATGAAACTAAAAGAAACAAGTCCGGAAGGCTATGCACAGCTGATGTATTTCGCCGAAGAGAACCAGCTCAATATACTGGACGCAGAAGGCAACAGTATCCCGACCCCATTCTGACATTCCTGCTCGAACAGTCTTAACGGCATTCCGAAAGTAACAATTTCGGTCCGGCAGAGACTCCCACCTGATTGTTGTAGCTGATTAAATCCAATTTGTCTTTATACTCAGCATAGTCGTCGCCTGGCATGTCATGGGATAGCAGTTAGCCAGCCCGGTTGTATGCTTGTCGACACTAGTAACATCGTGACAAATCCGATGATAGTTTTTACAATCAGGCAATATAGCCGGAGCCAGCAATGTCGTTAAGCCTTAAAGTCCCTGAACTATCCGATAAGCCTTTAATCGTTGCGGAGACGCGTTCCCATAAAATTGCGGAATTCATTGCTAAACTTCACCAGGCGAACCTGCTGGATACTGCCACCGTATTATTCGATGAAATCGAGATACTGAACCGGCAAAAAGTAAGTACCGAAGACCGTACGCGGGCACTGGAAGCTTACCGTCCTACTATCATCGACTTATGCGCCCAACTGGCGGAACATTACTGCACATCCCCATTGCCCTTGCCTGAAAAGGCAAAGGCGCATGCTTCCCTTGCTGAATCCTTATGGCTGGAGCTCAGCTACGGTTACAAGCTGGCGCTGATCGATAACCATAAAAAGTTTTTCAGTATCAAAAGCGAGAAGAACACTGCGCTTACGGTGCAACGCGCCATGGAGGCGTTGCGTGAACTGGCGATGGTTTACCATCAAACCTATTTCTCCCTGCCCAGCAGCCTGTGGTCGGACCTGAACCAGTTGTATCTCTACGCGGCACAGCAGTCCCTGCACGAGATAAACCTAGCGACCGAGACCGAATCCACCAGCAGTATCAGCCTGACGTATAAAAAAGCGTTACTGATGGCCCTGGCAGACCCGCAGCGGCTGGCATATAAAGACATCAAGCGTGTTGCCGATTATATCGACCGCTATGCCAGCCATGCCCACTTGCAGGGACTGGGCCTGATAGACAATCCCACCGGCATCTTTTTCATAGCGCTGCATTCGGGCAATCCGCCCGTGGCCTACACCAGGAACACCAAGGAAGGAAATGCAAAGCAAGACATTTTCCTGGTCACCATTGACCTGGCCAGGCTGCTGCACAAGCATATCCAGCAATTGAAATCGCAGCCTGCGGCCGGACTGGAAAACTTGCCAGAAGATGCGCAGGACCCAAGGTACCTGGATTTACTGACCTACCTGATCAAGCACTGGAGCGAGCCTTCAAAGCGTATTTTTGATCGGACGCGAAAAAACGACAGTGTGGAAATTGGCGTGGGCATTGCTGCCGCGCACTATTTTTACCAGGATCGAAAAAAGAAATCGCCGGCTACGCCTGCAGCAAGCTTCCCGGCGGCGGACAATACAGCGTCCGGCCTAGATAACATCAGTTCCTCGCGCTGGGTCGTACTGAATTTAAGTGCCGGGGGCATTGCCTTGAGGAAACCGCCCAGCATTAAGGAAAACCTGCGTGTAGGCAGCCTGCTTTGCATGCGCGACTCGAATGCCAAGCATTGGTCTATTGGCGTAGTGCGTTGGGCTGCCAATAATGATGAGCACCAGATCGATATCGGCACCCAGCTGATCGCGCCTGTCGCCAAAGCGATCATGGTGCGAAAACTGGCAGAAGATGAATTCACTAAAGCACTTATCCTGCCCGGTATCGCCGTACTGAAACAGACCGTGTCGATCATCGCTGCAAGCGGTACTTACACCCCTGCCGGCCAACTAGAGATAGAAGAGGCAGGGAAAGTCTCACGCATCATCATCACCAAATTGATCGAGCGCACAGGCAGTTTCGAGCATTTCAACTTCAGCTACCTGTAATTGCACAGTCGACTCAAAATTATTCCCGAGATTCCCTGGCGACTGAAAACTTAAATGCATTTAAGCTATCTATCATTGACTAACGCTTCACTTAACCCATTTTTTTCGCTAGGATAGCGGAATCCGGCTTTACCTAATTCATGCATTTCAATCCAGACATCCAATTTCAGATTATTAATTTTTTTAGATCAATTACCTAGAGGTTCACATGAGCGACCACATTACCCATCTTAGCGATGACGCATTCGACCAGGAAGTCCTGCAATCCCAATTACCAGTATTAGTCGATTACTGGGCTGAGTGGTGCGGTCCCTGCAAGATGATCGCCCCGATCCTGGATGAAATCTCCAAGGAATATGCCGGTCGCCTGAAAGTCACTAAGCTCAATATCGATGAGAACCAGCAGACGCCACCTAAATACGGCATCCGCGGCATTCCCACCCTGATGCTGTTCAAGAACGGCAACGTAGAAGCCACCAAGGTAGGCGCATTGTCAAAATCACAGCTGACTGCGTTTATTGACAGTAATATCTAATACAGTTACGCTTCGCACACTATCTTCGCCTGATTCCCTATAGCTCACTAAATAGTACACGCTATATAGCGAAAAAATAAATTAAGGAATCAGGCATTAATTCCCGTTTTTCCATAACGCACTTTTTCAGAATCCCTCCTTAAGCAATCCTAAATAATTCGACATCAGTTCGATTTAAGCGAGTCACCTTATGCATTTATCCGATTTAAAACACCTCCCCGTCACTGAGCTTGTCGATATGGCGATCGTCAACGAGATCGAGAACGCCAGCCGCATGCGCAAGCAGGACCTTATTTTCGCCCTGCTAAAGAACAAGGCGAAAAAAGGCGACAGCATTTTCGGGGATGGCACATTGGAAGTGCTGCAGGACGGATTCGGATTCTTGCGTTCGCCGGATACATCGTACCTGGCGGGGCCTGACGATATTTATGTATCCCCTTCGCAGATCCGCCGCTTCAACCTGCATACCGGCGATACGATCAACGGTGAGATCCGCACACCTAAAGACGGTGAGCGTTATTTCGCACTGGTAAAGGTCGATAGCGTCAATGGCGAAGCACCTGAAAATACCAAGCATAAAATCCTGTTTGAAAACCTCACCCCTTTATTCCCCACCAAGCCCCTTATCCTCGAACGCGATATCCGCGGCGAAGAAAACATCACCGGCCGCGTGATCGACATGATCGCGCCGATCGGAAAAGGCCAGCGCGCCCTGCTGGTAGCCAGCCCGAAGAGCGGCAAAACGGTCATGATGCAGCACATCGCGCATGCCATCACAGCCAACCATCCCGATGTCAGCCTGATCGTGTTGCTGATCGATGAACGCCCGGAAGAAGTGACCGAAATGACGCGCTCGGTGAAAGGCGAAGTGGTTGCTTCCACTTTTGATGAACCGGCCACGCGCCATGTGCAGGTTGCCGAAATGGTGCTGGAAAAAGCCAAGCGCCTGGTCGAGCACAAGAAAGACGTCGTCATCCTGCTGGATTCGATCACCCGCCTTGCACGTGCCTACAACACCGTGGTGCCGGCATCCGGAAAAGTCCTGACGGGCGGCGTGGATGCCAATGCCCTGCAACGCCCGAAACGCTTTTTCGGCGCGGCACGTAATATAGAGGAAGGCGGCTCGCTGACCATCATCGCCACCGCACTGGTCGATACCGGCTCGCGCATGGACGACGTGATCTACGAGGAATTCAAGGGTACGGGCAATATGGAAATCCACCTGGATCGCCGCATGGCCGAGAAGCGCCAGTATCCTGCTATCAACGTCAACAAGTCCGGCACACGCCGTGAAGAACTGTTGATCGAAAAAGATATCCTGCAGAAGATCTGGGTGTTGCGTAAGCTGCTCTATCCTATGGATGACCTCGAAGCCATGGAATTCCTGTTAGATAAGATCAAGGCAACGAAGAACAATGCCGATTTCTTCGACTCCATGCGTAGAGGTTAATAGCTGGCAAGTTCCGTGCAGTCGAGGTCTCAATGACGGTTCCCGCACCAGCGCTACGCGCACCGTGTCTCCATCATTACCCCTCAGCCATGGAATTCCTGTTAGATAAGATCAAGGCAACGAAGAACAATGCCGATTTCTTTGACTCCATGCGCAGGAGCTAGTCCAAACGACATCAGGCAAAAATTTGCTAAGTACTTAATAAAAATTGCAAAACGGTTGACTTGACGTATAATACGCGGCTAATTTTTAGTTATATAACCAGTTTGATTTGAGGCATACACCATGAAAGACGGCATTCATCCAGAGTATCCACAAGTTGTATTTCACGATACAAGCTGTGATTTCAAGTTTCTGACTCGCTCGACAGCGACCTCCAAGAACACCATCAAATGGACAGACGGACAAGAATATCCATTGATCAAGATTGAAGTTTCATCGCAATCGCATCCATACTACACCGGCAAACAGATGATTCTGGACACCGCCGGTCGTGTTGAGAAATTCCGCCAGAAATACGGCATGTAATTCTGCAGCAGGCAATTCAAAAGGCAGCGCAAGCTGCCTTTTTTCGTTTCAGCAGCATGGGCTTATGCTATTAACAAAGTCTGTTCAGAATTTTCACGCTAAAATACACCACCTTTCGCAGCAACCATTCAGTATTGGCATAACGCATGGATACCCTTAAATCGCGTGCCCTGGCTTACCACGAGTTTCCCACTCCGGGAAAACTGTCAGTGGAGTCTTCCAAGCCCTGCACTACCCAGGAAGACCTTTCGCTGGCCTACACGCCGGGCGTTGCAGAGCCGGTACGCGAGATCAACCGCGACCCGGAAAATGCCTATCGCTACACCAATAAGGGCAACCTGGTCGCCGTCATCACGGACGGCACTGCCGTATTGGGACTGGGCAACATGGGCGCGCTTGCCAGCAAGCCGGTGATGGAAGGCAAAGCCGTTCTGTTCAAGCGCTTTGCCGGCATCGATGTGTTCGATATCGAGATCAATGCACCCAGCATAGAATCCTTCATCGAGACCGTCGTCAATATCGCCCCTACCTTCGGCGGCATCAACCTGGAAGATATCGCCGCTCCGCATTGTTTCCGCATTGAGAAAGAGTTGCGCGAACGGCTGGATATCCCGGTGTTCCATGACGACCAGCACGGTACCGCCGTCATCGTCAGCGCCGCATTGCTGAATGCGCTGGAGATCCAGGGCAAAACACTGCCTGCCGTGAAAATCGTCTTTCTTGGTGCCGGTGCGGCCGGCTGTGCGTGCGCCAGGCTGTTAAAAGTAATGGGCGCCACCAATATCACCATGGTCGATAAAGATGGCGTATTACATACCGACCGCCTCGACCTGCATGACAATAACCGCGACCTGGCCATTGCCACCCAGGCACGCACACTGGCGGAAGTGATGCCGAATGCCGATGTATTCATCGGCGTTTCCGCCGCGAACGCCCTGAGTCCCGAGATACTGAAGCTGATGGCGGTCAGGCCGGTGGTATTTGCGCTGGCCAATCCCGATCCTGAAATCCTGCCGTCCGTGGCCATGGCCGTGCGCGATGATATCGTCATGGCCACGGGCCGCTCCGATTTCCCCAACCAGGTAAACAATGCCCTGTGCTTCCCGTTCCTGTTTCGCGGCGCACTCGATGCCCGTGCCAAACAGATCACGGTCGAGATGCAGATTGCCGCAGCACGCGCACTGGCGGAACTGGCACGGGAGCCTGTGCCGGAAGAAGTGCTCAAGGCCTACAACCTGACCGAGCTCAGCTTCGGCAAGGATTACATCATCCCCAAACCGTTCGATCCGCGCCTGATCGAGCGCATTCCGCCGCGCGTGGTGGCTGCCGCCAAAGCTTCAGGAAATACAAAGGTGCCAGATGGCGTTTGAAATCGATCACGACTGGCAGGGCAACATTGCCACGCCCCGCGCGCGCATCGGCGAAAGTGCGAAAAACCGCCTGCTGATCATCTTGTGTAGCGTGTGGATACTGTTCGGCCTGATCGGGCATGCACCCTGGAAACCGAACGAGACCGGCCCAGTCAGCATCATTAAGTCGATGACGCATGGCGGCAGCATGCTGGCACCTGTCGCGGTGGGTACGTCTGCCATCGAGAACCCGCCTTTATATTATCTATCCGCTGCCGGTTTAGCCAAACTGCTCTCCCCTGTGTTGCCCATGCACGATGCCGCCCGCCTTGCCAGCGGCGTGTGGATGGCGATCACGCTATTGCTGGTCGGTATGATAGGCCGCGAACTGTGGGGTTTGGGCATAGGCCGGCAAACCACCTTCATTTTCCTAAGCTCGCTGGGCCTAATCGTCACAGCCCACCTGATGACACCGGAGGTCTCCGCTCTCACCGGCGTGGCCATGGGCTTCTACGGGCTGGCATTAGCTAAACGCCGTCCCTTCCGCGCCAGTGTGCTGCTGGGATCCGGCATCGGCATCGGTTTCCTGTCCACCGGACTGGTGCCTGCGACTATCATCATCGTCAGTACATTATTGTTGCCGCTGCTCTTCAAGCCCTGGCGCACGAAGAGCTTTGCCATCGTGGTGGGCTTGAGCGCGATTGCTGCCAGCCCATGGCTGGTCATCTGGCCAGCGCTATCCCTGCTATATACGCCGGTGCAATTCAATAACTGGTGGCATGCCAGCGTCGGTGAGTTCGGGCAGATCAACCACTTATATTTCCTCAGGACACTGACCTGGTATGCATGGCCGTCATTGCCTATCGCATTGTGGGGCTTGTGGCGATACCGCAGCAGGCTCGTGGTCAAACCGAAATTCCAGCTGGTTCTTACCTTTTTTGTGGTTGCACTGGGCGTAATCGGTTTCGGCGCAAGCTCGAACGAGATTTACGCGCTGCCATTGCTGTTGCCGCTGGCAGCGCTTGCAGGTGGCAGTGTGGAGACATTGAAGCGCGGCGCAGCGGGTGCCCTCAACTGGTTCGGACTGATCCTGTTCGGCCTGATAGGCATGCTGATCTGGCTGGGCTGGATCGCCATCATCACTGGCTGGCCGGCCAAACTATCGGAACGCATGCACATACTTTCCGGCCTGGCCGAAGCGGATTTCCAGTGGGTGGCATTTATCGCAGCTATCGTCGTCAGCCTGATCTGGCTGGTCACCATCAATGCCAAACGATCCAATCGTGCTGCAGTGACCGACTGGGCGGTCGGCATCACCATGGCGTGGAGCCTGTTGATGACATTATGGTTGCCGCTTATCGACTCTGCCAAAAGCTACGGCGGTGTGATGGTCAGCCTGAAACAGGCCTTGCCTGCGCACTATCATTGCATCAATAGCCGCAATCTCGGCGATTCGCCGGAGGCGCTGCTGCACTATTATGCCAACCTGCGCACGCGGCCAGTCTCGGGAAACCAGCAGATTGAATGCGATCTGTACCTGGTCAAGGATGAGCGTGGCCAGCCTAAATTGAAACCGGGTCACGACTGGAAACTGATCTGGCAAGGCAAACGGCCGGCAGAGCGGCATGAAGGGTTCCGGCTTTTCCAGCGCATCAACCAAGACAGTCAGCAATAGGCACCGTGCCCGATTAACCCGTTTGGGTGATGCTCTGTGAGCCGCTTCCCTATTGACTCCCAGGGCAGTGCTTGTGTATCGGGTTACTCCGTTAAACGGCTAGTTGGATAAAGCCAGCGGCCGCAGGCTTTGCGTCTTGATCAGGCAGTAGATTTCCTTGCCAGGCACTATGCTCAAATCCTGCAGGGCTTTCGCGGTGATCTCCGCAATCAGCACGCTGCCGACATCGATAGATACCAGCACCCGCGTGCCCACATGCGAGATGTCCGTCACCACGCCGTAGAGCTGGTTCTGGATAGTCACCCCGCTCAATGGCTGTGTCGACAGTGCTATGTTAGATGCCGCCACTGAGACCGATACCGTCTTTCCCACCGCCACTTCCACCAGCGGCATATGCAGTTGTTGCGGTTCCAGGCCTGTACTTAGATTACTGCGATTACTGCCAGGATTAGCGCCAAGATTAACGCCAAGATTTGTACCCAGATTTGCAATGGTATAGCCGTCCTCAACGCTGTGCGCGGCCACTTCTACATGCATTACATTTTCCAGCCCCAGGCTATGCGCCAGCGTCAGCACCCGCGGATCCTGCATCACCTCATGGAACTGGCCGGCGCCCAGCAGTTTGCCATGATCGATAATGGCTACGTGGTTGGTCAGGTAAAGGATCTCATCGATGGCATGGCTGACATACACCATGGGGATATTGATCTCGTTTTTTACCCGCCGCAAGAACGGCAGTATCTGGTGCTTGAGCCGTACATCCAGCGATGCCAGTGGTTCGTCCAACAGTAGCAGCCGTGGCGATGTCAGCAATGCGCGACCCAGCGCCACCCGCTGTTTCTCGCCGCCCGATAATTGGTGCGGTTTTTGCGCAAGTAGCTTGCCCACTTCCAGCAGGTCCACTATCTGGTTGAATTCAAATCGTCTTTCTTTTACCGATAGCAATTTGTAACCGTATGCCAGGTTATCCTTCACGCTAAGGTGCGGGAATAAGCGGCTTTCCTGGAATACCATGCCGATGCGGCGCTGGTGGATGGGTACATCGATGTTTTTTTCAGGCCTGTCCTTTTCATGATGGAACAGGCAAATACCGTCGATGACCAGGCTGCCGCTATCCGGCCGGATAAAACCGGCGATCATGCCGAGCAGGCTGCTCTTGCCTGCACCCGATGGCCCGAACAGGCCGCTTACCGCTGCATTCAGCGTGGCGTTTACCTGCAGATCGAATGCGCCTCGCCTGCGTTGCAGGTTGAGTTCAATCATAGCTGTGAGCCATTGTATTCAATCATGGTTTGTCGCCAGGCCGACGCGCCTGGCCGCTTTGCGTTCCAGCACTTCACTGATCATCAGCGCAGCGATGGCGATCAGCATGCTCAGTATCACCAGCCGCATCGCCGGCAGGTCGCCGCCAGGGACTTGCGTGTAGGTGTAAATAGCCAATGGCAGGGTGCGCGTCTCCCCTTCGATATTGCCGACAAAGGTGATGGTCGCACCGAATTCGCCCAGGCTGCGGCTGAATGCCAGGATCAGGCCGGTGAGTATACCCGGCATGGAAAGCGGCAGGGTCACGCTCCAGAACACCTTGAATGGATTGGCTCCCAGCGACTGCGCGGCTTTCTCCAGGCCGATATCCACCTGGCTGATGGCAAGCCGGGCTGAGCGCACCATGAGGGGGAACGCCATGACCGCAGAGGCGACGACAGCGCCCACCCAGGTGAATGCGATAGTGATGCCGAACACCTCATTAAGCCATTTGCCTATCACACCCTGGCTACCTAGAACCAGTAGCAATAAAAAACCCGGCACGACAGGCGGCAATACCAATGGCATATGCACAACGCTATCCAGCAGCGATTTGCCGAAAAAGGATTTACGCGCCAGCAACCAGGCAACCGCCACGCCGGGCATGGCGATCACCAGGGTGCAGAACACGGCCACTTTCGCCGACAAGACAAGTGCCGCGATTTCTGCGGCACTGAAGGTAAACAAAGAATCAAGCATGCTTAATTATGACGCATAAGCATTACCAATTGGCCTCTGCTCAACCGATAATAATTTGGGATTGAGTCGCCCATTATTTAACCATTATTTACCCACCAGGATGCTGAATCCATAGCGGCTGAAAATCGCCAGCGCTTCCGGCTTTTGCAGGTAGTCGAAATAGTCCCTGTTCATGTTCTTCGCACCGGCGACAAATGCCAGAGAATAGACAATCGGTAAATGGCTGTCTTCCGGGAACGTACCCACAATCTCGACCTTGCCGGAAATCTTGGCATCGGTCTCGTACACGATACCGGCAGCACATTCACCGCGCTCTACGAATGCCAACGCACCGCGCACATCTTGGGCACCGACTATCCTGGTTTTCACTCCATCCCACCAGTTCAGGAAGGTGAGCGATTGCTTGGCATAGATGCCGGCCGGCACGGAATCGATATCGCCGGTGCATAGCCTGCCGTCGAAGGCCTTTGCAAAATCAAAGCCCTTGTCGAATTTCACGGCAAACGCCTTTCCTTTAGGCGCTATCAGCACCAGCTTATTGCCCAGCAAGTCACGGCGCGAAGCAGGGTCGATCAGCTTCTTTTCACCCAGGTAATTCATCCACTTGGCATCGGCCGACATGAAGATATCGGCAGGCGCACCTGCCTCAATCTGCTTGGCCAAAGTGGACGAGGCAGCAAACGAATGCACGATCTTGGTGGCATTCGTTTTTTCATACTGGGCACTCACTTCGCTTAAGGCATTGGTCAGGCTGGCTGCTGCGAATACCGTGACTTTATCTTCGGCGTTGGCGAACAAAGCCATTGATAAGAGCAAAAGGCTGCTTATGTATTTAATGAGTATGTTGTTCATTCACTTTCCTTTTAATCTATTTTTATCAATTAAGAGCAATGGTTACGTTTAGAAATCGTATTGCGCACGTAACACAACTGCTTTTTCATCATCGCTACGCTTGTTGTTGACGAGAATCGCGGTATCGAAATTGGTGTGTATATAGTTCAGCATCACCCGTGCGTTGGGATTCATTATCCACTTTGCACCTGCTGTCCAAGCATCTGCTTCTGCTGTACATACAGTACATGAGTTGCGGCTGGCGGCTGCTCCCGACAACATATTGCTAAAGTCCGATGCATCGAATTTACTGTAGCGTAAAGCCAGTTCGAACGCGCCCCATCCATCTTTGTTATCGAAGTTACTTTTCGGCTTGATACGGCCAAACACACCGCTCTTATAGCTATCTGCATATGACTCGCCGGTAAGCATCCATGCCAGGCTGGCATACCACGCGTTGATATCCTTATCGTATGCGCCAGCACCTGGTGCCCCGGTTTTAATACCGTCCAGGCTGGTACGGATATATTCCGACTGGAACTTCACAGGACCATACGAGAGGGCAGTTTCCACACCCCAGCGATCACGATCAGCATCTTTGTTTTGCAATCCGGCCACATTGAAAAACTGTGCGCCATTGCCCTCGGTGACCTGTGAGATGCTAGTGGCTGTAGTGTTGGCATACGAAACCGTGCCTTTGCTTGCCGAAGCTCCGACATGGATCACGGCGTTTTTAATATCCGCTAATGACGCCAGGTTGGCATTGACACGCCCTCCTATGTCTTTGCTGTTATCGAACTCGTCGTTATTCTGCCCAGTCCCGTTTATGACAAATACGTTGTAGTTCAGCCATGTGAGCGGATCGCCGAATACCATAACGCCGCGATCGTAGGTGGAGTTAAAGATTGCCCCGTTGTTGGTAGCAAGTGATAACTCGGTAAAGTCTGTAAAGTTCGTACTTTGCGGACGCTCCAGGCCAAAAAATGGCTTGAACTGGCCAGCACGGATTTTTGCAGCAGGCCAGCGATTAAAATCAAGGTAACCATAGGTCAGTGCGGTAGTTCCCCTTACGCCGGTATTGTCATTGGCATACTCGCCTTCTACACGCACCGCGAAGTCTTTAAGGAAAGTAAACGTACCACCGAATCTCGCACGACGTATGCTGAACGTATCGGTTTTCCAGTTACTTTCATCGAAATTACGGTAATCCGCCTGTATCCGGCCATTGATCTGCAACTTCCAGTTTCCGGTGCCGTCATCGAATACCAGGCCGTCCTTAAACGCGCCATACACCGGGCTGCCCTGGCTCTTGCCTTTTTCTTCGCCTTTCACGATCTTGGACTGGCTGACCTGGTTTTCTATGCCGACCAGTTCTTTCGTCAGCAATTCGATCTGTTTATCCTGTTCGGCGCGCTGCTGTTGCATTTGCTGCACCATGAGTTCGAGTTGTTTTAAGCGCGTCTCCGCATCAAGTTCGGCTGCACTGGATGCAGCGGGCAACAAAAAAGCCGCAGCGACGGCTCCGGCAATAAGCGTTCGATTGAACATGTAGATCCCCTTATGTTAAATAACCCGAATTGCATTCGTTATGCTCAATCAGGAATAGCGAGCATTGTAATATATCCCGCTTTTCTAACAAGCACTTTATCGGGGGAATTGGGAGGGACCTACAGTGAGATACTAAGGAATCGCATTAAGCTGGGAGGTAATCGCCAGCAACTCTTCACTGGCGGCTTGGCGGCTTTTTACTTCAAGCGCGCGGTAGCTGGCCAGTATCTGGAAACCATATTCCGTCACCTGCGTGCCGCCGCCGTGGCTGCCCCCGGCCGCCGTATTCACCAGCGGCTGTTTGAAACACTGGTTCATGGAGTCCACCAGCTCCCAGGCACGCCGGTACGACATGCCCATGCGCTTGGCGGCTGCAGAGATGGAACCGGTATGCTGTATGGCATCCAGCAGGTCGGCCTTGCCAGGGCCTATGGCCGTCAGCCTGCCGTGCGATATGCGGATTTTAAGAATATTTGCCATGGGTAAACCTTATCGTGTTTTTAGTATCCAATACGGGTAGATATTGAAGCGGTAACTACCCGCCTTCAATTACCGGCTTATGGATCGATTCATGGAAAAGTGTAAACCAAAATACAGGATTGTATATACCAGCCTAAAGGCCTAAAATCAGCTTCGGTTTATGTTCTGATTCCTAAAAAATCACCAGCGACTACATGCAAACAGCCACCACCTATCCTACCGCACTGATCGACGCCTTCGGCCGCAAGGTCGATTATATCCGCCTGTCCATCACCGACCGTTGCGATTTTCGCTGTGTGTACTGCATGAGCGAAGACATGAGCTTCCTGGCGCGCGATGAAGTGCTCAGCCTGGAAGAATGCGAGCGGCTGGTGAGTATCTTCGTATCGCTGGGTGTCAGTAAAGTGCGCATCACCGGCGGCGAACCGCTGGTGCGCAAGAATGCATTATGGCTATTTGAGAAGATCGGCAAACTGCCCGGCCTGCGTGAATTAGTCACGACAACTAACGGCTCCCAGCTTGGTCACCAGGCCCACGCTTTGAAAGCCGCTGGAGTAAGCCGCATCAATATCAGCCTGGATAGTCTCGACGCAGAACGCTTCAGGAAAATCACGCGCGTCGGCGACCTGGATAAAGTGCTGAAAGGCATTGCGGCGGCCAAGCAGCAAAACTTCGAGAATATCAAATTGAATGCCGTACTGATGCGCGGCATCAACGATGACGAAGCGCTGCCGCTGGTGCAGTTTGCTGTGGAGCAGGGCATCGATATCTCCTTTATCGAAGAAATGCCGTTGGGCGACGTGGACCACACGCGTGAGTCCACCTTTGTGAGTAACCAAGACACCCTGAAGTTGCTGAAACAGCATTACCAGCTGATCAGTAGCACGGAGAATACCGGCGGACCGGCACGTTACTGGCGAGTTCATGATTCCAATGGGAATACCAACACCAAGATCGGCTTTATCTCGCCGCACAGCCATAATTTCTGCGAATCTTGTAACCGCGTGCGCATCACCTGCAAAGGCGAGCTGTATCTATGCCTGGGGCAGGAAAACAAGGTCGAATTGATGCCCTTGCTCAGGCAATTCCCCGACAACGACACGCCTATCGTCGCGGCCATCGTCAACAGCATGCAGGTCAAGCCTAAAGGCCACGATTTCGACCTGAAGCGCGCCGCACCTGCTGTCATCCGATTCATGTCACATACCGGCGGCTAAGCCGTCCACTCTCACGAGCATGCAGATCACAGGCATCGTCTTAGCAGGTGGTCGCGGCAGCCGCATGGGAGGCATAGACAAAGGGCTAGTTACTTTTCTCGGCAAACCCATGGTAGCCCACGTGATCGAACGTTTGCAGCCTCAGGTGAACGAGATACTCATCAATGCCAACCGTGAAATCGAGCGCTACCGGGCATTTGGGCTGCCTGTCATCCAGGATGAGATCGATGGCTTTGCGGGACCGCTCGCCGGCCTGCATGCGGGTATAAAAGCTGCCAATTCACCTTATGTACTCACCTCTCCGTGCGATTCGCCTATGCTTCCGCTTGACCTTGCCAGTCGGATGCTGGGCGCGTTAATTGCGCAGAATTCGGATATCGCCATCGCCAAAACCGGCACCCAGCCGCATCCCGTTTTTTGCCTGATTCCAGTATCCACGCTTTCCAGCCTTGAAGCCTACTTGAGCGGCGGCGGACGTAAAATGGAAACCTGGCAGAAATCGATGTCGTGCGCGGAAGTGGCGTTTGACGATTGCCCATGGGCGTTCAGCAACATCAATACAGAAGCTGAACTGAAAGAACTTGAGGGGGAAAAGCTAGCGCATGAGCGATAACAATTTTCCAACTCCCATACTAGGATTTTGCGCTTATGGCAGCGGCATGGGCAAGACCACGCTACTGCTTAAGCTGATTCCGGAGCTGATTTCGCGCGGGTTGCGCATCTCTGTGGTCAAACACGCGCACCACCGTTTCGACATCGACCATCCGGGCAAAGACAGCTATCGGCTACGCGAAAGCGGTGCAGCGCAGATGATGATAGGCTCAAGCAGACGGTGGGCGCTCATGACCGAGTTGACCGACGAACAAGAAGAACCGGAACTGGCCCAACTCATTGCGCAGATGGATACAAGCCTGGCCGACCTGATCATGGTGGAAGGATTTCGCCACGCTCCCATTGCCAAGATCGAAGTACATCGAGCTTCACTCGACAAGCCATTGCTGGCGGCAGAAGACCCGACCATTATTGCCGTGGCTACTGACAGCCCCATCGCAGTGCCGCAACAGCAACTTGATATTAACGACGTACCGGCCATTGCAAGCTTTGTCATGCAATGGCTTGAGACAGTCCGCGCATAGACTAATACTTATTTTGTAGCCATCGTTTTCATTCCAGGACACGTACTTCATGACTAGCCCTTCGCTCTCCGACCTCGCCACCAATCCCAGTTGCCAGGACGACTACGATCCTAACTCCATGCCGGTGGATCAGGCACGGCAGTACATCCGCACTTATCTCAGCCCAGTGGCCGAAACAGAATCCATCGCCCTGCTGGATGCGCTCGGCCGTATTCTTGCCCGGGACATACTCTCGCCGCATAACGTCCCCAACCATGACAATTCGGCCATGGACGGCTATGCATTCAACGCGGCGGATATCGAGCCAGGCGACGCGGATACCCAAACTGCGTTGACCATCATCGGCACCGCGTTCGCCGGCACGCCTTACACCGGCAAGATAGAAGCCGGACAATGTGTGCGCATCATGACCGGCGGTGTCATGCCGCAAGGTGCCGACACCGTGATCGCGCAGGAACGCACCAGCGTGAAAGACGGCACTATGCGCTTTACTGAAAAGCTGGCATGCGGCACCAATGTGCGCTACGCAGGCGAAGACCTGCAAGCCGGCCAGATCGTGCTGAAAACAGGCCACCGGATACGGCCCGTGGATCTTGGCTTGATTGCCTCCCTTGGAATTGGCCAGGTTGACGTGTTCCGCAGGCTGAAAGTCGCCTTTTTCTCTACAGGCGATGAGCTGGTCAGCATCGGCACTGAGCTTGCATCCGGGCAGTTATACGATAGTAACCGTTATAGCCTGTTCGGCATGCTCGCACGCATGGGCGTAGAGGTCATCGACCTGGGCATCGTGCGCGACGATCCTGCCGCGCTTGAACGCGCACTGGTTGAGGCTTCATCGAAAGCGGATGTGATCTTGACCAGCGGGGGCGTTTCCGTCGGTGAAGCCGACTTCATGAAGCAACTGCTGGAAAAGCTGGGCCAGGTACTGTTCTGGAAGATCGCCATGAAACCCGGCCGACCCCTGGCTTACGGCAAAGTCGGCAATGCGCATTATTTCGGCCTGCCGGGTAACCCTGTCGCCGTGATGGTGACTTTTTACCAGTTCGTGCGTGAAGCCCTGCTGGTATTGATGGGGCAACCTGAACCGGCTGCGTTACCCTTATTCAAGGTGACCTGCACCGCACCCATCAAGAAACTGAAAGGCCGAACTGAATTCCAGCGCGGCATACTGTACAAAGCAGATAACGGCGATTGGGAAGTGAAACCGACAGGACACCAGGGTTCCGGCGTGTTGAGTTCCATGTCGCTGGCGAACTGCTTTATCGTGCTGGACGAAACCGTCGGCAATCTGGAAGCCGGCAGCACGGTGAATGTCCAGATCATGGATGGCATCATCTAAAGCACCTGCCTGATTCGCCCAGTCAAACCGCCCAAAATTGACACCTTTCTCCTTGTGTAAATGCTTGAACTTGCTATACATAAAGCTTAGTATAAGCAGTGCTGTTACAATTTATTTACAAATGCCGCAGAGCATTGTGCCAGGGTGCATAAATGCCATTGATATCAACCAATGGCGCATGGAGTTTAGGAGAGATTGTGTCGCTAGATCAGGCTATCGGCCAGAATTCGTCCCAGGATTTTGGCAGTTTTCCCGCGCAGGAAATGCAACGCATCAACGTGCACATCCTTGCCCACCAGGGCATGCCGGGGGCACTATTGCCCTTGCTGCATGCCATCCAGGACGATATCGGCTACATCCCCCAGGGCTGTTATAGCCACATCGCTAAATCGCTTAACCTGTCCGTTGCCGAAGTGCATGGCGTGGTCAGCTTCTATCATCATTTCCGTACGCATGCCCCCGGCCGGCACATCCTGCAGGTCTGCCGTGCAGAATCCTGTCAATCCATGGGCAGCAGCGCACTTGAATCGCATATAAAACAGAGCCTCGGAGTGGATTACCACGAAACCACTGCCGACGGCGCCATCACCCTGGAACCCGTTTATTGCCTGGGGAATTGTGCATGCTCTCCCGCTGTCTTAATGGATGGCGATGTGTATGGGCGCGTGGATGCCCTGCAGATGGACGAGATCATCGCTGAAGCCAGGAGGCCGGCATGACAGCAACGTCGCAAGAGTCAGTCATTAAGGTATACATCCCCAGGGATTCAAGCGCCCTGTCTCTTGGTGCGGATAAGGTGGCACACCTGATCAAGGCAGGAGCAGCGGATCGCGACCTGCCGATAGCCATCATCCGTAACGGTTCACGCGGCATGTTCTGGCTGGAAACCATGGTAGAAGTCGAAACTACCGAGGGCCGTATCGCTTACGGCCCGGTGAGACCGAGGGACGTTGCGGGTCTTTTCGATGCAAGTTTTCTTACCGGCGGCCAGCATGCATTGAAACTTGGCATGACCGATGAATTGCCTTGGCTCAAGAACCAGGAACGCCTGACGTTCGCCCGCATGGGGATCACCGACCCGGTTTCATTGCCTGACTATATCGCCCATGACGGCTATCTGGGCCTGAAGAATGCACTTGCCATGAACGGCGCCGATATCGTACGCCAGGTCACGGAATCAGGCCTGCGCGGACGCGGCGGTGCGGCTTTCCCCACCGGTATCAAGTGGAAAACCGTCATGGACTGTACTTCAAAAGGAAATGACAGCAGCCAGAAGTACATCGTCTGCAACGCGGATGAAGGCGACTCCGGTACTTACTCCGATCGCATGATCATGGAAGGCGATCCCTTCGTGCTGATCGAAGGCATGACCATTGCTGGCCTGGCGGTGGACGCCACCCAGGGCTATATCTACCTGCGTTCCGAATACCCGCACGCCCTGCAGATACTGAACGAAGCGATCCAGGTCGCGTACGACAACGGCTATCTCGGCAAGGACATACTCGGCAGCGGCAGGCAGTTCGACCTGGAAGTCAGGCGTGCAGCAGGTGCTTATGTCTGCGGCGAGGAGACTTCGCTGCTGGAAAGCCTGGAAGGCAAACGCGGCATCGTGCGCTTCAAACCGCCCCTGCCCGCCATCGAAGGCCTCTTCGGCAAACCTACCGTCGTCAATAACGTCATCTCGTTCGCCACCGTGCCTATCGTGCTGGATAAAGGCGGCGAGTTTTACAAGAACTATGGCATGGGTCGCTCGCGCGGCACATTGCCCATCCAGCTGGCCGGCAACCTGAAGCAGACCGGGCTGGTCGAGAAAGCCTTTGGCATTACCCTGCGGGAGTTGCTGTACGACTTCGGCGGCGGATCTGCCAGCGGCAGGCCGATACGGGCAGTGCAGGTCGGCGGGCCGCTTGGCGCCTACCTCCCCGAATCGCAATTCGATACGCCGCTGGATTACGAAAAATTCGCGGAGCTATGGGCGGTGCTGGGACATGGCGGCATAGTAGCCTTTGATGACACCGTCGACATGGCAAAGATGGCCCGTTATGCCTTCGAGTTTTGCGCCATCGAATCCTGCGGCAAGTGTACGCCCTGCCGCATCGGGTCCACTCGCGGCGTAGAGGTGATGGACAAGATCATCAGCGGCAAAGACCACAAGAAGAACATCACGCTGGTGCGCGACCTCAGCGACACCATGCTGAACGGTTCGCTCTGTGCCCTTGGCGGCATGACGCCCTACCCGGTTTTAAGCGCCATCAACCATTTCCCGGAAGATTTCGGCATCGTTGCCGAAGGCGTACTGGCGGACAAACAGCAGGAACTGGAAAAGGTCGATATCGCCTATTGAAGCCAGGCGATTGATCATGCTTCATTCAGAATATGCAGTAGGTTTAGTAGCACTCATATAAAAAAGCAGTAGTCAGGAGATTGGTATGGAAAGCCAGACAGATTACGGAACCCCGGCGAAAACGTCGGTAAACAATGTCACCCTCGAGATCGATGGCGCGCAGGTCAGCGTGGCCGAAGGTACATCCATCATCCATGCCGCCATGGTGGCCGGCATCAGCATTCCCAAACTATGTGCAACCGACAGCCTGGAGCCGTTCGGCTCCTGCCGCCTGTGCCTGGTGGAGATAGAAGGCAGGCGCGGTTACCCCGCCTCCTGCACCACCCCGGTGGCCGAAGGCATCAAGGTCCACACGCAAACGCCGAAACTGGCCGATGTACGGCGCGGCGTGATGGAGCTCTATATTTCAGATCACCCATTGGATTGCCTGACCTGCGCCACCAACGGCGACTGCGAACTGCAGGACATGGCAGGCGCTGTGGGCCTGCGCGAAGTGCGTTACGGCTACGAGGGTGAAAACCACCTCAAGGCGGAAAAAGACAATTCCAACCCCTATTTCCAGTTCGACCCTTCCAAGTGCATCGTCTGCTCCCGCTGCGTGCGCGCCTGCGAGGAAGTGCAAGGCACCTTTGCGCTGACCATCGAAGGCCGCGGATTCGATTCCAAAGTCGCGTCCGGCACCGAGAATTTCCTGGATTCGGAATGCGTCTCCTGCGGCGCCTGTGTACAGGCATGCCCCACCGCCACCCTGATCGAGAAGACCGTCATCGAGCACGGCGTACCGGAACACAGCGTGACGACTACCTGCGCGTATTGCGGGGTCGGCTGCTCGTTCAATGCCGAGATGAAAGGCGAGGAAGTCGTGCGCATGGTGCCCAACAAAGACGGCGGCGCCAACCACGGCCACTCCTGCGTCAAGGGCCGTTTCGCCTGGGGTTATGCCACCCATAAAGACCGCATCACCACGCCGATGATACGCAAGAGTATTGCCGACCCGTGGACGGAAGTCTCCATGGAAGAAGCCATCAACTATGCCGCAAGCGAGATCACGCGCATCCAGCAAAAATACGGACGCGACGCAGTGGGCGGCATCACCTCATCGCGCTGCACCAACGAAGAAGTGTATGTCACGCAAAAACTGGTGCGGGCGGTATTCGGCAGCAACAATGTCGACACCTGCGCGCGCGTCTGCCACTCGCCCACCGGCTACGGCCTGAAACAGACGCTGGGCGAATCGGCCGGTACGCAGACGTTCGACTCCGTGATGAAATCCGACGTGATCATGGTGATGGGTGCCAACCCGACCGACGGCCATCCCGTGTTTGCCTCGCAGATGAAACGCCGCCTGCGCGAAGGCGCCAAGCTCATCATCGTCGATCCGCGCGCCATCGATCTCGTATCGTCGCCGCATATCCGGGCCGATTACCACCTCAAGCTGCGTCCCGGCACCAACGTCGCACTGATCTCCGCCATGGCGCACGTGATCGTCAGCGAAGGCCTGATGGACGAAGCATTCGTAAAAGCCCGCTGCGAGTGGGATTCCTTCGTGGCGTGGCGCGATTTTGTCGCCAGGCAGGAAAACTCGCCCGAGGCACTTGAGCCAGAGTTAGGCATCAATCCGGTATTGATTCGTGAAGCCGCCAGGCTGTTCGCCACGGGCGGCAATGCCGCCATTTACTACGGCCTGGGCGTCACCGAACATAGCCAGGGCTCGACCACCGTCATGGGTATTGCTAACCTGGCCATGGCCACCGGCAATATCGGCCGTGAAGGTGTAGGCGTGAACCCCTTGCGCGGCCAGAACAATGTGCAGGGCTCCTGCGACATGGGCTCCATGCCGCACGAATTCCCAGGCTACCGCCATGTGTCCGACGACGAGACTCGTGCACTGTTCGAGACTGCCTGGGGCAGGCCGCTCAGTAATGAGCCCGGCCTGCGCATCCCCAACATGCTGGACATGGCGGCCGAAGGCAGCTTCAAGGCGCTGTATTGCGTGGGTGAAGACATCGCGCAATCCGACCCGAATACCCAGCATGTGACGCATGCGCTGGAGTCCATGGAATGCGTGATCGTGCAGGACCTGTTCCTGAACGAAACCGCCATGTATGCGCATGTATTCCTGCCGGGCGCGTCATTCCTGGAAAAGAGCGGTACGTTCACCAATGCGGAACGCCGAATTTCGCCAGTTCGTCGTGTGATGAAACCCAAGAATGGCTATGAAGACTGGGAGATCACCGCCATGCTGGCGAACGCATTGGGCTACCCCATGCACTACAAACACGCATCCGAGATCATGGACGAAGTAGCTAGCCTGACACCGACCTTCAAGGGCGTAAGCTTCAAGAAGCTGGATGAAGTCGGCAGCCTGCAGTGGCCTTGCAACGACGAGTATCCCGAAGGTACGCCGACCATGCACATCGACGAATTCGTGCGCGGCAAGGGCAAGTTCTTCATTACCCAGTACGTGCCCACTACCGAAAAAGTGAATGCGAAATACCCGCTGATACTCACCACGGGCCGCATACTGTCGCAATACAACGTAGGGGCACAAACACGCCGTACCAATAACGTTGCCTGGCATAAGGAAGACCTGATGGAGATCCATCCGCACGATGCGGAGGATCGCGGCATCAAGGAAGGCGACTGGGTAGGCATAGCCAGCCGTGCAGGTGAAACGGTGCTTCGCGCAAAAATCACAGAGCGTGTGCAGCCAGGCGTGATCTATACGACCTTCCACCACCCGGAATCGGGCGCCAATGTCATCACGACGGATAACTCCGACTGGGCGACCAATTGCCCGGAATTCAAGGTGACTGCAGTGCAGGTAACGCGTGTATCGCAACTCTCCGAATGGCAGCGCAACTACCAGGAATTCAGCGATGAGCAGATTGCATTCGCCAATAATCCGCTCGAAGCCAGGGTTGAGTAAGTCAATAAGGTCAATGACGATGAGTGAAGACAAGTGAACGACTATAAAAAACCAGCGCTCGTCAGCGGCAATACGACGGAGATGTACCCGGTCACCAAATGGCACGATGGTAACCGTGAATCGCTGGACGATTGCATCGCGGAAGAAGTGCCGATCGCCATGATCTATAACGGTATTTCGCACGCGGTGATGCTGGCGACACCACACGACCTGCATGATTTCGCCATGGGGTTTTCCCTGGCTGAGGGCATATTGACCACGCCCCAGGAGCTTTATGGCATTGAAATCATCAAGCAGCCGAATGGCATAGAACTGCACCTGGAGATTGCCGCCGAGCGCTTCCACCAGTTGAAGGAACGCCGGCGCAGCATGACAGGACGCACCGGATGCGGTTTATGCGGCGCTGAAAGCCTGGACCAGGCCTTGCGCCTGCCGAATAATGTCGTCGCGGGCGACCAGCAGTTTTCATCGGACGCCATTCTCAGCGCCTTGGAAAACATCCAGGCCAAACAGGAATTGCAAGGCAAGACAGGTGCCACGCATGCCAGTGCCTGGGTCAACCCGGACGGCGAAATCATCATGGTGCGCGAAGATGTCGGCCGCCATAACGCATTGGATAAATTGCTGGGTGCAAAAGCCCGGATCAATGACAGGCAACCGGGATTTGTCCTGACCACCAGCCGTGCCAGTTACGAAATGGTGCAGAAAGTGGCCGTGGCGAATATCCCCATGCTGGTCGCCATCTCAGCACCTACCGGTCTTGCCATCCGCATTGCGCAAGGTTGCGGCATCACCCTGGTCGGATTCGCACGTAGCCACCAGCATGTGATCTACAGTCATGCGGAAAGAATACTAAATGAAGCAGCCGCCGAGCATCAGGAAACTGCCAGGGAAATCGTATGAGCACTGAACACCTGATCACCATGGCCAACCAGATTGGCGATTTTTTCAAGTCGTACCCGGATGCCGAACAGGCGAAAAAAGACATCGTCACCCATATCAAGCGCTTCTGGGCATTGCGCATGCGGCAGGATATCGTGGCCCATGTGCAAAATCACCAGGGTGAAGGGCTGACACCGATCGTCAGTGAAGCCATACGCCAGCATGTGGCCCTGCTCGCATGACAGCCATGCCGGAAAAAGCCTTATCAGAAAAATCAGTGCAGACAGAATCCAGACCGCCGTTCCCGCCGTTTACGCTGGAGACTGCACTTAAGAAAATCCAGGCAGCGGAAGATGCCTGGAATAGCCGCGACCCTGAACGTGTGTCCCTGGCGTATACGCTGGATTCCGAGTGGCGTAACCGTTCGCAGTTCATCAACGGCCGAGACGCCATCCACGATTTCCTGCAGGATAAATGGCAACGGGAACTGGATTACCGCTTGAAGAAAGAGCTGTGGTGCTTCATGGATAACCGAATAGCCGTGCGGTTCGAATACGAGTGGCACGATGAAACGGGCCTGTGGCATCGCTCCTACGGCAATGAAAACTGGGAATTCGCGGAAAACGGGCTGATGCAAAAACGGTATGCCAGCATTAACGATGTCGTGATCAACGAAACTGACCGCAAGTTTCGCTGGGCCAGGCAAACAGGGACTTAACTTACACTAAGTAAAAACCAGCTTAAGTTGGTTACCTTACTATTAATTAGTGCGCAGCCTGGTGAAATTTAAGCTAGTCCGGTGAAAAATTAAATTCGATGCCATTTCCAGCCGGGTCGCGGAAGAAAACCTGGTTCACCCCTGTGGCCGACACGCTCCTATTGATAAATTGAGTGCCGTATTGCGTAAGCCTGGCTTCCATCCCCGCCTGGTCGTCGCAAGTAAAGGCAACATGGTCGAACGTGGTTAATTTATCCGTCAGCCGGGTCTCATCCGCGCCAGTCTCAGAAAGATGCAGCACGTCTTTTTCACCGATATACAACCAATAGCCGAAGCTGCGCAATGCAGGTCGCTCACCCACCGTAAACCCAGCAACGTCGCAATAAAATGCACGCAACACTTCCATCAGTTCACGCGGTGCGCGGATGTTGTAATGGTTGAATCCAAGTAGCGCCAAAGCAATCTCCAATTGTTACAAAAGATTAATGAAAATACTGATGACAAAAGTGCGTGAAATCCCATAAGCTCGCCGCATTTCATCCATCTAATCATACACGGTACTATCATGCCCCCAAAAAACATGCTTAAAAAAAGACTCATCCATATCGGCCTGTTTACCGCCTACAGCGCATCTAATCTGGCATGGTCTGCCGAAGAACCCGTCACCATCGCCCCTGCCGTCGTGGTGACCGCCACAAGGGTGGAGCAAAACAGCTTCGATTTGCCGGTTGCGATTGATGTGGTAGGTAAAGACAACATCCAGAAAGGCCAGTTGCAGATGACGCTTTCGGAAAGCCTGATCCGCGTCCCCGGCATTACCGCTCAAAACCGTACCCAATCTGCACAGGATCCGCAAATATCTACACGCGGATTCGGCGCACGTTCCGCGTTCGGCGTACGTGGCTTACGTGTTTACGTAGATGGAATCCCGCTGACCATGCCCGACGGTATCGGCCAGCCAGGCGTAGTCGATTTGTCCGTGATACGTGCCATAGAAGTTATGCGCGGCCCATTCTCTGCGTTGTACGGGAATTCCTCCGGCGGGGTGATCCAGATGCTGACCGAGAATGCCCCCAAAACGCCGGAAGTCGGCGCCACTGTTATGTTTGGCAGTGACAACACAAAACGGCAGAGTGTGCGGGCTGCAGGCACGTCGGAAGGTATCGAGTACCTGGTGAACTACAGCAATTTCGAATCCGATGGTTATCGCGACAATAGCGCCAGCCGTAAAGAGCAAGGCACCGCTAAATTCAAGATCAATTTCAGCGAAGATACCAAATTGACTACCCTGGTTAACTGGTTTGACCAGAAGGCGCAAGATCCGGGTGGGCTGGTACGCAGAGCAACAGCTGGGGAACCTTCAGCATTCAATGATCCAAGAGCGGTTTCACAAGCTTCTTTGAGAGCGAATACCAGGGTTGAAAGAAGCCATACACAAGTTGGATTCAACTTGGATCATAAGATTAATGATCAAAACTCCATTAACTTGATTACGTATGTGGGGAGTCGAGAAAATTTCCAAGTATTAGCCACCAATCCAACGGGCAGCAATGCCAGAGCCAGTGAAATTTCAAGAGAGTTCTATGGCACTGATTTACGCTGGGATAATAAAGGCGCTTTTTTCGACAAACCCTATCTCTTCAGCGTCGGTATGGCATATGGAAAATCTACAGACGATAGAACAGATACCAATATTCAATTGGCCGGGGCTCCTATCAATGTGTTGAACAGGAATGAAAAAAATATCTCACAAAACTTTGATCAATACATTCAGGCCAAATGGTCGTTATTGGAAAATGTTGATTTGCATGCTGGAGTTAGACATACAAGAGTGTCTTTGAAAGTCGAAGATAATTTAATAACCGCTACAAACGGCGACAACAGCGGGGATGTAACTTACAAAAAAACGACTCCAGTCATTGGTGCAGTATGGAAATTAAATCCAGCCATCAACCTGTATGCCAATTATGGCAAAGGTTTCGAAACACCGACCTTTGTCGAAGCTGCCTTTGCTAACGATGCTTCGAACAGTCCACCCAATCTATCTTTAAAACCAAGTGAAAGCAGTAACTATGAAGTAGGTGCAAAAGCGTTTTTAACCGACAACACACGGGTCAACTTAACAGCCTTCAAAATCGACACAGAAGATGAAATTGTTATTCAATCGAATAATTCTGGCCGTGCAATTTATACAAACGCTAATAAAACAAAGAGGAATGGAGTTGAAGCTTCCATCGATAGCCAGCTTCAAAACAATTTTTCGATATACGGTGCCTACACACTTTTGAATGCCAAGTTCGATTCGTCTTATACCAATGCGGCTAACACAACAATTGCGTCGGGCAACATAATACCTGGCACTTATCACACACAGATATACGGTGAGCTAGCGTGGAAATATCCGGAAATTGGTTTCCGTACAGCACTCGAAGCCCGCCACAATAGTAAGGCGTATGTGAGTGACACGAATAGTGATACTGCACCTTCCTATACTATTTACAACATACGTGCAGGATTTGAACAGCAGCTTAAAAACTGGCGTTTAAGCGAATATATCCGGGTAGAAAATATGTTTGATAAAGACTATATAGGATCGGTACGTATCAACGATGGCAATAACCGGTTTTTTGAACCTGCATCCGGCAGAACTTATCTTGTGGGATTAAGCGCAAACTACAGTTTTTAAGCATTCATGTGTTGATCTGTGCATTTGTGACGAAAGGCACAGACAAGGCTGGAAAAACGATTAGAATCAGCTATAAGAGCTGATGGCTGAACTTGCATGAGCCCACAGCATCTTACTTAAAACATAATAAAAATAAGTTACCAGGAGAGCATGATGTGGAAAAAATGGGTAGTAATGGAGATGGCTCTGGCCATTATTGCAACGGTGGGATTCAGCAATGTTGCGTTGGCTGAGGCATCTGACAAGCTTTGGCCGGTAGTGAAGGAAGCTTTCTTTGCCAATCGTCCAATCGTTGAGGCCGACTTCATCAAGCTGACCGGCCCTCGCCGCGCGGAAAGTGGCGCCCAGGTTCCGGTGACGCTGACTGTAGACCAAGCCAGTGCGCAAGCACCGATCAAGAATGTCTACATCATCGTTGACGCTAACCCTATCCAGCTGGCAGCGACCTATCACCTAACCGAGCAATTAGGTAATCTGCAATTGTCCACACGTATCCGTATGGAAACAGACTCGTATGTGCGTGCCATCGGCGAAACTGCAGATGGAAAACTGTATATGTCCGCTGTCGCGATTCGTGCTGCGGGTGGTTGCGGCGGCACAGTCGATGGCGACGATGCTGCAGTGAAAGCGGCGGCCGGCAAGATCAAACTCAATGTGGAGTCGCCGGTTACCCTGGGCGCAGTCACGCCCGCTACATTTATCATTAAGCATCCCATGCGTACCGGGCTGCAGCGCGACCTGGTATCACAAGGATATGTGCCTGCGTTCTATATCCAGAAAGCGGCCTTCACCTATAACCAGCAGCCGTTGATGTCAGTCGATTTTGGTGTGGGCACCAGTGAAGATCCTTACTTGCGTTTCGATTTCGTACCGAAGCAGGCAGGTACACTGGAAGTGAAGGCAGAAGACAATGAGGGCAGTTTTTTCAACCATCATATCGATGTGAAAGGCTGATCGAATCAACCTGCATATTGAAAAGGGCGCACGTAGCGCCCTTTTTTCCTCCATCCATATTCAATGCAAAGACATGCGCTTCAAAGTGTCATCCTTGTCGACCAGCTTATGCTTCAAGGCGCCAGCGATGTGCAGCGCAATGACGACAACGAATATCCATCCGATCAATGCATGAGCCGACTCATATAGCTCACGTACATTGCTATCGTCGAGCCCTTTTAAAACAGGGATGCCAAACCACTTCAGACCGTATTTGCTGTAGATGGTCATGATAAGACCGCTCACGGGCATTGCAATCATGAGCAGGTAAAGCAGGTGATGGCTACCAGTTGCCAGAGCTCTCTCCCAACGTTTTAGGCTTGGCAATAATGGAGGAGGTTTATGGGTGATGCGCCACAATATACGAATGGCGATTAATGCCAGCAGGGTGAATCCTATCGATTTATGCAAGTTATAGTAAAAGGTCCTGGGCGAGGCAGGTTCAGCCAGCTGCCACGTGTAAAGTCCCCAATCGAACAGGTCATAGGAAAGCGCCTTGGCTGCTTCTTTCGGTAGATCGCTCATGTACCAGCCCAATGCGAACATACCGAGGATAGCCAAACCGATAAGCCAGTGCAAAACAATAGCGGTTTTTGTGTAGTGGGAAGTCGGTATATTCATGCGTTATCCTGAAAATGAAAGGGGCACTAGTGGGATGCTGGGCTGGGGAATTCACTTGCCAAATATTACACTTTTTAAGAAATTCCCGCCTCTGCAATGTCGTCTGACATACACTTGCAGCGCAACTTAATGAGTTATCCGGCATCCCATATTCAGTCTGTTCTCAGCGGTACGTTTATTGAACAATATTTATGAAGCCGGGCAATACATGGACATTCTCATAGACAACAAGGATATTGAATGATGCTGCGTTTTTTTTATCTTTACACCTTTCTACTGGCGGCCGGTTACGCACATGGCGAAGCACTGCCCATGGAACAGGTCGGCGATAACATCTACGTGCATCATGGGGTGCACCAGGACTTATCGGAAGGCTATGAAGGCGATATCTGCAACATCAGTTTTATCGTAGGCACAAAAGGCGTTGCCGTGATCGATACCGGGGGAAGTTACAAGACCGGCATGCAGTTGCGTGAGGCTATCCGCAAAGTCACCCAGTTGCCGATATTGTATGTGATCAATACCCATGTCCACCCCGACCATATCTTCGGCAATGCTGCATTCGTACAGGACAAGCCTGCATTTGTAGGGCATGCAAAACTAGCGGATGCAATGGCAAGACGTAAGGATAGTTATATGCGTATTAACCAGGATTGGCAGGGTGCCAATTTTGCTGGAAGTGAGATAATCATGCCGACCATTAAAGTACAGGACAGCATAACTATCGACATAGGTGAGCGAACACTTACCCTCACCGCGTACCCTGTGGCGCATACGAATACAGATATGACGGTGCTGGATTCGAAGAGCGGCGATATGTGGATGGGCGACCTGCTTTTTGTAGAGCGCACCCCTTCCATCGATGGCGATATCAAAGGCTGGATAGCGGTGATCAGCCAGCTTGAAGACAGCAAAGCCAGCCGCATGATTCCCGGGCATGGGGCCATTCCTGTCGACTGGAAAGCCGCGCTTGGTGATGAGAAACGCTACCTCGCCACGCTGTTGGACGATGTACGTGCAAGCATCAAAAAAGGAGAGGTGATGGAAAAAGCGATGGATACTGCCGCTGCCAGCGAGAAAGGGAAATGGGTGCTGTTCGAAATAGTGAATCGAAGAAATGTGAATACCATTTACCCTGCACTCGAGTGGGAATAATCATACGACCGTTTACGCCCTTTAATCTAGCTTCGATTTGCATAACCAAGCTGGTCAAGCTGCAGTGGCAGCTTAATGTATAATCTTATTAACAATTACTTACAATTACCCACTGCAAACACATACTAGATTGGCTACCTCTTCCTTACAGCTTCCACGCAACGACAACACCTTACTTTGGGCGATTACGCTCTCAATAACGTTGCATATACTATTGGCATTTGTATTGCCCAATATCCATATCGATGAGCCAGCCAAGAATGAGCCATTGACGGTAGAACTCAGCCAGCCCAAGGTAACCCAGCCCGAACCAGTCGACATCCCTGAACCTGCGCCGGAAATGCCACCTCCCCCACCGGAGACAGTGAAGCCCAAGCCAGTCATCAAGCCCGATGTCAAACCTATACTTCCCCCTACCCCATCACCTGTTACAGAGCCTGCGTCTACCCCGCCGCCTGTAGAAACCAGGCCTCCTTCACCGGCTGTCATCACCGCTGAGCCGAAGGCGGAAGCGAAACCGGCATTTACCGCGCCAGCGCCTGAACCGCAACGCCCGGTGGGACCCAGCCAGCAGGATATCGATTCAGCCAGGAACCAGTATGGCAACATGCTGAGCAACCAGTTGGCAAAATACAAGAACTACCCAAGGATCGCAGTGACCCGCGGCTATGAAGGCGATGCAACGCTTGAATTCAAGCTGGATGCCAACGGCAACCTGGTCTCGTGCACGATAGTGAAAAGCAGTGGCTATCCTTCGCTGGACAATGAGGCGCTGGAATCGGTAAAAAAAGCGTCGCCCTTCCCTTTACCGCCGGACTCGTTGCGCGGACGTTCCTTCACTATCCTGGTACCCGTATCATTCCGTCTTGATAATTAGACCAATCAGCTAGACCAGAACATGACCTAATGAAGCTATGCCGCAATAAAGGCTTACGATAATGCAGTAATCCACTAGTCATAAGGCCACCTCATCATGCATTCGAATAAATCCCTCAAACACCTGCTGCTGATCCACGAACTTGCCTTCGTTATCCTGGTGAGCCTGACAGGTGCAGCAGGTGGAATCGGCATCCATTTATGGGATAAGGCATCGCATGAATCGCAACGCATCAATTTGCTGGTGCAGGAAATACAGCAGGCTCGCGGTGACCTATATCGCCAGATGAAAGAAGTATTCGATGCCTACTTCCTGGCAGACACCGATGCGGAAAACGAATACCAGGGCTATACCAGCTCCATACAGGAGCACTTTACAACCTTGCAGCAATTGACTGTAGGGTCGCAAGAACAAGCTGCCATCCGCGAATTGCACGAAAGCTACAATGCCTTCGTGAGGGAAACCAGTGTGGTGTTCAGGATGCGTCACAGCTACACCAATGAAGCAATCGAGAAAGCGCTGAATAGCGACCTGGAATCGAACATTTTCCAGCGTTACGAATTTGTTTCCGCTCGCGCGGAGAAGCTGCTCGCCGTGAAACAGAAAGAGCTACAGTTGCGGCTGGACGAAGCAAAGCAGATTTCGGTTACGCTACTCACCATTCCCGTTATCCTGGCCACATTGCTGCTGATGTTTTCGCGCGTGTTCCTCAAACGTGCCATCGTAAAACCAATAGAGGCGCTATTGCACGCCACCACCGAGATCAGCGCCGGTCGACTGGAACATAAAGCCCCCGAAGAGGGAGCGGAAGAACTGGTCACCCTTTCCAGCGCCATCAACAAGATGGCAGAACAGCTGGCGCTCAGCCAGGAAACGCTCATACGCACCGAGAAACAGGCAGCGCAAGGCCTATTGGTGCCCATGCTGGCGCACAACATCCGCAATCCGCTGGCAAGCATACGCGCCACTGCGCAGGTCGCCGACAGCAGTGAGCTGGATGAAGAAACACGCGAATCCCTGCGTGACATCATTGCAGCGGTGGATCGTCTGGAGCGATGGACAGGATCGTTACTGGCTTACCTGCACCCGTTGAAACCGCATGCCAATGCCACCACCCTGCGCCAGGTCATCGATGGAGCACTGATCCCTATCCAGCAGAAATTGCGTGAAAAGCATATCGAGATCGAGTTGCCCGCCTGGGAAAAACACGATGACAGCATGTTTACCGATGAACATTTACTGGAACAGGCACTCTACAACTTACTGCTGAATGCGGTGGAAGCCATTCCGGCTGACTCCAAGCTGGAGATCCATGCCGATATCGAACACGATGTGATGCGCATACTGATCGCAGACCGAGGCCCAGGCATGCCATTCACACCGGATCCGCATGCATTGAGTCCCGGCCCCACCACCAAGCGATTCGGTACCGGATTGGGCATCCCGTTCGCCTTCAAGGTGTGCGAGGCGCTTGCTGGCAGTATCCAGTTCAGGAAGCGCGAAGGCGGTGGTACGCTGATCGAGATCGAACTGCCGCGTCGGCATATGCAAACCATACCCACCGTCATGTAAATTTGGTTGGGGGCAAATTTAATTATTTATATGCTTGCCATAAGCCGTATTTTTCACAACAATGAGAGTGTCCAAGGCTAAAAAGAAATTATGTTGAATCAAGTTATTCCTGACTTCGAACTTCCCTCTACTGGCGGCAAAACCTTCAAGCTTTCTGACTTTAAAAATGACTCGGGCAATCAATTGCTTGCGATCTATTTTTATCCCAAAGACAACACACCGGGCTGTACCAACCAGGGCCAGGGCTTTCGCGACAGCTATGAGCAATTCAAGCTGGCGGGTTGCGAAATCATCGGCATTTCGCGTGACAGCCTTAAATCCCATGAAAATTTCAAAGCCAAATTCAGCTTTCCGTTCGAACTCCTGGCCGATACGGAGGAAGTTGCCTGCGGCATTTTCGGCGTGATCAAAATGAAAAAAATGTACGGCAAGGATGTCAGGGGCATAGAGCGCAGCACATTCATCATCGATAAGAAAGGCGCGCTTGTACAGGAATGGCGCGGTGTCAAAGTGGACGGTCATGTACAGGCCGTACTGAGTTTTGTCCAGGCTCGTAATAACTAGATTTATTTAACTTAACGACTTAACTTTAACGTTCAGGGGATACTTCAATTTATGGCTAAAAAGCGTTCTTCAAGCTCCAAGTTATTCGTCCTCGATACCAATGTATTGATGCACGATCCCTCCAGTTTATTCCGTTTTGAAGAACACGATATTTACCTGCCGATGGTGACATTGGAGGAGTTGGACAATAACAAGAAAGGCATGACGGAAGTCGCGCGCAATGCCCGCCAGGCAAGTCGCAACCTGGAAGAGATAGTAGGGACTGACTTGGCAAATCTTGAGCTGGGTTGCCCATTATCAGTAAAGAACAACGCGCATATTACCGGGCGTCTTTTCCTGCAAACGAGTGCCGTCAGCATCGAGTTGCCAGGCTTGGCCGGTAGCAAAGCCGACAATGAAATCCTCGGCGTCGTCGTCGACCTGCAGTCCAAGCAGCCTGACCGGCAAGTGATCCTGGTCAGCAAGGACATCAATATCCGCATCAAAGCCCGCGCCATGGGCGTACCGGCAGAGGATTACTTTAACGATAAAGTACTCGAAGATACCGACCTGCTGTATACCGGCATGAAGGAGTTGCCTGCAGATTTCTGGGAAAAGCACAGCAAAGCCATGGAGTCCTGGCAGGATGCCGGGCGCATGTTCTACCGCATTAATGGCCCTCTATGCAAAAGCTTCATCGTCAATGAATTCGTATTCTATGACTACGAAAAACCCTTCCATGCCATCGTACGCAGCCAGGAAGGCAATACCGCCGTACTGGAGATCGTCAAGGATTTCACCCAGCCCAAGCATAGCGTCTGGGGCATTACCGCGCGTAACCGCGAACAGAATTTTGCCCTGAACCTGTTGATGGATCCCGATGTCGATTTCATTACCCTGCTCGGCCAGGCGGGCACTGGCAAGACCCTGCTGACGCTTGCATCGGCATTGACGCAGACATTGGATAAAAAGATCTACAGTGAAATCATCATGACCCGGGTCACAGTCCCGGTCGGTGAAGACATCGGCTTTCTGCCCGGTACCGAAGAAGAGAAGATGGCGCCGTGGATGGGAGCACTGGAGGATAACCTCGACGTACTCAACAAGACGGATGAAGATGCCGGCGAATGGGGCCGGGCTGCGACACAAGATTTGATTCGCACCCGCATCAAGATCAAGTCGCTGAACTTCATGCGAGGCCGCACTTTCCTGCACAAATTCCTCATCATCGATGAAGCGCAGAACCTGACGCCCAAGCAGATGAAAACGCTGATTACACGTGCAGGGCCTGGCACTAAAGTGGTCTGCCTGGGGAATATCGCACAAATCGATACGCCTTATTTGACCGAGGGCAGCTCCGGCCTGACATACGTCGTTGACCGTTTCAAGGGCTGGGAACATAACGGCCATGTGACACTGGTCCGGGGTGAACGCTCAAGGCTGGCGGATTTTGCAGCAGAGGCTTTATAAACCATGCCGAAGAAACCGATGGTAAACTGCAGCCTCCATTTTCCTAACGGGATGAGATAAGCACCACGTCTGGTGTAAACAAGCGATGAATCTAGGCTTTTACATTATCCTGCTAGCGCAGTTCATCTCTGCGCTAGCAGACAATGCCCTGCTTTTTGCTGCAATTGCGCTCTTGCAGGAAATGAATTCCCCCGACTGGTTCACGCCATTATTGAAGTGGTTTTTCGTCCTATCGTATATCGTGCTTGCCCCATTCGTGGGCTCGTTCGCTGACGCCTTTCCCAAAGGGCGTGTCATGTTTGTATCCAATGCCATCAAGTTTTCCGGCAGCATTGCCATGTTGGTGGGCGCCCCACCCTTATTGGCGTATGGCGTAGTGGGCATTGGGGCCGCAGCATATTCCCCTGCCAAATACGGCATCCTCACTGAGTACCTGCCACCGCACATGCTGGTGAAAGCCAATGGCTGGATGGAAGGCTCTACGGTGATGGCCATCATCCTCGGCGCATTCATAGGTGGCAAGATGGCCAGCTTCGACCCCCACATTGCAATGATCGTGATTACCGTGCTCTACATGATTGCAGCCGGCTTCAATATGTATATCCCCAAAGTCCCTATCGATCACAAACTGCAGAAGCGGGACCCGGCCTATGTCCTCCGCGATTTCTGGCACTCATTCAAGACTCTCTGGAAGGATGGTCGTGGTCAGGTATCGCTGGCGGTGACCACTTTGTTCTGGGGCGCTGGCGCTACCCTGCAGTTCATCGTGATCGACTGGTCCAAATATACCTTTGGTTATCAGCTGGACCAGGCGAACCTGCTCATTATGGTGGTGGCGGTCGGTATTGCTGTCGGCTCGGTACTGGCCGCACGGTATGTCAAGCTGGAGCACTCACTTAAAGTCCTGCCGGCAGGTATTGTCATGGGCTTCCTGGTGGTCGCCATGGTATTCGTCCACGATTGGCGGGAAGCCTGCGCATTGCTGTTTTTCATCGGCGTATTGAGCGGATTCTTTGTAGTGCCGCTCAATGCCCTGCTACAGCACAGGGGTCATATCCTTATCGGTGCCGGACACTCGATTGCCGTACAGAATTTCAATGAGAATCTCGGTATTTTATTACTGATTGGCGTGTACACGCTCATGGTAAAAGCGGAGATGAATATCCATATCATCGTCATCGCATTCGGTTTGTTCGTCAGCCTGATCATGAGCATCATCTATAAACATTACCGGGCACGTTGCTGAGGCGATCTGGATTGCGAATGCAATCCCTCAGCAAACATCAATAAAAAAGGCTAGCGATGCTAGCCTTTTTTATTGCATACAAATTACGATTAGTGAAGCTTCACCTGAGGCTCGGTGCGCCTGGTGATAAGGCGTGCCAGCGTCTGCAGCAACACGGTAAAGAATCCATGCAACGACATCATGTGCATTTTGTACAAGGACTGGTACATAAAGCTGGCGAACATGCCCTCAATAAATAGACTGCCGCCAGCAAGTGCGCCCATCAGGCTGCCCACTGTGGAATAGCGGCCAAGATTGACCAGTGAGCCGTAATCGCGGTAGGTATATTCTGGCAGCGGCTTTTCCTGCAGGATGCATTTCACCGTCTTGATCAGCATCGAGGCTTGCTGGTGCGCAGCCTGGGCACGTGGAGGCACATTTTCATCATGCCCCGGCCATGGACAAGCCGCGCAATCGCCAAAAGCGAACACGCTATCATCCAGGGTCGTTTGCAAGGTGCGCCTGACCACTAACTGGTTGATACGGTTCGCTTCAAGCCCATCCAGGTTATTCAGGAAATCCGGAGCCTTGATACCGGCAGCCCATACCACCAATGCGGACGGGATAAAGCGTCCGCTATGTGTGTACACGCCCTTCTCGGTCACCTCAGTCACGCGTTCACCGGTATAGAGGTGTACACGCAGCTTACGCAGCTCGAGATCCACCGCATGCGACAATGCGGGCGGCAATGCAGGCAGGACACGGTCTGTGGCTTCAATCAGTGAAATTTTCACATCGCGGTCAGCATCGATTTTATCCAAGCCGTACGCAGCAAGTTCTCGCGTTGTGTTGTGCAATTCGGCTGCCAGCTCAACGCCCGTAGCTCCAGCACCTACAATCACGACCTCCAGCTGGCCAGCCTGGACCGGAGCGACCTGCGTCTGTGCACGGACTAAGGCGTTGTGCAGACGACGATGGAAACGTTCAGCCTGGTCCTGTGTATCCAGCGCAATGGAATACTCACGAGCGCCCTTGATGCCAAAATCGTTGGTGGTGCTGCCGATGGCGATGATAAGAGTATCGTACTGGAACGTACGGCGCGGAATCACCTCAATACCATCTTCATCATGGAATGGGGCTACATACACTTCTTTTTTAGTACGGTCGATCCCATCCATGCTGCCAAGACGGAATTTAAAGTGATGCCAGTGTGCTTGGGCAAGATACTCCAGCTCATGCTTGTCAGGATTCATGCTGCCGGCCGCGATCTCATGCAACAAAGGCTTCCATACATGGGTGCGATTGCGGTCGATCAGCGTGATTTCCGCCTTGCCCTTGCGCCCCAGTGTGTTCCCTAACCGGGTGGCTAACTCAAGACCCCCGGCTCCGCCACCCACAATCACTACGTGATGAAGTTTAGAGCCAAGCTTTGTATTCAATTGCATACCTTACCTTTTTATCATAATGCGGATTTATTCATTGCCTGTAACAGTGCCATGACTACGGATCCATGCGATCACCTGCAGCAACTCGTCGGTCGTAATGCCGTTAGCAGGATCGCTAGGATCCATCAAGCCTATGCCTTTAGCACCCATTCCTCCGTTGGTGCCATGCCAGACTGTCTCGAACATACCCTTGTTAGTCGCATCCTTAGGATATCGAAAATCCGGGCCGTGTAGTGAAGGTCCTACCTGACCTCCGCCATCTGGGCCGTGACATTGTGTGCATGAATACAATTGGAATACTTTCTTACCCTTAGCGATTGCCTCGGCATTGCCTATGTAGGGGTTCTTACCGCTAGTCAAAAACTCCTTAGCTGCGGCGGTAGTAAAAAGTTCTGGTTTTATCTCGAGTGGAGAACCATCTTGCGTAGTAACAAACTTGATGGATTCGGCTGCAGAAGTTGAGGATGCCGCGTCGCCTTTACCGCTTTCTTTACCGCATCCACTCATGGTGGCTAACAAAACAATGAGTGCAAAACTGATCGTGAATTTATTATGCATTATAGTCTCCCGTTTATTATTTGAATTTTACCTTAAACCTGCTACTTCACGTTAAAAAGGCCATTGCTTTTTGAGCAATGGCCTCTTAAAAAACGCAGTACTTTACCTTACTTCAACCATGGAGTATCAGTGCCGCCATGGTACTGTGTACGCAACCAGCCGATGATCTTCAATATTTCATCCGTGGATGGATTCTCAGGACTACCTAATTGCTGATGCCATGCGAACATACCGCCATTGCTGCCACCTGCGATAGTTTCGAATACACCTTTATCAGTCACATGCTTGGCATATTGCCAGCGATCATCGGTAATGCTTGGGCCAACCTGGCCGCCAGCATTAGGACCATGACACTGTGTGCATGAATACAAACCAAACAGCTTTTTGCCTTTTTTGGCAGCTTCCGGGTCAGCAGCAAATGCCTTTGTATATGGATTGATACAGGTTTCTAAAAACTGCTTTGCCTCAGGTGTATCTGTATCCACTACTTTAATCCCGAGTGGACTGCCATCCTTTGTAGATACCAAATCACATGCCGCATTAGCCTGCAGTGAAAAAGTCATGCCTACCAAGGTAAGCATAGCGACAAAAAATGTTGTTTTAACTGCTTTATTGCCTAACATGTCATCTCCTAGATTATAAATTTCTACTACTTTTTCACTGCCGACAGGCAATCAATTTGTATGATCAATAACGGGTCATCGCTAAGTATGGTTGACTCTTGAGCCCAATACTTAGTGATAATTTTGTTATTTAGATACTGGAGGTGTCGCTCCACTATCACTTTTTACGGCTTCCTTTTTAGGCTTTTTCTTACCTAAGCGGTCACCTTCAACAATATCTACATGCGGAATGCCGTAACTATCCAGTATTTTGTAGATATCACCCTGGCGCTTGTCCAGCACTTCCTGGATTTTGGCCAAGCGTTCTTTATCACGCTTACGAACGCCAACAGAGATATTCCAGTATTCCTTACCGTGCACATTCGTGTCTTCGTACTCTGGAATTGGCACAACTACCATCGGCACTTTCGATTGTTTAGCATAATAACCACCTATTGGTCCCCACACAATTGCTACGTCTATATCACCTTTAGCTAAATCGTCGATGAGGAAACTCGGCGGAAGGTTCAAATCGCGTTGCATACGGTAAGGACGGGCATTTCCCATCAGGTCATGATCGGCCAAAGGGCGAGTTGCAGGACTTTCACCGATGATACCGATCACGCCTTTACGTAAATCTGGGGAATCCCAATCCGTGATGTTGTATCCGCTGTCTTTGCGGTAGACGAATACGTGGGTTGACCTGTAGTAAGGTTTGGAAGTCAGCAATGCGTCATAGTCGGAAGTTGTTCCCATCACTACATCGCACCGGTTCGCGTTGATGGTATTTCGCAGGAATCCCTGGCGATTATATGCATAGGCAAAACTTAATTTCTTGCCTAGGTCTTCTGCAATCAAGGCTGCAATCTTATCCTCGAAGCCTTCCTGCTTGAGGTTGGAAAACGGCATATTATCTGGGTCAGCACATACTTTGAATTCGGTTGTATCCTCCACACGCCTGATTTCGCCTATTCGGCCTTCATCAGGATTCAAAGTGGGGATTTGAGGTTCTTCAGCAAAAGCGATAGGGCTGGAACTAGCCGCTACCATGAGCATACACAGCATAAATTTTTTCAACATTATCTACCTCAGATTCGTTAGTTGTAATTGTGCCCCACATAATAAAGCACCCCGCCGAAGCGGGGTGCTTTTAGGACTCACTAACTAACGGTTAGTTCTATAAATTCATGAATTACTTCACAAATTACAGACTGAACACGTTCAGTGCACCGCCGCCAGGAGCAGCGTTGTACTTAGTCAGTTCTTTATAACCACCAGCTGCACCAAGTGCATCTGTGTCGTTATTCATACCAAGGTTCATCGCAACACCAGCCCAACCGCCGATACCGGACAGTACGCCAACGTATTGTTTACCCTTGTTAGCGTATGTGAATGCATTACCAATCACACCGGAACCAACTTGGAATTTCCAAAGTTCTTTACCAGTCTTAGCATCAACAGCCTTGAACCAACGATCCAATGTACCGTAGAACACCAAGTCAGTAGCGGTAGTCAAAGCACCACCCCATGCTGAGAACTTCTCTTTGTTGTACCAGACTGATTTGTTAGTCATTGGATCATAAGCAGCAAAACCGCCCATTACGCCATCAGGACCAGCAAACATAGTCAGAGTAGCACCAACCCATGGCTGACCAGCAACATACTTAGATTCAACTGGCTCGTATGTCATACATACGTGGTTCAGTGGTGAATATACTAAGCCTGTCTTAGGTGAGTAAGCAGCTGGTTGTTGATCCTTAGTACCCAATGCAGCTGGGCAAACACCCTTAGCATTGTAATCTTGGTGAGTAGAAGCTGTTGCCAGCTTGTTAGGCACACCAGTCTTCAGGTCAACGTCAGTCGCCCAGTTAACGAATGGGTGAACTTTTTGCGCAGCAACCAATGTGCCATTGCTAGCTTGCCATGTGTAAGCGAAGCCGTTACGGTCATGGTGCCATGCATATGTCTTGCCACCCTTGTCGAACAGGATAACTTCATTGATGCCGTCATAATCCCACTCATCGTGTGGAGTCATTTGCATGCCCCATTTTGCAACGCCAGTGTCAACGTCACGAGCGAAAATAGTCATGGACCATTTGTTGTCGCCTGGACGTACATCTGGGTTCCAAACTGAAGGGTTACCTGTACCGTAATACACTAAGTTTGACTTAGGATCATATGGCCACCAGCCCCAAACGGAACCACCACCATGCTGCCAACCATCTTTAACAGCTTGTGGCTTGAGCCAGGTACGTGTACCCAGTTCTTTTTCGCCGATCTTCAGCTTGTCGTTAGGGATGCGCTTGAATGAACCACCTTCTTTGTTACCGCCGTTTACATCTTCGTAAACTGACAGAACGCTGTATTGTGGGTTTTCTTTGTTGAAGTCAGCGCCGATCAGAACTTCAGCGTCAGGACCTGTGCTGTATGCTTTCCATGCCAGTGAACCGTCTTTGATGTTGTAAGCAGCGATGAAGCAGCGAACACCGAATTCAGCGCCTGAGCAACCTGTCAGCACTTTGTCTTTGATGACGTGTGGAGCGTTAGTGTTAGTAGCGCCAACCTTAGGGTCTGTATTCTTCAGATCCCAGACTTTAGCACCAGTCTTAGCATCCAGAGCGATCAAGATACCGTCATTCTGTTGCAAGAAAATCTTGCCATCGCCATAACCAAGACCGCGACTTACGTTATCGCAGCAAAGAACAGCTTGAACTGATGGATCTTGTTTAGGGAAATAAGACCAAACGATTTTTTGATTGTCGCTTAAGTCAAGAGCGTATACGTTGTTCGGGAATGCGGTATGCACATACATCATGTTACCAACAACCACTGGTGAACCTTCGTGGCCACGGTTTACACCGGTAGCGAATGTCCAGGCAGCTTTAACGTTTTTAACGTTGCCTTTGTTGATTTGTGAAAGTGCGCTGTAACCTTGGTTGTTTTGCTGACCACGTGGATGTACCCAGTTGTCAGGATTTTTCATTGCTGCCTCTTGGTCAGCAGCTGCAGATGCTACCAATGGCATTGCCACTGACATACCTACTGCCAAACCTAGAGCCAATTTGATTTTGCTCATCTCCATTTTAAATCTCCATAGTTGTTACTACTAAGGGTTATTCAGTAAAGCAGAAATCGGAATGTTGCCTTTCTCAGTTGTAAACGCCAGAGATCTTGCAATCATTCCAAAAACTCACTTTTCGCACACTTTTGTGAGCGCATGGTGATGTTAGAACAGTCGCAAACGATTTGCAATAGTCTATTTACAATTTATTAACAATTTAACTAAATATTTTCCATACCATTCATTAGCATCACCTGCCGAATGGTATGATATATAAAAATAATGATATTAATCAATATGAAAGATGAATTTTGAGCATGGAATCGGATACTTACAAATTGTTTCCTGAAATCGAGCCATTCCAGTCAGGATGGTATGAAACCTCACAGGGCCATGAAATCTATTATGAGCAGTGCGGCAAGCGTGACGGCAAGCCTGTGGTTTTCCTGCACGGCGGGCCCGGCAGCGGGTGCAATCCGATGCAGCGGCGTTTTTTCGACCCTGCCCATTACCGCATCATTCTACTGGACCAACGTGGCTGCGGCCGCAGTAAGCCGCAGGGAAGCACAGATCAAAACACAACACGGCATCTTGTCGATGACCTGGAAGGTATCCGGCAATTACTCGCTATTGAAAAGTGGCTGGTATTCGGCGGCTCATGGGGAAGCACTCTGGCACTGGCATACGCAATCACATTTCCTGCACGCGTCCTGGGGCTGATTCTGCGGGGTATCTTCCTAAGCCGTACCAGTGAGCTGAATTGGTTCTTGCAGGATGTACGCCAGTTCTATCCGGAAGCATGGGAAACGCTGATAGCGTACTTACCACTGGGTGAGCATGACGATGTATTGAATGCCTACCGCCAACGTATCTTTTCTGAGGATCCTGCCATCAGCGTCCCCGCCGCAACACGCTGGAATGCATACGAGAGCAGCATCATGGTGCTACGGCCAAGTGTTGAAAGCGGTACGGCGGTACCGGATGAAACCCAACTCGCCAGGGCACGTGTGCAGATACACTACATTGAGAATGAATGCTTTGTAGAGCAGTTTTCCTTGCTGGAACAAGCAGGCCGCTTAGCCGGCATACCGACAATTATCGTGCAAGGCCGTTACGACATGGTGTGCCCGCCGGTCAGTGCATGGGAACTCAAGCAGGCCATGCCCCATGCTGAATTGCATATGATTAGCGATGCAGGGCATTCCGCCATGGAACCCGGCACCTGCTCAGCACTGGTAGCCGCGACCGAACGATTCAAGTCGCTTCCCGTTTAAGCGTAATAAACACAGTTTATTTTGGCATTCAGCTTCCAGAAAATCAGAAAACTGGGCATTCGAGGCTTAGCCCAGATGCCGGCCATTAATAGGCCGCGCCAGGCCTATGCCAGGCATCGCTATATCACGCCGCTGTTTGTATTGCGGGAGGCCATCAGCGGGTTCAGGCTGCATAATGGCTTAAGCCTGTCGGCATCGCTGTCGTTTTACGCCATGTTTGCGCTTATCCCCATGGCCTTGCTGATATTCTTCATGCTAAGCCACCTGGTCATTTCTTCAGACTATGCGGTCGTGAAGCTGGCGATCATCACCAGCAACCTGGTACCGAAACTGAGCCAGCGCATCATGATCGAGGTTTACAATGTTTCCCAGCACCAGGCGGTATGGGGCGCATTCGGCATGTTCGCCCTGCTATGGATAGTGACACCACTCGCCGCCGCCCTGCGCTCCGCTTTTTACACCATATCGTCATTAGTAGAAGCGCCCTCCTACATCCAGCGCAAGATCAAGGATGTCATTTCCGTACTCGGCATACTGATGATGTTCCTGGTCTTCACTTTTCTCGGCCTGATGCTGGACAAGGTATTAAGCTTTCTCGACCCTTCACTTATGCAATCGGAATTGATGAGCGAGCTTAGCTCCGCCCTGATCGGTACATTGCTGATCGCCATGTTTTACCGCATGTTCTTCCCAGTGCGGGTAGCGTTTCAGCATATCCTCGTAGGCTCATTCGTGACGGCGGTCCTATGGCTCGGCATGCGGCCGATGTTCGGCGTATTCCTGGCACTTAACCAGTCGTATGGAAGCGTATTTGGCGGCATGAAGAATATGTTCATTTCCATTGCGTGGCTGTATTACACCTTTGCCATATTCCTGCTGGGCACCGAACTGATCTCCACCTTACGTAAAAAAGACGTTCTTTTACTACGGGGCCTGTTCGACGTAAGACCTAAGAATGAAACGAACTACCTGAACCACCTGATGGGGCAATATGGCCAGAACTTCAAACAGGATGAATATATATTCAAACAAGGCGAGGACGGCTCTAACCTGTATTACATTGTGAACGGCAGTGTGCAACTGGTCCTGCAATCGCATGTATTGCAGGTATTGAATCCCGGCGACTATTTTGGCGAAATGGCGGTACTGGCGGAAACCAAGCGAACCTTCGATGCGCGCGTGCAATCCGAGACTGCGGATATCATCCTGGTCAGCGCCGAAAATATCCAGACGCTGATGATAGATGAGCCGAGGATCGCCATCCAGTTTCTAAAACGTACGGCCCTGCAACTGCAAAAAAGCAGCCAGTATGTAGTCAATCAAGGCAATGGTTAAAACATTCACAGCATGCAACGCCAGCTGAATGCTCTGAACACAGCACTTGAATTTACGGCCTGCTGACAATAAGCTAACTGCATCGCCAACCAACTTAACAGCAACAGAGCACCCCATTCACTATGGCTAATCCCTTTCAACAAGGCAGGCAACCCAACCAGCAGGAAGTGCAGGCGCTCATTAACCTGCTGAACGCCGGCCAGTTGCCGCAGGCTGAAAGCACGGCAAAGTCACTGCTGAAAAGCTACCCCAACACCTTTATCTTGCACAACGTGCTTGGCATTGCCCTGGATGGCCAGCGAAAATTCGACGAGGCCATCAACAGTTACCGCAAGGCGGCTTCCCTGCAACCCACCCTTCCCGATATCCATTTCAACCTTGGCATCGCCCTGGCCAACATGGGCAGGCTTGACGAAGCTGCCGTTGCCTATCGCAAAGCCATTTCTATCCAGCCGCGATTTTTCGAGGCACATGGAAACCTGGGCACCATCCTGCAAAAACAGGGCAAGCTGGAGGAGGCCGTATCAAGTTACCGTCAGGCAATCAGGCTCAACCCGGATGCTCTGGGTCATTTCAACCTGGCCACGGCATTGCGCGACCAGGGCAAACTGGAAGACGCTGTTGAAAGTTACCGCAAGGCCATCGCCATCAACCCTGCCTACACGGATGCCCATAACAACCTGGGAGAAACCTTACGCGACCAGGGGAACATGCAGGATGCCGTCAAGAGTTACCAGGCCGCACTGAGCATCAACCCCAGCCATACCGGCGCTAATTACAACCTGGGTGAATTCCTCTACCTGACCAAGCGCTATGAAGAGGCGATTGCCCACTTCGAGAAATCGCAATTGGATGACTGGCAGGAACGTATCCTGTATTGCCTCTATAAGGCAGGAAAATTCGAGGCTTTCAAGCAAAAGCTGGATCAGTTCATTTGCCGCGGCAAACATGTGTCGCCATTCCTGGCCAACCTCTCGACGCATTATGCAATCAATTTCGGTACGGAAGACCCGTATAACTTTTGCCGGAATTCTATGGATTTCGTCTACCAGAACAGCATTGCAGAACTGGCCGGCGACAATAGCCAGCTACTTGAAAGCTTGCTCCGCGATATAGACTCGGCGCAAATCGCCGAGCGCAAACAGGGCCGGCTGCACAACGGCATTCAATCCGCCGGCAATCTGTTCAAGCGGCCGGAGGCTTCGTTCAAGGCACTTGCAGCATTGATCAGGCAGGAATTTGCGCGTTACAGGCAGCAGTATTCAGCGTCGAGTTGCGAGCTGATCCAGTCGTTTCCCAGCGAGTTCGAATTCACCAGCTCCTGGTATGTAAAGATGCAGCGCGGCGGGCACCTGACATCGCATTTCCATGAACTCGGCTGGCTTAGCGGCGCGGTATACCTCAAGATGCCGAACAAGGAATCCGGTTCAGAGCACGGTAATTTCGAGTTCGGCACCCATGGCGATGATTACCCCCAGCGGCATAGCGATTTCCCGGCAAAAAATATCGCCCCGGCGGTAGGCGATATAATCCTGTTTCCTTCTTCGTTGTTCCACCGGACCATCCCCTTTGGGTCAGACGAAGAGCGCATATGCATAGCGTTCGACCTGAAACCTGCAGAGCCCTGAGAAGCAGTTATGTTCTACTGCACAGGATTGATGATATTGGTCAAAGTCTCGCCTTCACCAGTATCCAGTTGTTGAACCTGGGTAGCGAGACGCAGGGCCTCGGGTTTATCGCCCTTTTCATTTGCGATAATGGCCAGTTGATATAAGGCGCCCAAATGCATGCGGTTGAGGCTGACAGCTTTAGCCAGGTAATCGGTCGCGTGCGGCAGGTCATGCTTATGGTATTCCGCCATCCCCAGGTAGTACCAGGCCTCAGTGTTCAGGTCTTCGTGCTGGCTCCATGCCGTTGATATTTTTTCAAGGTCATCCCAGTTTTTGTTCTGGAAAGGGATCACCACCTGCATGAAATACGGCCTCTGCGCTTCCGGCAGGCTCCAGAACGGATCATCGGTAGCGGCCAGGCTAGCTACATCCGGCGCATCCAGTAACCTCCGTATCCACTCCACCGGCATGCTGTAGAAATACCCGTTGCGGCCTGGGCTCTTGAAGGTGGTCATGCCCACCAGGTTGAAATCCTCATCGAACAAAGCCCCGCCGCTGGACCCCATGGCGAATGACGCATTGGTACGGATGACCAGGCTGTCATCGTACGGATACAAGGCTTTTACATTGCCATAAGACGTTTGCGGCACCTGGTTGTCATTGGGATAGCCTATGGAGAAAACGGCTTGCTCATACTTCAGGTTGGCACTGTCGCGCATGGGCACAGGTTTAAAAGGAAGCCCGTCGAATCTCAGCAGGCATACGTCATGTTTCCAGTCCGCCCGCAATGCCAATGGTGAATAATTTTCATGGTATTTACTAATGTTCGCGCCGCGGGCATTGGCCAGTACATGGCAATTGGTCGCGACAAAATTGCTGTTGATCACCACCCCGGATCCGGTACCCAGGTTACCGTCTTTTGTTTCGACGATGACTTGCACGATGGATTCATTGAGGGCGAAGATTTCTGCCTGCGTGGGCCAAGCATAAGAATAAGCGCATGGCAGAACAAGCAGCAGCGTGATGGTTGAGATGTTCACAAGCCTGCCCAGACGTTTATTCATTAGGATCAACTCATTGTGGATACCAGTAGTCTGATTATGCAATCCGTAAAAGATTCGCAAAACGCGTTTTGAATAACTTTGGTCTTTGTCAGGTATTGAAGGGAGTTACCAGCTTTTTCCGGTTAGTTAGTTTCTCTACATCGCCCACCAGCGGCAGCATGGCCAATGTGAACATACCCTTGCCCGGCTCGCTTTCTATCTTAAAGGTACCGCCCACTGCGATGACCCGGTGGCGCATGCCTTCAAGCCCATGGGTAGCCAGGCTGAAATGCGTACTGTCCATGCCTTTGCCGTTATCGCTTATCTCCAATTTCAGGTGGGTCTCATCCACCATGAAACTGACCGTCACTTGCGTTGCATCGGCGTATTTGGAAGCGTTGTTCAGCGATTCCTGCACGATACGATAGGCAATCAGGCCCAGCACTTCACTGACCTGGGCCTTTTGGTCAGGCAATGTGATGCTCATCTCCCATCCTGTGCGTTCAGCATACGCACTCATGAGCTCCTGCAATGCGGGTATCAGGCCGAATGTGGAAAGTAATGAAGGATGCAGGTCATTGACGATACGGCGTTTGAATTCAATGCCCTGGTCGAGATAGCGCATAGTTTTTGCAAGTTTCTCCGATGCCTCAGGCGCGATATCCCTCACTTTTCGCATGACCCACGAAATATCCATCTTCGTCGCAGTCAGGATTGATCCCAGTTCATCGTGCAACTCGCGTGAAAGCTTATGGCGCTCGCGTTCTACATCGTACTGGTAATCACGCGCCAGGGTCTCAAGCTGGCTGGTACGCTCCGCGAGTTTCTGCTCAAAGCCCACGACCTCCGTTTCCAGTTGCTGCCTGGAGGTTTGGCTACGGGCGAACTCAATGACGAATTTCTTCACCAGCAATACGATTAATACCAATACCGCCAGGATGCTGATGGTCAAGGAAACCCTGCCGAATGAAAGGAAAAAAGCATTGCGGGCGCTCAGTTCGTCCATCTTTTTACGTTCTATCGCGGCAAGCAGATCGGTATGCAGGTAAAAATCGTCCATGCGCTTATTGCCGTTGCCTGCATTAATGATCTCCACAGCCTTATCGTCCCGACCCGTAGCCAGCATGGAAACGGCAAGCGTCATCACGGTAAGCTTGCCCTCCACATCGGCCTGGACAGCTGCCCATAAATCATTGACTCTCTGGCGATACCCGTCTTGCCCTGGATTTCTGGGGTACGCATCCTGCAGCGATTCAACATGCTGCCGCACTTCCTTGACCCGCGCCTCGAAGGGGTCAACATAGTCTGGACGTTGCGTTAATAGATACGTACTTTGTGCTGCTTCTGCACGGGCCAGGCTGGTCTGCAATTTTTCAAGCTTGAACAGGGTGTCGCGGGTAGTGATGATTTCGAGGCGTAACGAAGTCAGCTTGTTCATCCAGAAATTAGTCAGGGCAACCGCCAGTACGGCTAGCAAAATATAGCCTGCCAGTGCCAGCAGTAAACGCTTGCCTACCCCCTGTATCGCCTGCCTGCCCCAGAATAAAAACTTGACCACGGAATTCCTTGAGATTGCGACCTGTATATTCACTCATCATAAATGATATGCCGTAAAAAAGCCTGTCAGACATATCTGATAGCAATTTAGGATGAGGGCTTACTGTCCCTTTCAGGAAGGCAAATTATGATGGCTACACAGTCAGCAATTGAATGATGTACTGGCAAAAATTAGTGTTAAAAATTTAATTTTTATAAGATAAAGGAGCACACCATGTTAGACAGAATGCTGCAATTACCGTTAACCCTGCTTGTGTCCATGTATCTTATATTCCTGTTCAGTACCATTTACGACTATTCATTCTTCAACTAATAACTTCAACCAAGAAAAGACCATCATGAACAACTCAGGGGTAATAGGTTTAATCATTTTAATTCTGGATATTTTTGCCATCATCAAAATTGTCCAGAGTTCAGCCGATTCGGGTGCAAAAATTCTATGGGTACTGGGTGTACTGTTATTCCCGGTATTAGGCTTAATTGTCTGGTACCTTGCAGGCCCAGGTGGCAAAAAAGTCTAGAAGGGAACGATGATGCTAGTGACGTTCTCAACGGACGCGTATGCCAATATCATGGTATTCGGCGATGTAGCACAGCAGCTTCTGAAAATGATGGGACATAGTGGCAGTGTGCCAGGTGCAATCGTTGCTGACGATGTAGGAAATGCCTTGAGCCATTTGAGGGGGGCGGTAGAAAATAGCCCTGAAGAAGGCCATGCATCTTCTGACGAACAGGACGATGACCCAAAGGCTACTGCCGTAAGCCTTAAAAAACGTGCATTGCCGCTCATCGAACTACTTGAGGCCGCCGATCGCAAAAAATGTGATGTAATGTGGAAATGATGTGCTTTATTCCTCCATAACCTCGTATTTAAGGATTCAGATGCAAAAACTCACAGCCATCGCTATATTCACCATGCTCAGCTCAGGTATACAGGTGCAAGCCGCAGAGCCTGCAATTGAATCCAATACCAATACCCAACTAAAAGTGGACGATTCAGAGCCGAAAACCGACTTCAACCAGACACCAGCAAGTAAAAAAACAAAAGCACAGCTTAAAAAACCCAAGATAGGATTCAAGACCACAGTAAAACCTGAGGACATGAAAAGCTATAACCGTAGTGAAAGTGGGGATGTGAGTGCTCAATAACTTCTTGGAAATGTCAGGGAATTACGATTCGCTATCCCGAAAACGCCAATAAGCAGCCTTGGCGTTAGCGCCGTTGTGATTTAAAGTGTTACGCCTTACCTATTCATCCAGTAGTGCCCTCGCATGAATGTTAAAAATCCGCTCCAATCCTTATGCCTAGCATTTGTTTTTTTCCTATCCTGCATGGCCACCAGCCTTGCAGGAAGCGCTCCCGGAAATACAGCAGAAAAACCAGACCCTACGTTTCCGTCCCATCTCAGCTCTTCGCTAGCGCCGGCACAGAATAAAACGGAAAGTATTGCCTCCGTATTCGGTACCCAGGCACTGAAAGTGTATACCTTGCCGTTCGAGGACAACTATCCCAGCGGGCCATTCGAAAAATTAGGCAATAACCAGTTCCTGTTCATCGATAAATGCGGTGAAGTATATTTCACCACGCTCGAAAATGAGCTCAAGCTGGTTAAACCACCCAAAAGCCTTACTAAATACATGCCCGGCGATACGGAATCCACCGACGAAAGCAGCAGTAAAAAAGTGGTGTATTGCAAGGATCTATCCGGCGTCAAGGATTCACTGCTGATCAGGAATTCTTTATTCGTCGCGTATACCACCTGGGACAACCAACAGAATGGTGCGCGCCTGGCGGTATCTGAATTCGAAGTAGATCTGGTCAATTCCGAAGTCATCTTCAAACGTGAAATCTACCTGAGCAGGCCGGCCATCAAGGAGCCATTCCTAGGTCACCAGGTAGGCGGCAAGCTGGTGACGGGAGAGAACGAGAACATACTTTTCCTGAGCATAGGCGATTTCTCCAAACCGGAAAAAGTACAGGACAATACGACCTCACTCGGCAAGGTGATCCGTATCAACTTGCAGAACTTGAATGCGGAAGTCTATGCAAGCGGGCTGCGCTCCCCTTCCGGAGGCATGTTGTACGACAAAGCCAGCGAAGAGCTATGGGTGACCGACCACGGACCGCGCGGCGGCGATGAAATAAACCTGATCAAAAAGGGCAAGAACTACGGATGGCCTATCGTGAGCTACGGCACCATCTACGAACGCGACGGCATGGGAAATTATTACGGCAATAAATTCAACAATCATGATGGATTTGAAAAACCAGCCATGACATTCATGCCGTCGATAGGGGTAGGCCCTATCGCCAAATATGCGGATACCGGCAAGAACGATTATTGGGATAACGATTATTTTGTGGCCGGCATGGCATCGACAACGCTTTACCGTATCAAGAAAGAAGGCCACAACCTGGTATATGCAGAGCCGGTACTTACTGGCTACCGCATACGCGCGCTGAAAATCGATGCGGCCGGCAATTTCTACCTGAAGACGGACAACAACCAGCTCATCATCTCAGAATAAGGATGCCGGCGATGCCGGATTACAGCGTCAATGATTCCACGCTGTATTCAACCCCCAGCACGTGCGTATTATTCGGGCTGATCATGACCAGGTTTTCCATGGCGTTTGCAGATTCCAGGCATACCATCCTGCGCCAGTTGTCATCCATTCCCATATCGCCCATCTCATGGGCTTTATCGCCCCACGGCGTCCAGATGACCGTAGCACTACTCCCGGATTTTGAGACGCGTATGCCGCGATTGAAGCCACTATCCTCGATGACACAGCCGGCACGGGTGTTCACGTACACACGGTCGAACTCGCCTTTGAATGTAATCGGGCCTTGCTGGGAATACCGCTCGTAGTTCATGAGTTTGTCAGCATACTCGCAGCCGTCCAGGCCGGTAATCGACACGTTGCCGATATCGCTGACCTGGAAATAGGTATGGAAAGCCTCGCCGATGACAAACGGCTGGTTGCCCTTATTGGTCGTTGCCAATTCGATTTTAAGTGTTTCACCCACTATTACGGTCAGGGTTAACACATATGGATAGGAAAGCTGTTTCTGTGCGACCGGTGTGTTGATGATCTGCATCAGCAAGCGGGTGGAGCCGTCATACAGGGTTTCCGTTTCCAGCAACTGCCACGGCATCACGCGCGCAAAGCCGTGCGGACACAAAGCGCTATCGGTAGGGTGTGCGCCGAACCAGGGCCAGCAGATCGGCACACCACCGCGGATAGAACGGCCATGCATATAACGCGCACTTTCGGATAACCAGAGCACCGGCTCTGCTTCGCCCTTCGGCTGCCAGTTGATGACCTGGGCGCCTTGCAACGCAATCTTAGCTGTAGCGAGATCGTTGTCGATTTCCAGGAATTTCAGCCCGCTGGTATCCTGGTAAAGATGGACGTGGGAGTCTAGTTCGATCTCGTTTTCAACAACCTGCAAGCTTTGCATACAAGCCCCTTCATCATTAACTCATATTTTGACTACTGATTTACTGCTGCAGTAACCATCGATTTGTAGATTATTTTTCTATCTGGCTTACGTCACGCACTGCCCCCCTGGATGCGGATGTGCTCATCGCCGCATAGGCACGCAGGGCGGGTGAAACATGACGTTCACGCGACACGGGTTTCCATGCAGCTTTGCCCTTGTTTTCCATGGCAGCACGCCGATGCGCCATTATTTCGTCACTGACGGCAAGATGGATGGTGCGGTTCGGGATATCGATTTCGATGATATCACCTTCTTCCACCAGGCCGATCGCGCCGCCCTCGGCCGCTTCAGGCGATGCGTGCCCGATGCTTAAACCGGACGTGCCGCCCGAGAACCTGCCGTCCGTAAGTAAAGCACAAACCTTGCCTAGATCCTTGGATTTCAGGTACGAGGTCGGGTATAGCATCTCCTGCATGCCAGGGCCGCCGCGCGGTCCTTCATAGCGGATGACCACAATGTCGCCGGCAACAATGTTATCGGCAAGAATTCCCTCAACTGCAGCATCCTGCGACTCAAAAATACGCGCACGGCCGGTAAATTTAAGAATACTGTCGTCCACACCTGCGGTTTTGACGATGCAGCCTTCGAGCGCGATATTGCCATAAAGCACCGCCAGGCCACCGTCCTGCGAATAGGCATGCGCCTTGTCGCGGATGCAGCCTTCGGCTCGGTCGTCATCCAGTTCCGGCCATAACATGGACTGGCTGAAGGCGATGGTCGTGGAAATACCGCCCGGCGCGGCGCGGAAGAATTTTTTCACTTCTTCATCGGTGGTGGTCGTGATATCCCATTTATCCAGCGCATCGCCTAATGTGGGGCTATGCACGGTAGGCGTATCGCGGTGGATCACGCCCGCACGATCCAGCTCGCTCAATATCCCCATCACGCCGCCGGCACGGTGGACATCTTCCATATGGTATTTGGCAGTGGCTGGCGCAACTTTACATACACAGGGGACGCCGCGTGAAATGCGGTCGATGTCGGCCATCGTAAAGTCGACGCCGGCTTCATGCGCTGCCGCCAACAGGTGCAGTACCGTATTGGTCGAGCCGCCCATGGCCACATCCAGGCTCATGGCATTCTCGAAGGCCTTGAAATTGGCGATGGAGCGCGGCAGGACAGAATAATCGTCCTGCTCGTAATGCCGTTTGGCCAGGTCAACGATCAGGCGTCCGGCCTGCAGGAACAATTGCTTGCGTGCGCCATGCGTGGCCAGCGTCGAGCCATTGCCAGGCAGGCTGAGGCCTAATGCCTCCGTCAGGCAGTTCATGGAATTGGCGGTGAACATGCCGGAGCAGGAACCGCATGTCGGGCAGGCGGAACGCTCGATGGCATCGGACTCGGCATCGGATACGCGGCTATCGGCGGCCGCCACCATGGCATCGACCAGGTCGAGCTTATGCGTGGTGCCCTGCCAGTTGACCTTGCCGGCCTCCATCGGTCCGCCGGACACGAATACCACCGGGATATTCAGGCGCAAGGCGGCCATCAGCATGCCGGGGGTGATCTTGTCGCAATTGGAGATGCACACCAGTGCATCCGCGCAATGCGCATTGACCATGTATTCAACGCTGTCGGCAATCAGGTCGCGGCTCGGCAGGCTATACAGCATGCCGGCATGGCCCATGGCGATGCCGTCATCCACGGCAATGGTATTGAATTCCTTGGCTACGCCGCCGGCTCGCTCGATCTCGCGCGCCACCATCTGGCCCAGGTCCTTCAGGTGCACGTGTCCGGGCACGAACTGGGTGAATGAATTGGAGACGGCGATGATGGGCTTGTCGAAATCGCCATCCTTCATCCCTGTAGCGCGCCAGAGTGCTCTGGCGCCGGCCATATTGCGGCCGTGGGTGGTAGTACGTGAACGATATACGGGCATGGTAAATCCAGGCTAGGTCTAAAGATGCAATTTTAAACCAGTCACCCCAGTCAGCATAGCGATATCAGGCCATGGTAGGTTGCGTGCATAAACGCGTGAATTCGTGCAGCGGCATGGGTTTTCCAAACAGGTAGCCCTGCGCCTGTATGCACCCAAGCTCTTGAAGCAGGGCGCCCTGCTCCGGCGTTTCTACGCCTTCGGCAACCAGCTCTTTATGAAGGCTGGCCGCCATGGCGATGATGGCCTTGACCAGGATACCGGCATCCTGGTCGGTGGCGATATCGCGAACGAAGGTGCGGTCTATCTTCACTTGCGTAATGGGGAATTTATTGAGGTAGCCGAGCGCGGAATAGCCTGTGCCGAAATCATCGATGGAGATGCCCAGGCCAAGGCTGTGAAGTGCCACCAGCGTGGCCTGCAGGGATGGATTGTCTTGCAGCAGCAGGCTTTCCGTAATTTCCAGCGTGATCCAGGCCGGCTGGCAAGCTGTTTCCTCTAGCAGCTCTTGCACCACCCTGAACAAGTCGTCCTGCACAAACTGGCGCGACGACATATTCACCGCAATATTGAGCGGTTTTTCACGATCCTTATTCAGCAGGCTGGCGGCTTCAAAGGCGTTACGCAGCACCCAGGCGCCTATCTCGATGATCAAGCCGCTCTCTTCCGCGATAGGGATGAATTTATCAGGGCCCACATGCACCAGGCTGTTGCTGTGCCAGCGCAACAAGGCTTCGGCGCCGATGATGCGTTTTGTGCCCAGTTCAATGCACGGCTGGTAGTAAAGTTCCAGCTCATTCTTCACCAGTGCGTAACGCAAGCCGGTATCGATCAGCACACGTTCCGTCATGCTGGAGGTCAACTCCTTTGCATAGAACTGGTAATTATTGCGCCCCCGGCTTTTTGCGTGGTACATGGCGGAATCGGCATATTTCATCAGGTCGTCTATGTCTTCACTGTCGACAGGATAGCGCGAGATGCCGATGCTGGCCGTCACGAAAAACTTGGCGTCGCCGATCAGGAAAGGTTCCGATAACGAATGCACAATCTTGCCGGCCATGGCAGCCAGGTCGTCTGGGGAAGGGACATCGGAGACAAGAATGGTGAATTCATCTCCGCCCATGCGGGCCACCGTATCGTAATTGCGCACGCAACTCAATAAGCGCTGCGCCGCCTGGATCAGCAACTGGTCGCCTGTAGCATGGCCCACCGTATCGTTGACCGCCTTGAAGTTGTCGAGGTCGATCAGGAATAGCGCAAACTGCTGCTGGTAGCGCTGCGCATGGCCGATGGAGACCAGCAGGCGATCATTGAAGAGGGTTCGGTTCGGAAGGTCGGTCAGCGGGTCGTGGAATGCCAGGTGTTCGATACGTTGCCGGTACTGGCTGATCTCGGTGATATCGCTGGCCAGGCTGATCGCGCCGATGATCTGTTTATCGGCATCGTACTCAGGCAATAGCTTTAAAGCATAGGCACATAGCTGCCCATTGTGTACTCCACGCAGTTCCAGGGTTTGCGAAACCCCGCTTTTCATCACCTCCACCAGGCGTGCCTGGAATTCTTCGCCGCTCATGCTGTGGATATTTTCACTCCACGATTCAGCAGGGGTCTTTCCCATCGCTTCATTGACAGATACCTGGCGCTCTGCCCCCCAGTAAGAATTCACGAAAATGCGCTGGCACAGTGTGTTATAGCGAATGATGGCCAGGGGAAGACTTTGCACCAAAGCACTGTATTCAGTTTCACGATTGGCAATCTCCTGCAGCAGCTTTTTGCGCGTGGAAAGGTCTCGCGCAAAGCCTACCGTGCCGATGGTCTCGCCATTGATGACAACGGGCGCCTTATGCGTTTCCGCCCAATACACCTCCCCATCCTTTCTCTTGATCTGTTCGATAATCGTTAGCGGAATACCCGACTGCACGACATCCCTGTCGCCCTGCTGGAATCCTTCCGCCATTTCGGCGGGATGGAAATCGAAATCGGTTTTTCCTTCCAGTTCAGCGGTGGTAGCAAGACCAGCCACCTCCGCCAATATGCGATTGCCCGCCAGGAACCGTCCTTCCTTGTCCTTGAGCCATACGCTGAACGGGAAGTTATCGAGCAAGGCACGCAGGTAATACTCACGCCGCCTGATTTCTACGTCTTCGATATACGGCTCGCTACCGCTTTCGCGACCTATGGATAATGTGCCGACAATGCGACTGTCGTCCCCGACTATAGGCGAGATGACGATATTGAGCGGCAATGGTTGCCGCGGAGGAGGATCAGGCTTGATGGTTTCCAGAGACTTGCCAAGACCGGTATTCGCCACCTCGATAATGGCTGCATGATACCGACGCAAAGCGGGGCTATTCGGCAGCAGGTCGACTATTGCCCTGCCGTACACCTGCTCGCCGTTACAGTGGATGGCACGGCTGAATGCAGGGTTAATGTAGACAAGACCGCCCTGCTCATCGGTGACCAGCACATGATCGGTACTGGTATCGAACAATGCACCGAATAAAGAACGACACGATTCCAGTGGCTTATCGCCGATTGTGAGAGGCAATAAAGCAGCATTCGTATTCAGTGATGCCCCTATATCCTGCACAGATGTCCTTTATAAAGAACCGTCTATCTAGTGAGAGTGATATGACGAAAAAGATATCACAAATATTAAAGGCATAGGCATAAACCAATCATGGCATTACCGGGCGGCTAGCGGGTAGAATCCTCTTCTTTCATTTGCGTGTCGCTGTCATGCTCATCCATCCCCAGTTCGACCCCATCGCCATTCACCTCGGTTCATTCGGTATCCATTGGTATGGCCTGATGTATTTGACCGGTTTCGTGGCGTTTATCGCGCTGGGCCGCTGGCGCATCGCGCACCAGAACTGGCAAAGCTGGACACCGCAAATGCTGGACGACGCCTTGTTTTTTGGGGCGCTGGGAGTAATCCTTGGGGGGCGCCTGGGCTATGTGTTGTTTTACCAGCCCGCTTACTTTATAGAACACCCGCTTGAGATCTTCGCATTATGGCAGGGCGGCATGTCCTTTCATGGCGGTTTCCTGGGCGTGCTGGCTGCGATGGTGGTGTTCTCCAGGAAATACCAAAAACCGTGGTTGTCCATCATGGATTTTGTAGCGCCGCTGGTGCCCATCGGACTGGGTGCGGGACGCATGGGCAATTTCATCAACGGCGAGTTGTGGGGAAGGCCTACCGACGTAGCATGGGGCATGGTGTTCCCACGTGTCGATGACTTGGCACGCCACCCTTCGCAGCTTTATGAATTCGGTTTGGAGGGCATCGTGCTGTTTGGGCTGCTATGGTGGTACTCCAGCAAACCGAGACCGGCAGGGACGATATCTGCTTTATTCCTGCTGGGATACGGCAGTTTTCGGTTCATCGCCGAATTCACCCGCGAGCCGGATAGCTACTTGGGGCTACTGTCGCTGGGCATGAGCATGGGTCAATGGCTAAGCCTGCCGATGATCATTTTCGGCCTATGGCTGTATCGATTTTCCTGCAGGAATAAATAGCGCCTGTCTAAATTCCATGCTTTTCCAGCCGTTGCCGAAATTTCATCAAGAGCAACATTTAACTGTCAGGTTTCCATGCAGGTGAGCATAAAGACAGATGCTTGAAGACTGAAAATTTAATTTAAATTATATTCAATTTCATGCACTTACATACCGCGCCCTATATTCTTCGCCTACCGCCCCATTCCGGCATGAAGGTTGCAATTTATCTATTACAAAATAAAAATAAATTGATAAACGACTTTGGAGTGAATGATGAAGAAACTTTTGAAATCGATGTTTGCAAACAACGCTGCAGTGATCCCACAAGATGCAGCAAAATCCCATGACGATGATTTCTTCGGTGAGAAATCCCAGGCATATAGCCCTGCGCAATCCGGCATGGAAGTGGAAGAGCTGAGCTTTGAAGACTATATCCGTGTGATGAAGACACAGGAGAAAGCGATCTTACTGTCATAAGCCAGGTTAGCTTTACCATCTAACAACAGCGTTTTATCCCTGTCCATTTACTGTCCTGCCACTGCTTAAAGTATTCCTGTTTAGTCAGTGGCAACGTATTTTCCTGAAATTCCTTATGCCGGCAATCATGCCGGTGATTCCCCAAATGTTGAGCTCCAGGGTCCTGCATTTCCTCGTGCTCACGATTAAAGCTTTCCAGGTAGCGCTCATAAGCATCATCCCCGGAAAGCCTGCGCACGACTCCCCAACAGTTCCTGCTCCATGTTTTTATAGCTGGAAACGTAATCATCCGGCTTATCTCGCCAGCTGGCTTACCTGGTAAGGCGTTTCATCATCCGGCAAAACGGGTTTGCCTGAAAGATAGCGTATGCATACCCGTACCATGTCGATAATCACCACCCAAAGCACCACCACGAAAAACAGCGTCAGCCAGCCATCCAGTTGCTGGTTGAGTATCAACTGTGGAGCAACGGCTGCTCTCTCAGGTGTAAGCGTGCCGGCTGCTAGCTTGGCTGCCATGTCGTTCGCCGCAGCAAAAAATCCCACCCGCACATCATCGCTTAATATTTTCTGCCAGGCCGCACTGGTCGTGACGACCACCAGTCCAGTTAAGGGCAATGCAGTGACCCATACGTATTTCAATCGTCCCGACTTAACGAAAATACCGGTGGCGACCGACAAGGCGATGGCGGCCAGCATTTGGTTGGAGATGCCGAATAAGGGCCACAGCAGGTTTACCCCGCCATTAGGATCGATCACGCCGATATACAGGAAGTAGCCCCATCCACCTACCACCAGCGCACTGGTGATGAGGGTAGATGGCATCCACGAAGTCTGCGCCATCTTCGGCCAGATGTTGCCCAGCATATCCTGCAGCATGAAGCGCCCGACACGCGTGCCGGCATCCAGCGTGGTGAGGATGAAGATCGCCTCGAACATGATGGCGAAGTGGTACCACAGCGCCAGCATGCCTTCGCCGAATGCGCTGCCGAAGATGCTGGCCATGCCGACTGCCAGCGAGGGTGCGCCGCCGGTACGCGCGAACAGGGTGGCTTCGCCCATCTGGCTGGCGAGGGTCTGCATCTGTTCGACCGTTACCGGGTATCCCCAGCTGGTGATCATGGCGACGGCATCGGCAGCTTCCTTGCCGACGATGCCCGGCGGGCTATTGATGGCGAAGAACACGCCAGGATCAAGTACTGTGGCGGCTACCATGGCCATGATGGCGACAAAGGATTCCAGCAGCATGGCGCCGTACCCGATCGTACGGATGTCCTGCTCGTTTTCGATCAGCTTGGGCGTAGTGCCGGAGGCGATCAGCGCATGGAAACCGGAGATGGCACCGCAGGCGATGGTGATGAACACGAAAGGAAACAGCTTGCCGCCGAAGATAGGGCCGGTGCCGTCAATGAACTGGGTCATCGCAGGCATCTTGACCTCGGGCTGCAGCATGATGATGGCCACCGCCAGGGCGATCACGGTGCCCAGTTTCATGAAGGTGGACAGGTAGTCGCGCGGTGCCAGCAGCAGCCACACCGGCAGGATGGCGGCCGCAAAGCCATAAGCGATGATGCCCCAGGCCAGCACTAAACCCTCATGGTCGAAAAATACGCGCAAACCTGCATGATGGTCAATCCAGCCGCCACCGACCACGGAAAACAGCAATAGGAAGACGCCCAGGGCAGAAGCCTCTAATACCTGGCCGGGACGGAAACTGCGCATGTACAGGCCGACGATCATGGCGATAGGGATCGTCGCGGCAATGGTGGAAGTGGCCCACGGACTGTGCTTCATGGCATTGACTACCACTAGCCCGAGCACGGCGATCAGGATGATCATGATGGCAAACGTGCCGATGAGCGCCGCTGTACCGCCGATGGCGCCAAGTTCATCGCGGGCCATCTGCCCCAGGCTCTTGCCGTTGCGGCGAGTGGACAGGAACAGTGTCACCATGTCCTGCACGGCACCGCCAATGACCGCGCCTATCAATATCCATAACGTACCAGGAAGGTAGCCGAACTGTGCTGCCAGCGTCGGCCCGACCAGGGGGCCCGGCCCGGCAATCGCAGCAAAATGGTGGCCGAACACGATCCACTTATTGGTGGGCACAAAATCGCGGCCATTATCCAGCCGTTCAGCAGGCGTAGCGCGCGTGGAATCCAGCATCAGCACTTTTGCCGCCAGCCAGGCAGAATAGAACCGATAGGCTATCGCATACACACAGACGGCCGCTGCAATAAACCATAAGGCGTTGATGCTTTCGCCGCGATGCAGGGCAATGCCGCCAATCGCGCCGGCGCCAAGCACCGCTACAAGCAACCAGGTTATTTTTTTAAGTATGTTTTTCATAGGGAGTACATGGCCGGTGAGAGATTGTCAGTGAGATCGTTAATGGATTGCCTGCAAGTATAAAGCAGGAGCCCATGGCGGCAGTAACAAAAAATGCCTTCACGATGAAGGCTACAGACGCAAAAAAGCCTGCACCAAGGCAGGCTCTTCGGCAGGCTTTTCGCCAGGATTCAACCTGGCATAAGCAATTACAGTTTAGTGCATGAAGAAGTAGATCAGTACCAGCACAATTCCTGGGACGCCTAACAGCCATGCAAGCAGGTATTTACCCATGATGTATCTCCTAAAATTTGTCGATTTACCAGATTCATACTAGATTTCGCCGTTACTGAATCCTAGAGATGCCCTGTTAAGAGCAGGATAAGTAAAATAAGTACGATGAGGCCGACACCACCGCTCGGGCCGTAACCCCATGAGCGGCTGTGGGGCCATGCCGGAATGGCGCCGAGTAAAATCAGTACTAACACGATCAGTAATATGGTTCCTATTGACATGGCCTTTTCCTCTTTATTATTAAGTTGTACGTTTTAAAATCAATTCGGTTTGGTATTCGTTCTGCATGTACCGTCGACACAGTTCACAATATAGTGTCGAGTCATGCTTACATTTATAGGGGGAGGGCTGAAAGTACTGTCAGATAGCGCTTACAGCGCTTTCACTGTATACCGATTAAGATCAGCGATTCAAAAAAAGGACTTGCCTGGATGATAGGAATTTTACTGGCGGCCGGCTTTTCACGCCGGTTCGGGGATGCTGACAAATTACTCCATGTGATGGAGGACGGACGCAGCATTGCCGTCGCTTCTGCCCAAAACCTGATGAGCGCTGTTCCCCTGACGATTGCGGTCGTTCGCCGGGAAAATGTTGAATTGCAGCAAGCACTGAAAGCACTCGGCGTCACCGTTACCCTGGCGGAAGGTGAGGAGGAAATGGCGGACAGCCTCGCGCTTGCCATCCGCTTTGCCAGCAGTTTCGATGAGGCCGAAACGGGATTTGTCATTGCCCTGGCCGACATGCCCTTTATCCAGCCGATCACCATCCAGGCCATCGGCATGGCGCTCCTGCGTGGTGCATCCATTGTGGTGCCGACCTATACCGCACCGGACACCGGCGACATACGTCGGGGCCACCCGGTCGCCTTCTCTGCGTGTTTCACGCAGCCATTGCAAATGCAGCAAGGCGACATGGGGGCAAAACGGATATTGCAGCGCCACCAAGACGACATCACGTTCTTGCCGTGTGAGGATCCCGGAATCCTGGTGGATATCGATACGCTGGCCGACATCCCTTAATAAAAGCAAAGGCGGTATTAATGCGGTCGACCTACGTCCATGCGGGTATTACTTTGCGGGACAGGGCATACCGGCATGCACCCATAACCTGACGGCACGCACGGTTTCCGCCTTGCTCAATGGCGGCAAGGTACGGTTGCCGCCCGGTTGCCAGCCCCACGCCACCAGCTTGTCTTCACTGAAATGTTCGATGATGGCTTCACCGTCGCGACCCCCGTTCTGCTTGGGGTCTTTCACCAGCATGCACAGCTCGCTCGGGCTTTTGTCGATGAACACCATCTTGTTATGCTCGGGCGGCAACTGCCAGTGCGGTGCCCCTGGCGGCGCATGATCGCCCATCGCCGCCGGCGGGTTCTTCTCCTGGTGGCAATTCGAGCATTTCATCGCCGTCATGCCTTTGCCGTCGATGCCGCGCATGACATTCTGCCCATGCGGCCGGCCTTCGTCATATTGCAAAGGCTGGTCTCCCGGAATGTGGCAGTTCTGGCAGCGGGGATGCTGCAGGACCGAGCGTATAGGTTCGAACAGGTCTCCGGCCGATTTGTTGTCGGTTGCCGCGTAACTATTTAGTGACAAAAGCAGGGTAATGCCAGTCGCAATTAGCTTAAATGCTTTATCGATGCGTAATGTCCCGTTCATCTCGCTATCCTTTAGTCTTGTCATTATCGTTGGCAAATGTGCAAGTGGTTCAGGCAGCGCATTGGTTCTGCGTGCGCCCGGCGATACTCAGCGGCACGGCTGCAGCCTCACGCTGCTGGCTGCGTACCAGCACGATCTCCGCCAGGATGGAGATGGCGATCTCCGCCGGCGTATGGCTGCCAATCGGCAAGCCAATAGGGCCGTGCAAACGCGCTACCTCGTCCTCGCTGATATCGAAACCCTGCAGGCGCTGGCGGCGGTTGTCCTGGTTTTTCTGCGAACCGAGCGCGCCTACATAGAAGGCATCGCACTTAAGCGCTTCCAGCAGGGCCATGTCATCGAGTTTGGGATCGTGCGTCACGGCCACGATGGCGGTATGTGCATCGGGCTGGATGGCAAGCACCACGTCGTCCGGCATGCCATCCATCCAGGTGACGCCAGGCACTTGCCATTCCTCGCGCATGGCCTCGCGCGGATCGCACACCAGCACATCGAATTCCAGCGTCTGCGCCACCTGGGCAAGCACGGTACCTAACTGGTTAGCACCAATGATGAGCAACCGGTATTGCGGGCCGAAATAATTACTGAAGGTCTCGTTATTCAGGGCCGGCACTGAGCCAGGCAGCGCATCGGTAATCGCGACATGGCCTGTGTTCAGGTTGACGCAGCGACGGATCAAGCGCTTTTGCCGCATGGCCTCAACAATGGGTAAAACCTGCTCGGCGCTGTTCAGCGGCTCGGCGAAAATACGCAACTGGCCACCGCAGGGAATCCCGAACGCCTGTGCCTCGTCGCGGCTCACGCCATACTCGATAATGGCCGGATGCGACGGCAATACTCCGGAAACCGCTTTATCGGCCAGGTCGTCTTCCACACAGCCGCCGGACACGGAACCGATCATATGGCCGTCGTCACGTACCACCAGCAGGGCACCCGGCCGACGCGGTGCGGAACCCCAGGTCTGCACTACCGTGAACATGTGGGCGGTATGCCCAGCCTCCAGCCATTCCAGCGAGCGATCCAGCACTTGCATATCGAGCGAATTCATTGCGCGTTCCCTTCTCTATATCAGGCTGACTGCTTAAGCTGATCAGGCTTTAATTGATCCCCTAGCGGCAGCGTGCGGATACGCTTGCCGGTGGCGGCAAAGATGGCGTTGCCGAGTGCCGGCGCTACCGGCGGCAAGCCAGGCTCACCCACACCGCCCATCTTCTCGGTGCTCGGCACGATATGCACCTCCACGCGCGGCATGGCGTTCATGCGCAACACCTTGTAATCGTGGAAATTGGATTGCTCCACCTGGCCGTCCTTGAAGGTGATGGCACTTTCCAGCGCAGCACCCAGTCCGAAGGACACGCCGCCTTCAATCTGCGCCCGCACCGCCTCCGGGTTCACCGCGATGCCGCAGTCGATTGCGCATACCACACGGTGCACCTTTACTTGATCGTTTTCGTTGATGGAGATCTCCATAACCTGCGCCACATAACTGCCGAAAGATTCGTGTACGGCAAGTCCACGGAACTGTCCTGCCGGCAAAGGCTTACCCCAGCCGGCTTTTTCCGCAGCCAGGTTAAGTGTCTTGAGGTGGCGGGGATTGTCTTTCAATAGCTTGCGCCGGTAATCCAGCGGATCGATATTGGCAGCATGCGCCATCTCATCGATCAGGCTCTCCATCACAAACGAACTGTGGCTGTGGCCTACCGAACGCCACCACAATACGGGCACCTCGAGCTTGGTGGTATGCAGGTCGACACGATGGTTGGCGGTTCCCTTGACGTAAGGCGAGTCATTGACGCCTTCTACCGACGTGGGGTCGATGCCATCTTTCATCATGCCTTCGAAAGGCGTGCCGCTGAAGATGGACTGCCCGACCACATGATGGCTCCATGCCACCGGCCAGCCTTGCGCATCCAGGCCGATAGTGGCGGTATGCAGCACCATCGGGCGGTAATAGCCGCCCTTGATGTCGTCTTCCCGCGTCCATACCGTTTTCACAGGCAGGCCGGAGATCTTGGCGACCTGCACAGCCTCCACCACGAAATCGGAGCTGGGGGTAGCGCGGCGACCGAATCCGCCGCCCAGGAAAGGGGTGTGTATCCTGATCTGCTCAGGCTTGAGCCCAGTCACTTTGGACGCCGCCATCTGGTCGCCGCCCTGCATCTGCGTGCCTGTCCATATCTCACAAAGATCCTTGCTCAGGCGCACGGCGCAGTTGAGCGGTTCCATCGCGGCATGCGATAGATAAGGCAAATGGTATTCGGCCTGCAGCGTGGTTTTCGCCGAAGCTGTCGCGCTCTTCACGTCGCCGGCCTGTGCGGCGATAGTGCCTTCTATCTTTGCCAGTCCGCGGTAACTATTCAATTGGTCAGCGGAGTTGAAACCCGGGTTCTTGCCCAGGTCCCACTTCACCTTGAGCGCCTCCCGGCCTTTCTTGGCTGCCCAGTAGTTGTCGGCGATGACGGCCACGCCGCTGGGCACCTGCACCACCTTGCGTACCCCTTTCACCGCCTTGGCTGCTGAAGCGTCGAAGGATTTCACTTTCCCGCCGAATACCGGTGGGCGTGCTATCAGTGCGGTATACAAGCCGGGGAACTGGATATCCATGCCGAAGACGGCCTGGCCGTTGATCTTCTCGGGCGTATCCATGCGCTTGGTCGGCTTGCCGATGATCTTCCATGTCGAAGGGTCTTTCAATGCCACTTCCGAAGGCGTCGGCAGTTTGGCCGCAGCCTCGGCAAGCTGGCCGTAGCTGGCTTGCTGACTGCCGCAGGTCACCATGCCGTTGTCGGCGATGCAGTCTGCGGGCTTGACGTTGAATTGCTGTGCCGCCGCATTCACCAGCAGCATGCGAGTCATGGCGCCGGCCTGGCGGTAACGGTCGAATTCCGACCAGGTGGTCGACGATCCGCCGGTCATCTGCAGGCCATAAACGGTATGTGCGTAAACAGGGGATGCCGGGGCATGCTCGACGGTAATTTTGTCCAGCGGCACATTCAGCTCTTCCGCGATCAGCATGGGCAAGGTGGTCCAGATGCCCTGCCCCATTTCACTGTGGGCCAGCAATACGGTAATACTGTTATCGGCGCCGATACGGATGAATGCATTGGGCGCCGGCAATGGTGCAGGCTTTTTGGCCTCACCTTCTTCTGCCTGGGCCTCCGACAGGGCAAAGCGTTTCATGCCCGGCAATACGAAGCCTACTATCAGGCCGCTCGCAAGCAGGCTCCCGGTTTTGAGGAAGGTGCGTCTGGATGAATCGATTGTGGCTTCCATGGCGATATCCTTCAGGCTAAGGTACTAGCGACTTGGTGAATGGCAGCACGTACGCGCTGGTAGGTACCGCAGCGGCAGATATTGCCGCTCATGGCGGCATCGATATCGGCATCCGTGGGTTTACGGTTAGCGGTGAGTAACGCCGTGGCCGACATGATCTGGCCGGACTGGCAATAGCCGCATTGCACCACGTCGATCTCCAGCCAGGCCTGCTGAACGGCACGCCCGATGGGGTCGTTCTCGATATTCTCGATGGTAGTGATCTTCTTTTCGACCGCCGCCGATACCGGGGTGACGCAGGAGCGGACTGGCTGGCCGTCAAGATGCACCGTGCATGCACCGCATTGCGCTATGCCGCAACCGAACTTGGTGCCCGTCAGGTGCTGCTCATCGCGCAAAGCCCACAGGATAGGCATGTCGGCAGGTACATCGAGTTCCTGGTTTTTACCATTGATGTTCAACGTGATCACGGATTAACCCCCTAATTAAAGTGGCTTAGTATTTAAGTAGGCTAGCCAACGTATTTTGGTAGGCTAAGCCAACTCTGAATACCCACAAATATTTAAGCAGTATGAGTAATTAGGGCAGAGGATTAAAGATAAATGATATTATTTGAGAATTCCATTTTGTGGAATAATTTCATTATATTCTATCGGATATAGCGCATGAGCTACCTAATAAACAAACCATTGAGTAAAGCATGTTGAATCGCCTGGAAATGATGCGGATTTTTTGTGCGGCAGCAGAAGCGAACAGCTTTAAGGATGCCGCCAATCGGCTTGGTATTTCACCGCAAGCCGTTACCCGTGCAGTGAAAGAGCTTGAAAATACGGTAGGTGAATCGCTGTTCTATCGCAACACCAGGCAGATGCGCATCACCGATTTTGGCGAACAGCTGGCCAGTCGCGCCAGGGATGCCATCGGCGGGATAGATAAATTATTCAACCATAGCGACAAGCAGCTCGGCGATAAACAACAGGCCATCGAAATTTCCGGCATGGTGCGCATCACCGGGCCCAGTTTCATCGGCCGCCATTTCATGGTGCCCATCCTCAGCAAGATAGCGAATGAATACCCGAATATCACGCTCGACCTGCGCCTGGCGGACACGTTGACGGATGCTATCGAGCAGCAGATCGACATCGGCGTACGCGTGGGATTCCTGCGTGACAGCAGTTTCATCGCAAGGGCAGCAACAAAAGTCGCGTTTTACGTCGTCGCCTCGCCTGAACTGATTGCCCGGGTGGGCAGACCCGAAAAGATCCAGAACCTGCACAGCCTGCCAACTATTGCCTTAGTCGACCAGAGTTCAGGGCGCAACTGGCCGTGGTATTTCACGGACGGGCAGCAATTCAATCCGCACCACACCGTGTTCGTCACCGACGATTCGGAAACGGAATTGAGGTTGGCCCTGAACGGCATAGGCTTCGGGCAGATCGCCGATTGCCTGGTGAGGCCTTACCTGGAATCCGGGAAACTGGTGCAGGTGCTCGCCGAGCATACCTCCAACCCCTGGGATCTCTATGTGTACAGGCCGCAGCGCGGACCGGTACCAGCCCGCATCCGTATCGTGTATGACCGCATACTAGAAGCGTTTTCACATCCGGATGTATTCCGGCCGCTCGGATAAATCTTACAGCCGTATCAGCCATGCGCCGATGCCTGCTCCCCAATCAAAAAAATAGTATGTATCTACACCCGGAGTTACCGGGGACAACACTATTTGAGGAGCTTAAAATGAGTCTAGTAACCGGATTGTTTAAAGATAAAGACAGTGCAGAACGTGCTTACAGGTCAGCGTCGGAATACGGCTATAGCGGCGACGAAATCAACGTAGTGATGTCCGAAGACACACGCAAGAAATACTATGGTAAACATGCCACGCTGGAAACCGAAGTCGGCAACAAAGCCGCTGAAGGTGCCGCAATCGGTGGTGCCATCGGCGGTACAGCAGGTGCGATTGCCGCTGCCATTGCTGCAGTAGGTACTACCCTGGTATTGCCAGGCCTGGGTTTAGTGATCGCAGGCCCGCTGGCCGCCGGTATCGCCGGTGCAGGTGCAGGCGGTGTGGCTGCCGGCCTGGTGGGTGCGCTGATCGGCTGGGGCATTCCTGAAGACCGCCTGAAAGAATATGAACAAGGCATTAACGAGGGCGGGATACTGATAGGCGTGAAACCACGCAACCAGGACGATGCCCGTCGCTTTGAAGAGGACTGGGGTTCGCATGGAACCCAGGTCTATTCCTAACTGATCCATTAACTCCGCATAAAGTCCTCCACCCGGAGGACTTTTTGTTTATGCTTTGCTGGCGCTGCCTAATTCGGAACGGGTGAATAGCGTATATGAACCCGGAGCGACATTGCAGCAGATTGCGTTATAACCATACGATGCCCGCTATAAGGACCATCGAAAGAGCGAACAATATATAACAATGAATCCGCTTTCAAAACTATTCCCACCCTCCCTGATGAGTTCTAAACGCACGAAAACAGCCATCGTTGCAGCTTCGATATTATTCATCCTTTGGCTGCTATTCGACTGGAACTGGTTCCGGCCGGCGCTCATCGACTACGTCAGCGAAAAATCGCATCGCACCATCAGCGCCAGCGACCTTGATGTCGATTTTTCGTGGTCGTTGCAGCCGACGATAAAGTTGCGCGACCTGCATATCGAAAACGCACCCTGGGCGAAAGACCAGGAGGCAAGGCCGCTGATCGCGGTCAAGGAAATCGCGTTTACATTTGCGACCTTCCGGATGCTGTTCGCAGAAAAGCGCGTCATCTCGCTGATCTCGATGTCGGACGGCGAGGTCAACCTGGAAAAACTGGAGAACGGACTGAGGAACTGGCGCCTGCTGGATCCTGAGTACACAGGACCAGGCAAATACATCGTCATGGCGTTGCGGGCCAGGCAAAGTACCATACGCGTCAACGATCATGGGATACAGCTCAACCTGCTAGCCATCGCCAACCCTGCCGACTCGGCTCGCCAGGATGCGCAAAACTCACCATTAAATACCATCGCATTTAACGGTACATACCGCGAACAGGCCTTCGAAGGTTCAGCCATTGCAGGTGAGACGCTGACATTCCAGCAGACCGGTATAGCGTTTCCCATCACCGGCCAGGCCACCAGCGGCAATACCAGGTTTACTGTCGATGGCCACGTCGGCGATATATTGCGCGACCAGATCATAGACGCCGACTTTCGCCTGACCGGCAGTTCGCTGTCATCGCTGAACCCATTCATGAATATGCATATGTCGGCCAGCCACCCGTTCGATGCACAGGCGCACCTGCTGAAGAAAGGGAACGCCTATACAGCCACCCACCTGCAAGGCAAACTCGGCAAGACAGACGTGAATGGTAATTTAAGCTATACCAATATCAAGAAAAGCGACGCTGACCCAAAAAAACGCCCTTTGCTGGAAGGCACTCTTTACAGCAAACAGCTATACCTTGATGACATCATGGCCATGAACAAGGCAGATGAACAGGAAAGCAAGCACTCACCTGTCAAGAACGGCTCATCGAAAAAAACAGCCGAGGATCATGTTCCAGCCAAGGCCTCACGCCTATTCCCGTCAACACCCATCCCGCTCGACGGCCTGAATGCACGAAATGTACATCTGAACCTGAAGGCCGATTCACTGGTCGTGAAACGCTTTCCGGCCCTGGAGAAAATCCAGCTTACTGTAGCCCTTGATAACGGCATGCTGCAGATTGCACCCATCCATGCGGCAGTGGCGGGTGGCATAATGGACGGTCGCCTGACGCTTAATGCCGAACGATCACCGCTGGTTGCGACCCTGCAGCTGAATCTCGAGAAACTGCCTGCCGACACGGTATTGGCCATCGCAGGTTTGCAGGACACCCTGTCTGCGCCGCTGTCCTTGCATACCGAATTCCACGGCACAGGCAATTCCATCGCCGGCATCCTGGGCGATGCCACCGGAAAGTTGAATATCCGTGCGGGCCAAGGCACCATCTCCAACAAGCTGGATGCCAAACTGGGCCTGGACGCTGGCAAGATGCTCTGGTTATCGATACGCGGCGACAAGCCGGTTAGCCTGCACTGCGGCAAGATGCTATTCGATTTTAAGGACGGTGTAGGCAAGGCCGGTAATATATCGTTGGATACCGCCCAGACTTACCTGGAAGGCACCGGGACGATCAACCTGCGAAATGAGACGCTTAATGTTCAGTTGACTCCCAGGCCGAAAGATCCCAGCCTGTTCTCCCTGCACTCCGACATCCATGTGGACGGCCCGCTCAGGAAACCGAAATTCGCATTGCAACGGAATACTACAGATAAAAAAATATCCGGGGAACACAATGCCAGCAGTGAAAGTGGGTGCTAACATTCCATGATGAATAACTACTTGCAAGCTGCAGTACTGATTACAACCTGCCTGTGCGCCGCATCCGCCAAGGCGGACAGCGAAGGGGAATCCGACCAGGAAACCTCACCCAGGTACAAACTGATGATTTCCGACTATTCGGCGGAAGGCCTGAATGCCAAGGACATCAATATGCGGGCCAAATTCGGCGACCAGGCGGTTTGGCTGGCGTATTACGAAGAGCGGCCGTCGCATTTCAACCAGGTCAGGACAGGTTACGAACGTACCGACAAATGGGAGCGCCTGAAAACGGTGTCCTCCATCCAGGCAGCTGACTATGGGTTTTTCGGCGCGTCGGCCACCGCGGAAATCGGCGGGCCCGTGCATGCCATCGTCGGCTACGGACGCACCAACCTCAAGCCCTACGACAATATCAATTTCGATCCGAATGACTCTGTGACATGGGGCGCGGGATGGGAAAAAGCAGAAGGCGAAGATGTTGCGCTCTACCGCGTGCGCGACAACCGGGTAGTGAAAGGGCAGCAGATCGACCACCTGCTGGTGCACCTGCCTGTACATGGCGACAAGCTGATCATCGACGTCTTCAATAAGAGCGGTACCCGCGATGCCGAGGGCAAATCCATCAACGCTACGGGCATGGCCTTAGGCTATGAGTGGGATAAATACTTCGTGCGCGCGGCCTACGACCCCAAAGTCAACTTCACGCAGACCTATATGTCGCGGCTTTCGGTCGGTTTCTATTTCTAGCAGTATTCCGATTTCCACCAGCGATTTGTGGCAGGAACGAATACAGGTCGGGAACTGCAAGACCTAGGGAGTGTGAGACCTACAGATTGTAAGACTTAGGAACTGCAAGACAACATGGAACACCCTGCTTTCTGGCGCGCCCAGTCAGGACGCAGTGCACTAAATGCCTCGCGGCCGGGTTGCTCCTGGTAGGGATTGCGCATGACGTCCAGCAATTCCTCGATCCCACTGTAATCGCCGCTTTCCGCCAGGTCGATGGCCTGTTGCGACAGGTAGTTGCGCAACACATAGCGCGGGTTATAGCGGTTCATGCTGTCCACGCGCTCGGCATCCATCCAGCTATCCTGCGCCAGCCGGGCAGAATAGGTTGCCAGCCAGGTTTGGAAATCATCCCGGAATTGCAGGAATAACTCTTCCCTATAAAACGTGCTTTTGAGTGACTCGATGGAATGTGAGTTGGTGCTCACCAGTGTCAGCTGACGGAAAAAGTTGGTCATGTCCACCTCTGCCCGCTGCATCAACTCGAATGCCTTGCTGATGAGTTCGACGTCCTCGTTATGCCAAGCCATAAAACCGAACTTACCCGCCAGGATGCGCGTCCACGCTTCGCCGTATGTGCGGTCGAAGCTTGCCAGTCCCTGCGTTAACTGTTCCGTGAGGTCAGGGTGGTCTTTTTCCAGCACCGACAAGGCATCGGCCAGCCGCTCAAGATTCCAGCGTGCGATCTGCGCCTGCCGGCCGAACACATAACGGCGCATGGAAGCATCGGTGGTATTCGGCGTCCAGCCGGGGTCGAAATTATCGATCCAGCCGTAAGGGCCGTAATCGATGGTCAACCCGAGGATGGACATATTGTCGGTATTCATCACGCCGTGCACGAAACCGACCCGCATCCATTCCGCAACCAAGATGGCAGTGCGTTTACACACTTCGGCGAACCAGGTCGACAGCCTGTTCTCCGCTGCAGGATCAAGCTCGGGGAAGTCACGTGAAATCGTGAAGTCCACAAGCTGGGCCAACAGCTCAGTTTCATCGCGTGCAGCGAAAATCTGGAAATGCCCGAACCGGGTGAAGGAAGGCGCCACACGGCAGACGATAGCGCCCTGCTCTGCTTTGGGATTGCCATCGTAAAACATATCGCGTACTACCTGGTCGCCCGTCGCCACCAGGCTGAGGGCACGGGTGGTGGGTATGCCGAGATGGAACATGGCTTCGCTGCATAAAAACTCACGGATAGAGGATCGCAGCACGGCACGGCCGTCTGCACTACGCGAATACGGCGTTGGGCCGGCGCCCTTGAGTTGCAGCTCCCAGCGCTGGCCGGCCTGGTTGACTACCTCACCGAGGTAGATGGCGCGGCCGTCGCCCAGCTGGCCGGCCCAATTACCGAACTGGTGACCGCCGTAGCAGGTGGCATAGGGTTGCATGCCGGCGAGCAGGCCGTTGCCTGACAGCGCATCCACCATCTGCGCCGACTGTATGGATTGCGCATCCAGGCCGAGCGTCGCCGCCATTTCTTTCGAGTATGCCAGCAGCGTGGGCTTGCTCACTGCGGTTGGCTGGACGCTGGACCAGAATGCGCCATGCACTTGGCGCAGCTGGTTGGTGGTATCGGGATCGCCCGGCAGTTCGCGCACGAAGCGGTTATCAAACGTGAGCAATCCAGGTTTCAATTCCAAGGGTTCAATACTGTCCATTGTTCTTCCCATGTTGCGCGGTGCGCGGTGCGCGTTTCCAGGGTTCGCGTCGAAACGCACCTAGTGACGGTTGGACAAGGAAATCGGGCGATTATTCCTCATGCTTGCGACGACGTGCCAGAACGCCGCCAGCCAGCGTGTTCAGCACGTCCAGCGTATCGTCCCAGCCCAGGCAGGCATCGGTGATGGATTTGCCGTATTCCAGCGTGCATCCCGGCGTGTGGTCCTGGCGCCCTTCGTTCAGGTGCGATTCCACCATCACGCCGATGATGCGGTCATCGCCGGTGGCCATCTGGCCGGCCACATCCGTCGCCACGTCTTTCTGCAGCTTGTACTGTTTCTGGCTATTGGCATGCGAGCAGTCGATCATGATCTTGGCGGCTAAACCGGAAGCGGCCAGTTGCTTCGATGCCTCCTCGACACTCAGCTTGTCGAAATTAGGCGCGCCATTGCCGCCCCGCAGAATGACGTGGCAGTCTTCGTTGCCGGTGGTCGACACGATGGCGGAATGGCCTTCCTTGGTCACCGACAGGAAATGGTGGGGGCTGGCAGCGGCCTTGATGGCGTCCACCGCGATGCGGATATTACCGTCGGTGCCGTTCTTGAACCCGACTGGGCAGGACAAGCCGGATGCCAGTTCGCGATGCACCTGCGACTCGGTGGTACGGGCGCCGATAGCGCCCCAGCTCACCAGGTCTGCGGTGTATTGCGGGGTGATGGCGTCCAGGAATTCGGTGCCGGCCGGCATGCCGAGTTCGTTGACCTCCAATAAAAAGCGGCGCGCCATTTCCAGGCCGTCATTGATCTGGTAACTGCCGTCCAGGTAGGGGTCGTTGATCAGACCTTTCCAGCCTACCGTGGTACGCGGCTTCTCGAAATACACGCGCATGACGATCAGCAACTCACCGGACAGCCGTTCGCGCTGTTCTTGTAATCGTTTAGCGTATTCCAGGCCGGCTACCGGGTCGTGGATGGAGCACGGGCCGATGATGACCAGCAGGCGGTCATCGCCGCTGTACAGGATGCGGTGGATGCCGGCGCGCGTCTCGATGATATTGTCGGTGGCGGCGTCGCTGGCCTGCATGGCATCCAGCAAGGTTTCAGGCGGCCGCAGCTCCTTGATTTCCTTGATCCGGTTGTCATCCGTGGCGATTTTATGGGACAAGCTCATGTTGCATGTATTCCAGTGTGACCTGCATGACCGGCAAATGGCCGCAGCAGAAAAAGCCGTTCATTATAAAGAGCTTATGCGTAAATTGTTACGAATAATTGCGCTGTCGGCGATTGCAAAGCGCTCGCAGAAGCTGCCGATGGGTAGATACGTTGCTTATCCGCCCAGGCCTATTGCTGCTGGCTCAGTTTGCGGAAGCTGCTTTCATACTCTGCCAGCGTTTCCACCGCCTTAGCTCTCTGCGCCGCCGTAGTGGCATTGTGGAGTCGCGCGACGGACTGGCAGCTTTCCTTGCTGAAGGTATCGAAATAACGCACATATGCCGGATCCGGCGAGTCGATATAGCGCGCCAGCAAGGCTTCAAGCTCCGCCCTTACCTGAGTTAACGAGGTACTGGACTGCAGGCCTTTCAGCGTCTTCAGCGTATCGGTCTCGCGCCTGGTTATTTCCTTATAAACCACCTGGGGATCAAAGCTCGATTCCTCCATATTGCGCTTGATGATATCGACCTGGGTGCTCTCCAACTTGCCGTAGAATTTCTCCGCATTCTTCACGGCCTCTTCCACCCGGTGCTCCCTGCGCTCCTGCGGCGTACCCTCCATCCATTCCTCGCGCCACTTCTTGTTGCGCTTGGCGAATTGCTTTTCCAGATAGGACAACTGGTCATCCGACAGGGCAACGGTGGCTTTCATCGTGACCGGCAGGATATGCTCCCTGGAAGCCCGCATGCGGGACCGTACATCCGCAAATGCCTTGCAAACAGTAGCCGGCTCGATATCCTGCGTAGCCGACACTTTCAGTTCGTGCACAAAATCGGCATAGACCGGCAGTTCGTTCTTGCGATGCCAGGCATGCAGGGCAGCCAATTCGTCCTTGACGCCGGACTTTTGCTCAGTAGTGAAATCCAGGTAACTATCCAGCCACCAGTATGTGAGGCTGGGTGCCTTGTTATAGGCCGTGTTCATCAGGCTACAGGCCTGCAATATGAATAGCAGCAGAACTATCAGGCTACGTTTATAAATGACCAGCTCCTGTAAACCATTATTAACCCGCAATTAAGGCATGCCCTGGGAGCCGCTTGCAGATTGGCTCCCAGGCTTGTTCTCTTCCGGTAAGGGATAGGCATCGGCCACATACGCCGGGCCCTTCATCAAGACCACAATGATGCAGCCGATGGCCAACGTGCCCGTCCACGACCAGTGAATCGTCACCACGCCTATCATCATGAAATCTATCCATTGCACCGTTGACGCCGCATGCACGTGATCCCATTTCGGCAGCAAGGCATGCGACAGCAGCGACACCATACCCGGCACCAGCGTGCCGACCAACAGGATCAACGGGATCTTACGCAATATCCGCCACTCCAGTCCGCTGGGGTAGCGCCGGAAACCCGGGAGTTTCGTGAAGTATTTCATCTGCCGCCTCCTTGCCAACCATATCAGCTCGTCGGATGTTGTGACCTGCTAAGCATACGTATGTTCAGCTGGCCTGCTAGATAAATGGGCCTGCCGGATAAACATAGTCAATATCAGACCATGCCTACATGCAAACGATGGCCTGCGTGGTACGTTCGATATTCATCTTGATAAGGAATGCTCACATGTCCAACCATACCTATAAAATTATCGAGCTGGTCGGCTCATCCACCATCGGCACCGACGATGCCATCAAGGGCGCTATCGCCAAAGCCGCCCTCACGGTGAGGAACCTCGAATGGTTTGAGGTTGCAGAAACACGCGGCCATATCGTGGACGGCGCTGTGGCACACTTCCAGGTAACGTTAAAGGTGGGATTTCGCCTTGAAGATTAAGTCCGTAGATTAAGCCCCAAGATAAACCTGGATGATTGCGCAGGATGACTAGAGTGCTTTAATCGCCTGTGCCGCAATTTCAAACGAGTGCAGCCGCGCAGCATGGTCGTAGATCTGGCCGGTGACCATCAGTTCATCGGCCTTGGTCTGCTCCAGGATATCGCTCAATACCTCGCTGACGCGTGCCTGCGTGCCGATAGCGGAATACGCCAGGGCACTCTGCACATTGGCGCGCTCCATCGCAGTCCAGTCCGCCTCATCCGCATTCACAGGTGCTTGCAATGGACCGGGCGTACCGCGGCGCAGGTTGATGAACTGCTGCAACAGCGAACTGAATAACAGCTTGGCCTGCTCGGCACTATCGGCGGCGAACACGTTCACGCCCACCATGGCATAGGGGGTTTGCAGGTACTTGGAAGGCTGGAACTGGCTACGGTATATCTGCAAAGCCTGCAATAATGAATCCGGCGCAAAGTGCGATGCAAAGGCGAACGGCAAGCCCAGGGCCGCCGCCAGTTGCGCGCTATACAAGCTGGAACCTAACAGCCACAGGGGCACATGCAGGCCCACGCCAGGCACCGCGCGCACCTTTTGGCCCGGCTCTTCGTCTCCAAAGTAATGCAGCAACTCCTGCACGTCCTGAGGGAAATTGTCGGCCGCATGCATATCGCGGCGCAAGGCATGTGCAGTCAGTCCATCCGTACCGGGCGCACGGCCGAGGCCTAGATCGATACGCCCTGGGTAAAGCGATTCCAGCGTGCCGAACTGCTCGGCAATCATCAGCGGTGCATGATTCGGCAGCATCACGCCGCCGGAGCCGACGCGGATGCTGTTGGTGCCGCCAGCGATATGGCCGATCACCACCGAAGTCGCCGCGCTAGCGATGCCGCGCATGTTATGGTGTTCGGCCAGCCAGTAGCGCTTGTATCCCCATGTTTCCGCATGCTGCGCCAGGTCGAGGCTGTTACGGAACGCATCCGAGGCGGTTGCACCCTGGTTGATGGGGGATAGATCAAGGACGGAATAAGAAGTCATGATGTCTATATGGGGATGTACTGGTGTTAATCAATCGGTGAAAGACCTGCGGCCATAAACAGCTGCAGAATGCTGTTTATGCCATAAGCTGATTTATTGTTTTGGCGCAAAACTCAATGCAGCGGAGTTGATGCAATAGCGTAATCCCGTGGGCGGCGGACCGTCCGGGAATACATGCCCCAGGTGGGCATCGCAGACGTTGCAGATCACTTCGGTACGTATCATGCCGTGGGTGGTATCGGTTTTTTCGCGCACATTGTCTGGGTTGAGCGCCCTGAAATAACTGGGCCAGCCGCAACCGGAATCGAACTTGGTGTCGGATTCGAATAAGGCCGTTCCGCAGCACACGCAGGTATAGATGCCGTTCTCATAATGCTTGGCGAATTCACCGGTGCCGGCCGGCTCTGTCGCCGCATGGCGGGTGACAGCATACTGGATGGGGGTGAGTTGTGCTTGCCACTCTTCGTCGGATTTGATCACTTTAGTCACGGACTAGCTCCTGCTGGGTTGTACAAATATGGGACAGTTAAAAATAGAGTTAAAAATAAAATATATCCAAAAATATAGGCAAAAAATAAGGGATAGTAATATCGCTTAGCCCTTTAAGTTAACACGCATCTACCCGGAGGTTCCATGATGAAATCAAGCGATAAAGCCAAGGACGCGATTTGATTAGCTGGCCAGCCATCCTGCATTATCCAGGACAAGATGAACTCGAGTACATTGCCAGTGCAAATGCATGGGAGAACGACCAGCAACTCCACGCACTGAGTTTTCAGACTGCCGGCAGGCTGATAGATTCACACGGGCGCGTATTTAACTTACCGGATATGGAATACCAGCCCGGAGGAAGCGGCTTTGCGGCCAGTCCATCGCAGGAGGCGGCGACAGAGGCAGCGACATTAGCAGAAGTCATCGAACTGGTACGGGCGCATGCTGCGCAATCGGCATCGTGCTGCATCGCCAAGATATCGGCGCCGTCCATTGCCGCCGCGATTCGACTGGTGGATACTATCTAGCCATACATACATGCTCTCGCGGCCGTATCGAGCGTTGAGTATAACGTTATATGCAGTGAACGATTAAAGCCGCTTGCCTGTCTGGTGTAGTGCTACCATCTCCGAATCGATCCCGGTAAAAATAATCCAGGCAACTCCATGCAAACACCATCCCCCCAAAAACCGGCCATAGCGCCTGCAAAACGCATCACCTCATTGCGCGATCTATGGCCGTTCCTGCGTCCATACCGTTACCAGGTAGCGCTGGCTTTCGTACTGCTGTGCCTGGCTTCCGGCACACTATTGCTCGTGCCGCTGGCCTTTCGCGACCTGATCGATTTCGGCTTCGGTGCCGCTAAAACCGCAGGCGGGCCAGCGTCCGGCAGCATGATGCCGGACGCGCTTGCGCACAATACACTCACCAGCCAACTCAGCCTCAGCAGCCATTTCCTCATCCTGTTCGGCCTGGCGTTTTTCTGGGCGCTGATGGTGGCCTCACGCTACTACACCGTATCCTGGATAGGCGAGCGTGTTACCGTAGACCTGCGCGGTGCAGTGTACGGCCGCGTGCTGACGCAATCGCCGCAATTCTTCGAAACGCTGCAAACCGGTGAAGTGCTGTCCAGGCTTACGGGCGACACTACATTGATCCAGACCGTGGTCGGCAGTTCCGCTTCGATGGGGCTGCGCAGCCTGTTCCAGTTCGCCGGCGGCATGATCATGCTGGCCGTCACCAGTTTCTACCTGTTTTCCATCAATGTCGGGCTGATGCTGTTGCTGATTCTGCCCATCATGTGGATAGGCCGGTCGGTCAAGAAACTGTCGCGCGAGTCGCAGGACAGGATAGCCGACAGCTCGGCCATGGCGGGCGAGATACTCAACGCTATGCCCACCGTGCAATCGTATACGCAGGAGCAGCGCGAAATCGGCCGTTTCCGGGCCAGTGCCGAGCTGAGCTTTACCACCGCCATCCGGCGCGTCAGGGTACGTGCGATGCTTACCGCCGTCATCATCACCGCGGTCATGGGCACCATCATCTTCGTGCTCTGGATAGGTGCGCGCCAGGTCAGCAATGGCAGCATGACGGGCGGCGAACTCGCCTCGTTTATCCTGTACGCCGCGATGGTCGCCGGCAGCGTCGGCACCATGGCGGAGGTCTGGGGCGACATCATGCGCGCCGCTGGTGCTACCGAACGCCTGCTGGAACTGTTGCACGCCACCCCTGCGATTGCCGAAGCGCGCGAAGCCCAATTACTGAAGGATTCAGGCCATGCCGCCATCGAGTTCAAGCAGGTGACATTCAACTACCCATCGCGCCCGCTCACCGCTGCGCTGAACAATATCTCGCTAAGCATTCAGGCTGGAGAAACCTTAGCGCTGGTCGGCCCTTCCGGCGCGGGGAAGACGACCATGTTCCAGTTGTTGTTGCGCTTTTACGATGTCAGCAGCGGCAGCATTACCCTCAACGGCCAGGACATCCGCGAGCTCAAGTTGGAGACCCTGCGCAGCATGATTGCGGTAGTCCCGCAGGATCCGGTGATCTTCTCTGCCAACGCCATGGAAAATATCCGCTACGGCCGCCCCTATGCCACCGATGCGGAGGTGATGATCGCCGCCAAGGCAGCACAGGTGGATGAATTCATGCGGCAGTTGCCTCAGGGCTACGATACCTTCCTCGGCGAACGCGGCACGCGACTTTCCGGCGGCCAGCGCCAGCGCATCGCCATCGCCCGCGCCATATTGAAAGACGCCCCGCTACTGTTGCTGGACGAAGCCACCAGCGCGCTGGACGCAGAGTCCGAGATCCTGGTGCAGCAAGGCTTGAATGCCGCCATGGAAGGTCGCACCACGCTGATCATCGCCCACCGCTTGGCCACCGTGCAGAAGGCAGACCGCATTGCCGTAATGGAAAACGGTGAAATCGTGGAGCTGGGTAGTTCAGCCGAATTGCGCAGCCAGGACGGCCTCTATGCCCGCCTTGCCAGCCTGCAATTCGGTGACGAGCCTGCAGCAATCCAGCTATTCAAGACGGATGCGATATGACAAAACCATTTGTCATATCGCGGATATTTACCGACAATGCAGTTATCAATCCAATCACTGCGAAAGCCTGACATGAAAAACGTTTTTTTTAGCATGCTACTGACACTGCTGGTCACCATGCCTGCACTTGCCGAGGAGATAGGCAGCGATATCGAGACCACTACACCCAACGGCGATAAAGTGGTGCTTCACCCAAATGGCCGGTGGGAATTCAAGGACGTTAAAAAAGCCGTGCAAGCGGCAGAAGTGGCGAAACAATACCCTGAAAACCAGGGCTGCCCGCCAGGCACACAAGGCGGTTTCCTCGGCTTCGGCCGCTGTGTGCCGATCGGCGATAAAGACTTCAACCGCGGATCCATGAGCGGCAAGGGGCGATAAGCATTTACAGCAGCCCGCGTTCCGCAAATGAAAGCGTGTTGTTACCCGCCACTACAAAGTGATCCAGCACCCTAACATCGACCAAGGCCAGCGCTTGTTTTAATGCAGTAGTAAGCAGTTCATCTGCACGGCTTTGCTGGGCGACGCCAGATGGATGGTTGTGGGCAAAGATGACCGAAGCTGCATTGTGGTGAAGCACCCGCTTCACCACCTCACGGGGATACACGCTCGTCTGGGTAAGTGTTCCGGTGAATAACTCTTCCTGCGCCAGCACCCGGTTCTGCGCATCCAGGAACAGCACAACAAACACTTCTCGCGGCAACGCGCCGAGCTTCAGACACAAATAATCCCGCACCTGCTTGGGTGAACTTAGCACATCGCGCACCTGCATCTGTTCCGCCAGCGCACGCCGGCTCATCTCGAAGATGGCCTGCAACTGGCAGAATTTGCTGCTGCCCATGCCATGCACACTGCCGATTTGCTCCAGGCTGGCTGAGAATATGCCGTTGAGGTTGCCGAACACGGTTAATAAATCCCGCGCCAGGTCCACTGCGCTTTTGCCGGTGACCCCAACCCGCAGGAATATTGCAAGCAATTCGGCATCGGACAACGCCCCGGCACCTTGCTGCAACAACTTCTCCCGGGGACGCTCCCCTTCCGGCCAGTCGGTTATTGCCAAGATACAAAGCCCCTTTTTAGATCAATCACGTAGTATTTCTTACTCCGTATTTACGTATCAGTCATCCAGCCGATTTCTCTTGCTGTCATGCTGCCTATCACGGTCTGGTCAAGGTTTAACGGGATTTCTGCTTTGTTTTCACTTACTGGCCTGCGACCCGCCATCAGCTCGGCGACGCTTTGGGGATATAAAGGTGTTTTAGCCGGTTCGGCGAAGCCCGCAGGATAGGCAGGCTGGTGACTGAATAAATCGTATTTATCGGTCGCCCCGACGGTATGCAAAAGCTCGTGGGCAATGATCACGTTGTTTTGCCTGGTGTAACTTCTCTCCGAGAACACATTCACCAGCCCGACGCGGCCTTTGCTGAGGGCAGTAGAATGCGGCAAGACCGGATGATTGGCCGGGTCGAAATACAGCAGGTAGAGTTTGATGTCCGGCTGTACTGTCGTTGAAGGGCTATTTCGCCACGCCCACCAGCGAAATTCCAGGCTCCATACGATGGTTTGCAACATACTGGCCGCTTTTTCCGGTTGCGGCGGCTGTTGCTGTACACGGGGGCCTATGCGGATGGCGAAGGGTGTTTTCACTGCTAAATTAAACTGCGCGGATTGCCCGGAATAATACTCGGCAATTTCCTCAAACTGGTCCGGTTGCAGGCTCGCTATGTATCGATCAGAGGCTTGGCTACCGTCCATATTGATGGGGTAGACATTCACATACAGCGTTTTCTTCCACTCCGTCTGGCTGTTCAGCAACCAGGTGCGGTGCGCAACCGTAGCTAATATAAAAAGTAAAACCACTATCCTGAATTTACGCCACATCGCTAGTTTGTTCTTTGTATAAGGTTTCGTATTAAAATGAATCCATTAAGCATGCATTCAGCATGGCTCCATCCACAATAAATCCTGCAACAGAGACAAGCAGCCTGAAGAATACCATGAACACTATAGTACTCGGAATTACCGGCGGTATAGCTGCGTATAAAGCAGCCGAACTGGTACGCCTGCTGGTCAAGCAGGGCATCGCTGTGCAGGTGGTGATGACGGAAGCCGCCTGCCAGTTTATTACGCCCATTACCATGCAGGCGCTTTCCGGCAAACCGGTGCATACTGAGATGTGGGACGCCAGCATCGCCAACGGCATGCCGCACATCGAGCTGTCACGTAGCGCGGACGCTATCCTGATCGCCCCTGCCAGCGCAGATTTTTTAGCCAAGCTGGTGCATGGCTCAGCCGACGATTTGCTGTCTACGCTTTGCCTGGCGCGTAACTGTCCGCTGATCGTTGCGCCGGCGATGAATAAACAGATGTGGGAAAACGCCGCTACACAGCGCAATATCGCCCAATTAGAGGCTGACGGCATCCTGGTATTAGGGCCTGGCAGCGGCGAACAAGCATGCGGGGAAACAGGTCTTGGCCGTATGTTGGAGCCGGACCAGTTGCTCGCCGAGTTAATGGCTAGCCGGCAGGACAAAATCCTCAATGGAAAACGCATCCTGATCACTGCAGGCCCGACACTGGAAGCCATCGACCCTGTGCGTGCTATCACCAACCATAGCTCTGGAAAAATGGGCTACAGCCTGGCACAGGCTGCCCGGGAAATGGGGGCCGATGTCACCCTGGTCACCGGGCCGACGGCGCTGGTAATTCCTGCAGGTGTTTCCTCAGTTGCCGTGACTACAGCGGATCAAATGCTGGATGCCGTAATGCAGCATATCAATGGGCAGGATATTTTTATCAGCGTGGCGGCCGTGGCCGATTACCGGCCGGCAAAGCCGCTTGCACAAAAAATCAAGAAGAGCACGCAGCCTTCGACGCTTGAACTGGTCGCCACACAGGACATTCTTGCTACCGTTTCTGCATTGCCAAATGCGCCGTTTTGCGTGGGATTCGCTGCCGAAAGCGAGAACCTCCTGGAGTATGCGGAACAAAAACGCCGGCGTAAAAAAATCCCGCTGATCGCAGCCAACATAGCCAGTGAGGCAATGGGCATGGATACCAGCACCCTGACATTGCTGGATGACAACGGCAGCCATCCCTTACAGCAAGCGCCAAAAATAGAGCTTGCCCGCATGTTGCTGCAACATATCGCCACTATGATAATGCCTGGGACCAAGGATAATGCCTGAGATCAAGCCTGAGTTTTAAGGTTATCTAGCTGTTTACCCTGACTAATGCCGAAAGGATGCCATGAGCCTGCACGTTGAACTGAAAATACTGGATCCCCGTATCAAGGAACTGATGCCTACCTATGCAACCCCTGGTTCAGCCGGACTCGACCTGCGTGCTTGCCTGGACCATGTTGCCATGCTGCAACCGGGCGAAACTCAATTGATCCCTACAGGCATGGCGTTTCACCTGGCCGACCCTAACTATGCAGCGCTTATCCTGCCGCGCTCGGGACTCGGCCATAAGCACGGCATCGTGCTGGGCAACCTGGTCGGGTTGATAGACTCCGACTACCAGGGCCAGCTATTGGTCTCATGCTGGAACCGCAGTAAAGAGCCTTTTATGCTGAACCCAATGGAACGTATCGCGCAGCTGGTGATAGTGCCTGTCATCCAGGCCAGCTTTCAGGTGGTGGATGAGTTCGCTGCAAGCGATCGCGGCGAAGGCGGTTTTGGCAGTACAGGCAAGCATTAATCCATGTAAATCCAAAAATATTAAGTACAAGAAAACATGCTTAATAGCTAAAAATACATGAATTAACTTGAAGGCAACCAAGCATTTATGGTATAAATGCGGTCTTTCGAATTTCGGCAAGCAGCACGATAAGTGTTTTCAGGAGAGTAGCATGGCACGCGTATGTCAGGTAACCGGCAAAAAGCCGATGGTTGGGAATAATGTTTCTCACGCTAATAACAAAACAAAACGTCGTTTTCTGCCTAATTTGCAAAACCGCAAATTCTGGGTAGAGAGCGAAAATCGCTGGGTAAGCATGCGTATCACTAACGCTGCACTTCGCACTATCGACAAGAACGGTATCGACTCTGTTCTGGCCGGCATGCGCGAACGTGGCGAAAAGATTTAAGCGCTGATTTATTCAGCCTGATTAAGGAAAAAGAAAATGCGTGAAAAAATCAAATTGGAGTCAAGCGCTGGTACTGGTCACTTCTACACCACTACCAAGAACAAACGCACCATGCCTGAAAAAATGGAAATCAAGAAATTTGATCCAGTAGTCCGCAAGCATGTTGTGTATAAAGAAGCGAAGTTAAAATAATCGTTGCACGAAATAAAACTGATTAAATTCAGGTAATAAAAAAGCCAGCATTGCTGGCTTTTTTATTACCTGAAGCTTATTGCCTGGTTATGCCATCTTGTAGCAGCGCAGTCGATGTGAAAACTGCTCCAGCGCTTGTATGCCACTTATTTCAGCGCGGTGGCACCAATCTTCAAGGTCCTTAAGCAGTTGTTCCTGGCTTGCCGCAGAACGCGCCCACACCTTGGCTAACTCCTGCTTCAGGTCGTAGATAGTCTGCAAACGCGTACTGTGTTTTAAGACACTGGCCAAGGCCACCTTTTCCTTGTCCAGTAAATTCCTGGCATCGAGATGCAACCAGTGGCGAATGCGCTCCATTGCTGTGGAGTCATGTCCATGCTGCTGGTACGCCGCCTGCAACTTGCCGATCTCTTCCTTATACGCTTTTTTCAGCATAGTCCTGTATTTTCCCATCACATCAAAACGATGCGTGATTACGGCCTGCAAAGTATCCAGGTCGCACTTGGTCTTTGCCCAGTCGAAACGCACTTGCGGGGCGATTTTCTTCACTTTGGCAAGTTTCACTGATTGCATGATGCTGATATACATCCAGCCGATATCGAACTCATACCATTTACTGGATAACTTGGCCGAGCTGGCGTATGCATGGTGGTTATTGTGCAACTCTTCCCCTCCAATCAGGATGCCCCATGGCGAAATATTGGTGCTGGCATCGTCTGCAGCGAAATTGCGATAGCCCCAGTAGTGGGCAATACCATTGATGATGCCGGCCGCATTGATTGGTATCCAGGCCATTTGTACTGCCCAGATGGTCAATCCCAGCGGCCCGAACAGAACGACATTCAGCACCAGCATCAGGCTTACTCCCAGGCGGCTATGTTTGGTGTAGAGGTTTCTCTCCAGCCAGTCATCCGGCGTACCGCTGCCGTATTTTTCCAGCGTATCCTGGTTATGCGCTTCTGCACGGTATAGCTCTGCCCCTTCATACAGCACTTTTGCCAGGCCTAGGACCTGGGGACTATGCGGGTCTTCCTCAGTTTCGCAACGCGCATGGTGTTTGCGGTGGATGGCCGCCCATTCCTTGGTGATAATGCCGGTTGTCATCCATAGCCAGAACCTGAAGAAATGACTGACAATCGGGTGCAGGTCCAGCGCGCGGTGAGCCTGGTGCCGGTGCAGGAAGATGGTCACCGCTGCGATCGTGATATGCGTCAATCCAAGCGCGACCAAAACATATCCCCACCACGGTAAGTCGATTAACCAGAAATTCATAAGCCCTCTGTCAGATATAAAAATGGATTGCACAGTAACGATATTATTGCTGCAGCTTTGGTAGCGCTGCATTTTTTATGCTACTGATATTGGATAGCTAGATACTACATTAGTGCTGATTACATAAGAAATATAGTGGCTAATCCAAGAAAAATGAAAAAACCGCCGCTATCTGTCACGGCAGTGATCAATACACTCGAGCCTACAGCCGGGTCACGCCCAAACCTGGTCATCACCAACGGAATCATGACGCCCATAATGGCAGCCAGCAATAGGTTAAGCGTCATCGCTGCCGTCATTACCAGGCCGAGCTTGATGTTGCCATAAAGCAGGAATGCAGCAAGGCCGAGCACACTCCCCCATAGCAGGCCGTTCAACAAACCCACGCCTAATTCTTTCGATAGCAATGATTTCATATTGTGCGAAGCAATTTGCCCGATTGCCAGGCCACGCACGATCATTGTAGTGGTCTGGTTGCCAGAATTTCCCCCTATGCCGGCCACAATAGGCATAAGCGCGGCCAGGGCCACTATCTTCTCGATGGAGTCTTCGAATACGCCAATCACGCGAGAGGCGACAAATGCCGTGACCAGGTTGATCGCCAGCCAAGTCCAGCGGTTTTGAACCGATTTCCACACGGAGGAGAATAGATCTTCTTCCTCACGCAAACCGGCCATGGACAGCATTTCGCTTTCCGCTTCGTCGCGAATGTAGTCCATGACGGTATCCACCGTCAGTCGACCGACCAGTTTGTTATTCTCGTCAACCACCGGCGCAGTCACCAGGTCATACCGCTCGAACGCTTTGGCTGCTTCATCCGCAGTATCCTCTGGATGGAATACGACGGCATCATCCGCCATAATCTCCACGACTACCATGTCCAGGTCATTCACCACTAAACGCTTTAACGGCAACACACCGCGCAATATGTCGTGGCGATCCACCACAAATAGCTTATCCGTATGGCCCGGCAATGTACCCAGCCGCCTTAAATAACGCAGCGTGACCTCGAGCGTTACGTCTTCGCGGATGGTGACGATATCGAAATCCATCAATGCCCCTACCGCATCCTCAGGATAGGCCAGGGCAGACTGCAGGCGTTCACGGTTCTGGATATCCAGGCTATCCAGCAGGTCATAAAGCACGTCCTTGGGGAGATCGGGTGCAAGATCGGCAAGTTCATCGGTATCCAGTTGCTCGGCAGCTGCCAGCAGTTCCTCGCTGTCCATGTCCGCAATAAGCGTCTGCCGTACAGCATCGGATACTTCCAGCAGGATCTCGCCGTCACGCTCGGCCTTGACCAGCTCCCATACATCAAGCCGCTGCTCCAGGGGAAGGGCTTCCAGGATATGCGCGACGTCGGCAGAATGCAGGGCATCCAGCTTCTTCTGCAACTCAACCAGATTCTGCTTGTGCACCAGGGTTTCCACCAGCTGGTGTTTCGGCATGTCCTGTTTATGCACAAGATCTTCTATCATCTTGTGCTTGTTTAACAGGCCTATCACCTGTTGCAGGCTCTCTTGTAAGCTTTCCTTGATTTCTTGATTTTCTGCCATAAGTCAGCTCATGAATGCCTATCAAATTAAGTAACTATCAGCCTGTCCCGGTATTCATCAGGTCTCTTATTATCGTGCTTTTTAAGCAAGACGAAAACCATTCATGTATATCACATCCTGTATTCAGTCGTATGAAACCAGGTTGTTAATCGCAAATCTCGCGGACAATAAAAAAGCCGGCATTAACCGGCTTTTTTATTAGATATTAAAGCAATTTATTCAGCAACTACAGCTTCTGTAGAGGGATCTGGACGATCCACCAACTCGACCAATGCCATAGGAGCATTATCGCCAACACGGAAACCGCACTTCAGGATACGCAGATACCCACCATTACGTGTCTGGTAACGTGGTCCCAGTTCGCTGAACAACTTACCGACGATATCACGATCACGCAGGCGGCTGAACGCGAGGCGACGATTTGCCAAGGTAGCATTCTTGCCCAATGTAATCAAAGGCTCTGCCACACGGCGCAGTTCTTTTGCTTTTGGCAATGTTGTCTTGATGATTTCATGACGCAATAATGAATTGGTCATGTTCTGCAACATAGCCTTACGATGGCTGCTGGTGCGATTTAATTTACGATTACTGTTGCGATGACGCATAGTGATACCCTCAAGCTTTAGCTATTTATACTTAATGCTAGTTATCTGTGTGCTAGATTTTTTCAAGGCCAACAGGCGGCCAATTTTCCAGCTTCATACCTAACGTCAGGCCCTTTGAGGCCAATACGTCTTTAATTTCATTCAATGACTTACGGCCAAGATTCGGTGCCTTGAGCAATTCATTCTCACCGCGTTGAATCAGGTCACCAATGTAATAGATGTTTTCTGCTTTGAGGCAATTTGCAGAACGCACTGTCAATTCAAGATCATCCACCGGACGCAACAGGATAGGATCAACATGCGGTGCATGCTTAACTTCAATCTCGGTCGGAGCACCTTCCAGATCAGCAAATACTGACAATTGACCGATCAGGATACGTGCAGCATCGCGGATAGCCTGTTCCGGCTCCATGATACCGTTGGTTTCAACGTCCATGATCAGCTTGTCCAAATCGGTACGCTGCTCGACACGCGCACTTTCAACATGGTAACTGACCTTGTTGATAGGGCTGAAGGATGCATCTACCTGGATGAAGCCCAGGATGCGGTCTTCATCGGTATATTTTCTTGCAGGAACAGGCTGGTAACCACGGCCCATTTCCACTTTAACTTCCAGATTGATTTTGCCGCCTTTGGTAAGGTGCGCAATCACGTGGTTAGGATTGACGATTTCAGCATCGTGACCAGTTTCAAAGTCGCCAGCAGTCACCACTCCTTCAACTGACTTATTCAGGATCAGGACAGTTTCGCTCTTGGTGTTTAGCTTAAGTGCAACACCTTTCAGGTTCAGCAGGATATCAACAACGTCTTCCTGCACACCGTCCAGCGTTGAGTATTCATGCACTACGCCATCGATCTTAACTTCTGTGATAGCAAAACCAGGGATGGATGACAGCAATACACGGCGCAAAGCATTGCCCAATGTATAACCGAAACCGCGTTCCATAGGCTCCAGTGTCACACGTGCGCGCACTGGAGAAATCACTTCAACGTCCACAACACGTGGCTTTAAATATTCAGTCGGACTGTTTTGCATAAACTTTCCTTACGGCCCAAAATTACTTAAGTTAACGTTCTAAATTATTAACGCGCGACTGCCGGGAGCTAATTACTTCAAGTTCTTACTTAGAGTAAAGCTCGACCACCAGCGATTCATTAATAGTAGAAGGCAATTCATCGCGCTGTGGCTTGGCTTTGAAAGTACCTTTCAACGCTTTAACATCCACATCGATCCATTCTGGGAAGCCACGCTGCTCAGCAGCAGCCAATGCACCTGTAATACGCAATTGCGCTTTGGAAGCATCTGCAACCTGCACTACATCACCCGGCTTAACCTGGAATGAAGGAATATTTACACGCTTACCGTTTACCAGGATGCTGTTATGGCGAACGATCTGACGCGCTTCTGTACGTGAACCACCCAGGCCCATACGATAGGCTACGTTATCCAAGCGGCATTCCAGCAACTGCAGCAGGTTTTCGCCGGTAATGCCCTTCTGGCGATCAGCTTCTGCATAGTAACCACGGAACTGGCCTTCAAGGATGCCATAAATACGGCGAAGCTTTTGCTTCTCACGCAGTTGAACGCCATAGTCAGAAAGACGCTGGTTACGACGCTGACCGTGCTGGCCAGGTGGGAAATTACGTTTTTCAATAGCGCATTTGTCCGTGAAGCATTTCTCTGCTTTCAAGAAAAGCTTTTCGCCTTCACGGCGACATTGACGGCACTTAGGATCTAGATTTCTAGCCAAGGTATTCTCCTGTTATTCTATTCTGCTAAAAGCGTGCTTAGATGCGACGCTTCTTAGGTGGCCGGCAGCCATTGTGTGGCACTGGGGTCACATCAGAAATGCTTGTAATTTTGAAACCGGCGGCATTCAAGGCACGCACTGCTGATTCACGACCAGGGCCTGGACCCTTAATGCGCACTTCAAGGTTCTTTACGCCGCACTCCTGGGCTGCCTTACCAGCAGCTTCCGCAGCAACCTGGGCTGCAAATGGAGTACTTTTACGTGAGCCCTTGAAACCTGCGCCGCCTGAGGTTGCCCATGAAAGAGCATTACCCTGGCGATCAGTGATCGTAATGATTGTATTGTTAAAAGACGCATGAACGTGGGCAATGCCCTCGGCAATGTTCTTTTTAACTTTCTTACGTACGCGTACGTTTGCTTTAGCCATGTTACTTATTCCTTACTAGGATATTTATTTCCCGGGTTATTACCCGATAGCTTACTTAGACGACTTAATCGGCTTGATAGGGCCTTTACGGGTACGTGCATTCGTTTTGGTGCGTTGACCACGAACAGGCAAGCCACGACGATGTCGCACACCACGGTAGCAACCAAGATCCATCAAACGCTTGATGTTCATGGATACTTCACGGCGCAGGTCACCCTCAACCTTGAATTTTGCAACTTCATCGCGAAGCTTATCCACTTCTGCGTCATTCAGGTCCTTGATCTTAACCGTAGCCAGAACTCCTGCTGCCAGGCAGATCTGCTTTGCAGTGTTACGACCAATACCAAAAATCGACGTTAACGCGATATCAGTATGCTTATGATTTGGGATATTTACCCCTGCTATCCGAGCCATGTTCCTACTCCAAAATTATGACACTGCCTGATCAGGTAACTCTTCTGATCAAATCGCCAAAAAAGCCCAAAATTTTAACAGCTTAGCCAATTATTAACAAATGCCTTTAACAATTGACCAATATTATTCAAATAACCAGTCCAGCTACGCCTTAACCCTGACGCTGCTTATGCCTTGGATCAGTGCAGATTACACGCACCACGCCACGACGACGGACTACTTTACAATGACGGCATAACGCCTTTACTGATGCACGAACTCTCATTTTTTTACCTCACAGCTATAATTAACGAGCCAGGTTTTTAAATTCAACTTAATAAATTAATTTAAAAGGATAAATTTAAAGTTAAACCAAGCTTTATTTGACGCGAAAAATAATTCGCGCACGGGATAAATCGTACGGAGTCATTTCTACCGTAACCTTGTCACCAGGAAGAATACGTATATAGTGCATACGCATTTTTCCTGAGATATATCCCAGCACTACGTGACCGTTCTCCAACTTAACTCTAAACGTTGCATTAGGAAGGTTTTCCAACACCTCCCCCTGCATCTCGATTCTGTCTTCCTTAGCCATGCTATTGCCTAATCAACGCGGTGTAACCGCACCGCCTTTAAAATTAGCTTTTTTCAGCAGGCCTTCATATTGGTTAGACATCAAATGCGCTTGCACCTGGGTCATGAAGTCCATTGTGACCACCACAATGATCAGCAACGATGTACCGCCAAAATAGAACGGGACATTAAACTTTAAAATCAAAAACTCTGGCAGCAGACAAACCGTAGTTATGTAAAGCGCACCAGCCAAGGTCAAGCGACCCATGATCCTGTCTATGTATCTCGCTGTTTGCTCACCTGGACGAATACCAGGAACAAACGCACCACTTTTCTTCAGGTTATCTGCAGTTTCTTTTGGGTTGAATACCAATGCCGTATAGAAAAAGCAGAAAAATATAATCGCACTTGCAAAGAACAGGATGTACAAAGGCTGACCTGGGGATAATGTAGTCCCGATGTCCTTAAGCCATGACAAGCTTTCATTGCTGCCAAACCACCCCGCCAACGTAGCGGGGAACAAAATAATACTGGAAGCAAAAATAGGAGGGATAACACCCGCCATATTCAACTTCAAAGGCAAATGACTGGTCTGCCCACCGAATACTTTGCGGCCAACCTGCCTCTTTGCGTAATTCACGGTGATCTTGCGCTGCCCGCGTTCCACAAACACGACAAAAGCAGTGACCAGTATTGCTGCTGCAAACAGGAACAATACCAATGGAATGGAGAACGCTCCCGTTCTTGCCAGATCCAGTGTACTCACTATAGCGTGCGGCAAACCTGCCACGATACCTGCAAAAATAATGATGGAGATACCGTTACCGATACCGCGCTCAGTAATCTGTTCACCCAGCCACATCAAAAACATAGTGCCGCTTACAAGCGTAATAACCGCTGTAAAACGGAATAACAAACCTGGATCCAACACCAAACCTGGCTGGTGCTCCAGCGCAATCGCAATGCCCAATGCCTGGAATGTCGCCAGCAACACCGTGCCGTAGCGCGTGTATTTCGTAATAGTACGACGGCCGGCTTCGCCCTCTTTTTTTAACTGTTCCATCTGCGGCGACACAACTGTCAGCAACTGCATGATGATGGATGCCGAAATATAAGGCATGATGCCTAACGCGAATACGGTAAAACGCGAAAGGGCACCACCCGAGAACATGTTAAACATGCCCAGGATGCCATTACTTTGCGACTCAAACAGCTTTGCCAGCACATCAGCATTAATACCTGGCACAGGAATATGCGCACCCAGGCGATACACCACTAACGCACCAATAACAAATAGCAGGCGGCTTTTAAGCTCACTCATCTTTAGATCCAGTAATAGCAAGCGCCCCAGTCATAACGAGTCCATTCACGCCGCAGGCAGAATCTAACAAACTATCGAAGGACAACGTTACTCTGCAATCTTGCCGCCAGCTGCTTCAATAGCAGCACGGGCACCTTTTGTCAGCAACAAGCCTTGCACAGACAGTGCACGGGTGACATCGCCAGACAAGTAGACTTTTACAGACTTAACCGTACCTGAAACCACATTTGCTGCTTTCAGTGCCAGTAGATCAATGACTTCAACCTGCAGCTTAGCCAGCTCGCTAGTGCGAACGTGCGCTGTATCGGCTTTTGTCAAGGAAACGAAACCGCGCTTAGGCAAACGGCGTTGCAAAGGCATCTGACCGCCTTCGAAACCGACTTTATGGAAACCACCGGTACGTGATTTCTGACCCTTATGGCCGCGGCCGGCAGTCTTGCCGAAACCGGAACCAATGCCACGACCGACACGGCGCTTAGGCGTTTTGCTGCCTTCAGCAGGCTTGATAGTATTCAAATTCATTATGCTTCTACCTTTAATAGATAGTTAACCGCATTGATCATCCCACGGTTTGCTGGAGTGTCTTGCACTTCAACCGTGTGGTGCATGCGACGCAGGCCTAGACCCGCCACGCAAGCGCGATGCGACGCAATCCTGCCAATCGTGCTTTTAACCAGTGTTACTTTGACTGTGCCAGCTTGTGCCTGGCCAGATTCTTTTTTAGCTTTAGCCATGATTAACCCCTGATCTCTTCAACACTCTTGCCACGCTTTGCAGCGATTTCAGCAGGTGTATTCATTGATTGCAGGCCATTCAATGTAGCGCGAACCACATTGTAAGGATTCGTTGAACCAATACACTTTGCCAATACATTCGTGATGCCCATCACTTCGAAGATCGCACGCATTGCCCCGCCGGCAATAATACCGGTACCTTCAGAAGCAGGTTGGATAAACACTTTAGCCGCGCCGTGTACACCGGTTACAGCATGATAAAGCGTGCCATTATTCAGGCTAACCTTCACCATACCGCGACGTGCTTCATCCATGGCTTTCTGTACGGCCACTGGTACTTCACGTGCCTTACCTTTACCCATGCCGACTGCGCCGTCACCATCACCTACTACGCTCAATGCAGCAAAACTCATAATACGACCGCCCTTGACCACTTTGGTCACGCGGTTGACCGAGATCATTTTCTCGCGCAGACCATCGGTCTGCTGTTGTTCCATTTCTTTTGCCATCATCAACCCCGTCTATTAGAAGGACAAGCCGTTTTCACGCGCAGCATCCGCCAGCGCCTTGATACGACCATGGTATTTATAGCCCGAACGATCGAAGGCAACGCTGGTAATGCCGGCAGCCTTCGCTTTTTCAGCGATACGCTTACCGATTACAGCTGCAGCAGCAATATTGCCGCCGTTCTTCAGATCCTTACGGACTTCGGCTTCCAGTGTAGAAGCACTTGCCAGAACCTTGTCGCCAGTTTCAGCAATAATCTGGGCATATATATGACCATTACTGCGATGCACACTTAAGCGCGTAACTTTCAATTCGGCGATTTTGGCACGGGTTTTACGTGCACGACGCAGGCGTGAATTTATATTAGTCATAGCTAAACCTTACTTCTTCTTGGTTTCTTTAATGATTACCACTTCATCGGAGTAACGCACACCCTTGCCTTTATAAGGCTCTGGAGCACGATAACCACGAATCTGCGCGGCAACCTGACCTATCACTTGCTTATCCACACCAGTCAGTACAACTTCTGTCTGGGTTGGGGTTTGCACTGTAACGCCTTCCGGCATTTTGTGATTGATCGGATGGGAGTACCCTAATTCCAGGTTCAGCGTAGCACCTTGCGCCTGGGCTTTATAACCCACGCCGACAAGAGTCAGCTTACGGGAGAAGCCCTGCGAAACGCCTTGCACCATATTTGCTACTAAAGCACGCAACGTTCCGGACATAGCGCGGGAATGCTGACTGTCATTAGCAGCAACGAAAGTGATCGTTTCACCTTCGCGCGTCAGGTTTACAGCATTAGTGAGCGGATGGGACAACTTGCCCAAAGGACCACTAACGGAAATATTATCGGCACTTAGTACTATCTCAACCTTGGCGGGGATAGCGACCGGGTTTTTAGCTACACGAGACATATTCGCTCCTTAAGCCACTACGCACAGCACTTCACCACCGACACCGGCAGCAAGGGCTTTACGATCAGTCATTACACCCTTGGACGTAGACACGATGGTCACGCCGAGGCCATTCATTACCTTAGGGATATCCTGACTACCACGGTAAACGCGAAGACCAGGGCGACTAACGCGGTCTATCTTCTCGATTACTGGACGGCCAGCATAATACTTCAGGCTGATATTCAATTGCGGTTTACCGTTAATGTCCTGCACTGCGAAATCATCGATATAGCCTTCATCCTTAAGCACACTGGCGATAGCGCCTTTGAGCTTGGATGCCGGCATCGATACAGTCGGCTTATTTGTGCTTTGCGCATTACGGATGCGCGTTAGCATATCGGCAATCGGATCACTCATACTCATCGTTAAATTCCTCCGTTTACCAGCTGGCTTTGGTGACGCCAGGCACTTCGCCGCGCATCATCAACTCGCGCAGCTTGCTACGCCCAATACCAAATTTACTGAACACGCCACGTGGACGACCAGTCAGCGCGCAGCGATTACGCAGGCGTACCGGGCTGGAATTACGTGGCAGACTTTGCAGCTTCAAGCGCGCTTCACGACGTTCTTCTGCCGATAGCTTAGTATCGTTAGCAACCGTCGTTAACTCGGCACGCTTTGCTGCGTATTTCTCAACTGTTTCGCGACGTTTCTGTTCGCGTTCGATCATACAAGTTTTAGCCATGAGACCCTCAGTTTCTAAACGGGAAGCTAAATGCAGACAACAATGCACGCGCCTCTTCGTCAGTTTTAGCTGTCGTTGTGATGGTGATGTTCATACCCCGCAACGCGTCAATCTTGTCATACTCAATTTCAGGAAATATGATCTGCTCTTTCACACCCATGTTGTAGTTACCACGGCCATCGAATGACTTGCCTGAAATACCACGGAAGTCACGAATACGTGGAATGGCAACAGTGATCAGGCGATCCAGGAACTCATACATACGTTCGCGGCGCAATGTCACCTTACATCCAACAGGATAGTCATCACGAATCTTGAACGCAGCTACCGATTTCTTGGCCTTAGTGACCACAGGCTTCTGGCCGGCAATCTTCTGCATATCGCCAACTGCATTTTCCATTACCTTCTTATCAGCAACTGCTTCGCCCACACCCATGTTAAGGATGATTTTTTCGATGCGAGGCACTTGCATGGAAGATGTGTAACCGAACTGTTCAGTCAACTGATTGACGACGGTTTCTTTATAAAAATCTTTTAAACGAGCCATTGCTTTCTATGTCCCCAGATTATGCGTCAACGACTTCACCGCTTGATTTGAAGACGCGCACTTTGCGTCCGTCATCCAGCGTTTTGAAGCCAACGCGCTCACCTTTTTGGGTGGCACGGTTAAATAAAGCAACATTCGAGATATCAATCGGCATCTCTTTATTGATGATGCCGCCAGTTACGCCCTTCATCGGGTTTGGCTTGGCATGCTTCTTCACCATGTTGAGACCTTCAACTACCAGGTGGCCAGAGTCCAGCACGTTCAGCACAGTGCCGCGCTTGCCTTTGTCTTTACCTGTATTTAGAACGACTTCGTCGCCCTTGCGAATTTTGTTCATCAAGCGCTCCTTACAATACTTCAGGCGCCAGGGAAACGATCTTCATGAAACGTTCGCTACGCAGCTCACGTGTCACCGGCCCGAAAATACGGGTACCAATCGGTTCTAGCTTGTTATTTAACAGTACGGCGGCATTGCCATCGAACTTTACGAGGGAGCCATCAGGACGGCGAACGCCTTTTGTAGTGCGGACCACTACAGCGCTATATACTTCGCCTTTTTTGACGCGGCCGCGAGGCGCAGCATCTTTGATCGTGACCTTGATCACATCGCCAATACCGGCATAACGACGCTTAGAGCCACCTAACACCTTGATGCACATTACAGAGCGCGCACCCGTGTTATCGGCAACATCCAGCCTAGATTGCATTTGAATCATGAGAGTAATCTCCAACTTAATCCGTTAAACCAATACCAGCCGCCAGTTACTTCGGCCGGTAGACCACGGTCAGTATTGGGGCACCAGCTCAGCCTTGTTAAAGGGCATGGGTGCCGAAAAGTCCAACATTATATATCGCGATGACTTGCGACGCAATAACAATTAGATGCGGTTGATTAAATACCAGCCGACTTAGATACGATCTTGCTGACAACCCATGTCTTGGTCTTGGAAAGCGGACGGCTTTCTTCGATCACTACTAGGTCACCTTCTTTGCATTGATTGGTTTCATCGTGCGCATGGAACTTGTTGGAGCGACGAATAACCTTGCCCAGCAGCGCATGCTTAACCTTGCGTTCCACCAGTACTGTTACAGTCTTGTCCATCTTGTCACTTACTACGCGACCGCTTAATGTGCGGACGACTTTTACTGCCGTTTGAGTTTCAGCCATGATTATGCCTGCTTCACTTTCTCAGCCAACACGGTACGAACGCGAGCGATGTCGCGGCGAACCTTGCCTACCTGATCAACTTTATTCAATTGCTGGGTGGCTAATTGCATGCGAAGCGAAAACTGCGCACGACGCAACTCAATCAGTTCATTGCCCAACTCATCTACTGTCTTGTTTCTTAATTCAGATGCTTTCATCATTAACTCCCAATATGACGGGTAGTGAATGTAGTTTCGATTGGCAGCTTAGCAGCAGCCAGACGGAAAGCTTCACGAGCAAGCTCTTCACTTACGCCATCCATTTCATAAAGCATTTTACCTGGCTGGATTTGGGCAACGTAGTACTCGGTACTACCCTTACCATTACCCATACGTACTTCAGCTGGCTTCTTGGAAATCGGCTGATCAGGGAAAATGCGGATCCATACACGTCCACCACGCTTGATATGCCGTGTCATTACACGACGCGCAGCTTCGATCTGGCGTGCGGTCAAACGGCCACGGCCGATTGCCTTAAGACCGAACTCACCGAAACTGACTTTGTTACCAGTAGTAGCAATGCCCTTGTTACGGCCCTTTTGCATCTTGCGATATTTTTGTCTAGCTGGCTGTAGCATTTTTCGCTCCTGGCTTTCTTAATTTCTTTTCTGGCTCGACAGCAGCGACAACTGGCTGTTCGCCTTTATTGTCGAATACTTCGCCCTTGAATACCCAGACTTTGATACCGATGATGCCGTAAGTTGTTTGCGCTTCAGCAACACCGTAGTCGATATCGGCACGCAATGTATGCAATGGCACACGGCCTTCGCGATACCATTCAGTACGGGCAATTTCAATACCATTCAAACGGCCGGCACTCATGATCTTGATGCCCTGTGCGCCAAGACGCATGGCGTTTTGCATCGCACGCTTCATGGCACGACGGAACATCACGCGCTTTTCAAGCTGCTGTGCAATACTTTCAGCGATCAATGTGGCATCGATTTCAGGCTTGCGCACTTCTTCGATATTCAAATGCACAGGCACACCCATCAGGCCTTGCAGGCTAGAACGCAAGGATTCGATATCCTCGCCTTTTTTGCCGATGACAATACCAGGACGCGCACTGTAGATAGTGATTTTTGCGTTCTTGGCAGGACGCTCGATGATGATCTTGCTAACCGCAGCGTGCGACAGCTTCTTCTTCAGAAACTCGCGTACGCGGATATCGCTGATCAACATCGACGGGAAATTTTTACTGTTGGCATACCAGCGTGAAGACCAGTTTTTCTGGACACTCAGACGGAAACCAATTGGATGAATTTTCTGACCCATAACGATTCCTTTAGTTACCGACCGTCACAGTGATGTGACAAGTTGGCTTGATGATCCGTCCGGCGCGGCCCTTGGCACGAGCACGAATACGCTTAAGCACGATACCTTTATCAACAAAAATCGAAGTCACCTTCAATTCGTCAATATCGGCACCCTCATTGTGTTCGGCATTGGCGATTGCAGACTCGACGACCTTCTTGATAATCTCTGCACCTTTCTTAGGGCAGAAATTCAAGATATTGAGCGCGTAATCCACTTTCTTGCCACGCACCAGGTCAGCGACCAAGCGAGCCTTCTGTGGGGACAGATGAACACCTTTTAATACTGCAGATACTTTCATCGTCATCTCCTACTTCTTGGCTTTCTTGTCGGCTGCATGACCTTTGAACGTACGGGTCAATGCAAACTCACCAAGCTTGTGGCCAACCATGTTTTCTGAAATCAGCACTGGTATGTGCTGCTTGCCGTTATGGACCGCAATGGTCAGGCCGATGAAATCAGGCAGGATAGTAGAACGACGTGACCAAGTCTTGATAGGCTTGCGATCACGGGTAGCAGCAGCCACCTCTACTTTTTTTGCCAGATGGCCATCGATAAACGGGCCTTTTTTAATTGAACGTGCCATATTGATTACCTCTTATTCGCAGGACGACGAGCAACGCGCATATTGTCTGTGCGCTTGTTGCTACGGGTACGATAACCCTTGGTAGGCGTACCCCATGGGCTCACTGGATTCATACCAGCAGCAGTTTTGCCTTCACCACCACCGTGCGGGTGATCGACCGGGTTCATCACCACACCGCGAACGGTTGGGCGAACACCACGCCAGCGCATTGCGCCGGCTTTACCGATGGAACGCAATGAATGCTCACCGTTACCTACTTCACCCAGCGTCGCCTTGCAATCAACGTGCACACGGCGAACTTCACCGGAACGCAAACGCAATTGGGCGTAGCTGCCTTCACGTGCCAGCAGCTGCACTGAGGTGCCTGCAGAACGTGCCAACTGCGCACCTTTACCCGGCTGCAATTCGATGCAGTGAATGGTGCTACCAACAGGAATGTTGCGCAAAGGCAATGCATTGCCTACCTTGATAGGCGCATCGGAACCACTTACCAATTCCGCACCTGCAGCAACGTCACGTGGGGCGATAATATAACGACGCTCGCCATCGCTGTAGCATAGCAATGCTATGTGTGCGCTACGGTTTGGATCGTATTCGATATGCTCGACCTTGGCGACGATACCATCCTTATTGCGACGGAAATCGATCAAACGGTAATGTTGCTTATGACCGCCACCTTGGTGACGGATCGTGATGCGGCCGTTGTTGTTACGACCTGCATTTTTGCTTTGCTTCTCCAGCAGCGGCGCATGGGGCTTGCCCTTGTATAGATCAGGTGTTACCACCTTAACTACGGCGCGCCTACCAGGGGAAGTTGGCTTGACTTTAACTAATGCCATGATGTTCTCCTATTCGCCCGCTGCAAAGTTGATTTCTTGGCCTGGCTTCAAGCTTACATATGCTTTTTTCCAGTCCTTACGACGGCCCATTACCTTGCCAGCGCGTTTTTGTTTGCCTTTCACATTGGCAACGGTAACGGCTTGCACTTCGACCTTGAACACCAGCTCAACCGCAGCCTTGATTTCCGGCTTGGTAGCATCAGTACGCACCTTGAATGCGATCTGCTGATGCTTGTCTGCAATGTGGGTTGCTTTTTCAGTGATTTGCGGAGCAAGTATTACTTGCAGCAAACGGTCCTGACTGTAAACTAAATTAAGGTTCGCGCTCATGCCAGCATCTCCTCTAGTTTCTTGACTGCGGCCTTGGTCGCAATCACGTTAGGGAAGCGCACCAGGCTGACCGGATCCACATATTGGGCTTCAATCACCAATACGTTAGGCAGGTTACGTGCAGACAGGTAAAGATTCTCATCAAAACCATCCACCAGCACCAGGATGCCTGCGGTGTAACCCAGACCCTTGATTTTCTCAGCCAAGTTTTTTGTCTTGGGTGTGTCAACGCTGAAGTTTTCTACTACGCTTAAACGCTCTTGGCGGACAAGCTCCGAAAGAATAGAACGCATACCGGCGCGGAATACCTTGCGGTTAAGCTTATGGCTGAAATTCTCATCCGGGCTGTTCGGGAAAGCGCGGCCGCCTCCACGCCAGATCGGGCTGGAACTCATACCTGCACGAGCACGGCCAGTACCTTTTTGGTTCCATGGCTTGTGGGTGGTATGGCTAACATTGCCACGACCCAACTGGGCGCGAGTAGCAGTACGTGCATTTGCCTGATAGGCAACTACAACCTGGTGCACTAGTGCTTCGTTGAATTCGCGACCGAATGTGACTTCAGAAAGCTCAAGACCAGTCTTGGTCGGCTTGCCGTTGTTATCGATTAACTTGATTTCCATTATTTGGCCACCCCATTTGCCGAAGACTTGGCTTTTACAGCTGGACGCACTACAACGTCGCCGCCTTTGGAGCCAGGAATCGCGCCCTTGATCAGCAACAGGTTGCGCTCAGCATCAACACGCACCACTTGCAGGTTCTGTGTTGTTACCTTAACGGCACCCAGGTGACCAGGCATACGCTTACCAGGGAATACTCGACCCGGATCTTGCGCCATACCGATAGAACCCGGCACGTTATGCGATTTGGAGTTACCGTGCGAAGCACGGTTGGAACTGAAGTGATGACGCTTGATAGCACCAGCGAAACCTTTACCCAGCGAAGTACCGGTTACATCAACCAGTTGACCCGCTTGGAAGATATCGACTGTTACCTGGCCGCCAACAGTAAAGTTAGCCAGCACATCATCAGCAACCGAGAATTCTTTGATGCCACTGCCTGCAGCAGCGCCAGCCTTGGCATAATGCCCGGTCAGCGCCTTGCCTACACGGCTGGGACGACGTTCACCGTAAGCGACTTGAAGGCCTGTATAGCCATCGCTTTGCAGTGTCTTGATCTGTGTCACACGATTGGGTACAACTTCCAGCACAGTTACCGGGATGCTTTCGCCTTCATCGGTAAATACGCGGGTCATGCCAACCTTGCGACCAATAAGCCCTAAGCTCATGATCGTTTCCTTATTTTAATTAAAAGGCTGATTACAATTGACCAGCCTGTTTTTACGAGAGGCCGGATTATAGCCGACCTCGGACCCAATTACAACCTACAATTTACTGCTAAATCTTCTACAACAAACACTTAATGCTTACAGCTTGATTTCTACGTCCACGCCAGCCGGCAGATCCAGCTTCATCAATGCATCCACTGTCTTGTCAGTAGGATCCACAATGTCCATCAAACGCTGGTGGGTGCGAATTTCGAACTGGTCACGGGAAGTCTTGTTCACGTGTGGTGAACGCAGGATATCGAAACGCTCGATACGGGTTGGCAGTGGAACCGGGCCTTTTACGACAGCGCCTGTGCGTTTTGCTGTTTCCACGATTTCCTGGGCAGATTGATCAATCAGGCGATAATCAAATGCTTTCAAACGGATACGGATTTTCTGAGCTGCCATGTTTAAATTTCCTTTAAAGAGCGATTTTCCAAAGAGCAAAACGGCGGGTAGATTCAACATCTACCCGCCGTTTTAATAGGTATTACTTATTCAATAATTTTAGCGACGACACCGGCACCGACGGTACGACCGCCTTCGCGAATCGCGAAACGCAGGCCGTCTTCCATGGCGATCGGTGCAATCAGTGCAACCGTGATGGACACGTTGTCGCCTGGCATGACCATTTCGGTACCCGCTGGCAGTTCGACCGCACCGGTCACGTCCGTAGTACGGAAGTAGAACTGTGGACGGTAGCCGTTGAAGAATGGGGTGTGGCGACCACCTTCGTCTTTGCCCAGTACGTAGATCTCGGCAGAGAACTTGGTGTGCGGCTTGA